>Ga0233437_1000025_pt1 | contig 404898 bp, 350 predicted proteins | sample SI_122_August201_FD_182714 | JGI IMG/M metagenome (GOLD analysis project Ga0233437, IMG submission 182714) | Seawater microbial communities from Saanich Inlet, British Columbia, Canada - SI_122_August2016_200_MG | ecosystem: Environmental > Aquatic > Marine > Inlet | place: Canada: British... | reverse complement strand
CTATAGCTGTACTTGTATTTCCATGATACGCATGCTCAAGCACCTGAAATCCATCCCGGCCAGTATGTTTTTTTGCCAATCGTACGGCCAGGTCAGTGGCAGCTGAACCGGAGTTGACAAAGAAAATTTTTGATAAGGAATCAGGAAAAGAGGACAGAAGCTTCTTTGAGTATTCATTCAGGCTGTCGTATACATAACGCGAATTTGTATTCAGACGGGCCATTTGCTTTTGACCGGCTTCAACCACTTTGGGGTGACAGTGGCCTACATGAGGAATATTGTTGACACAGTCGAGGTAAGTCTTTCCATCAGCACTATACATATACTGTAAAGCTGATCCCAGCATCTCGATTGGTTCATCGTAGCTTAAGGACATGTTAGAGGAGAAGAATTTTTTCCGGCTTGTGATTTTAGAAGCTGTGCTCTCCTCAACAATCTCTTTTCTGGTATATGGTAAGTTACATGCTGATAGCATTTTCTCTTTAAATAGGAAAGGATTAACCCGTATCCATCTCAACAACAACTTCTGTGACGGTTTGGCGCTGATCTGGTGATACTCACTGTCGGGCTGTTCATGACTCTTTTTTGCAGCATGAACGATGCTTGTACACATACGGGCAGCAATCAGATAATAGAGAACGGATAGCTCTCTTTCAGTCAAGGTATAAACATTATGATAGCCTTTCACAAACAATGCTGTTAACGAAATCAGATCTTCGACACCCGCCAAAGCATAGGCCAAAGCAATCCCCAATTCATTTATCCGGGCAGAATAAACCATATCCCCAAAATCAATCAAAGCCAAAACCCTGGACCCCGGACCCCGGACCCCGGACCCCGGACTCTGAACAAGCACATTCCAATCATTTGCATCACCATGAATCAGGCATTTTGGCAGATGATGAGTGATTGGATGAACTTCTTCCTGATATTTCATGAAGAAAAAAAGCACTACTCTTCTCAGCTCAGGATCAGAGATATATGAGGCCAGGTTTTTAGATTCCTGAAAACGGGCCAAATCCCATTCATGGCTCTGAGATATTAATATCGGATTGTTGAGGGGAGCAAACTCTTTGTTGAGCCTGCCCAGGAATTTGCCAAAATCAGCAAGAAAAGAAGAATCAGTATCTACTTCGGCAAGAAATTTCCCTTCAAAAAAGGGCAGAACCCTCAGAGTTACCTGTAAATCATCCAGAATAATATCAAGCTGATATTCTCCCTTTTGAGTCGGGATTGGTTTAGGATAATAATCTCCTGTTAAGGCCAACAATACCTCAGTTTGAGCTTTGACAAAATCACGCTCCTCCGGAAGCATGCTAATTTTTACAATAAACTTCTTTCCTCCGGATAAGTCCAGTCGATAATTTTTATCCTGATAGGCGCCTAATTCCGTTAGCTTTCCACTTAAAAGGTATTGTTTTTCAAGAATTGATTGAATTATAGCTGAATAATCTTTTTGTGGCATCAATGCTTTATCATGTATGTTTCGAATGTGAAAATAGATAATGCCTGATTATTCTCTATATTTATTTGTTTAAATCTGGAATCAGAGCAGTATAATTTATGAATTCATCCTTAAAATCACCTGTCGGATATGATGTTGTGCTTATTTTTCCCCGGAAAAGGCTAACATACACAGAGGCTATGTTTCCGATGGGTCTGGCATCAATTGCTGCTGTGGCTGAGAATGCAGGATTCAGAGTTAAATTATTGGATCTGAATGTCTACAAGGGGAGTCTACTGAGCGATCTGAAGGAATGGAGGCCAAAGCTCATAGGCATCGGAGGGACAACGCCAACAAGGAAATCGGTTTTTAAACTGTCCCGGCTTGTAAAAAAACAACTTCCCGAGACTGTAATAGTATATGGAGGACCACATGCGGCATTTACAGCACAGGATACTTTGAGAGGCATTCCGGAAATTGATTATACAGTTGCAGGAGAAGGGGAGTATCCTTTTCTCAGCCTATGTCAGAAATTCATTTCTGGTGATGATATCAAGTTGAACCAAATTCCCGGACTGGCATTCAGAGAAGGTGATATTATTATTCAGAATCCACCGGAACGCATTAATGATCTGGGAGTTTTGCCCTTGCCTGCACGTTATTTACTGGCACACCAATATCCGATTAAGTTAGATTTTTTTGATGTTCAGGCTGATTTTATCATGACATCAAGAGGATGTCCGGTGCAATGTGTTTTTTGCTCAGCCAGTGCAATGTACAAGGGGGGAGTAAGAGTACGTCCTATTGATCAGATCCGGGAGGAAATAATATCAATTACCAAAAATGGCTTGATTAAAGGCCTCAAGATATTCGATAGTACATTCACAAGTGAAGCAAAGCATGTGAAAGAATTTTGCAGTATGGTGAAGCCTTTTAACATGATATGGGAGTGTGAGGTTAGAGCAGATACCGTAGATTATGACCTGCTTAAGATAATGAAGGAGGCTGGATGTGTGTATATTGACCTGGGACTGGAAAGCAGTAATCCGAAATTTCTTAATATGCTGAATAAGAATATCAGTCTGGACCAGGTTCTTCAGGTAATCGATTGGTGTGATGAATTGGGTATTAAGGTTAAACTCTTTTTAATTTTCGGACATCCGGGACAAACATTTAGAGACTGTTTACAAGAGATTAGTTTTATAAAGACTCAAAGGAAAAGAGTTGCTTTCTTCGACGTTGGAATTGGGATGAGAATCTATCCGGGAACGCAATTAGAAGTTATTGCCCGAAAGAAAGGACTCATCCGGCAGGATTTTAGCTGGATAAAATTCAAACCCCCATGGAGAAGAGCAATGATTGGTGACCTCAGTGACGTGATGACTCTGGAGCAAAAAAAGCTTAATTTTTATCATCTTACTTTTTTAGCCTTGATCCTGCATCTTCGTGGTTTGATCATTACCAGAACTATGTACCAAAAGATTTTTGCCCAGTATTTTAGAGGATTTCTGGATAAGATCAATATCTTTCGGCGCAATTATTAGATGTAATTATAAATGGCCAAAAAAACTAGCAAAAGGCGTAAGAACAATAAGGTTAAAGAGCTTGAACCTGCCGGATTCAGTTGGTACACATGTAAGAACTGTTCCTATACTTTTGAGGGTCTTTTTTGCCCATCATGTGGCCAGTCAGTAAAAGAAGTGCAGCAGCCAATTTCTCATTTTCTAAGAGATATTTTCGGGTCTTTGTTTGCGATGGACATTAGAATAGTGAAATCCTTGCCAGCTTTGTTATTCAATCCGGGAAAGCTCTCATCTGAATATATTGATGGGAAAAGGAAAAGCCATATTGCTCCCTTTCGCTTTTTCCTATTTTCATCAATAGTTTTCTTTTTCCTGATTGGACTCCAATCGAAGAATATGGTTAATAAAGCCCTTGATGAGTTGAATGACCCGCTGCTTATTGATACTACTCAGCAGGCTTTGAGTAGTATTCGGGCAAATATCGGAGACCAGGATACTGTGTTTGCTATAAGTAGTTTTCGTAATGGAATGGGTTTGGTTGATTTGTATAAAACTTACCTGCATGAAACCATTAAGGATACCAGTTTAACGGTGGAGGAGATTAATATAAAAGAGAAACAGTTACAGGCAGCAGATAATCCTGATGTTGTTCTCTCAAAAGCCTATCAATACATTTCGTGGTCGTTTTTTGCTTTGATGCCCTTGTTCGCACTTTTTCTTTTTATGTTTTTTCGTAAACGTAGAAAATTCTTTGTTGAGCACCTGATTTACTCAGTTAACCTGCATACATTTTTCTTTATACTACTTATATTCATTGTAGTACTAGGAATGATTTTTCCAAATTTACTTAGTGGAATGGGGGGCTGGGTATTCCTGTTAGCTCTTGCTTATGCCATGATTGGGATACGAAATTTCTACAATAAAAAATGGCTGCCGTCATTCTTTCTGACGATAGCCATTTTCACCTTGTATCTCTTATCAATTTTTATCCTGATAATTCTTACCTTAATTGTTATGGTTCTTATTGCTTAATTTTTTTCATATCCGACATTCTTACCTGAACTTTCCCTTCAATAAATAATTCTTTAAAAGTGCCATCAGAGAAATGCACTTTGGCAGCCTTTTTAAAAAATCCGGGAGCTACAGCATCAAAACGAAGGCTCACAATACCTTGGTCTCCTGCTTTAATGGGCTCTTTTGGAAAGATTGGAGCCGTACATCCACAGGTCGTGCCTACTCTGGTTATAACAATTGGCTTTTCGCTGGTATTTGTAAAAGTGAATTTTGCTGTTACAGCATGCTTATGCTCAATTGACCCAAAAACGTGCTTTGCTTTGTCCCAGCTCAGATTGACGGATGAACCTTTTTCTTCCTTAACTTTGCTATCCTTGGCTATTTGCTGTGCCGAGACACTTGCTGTGATAAAAACGGTAACGACAATGAGTGACAGAATGTTTAAACTTGCTCTTTTCATAATGATATTCTTTTGTGTTTAACGTATGTTTCAAACTTTGGTTCAAAAATACATTAAGCAATCCGGCTGCAAAGTTAATGAGATTTCAATAATTGTTAACGACTTGTTAAGCAGTTTTCTTGTAGTGATTTAAAAGATTTAATTTAGGGTCATGAACCGAATGGCATTTCGATTTAGTCTTATCTTAGGATTTATTGCAGTTATTCTGATTATAGTTGTGCAGGTGTATTTTATGCAAACAGCTTTCAATCAGGAGGAAAGACGTGTGAATCAAAGTATTCAGATTGCCTTGCGAAATGTTGCAGAACAGCTGGCCCTCTTTCATCAAAGCGATTTGCCTTATGAAAATCCGGTGCATAGACTCAGGCCTGATTACTATGTTGTTAATGTGAATACCTTTATTGATGCCGAAATTCTCGAGTATTACCTGATTACTGAATTCATGGAGAAGAATATTGACCTCGATTTTGAATTCGGAATCTATGACTGTCAGACTGATGAAATCGTTTATGGTCGTTACGTGACATTTGGCTCCGGACGATCAAGTACAGGCGAAGACTATCAGTTTTCAAAGTATGCTGACTATCTGTATTATTTTGGTATTTTTTTTCAGGGTCGCTCAAAATGGATTCTTAGTAACCTGACTATTTGGTATTTTTTCTCCGCTGTGCTTGCCCTCGTTTTAATATTTTTTATCTACTCCCAGGTAGTTATTTTACGTCAGCGCCGGATGTCTGAGATTCAGCGTGATTTTATCAATAACCTGACCCATGAGTTTCACACACCCTTATCGTCAATATTGATGTCAGCCGAGGTTTTTGTTGATCAGGATACCAGTCAGGAGCCTGAGCGAGTAAAAACTTACGGAAGGATTATCCGTAATCAGACCAGGCATATTTTGAGTCAGATCGATCGTATTCTGGATCAATCAGGGAAGGGCGGTTCCCTCAGGCCAAAAAAAGAATTGTTTGATTTAACTAATCTGCTTCAGTCAATGGAGGAGGAGTTTAAAATTCCCATCCGGAATAAAGAAGGTTCCCTCCGGATGGAATTGCCGGATCAGGCTGTTCTGGTTAATGCGGATGCCTTGATGATTCGCCAGGTTCTTTTCAATTTAATTGACAATGCGATTAAATACTCAGCTGATAATCCGGCAGTTGACATCATTATGACCATACACGGTAAGGGAGGTACTTTATGTATCAGAGACGCGGGAATTGGAATCCCCGATCAGTATCGCAAACGAATATATGATCGATTTTTCAGGGTTCCGGCAGGCAATGTTCACAACGTTAAAGGCTTTGGATTGGGTTTACACTATGTGAAACGGGTATTAGATCAGCACGGCTGGAAGTTGAGATTACAGAGTAAAGCAGGAGCGGGTACCAGTATAAATATCAAATTCAAAAGTCAATAGAATGTCTGACATGCCAAGTATACTGTATGTTGAGGATGATGAAACCCTGCGATTCATTACCGCTGAGAATCTTGAACGAAAGGGCTATGAGGTAATTACCTGTGCTGATGGATTGGAAGGCCTCACATGTTTTAAAGATAAACTCCCGGATATTTGTCTGCTGGATGTTATGTTACCAAAGATGGATGGTTTTAGTCTGGCCAAAGAAATTCGATCCGGAAATCAGGATGTCCCCATTATCTTTCTCACCGCCAAAACCATGAAAGAAGATCGGATCGAAGGCCTGGTATTGGGAGCTGACGATTATATGATCAAACCCTTTAGTGTGGAAGAGTTGATTCTCAGAATCGAAGTTTTTCTACGTCGATCAAAAGTTTCAAACTCTAATATTATAGCTCAGAAGCTGTCAGTCGCAGACATCCAACTCGACATGCAAAATTTGATTTTAAGCCTGCCGGATGGTGAACAAAAGCTCACTCCCCGTGAGGCCGACCTCCTGGCCTTTTTTATACGCCACAAAAACGAACTTCTGACCCGTGAGGCCATTCTGGAGGCAATATGGGGTGACAATGACTATTTTTTCGGCAGGAGTCTGGATGTTTTCATCTCGAAAATCAGAAAAATGCTCAAAGCAGATTCTACAATAAAGCTGGAAAACCGACATGGAGTGGGCTTTATTTTAAAAATTAAGGCTTAAGGCTTATAGCTTAAGGATTAAGTATGAGTACAAGTGATAAGCCTGGTGCTGTTAAAAAGGATTCTGAAGTTTTATTTCGTTTGATACTTTTAATAGTTCTAACAAATTGCTGGATTGTGTTTTAAAGCCTTTTTGATTTAATATACCACTTCCGGTGTTGGTTTTTGCCCACCATTCTTTTGTGCCCTTAATTCTTTTCAGACTAACATCTTTGATGAAGTCATCATTCTTTTTAAAACTGGTGAATTGGGATATACTAAGACTTACTTTGCTTTCTGTTATGTTGATAAGATATCTGTGGTTCTGAATGCTAAATTTCAGCATATGAGTTACTCCGATAGCTTTTCTGCAACGTCCGTATTGATCAAGAATCACGGAACTTTGTGGGCCGTATGGAATAAACATACCATGTATGATTCTTTTACTTTCGGTTGAATCAATTGTTCGATGGAAATACTTTTGAAGTGTGTCATGGTAAGTTCTTTCAGGTGTATATGGAATTTTAAAAATATTCTCACAAAACTGTGTGACATCATCTTTTGAATATTTGTTTGGAACATGATATTTAAATATTTGCAAAGCGATTACAGGTACTAGTAGAAGTATAGGATACCATTTCAATCTGAAGCCTCCTTGATTCTTGAAAAATGGTATAATTGGCCAGCGTGGAATTCCTTTACCTTGATATACTCTTATTCCTGCCAGTATTGTAAAGGTGACATTGACTACTCTTAGAAATAGTTTTATTCCTGAACTTAGAATTATCTGATTTATAACAAATGTAGATTGAATTTGCCCCAATTTTCTTATCCCCAGGAGCATGAGCATACTGATTAGAAAGAAGGATATGTAGAATACCAATATCCAGGTGATCTGAAAGTTAAGTATTTGTCTGCCAGTTTTGTCTACATCTATGATATCATCTTTTTTAAGCAACCAGATGCAAAGAGGAGCAATTACCGCCAATATTGGATGGATCAGATGTAGCAAAGCAGATAAAACAAGTAATACGAGGATTCCTCTATGTGCTTGCTTCTCATTTGTTCTGAGTTCGTTATCATTGACTCCTAAAGCTTCACATATTTGCTTTATTGTGTAAGCTCGTGGTGTGTTCGAGCTTTTTTCCAGACGCTGTATACTCCGAACAGTGAGTCCTGTCTTTTCTGCAAGTTCGGATTGGGTCAACCCCTTTTGCTCACGATAAAAGCGGATTTTATCCCCTTTGATTTGCTTTTTCATAAAAAGTCGGTTTCAGCAGACGAATATAGGGCTAATGAAAGGAATTGGGTTCTGATTGTGTACGACATTTATGTGACATTAAGGAAGTCTCAAGCCTTATTTCGGAGGTTTACCATTGCAGAACATCCCGGGGAATGATTATCTTGATGCCAATCAAAGATTTTTGACATGAAGGTTTTTACACAAGGGAGTTTATTACTATTGCTTTTGGCATTTTGTAGTCTGACAAGCAGTTGTGAATCAGAGAAAGTGGTATCCTTTGGGGTAATCACGGATGTGCATCAGGATATTATGCATGATGCTGAAGATCGTCTGAGCAGGTTTGTTGAGGAAATGAATACGATTCAGGCAGATTTTATTATCCAGTTGGGTGATTTTTGCCGGCCCTATGAACATAACATAGACTTCTTGAATATTTTCAATGATTTTGGGGGACCCCGATACCATGTGATCGGCAATCATGATATGGATGGAGGCTTTACCAGGGACTCTGTGATAAAGTACTGGGGTATGGAGAGTAATTATTATTCTTTTGATGAGAATGGATTTCACTTTGTGGTTTTGGATGGGAATGATAATAATCCCGATCCCAATCGGGCTTCAGGTTATGCAAGATTTATTGGTCAGGATCAGTTGAATTGGCTCAAAGAAGATCTGGAGTCAACTGAGTATCCTGCTTTTCTGTTTTCTCACCAGCCCCTGCGTGGTGAATTTGGAGTTGAAAATGCCAATGAAATACGTACTCTTTTAGAGGATATTAATGATTCATCCGGAAAGCAAAAAGTCATAGCAAGTCTTAACGGGCATAGTCATGCAGATACTGTATTCAGGATTAATGATATTTATTATATTGAGATTAATTCATCATCGTACGAATGGTTGGGAGGAGATTATCAGCACGAGAGCTATTCCAAAGAAGTACATAATGATTACCCATACATTTCTTATACAGCTCCCTATGAGCAGGCCTTGTGGGCTCTGGTAGAAATTAGTTCAAAAGGAGAGATCAGAATCACAGGGAAGGAAAGTGATTGGAAAGGTCCGAGTCCTGGTGAAATTGGTTATCCTGGCAGAAAAGATGGAATTGGGTCCTCAAGCAGGATAAGAGATACTGTACTAGTATTCTAGACCCACCAAGGCTGCACTCCCATGTTTATTTCAGCCCCTCCTACCGGCCAATTTCTGCCTTTCACCCACTCCTTTCAGACTTCCTGCCGATTCATTCTGGTTGAAGCCCACTTTCTCACTACCTTTGGGTTAAAATTATAATACTATGCAAGTTGTTTCAGAATCAAAATCTATATCAGGCGTTACAAAGGTGATATTGCGCGAATACGGACAATTATTCATTAGTCAGGGAGAGGTAGAAAGCCTTAGTATAGAAGGGGATGAAAGTGTAACAAAAATGGTGCGCAGCGAAGTTCGAAATAATGAACTTCACCTCGATATTGACGGCGGATGGTGGGATCGTACATGGAAAGCAATTTCATCTGCTATCGAAGGTAAACCAGTTAAGTATCATCTTACTCTGAAAAAACTTGAAGGTCTTCATGTCTCCGGTGCTGCAAGAGTGAAATCAAATGGCTTTAAACTGGATGAGTTCCATTTGATTCTTAAAGGTGCAGGTGAAATTGTTATGTCAAATATTGAGGCGAATAAACTGGATGTTGAATTGCCTGGAGCCGGATTAATAACAATCTCAGGTAATGCCAAAGAGCAGAATGTCTATCTGAAAGGAGCTGGTAGCTATGGTGCCTCAAGATTGCAAACCGAGAGTACAAACCTTAAATTAAGAGGAGTTGGTAAAGCAACTGTATGGGTAACAAAGTCGCTCGACGCTATGGTAGACGGTGTAGGTGCCATTGAATACTATGGTAATCCTGAAGTGAGAAAGTCAGTTAACGGACTTGGCACAATTAGACAAAGGCAATAAAACACAAATTGGCATAAATCACCCATCATTCGACAAATGCAAGGACTGTGGGTGAGCTGTAATCTGGATTATTTTTCTTTTTTCTTTGTAAAACTGCCATGGTGGTATTCCTCAAAAGCAGTATATAGCTCCTCTTTAGTATTCATCACAATCGGACCACGCCATTCTATGGCTTCATTCAATGGTTTACCTGAAACCATTATGAATTTCATTCCTGTGTTTTCAGTTGCGAAAAATATCTGGTCTCCATCTACTAGCTTTGCCACAGTACCAGCCCGCACTCTGCGTTCTTTAGCAATGCCAAAATATCCTGATCCTTCGTATACGTACACAAATACTGTATGACCTGTACGAACGCGAATTGTCTGCTCAATTTTTGGAGGAACACTGAAATCTAAAAATCTTGGTTTGGTAACGATGCCTTTCACCGGTCCTTCAACTTTCTCAAAGGATCCTGCAATTACACGAACTGGTATCCCTTTCCACTCTACTTCCGGAATATCTTTGGACTGAATATCCTGATATCTTGGATTCATCATCTTATGACTGGCCGGAAGATTAACCCAGAGTTGGAATCCACTTAGCTTGCCTTTGTTCTCTTTGGGCATCTCCTGATGAACGATTCCGCTACCTGCAGTCATCCATTGTACATCGCCTGATTGAATCACTCCATTGTTTCCGAGACTATCACTGTGTTCAAGCTCTCCATTAATCATGTAGGTGACAGTCTCAATCCCCCGATGCGGGTGCCAGGGGAAACCAGCCATGTAATCAACCGGATTGTCAGATCCAAAATGATCCAACAATAAAAAAGGATCAAGCAATCCCATACGGGGATGTCCAAATACCCTTTGTAGCTTTACCCCGGCCCCTTCAATTACAGTGTGACTTTTTACTGTTATTTCAATTGTTCTTATCATATTTCTTAGCGTATTTAATAGTGTACCTCAGACACTTATCAATACCTGATAGTTGTTTGGGCAATCATCAATATAAGAATAATAATTGACTTATCCTAAATAAGCGGACCTGGACTTTGTGTAAAAAGCTCAATATTTGAGAGTAAATCTCATAGATTCTATCTTTTACATTCATAATTGTGCTGAAGAGCAGAATGAGCTTATGCCTAAATTTACTAAATTAGTCGGTCTGCTAACCTGTAATAATTGAGTCCATGGGAAAAAAACTGGATGCTTCAACCAACATGCGCTTCACCTCACGATGGGGATTGCTGCTGAGTGCTTTGGGAATTGCTGTTGGGACCGGAAATATCTGGCGTTTTCCGAGAATTGTGGCTCAGGAAGGCAGTGAGAATGGAGCAGGGGCATTCATTATTGCCTGGGTGATATTTCTCTTCCTGTGGAGTATACCCTTGATTATTGCTGAATATTGGCTTGGAAGAAAACACCGATCTGGTGTTGTTGGGGTGTTTGTGAAGGCCTTAGGCAAGAAATTTGCATGGATGGGGGCTTTTGTTGCTTTTGTTACCGCTGCAATTACATTTTTCTATACGGTTGTGGTAGGCTGGTGCATCTTTTATTTTTTCCAGACACTCACCAATGACCTGCCAACCACCACTGAAGCAGCAATGGAAACCTGGAATACCTACCAGTCAGGGAATTCGATATATCTTTTCCATTTTCTGGCTATTGCCTTTGCCGGGATGGCCATTTGGAAAGGAGTGGGGCGAATTGAGAAAATCAATAAGATTCTGATCCCAACTTTGCTGGTTATTGTTTTGTTGTCAGTTATACGGGCAGTAACCTTGCCTGGAGCAGGAGAAGGAATCGCCTATTTATTCAGGGCTGATTTTTCACAATTGGGAGACCCCAAAGTGTGGTTGGCAGCTCTTACACAGAATGCCTGGGATACAGGTGCCGGATGGGGCCTGTTTTTAACTTATGCGGCCTACATGAAAAAGGAACATGGGGCAGTTAAAAATGCTTTTATTACAGGTATTGGAAATAACACTGTTTCTCTTCTCTCAGGCATAATGATTTTCGGAACTGTGTTTGCTATTCTCGGCGCAGAGATGAGCATGAACCGGGCCGAAATACTTGATGTAATGAAAACATCGGGGCCTGCCAGTACAGGATTAACATTCATCTGGATGCCGCAGTTATTTGCAAGAATGGTCATGGGACATCCACTGGCTATCTTGTTCTTCCTTGGATTGACATTTGCCGGCTTCTCATCGCTCATTGCGCAAATAGAATTGTGTGCAAGGATCTTTATTGATACGGGTATGACCCGTAAAATGGCAGTAATAATGGTGGTTGCTCTGATTTATGTTCTGGGTATTCCGGCAGCAACAAACCTGAACTGGCTGAGTAATCAGGATCATGTGTGGGGTATCGGTCTAATGATTTCAGGCGCCCTCATGGCCTTCGTGATAATAAAATCGGGAGCAAAGAAAATCCGGATGGAGCTCCATCTGGATGAACATGATTGGAAACTGAAACCATGGTGGCAAATAGTAATAAGCTATTTCATTCCATTTGCTGCAATAGCCCTTCTGGTATGGTGGTTCTACTTAGCCGCAACAGTATTTGCTCCGGGAGAATGGTATAATCCGTTCAACTCATTTAGCATCATGACTTGTTTGGCCCAATGGGGTATCATGCTGACAATATTTGTACTGTTTAATAAGAAGCTTGGTAGATCGCTGGTGAATTAGTTCCTGGCAGTATTTGTGTTTCAAAGGGTAAAGAGCCTACCCGTGAGGCTTTACTCCTTTTAAAGCATTGTTTTGCAGACTCAGATCAGCCAGGGCAAGAGCTGTTACAGCTTCCACAACAACAGGTACACGCAAAGCAATACAGGTGTCATGCCGGCCACCAATAGTGAGTTCCTCAGTTTTACCACTTGCCAGATTTATACTTTGCTGTGATTTCCCAATAGAAGAGGTAGGTTTGATTGCTACCCTGAATACTAAATCATTTCCATTTGAAATCCCTCCATTAATACCACCTGCATGATTGGTTTTTGTTTTACCCCCTGTCGTGAGAATCTCATCATTGTGTTCTGATCCATTCATATGGGCTGCAGAAAATCCGCTACCAAACTCAATTCCTTTTGTAGCCGGAATAGCAAATACCAGATGGGCAATTTTCGATTCCAGTGAATCAAAAAAGGGCTCACCCAGACCGACAGGCATTGGAGAAGCGATACATTCAACCATTCCTCCTATTGAATCATGCCCCGCAATAGCTTCTTCTACAGCTGCTTCAATATTCGAATTCCCTCCTGCCTCAATAAGTCTGGCAGAAACAGAGATGGGATTAATCAGCTTTTTAGCAACAACCCCGGCTGCAACCAATCCAAGTGTGAGTCTGCCTGAAAAATGGCCCCCGCCCCGGTGATCCTGATACCCGGCATATTTTTTACCTGCAACCCAATCGGCATGACCGGGTCGGGGTTGGATGAGCAGGTGATCATAATCTTTAGATTTTGTGTTCTCATTTCTGAACAAGACAGTCAGGGGTGCACCTGTCGTGTATCCTTTGTACCATCCGCTAATGAGTTCAGGCAGGTCTTTCTCCACTCTGGGTGTAGTTCCTTTTGCACCTGCCTGTCGGCGGGCCAGATCCGGGAGGAAATCATTTTCTTCAAGAGCAATACCTGGCGGACAACCATCAATTGTGATACCCACCCCAAAACCATGGGATTCTCCAAATATGCTGATTCTGAACAAAGTACCGTAATTATTCATCCCTTGATATTTTATTTTATTTGTCGGATGGAGCTCGCACAACAAAAACAATCATCCGCGTGTGTGTTAAAGTATTTTTCCTTTTGTCATGCTCGGTTCATCCGCTTTTCCTCCGAGCTTTGTCAAATCATTATAAAAATCAGGATATGACTTATTGATACATTCTGCAGCTTCAATACTTACCGCTTCATTTCCACCCATCACCACTGTTGCTGCCGCCATGGCAATCCTGTGATCATGGTGTGAATGGATACTGGCAGCCTTGATCTTCGCAGATCCCTCAATATACATATAATCATCGGTGATGCTGATCCTGACGCCTAATTTTCCCATCTCATTAAGCAGGGCATCAGCGCGATTACTCTCCTTATGAATTAGTCGGCCAACCCCTTTAATCTGACTTCGTCCTTTGCAATGAGCCGCCAGGGCAACGAGTGGAGGGAAGAGGTCGGGGCAGTGGGTGGCATCAAAGGAGAAGGCTTTTAGCTCGCTTTTTGAGCTCTGAATCACTCCATTATGTACTTCAATTTGTGCACCTGCTTCTTTTAGAGCCCTCATGATCTCCCGATCGGCCTGAAGAGATTCAGTTTTTAAATGCTCTATTTTTACCCTGCCGGATATGGCCCCCGCCACAAGAAGGAAGGCGCCGCCCGACCAATCGCCTTCGATAAGATAGTCGGTAGCTATATATCTCTGTTGACCTGGAATACAGAACTCCTGATAATTATTGTGGCTGACGATAATGCCAAAATCCTTCATTAGCTGCAAGGTCATGTCAATATAAGGTATACTTTGTAAGTTGTGTACCTCTATTACAGAATCATTCTTAGCCAGAGGCAAAGCCATAAGCAGACCTGTTAAAACCTGAGATGATAAGCTTCCATCAATTTTAATATTTCCTCCATTAAGCGGTCCGTTCACCTTGATCGGAAGAAAGCCATTATTTGTTTTACAATTCACACCCAATGTGCTTAGAGCTTCATGAATAAGCCCCATGGGACGCTTCGTAAGAGAACCCGATCCACTCAGGGTGATTTCCCCCGTATGCAGGGCGGCAATCGATGCGAATAAGCGAATCCCTAAACCTGCTTCTCCAAAATTCAGATTCGTTGATACAGGAGAAAACCCTCCCCGGATTTTTAGTTGGTCTCCGTGATCAGAAATATCTGCCCCCAGAGCCTGAATGACTTTCATCGCTGATACAGCATCATCACATCTGCTCGGATTGCGTAATACCGTAAAACCGTTTGCTAATAAAGCAGCAGCAAGAGCTCTTTGTGCGTAACTCTTTGAGGCCGGTGCCTGAATGGTTCCGTACAACTCGGATGGGTGAATAGTTACTCTCATCCGTTTATAATTCCTTGATTCAGCATGTACAGCTTAAAGTTAATTAATAGTCGCAATTTCTAATGAATCACTTTCAATTTGGCAATAGCATTTACTGATTCATGATCTTTGTTTGTTTGTTAATTGACTCCTGATGGATGGCTGAAAAGATCTTCTTAATAAATTCAGATGAAAGGCCTATTTCTAATCCTGCCTCGATACTTTTCGACAAAATAGAATCCCATCTGCCTGATTGCAAAATCGTCACATTATTTTCCTTTTTACACTCCCCGATATGGCTGGCAACCTTCATTCGCTCTTCTAATACACGCATGAGTTCATCATCCAATCGGTCAATCTCTGAGCGATAACCTTCAAGTTGCTGAAGGAATCCATTGCTGCCCGGATCCATATGGCGAAGAACAAGATTGCGCACCATAGTATTGAGTTCGACCGGGGTAATTTGCTGTCGTGCATCCGACCAGGCTTTCTCAGGTGTGATATGTGATTCAATCATCAAACCATCAAAGTTAAGGTCCATGGCCCGTTGTGAAACTTCAGTCAGTAATTCAGACTTGCCCGCTATATGACTGGGATCGCAGAAGACTGGCAAATCCATCCGCCTTCTTTTTAGTTCGATAGGAAGCTGCCAATTAGGTGCATTGCGGTATTTGGTTTCAGCATAACTGGAGAAACCACGATGAATTGCAGCAATGCGAGTGATACCTGCTTTGGCTATTCGTTCAATAGCTCCACACCATAATTCAACATCAGGATTAATTGGATTTTTTATCATGACGGGAATATCCACTCCTTCCAAAGCATCCGCAATCTCCTGCACAGCAAAAGGATTCACAGTAGTTCTGGCTCCAATCCATAGAATGTCAATGCCATATTTGATTGCTTCAAACACATGCTTGCCATTGGCCACTTCAGTTGTTGTTTTGAAACCAGTTTCCGCCTTGATTTTTCTTAACCATTTTAGTCCTTCAACTCCTACTCCCTCGAAACTTCCCGGACGAGTTCTGGGTTTCCATATACCTGCCCTGAAAACCTGTGTTTGGGTGTCTTTCAGACGAAGGGCTGTTTCCATCAACTGCTCTTCTGATTCAGCTGAGCAGGGGCCGGCAATAATTACGGGTCTTTCCGCATTGAGTCCCCAATCTTCAAGGGGTGCAAATTGTATATCTGTCATGCTTCTTGTGTTAGCGTTTTTTGAATAATATTGGCTTCCTGAATCAATTCTTCAACTTTCTGATCGTCTCCTGAAGCAATAGAATCTTTAAAATCAGTCATTTTTTGAATGTAAGTCTCAATTACCTCAATCACATTGTTCTTGTTCTGCGAAAAAACAGGAACCCACATAGCTGCTGAGGAGGCTGCCAGACGAACAGTACTGTCAAATCCACCACTGGCCAGGTTGAAAATGTTTTTTTCATTTTTCTCTTTATCCAACACCGTGAGGGCCAGGGCGAACGAAGTGAGATGCGAAATGTGGGATACATATGCTGCGTGTGAATCATGTTCACGGGCTGTCATAAATACCAATCGCATATTAAGCGCCATGTAAAAGTTCGTTACCGTCTCTAAAGCCTTGGGATTTGAATCAGCCATGTCGCAAATAATTCCTACTTTTTTAGCAAAAAGTCCATTTATTGCAGCTTCCGGACCCGAGAATTCTGTTCCGGCCATAGGATGAGATGGAACAAAATTCCCTCTTTTGGGATGATCTTTAATGCTATCTATGATTTCCACCTTTGATGATCCCATATCAGTGACGGTCTGGTGAGTTACATAATCAAGAATCAATGGAAGCAATTCTTTAATCCCATCAACAGGTACAGCGAGAATGATAAGGTCAGCTTCCTGTATCCCGGAGTGTAATTTCATGATTTCATCCACCAGTCCTCTTTCAAGGGCAGTGTCGCGGTGACGAGGGTTTTTATCTACCCCAATAATTCTTTCAGCGAAACGTCTGGCTTTCAGATCTAATGCTATTGATCCACCAATTAAACCAAGTCCGATAATTGTAACAGTCATAATATTATTCTTATACTTTTATTCATCCTAATTCTATTTATAGCCTCCCGGATAAGCTCTGTCGATTGGCATAAGCTTGCTCTTACATATTTTTCTCCCCTCGATCCGAAAATGAAACCAGGGGTAATGAATACACGCGCCTGCTGAAGAATATTCTCAGCAAAATCTTTTCCAGAACCGGCTTCATCAGGAATGGATGCCCAAACAAACATCCCGTTTTGTTTTTTTGAGTAGGTACAGTTAATCATATCAAATAGCTCCCAAATGAGCTCACGTCGTTTGTTATATTCTTTATTGATCTTGTCATACCAGGTATTTTCCAGTTCAAGAGCTTTCACCGCTGCCAGTTGCATTGGCTTGAACTGACCCGAATCCATATTCGATTTTATCCGGAGGACATACTGAATAAATTCTGCTTTGCCTGCCAACATTCCAACTCTCCAGCCAGCCATATTCTGAGATTTACTCAGGCTATTGAGCTCCATGGCACAGTCAAATGCTCCCGGAGTGGATAAGAGACTCATGGGTGAGCTGTTCAAAATGAAGCTATAGGGATTATCATTGATTATCAGAATATTATTCCTTTTTGCAAAAGAGATAAGTTCAACAAAGAAATCTGCATCGGCTGCTTGTCCGGTTGGCATATTCGGGTAATTTACCCACATCATTTTTACCCCATCCAATCCACTCTTTTCAAGTTTCTCCAGATCAGGCTGCCAGTTTTTACTCTCTTCAAGATCATAAGTGATAATCTTTGCTCCAACAAGTTTTGAGACAGCTGCATAAGCCGGATATCCGGGATTTGGAACCAATACACCATCCCCCGGATTTAAAAAGGCCATGGATATATGCATGATCCCTTCTTTAGATCCGATTAGGGGAAGAATTTGATTTTCAGGATTCAATACGACCCCATAATGCTTATTATACCATGAGGCAAAGGCCATGCGCAACTCCGGAATGCCGGTATAAGGCTGGTAACCATGATTACCAGAGTGAGAACTGGCCTTGGCAAGAGTGTCAATCACCCTCTGATCAGGTATTCCGTCGGGGTTTCCTATACCCAGATTTATCACTTCCTCACCCGATAGATTCATTTCCCGAATCTCTCTCAGCTTGGTAGAGAAGTAATACTCCTGAACATCCTGTATTCGTTGGGCGGGTTCGATGTTAATGGTACTCATTTGATTAATTCCCCCCTTTTGTATTCTCCCAGAACTGTTAACTCACTGGTGAGCGGACGAATGGCCTCTAATGATTGCTGATAGCGATCAGCATCTTCAAATCGAAGATCAACCAGAAAGTGATACTGAAACTCCTGACCCAGCATGGGAATGGATTGTATTTTTGAAAGATTGATTCCGTAAAATGAAAAGATTGACAATACCTGTGATAAGCTACCTGTGGTATGTGGCAAAGAGAAAGATAATGAAGCTTTCTCAGGAGACTTCTCCTTAAAACGTAAAGAGCCATTTGGCTTGTACAAGGCCAGGAAGCGTGTGTAATTCTTCTTATTCGTCTCAATACTTCCGGATATCACATCCAGCTCGTATAAATCAGCTGCAGCCTGACCAGCTATAGCTGCTGCCCCTTTGATTTGATTGTCAAAAATGTGTTTTGCGCTTAAGGCCGTATCCTCAGATTCAATAAGTTTGATGTGGGGATACTGCTTGAAGAAAACACGGGTCTGAGCAATGGCCATATGATGAGAATATACCTCAGTGATATCTTCAATGCTTTGTCCGGGCAGGGCCATCAGGTGCTGATTAATCCTCAGATATATCTCTCCGAATATTTGAAATCCAGCTTCGTTCAATAGAGAATAGTTAGGGAGGAGTGATCCTGCTACTGTATTTTCAATAGCCATAATGGCCACATCCGCAGAGTGATCCTGTACAGAATCAAATAGTTCGTCAAAGCTGTCGCAACACACAAAATCTATTTCCTGCTTTTTGAAGAAATGGCGCGCCGCCAGATCATGAAATGAACCACCATAACCTTGTATGGCGACCTTTAAAATATTGCTGTTCTCTTTGTTCATAAGCAAAAAAAATCCCGACCATTTCTGACCGGGATTTTACCTTTTTGTTGTTTTATCTTTTCAGATCATAGGCTTTCCGGTCGTGCTTTATAATAAAAGCCGAAAAAGAACCAGAAATAAAAGTATACCATCGATCTCATAATGTTTATTCAGTGTCTATTCAAAAAAAAATCCCGCTTCTGGCGGGATCTGGCTGTATTTAACATGGCGTATAACAGATCCCTTTTTTATGTCTCCATAAAATAAAAGTAAAACTGATATGCGCTTTTCCAGACCATTTCTTTGTTTTTGTTGGCGTCAAAAGTAAACAGGAAATCTTTAAAAGCAAATTCTTACAGCTCATTTTTATAGTTTTTGTGATCATTCCCTATCTTTAATAAGATTATTTTGACAGATTGTAGGAGAATGTGTCTCCCGATTTACCTATTAAAGCCGCTTTGACAATCCCTTCAATTTCAGTAAACTTACAGTCTAAATATTTCTGTCATGAAAAGATCACAATGGCTTGTTTTACTGGTGTTTGTACTTATTCTTTCTGCTTGTTCAAACCCCGGGTTCCAAATATATTCAGATGAGGCCTATACACAATTAGTAGAGGATGAATTCGAGAGAATACAAAACCTGGCCAATAATCGGGCTGATGAGCTATTTGCTGTTCTGCAAGATGAGCTGACAGAAAATGAAGAACAGGGTATGAAATTTCTTTATGCTTTTATGCCCCTGAATGATTTGGCCGATTATGATGGCGACTTTTTCCTGAAGCAAGTAAGAAGCAGTTTAGCTGCACGCGATACTTTCCACTGGGGATCAAGCATTCCTGAAGCGGAATTTCGTCACTTTGTTTTACCCTACCGGATAAATAATGAGAACCTGGATACAGCCCGTCAGGTCTTTTTCGAAGAGCTTAAGAACCGGATCAGGGAAATGGATATGCTGGATGCTGCTATGGAAGTGAACCATTGGTGCCATGAAAAAGTTACTTATAAAGGAACCGATATTCGAACCTCTTCCCCATTAGCCGCTGTGAAAACTGCCTACGGACGATGCGGTGAAGAGTCTACCTTCGTCGTTGCCGCTTTGCGCTCAGTTGCAATTCCAGCCCGTCAGGTTTATACCCCACGGTGGGCACACTCTGACGATAATCATGCCTGGGTAGAATTCTGGGCCAATGGTGAGTGGCAATACCTGGGAGCCTGCGAGCCTGAAGCTGTACCCAATCTGGGATGGTTTACCGAAACATCAAGAAGGGCTATGCTTGTTCACACAAAAGCATTTGGCGATTATCAGGGCACAGAAAGAGTAGGAAATCATGAAAGACAATATGCATTGCTGAATACCCTTTCAGTTTATGCTCAGACCAAAGAGCTTTTTGTTAAAGTTGTTGATAAGGAAGGAAATCCTGTAAATCAGGCAGAGGTGGAATTTCAGTTGTATAACTATGCTGAGTTTTATCCTATTTCCATCAAAAGAACCGACGAGAACGGTATGTGTAACTTCCTTACCGGATTGGGTGATTTGCTAATCTGGGCACACAACAAAGAATTGTTTAACTATCAAAAAGTAGCTGTAGCTGAGACTGATACTCTGGTCCTGGTACTCGATCAGGATCCTTACATACAGAAAACAGATGTGTACGATCTGATGCCTCCCATTGAACGCAAACCCTTTGAGGTGAACAAAGAAGGCAAAGAGCAGAATGCCATACGTCTGAAAGAAGAAGATGCCATCAGGGGAGCATATGAAGCCACTTTTATGACTCTGACAGAAGCAAAAAACCTTGCTTTTCAACTGAATCTCGATGAGGATGAGCTTAGCAGGTTCATTGAGCTGAGTAGGGGGAATTATGCCGAGATAGAAAAGTTTCTGCATGCGATTCCAGATACTCAAAGAGCACTGGGTATGACTTTGCTCGATAGGGTTTCATTAAAAGACTTAAGAGACAGCAAAGCAAATATCCTGAGAGATCATCTGGCAGAGGCATCAAAATATCTTGAGCTTTATACATCTGATCAGGAACTGTTTGAAAATTATCTGCTTAATCCAAGGGTGGCCACAGAAATGTTAATTGCCTATCGTGATTTTCTGCTGAATGCATTTAGCAATGAGGAGCTAAATTTATTCAGGGAGAATCCGGCCGAGCTTGTTGAGTGGATAAAGAATACAATTTCCATAGCCAATGAGGAGAATTATTATGAAACCCCAATTACTCCGGTAGGTGTTTTTGAACTGAAAGTAGCTGATGAATTCAGCACGAAAATCTTTGCAGTTGCCGCCCTTCGTACACTCGGCTATCCCGCCCGTCTGGAGCCGGGTACTGAATATGTTCAGTACTGGCAGACAGATAACTGGGTGACTGTATATTTCGCTCAGGCTGAAAAGGGAAATTCAGCAAGAGGCAAATTGGTTTTACTTAATGATTCTGATAACTCCATTGCCCCCAAATATCATATACACTTCAGTTTGGCTAAGTTCGAAGAGGGTAAATACCATACACTTCATTATGAATGGGAAAAGCCCCTGTCGGATTTTGCCGATGGAGTGGAACTGGATGCCGGGTTCTATATGCTGGTTGTTGGGAACCGCCAGCCAGGTGGAATAGTGTTGCATGAGCAGGAATTCTTTTTTCTTGAAGAAGGACAATCTCTCACTAAGATAATCGGTCTGCGAACCAATGATCAGGAACCCGAGGTGCTCGCACAAGTTGATTTATCAGCTACTTACCAGGGCACCAACAGCCAGGAGCTCCATCTTGCTGTTCGGGTAGGGGATCAATGGATGGTTCTTGCCTGGATTGATCCTGACAAGGAGCCCACTAAGCATACTTTCCAGGATTTGGGAGTATTGAAAGATGAACTCGACGAGCTGGATTTACCATTCACATTTATCATTCCCGAAAACAAACTCACTGATTCGTTCAGAAATAATGATTACTCAGGTTTGCCTGATAATCATCTCTTTGTGTTTGCAAAAGAATTGAATAATTTGCAAGCCCTCTCAGCAAAACTCGATCGTGACCTGGCCAGCCAGCTTCCGGTTTTTATCATCACCAATCTAAAAGGAGAGGTTATTTACCTCTCATCAGGATATAAAATCGGTATTGGTGAGGAGATCGTAAAAGTAGTGAGGTAAGCGGATCAAACTCCCACAGCTCCATATTGCGGGTTATTGATAAACTCCTCCACCTCTGAGTAGTTTACAGGAGATCTTCGAAGTAGACTCGGCGGCGAATTTGGAATGGTAAGGGCTCAATTGAAATAGTTGTGGGGATTCAGTTTCTCAATCGCTTGAGTACATCAATCGGGGTGAAAATATTTTCTGTTTGTTTGTGAGGTTTGGATTTCTGCTTAAGCTCTCTAACAAAAAGCATTGTGAGAATCTTGACCGGTTTTTTGCCAGGTAACAGTTCAGCCTTGGCTCGTAATTCATATAGAAGGCGTTCGGGATTGTTAATTGTGCTCCATTTGCATTCACCAACGAGAAGATATTTCTTGTCCAGGGATTCACAGACCAGGTCCAATTCCATTTTATCACCGTTGATATTTGTCCCCCACCATCTGGCTGCTGCATTAAATTCAATCCCATTTAAAGGTTCAAATGGGATGCAGGTACGACACATATTTTCCCATTCATTTGCAACATAATGGCTCAATTTGGGTGTAATTGATCGATAAACCTGATCTATAAGTCCTAACTCAAGCCGCGATAAGTTTGACTCTACGAAAGTGAAGTAAAAGTTGATGAAAGGATCGGAGATTTTGTACAGACTTTTCTTTCCGGATCTTGGGGAAGTGCCATAAGGAGTTTCTCGTTTCAGATATCCCAATTGAATTAGCTTGTCAAGCGGACGGGAAATATGAGTGGCAGGTTTGCCTAATCGTGCAGCAATTTCTGATAATTTTTGGATCCCTCTTCCTACTAAAGTCAAAATTGAAAAGGCCTGAACAGATTCTCGCATATCGTCTGCCAGCAGCCTTAAAGGTTCTTCATGGAGCACCCCCAGTCGGTCAAGAACCTGATTCTTTATGGCACTTTCGAATGAATCTTCCTGAGCCCTGAGCTCCCAATACCTGGGGATCCCTCCCCAAACGGAGAATTCTTGTACAGCTTCAACCGGATAACAATGAATAGCTTCCTGAATCCATCCTTGATGCAGAGGATTGATCTTTAAAATTTGATTTGCACGGCCATAAAGAGGAGCGCTGCTGTCAAGAACCAGTCCTTGCATCATTTGCTGCGATGATCCGCATAAAACCAGATGATATGAACGGTCAGCCGGTTCATCAAAAATCTTTTGGATTAAGGATGGCAGTTCAGGAGATTTTTTTACCAGATATGGGAACTCATCAATACAAATTGTAAGAGGCTTTCTCAATGAGTTTCTGAGATTTGAGAATAGTGATTCCCAGCTCGGATAAATCACATCATTGAAGCCCGTTATTTGCTCAGCAATAGCTTCTGCAAATTGTTCTCTTTGTAAAATAGCATTAGAAAGGTGAGCCAAAAAGTAAATATCACTCTCTTTTAATACCTGTCTGATCAGAGTAGATTTACCAATCCTACGTCGCCCATAAATCACAACAAGCTGAGCATCATCGCTACTAAGAGAGGCATCTAGTCTTTGTTTTTCATTTTCTCTATCCAAAAATATCATAAAAATCGGATTATGTTTCACAAACATAATGTTTTAGTAGCATAATATGAAATATTGGAGACTTGTTGACTCTATGAATAGCTTCGCTGAGCTCGGCCTTTGGCCTTAGTTCTTGCTCCTTTCGGTCGCTGGTTAATTCAGGGAATTCATAGAAGTCTCTAATTCTGAACTATGAGGAATGGCTCAAGTTGCATTATATCGCTTAGTCTTTTGTTTGCTTACGGTCTTTGTCAGGAAAAAAGGAACTAAAGAAAAGAAGAATCGAATTGATATCTCTAACCTTGAGAATGGAAATTATCATGCACATATTAAGGCTTTTAGTAATGAAATTTTCCTTCAAAAGGATTCTAAAGGTTTTATAATTTTGAAATAGTATTAATGTAATTATTCCTGGTTCTTATTACATTTAACATAAAAGTCGTGATCAAATCAATTGCTTTTTCCTTATTCTTGATTCTTGAAGTATGTTATTGCCATGCTCAGTGGTCAAACAATCCAACTGTAAACACCATGGTAAGTGATTATGGATCGCCAATTTTCGCTAAACTGTATCATTATAACGATATCTACTATGTAACTTACTTAAAATTCTATAACGGGGAGCGAAAGCTATTTCTAAAGATGTATGATTTCAATGGTACTTTGTTGAGTCCTCCTGAAGGTATACAGATATCTAAAAATATAACTGATTATTATTCTGCTGGATTCAAGGATGATGCCATCTATTTTGCAACGAGAGAGTATGTCACCCCTCAGAATAGAGATGTTTTTTTATATAAGTATGCTCTATCGGGTGAATCTTTGTGGGAAGAAAAACCAATCCATTTTATATATCCGTATACCTCTGAAGTTGCAAAGATGATTATTCAGGGAGGAGAAGAGGCTATACTTATTGCTATTACACAATTTGATGGTCCTAATGAAAATGATCAAAAGTCACGAATTCTGATTCATTCAGTTTCTCCTGATGGCGAAATACTATGGAATAGAGATCCAGTAATTATTGCTGACACAAACTTTGATTTATTACAGCCACATATTTCAGTGAATAATGATGGAACTGCACTTGTTGCATATCTTTGTATATCTCAAACGACCTCTGGACAGCTTAGGGTTACGAAAATTGATCAAGAGGGGAAGTATCATTGGGACAGGGATGTAATCGTCATGTCAGAGTGTATCTGGATGAGTACATGGCCGAGGTATTTTCATGGAAGGGATGGTGTGCTTTACATATCATGGCACGCAAATGCATGTTATCCAATAAGATCCATGGCCTACGTTCAAGGTATATACAGCAATGGTAGTTTAAAATGGGAATCGCCCGGGCTGGCTTTGTCAAGTGATTTTGAGTCAATTCATTCCAATCCGAAAGTACTGGGGATCTCGTCAGACAACAATTTGATTGTTACCTGGGAATCTAACAAAGACAATGAAAATGGATACAGATTATTAGGTCAGGCAATATCCCCAGAAGGTGAATTTACTTGGGATAATAGTGGTTTGGAATTGTTGGATGACTACGTACAGTACCAGGCTTCATTTTCAAACGACACCCTTGCCCTAATTTATGGCGATCCTGTTTATAATGTGCATAATTATAGAAATATTGGGGCTGTTTTATTTGATACTGATGGTAATCCATGCTTACAGGAGCCAGTAACATTAAACAATGAGAGAAGTTTTAAGATCTTACACACACTATCCCCAATCTTAGATGGACAATGTATTGCGGTATTTGGTGAAGAGAAAGATGACCATCATGGACCTCGATTATTTTTACAGAATTTTTGGGCAGATGGGACTCTTGGAACAAGAAGTTCAAGTATTACGGAGTGGAACTTCGACATCCAATTACCTAATGTATTCTATTCATCCGAAACCGGAGTTGTTGTTAGCGGAATAGTTCAACCTGCTGAGATTACCATCCTGGATGTTTATGGTAGAGTTATGCAAAAGAAAAAAACAAGTGGTTTCACAAGTCAAATTACTTGTGAAACTAGCAATATAGCCAATGGCTTATATCTACTAAATATTTACTACCCAAAAATACAAAGTAGACAAGTCATAAAATTTGTCATCAACCAATAATTAGTCTCAAAATCCGGAAATCCTTATAAGTGGCCAAAGATGTTTGAGAAAGAAAACCACAACTATTCATACCATCAATCCATGAACCAATTGATTTCCGAGTAAAATCATATGATGATTTTGCAAAAAAAAACTTATTAATCCGCAGTGTCCTGACAAAGCTAGCTATATATTTGATTGTCACCCTGAATGCCCCATTCTTTTTAATGGCCGAATGGTAATTAAGGGCAATTGTACGTAATTGCTATCTATGATTCATTGTCTTGTTGAAAAACTATTCCGATTTTTGTAATTTCGTACATTGGATTTTTATAATGGCACAAGATCTCATTAATACAATTTTCAAACAGGAGCTGGGATTCTCGGTTTTTAATTATAGAAATCTGGAATGCCAATCGGGATACCGATATGGTGACCATGAGCATGACCACATAGAGATCAATTACATAAGAAAAGGATCTTGCTATATGAAGTTTGATACTCATGAAGTCAGGTATTGCGAGGGTGATACAATGGTTGTTTATCCGGGGGCACGTCATTATTTCTATGTCGATGACAGGATGGGTTGTCAATTGGTTCAGGTAGAATTCAGAATTGAAAATCTCTCGGTTTTGGAGTTCAGGGAGAATTCAGACGACAACCTCTTGTTTCTTTTCAGCCTTTTACAAAACACCCATCGCTTTCTTAAAGTGCCAGGTAATAAGGATATTAGTGACAATATGGTACGTCTGGTAAAGGAGCTTGAAGCTTCAGGGGATCCGGCTAGTTCGTTGGTGAAGCTTTACTTTTTCGAGTTGTTTATTCATTTGAGCAGGAACCTGAAAATAGAGAAGGACCTGATTCTAACCAAGCCCGATCAGTATGTTGTAAAGGCCCTGCAATTTATTCATAATAATTTCCTGGAAGATCCTTCGGTTGAAGATATTGCGGCTTATTGTGGGATATCAGACCGCTATTTACGAAAAATGTTTTTTGGTCAGACAGGTATGCAGATTGTTGAGTATAAGCATAAACTTCGCATGCAAATGGCCTTCGAGCTATTAAAAGATCCTGATCAGCGTTTTACCGAAATAGCCTACAGATGCGGATACAGCACCCAGCAATATTTCTGTAAAGTTTTCAAAGATTATTTTGGAAAAAGCCCTGGTGAGATGAGAAAAGAATTATAAACCTGGCGGGCCATAGAACCCGCCAGGTTTATTGTTTAAAAACTGTCACAATGCCTGTAGGCATTAATTACTTTTTGGTCACCCTCCTTGCCTCCCTCGGTTTTACCATGTTCCATGCATAATACTCCCTTGAATCCTCTTTCGTGGATGTATTTGAAGATATTTTTGTAGTTGATTTCCCCTGAGGTAGGTTCTTTTCTACCAGGATTGTCACCCAAATGAAAAGCACCGATCTCATCCCAGGCTGCTTCAATATTTGGAATTAAATTTCCTTCAGTGATCTGCTGATGATAAAGATCGTTAACAATCTTAACGTAAGGATTGTTCACAGCCCGGCAAATCATATAGGATTGCGGAATACCAGTCAAAAACAAACCCGGATGGTTTTTCAAAGTATTGAGTGGTTCTAAAACCATAGTCAAACCAGCTGGCTCCAGTATCTCAGCACAGAATTTGATGTTTTCAATCACATTGGCCGTTTGGTAATCCCAATGCAGCTTCTCGTCATATCTGCCCGGAACCACTAATGCCCATTTTGAATTGGTACGTTTTGCCACATCAACTCCCTCTTTCATTCTGTTGATAAGCATCTTTCGCTTTTCAGGATCGTCAGTAACAAATGAGGTTATACTGAAATCAGCATATAAAACAAAAGGGCCAAAGTCCATGTCAAGCAGATCTAACTCATAAGCTATTCGCTCCTGAACATCAACCGATCGACCCATCAGACCATTGTCAAACACAGCCCTGAAGCCCTGGTCATGACAGAACTTAATATTATCAATAGGATCATCACCGGCAGAGGCCCGAAACATACCAATCGATGGAGCATATTTCAACTTAAACTGCCCGGTCTGGATATCATCATCATCTTTTTTAACACCAGCTCTCGCAATACCAGGTGCAGCAATAGCAGCCGCAGTAGCAAAAGCAGATTTCCGAAGAAAACTACGACGTGAATCTTTCATAATTCAAAAAACCATATTACTTAAAAAAACTTTTTCCTTAATATTATCTTTAGGCCTTCGGTTTCCAGGCTTCACCCGGAACAGGAACTTCCTTAACAACATCCACATCGCCCATAGCATAAACCTTAGGTGCGAGTTTGAGGTCTGTATTCATCATCTCATCCCAGGTAGTTTCCTTACCTGTGTAAGCAGATATCCTACCCATGATGGCAACCATAGTTGAAGTCGCTACGTTTTCACCTTCGTTAATCGGCGTATCGGTTCTGATAGCATTTACAAGGTCGACATGCTCCTGTACGTATGCACTCAGGAATCCTTTACGCTTACCTTCTTCATCTAATTCATATGGATATTCCCAAAGAGTTGAACCGTCAAGACCGTTGATTATATCTTCTGCATTTGTAGATCCGTTTTGGCCCTGGAGCCTTTCATAAACACCTCCGTCACAGCCATTAAATTGACGACACATACTGTGAAGATGTTTGCCATCTTCAAAAACAAAATCAACGCTGAAATTATCGAATTGATCACCGGTCACTCTGTGATGGCGTGATCCAAATCCAAGAGCTTTCACAGGATGTGCACCAAAGAACCAGTTAGCTACATCAAGATTGTGAACATGTTGCTCAACAATATGATCACCGCTTAACCATATCCAGTTAACCCAGTCGCGGATCATATATTCCATTTCATTCCAGTTTGGATTAGGATCTTTATGCCAGAGTTTTCCTCCATTCCAATATACATTTCCGCCTGTAAGCTCACCAATCATTCCGCCAGCTATCTTCTTGTAAGTTTCAACATAATTCCTCTTATGACGTCTTTGTGTTCCGGCAACAACAGATAGACCCAGGCCTTCAGCTTTTTTAGCAGTACCCATGATTGAAACAGCTCCCTGAGGATCAACTGCAACTGGTTTTTCCATAAAAACATGTTTGCGTGCCTGCACTGCTGCTTCGAAATGAATTGGACGGAAATGAGGAGGTGTTGCGATCAGAACGATATCAATGTCGAGAGCCAGAAGCTTTTCATAGGCATCAAAACCGACAAAACAGTTTTCATCTGGCACTTCATTATTCTTGTTTTCCTTTAGTTTCTTTTTGCTATCAGCGAGTCTGTCAGGTAATACATCTGCGAGGGCTACAATTTGAAGATTGGGGCCTGCCTCCAGGAAATTATGAGCTGCTCCAGTCCCCCGATTACCACAACCAATTAAACCAGCTTTTAAAACAGGTCCATCAGGTGCCTGATCAAGGAAAGAACATAAATCATAATCAACTTCTTGTACCGATGGAGTACATGAATGGATCAATGCAGGACTCATCACACCAACAGCACCTGCTGTAGCAGCTTGTCCTAAAAATTTTCTACGTGAAAGAGAGGATTTGTTCTTCATGGTATAAGTTTTAATAGTATGCGTTTTAGTTTTTCGAATCTTAAAGATAGTTATTATAGCCAAATAATAGGCTACAGAGCTTCACTGCATTGTGCCTCCTCAGGCTCATTGGCTGGTATTGCCTGTGTTCTGGTCAAATTCACATACGACTCTAAATCCAACAAAAAAGCAATCGCTGTACCACCATTCCGATTTCGGGATTTGAGGATCAGTTTTAAGCCATTGAACTGATCGTGTATAATCTCGGTTTGCACAGCGTAGATCATCAGCACTACTTCTATAGGTACCACCTCGTATGACGTGTTCTTGTCCGTTTTTTGGTCCGGATGGATCAAGCATTCCTGTGCTTAGTAATGAATAGGCATCATCAGCATACCAATCCTTGCAGAATTCGGCCACATTACCAAGCATATTTTTCAAGCCAAATGGATTAGCTTGAGTGAAATCTGGTTCCTGAGTTTTAAGCGAACTGTTTTCTTTGTAAACAGCATAAGTATTAATAATTGTGGTGTCAGGTTTAGAAGAGAATAAACCTTTCTTGACTACTTTTTTTGGATTAACATCGAAAAAATATGGACCTTCCGATCCACCTCGTGCTGCATATTCCCATTCAGCCTCTGTGGGTAAACGATAATTTTTCCCAGTTGTTTTAGACAACCATCTGCAATATGTTTCAGCGGCATGATAGCTAATTGATATAGCGGGACGTTGGCCCCGACCCCATCCCTGGTCTGGTTGGCCATAAGGTGGAGTGGCTCCAACAATGGCATCTATATCATCGTTTGTTTCTATTGATCCTGCATCTTCACGATCCCTACCAGCTTTGCCGGTTTGCGCATAAAAAGCCATGTATTCGTCCCAGCTTGCTTCAATTTCTGCCATAAAGAAATCGCTTACTGCAATTGATTTGACAGGACCCTCATCCTCACCTCTGAATAATTCTGTTTCGGGACTTCCAATTTTGAAGCTGCCTCCTGCAATGGCTTTCATTTCAAAACTCACTGCTGATCCAGGAATAGTTTCAATGAAATTTTCGAATTCAGAAACCTCAGCGGGAGCCTGATAAATCTCAGATGGATCGGATGAGACGCTGCCAAATCCGGTATTTGCCTCATGGGTATAATTCGGATCATAATGACCAGCGTTCAAATGACAATTGATGCAATTTATATCAACTCCTTTTTCAATCTGAGAGTTATAATATAAATGAGCATCAGATCCCTTTTTGCTTAACTGTAGTGGAAACAGGTTTTGATGGCAGTTATTACAGGAAACATCAAAAGTATGATGAACAGCATTTTCAAGTTTCGACTTTGCCTCCCAATTATAGTCAGCAGAATCTTTAAACCAATGCGCCCAAACATCGTGTAAGCCTGTTTTGATTTTCTGTCCCAGATAACCTTCTCCTTTCGGAGGCAAATGACAGTCGATACAGTGAATCTGAGTTCCACTACGAGTGGCATAATGCACTGATTTTTTCCATGACTTATCAGCCTGCGGATGAACATGACAGCTTATACAATAATCATCAGTCGAGCTTGCCTCAATGGCTTTTCCTGTCCCCCATAACAAAATCCCCCCCAGAAGTAAGCCAGGCAGGAATATCAACCAAAATTTCTTCATAATTAACAAGATTTAGGCAAAAACGCCACAAGATAATATAAAAAAGTCATCAGTCCTCAGTTCTCAGTCATCAGCAAAACGTCTGCGGACTGCGTCCGAGTCCGAGTCCGTAGTCCGTTGTCCGTGGTCTGGGGTGACGACGGCGTCACGAGATGGCCTTTACGATGGCGTCACGTTTTTCGGCGTCACGATGGCGTCACGTTTTCCGGCGTCACGATGGCGTCACGTTTTTCGGCGTCACGATGGCGTCACCTTTTCCTGTCCCCCCCGTCCCTTTGTCCCCTTCCTCCCTCTCCCAAATTCCGTTTTTATTAAAATAATTCCCTCCCCATTGCCGATTATTGTAATTTGTAAGTTTGATTTCAACTATTTTTGTTTGACAAATCTGTAAACCATGAAACGAACCATTAGCACAAGCCTCTCACAAATCCCGGCCATTCTACTCAAAATTGCATTTTGCTTAAGCGTATTTAGTTTTTTCTCCTTATCCGGGAGGGCACAATCTTCAGAGGGTTTTACTCCAAAGCCATATTTTGTAAAGGGAGTATCAAATTCTGTGATCAGCCTGAACGGTACCTGGGATTTTAATCCTGCTCCTCCTGAATCATTCTGGAAAAAGACCCGGATTTCAAAGTTAAACTGGCAGCCTATTGAGGTGCCTGGTGAGTGGGCCATGCAGGGATACAATGTTGCACCTGATTCTGATGCTGCGTATGCCAAAACAATTATGATTCCTAAAGACTGGAAGGGGAATCGTGTAATGCTGAAATGTGACGGGGTATATAGTTTAGCAAGAATATATTGCAATGGTAAGGAAATTGGCAGACATGAAGGCGGATTTACTCCCTTTGAATTTGATCTGAGCAAAGCGGTGAAATTTGGGAAGGAGAATACTCTGCTACTCTCAGTACAAAATGAATCCCTGGCAGATACACTGGCTTCTGCTACCCAATATGCAGCTCATCAGTTGGGCGGTATATCAAGGAAAATTGAAATATTCACTGTTCCAGAGACTCATCTGGCCTGGTGTCATATTGAAACTGACCTTGATGAGAGCAATCAGGATGCTATGCTCAAAGTAATGTTGAGACTTGATAATGTTTGGGGTAAAACCATAACCGAGCCTAAAATTTCAGTGAGCTTAAGTCCCTTGAGCTTTTCTGGAGAAACTATTTCGAAGAGCTGGTCGTTTAGCGCAATGAAAAAAGGTGATACCCATGATAAATTATTAACTCTCCCGGTAAATAAACCTGTCAAATGGGATCCTGAACATCCTGAGCTCTATCAGGTAAATATTGTCGTGAAAAGTGATGGCGAGATTATTGAAAAAACAAGTCATACTATTGGTTTCAGAGAAATAGTTGTGGCAGGGAATCAGGTGTTTGTTAACGGTAAGCCGATAAAACTCAGGGGTGTAAACCGACATGAAGTTCATCCCACACGGGGACGTAGCTTGTCAATTACTGAATGGCGGGCTGATGCTCAGTTATTTAAGGAGGCCAATGTCAATTATATCCGCACATCTCATTATCCGCCGGCAGAGGAGTTTATTGCTTTATGTGACAGTATCGGACTGTTTGTTGAGCTTGAAGCTCCGATGTGCTGGATTGGCCATGGAGCGAATGCCACCTGGAGAAAGGAAAATCCACACGATTTGAGGTTCCGGAGTCTGATCCGTCAGCAGGCCTTTGAGACTGTGGCTCATTATCGCAATCATCCCTCCATCATAATCTGGTCGATGGCGAATGAATCGGCCTGGGGTCCCATCTGGGAAGAATTACTTGATGATATTAATCTTATTGATCCTACTCGCCCGGTTAGTTTCCACGATCAGGCATATGGAGGATTTAATAATCATGGCAGCACAAATACCCAGATTGCTAATATCCATTACCCCGGGCCAGGCGGACCAGCTGTTGCCTGGAAATTTGATCGGCCACTACTTTTTGGAGAGTATGCCCACCTGAATACTTACAACAGACAGGAAATTGTGACCGATCCGGGTGTAAGGGATGCATGGGGAAGGGGTCTTGAATCGATGTGGGAGAATATGTATTATAGCAAAGGCTGTTTGGGAGGGGCAATTTGGTCAGGAGTAGATGATGTTTTCTACCTGCCGGATGGTACAGCTGTCGGATATGGGGAATGGGGCCCGATTGATGGATGGCGAAGGCCGAAACCGGAGTACTGGCATCTTAAAAAGATATATTCACCAGTGAAAATCGTAGCCCGAAAATTGGATAGACCAGAAATTGGGAAACCAATAATTGTCCCAATAGAGAACCGACAGCTATTCTCAGATATAAATGAACTAACAATAAAATGGACCATCGGCCATCAGTATGGTACAGCCACAATGAATCTTGCTCCCGGGAATAGCGGACTACTTCATGTCTGGCCGGGAAAAGAGCCAGCAGGGGGTGAGGTACTTGATCTGAGTTTTGTGTCTCCATATGGAATAGAGCTGGACCATTATCGATTGCCATTTCAGGGTTCAGAACAGATACAGGAATCATTGCAAAAAATGCTTACTCCTGAACTCCATGTTTTGGAAAGGAAAGCCAGTGTTCTGATGGGTGATACTGAATGGGTATTTGATGCACCAAGCGGAAAGCTACGTTCAGTGGATAAGTTGCACAATATTATAATTAATGGCGGACCTGAATTATTTATGGTTCCGCTAAAAACGGGTCCTTGCAATACCGAACACAGTCTGCATATTGAAGTACTGAACGAGCCTTGTCACAATTGGAAGGGAACTATTAGCGGAACAGGCAAAGAAAATGGAATTGTTTATATAGATGTTGAGGGATCATATGATGAAGCAGATCTTAAACTAAGATATAATTTCGACCAAACAGCCAGGGTAAGTATTGATTATGAGATTATACCACATGCAGACATTAGCCCGCGTCAGCTAGGACTGGTATTCTCAATGCCTTCAGAGTTTAATCAGCTCGACTGGATTAGGGAAGGGCAGTGGACTGTATATCCTGAGAATCATATTGGCCGTACAAAGGGTACTGCCATACCTTTTCCAAAAGGAATGCTTGCATCTGAGGATTTTGGGGATAAACCCGTCTGGACATGGGAGGAAGAAACCCATTCAATGGGATCGAATGATTTCAGGGCAACAAGAGATCGTTTGTACCAGGCTTCTTTGATTGATGAAGATGGACATGGAATCAGAATGTTTTCGGATGGAACAGGTGCTTTCAGGGCATTTCTTCAGAATGACAATATTTATTTTCTCGGTGCCAGTTTCTCAACTGCCGGAGGAGACCTCTTTTTTTCGAGTCATTTAGCGAGTGAGCGACAGCCGCTTAAGAAAGGTGAGACAAGAAAGGGCACATTGATTCTTGGCATATTGTAATCATGATCATTCAGTTTTAATAGATGACTGACGCATCTTTATCTGAGGAAAAACAGGGATAATTTCAAGAAATATTACGACTTTTGATCAGGCTGGCTGCAGAGGAATACAGTTTACATTGCTGAAAGCCAAGCGAAATCGGGAAATATATTTCCTTTTGATTGATTAAGTATTGCCATGGATTATCCTTTAGATATTGATCTTGACTGGTTTAATGAACTTTCGGAATACCCTCTTTTAATAGCAGGTCCCTGCTCAGCTGAGTCTGAGGAGCAAATGCTGCGAACAGCAGAGTATCTTGTTGAAACAAAAAAAGTGAGTGTTTTTCGTGCCGGCTTGTGGAAGCCCAGAACACGACCCGGATCTTTTGAAGGGGTAGGGGCAAAAGGCTTACCCTGGTTGAAAAAAGTAAAGCAGGAGACAGGCATAAAAATTATGACCGAGCTGGCCAGGGCCGATCACCTGGACAGTATTTTAGAGGCCGGCGTTGATATGATTTGGATAGGTGCCCGCACTACTACCAATCCTTTTGCCATTGAGGAGATTGCAAGCCGTTTGAAGGAAGTAGATATTCCCGTATTTGTAAAGAATCCATTACATCCTGATATGGGCCTCTGGCTGGGTGCACTGGAGCGAATTAATAAGGCAGGAGTAAGAAAGCTCGCAGCCATCCACCGTGGTTTTTATCCTTTTGAGAAATCTGATCTGAGACATATACCAAAATGGGAGATCCCAATTGATCTGATGATTCGATGCCCTGGATTACCTCTTGTTTGCGATCCGAGTCATATTGCCGGACTTAAGGATATTGTACCTGGTATTGCACAAAGAGCCATGGATTTACATATGGATGGTCTCATGATAGAGGTTCATCCGGAACCTGAGGTGGCACTAAGTGATGCCCAGCAGCAATTGAATTTTGAGAGTTATACAACTCTACTGGATAATCTGGTGCTTAGATCCAACACTTTTAAACAAGGCGAAATTCAGGATCTTTTAACCCAGTACAGAAATCAGATAGACAGTGTTGATGCACAAATTTTTGAGCTTCTGGCCCAGAGAATGGATCTGGTAGATAAGATAGGAGGGTATAAAAGAGATCATAAGGTTGCTATATTACAATTAGAAAGATGGACTGAAGTGCTAAGAACACGTACTGCCATGGCAGTACAATTGGGCATTGGGGATAAATTCATTAAGAAAATCCTTGATTTGATTCATCAGGAGTCGATAAGAATTCAAAGTAAACATTAATATCATGCAAAAAGCAAGTATTTATCTATCAATGAGTGTATTTCTTTTAGTCATTTCCCTGGCCTGGAGTCCGGGACCAAAGAAACAATTCTGGAAAGGCAATATGCATACACACTCATTCTGGAGTGATGGGAATACTTTTCCTGAGGAGGTAGCATACTGGTTTAAGAAGAATGGCTATAATTTTCTACTGGTAACTGATCATAATATTCTTCAGGAGGGGGAAAAGTGGATCAATGCCGACAGAAATAAATCAATAAGAGAAACATACGATAAGTATCTTGAGCATTTTGGAGGTGTGGGTCTCGATACCAAAACTGAAAATGATCAGCTTCATGTCAGATTAAGAACACTTAAAGAGTATCGATCTGAATTTGAAGTGCCTGGTGAATTTCTATTGTTGTCAGGAGAAGAAATATCTGATGCCTCAGAAAAAAAGCCTGTTCATCTGAATGGAGTAGATATTAGCACTCTCGTTCATCCGGCAGGTGGTGAAACCGTTAAGGAATGCCTGAGGAATAATGTTCTGGCGATTGAAAAGGCTCTTGCAAAGGATGGTCACCCCAACTGGATTATTGTAAACCATCCAAATTTTGGTTGGGCGATGACAGCAGAGGATATTGCTGCTTCTGGAGCATGGTTTTTTGAGGTTTACAATGGTCATCCCAGTGTGAATAATTATGGAAATGAGGATAATCCTGGTACTGAAGAGATTTGGGATCAGGTGAATAAGATCAGGGCTGAGAAGGGACAGGATCTTCTTTATGGGGTGGCTAACGACGATGTGCATCATTATCATGAGTTCAGAATAGGACGTGCCAATCCGGGGCGGGGGTGGAGTATGATTCGTGCAGAAAGCTTAGATTCAGAGTCATTATATAAATCTATGATGGAGGGAGATTACTATTTCTCTACCGGAGTGGAGCTGAAAGATTTCAATGTGAGTAGCAGAAAATATGTGGTTTCGCTTATACCTGCTCCTGAAGTTGAATATAAGATTGAGTTTATTGGTTTATTGAAAGGCGAAGAGAATGCAAAAACTCTTGCTACTGTAAATGGAGCAAAGGCAAGATATAAATTCTCAGGTGACGAGATATTTGTAAGAGCCAGAATCACTTCTACCAGAAAAAAGGAGAATCCTTATGCTGAAGGAGATGTGGAAATGGCCTGGTTACAACCAGTGAGGCCTAAGTGATTTTGCCTTGTTTCTGAAGCCAGCCCAGAATTGCCCCATAAGCAAAATATAAGACAATAATCAGGAATAATCCGGTATGTCTCAATGTGATCAGGATAATGACACACATAAGGGCAAAGAAATATCTGTATTTATTAAGTCTGAAATTGAATCCTTTTAGTTTAAGACTATACAGGTACACAGGGGCTATCATTAATACACTTACCGTAATAGCATAAGCCACTATGACCCAGGTGTTGCTGAACCAAGTTATTAAAAATGAATCTGCCTGGCTGTGTGCAATTAATGGCAAACTTAAAACCATTAAGGCATTTGCGGGGGTAGGCAAGCCGATGAAAACTTCAGACTGACGTTCATCAATATTGAATTTTGCTAACCTTAGTGCAGCAAAAATTGTCATTAAAAAGGGGATCAGCAGGGGGAACCATATATTAAAGTCTGTCTGGAAACTAAAACTATCCTGACCTGACTGGTTAAGCAGCATAACATGAAGGATGACTGCTGGTGCCAGGCCAAAAGAGACCATATCAGCTAATGAATCCAGTTCTTTGCCAATTTTTGTCTGGGCTTTGAGCATGCGTGCTGTAAAACCATCAAAGATGTCAGCATGGAATGCAACTAACAAAACAATGGCGCTTGTCCAGAGCTTGTCATTAAAAGCAAGTAATATTGACAGACTTCCGCAAAACAGATTACATAAGGTGAGAAAATTGGGTATTTGTTTAACCATGTTCATTTTGCGCAATTTTAACGCCAAATATGGCAATATTTAGCTATAAAAATAGTTAAAAATGAGAGTTTGGTTATATTGCAATGGTAATGAATGACAAAAATTGTATGAGGCGGATTGTTTTTGGAGTAGTATTTCTGCTGGTTTCCCTGAGCTCAGCAATGAGCCAGGTTAAATATAGCAATGAGTTTTTACATATTGGTGTTAACGCCCGGATAATGGGAATGGGAGGAGCTGGTGTTGCATTGGTTAACGATGCCAGTGCTGGTTATTGGAATCCTGCCAATCTGCAGGGACTATCTACCACTATGGATGTAGGACTGATGCATGCAGAATATTTTGCTGGTCTGGCTAAATATGATTACGCCTCGGCTGCATATCGTATCGATAATGAAAGTGTTGCTGCTTTGTCGTTTATCCGTTTTGGTGTTGATGATATTCCAAATACACTTGAGTTAATTGATGCTGACGGAAATATCCGTTATGATAGAATTCGTACTTTTTCAGCCTCTGATATGGCGGTATTATTCTCTTATTCCAGAAAAATGCCAGTTGAGGGTTTGTCTGTTGGAGGAAATGTGAAGATAATCTATCGTAGGACTGGTGATTTTGCCAATGCATGGGGTTTTGGTCTGGATGCTGCGGCAAGCTATACCATTAATGGATGGAACCTGGCCCTGGTAGCACGCGATGTCACCTCAACATTCAATGCCTGGAGCTATAATACAGAGAAACTTGTAGATGTTTTCCTGCTGACGGGAAATGAAATTCCGGAGAATTCGTTGGAATTAACTATGCCACGATTGATTATGGCTGCTGGTAAAAGTTTCAAAATAAATTCAGATTTTTCAGCCTCTGCTGATCTTGATCTGCATTTTACTATGGATGGTAAGCGTCCTGTACTGCTTTCGATGGGTTTTACGGGCATAGATCCCTATCTGGGTACTGAGTGGGTATATAAGGATTGGCTGGCTCTTCGTCTAGGAGTTGGTCAGTTTCAATGGATCAAAGGCTTTGAGGGTAAGAATGAACTCAATTTGCAACCTGCCTTGGGATTGGGTGTCAGGTTTAAGAATATCAGATTCAATTATGCCATTACAGATTTAGGAGATTTGGCAATAGCCCAGTACTCAAATATTCTGTCCTTACACATGGCATGGTAAAAAAAAACCGCCACGATAATCCGTGACGGCTTTTTGAATATACAAACTAACTTATTATTTGCCTTCTCCTTCGCAGCAAGAACTTTTTTCAGTCTTCTTTTCTGCTTCGCTACAGCATGAACCTGTTTTTGATTCTCCGCATGACTCGCCACATTCTTCACCAGACTTGGCTTCAGCTTTCTTAGATTTTTTTACTGCAGTCTTTTTAGCTTTCTTCTTCTTCTTTTTGTCTTTGTCCTTGTCCTTGTCTTTATCAAGGTCGAATTGATTGTCGATTGACTGCTCAATAACTACTTGATTAGATTTTTCAACTACGGCTACTGCAGGTGCAGTTAAGATGCCAGCAAAGGCAATGAGTGCAAAAAGGGCAACTACTTTTTTCATAATGTTTTTTTATTAATTATTCTGTAAGCAATAAACGTAGTTTTGCTGATTAGGTTTGTTAAGGAAAAGTTAAAAGGTAGAATGTTAAGAGTTTTTTAACAAGTTTAGGCCCAAATCGCCAATCTTGTTTTAGTTCCGATCACACGTTGTCCGGGTTTAACCATGACCTGAAAACCATCCGGCAGGAATAACTCTACTCGGGAACCGAATTTAATAAATCCCATTTCCTGACCCTGTTTTACTTCATCACCTGCCTTGATATAGGCAACTACTCTTCGTGCCATAAGACCTGCTATTTGCTTAACAAGCACTGATTTGTCAGCAGAATTTTCAATTGCAAGCGTGGTTCTTTCGTTCTCTTCGGATGATTTGGGATGACGAGCGAACAGTTTTTTCCCAGGATGGTATTTGAAATAAGTAACCTGTCCGCTGATAGGAATCCAGTTCACATGAATGTCATAACCTGACATGAATATTGAGATCTTTGTGACCTGCTTATTAAAAAACTCTGTTTCATTATGCTCCCTTACTTCAACTATTAATCCATCAGCCGGCGCCAGCAGATCATTATTGTTTTCGATCACAGGTCGATTGGGATTTCTGAAGAATCTAAGAATAAAAACCCATCCGGCCCATATCGGAAGAGATATGAGAGCTGATATGAGAGTGTTGTCCAGATAATGCCACAGAAGAGTTGTTGTTAAGCCAGCAAGGATAAACATCCAGGTAATAGTATGAAAACCTTCCTTATGAATTTGCATGTTTTTAGCCCAGAATTAAGAGGCATAAATATAGGGCAGGAATTGCTAAAAGCAAACTGTCTAAACGGTCAAGCCAACCTCCATGTCCTGGCAGAGCATTGCCACTGTCTTTTACACCCAGAGAACGTTTCCACATTGACTCTATTAAGTCGCCTAAAGTGCCAAATATCATTATTGCCATACCATACAACCAGAGATGTCCTGGTGGAACGAGATCAATAATTTTTGATAATATGAAGATAGCTACCGAGCCTAATACTAAACCACCCAAAAATCCTTCCCAGGTTTTCTTTGGTGAAATTCGCTTGAACAGAGGAGTTCTCCCAATAAGACTACCGGTGAGATAAGCTCCGGTGTCAAAGATCCAAAGTATCAGGAGAAGGAATGCGATTAATTCAGGTGCAAAACCGTCTTTGTATGGCGAGTGGGCTAGTTCTGAAAGTAGTCCGAAAGGAATACCAATATAAAATAAACCAAGTGTAGATGCGGCAATATTGACAAAAGGTTTTCCTGTATTTCTTATCAGCTCAACTATGAAGAGTGCCAATAAAAGAACTGCAATTCCTGCATACAAAGTTCCGCTAATTTGGAATTGATGCACAAGAAAGCTGTTGAGTAAGGGCCATATACCTAAAACGATGGCCAGCACCATTGCAGGTTTACTGCCTTCACGCTTAGCTAAAATGAGATATTCATGCAATGCAAGTCCGCACAAAATCAGGTAGACCGCAAAAAAGGTCCAGGATCCGATTAATACAGATCCCAGCAATGTTGCTGCATAGATAAATCCAGTTACAGATCTGGTTAGCAGCTCTTTCAAATCTTTGAAATTTGCAATAATTCACGTGCTTTCTCGGCATCCGCCTTGTTCACGTATATCTCAAATTCCCCAAATGATTTATAACTGCTATCTTTTTTATTCATAATTACTCCGTGTATGGAGTTTTCTGCAAGGATTTCAATTGCAAGATCTGCTTTGTATGATTTATCCAGAGTGTAAACTATTATCCAATCTTTTTCCATAAGAGCTATTTGTCGTTGACCAAAAATACATATAATTCTTCAGGTCCGTGCATGCCCTGAACAAGAGTTTTTTCAATATCAGCTGTTCGGCTTGGTCCAGTGATAGTACTCACCATAGATGGCATCTTTATATAGTTCTCTCTGATACCAATAATACCATCTTTTATTTCATTTACAAGCTGCGAGGTGTAGGCAATAACGATATGAATAGGTGCAAAACCCAGCATTCTTCTTTCTTTTATTTGAGCTGACGAAACCATAACTGAGCCGGTTCGTGCAATTAGATATTCACAAGCTGATACAGCTGCATCCATTTCTTTTATTCTGTGCATGTCAGAATAATTGGGTATCCCAGCCATGTCAAGAAGAACTTTTATACTTTGTTCAGGAGTATAAATGGCTTCCCATTTTTTTTCCTGGTATAAATCTGCCAAGCCTGCTAGTAATTCTTTTTTATCGAGACAAAAAGAGAATTTGCCACCCACACGAACCAGATTTCTGGCAAAAATGAGTTCTGGTAAGTCATCAAATTCAGGAAGATAATCTGCTGAGTTTATCTCTGGTTTGAAAGCATTACCAATTACATTATCCACACGGCCTTTCAGGGTCTTACGAATATTTTGAATAATATCTTTACCAGGATTGGGTTCAGGCATCTTCTGGTTTTTCTTTGTCTTTTATTTCTGCTTTTTTAACAGGCTTTGGCTTCTTTGGAGCAACTTTCTTCTTTTCGTCTTTTGCATATGTTTTTGCAAGAACTTCTTCCTTCTTTTTCCTTTTTGCTGGCTTCTTGGTAACCTTAACTGATTCGGTCATAGCTAACAATTCAGAACTCTGGTTTTTACTGGGGCCAAAAATCTTTTCCAGGTCCTCAGCGAATATTACTTCTTTCTCAAGTAGTAATTCTGCAAGTTTTATATGCTGATCTTTATATTTTACCAGAATGTCTTTGGCAACAGCATAGGCTTTATTGATGATTTCTTTGGTTTCATGGTCAATAAGTTCAGCTGTTTTTTCGCTATATGGCTTATTGAAAGAGTATTCTGACTGACCTGTTGAGTCATAGAAGCTAATATTTCCTATTTTTTCTGACATTCCAAAATAGCTGACCATGGCGAATGCCTGCTTGGTAGCTTTCTCAAGGTCATTTAATGCACCGGTGGATATTTGTCCAAAAGTCAGTTCTTCAGCAGCACGACCACCAAGAGCTGCAGCAATCTCATCTTCAATTTGCTCCGTTGTAGTGAGTTGCCTTTCTTCAGGAAGGTACCAGGCTGCTCCCAAAGCTTTTCCTCTGGGTACAATGGTCACCTTTACCAATGGATGGGCATGCTCCAGCAACCAGCTCACAGTAGCATGACCAGCTTCATGGTATGCCACAGCTTTTTTCTCAATGGGTGTGATTAATTTGTTTTTCTTTTCCAGACCACCAATAATGCGGTCAACAGCATCAAGAAAATCCTGACGCTCAACCATCTTCTTCTCTTTCCTTGCAGCGATCAATGCGGATTCATTACAAACATTGGCAATATCAGCACCACTGAAACCAGGAGTTTGTTTTGCAAAAAAGGCGATATCAAGATCAGGATCGTATTTAACGTTTTTAAGGTGGACCTTAAAAATATCAGCTCTCTCATTTAAGTCAGGTAGCTCAACATGAATCTGACGGTCAAAACGACCGGCTCTCATCAGAGCTTTGTCAAGGACATCAGCCCGGTTTGTAGCAGCCAGAATAATTACTCCTGAATTAGAATCAAAACCATCCATCTCAGTCAACAACTGATTCAGAGTGTTTTCACGTTCATCATTTGAGCCATAATTTGGATTTCTTCCACGGGCACGTCCAATTGCATCAATCTCATCAATAAATACTATACAAGGAGCTTTTTCCTTGGCCTGCTTGAAAAGATCACGAACACGGGAGGCTCCAACACCTACAAACATCTCTACAAAATCAGATCCTGACATAGAGAAAAATGGGACATTTGCTTCACCGGCAACAGCTTTTGCCAATAATGTTTTACCAGTACCGGGAGGGCCAACGAGAAGTGCACCCTTGGGGATTTTTCCACCCAATTTGGTGTATTTTTGCGGGCTTTTCAGAAAGTCAACAATTTCCATTACCTCTACTTTGGCTTCTTGTAATCCGGCAACGTCTTTGAAAGATACCGTAATGTTCGATTCCTCCTTATTGAAAATTTTCGCCTTGCTTTTACCCACTGAGAAAATATTCCCGGCACCGCCGGCACCACCTCCGCCACCACTCATACGTCGGAAAAGGAACAGCCACACAACGACTAATAATCCAATTGGGATGATCCATCCAAGGATCTCCATGAAATAGTCTTTTCGGGTGGATACAGAATAGCTGATCTGGTCGGTATCTGATAAATCCTTCTGAGCTTGATAGAAGTTCTTGTCAAATATGTCAATTGAGGCAATTTGAAAATAGAAATGAGGACCTTTTTTTGGAGCAGTTGAGAAACCTGTGTTGAGCAGATTTGCATATCTGGCATCAGAAAGGCGATCATCCTTGATGGTAATCTCAACCAATTCCCGGTTCACTACCACAACTTTTGCAACGTCACCCCGCTTCAGCATGTCTTCCTCAAACTGCCTGCTGGTTATTTCAGTTGCCTTATTTCGTCCATTCAAAATATTAAATGCTACGAAAAAGACGAAGATTATCCCGTAAACCCAATAAACATTGAATTTCTTTTTATTTTTTTGAGAATCACCCAGTTTCCTTTTGGGATTAAAAGTCGGGCGTGTATTTTGAGATTTTTTATCTGCCATTATTTCAGTTTCCGTTCAATCACTTGTAATTAACTATGTATGTCAATTCTTATACCAAAAATTGCATCTGACATAAACAAAACTAACATCAGGAGTCATATTTTGTTGTAACTCCATCAGCCCAAAGCTCTTCGAGTCGGTAAAAAGACCGGTAATCATGCTGAAAAATATGAACAATGATATCCTGATAATCCAGTAAAATCCAAATGGAGTTTTGCATTCCTTCCTTATGGTAAGGCTTCGTTTTTCGCTGCGAAACAAGTTGATCTTCAATTTCTTCAGCAATTGACCTGACCTGTTTGAATGATTCTGCATGGCATATGACGAAGTGACGTGCAATTATGGTATCCAATTTTGTCAGATTAATATCCATGATGTCCTGGCCCATAGTATTTCTGATAGCTTCAATAATGATGTCAAGAATTTCTTGTAACTCCTTTTTGTTTTGTGAATCTTGCATAGTTCTTTATCAGCAGAAGTATTATTTTTGGTAAGCTGTAAATTTAGTTAATCCCATACATATTACATTGTGAGAAACTTCTTTTTTAGTGAATTGCCATCAACAAATGAAAGGGCCAGATTTATGAAGCCTGAGTATCCTGATGAAGAACTCTGGATATATACTGATAATCAGTTCAAAGGGAAGGGGCAGTCTGATAATTGCTGGTTAAGTCAGACTGGGGCTAATATAACCGGTAGCTTAGTTGTGTACCCTAAATATCTTCGGGCAAGAGAGCAATTTATGCTCTCAAAAGTCATTTCCCTTGCAGCTTGTGATTTTCTTGAATTGTTCTTGCCAGATGTAAGGATAAAATGGCCCAATGACCTGTATATTGATGATAAGAAAGCCGGAGGTATTTTGATAGAGAATGACATTGAGGGAGAGATGGTATCCAATTCAATAATTGGAGTCGGCATAAATATCAATCAGCTGAAATTTGATGCCAAACTCCCAAATCCGGTTTCCCTGTCTCAAATAACAGAAATCCAATATGATCTTGAGGAAATGATTAATCTGTTCCTGGATGTTTTTATGCCTTGGTATAGCCATCTGGAAAGAGGAGAAAACCAGTTTATTAATGGTCACTATATTAATAAGTTATATAGGTATAAGGAGTTTGCACCTTACCGTATAAAGGGGAAATGGGTTGAGGCTAAAATTGTGAATGTGAATGAATACGGACACCTGATTCTTAAATTGAAATCAGGGGAGGAGCAATCATTTGATCTCAAAGAAATAGAGTTTATTCTGGACTAGAAGGTATTTTCATCCCAGACAGCGTATCTACTATCTGATCCAGCCCTTTTTGTATCTGACCTTTAAACATGGTTTTCATCATTGCATTCAGCTCAGCTCTCAGGGTTAATTTGAAGCGAGTATCCTGTTCAGCCACCTCTTTTATCTGGATGAAAAATTTGAATCCGAAGGGAGTATTACCTTGGGGTTCAACCTTTATCAAGGTGTTGGGCTCTTTGTCAGTAATTTGCAATGAGATAGTCCCGGCCTGCGGAATACTAAAAGAACAGGAGTTTTCGTCAGATTGCCAATCATTAATTTTATCTGAGGGGATATAAGAATCAAGATTTCTCAAGTCAGTGAGAAAGGAATAAATATCCTCATCACTACCAGCAATCTTGCCTTGTTTACTTACTATATCGGTCATAGTTAAATCAGAATTTAAATATTATTTCACACCCCATTTGGATGGTGCTTTTCTCCATTCTTCGAGTATATTGACATGCTCCTGACTAATGAAGTCAGAATTTGCCGCCTGTTGAATTAATGTTGAATAATCACTCAAAGTAGTTAATTCAATCTCTGCCTTTTTGAAGTTTTCTCTCGCAATAGTAAAACCATAAGTAAAAATTGCCATCATGCCAGAAATCTCGAGTCCGGCTTCTTTAAGTGCTTGTGCAGCTGCAAGGCTACTTCCGCCAGTTGATACCAGGTCTTCAATAATCACTACTTTCTGGCCGGGAGTCCAGGCACCTTCAACCTGATTGCCCAGTCCATGCTTCTTTGCTGATGAACGTACATATATAAAAGGTAAATTCAATTCCTGAGCTACCAGAACGCCAAGTGCGATAGCTCCGGTTGCAACTCCTGCAATTACCTCGGTGTCAGGATATTTATCTCTTATTTGCCTGGCAAATTCATCCTGAATAGTTTTTCTTGCTGCCGGATAAGAGAGAGTTTTGCGATTGTCACAATAAATTGGGGATTTCCAGCCAGATGCCCAGGTAAAGGGCTTATCAGGTTGGAGTTTAACTGCTTCAATATCCAGCAGGACTGAGGCTATGTGTAGTTGTGAATCCATCATGGCAGCAAATATAAGCCTTTTCTAAGCCTTAATAATCCTTAAAAATCATCAAGATTTATCCCTGAAGGTAAAAATTGAGATACATCTCCGCCATGACGCAGAATTTCTCTTACAATAGTAGAGTTGACAGGTGTAAGCTCCGGAGTTGTTAAAAGAAATACTGTTTCAACCTGATCATTCATTTTCCTGTTCACCTGTGCAATGGCTCTTTCATATTCGAAATCGGCAGAGGTACGCAGACCTCGTAATAAGTAATTTGCTCCTACCTTTTTACAAAAGTCTATTGTCAGGTTGTCGTAATCATCAACTTTTATTTTACCCTCATCCTTATACAAATGCCGGATAATGTTGAGCCGTTTCTCAAGTGGAAAGTGACTGGTTTTCTGAGAATGTGCTCCGATTGCTATTATAATCTCATCAAACAGATCAAGAGATCTTGAAATGATGTTTTGGTGACCAGTAGTAAAAGGATCAAAAGATCCGGGAAATACAGCTATTTTTTTTTGTATCATCAGGGTGAAATTCAGTTGTCAGTTATCAGTTTTCAATTTTCAGTTAGTCGAAGACAGTTTTCAGTAAAAACATTATCTGATTTCTTTTTGTTTGTCTGCGTTTACGAATAGTATATTACCTATGTCACCGAAACCACTGAATAGTTCTTCGGACTCAGTAATGTCTTTATCTCTGAAACCAATAATGGTCAGGTCAGCGTCAATGGATTTATCTGCTATTGTAGCTTTGTAATCATGGTTTTCCTCATGGGGGATCAGCTCTATGTTCTCTGGAGAAATTGGTAATCGTCCGCTTCTGATTAATCCCAGTAGCTTTTTTCTCTGCTCCTCCTGTATTTTCTTTGGGTAAAGGGCAAAAATCTTGATAATCCCTTTGCTCCATTCCGGATGGCCAAGTAAAATGTAGGCTAGCAGGATCATCAGATTGGCATTTTCATAATCCGAAGAGGTAATCCAAACATGAATTTCTTTGCGATAACCAAAACCTTTGTATGAGGTGTTCAGCACGCAAATGTCAAAATGTGTTGATTTGAGCAGGTGGAAATTCTTCAGGGCCTCAGGAAAATCACCTGGTTCTGATCGGCTGAATTCAAGCAGAATCATATTGTTCCCTTTGCCTGAAATACCTTGAAGTTGTATTGTTTGAGCAATGGCACTAGTATATGATGGGCTGATGATAGTGTCAAGATAAACCTTGCTTTTTGCACCATGTGACAGGTTGATCAAACGATTCAAAACTATTTTGGATTCAGCATTGGTGCTTTTTGTCAGCAAGCCTTCAATGAAATGAATATAAGTGCCGAAACCATATTTAAATGATATCCACCTGATCATGTCAAAGGCAGCCCTTCTTTTGAAACTATCCTTGGAAATGCAAATCATAAAAGGTCGCCAATTCTCTTCTTTATCTTCTTTGTCAGATCGTTGCATGAAAATCTGTAGTTGCCGGCTAAGTTGAAATACAACTCCTTTGAAAAGATTAGCGAGGCCTTTGTGTCCCTTGTTACGGCTTGAGATGTAATAATAAATCCCAGCCATAATAAGTAAGGAAAGCAAAGCGTATGGAGTATTCATTTTGAACATAACCCAAAAAGAAAGCGCAGCTCCAATCAATGATATGTACCATTTCGATTTAAAGGTGGGGCGATATGCAGGATCAGCAGCGAAATGTTCAAGGAATGAAATCGAACAAATAACCCCGTAGGTAACCATGAAGAACATGGAAATAATTTCGGCCACAAAGTTGATGTCTCCAATGGCTACGAAGAAGAAAGCAATGATTACTGTAACTATAGAAGAATATGTTGGTTCATTCGAGCCGCTTTGTCCATAAGCTAACCATTTATTCATTCCGGCGTTCGGAAAAATTTTATCCACTCCTATCGCCTGTAAGGTTCTTGGTGCTACCAGAATAGATCCCAATGCACTTGACAGCGATGCTGCAGCCAGTCCGATAGGTATGATCGGACCCCAGATGGCAATTTTCGACATGATAAACTGATCATTCACCAATTCATCCGGACTTGCTGAAGTAGTGAGCTTATAGGCTACAAAAATGTATACTAACAAGCCGGCAAGTGTGGCCCATATCGTTCCTTTGGGAATGGATTTTTTAGGATCACGCAGATCTCCGCTTAAGCCTAGTCCGGCAGCCAATCCGGTAAAGGCCGGGAAAATAATTGTGAAAACATAAAAGAAAGACTCTGGATTCTGAGCCTTGCTGTAAAGATCAATTGTTGTGGCTTGATTTTCTCCTCTGGAACCCAAAAAGAACATCACTAAAGATGTAAGTAATATGGCAACCACCCAGTACAATGCTTTCATCCCTACATTAGCCCCCTTCCTCAAAACGATAAAAGCTAATAACGCCATTGATATCAGAGCTATAATTTTCTTGGGTATAAGAAAGCCTAATTTACCATCGATAAACTGTAACAGGGGATCGAAAGCTTCAGATAGTGCTATAATATAAAATGCGACTGAAATGGCCTGAGACAAATAAAGGGTTATTCCTATGGTTCCTCCAATATTTAATCCGAAGGATCTCGAGATAATATAATATGCACCACCACCCTGAACTTTCTGATTGGTTGCTATCTCAGCAACGGCCATTGCAGTTGGAATGGTAATCAGGTGTCCGAGCAATACAATACCCATCACACCTATGAATCCCACATTGCCTACAGCCCATCCAAAACGCAAAAATAATATGGCTCCAAGAATGGTGGATAAGGCAGTGAAAAAAACCGGGCCAGTACCAAAATTGGCTTTTTTATGAAGTAGGGTTGACGACATTAAATCTCAATTATTCATTAGCAATATACAAAAATGAGGATAAGGTTATCCGGATCTTTTGTATTTTTCTGACATGATTTGTTTAACAATTCGCTTCAGAACTTTTATTGTGATTTTGCTTCTTGGCTTGTTTTCTCAGGAATACCTGTCTGCGCAAAGACATCAGTATATTTTTCTCGGTCATACTTATGAATGGCATACAGGTGGAGCAAAGGTTGATCACAGGCTTGAAGAACTTGATTTTTCAGATTACAGCAGGATCTGGCTGGGAGGGGATATTTGCTCCGAAGCTTCTTTGAATTATTCCACCCTGCAATATATTGACAGCTTGTTCGATATTGGAGCTCCCGGCAATCATTGGTCATTGGGTAATCATGATATCAGAAATGGTAATGTGGAATGGTTTGAGGAATTAACGGGGAGAGAAACCTATTATGCTTATCATAGTCTGGGTGTTACGACAATGGTGTTGAATACCTGCCTTACTCCATACCAGTGCGAAGATCTTGAGAAACAATTTACGATGATTCAGAATGTTTGTGATACTCTTGCTGCATCATCTCATCTTATCGTACTAATGCATCATGCAGTATGGGATAGTTTGCCCGGATTGCCCTGGCCAGGTTCCTATTCTCATACTGAATTTCCGTTTTGGAATGCAAGCTGTAAGTTTTTGCCAAACAATACTTTCAGAGGCCAAATCTACCCTTTGCTTGTCAGCGTAAAGGATAGGGGTATTCATGTGATTTGCGTAAGCGGCGATATGGGGGCCAACGCAAAGAAGTTCGAAGCTGAATCTACAGATGGTATTATTTTTCTGGGTTGCGGACTTAATAATTCATACTATACCGATCCGGTGATAAGAGAGCAACAGCCAAGAGATCAGGTGCTAATCTTTGCTCATGAACCTCAGTCAAGAAGCCTGAGCTGGACTTTTGTTACATTAAATTCCCTACTGGATGACTAATTTGCCAGTAAAACGGGCATCTTTTGATATGACTTGATAAATGAGGGTCTGTGGAGACAAATCAGGAAGTGAAATAAATGTTTCTTCTTGCCCGGGAATTTCTTCGTGGTGAACAATCTGTCCGGATAAATTGAATATTTGCAGAATGCTTGAACTGCTGTCGAGTTGGTTAAGCCATTTTACGCGGATGTAGTCGGATGCAGGATTAGGATATATTTTTATTATGATTGGCTCAAGATCTTTTGGCTTGCCCAGACTCATGAGTTCACCATTCTTATTCAGCCTTGCCAGGTACAGGTCTTGTGTATGCAGAATTGGATCTTCAATTTCACCTAGTACCAAACAGCCTGAATCAGGCATTGGCAGAATGTCAAAGCCATAATCTGAACCTGTTCCTCCTAATCTTTGTTCCCAGATCAGGTCACCATTCAACATGGTTTTAGCAATATAAATATCAGTTGAGCCATCAGATGATAAAGAAGAACTGGTGCCTGCAATATAAATCATCCCATCTGTGGAGCGACACAGTGCTTCTCCAAATTCAAAGCCATTACCTCCATAATAGCTTTCTCTGGTGAGGCTTCCTTCTTGTGATATCTCTGCCAGGAATATGTCAAATGACTGGGTTTCTTCTTGTTGGCTGGATCCAACAACGAGTATTGATTCGTCAGTAAGAACCATGTCTTTTCCCCAGTCATGTCCTGAGCCACCCCAGCTTATTCTTTTCTCCTCTTCTCCATCCGGCAGGGTTAAAACCAACAAGACATCAGAATCGTGATTGGTAAAATCAGCACGCGCGAGGTTGAAGAATCCTCCTTTATTGCCAAGTAGAGCAAGGCCACCATCCCATATCTGCTTTACAGAGAAACCATAGTCCAGAAATTCAGTGCCATAATCTTTTTCCCAAAGAATATTTCCGCTTAGATCTGTTCTGGTAAGTAAAAAATTTCCGCGGGTTGACCCTCCATAGGAGGCAGTATAACCTAAACAGGCGTAGCCATCCGGCAGGGCTTCAACAGAATGGCCCTGGTCGGTATGATTGCCTCCAAAAGACTGTTCCCATAAGGTATTACCATCCTGGTCAACTTTTAGCAAATACATATCCTCTCTGCCATGGCCATGATCCCATGCCTCACCAAAAATTACGTATCCCCCGTCTGCTGCAAGATCAATAGACCGGGCAATATCATGATGAGTCGATCCGTAAGTTTTCTGGAACTCTAATTCTTCGAACTTATTCATCTTTACAAGGAAAATATCTTCACTACCCTGACCATAAGACCGGGTGGATCCTGTAATGAAAACATTTCCACTGATATCAGAAATCATGGAGTATCCATGGTCATTAGCTGTGCCTCCTACTTGTAGATATTCAAGTGATTGAGCCGTACAAATTGTCGATCCAATCAGAATATTAATAAGCCATGCTATTAAGTGCCTATTCATTGCGGAACGAAAGTATTTAAAATGTGTCAAAAAGACTATTTTTGTGTAATAAACGGGAAAGCTAATACCATTAAATGAGAGTTAATTCACCGCTTTGGATTTTTGCTTTGTTATTGACTGTTCTTGCCGTGTCGTGTGTGCAAACAGGACAGACAGATGAGGAGTTTGTTGATAAACTTGAGAATCTCGAATTGCAGGATTCTAAGTGGGTCAGTACCTCCACGAATCTAATTCTGGGGGCGGAGAAACAATTAGTTGATCAGCCGGTATTGTCGGGTAAACATGCCATTCGTCTCGATCCATCTGCACCATTTGGCTTGAATTTCAAGATAAAGTCTGTTGAACTGGATGAGTATATTAAGGTGGAAGTGTTTTTTTGTGGCAAGGGAGAACTGGTTTTAGTTGCTTCCCACCAGGATGCAAATTTTTTCTATAGTAAAAAGTCGGATATTACTGAGGAGCTGAATAATTGGAAAAAACTTACCCTGGAATTATCTATCCCTCCACAAATGGATGGCGAGGATCTGAATATTTATGTATGGAATCCGGGAGGTGGAACTGTTTATGCTGATGATTTCAGCTTGAGTTATAAGGCGCAAAAAACCTATCCTGTTTTTGATCCGATGGAGACGATGCATGTTTTTATCGACACTCTCGATATGATAAAGCTTGAGAAGAAGAGGTTGCTGGCTTTTGAAAACGGGATTTTGGAAACTGATGAAGATGATTATGTGGATGGGATATTGTTTTATAAGGATACTATTATACCGGTTGATTTAAGGTTGAAAGGAGATTGGCTTGATCATCTTGAAGGCAGAAAATGGTCGTTCAGAATAAAAGTTAAACAGGGATTTACCTGGAATAAAATCAGAACATTTTCTGTCCATACTCCTGTGGCGCGTGATTTTATTAATGAATGGATGGCTCATGAAATGTTCCGGGATGCTGATCTGCTGGCTCCTCGTTATGGTTTTGTGCCTCTCACTTTAAATGGGAAAAGTTTGGGTGTTTATGCGTGGGAGGAACACTTTGAGAAGCAAATGGTAGAGAGTCTCAACCGTCGTGAAGGACCAATTCTGAAATTTACCGAGGATCATTTCTGGACTATCCAGAAAGTGTTTTTGAATGAGGGGGTATACTGGCATTTACCGATTCTGCAAGCTGCACAAATTAATGCTTTTAAAGAGTCAAGAACATTGAGTGATACTACCTTATTTGAGGAGTTTCAGATTGCTCAGAATCTAATGTACCAATATAAAAATGGCATGAGGCCAGCTTCAGAAATATTTGATATTGAGAAGCTTGCCGGTTATCAGGCTATGATGGATCTTAGTCGTGGCTTTCATGGACTCACCTGGCACAATCAACGATGCTATTATAATCCGGTTATTAGCCGAATTGAACCTATTTTCTTTGATGCTTATACTGAACTGGGCGTTTTTGAGCCGGAGCGCAGCGCAATATCCGGACTTATTGTTCTGGATTTAAGTGTCATGAAGAAATTTGAAAATTTATTTTGGGTTCGGATTTTCCAGGACAAAGAGTTTCTTCGCCATTATATCTCATGGCTTGAAAAGGTATCAGATTCTGATTGGCTGGATAATTTCTTGTCAGATAAACTGCCGGATCTGAAGTATTATTCAAAAATGATAAGGCAAGAGTTTCCGGATTACACCTATGATTCGGATTTTCTCCAAAGTAACGCAGAAAATATCCGGAGAGAATTGCCAAAATTCATAAAATACGTAGATGAAAATCCTGATTTTGCTCATTTCAATGATGATCAGATTCAGCTTGAAGCTTATTCCTCAGAATATCATCCGGCTTTTCCTGGTCAGTATGTGAATGCCTATCAACAGGGAGGAGATAGTGTTGGTGATCAGCATATTCTAATTCGTAACTACTGGCCCGGTGAGGTATGGGTGGTAGGCGCCGGATCATCCGGATCATCAGCGCCTGGTGAAATTATTGCACCTGTGAAGCTTAATGCATTTGAGAAATTCTTCCCCGATACGTGTCTTGTAAAAGTATCTGAGGGAAATGACAAGATATTTTTAGTAGCAGATGGCCAGGATGAAAAGTTCTCTGTAATGGTGAATCACTTCCCTGCACCCGGGAATTTTTCTCCAGAGCAATCATTACGTTCTGATTATTCCATGAAACTGCCTGATGAGGTAATCGTACGTGGCAATATTATTACTTTCCCAGCTGCTAAGATAATATGCAATACACCGATTGTTATTCCTGAAGGATATAAGGTGCAGTTTAAAGCTGGTGCTTCAATTGATATGGTGAATGGGGCGATGTTTCTTAGCTGGTCTCCGATTGAAATGGCAGGAACAGGTAATGATCCGATTGAAGTAATATCTTCAGATAAGACATCTGCCGGATTCACCCTCTTACAAACGAATGATACCTGCCGGATCAGTAATGTGACCTTCAGTGGATTAAATACATTGGATTTGCAAGGCTGGAAGCTTACCGGGGCGGTTAATTTCTATGAATCCCCTGTAATTATTGATTCGTGTCGCTTCGAGGATAATGTGTGTGAGGATGCTTTGAACATCATTCGAACAACTTTTACGGTTAAGAACTCCCGGTTTACCGGCACCTTTGCTGATGCATTTGACTCTGACTTTTGTACTGGTCTTGTTGAAGAAGTTTTATTCACAGATATCGGCAATGATGCAATTGATTTCTCTGGATCGGATGTTGATATTATTGATTGCCACATTGAGAGGGTTGGAGATAAAGGAGTAAGCTGTGGGGAAAAATCAATTTTAAGAGTAGTAAATACGAGTGTTGTAAGTGCTAATATTGCATATGCAAGTAAGGATTTGTCTGCTCTTCACCTTGATAATTGTAGTGCAGAGAATGTAGTTTATGGTTTAGTTGTTTTTCAGAAGAAGCCTGAATTCGGGCCAGCTTCTATATTGGCAAGGCATTTTGCAGCAGAAATGGTTGAAAGCCTGTATCTTGTGGAGCAATTCTCATTGTTACACCTTAATAATTCTATTATCAAAGGAACTGAAAATGACCTTGCCAAACGCTTCTATTAGTATTTGAAAAATCGTAATTTTGCGACAAAATAATTGAGACAGAACATATGCAAAATGATAAATGGGGATTATTTCAGAAATTCCTGATCACAGAGAATGCAAATATTTCGATAACTGATTTCCTGATCAATTCCAGTATACTTATTATTTTAGTTATGCTGCTTGAGCTAAGCTATAGTAAGTGTGCAAGTTCCTTATCGAACCGCAGAGGTTTTGCAGCTAACTTCACTTTGCTGGCCTTCACAACAATGATAATCATCCTGACTGTGAAATCCAGTTTAGCTCTTTCTCTTGGATTGGTGGGAGCTCTTTCCATTGTTCGTTTCAGGGCAGCAATCAAAGAACCTGAGGAATTGGTGTATCTTTTTATCGCTATATCAATTGGTCTTGTACTGGGGGCAAACCAACGGGTAATTGCTCTGATGGGTTTTGCTGTTATGATGGCAATTATTTGGATCAGGTTTCTTACCATAAAACGATCAAGCCATCAAAACTTGTTTTTAACCGTACATGCTGATGAACAAGGACAACTGAGTTTAAGTGATATCGTCGGTATTGTTAAAAAAGAATTTAAGGATGCTGAATTAAAGCGTTATGATGAATCCCCGGATGGATTGGATGTATCCTTCCTCATCGAAGCCAGGAATCCGAAAAGTCTGCAAGTATTTCATGATGAACTAAAAAAGAAGTATTCCGGCATACGTGTCAGTTTTCTTGAGAACACACCAGTTTAATGAAGACGGAGACTCAGAAAGGCAGACAGACAGGATTCAGATTTGAACGTAAATTTGTTACATCTGAACTTGATCAGTGGCAACTTGAAGGTATAATACGACAACATCCGGCATTATTCAGCCCTATTTTCTGGGAAAGAGAAGTTAATAATATATACTTTGACACCTCGGGACTGCAGTTCTTCCATGATAATGTTTCAGGTTTCTCCAAGAGAAAGAAAGTAAGAATCAGGTGGTACGGAGAAGACCTGCACTCGATCAAAAAGCCGGTTCTTGAGTTTAAAATAAAAGAAGGATTTGTCGGATATAAAAAGAGTTATTTACTGAATGACTTTGCAATTCCTGAGAAGATCCCAACTGGCTTTTTTAATCAAATATTTGATTCGAGCAATCTGCCTGATGCTATTGTGGAGGAGCTCAGCTATCTTGAGCCAACAATGATGAACCACTATAAAAGGAGGTATTTTAAATCATTCGATAAAAAGTTTCGATGTACAGTCGATTTTGATCTGATTTACTACGATTACAGGACCAGATTGCGCGGCGTGATTAATAAGTCATCTGATCCATGGCATCGAATTCTGGAGTTAAAATATGATGCGAAATTTGATGATGATGCACAGCATATCGTAAACAAATTTCCCCTAAGGGTAAATAAAAGTTCAAAGTATGTTAACGGGATTTCCCGATTCAGGTCTTCAGTATCGCTTTAAGAACCGGCAGAGATTCCTGCATAAAGCTTCACGTCTTCAGCATTAATGGTTTGTCCGCAAAGAATAACGAGTCTTTCCATGACATTTCTAAACTCCCGGATATTACCTGTCCAGCTAATCTTTTGAAGTTCTTCTAAGGCATCTTCCGAGATTCCTTTTTCCGGCAGGCCCATTTCATCACAAACCTGACGGATAAAATGATCAGACAGCAAGGGAATATCTTCTTTTCGATCATTCAGGGAGGGAACCTGAATTAGAATTACACTCAGTCGATGATATAAGTCTTCTCTGAAGTGTGATTCTGAGATCTCTTTCTTTAGATTTTTATTGGTTGCGGCAATAATGCGCACATTGACCTGGATATCTTTATCTCCGCCAACCCGGTTGATTTTGTTCTCCTGCAAAGCCCTAAGGACCTTGGCCTGAGCAGACAAGCTCATGTCGCCTATCTCATCAAGAAATAATGTACCATCATTGGCCAGCTCAAATTTTCCTTTTCTCTGCTTATGAGCCGATGTGAATGATCCTTTCTCGTGTCCGAATAGCTCACTTTCAATTAGTTCACCTGGAATTGCAGCACAGTTTACTTCAACAAAAGGCATATGGGAGCGATTGCTTTTTTCATGTAATTGACGAGCCACTAATTCTTTTCCTGAACCATTCCCCCCGGTAATCAAAACACGTGCGTCAGTTGGGGCCACCCGATCAATCATGTCTTGTACTTTTTCCATGACTGATGATTCACCTATCATCTCATATTTCTGGCTGACTTTCTTTTTCAGGGCACGGGTTTCGCTTATGAGGATACTTTTATCACCGGCATTTCTGATCGTAATCATTAATCGATTAAGATCAAGAGGCTTCTGAATAAAGTCAAATGCACCTTTTTTTATTGCTTCAACCGCTGTATCAACCGATCCATGACCGGTTATCATGATAACCTGAGTATCGTAGTTTGTTGCAATGATGTGGTCAAGAACTTCCATTCCGTCCATTTGAGGCATTTTGATATCACAAAGAATAATATCATAACTTTTTTCTTTGATCAGATCCAGACCAATTAGACCGTCTTCTGCCACATCAACCTCATGTTTTTCATACTCTAAAACTTCTTTTAAAGTATTACGGATAGGCCGTTCATCATCGATAACCAGGATTTGTGACATAGTATTATTCATTTGCGCCCGGATTACTCAGGGCATAATTATCAATTCTTATACCGAATCCATTTCCAAAGTTCGGCATAATTGACTTTTTTACCATACATCAGAATACCCGTTCTGTATATTTTTCCGGCAAGCCATATTGTACCTAGGAAACATAAAATCAGTAATGATGCTGAAAGGGCCAGTTCCCATGCGGGAACACCAAAGGGGATTCTTACCATCATGACGATAGGAGATGTCAATGGGATAATAGAAAACCAAAAAGCCAACGGTGCATGAGGTGCCTGCATGGCATTTATCATTACGAAAATTCCAAGTATTAAGGGGATAGTAATAGGCAGCATGAATTGCTGGGTGTCTGTTTCATTGTCAACCGCGGATCCGATTGCAGCAAAAAGCGAAGCATACAAAAGATATCCTCCCAGAAAAAAGAAAAGGAACGAGCCTATTAGTAATCCGACAGGAACACTTTCAATTGCACCGGATATATCCTGGAATACCTGTTCAAGCTCTGATATATCAAGTTCTTGCATTGTGCCACCGGTTCTTGATTCCATAACACTCTGTGCAATTTCCTGAGAAGACGATGAACCGGAATCACCCACCAATAGCATCTGGGCTCCCATGATGAGAACCAAAGTTAAAATTATCCAAAGTAAAAACTGGGTTAGACCAACCAGAGCAACTCCAACAACTTTCCCCATCATTAATTGGAAAGGTTTTACTGAAGATACTATTACCTCAACAATACGACTACTTTTTTCTTCCATTACGCCTCTCATAACCTGAGCACCGTACATGAAAATAAAGAAATAAATCAGGAATCCGGCTCCATATCCAATACCACTGGCTAATCCGGCTGAACTAGATTTTTCTTCACCGGTACTGGTCCATTGCTTTGTCTCAACCTTGACATTGCTTTTGACTCTTTCTAAAATATCAATTGGTACATTTTCCTGTTGGAGTCTGATCTTTTCAAAAAAGCGATTCAGATCTGAAGATATATGGGTATTAACTCCAATAGTTGTTTGTTTGTCAGAATATAGCTGTACACGTTCAACGGTGAGAATATTTGTTGGGATAAAAAGTATTGCGTAATAGCCTGATTCTTTAAAACTATCCTTAATGTCGCCCAGTGAAGAGTTGTCGATATACTCAAAGCTGAGATGATCATCATTGTGGAACACTCCATCAAGTATATTAGTCTCATCGATTACGGCAATTACCTTTTCCTCTTTGTCACCCATGGTCGCCATGAGACCCGGAACAATCATAAGCCCGGCAAAAAGTATAGGAGCCAGAATAGTCATTATGATAAATGACTTTTTCTTCACTCTGGATAGAAACTCACGTCGTATTATTAAACCTATTTTATTCATGGGGTTATTCTTATTGGGCCTTATCCTGAGTTTTAGTTTCTTCAACTGCACGAATGAAAATGTCATTCATGTTTGGTACAACTTCATTAAAGGAAACGATGTCTACCAGAGGGTTCATTATTTCAATTAGTTCCCTTGTTGAGCTTCCGTTAAGCTTCTTAAGATATACTTTGGTTTCGTCTCCTGAAACTGGTTCTTCAGAAAACGATACCCTATTATGTAATGCATCCTTTAATCTAGTAGAATCTCCACGATATATTACCTGATAGGTATCAGCTTTATATTTGTTTCTGATATCATGGATCGATCCATCCAGAATATTTTTCCCAACATTGATGAGTGCAATATGGTCGCAAAGCTCTTCAACTGACGACATATTGTGAGTTGAGAAAATAATTGTTGCCCCTTTATCTCTGAGATTAAGAATTTCCTGTTTAACTAGGTTAGCGTTGATTGGATCAAAACCTGAGAAGGGTTCATCAAAAATGAGTAATTGAGGTTCATGCAATATGGTTGTGATAAACTGTATCTTTTGTGCCATCCCCTTCGACAGTTCTTCCACTTTTTTATCCCACCATCCCTGGATCTCAAATTTCTCAAACCAATATTTGAGCTTTCGCAAAGCATCCTGTTTTTTTATCCCTTTCAGTTGAACCAGATAGAGAGCTTGTTCACCCACTTTCATCTTTTTATACAGTCCGCGTTCTTCAGGCAAATAACCTATTCGATGAACATCTTCAGACTTCAGTGCCTGACCGTTGATTAAAATGCTACCAGAGTCGGGTGCAGTTATCTGGTTGATTATTCTGATCAAAGTTGTTTTACCTGCTCCGTTTGGTCCAAGCAGTCCGAAAATGCTTTTTTCGGGTACTGTAATGTCAACCTTATCAAGGGCGAGATGATTGGCAAACTGTTTTACAATATTCGTTGCTTTTAAAAACTCCATTGTGTATCCTGAGTTTATTTATTCAAACATATCTTTCATTCGTCGAAAAAAACTTTTTTCAGTTGAGCTTGGTGCTGGCTCAAAATTAGTTGAACCTGTCAATGTTTCAACTAGTTTTTTCTCTTCTTTATTCAGTGACTTTGGCACCCATACATTAATCTTAACCAAAAGGTCTCCTTTGCCATAGCCGTTAATATCAGGAATCCCTTTATTTCGTAATCGTAATACTTTGCCGGGTTGTGTTCCTGGATCAACCTTAACTTTGACCTTTCCATCGAGTGTTGGTATTTCCACTGCCGAGCCTAAAGCTGCCTGAGGAAATGAAATGAAAAGATTGAAAAGGAGGTCAGTCTCATCCCTTACCAGATCAGGGTGTTCAGTTTCAAGTATGGCCACAAGAAGGTCTCCGTTTATTCCTCCTCTGCGGGCAGCATTCCCTTTTCCGCTAACGGTGAGCTGCATTCCCTGGGTCACTCCGGGAGGAATATTTAATGGGATTATTTCTTCGCCCTTTGAGACTCCTTCACCATAACAATTTGTGCATTTCTGAGTGATAATCTTTCCTTCTCCATTACAACTGGGACACACACCAGTTGTTTGCATTTGTCCCAGAAAAGTGTGACTAACCCGAGTTACTTGCCCTGAGCCCTTACAGGTTGAGCAATTTGAATATGATGAGCCGTGTGCAGCACCAGTACCATGACAAGAATTGCAGCTAATATATTTCGGAACTTTTATTTTTTTCTCTGTGCCTTTTGCGATCTCTTCAAGAGTAAGTTTGACCTTAACGCGAATATTCGAACCCTTATTTACTGCACGCCCCCTGCTTCTGGATGATCCTCCGAAGCCTCCAAAACCAAAATCTCCAAATATGTCACCAAAATGTGAAAAAATATCTTCAACATTCATGCCGCCTGATCCAAATCCTGAAGATGCACCTCCCATACCAGCATGTCCAAACTGATCATATCGTGCTTTTTTCTCCTTATTTGATAATACTTCGTATGCTTCGGCAGCTTCCTTAAATTGATCTTCAGCTGCTTGGTTTCCGGGATTCTTATCCGGATGATATTTTAGTGCTTGCTTCCGGTAGGCTTTTTTTATCTCCTCAGCTGAAGCATCGCGCTGAACCCCTAGTATTTCGTAATAGTCTCTTTTTCCCATATTAATATCTGACGCAGTCCGTACTGCAGCTTATTCACCAATAACCACTTTGGAATAACGAATGATTTTATCATGAAGGTAGTAGCCTTTTTCAATAACATCGACAACTTTTCCCTTAAGCTCTTTACTGGGAGCAGGTATTTTGGTAATCGCCTCATGTTTGTCAGTGTCAAATGCTTCTCCAATACCAGCAATCTCTTTCACCCCATTTTGACTTAGATATTCAACAAATTTGTTGTAGATGAGTTCAATGCCCTCTTTCATTGCAGATACATCCTTTGCCTCCTTCACCGAACCGATGGCTCTTTCCAGGTTGTCAATAACCGGTAGAATATTGATAAGAACCTGCTCTCCGCCAGTTTTGGTCAATTCCATCTTTTCTTTCAAAGTTCGTTTACGATAGTTGTCATATTCAGCAGACAATCGCAGGTATCTATCATGGATTTCGGCGAGTTTGATATTGCTTTCCTCTAGTTGCTTCTTCAATTGAGTCGTTGCTGAAGCTTTTCTCTTACTAGTCGTTTTTTTCCTTGTACCAGACTCTTTCTTTTCAACTTTTTTTGTTGATTTAGGCTCTTCCTTTGTAGCTTCTTTTTTAGCCTCTTCTTGTTCCAATGTTTTATCGTCTTTATCTTCCATTACTGAAATAGTAGTTTTTAGTCAATCGCGCACAGCAAAATCTTTGCCAATATTGGTCTAACGACAATTTGACAGCTGCGACAAATTCTTTTTTTATAATCTTTTAATTTGGGCTCCAAGAGCGTTGAGACGCTGGTCAATATTCTGATAACCCCTGTCGATTTGTTCGATATTGTGTATGATACTCGTACCCTCTGCACACATAGCAGCAATTAGCAATGCTACTCCGGCTCGAATATCGGGTGAAGTCATGGTAGTTGCTCTGAGAGGAAATTGCCTGTTCAATCCTATTACAGTAGCCCTGTGTGGATCACATAAAATAATTTGGGCACCCATATCGATTAACTTGTCAACAAAGAAAAGCCGGCTCTCAAACATTTTCTGATGGATTAGTACTGACCCTTTTGCCTGAGTGGCAACAACAAGGAAAACTGAGAGCAGGTCTGGGGTGAGTCCTGGCCAGGGGGCATCAGCAATGGTGAGAATTGAACCATCCATGAAGCTGTTGATAGTATAATTATCGTGCTCAGGGATAAAAAGGTCGTCTCCAATTTGTTGAATCTCAATGCCCAGCTGCATAAAAGATTTTGGTATAATTCCAAGGTTCTCAATTGATACAGATGGAAGAGTGATGGATGATCCGGTCATGGCTGCCATTCCGATGAAACTACCCACCTCAATCATATCTGGTAATATTCGGTGTTCTGTACCTCCTAAGGAATTTACTCCTTCGATTTCAAGCAAGTTTGAACCGATACCCTTGATTGAGGCCCCCATTGATATAAGCATCTTACAGAGTTGCTGAACATAGGGTTCACAGGCTGCGTTATAAAGTACAGTTTTTCCCTGAGTCAAAGTAGCTGCCATTATTAGGTTAGCAGTACCAGTTACTGAAGCTTCATCGAGTAAGATTCTTGACTCCTTGAGCTTTTTCCCCTTAATATGAAAGAAGGATTTTTCATGGATGAAATTTACTTCAGCTCCCATTCCAATGAAACCATTGAAATGAGTATCCAATCTCCTTCTGCCAATTTTATCACCTCCCGGTTGTGGCATTACTGCTTCACCAAATCTGGCAAGGAGTGGCCCGATAATCATAACTGAACCTCTGAGCCTGGTGGCTTGTTCACTGAATTCTGGTGTATGTAGGTAGTCTATGTCAAGGCTGTCAGCTTTGAAAGACCAACTTCCGGTTCCAAGTTTTTTCACATCTGAACCCATGTGCTGAAGGAGCTCGATAAGATTTAAAACATCTCGAATTTCAGGAATGTTATGGATAGTAACTTTCTCATCGCTCAATAAGCTTGCACAAATAATTTGTAAGGCTTCATTTTTTGCTCCCTGAGCTTGCAAAACGCCGCTGAGTTTGGTACCGCCTTGAATTTCGAATGTAGCCATGAGAATTGCTTTTCCCGTGAAAAACTACCTGGAACTTTTATGGTAATGCTTAGAGCCTCTTTTTTTAGGTTTGGTTTGTTGGCGAGGAGGTTCCTTAAAATCAATCAATGTGGTTCCTTCCTGAACAGATAAAGCCCCATTGGATATATCACCCAAAGCTTTGAAGATAACTATGTCAGGAACACTGTTTTTATGCCAGGTCATATATGCCAATTTCATGTGATTGGCTATTGCTTTGACAAAACTGTTCTTGCTGTCTCCATCCTCTAAGGTTTTACCTTTTGCCACCATTGCCTCGACAATTTTACCATAATGCTTGTATTTGATTTTTCCATCAGGGTAGGGAAGAGTTTCCGGTTTGGCTTCCATCACTGCCTTCTCAGGAGCAGCATACGGGGCCTCGATATCGAGATTATAATCAGCGATGACATGAAGATGATCCCAAAGCTTATGCCTGAAATCGCGATTTTCTTTTAATTGCGGATTCATGTTACCCATCACCTGAATAATAGAATCAGCCGCTTTTGTTCTTTCTTCTTTGCTTTCAAGTTTGATGGCATGTTCGATCATCATTTGGATGTTTCTGCCATATTCAGCCAACTTTAGTTTTGATCTTGAGGTATTATAGTCCATAAAAAGCTTCTTTTGAGAAGACCGGAAAATGAATGTGATTGATTAACGCTTATCCGGGCTTAATGGTATTTGCTGCAAAGATAGTTCTTTTCGCTTAACTTATTGTTGTTTGAGAATCTTCAACTTAGCAAACTTTAGTAATAATTGCTTCTGACCGGATGATTTAAAAAATACGGTCGCCTTACGATTGGGGTTATCTCCTTCAATCTTTAAAATTTTCCCTTCCCCGAAACGGGCATAAAGAACTGTCATTCCGGCCTGCATTTGGTCTGGGGAGTCAGGTTTAAAGTCGGGAGTGTTGGTCTCATTGGGTTTAGCCTCTTGTATCCTTACCAGATTCCGGGATGGTTTCCAGTTGCTTCTGTTGTCCTGACGGCTTGGTTTTTTTTGGATGATAGAAGTTTCAGGCAAATCAACAAATCTGCTGTTGATCTCCTGAATAAACCTGCTTCTTCTGCAGTTCACCAAACTGCCCCAGCGATAACGGGTTTGAGCGTATGAGATAATTACTGTTTCCATTGCACGGGTGAGTGCTACGTAAAACAAACGACGCTCTTCTTGTAGTTCCTTGCCTGAGGAGGCCGAGAATTGAGATGGGAATAGCTCTTCCTCCATTCCGGCGATATGGACATACGGAAATTCCAAACCTTTCGAAGCATGAATTGTCATCAAACTAACTTTTGGTTTGTCATCTTGCGCTTTTGTATCCTGATCAGTTAACAGGGCAATATTTTCAAGATATTGCTCCATATGGATCTCTGTTTCAGGATTATGTTTTTTCTCATCTTCGGCAAATTCACGAATCCCGTTCAGTAACTCCTGCAAGTTTTCATACTTGCTCAGTGATTCTGGCGTGCGATCGTACGCGAATTCTTGCAAAATGCTTGTTTTCGTAAGTATATCCTGACCCAGATCAAAGGCTTCCTCTCCGGATTGCCGTTTATGAAAATGACTTATTACTGTTTTAAACCCAGCTAATTTACTTAATGTCCCCTTATTAAATTTTGAGCTGAAGGATTCCGGATCATTTAGTACCGACCATAATGAAACACCTGCTTCAAAAGCAGACATTGATAATTTTTCCAGAGTGGTTTTACCAATCCCTCTCGTTGGATAGTTTATTACCCGACGGATAGATTCATCATCATTAAGATTTACTGATAGTCGAAAATAAGCCAAAGCATCTTTGATCTCTTTTCGTTGATAAAATGAGATACTACCGAAAACACGATATGGAATATTTTGCTTTCTACATGCTTCCTCAAGTATACGGGATTGGGCATTTGTCCGATATAGTATTGCGAAAGCGTTATAATCCACTCGTTTCTGAAGACGGATCTGATTAATTCCATTCGCAATCAGATAGCCTTCTTCCTGATCTGTATGAGCCTCAATAATCTTCACCTTGTCACCCGGTTCTTTCTCTGACCAAACTTCTTTTGGAATTCGATCTTTATTTTTAGCAATTAAGCTGTTTGCTGCATCAACTATGTTCTGGGTAGAGCGATAATTCTGTTCGAGTTTGTAGATTTTATACTCAGGATAATCATTTCTGAAGTTCAGAATATTCTCAATCTTAGCTCCTCTGAAAGAATAAATGGATTGTGAGTCGTCACCAACTACACAAATATTATTATGCAATTCAGCCAATTTTTTCACTATCAGATACTGCGCATAATTTGTATCCTGATACTCATCAACCAACAGATATTTAAACTGTTTCTGGTAGCGTTCAAGTATGTTGCTGTGATCTCTGAGAAGAATATTCGTCTTTACCAGTAAATCGTCAAAATCCATTACTCCTGACTTAAAACAACGCGTAGAGTATGCTTTATATATGTCAGTGATAGCAGGTTTTTTTGCCGACAAATCCTGTGATTGAATTTCGGCCATCGCCGCGTATTGTTCGGCTGAGATCAGGTTATTTTTTGCCGATGATATACGGCGCAGTACGTCATTTGTTTTGTAAATCTGATCATCCAGTTTGAGGTCTTTTATGATAGTACGGATCATACTTTTAGAATCATCCATATCATAAATGGTAAAACTTGAAGGATAACCCAGGGCCTCTGATTCTCTTCTCAGAATCCGGGCAAAAATAGAATGAAAGGTACCCATCCATAAATATCTTACAGTCTGATCATCCGTCAGACGCGCGATTCGTTCTTTCATTTCACGGGCAGCCTTGTTTGTAAATGTAAGTGCCATGATTTCCCTCGCAGGTACACCAATAGACAATAAATGGGCTATCCGATAGGTTAATACCCTTGTTTTACCCGATCCCGCTCCTGCAATGACCAGCGATGGGCCATCAATGTTTTCGGCAGCCTGGCGCTGCACATCATTTAATTCTGCTAAAAAATTCATGACAATTCAATCTCCTGTGAAATGTATTGGGGGATGCTCCGTTATAGTTTATATGCAATCCCGAAAATCGAGACAAAAATAACAATATGATAGGGAAAGCCTCATAAGAATGAAGCAGATCCTTGAATAATTATTAATATTGTAGCTTGTTGTAATATAATAGCCATTTGGCACAATGAAGAAGATAATCATTAAGACTCAATTAGTCAGTTCGTTGTTGGTGTTAACAAGTTTAACACCTCAACTCCATGCCCAGGAAGGTAATTTCTCTGTTGAGATCAAGCAACCGGCTTTGGATACTTTGTATACATGCCCGGGGAAAAGTACTATTTACATGGCCGAAGGACAAAATGAAGATGGAACAGCATTTGATCCGAATCAGGTTGTATTTACCTGGGATGTAGGTTTTGAAACCAATAGTGTAAGTGGAAAAACTGTAACTTATGCCTATCCCGAAGGAGGTCATTATATTCTCCGTTTGTATGTGACTAATTTAAACGGTGATCCAGCTCAGAATGTTCCAAGTTTGCATGTTTTTGTTGCAATGGCTCCTGATTTTACTGGTACAAGATCTGATAGAAGCTCTTTTTGTTCAGGTGAATCCATTACATTAACAGGTTTTGTAAGCCCAAAGCTATGGGATGCCGATGATTCACCATTTATCAATACTTTTTTGCCATCAGATTTTGTTTGGTCAGGTTCTAATATGGTGTCTGACCGTCATGGCGTAGGTCGTACTGAGCCTCCCCTCGACGAAGGCCATCTCGATTATATTTTCAGGGTACAGGATGATTTTGGTTGTTTTCATGATACAAGCCTGACTCTGTACGGTGTGTATGCAGAATATACAATGGATCCATTAACTGGCGAAGCTCCTCTGGATGTTACTTTCTCAATTGATTCAAGTAGTAATGGTGGAAATGAAACCTCTATCGAATATAATTGGGAATTTTATGAAAGATCTGGCGATCCGACAATTTTGTTGTATTCCTCTGAAATGACTTTCAGTTTTGAAAGGCCAGGAGAATATGTGACGCGTATGAGAGCAAAATATGATCAGTGTACCTATAGCTATGCATCAGAACAGTTGGTACAGGTTGATTCATCACTGCTCGAGATTCCAAATGTATTTACTCCAAATGAGGATGGAGCTAATGATTATTTTCAGGTTAAGTCTCTGTCATTGAGGCATTTTTATGGAAAAATATTTAACCGTTGGGGTAAGTTGGTATATGAATGGGATGACTGGAAGGCTCTTGAATCGGGTTGGAACGGTAAGAATCAGGGAACTGGTGCAGACTCCCCCTCAGGAACTTATTATTATATTATTGAAGCTACCGGATGGGATGATAAGCCATATATCGGAGGCATTTATAAAGGTTTTCTTACCTTGATAAGATAGGAGCAAGGTACTTATTATGATTACCTGCCGGATGTTTATTTGCGAAACAGGTGTCATAAAAAAAGGTCTGCCAATAATGACAGACCTTTTTTTATCATATTATTTTATAATAATTATTCATCATCCTGATCTGCTTCATAACTTGAAATCAGTTTGTCCTGAATATCAGGTGGACATAAAGCATAATCACTATATCTCATAGTATAAGTTGCGCGACCACTGGTTAGAGAACTCAAAGCAGTTGAGTATTTATTCAATTCAGCTAAAGGGACTTTTGCCTTAAGGATTTCATAGCGACCTTCAGAACTCATTCCAAGAATCATAGCTCTTCGTCCCTGTAAGTCACTCATAACATCACCCATACGGTCACCTGGAACCATCACTTCAACCTCATAAACTGGCTCAAGAATCTTTGGGCCGGCATTTTTGAACGCTTCAGCAAAAGCTTTTGCACCAGCAAGCTTAAATGAAATTTCATTTGAGTCAACCGGGTGCATTTTGCCGTCATAAACGTAAACTCTGATGTCCCTTGCATAACTGCCGGTTAATGGACCATTTTCAAGTTTTTCCATCAAACCTTTAAGAATGGCAGGTAAGAAACGGGTGTCAATAGATCCACCTACAATGCAATTATAAAATACAAGCTTACCTCCCCAGGCCAGAGGATGTTCTTCTTTCCCTCTGAGGGATAGTGTCAGCTCTTTTCCATTTACCTTGAAGACATTCCTTTCTGGGCTATTATCATCATGAGGCTCAATTATCATATGTACCTCACCAAACTGTCCGGCTCCACCTGACTGCTTTTTATGACGGAATTGGGCTTGAGCATATTTTGTTATAGTCTCCCGATATGGAATCTTAGGTGACAAGTATTCTGTCTCAATCTTATACTGATTTAGCAAAATTGAAGAAATAATATTAAGGTGATATTCTCCCTGCCCACTAAGAATAATCTGTTTGAGTTCTTTTGAGTATTCAACCAATAATGAAGGATCTTCCTGATGCAGACGGTTAAGCATTTCGCCTAATTTTTCGTCATCCGACTCGTCCTTTGTTTTAATGGCAGCCCGGTATTTTGGTTCAGGCATTTCAATCGGAACTAATGGAGCGGGTAAATCTTTTTCACCCAGAGTAGTAAATACTTTAGTGTCTTTCAGCTTCACTGCAGCACCAATATCACCAGCATGAATACTTGATATTTTTTCGCGATTCTTGCCGGCAACCAAAAACATCTGAGAGAGTCTTTCCTTTGTATTAGTATTATGATTATACAAGTCGTCGCCTTCATTTAGTTCGCCTGAAATCACTTTAAAGAAACTTACTTCGCCAAGATGAGGTTCAGTGAAGTTTTTAAATACGAACAGGGTAGTTTTTCCATCAGGATCAATCTTCACTATATTACCATCCTGATCAACTGGGCCGCTAAATTCAGTAGGTTCAGGAACTGTGTTGATAATGAATTCCATAAGTCGCTGTGTGCCCTGCGCCTGTTTGCCACTCGTACAGAAGATTGGGAATAAGCCCCTTTCAGCTAATCCTTTTCTCAATCCCTTCCGTATTTCATCTTCAGTTAATGTGTCATTTTCAAAGAATGTCTCCATCAATTCTTCATCAGTCTCCGCAACGGCTTCAATTAGCTCAATGTATAATTCTTCAACTTTTTCAGATTGAGAATCTGTCAGAGCTACCTCCTCTGGTGGGCCTCCGTCGACAGGGAATTTATAAGCAACCTTACGTATAACATCAAGAACTGTGTCAAAATTTTCTCCTTCATTAACTGGATATTGTGCCACAACAACCTTAGAGCCAAAAGCATCTTTGGCAGACTCAACAAGCTTGTCAAAAACACATTTATCTGAATCAAGCTGATTTGCCACCAGAACAACAGGTTTGTTGAATTTGTTGGCATAACGCATGAAAGTTTCAGTACCAACCTCAACACCATTCTGAGAGTTCATAACAACCAGGGCTACGTCAGCTGCATTCAAGCTTGCAACAGCTGCTCCAACAAAATCATCTGAGCCAGGTGTGTCAATGAAGTTTAGCTTATGATCTTTGAATTCTGAATAAAAAACAGTGGAGTAAACTGAGCTGCCTCTTTCGTGCTCTATCTCATGGTAATCAGATACGGTATTTTTGTTATCAACATCGCCTCGTCTGCTGATAATACCGCCATCCAACATAAACGATTCAGCCAGAGTGGTTTTTCCTGATCCGGAATTGCCTAAAAGCACTAGGTTCCGAATTTGATTGGTTTGGTATACTTTCATTTTAGTACCTTTTTAACTTGATGATCTGAATATTAGGATTTCAGCCTGTTTATTTAGGAATGCAAATCTAACATTTTTTTCGTAAGAATCAATCGGTAGAATTGACTTGAAGAAGTATGATTAATAACAAAATTTCAATCTGTTTTTCCAAATCTGGACCCAAGGGATTTAACAACAAAATACATTAGGATGAGCCCGGAAATTAATCCTAATAACAGGGGCCATCCAAACTTGTTTTTGAGTGGGATTTTGCTATTTATCCCACTCAGTTGATAATTGGCCCATAAACTAGGATGACTCTCAGCTGATGATGCTGATATAAGATAATTAAGCTTAGCCTGACGTAAAGATTCTGCAGTGCCCAATCCCTGCCCTAATTCACGATAAAAATTATCCATGATTACAACAGCCGGACGGTCATAGGCAGGCCAAAGGCTCATAATAACGGCCGGTACACCGGCAAAATGAAATCCACGGGTAACACTCATTATTCCCTCTCCTTCAAATAAATCACCAGTTCCTGTATCACAAGCACTTAACACAACTAATGGAGATTTTATTGAGAGATTAATTACATCGTAAAGGTGTAGTTTGTGCTTTTGCTGTCCTTCAGGGCTGAAAATCAGCAGATTGTCCATTGGGTTGTCTGATGAAAGTATTCCATGAGTTGCCAGGTGGAGGATATCCCCCTGATTCCTGACCTGATGGAATTTGCTTAGAGAAGCTTTTGATCCCTGGTGAGAATGGGATGCCATGTGATTGCTGATTGATCTGAGTTCTCTCCTACTTCCCATTAGTTGGGGAAGTTTATATTCATTATAATAGTAGTGCGTATCGGTAAAAGGAGCAAAAGCCTGTACGCTTACCAAATTATCTGAATGAAAGTTTCGGGCATCATGGAACTGCTGAATGGAATTCAATAGTGATATTGTTGTTGTTTTAACAAGCATGGGCAATTCACTATAGTTTTTTCTGACGGGAATATCTGCACATGTACAGAATGTGTCAAAGGGGATATATCCGAGTGGTCCATCAGTAATAATAATCAAATCCTTATCAAGGATTTGGTCTTTGAAAGGTTCAAGAAGCTTCATATAAAGATCATACCCAATCCCGATGAAATCACTAAAACCCAGCTTTGAGAAACGGGCAAAGAAATTCCTGTAATCTTCTATTTTGGCAATGAAATCATCCGATAGGGTCTCTGTATGGATCGATATATTATCCCTGGCAATTAATAAAGCAGCTATAAGATCAGCAGAATATGTGAAGTCAATAATAACTTCATCCTTTTCAAGCTTTGCCTGAATGTCAGTATAGTCTATTTGGTCTGGGGTATGTATATAATTATAATAGGCCGGATATTTCTGGCGTAATACCTTTGAATGATCTTGAATCATCAGATCCAGATTTATCAGCAAACTGTTACGGTGGGCCACTGAATCAGCCCAGTCAGGACCAAGCCTTCTGAATTGAATCAATTCTTGCGAGGTTTGGGTCAATAACCTTTTAAGGCTATCATCTTTTTGAATTAAAGTCTGATCAATCATCATTGAATCTCTGGCATTCAAAACTCGTTGATATTCATTAAATACTGCCGACTTAGCTTTGTAGGAGAAGTTAAATACAGTTTGAAAGTTGATTGTTGTGGGATTGTCTTTGTACTGTTCAATTGCAGCTTCCAGGGCGAGGAAATAGAAACCCCTGTTTTCACGGACTGAAAAATTCTTTGACTCGAATGAGGACATATATCTCAACTGATCAAGTAGATCAACTGCATATTCTAATGTTTGTACGCTTTCAGTAAGCCAATGATGTTCCCTGGTATCATAATACAGGTCAAGTTTCGCATTCCCCTGGTTGGCTAAAAAAACTGGTAGTATTGGAGATAATATTTTAAGATTGCCCAGCTCATTCAATGAATTGCTTATTTTATAAGGAAATATCAGGTTAATGGCATGGCTAAAATGATATAGCGCAGAATCCGGTTTATTCAACTTACCGAACTGGGCTCCCAGATTATTGTGATAATTAGCAGCCTGATTGTAGTTGTCATCTGGTGTGTGCGCTATGGCCTGATAAAAATAGAATATTGCGCTATCTGCCTGATTTAACAGATTAAAGGCAGCTCCAAGATTGTTGAAAGCGACATTTATCTCATCAAGATTATGAGTTTTTATTCGCAAATCCAGAGAGATTCTGAACTGTTTGGCTGCCTCAATGTTGTTGTTATCAGACAGGTAGAAGTTTCCAATTTCATTGTAAGTATTGACGATGAGATTTGTTTTTTCCTCCCGGATGAAATACTCAAGACAGTTGTTTAATGAATCCAGAATTGATGGTTCACCAGGGTTTAAAAAGATCCTGGATTTGGCCATCTCATATTCTATTTGATAATTAGCAGCCTTGCGTTTATTGCCAAGGTTTATTGTTTTTGCTTCACGGTAGCTGGCAATGGCTTTTGCGTAATCCCCAAGTTGGGCATTGAGGACTCCCATAAACTGATAGCAATCTGCCAAAATCGCTTTTTCCAATCGGTTTGTAGGGAGTCTGTGATTGATTGAAAGTTGGAGTGTGTCCAGTGCATCTTTGTATCGTCTATCCAGGTTGGCAATTACTGAATAGATTGCATAGTGATCAGCGATTTCCCAAGAGTTTGGTGGTATGCTGTCTTTTTCTTCGACCTGACTCCACCCCCGGTTATAGATTTCGGCGGTGACAATGTTCTCTGACCAAGCAGAAAGAAAGGCCAGACGTATCACAAATCCTTGCTTGAGACTATCATGTGAGGCACCAATTACATTCTGAAAATGATTTGAAGCTAATGTAGCTGCCTCATTATAATTCTCAGAGAAATACTCATCGACTACAGTTTCAGGATACAGCATACTTTCCTGGCATGCACAATAACTTTCTGACAGAATCAACAAGAAACTGCTTAAGATTAGTATGGGTAATATTTTAAATATGGTATATTTGGCCATAGACTCAGACGGTGGGAGGTAAATATATATATAAAAACAGCCTGAATTCTTGTCGTTCGTCAAAAAATGGTCTTAATAGTTGATTTTTTCGATTTTATGGGGTTACCTTTCGGACTCAATAGGGATTAACCATTAGGAAAATAATCTTAAAATATAATTCAGATGAAAAAAATTGTCCTGTTATCCGTAAGTATTATACTATTGACCATGAGTCAATCCTATGGTCAAAAGACATTTAAGGCTAAGGATATTGAAATACAAAAAGGCTTTGTTTTTGATGCCGATCAGGATGGAGATTTTGATGTTTTTACTTTCATGGTAAAAAAGAAGAAAAAATCAGATCAGTTTGTGAGTGCAGTCCAAATAGCTGGCATTAAGGGTGAGATGCTCGCAAATGCAAAAATTGTATCATATGGGAATTGGGATTTGTACATATTCGATATCGGGGATTTGAATCTCAACAGAGATTTTAAAGTTATGATTGAGATTGGTTCAAAGCAAGTTTTTGTCAAAGCTGATGGTTTTTATATTCCTAATAATAGTGATGGCGGACCTGGTGGGACGCCACCTCCTACAGTGATTATTATCAAGTATCCGTAGCAGGTATATTACGACATTAAAAGGGAGCTTTGATCAAAGCTCCCTTTTTTGTTTTTTGTTTTAAAAAAAATCTATACCTTTGCACACCGATTTTGTGAAAAGTTAAGAAAAATAAGGTTTATATGCCTACAATACAGCAGTTAGTAAGAAAAGGACGGCAAAAGGTTAAGGATAAGAGTAAGGCTCCTGCACTGGATGCTTGCCCCCAGAGAAGGGGAGTATGTGTGAGAGTTTATACTACTACACCAAAAAAGCCTAACTCAGCCATGCGAAAAGTGGCCAGGGTACGATTAACCAATCAAAAAGAAGTTAACGTTTATATCCCTGGTGAAGGACACAATTTGCAGGAACACTCCATTGTTTTAGTACGTGGAGGCAGGGTAAAAGATTTACCAGGTGTTCGCTACCATATGGTACGTGGAACATTAGATGCAGCTGGTGTTGAGGGTCGGACACAGCGCCGTTCGAAATATGGAACAAAGCGACCTAAGAAAAAATAATTCTTGACTGTAAGTTATAACCATGAGGAAGTCAAAACCAAAGAAAAGAGTATTATTACCTGATCCGAAATTCGGAGAAATTCGGGTAACCCGTTTTGTAAATGATTTGATGTTGGACGGGAAAAAGACAAAGTGTTTCCAAATCTTTTATGATGCTTTGGATATAGTTGAGAAGAAAAAAGGTGAAACTGAATCCAGTGCATTAGAAGTTTGGAAGAAGGCTTTGGAAAATATCACACCAGCTGTTGAGGTGAAATCTCGTCGTGTTGGTGGTGCTACATTTCAGGTGCCAATGGAGATTCGTCCTGACCGGAAAATTTCAATTGGAAACAAACACTTGATCGATTTTGCAAGAAAGCGTTCAGGTCGCTCAATGAGCGAGAAACTGGCTGCTGAGATTGTTGCAGCTTTTAACGATGAAGGTGGAGCTTTCAAACGAAAGGAAGATACCCACCGTATGGCGGAAGCTAACCGGGCGTTTGCACATTTCCGGTTTTAAGATTTTTAAAAAAAAAGTTCTTTGACTTGTTGGGATGGCACAGGATCTCTCATATTACCGCAACATCGGAATTATGGCCCACATAGACGCGGGCAAAACTACTACGACTGAGCGGATTTTGTATTATACCGGAATTAATCACCGGATGGGAGAGGTTCATAATGGTGCTGCAACAATGGACTGGATGGTTCAGGAGCAGGAGCGGGGGATAACAATTACATCTGCTGCTACAACAGCTTTCTGGAAGTATCTGGGTCATGAGTATAAGGTTAATATCATCGATACACCTGGACATGTGGATTTCACTGTTGAGGTTGAACGATCATTAAGGGTTCTGGATGGAGCCATTGCAGTGTTTTGTGGTGTTGGTGGAGTTGAGCCTCAGTCAGAAACAGTCTGGCGTCAGGCTGACAAATACCAGGTACCCAGAATAGCTTTCATAAATAAAATGGATCGGGTGGGCGCTGATTTCTTTTCAGTGATTACTCAAATTCAAGAAAAATTACTAGCTGTTCCTTTAGTATTGCAAATTCCGATTGGCTCTGAGGATAGTTTTGAAGGAGTTATCGATCTGATCGAACAAAAAGCTATACTTTGGCCAGAAAACAGTTCATTGGGTGCAATTTATGAAAAGGTGGATGTACCTGAAGAATATCAGGAACAAATAGAACAATGGCGTGAGAAATTATTAGAAACTGTTTGTGAAACAGATGATGATTTGCTTGAACGCTATTTTGAAGACAAAGACTCGATTACTAATGAAGATATTCGTCGGGTTGTTAGAAAAGCCACTCTTTCAAACAGCATGATCCCCATAATTTGTGGATCTGCTTTTAAAAACAAAGGAGTGCAGCCTCTGCTTGATGCAATAGCTGCTTATCTGCCCAGTCCGATAGATGTCGGTGCAATTGTTGGTTCTGATCCGAGAAGCGGTGACGAAGTCAGCAGGGAACCTGAAAGCAAATCTCCTTTTGCAGCGTTGGCCTTTAAAATTGCAACTGATCCTTTTGTTGGCCGAATTGCCTTCATAAGAATCTATTCTGGAGTGATTAAATCTGGGGCCGCTGTTTATAACATGCGTACAGATCGGAAAGAAAGAATCACCCGATTGTATCAAATGCATGCAAATAAACAAAATCCAAAAGACCAGGTTGAAGCTGGTGATATTTGTGCTATAGTAGGTTTTAAGGATATAAAGACAGGTGATACACTTTGTGATGACAAACACAAAATTCATCTGGAGAATATAACATTTCCTGATCCCGTTCTTGGGATTGCAATTGAAGCCCGCTCTCAGGAGGAAGTTGATAAATTATCATCTGCCCTGATAAAGCTGACCGAAGAAGATCCGACCTTCAGAGTGAGAACTGATGAAGATTCAGGACAAACTATTGTCAGTGGGATGGGAGAACTCCATTTAGAGATTGTTATTGATCGATTAAGTAGAGAGTTCAAGCTGAATATTAATAAGGGGACTCCTCAGGTTGCTTATCATGAATCTCTGACAGAAAATGTTTTCCATCGTGAAATTTTCGATAAGGAGGTTGGGGGCAAGCATTTGTTTGCAGACATTGATGTTGAACTAGGGAAGGCTGATGATAGTGTAAAAGGACTGGTTTTTGAATCGGAACTTGATTCAGATAAACTACCACGAATCTTCATAGCAGCAATTGAGAGAGGATTTAAGAACGCTATGAATAGCGGAGTTTTAGCCGGATACCCTATGCAGAATCTGAAGGTTACTCTTAAGAATGCAGACCATCATCCAAATGAATCCGATGAAATCGCCTTCGAAGTTGCAGCTCAAAAAGCTTATCGAGCTGGATGTGAAAAGGCAGGCCCAATACTAATGGAACCTATAATGCGTACCGAAGTAATTGGTCCGGAAGAATATATGGGTGAGATTATTGCAGATCTTAATAAAAGAAGAGGACAGGTTGAGGGAATGGAAACAAGATCTGGAATGCGGGTGATTAAAGCAATGGTACCTTTGGCTGAACAATTTGGATATGTGACTATATTAAGATCACTGACCTCTGGGCGTGCCAGCTCAACAATGGAAGTAGAAAAATATGATGAAGTTCCACGGAATATTGCCGTGGGAATTTTGGAAAAAATATTTGGACGAGTTGATTTATTGAAGAAAAAGTAAAAACTGATGAGTCAGAAAATTAGAATTAAGTTGAAATCGTACGATCACAATCTGGTGGATAAATCTGCTGAGAAGATCGTAAAAACGGTAAAAAGTACCGGAGCTGTGGTTAGTGGCCCAATACCATTGCCAACCCACAGACGGGTGTTTACTGTTTTGAGGTCTACCTTCGTCAACAAAAAATCAAGGGAGCAATTCCAATTATCCTCTTACAAAAGGTTAATTGATATTTATAGTTCCACTGCAAAGACCATCGATGCTTTGATGAAGCTTGAATTGCCAAGTGGAGTTGAAGTCGAAATTAAAGTCTAACTGAAAGGGTATAATAACATGAAAGGCTTAATAGGTAAAAAAATTGGGATGACTTCGGTTTTCGATGCCAATGGGAAAAATATTCCATGCACGGTTATTGAGGTTGGCCCTTGTGTAGTTACCCAACTGAAGACAGTTGAAAACGACGGATATGAGGCTGCACAGGTTGCTTATGATGAGAAAAAGGAAAAGAACACCAGTCGCGCCATGATGGGGCACTTCAAAAATGCAAACACAACTCCTAAAAGGAAATTGGCTGAATTTGAACTGGATGATTCTGAAGAGGAACTTAAACTTGGAGATTTTGTAACGGTTGAGACTTTTAACCGTGACACCTGGGTTGATGTCTCTGGCATTACAAAAGGTAAAGGATTTCAAGGTGTTGTAAAAAGATACGGTTTTAAGGGTGTGGGTGACAAAACTCATGGTCAGCATAACCGTCTCCGTGCTCCTGGTTCGCTGGGTGCATCTTCCTATCCAAGTCGTGTTTTCAAAGGCATGCGAATGGGTGGACAAGATGGTAATAAAAAGATTAAGATGATTAGTCTTCGCGTTATGAAGATTCTTCCTGAGCATGATTTAATGATTGTGAAAGGCTCTGTTCCTGGAGCAAAGGGTTCATACGTAATAATAGAGAAGTAATGAAACTAGCAGTATATAAAACCACAGGAGAGGAAACCGGTCGCACTGTTGAATTGCGTGATGATATTTTTGGGGTGGAGCCTAATGATCATGCAATCTATTTGGATGTGAAACAGTTTCTGGCGAATTCCCGACAAGGCACGCATAAGTCTAAAGAACGGGCTGACATCGTTGGTTCAACGCGAAAGATAAAAAGACAAAAAGGTACAGGTACAGCCCGTGCTGGTTCTATTAAGTCACCTATTTTCAGAGGAGGAGGACGTGTTTTTGGACCTCGCCCAAGAAATTATGGCTTTAAGTTGAATAAAAAGGTCAAGCAGATAGCTAGAAAATCTGCATTGACTTACAAGCTGAAAGACAAGTCGATAATGATTATTGAGGACTTCCAGTTTGAAGAGCCAAGGACAAAAAACATGGTTGATTTGAAACAAAACCTGAATATCGACGAGAAAAAAGTGCTATTCGTTTTAAATCAATCAAATAAAAACGTATATTTGTCGTCTCGAAATTTGCCAGGTGTAAAAGTTGTAACGTCCTTTGAATTAAGTACATACGACATAATGAACGCATCAAAACTGGCAATCGATGAGAGTTCAATTGGAGATATTGGTGAAAATTTTGGATCATAAGAGCAGGTAACTATGAGTGTTTTACAAAAACCGATCGTCACTGAAAAAATGACAGCGCAGAGCGAAGACCTGAACCGCTATGGTTTCAAGGTTGATCGTGAGGCGAACAAAATCCAGATCAAGAGAGCGGTTGAAGATATGTATGGTGTTTCGGTAGTTTCTGTTAATACCCTCCGTTATGGTGGTAAAAAGAAATCCCGATTCACTAAAGCTGGTACAGTACTGGGAAAAACGGCTGGTTATAAGAAAGCTATTGTAACCCTGGCCGAGGGAGATACAATTGATTTTTACAGCAATATATAAGAAGTAATGGCAGTTAAAAAATTCAAACCCGTAACTCCGGGGCAGAGAAGAAAAGTTATAGGGACCTTTGAGGAGATCACCAAAGGATCACCTGAGAAATCTTTGCTGAAGCCTCAGAAGAGAAGTGGTGGGCGGAACAGCCAGGGACGCATGACTATGCGTTATCTGGGTGGCGGCCATAAGAAACGTTATCGTGTGATTGATTTTAAAAGGGAGAAAGATAATATTCCGGCAAAGGTTGCCAGTATTGAATATGATCCAAACCGCACAGCACGTATAGCATTATTGCACTATGCAGATGGTGAGAAAAGATATATTATTGCGCCAAATGGAATTCAGGTTGGGCAGGAATTAGTTTCCGGTACAGGTGTCGCACCCGAGATTGGAAATTCATTACCTATTGCTGAGATTCCTTTAGGAACAGTAGTACATAGTATTGAGCTCCAACCAAAAAAGGGTGGAGTAATGGCAAGAAGTGCCGGTTCTTATGCACAATTAGTGTCAAGAGAAGGCCGCTATGCTATTTTACGTTTACCTTCAGGTGAAACACGTCTGGTTCTTGTAACCTGTCGTGCTACTGTGGGAAGTGTTTCTAATTCAGATCATGGATTAGAGCGTTCAGGTAAAGCTGGTCGCTCTCGATGGTTGGGACGTCGACCACGAGTACGTGGTGTTGCGATGAACCCTGTTGATCATCCTATGGGTGGTGGTGAAGGTCGTTCATCCGGAGGTCATCCTAGATCCAGAAAAGGATTGTTGGCCAAAGGTTTTAAAACACGTTCGAAAAAGAAAGCATCTAATAAATTCATCCTGGAAAAACGTAAGTAATTCCGAAACGCTATTAGATTATGAGTCGATCATTAAGAAAAGGTCCCTTTATTGAATACAAGCTGGAGAAACGCGTCCTGGCTTTGAATGAATCTGGGAAGAAGACAGTAGTTAAAACATGGGCCAGAAGGTCTATGATATCTCCGGATTTTGTCGGACATACCATCGCAGTGCATAATGGAAATAAGTTTATTCCTGTTTATGTTACTGAAAACATGGTTGGACATAAACTCGGTGAGTTTGCACCAACCCGACAGTTTAGGGGACATGCCGGTAATAAAAGGAAATAACCCTAATTATAAAATGTTAAGGCGATAGAAAATGGGTTCAAGAAAGCATCAATTAGGTGAACAAGCAAAGGAAGAGCGTAAGAATCAGTACTTCGCAACCTTGCGCAACAACCCTACATCTCCACGGAAGATGCGGTTGGTTGCAGATATGATAAGAGGGAAAGAAGTACAAAAAGCTCTTGATATGTTGCACTTCAGTCCGAAAGAAGCAAGTCGTAAACTTGAAAAACTTTTAATGTCAGCTATCGCAAACTGGCAAGCAAAGAATGAGGGTGTACGGATTGAAGACAGCAATCTTTTTGTAAAAGGAATTTTTGTTGACTCGGGAAGAGTATTGAAACGGTTACGTCCTGCTCCACAGGGTCGGGCATACAGGATTAGAAAAAGGTCAAATCATGTGACCATTTATCTGGATAGTAAAAAACAAGTTGAAAAAACAGAGGCATAGATGGGACAAAAAGTAAATCCGATCAGCAACCGTCTGGGGATCATCAAAGGCTGGGACTCCAATTGGTTTGGAGGCAAAGATTTTAGCGGGAAATTGGTTGAAGATCATAAGATCCGCCAGTATCTTAATGCTCGTTTAGCTAAGGCTAGCGTTTCAAAAATTATTATTGAGCGCACACTGAAGCTAATCACTATTACAGTTCATACTGCCCGACCAGGAATCATTATTGGTAAGGGTGGACAAGAAGTGGATAAGCTAAAAGAAGAGCTGAAAAAGATTACCAAGAAGGAAGTTCAGATCAATATTTATGAGATCAAACGACCTGAGTTAGACGCAGGAATAGTTGCTAACAATATTGCACGTCAGGTAGAAGGCCGTATTGCGTACAGAAGAGCGATAAAAATGGCAATTGCTTCTACTATGAGAATGGGTGCAGAGGGAATTAAAGTTCTGATCTCAGGACGATTGAATGGAGCAGAGATGGCTCGCGCTGAAATGTATAAAGAAGGTCGTACTCCTTTACATACTTTGCGGGCTGATATTGACTATGCATTAGCAGAAGCACATACGAAAGTTGGTTCAACCGGAATCAAGGTGTGGATATGTAAAGGTGAGGTTTATGGAAAACGTGACCTATCACCGAATATTGGAGCAAAAAGTCCTAAAAAAGGATTTAAGAGAAGAACTCGATAATCTTCCTATTTAAAAGAGGAAACTGATGTTACAACCGAAAAAGACAAAATTCAGAAGGCAGCAAAAAGGTGTTATGAAGGGCAATGCCCAACGTGGTCACCGCTTAGCTTTCGGATCATTTGGGATAAAATCTCTTGAAACAACCTGGATGACAGGCCGTCAAATTGAGGCTGCTCGTGTTGCCGTAACAAGGTACATGCAGCGTCAAGGACAAATATGGATCCGTGTATTTCCGGATAAGCCAATTACCTCCAAACCTGCTGAAGTCAGGATGGGTAAGGGTAAAGGTGCTCCTTCCGGATTTGTTGCACGGGTATCTCCTGGCCGAATCATTTTTGAAGCAGATGGAGTACCTTTAGAAGTAGCACGTGAAGCTTTACGTTTAGCTGCTCAGAAATTGCCGGTAAAAACAAAATTTGTTATCCGGCGTGATTATGTTGAAAGTTCAAATGCTGAATAATGAAAACATCTGAAATTCGCGAATTGACTGATCAGGAACTGGTCGAAAGAATAGATAATGAGCAAGTAACCTTGACTCGTATGAGGATGAACCATACGGTTTCTCCTCTCGACAATCCTTTGCAGCTGAAATTTGCACGCCGGGTACTGGCCCGCTTGAAAACCGAGAAAAAGAAACGGGAGCTTAGTGAAAATCAGACAAGCAAATAAACACAATGGAAGTCAAGAGAAATCTTAGAAAAGAACGAGTAGGTGTTGTGATCAGCGACAAAATGGATAAATCCATTATAGTAGCTGTCAAGAGAAAAGTTAAGCATCCTATCTATGGCAAATTTGTGAACAAGACAACCAAGTTTGTTGCTCATGATGAGGAGAATACTTGTCATGAAGGTGATCAGGTAAAAATTATGGAATCCAGACCTTTAAGTAAGCGTAAAAACTGGAGACTAATTGAAATTATTGAAAGAGCTAAGTAGTCATGATACAGCAAGAAAGCAGACTGTCAGTAGCAGATAATAGCGGTGCAAAAGTAGTTTTGTGCATCCGCGTTCTGGGAGGAACAGGAAAAAGATATGCCTCAGTTGGCGACCTTATAGTTGCTACTGTTAAATCAGCTATCCCGGGCGGAGAAATTAAAAAAGGTACGGTTACTCGTGCAGTAGTGGTTAGAACAAAGAAAGAAATACGTCGAGCAGATGGTTCTTATATACGGTTTGACGATAATGCCTGTGTTCTACTAAATGCCACCGGCGAGATGCGTGGAACCAGGATCTTTGGACCTGTTTCACGTGAACTTCGCGACCAGTATATGAAAATTGTTTCACTCGCACCAGAAGTGTTGTAAAAAGAATAAGCACGGATCATGCAAAAAAAATTACATATCAAGAAGGGTGACAATGTTATTGTGGTTGCCGGAAACTCAAAGGGACTACAAGGACGTGTACTTGAGGTGATAAGGAGTAAATCCCGCGCCATTGTTGAAGGTGTGAATATGGTATCCAAACACACCAAACCCAATCAGGATAACCCGCAAGGCGGAATTATTAAGAAAGAAGGACCAGTTCATATTTCTAACCTAATGGTGGTGGATCCATCCAGCGGAGGTGCAACAAGAATTGGACGCCGTTTGAATGATAAAGGCAAGTTGGTCCGTTACGCAAAAAAATCAGGAGAGGAGATTAAGTAATGGTACAAGCACCTACCCTTAAAACAAAATTCAAGGAGGAAATTACACCTGCTTTGATAAAAGAGTTTAGCTACAAGTCTGTTATGCAGGTTCCTAAACTTAAAAAAATTGTCCTTAATCAAGGTGTTGGCCGTGCAATTGCGGACAAAAAACTGATCGAAGTTGCTCAGGCAGAGTTGACTGCTATTGCTGGGCAGAAAGCTATACAAACCTTGTCGAAAAAGGATATATCTAACTTTAAATTGCGGAAAAAAATGCCTATTGGTATTAAGGTAACTCTTCGCAATGATAGGATGTATGAATTTCTGGATAGATTGGTCTCTGTTGCATTGCCGAGAACAAGAGACTTCCATGGAATTGAAAACAAACTGGATGGTCGTGGTAATTATACTATGGGCATTACAGAACAAATAGTTTTTCCCGAGATTGATATTGATAAAATTCATTCAATCCTGGGTATGGAAATTACTTTCGTTACATCAGCTAATACTGATGAAGAAGGATTCGCATTACTGAAGAGTTTTGGATTACCATTTAAAAAAAATAATAAGAAATAGTTATGGCTAAAGAATCCATGAAAGCCCGCGAGGTTAAAAGGCAAAAGATGGTAGCCAAATATGCTGATAAAAGAGCACAATTGAAGGCTGAAGGAGATTATATTGGCTTAAGCAGACTTCCGAAAAATTCATCTGCAGTGCGTTTGCACAACAGATGTAACCTGACAGGAAGGCCAAAAGGCTATATGAGACAATTTGGGATTAGCAGGATTACTTTCAGGGAAATGGCATCTTCTGGTTTAATCCCCGGAATAAAAAAAGCAAGTTGGTAATTAAATCAATAAGAAAATGACAGACCCTATTGCAGATTATTTGACCCGCATTCGCAATGCCATGATGGCTAAGCATAAGGTCGTTGTAATACCTGCTTCAAACATCAAAAAGGAGATGACAAAAATCCTGTTTGACAAAGGTTATGTTCTCAGTTATAAATTTGAGGACGATAGCAAACAAGGATTAATTAAAATCGCACTGAAGTATCATCCGATTTCTAAAGCACCAGCAATCAAATCCTTAACACGGATTAGTAAGCCAGGACTGAGAAAATATGCCGGGGTGGATAGTGTACCACGAGTTCTTAACGGACTGGGTATAGCAATACTCTCAACTTCAAAAGGTGTAATGACTGACAAAGAAGCGAGAAGTGAGCTTGTTGGAGGTGAAGTATTGTGTTACGTTTATTAAAAAGAAAAAGAAATGTCACGAATAGGAAAATTGCCCATTAGTATTCCAGAAGGTGTTTCCATCACGGTTCAGGATGACAACACGGTTGTGGTAAAGGGGCCTCTGGGTGAACTTTCACAAAAAGTAGCTCTGGGAATTGAGATGACAACTGAGAATGGAAGGTTTATTTTGAAGCGTATGAAGGACGATAAAAAAGATCGTTCTGAGCATGGGCTCTACCGTTCATTAGTAAACAATATGGTTATTGGAGTATCTAAAGGATACGAGATCAAACAAGAACTTGTTGGAGTTGGTTACAAGGCTACTACGAAGGGACAATTACTTGAGCTTAGTCTTGGGTTTTCACATCCGATTTACTTAGAGCTTCCTCCTGAGGTGAAAATTGAGGCGCTTACCGAACGTCGGTCGAATCCAATTATTACTCTCAAAAGCATCGACAAACAACTGATCGGACAAGTAGCTGCTAAAATCCGTTCATTTCGTCCACCCGAGCCCTATAAGGGAAAAGGTGTCAAATTTGTTGGTGAAGTTATTCGTCGTAAAGCCGGTAAAGCAGCAGCAGCTAAATAATTAATCTGGAAATACTTGGTAAAAATGGCTTTGTCAAAGATAGAACGCAGAAACAAAATTAAGCGGAGAATCCGCAAGAAAATATCCGGAACCACGGAAACCCCGAGGCTATCCGTATATAGAAGTAACCGCCAGATATCTGCTCAGGTTGTTGATGATCTGACTGGAACTACTCTGGTTGCAGCTTCCAGTTTGGAAAAAGAAATTGCTGCAAAAACAGGTATACCCAAAAGTAAACAAGCACAACTAGTTGGAAAACTCATAGCTCAAAAGAGCCTTGAGAAAGGAATAAAAACTGTTGTTTTTGATCGCAATGGGTATTTATATCATGGAAGAGTTAAATCATTAGCCGATGCTGCCCGTAAAGGTGGTCTTAAACTATAGCTGATATGGCAACAAGTGTACGAAAAGTAAAAACCAGTGATCTGGATCTCAAAGACCGTTTGGTTGCTATCAATAGAGTAACCAAAGTAACCAAAGGTGGTAGGAATTTCAGTTTTTCAGCTATTGTTGTAGTTGGAAATGAGGACGGTGTTGTAGGATGGGGCCTTGGTAAGGCAAATGAAGTAACTACAGCTATAGCCAAAGGTGTTGAAGCTGCCAAGAAAAACTTGATAAAAGTACCAGTCTATAAAGGCACAATCCCTCACGAACAATTAGCCAAGTATGGCGGTGCACGTGTATGGTTGAAGCCCGCTTCGAGTGGTACTGGAGTAAAAGCCGGTGGTGCGATGCGTGCAGTATTGGAGAGTGTTGGTATAAGTGATGTTCTTGCAAAATCAAAAGGCTCATCTAACCCGCACAACCTGGTTAAAGCAACTATGCAGGCTTTGGTTGAACTCAGAGATGCACATACTATTGCCCAGCATCGTGGAGTTAATATGGAAAAAGTATTTAATGGTTAAGCAGGATAATTCAGATCTCATGGCAAAAATTAAAATTACTCAAACAAGGAGTAAGATCGGGAGCAACGAAAGACAAAAGAAAACTTTGGAGGCTCTGGGTCTGAAGAAGATGAGTGGAACTGTGGAGCATGAAGCAACACCACAAATACTGGGTATGGTGAAAAAAGTAGAACACCTTGTCAGTGTTGAAAAAAAAACAAAGCGATAACCTGATTTACAGAATAGCAAATGGATCTTACAAATTTAAAACCAGCTGAGGGTTCTACCCATCGGGAAAAAAGGATCGGCCGCGGTCAAGGGTCAGGACGAGGAGGAACATCTACTCGCGGACATAAAGGAGCCAAATCACGCTCAGGATACTCCCGTAAAATTGGATTCGAAGGAGGTCAAATGCCTCTCCAGCGTCGGGTACCCAAATTCGGGTTTAAGAACATTAACCGCAAGGAGTATAAAGGGATCAATATTAGTGCTTTGCAAACAATTGCTGAAAAAACGAATTTGACATCTATTGATGTTGAGATTCTGGTTGAAGCAGGTTTGGCCAGAAAAAATGATCTGATTAAAATATTGGGTAATGGAACGCTTTCTGCTAAGCTGGAAGTGACTGCCCATGCTTTTTCAGAATCAGCGATGAAAGCCATTGAAGCACAAGAAGGAACCGTTGTAAAACTATAATTGCATGAAGAGGTTTATAGAAACGCTCAAGAATATCTGGAAAATCGATGACCTTCGTCAACGTATTCTAACAACACTTGGATTAATTCTAATATACAGGTTGGGAACGCATATTGTTCTTCCTGGTATTGATCCTTCCCAATTAGATCAGTTGCAACAGCAAACAGCTGGCGGGATTATGGGCTTGTTAGATATGTTTTCTGGAGGAGCATTTAGTAATGCTTCGATTTTTGCTTTGGGTATAATGCCTTATATTTCCGCATCAATTGTAATTCAGTTGATGGGAATTGCCATCCCTTATTTCCAGCGTTTACAACGTGAAGGTGAAAGTGGAAGGAAAAAAATTAACCAGATAACCCGTTGGCTGACTGTCGCTATTACTGCTGCTCAGGGGCCTAGTTATTTATTTAACCTCCATGCAACATTGCCTGAAAGTGCATTCATTCTCAAAGGTGTATTCTTTACATTGTCTTCAGTTGTTATTATGACTTCGGGAACAATGTTTGTAATGTGGCTTGGAGAACGGATTACTGATAGAGGATTGGGAAATGGAATTTCTCTGATTATTATGATCGGGATTATTGCTCGTTTGCCAATGTCGATGTTTGCTGAATTTGCAGCAAAAATTGAGCAAGAGGGAGGAGGACTAGTTATGCTGCTGGTTGAATTAGTTCTGCTATTTTTAGTCTTTATGGGCTCAATTGCCCTGGTACAGGGGACGAGGAGAGTCCCGGTACAATACGCAAAAAGAATAGTAGGGAATAAGCAATATGGAGGGGTTAGGCAGTATATACCATTAAAGGTGAATGCTGCTGGTGTAATGCCTATTATTTTTGCTCAGGCACTTATGTTCCTGCCAATGATGTTCGGGCGATTTAACTCAGATGCCGCAAGTAAATTTGTTGCAGCGTTTGCAAATTCAACTGGAATCTGGTACAACATGACTCTGGCAATAATGATTATCCTGTTCACATATTTTTATACCGCAGTAACTATTAATCCAACGCAAATGGCTGAGGATATGAAACGAAACGGAGGCTTTATTCCAGGGGTTAAACCTGGAAGAAAAACTGTGGAATTTCTCGATACAATTATGTCTAGAATAACACTGCCGGGCTCAATGTTTCTTGCCTTAATTGCCTTACTTCCAACCTTTGCAATTATTATTGGAGTAAACAATAATTTTGCACAGTTCTATGGGGGTACTTCTCTGCTGATTCTTGTTGGTGTTGTGCTAGATACACTTCAGCAAATTGAGAGTCACCTTATGATGCGTCATTATGACGGATTGATGAAATCAGGCCGGATAAAAGGCCGGACAGGAAGAGCTATTTAATTAGCCGAAAGCGTTCTTTGTGATGATTACAATAAAGACAGACGCAGAAATTGAATTGTTAAGACAATGCAATCTTCTGGTGTCTGCAACCCATGCTGCAATCGTTCCTTTTATGAAACCAGGAATGAAAACAGAACAGATCGACCATTTTGCTGAAGAATTTATTAGGGATAATGGTGCTATTCCAGGTTTTAAGGGATACCAGGGCTACCCTAGTAGTTTGTGTATTTCGGTGAATGATCAGGTTGTTCATGGTATACCTGCAAAGACAGAACTGAAAGAAGGAGATATAGTGTCGGTTGATTGTGGAGTATATATGAATGGTTTTCATGGAGATTCAGCTTTTACCTATGAGGTTGGTGAAGTTTCAGTTGAAGCGAAGAAACTAATGAAAGTTACGCGTGAATCTCTTTTTTTTGGAATAGAAAATGCAGTGGTGGGGAAGCATATTGGGGATATTGGACATGCCGTGCAATCACATGCTGAAAGACATGGATTTTCGGTGGTCAGGGAAATGGTCGGACATGGTGTTGGCCGGAATTTGCATGAAGCTCCTGAAGTTCCCAATTATGGACGAAAAGGATCTGGTTCCAAACTAAAGAATGGTATGGTGATTGCGATCGAACCAATGATCAACATGGGTCAGCGGTTTATTTTTCAGGAGAAGGATGGATGGACGATTTGCACTAGTGATGGAAGTATGTCTGCTCACTTTGAGCATTCAGTGGTGATCCGTCAGGGGAAGGCAGATATTCTTTCTGATTTTTCAATTATTGACGAAGCGATAAAGAAAATAGGATAAAATAATTTATGGCCAAACAACCTTCAATAGAACAGGACGGTACCATTGTCGAAGCTTTGTCAAATGCTATGTTTCGGGTGGAACTGGAGAACGGACATGTGATCACAGCACACATTTCCGGAAAAATGAGAATGCATTACATTAAAATTTTGCCTGGAGACAAAGTTAAAATAGATATGTCTCCTTATGATTTAACAAAGGGCAGAATTACGTTTAGATATAAAAATTAAAGAATAAAACAATGAAGGTACGAGCATCTGTAAAGAAGCGCAGCTCAGATTGCAAAATTGTACGTCGTAAGGGACGTTTGTATGTGATCAATAAAAAGAATCCCAAGTTCAAACAAAGACAGGGATAGTATTAACACGTAACTAACAAAAAGTATAATATGGCACGTATAGTTGGTGTTGACATACCTAATAATAAAAGAGGCGAAATAGGTCTTACTTATGTTTATGGTATCGGAGCAAGTTCAGCGCAAAAGATTTTAGATGAAGCAGGTGTCGATCGGAACATAAAAGTCCAGGATTGGACTGATGACCAGAGTGCGGCTATCAGAAATGTAATAAACGACAATTTTAAGATTGAAGGTGAATTACGCTCTGAGGTACAGATGAATATCAAGCGCTTACAGGACATTGGAAGTTACCGGGGCATCCGCCACAGAATTGGATTACCAGTACGGGGACAAAGTACCAAAAACAATGCCCGTACCCGTAAGGGAAAAAGAAAAACTGTTGCAAACAAGAAGAAAGCGACTAAATAATCGTAAAAATGGCGAAGAAAAAAGGAAAGTCAGCTAAGAAAAGAGTTGTCCAGGTCGAACCGATGGGACAAGCGCACATTCATTCTTCTTTCAATAACATTATTGTTACATTAACCAATAATGCTGGTCAGGTAATTTCCTGGTCATCCAGTGGAAAGATGGGTTTTCGTGGCTCAAAGAAAAATACCCCTTATGCTGCTCAGATTGCTGCTCAGGATTGTTCAAAAGTAGCTTATGATCTGGGTTTGAGAAAAGTAAAGGTTTTTGTAAAAGGACCTGGAAATGGACGTGAATCAGCCATACGGACTATTCACAATAATGGGATTGAAGTTATTGAGATAATGGATGTCACTCCATTACCGCATAATGGATGTCGTCCTCCGAAGAGAAGAAGAGTGTAATGAATAGGAATAAACTGAAAAATTAGAAGTCGATGGCTAGATATATTGGACCCAAAACCAAAATTGCTAGAAAATTTGGCGAACCGATTTATGGTCCGGATAAAAGCTTTGAGCGTAAGAATTATCCCCCTGGTTTCCATGGAAATAACCGTAGAAGAAGAAAACTTTCTGAATACGGAATTCAGCTCAAAGAAAAGCAAAAGGCAAAGTATACTTACGGAGTATTGGAGAAGCAATTTTCTAATCTTTTTAAGAAAGCACAAGGAACAAAAGGCGTTACCGGTGAGGTTCTTTTACAATTATTGGAATCTCGTTTAGATAACGTTGTGTATCGTTTAGGAATTGCACCAACAAGAGCTGGTGCGAGGCAACTGGTTTCGCATCGCCATATAATTGTTAATGGTGAAGTCGTTAATATTGCTTCATATTCTGTTCGTAGTGGTGATGTTGTTGGTGTACGTGAAAAGTCAAAATCCATGGAAGCAATCCTGGATTCACTGGCTTCATCGTCCAAAGCATCCAGCTACCCTTGGTTAGAGTGGGATCAGGCCCAGTTAGGTGGAAAATTTCTTAACCTACCTGAGCGATCTGAGATACCTGAAAATATCAAGGAGCAGTTGATCGTTGAATTGTATTCTAAGTAATCTGATAAATCCTGATCTATTATGGCTATTCTTGCTATTCAAAAACCTGACAGAGTCATTATGCTCGAATCCGATAATATGTACGGGAGATTCGAGTTCCGACCTCTTGAACCCGGATACGGAATTACTATCGGCAATGCTCTAAGGAGAATACTACTAAGCTCACTGGAAGGATTTGCGATCACTACTATTAACATTGAAGGAGTAGATCACGAATTTTCTTCTGTTAAAGGAGTTATTGAGGATGTAACCGAGATTGTTCTAAATCTTAAACAGGTTAGATTCAAACAACAAATCGAAGGTGTTGAAGACGAAAAAGTTACCGTTACATTAACCGGACAAGAAGTTGTAAAAGCTGGTGATATCGGTAACTTTCTTACTGGATTCGAAGTTTTAAACCCTGATTTGCTAATCTGCAGTCTCGAGAGTTCTGTGAAACTTCAAATGACTCTCACAATTAATAAGGGACGTGGGTATGTTGCATCGGAAGAGAACAAACCTGCTGATGCAGAAATCGGATTGGTAGCAGTTGATTCTGTATTTACACCAATTAAAAATGTGCGTTACGAGATTGAAAACTATCGAGTTGAGCAGAAGACTGACTACGAGAAACTTTTAATTGAGATCACTACTGATGGTTCAATCCATCCGAAAGATGCCATGAAGGAGGCTGCAAAGATTCTGATTCAGCATTTCATGTTGTTCTCAGATGATAAAATGACTCTGGATAGTGATGAAAAAATGGAGAACGAGGAATTCGATGAGGAAGTTCTGCATATGAGACAGCTGTTAAAGACTAAACTGGTTGATCTGGATCTGTCTGTTCGTGCTTTGAATTGTTTAAAAGCCGCTGACGTGGACACTCTTGGAGATCTGGTATCCTACAATAAAAACGATCTGCTGAAATTTAGAAACTTTGGAAAGAAATCTCTAACGGAGTTGGAGGATTTATTGAAAGCGATGAGTCTGAATTTTGGTATGGATATAGTCAAGTATAAATTAGACAAGGAATAAGGATAATGAGACACGGAAAGAAATTCAACCATTTAGGTCGTAAAAAAGAGCACCGCGAGGCCATGCTGGCCAACTTGGCTGTGTCATTGATTATGCATAAAAGGATTAAGACAACTGTACCAAAAGCTAAAGCTTTAAGAGGTTTTGTTGAGCCATTAATCACTAAAGCCAAAGATGACTCCACCCACTCAAGAAGGGTTGTTTTTAGTTATTTGCAGAATAAAGATGCAGTAAGCGAGCTTTTCAGAGAGATATCTGGTAAGATTGCTGAAAGACCTGGTGGATATACCAGAATACTGAAAACAGGTACACGTTTGGGTGATAATGCGGAGATGTGTATAATTGAGCTGGTTGATTACAATGAGAATATGCTCGGTACGGAGAAGGAAACACAAACTAAAACAACCCGTCGTTCACGTCGTGGAGGAAGTAAGAAGCCTGTTGATGATGCTTTACCTGCAGCTGAAGTTGTAACTGAAGTTGCAGTAGAGGATGCAGTTGAAGATACTTCAGGTGATGAGATTGCTGATGAGATTGCTGATGAGGCTGTTGTTGAAGTAGTTGATGAAGTTACTGCTGATGAGGATGATGTACCGGAGAAGGAAAAAGAAGACACCAAGGAAGACGATACTAAGGAATAAGTAGTCAATTTAGACTTTAATTCAACCCGGATTGGAATTTTCTGATCCGGGTTTTTTGTATCTTGCCTGAAAAGTAATAGCATGAAAGGAAGTGGGTCTAAGTTGTTTATTAATAAGCTTATAAAAGCGGGAGAGCTCAGGGTAATTGATAAACCTGTTAGTCCGAATCTGGAAATTACTGAAATAGCAGATAGAATCTCTAAAAGAGAAAATGGGGGTGAAGCCCTTTTGTTTAATAATACTGGTACAACATTTCCAGTATTGATTAATGCTTATGGTTCTCAAAAGAGGATGGAAATTGTTTTTAAAAACCAGCAAGCTGAACAAATCAGTGCTGAGATATTTAAGCTTTTTCAATCGATGACTGGTCCTTCTTCCGGCTTTATAAGCCAGATAATGAAAATTCCTCAGCTTAAAAAGATTGCTTCCTGGATGCCAAAGAAAAAAAAGGGAAGGGGAATTTGTCAGGAAGTGCTAATGGAGCAAGCTGATTTATCGAAACTTCCTGTCTTGACATGCTGGCCTGCTGATGGAGGACCCTTTATAACTCTTCCTATGGTCCACACAACTGATCCTCAGACCGGGATACGAAATGTTGGGATGTATCGCCTGCAAGTTCTTAGCAAAAATACTACAGGTATGCATTGGCATATGCATAAAACAGGGGCTAGGCATTACAGGGAGTATAAGAAGAAGGGTGCAATCATGCCTGTAGCTGTAGCCCTTGGTGGAGACCCGGTATATGCTTATTCTGCAACTGCTCCCTTGCCAGATGGCATTGATGAATATATGCTGGCTGGATTTTTAAGGAGGAAGTCTGTTGAATTGGTTAAATGCCTGACCCAGGATATCTGGGTTCCTGCCGATGCTGATATAATTCTCGAAGGATACGTGGATCCGAATGAAGAACTCACCCTGGAAGGTCCATTTGGCGACCATACCGGTTATTACAGTTTAGCTGATCAGTACCCTGTATTTCATGTCACAGCAATAACTCATCGTAAAAATGCAACTTATCCTACAACTATTGTTGGGATACCACCGCAAGAAGATGCCTGGTTTGCAAAGGCTACGGAAGAAATGTTTATGGATCCTATACGCTTATCAATGATCCCGGAGTTGCAAAGCCTGCACCTGCCAGAGCCAGGAGTCGCTCATAACATCGGATTTTTTAGCGTTGAAATTGACTATCCGGGACAAGGACGAAAAGCTTTAAATACAGTATGGGGAGCCGGACAAATGATGTTTACGAAGTTTGGATTTGTGTTTGACCGTCTAAAAGACCTGAGGAATTATTCTGAATTAGCAAAAGTCGTTTCAGATAGAGTTAATCCACTACATGACCTGATATTCTTATCCGGGCCGCTTGATATTCTTGATCATGCCTCAGAAAAACTGGCATACGGAGGAAAACTTGGTATTGACGCTACCGGACAGAAAGCAATAATGATTGAACCTGATCCGGATATTCTTACTGATGAAATCCAGATGCTCAGAAGTGCTAATCCATGCATTAAGCAAATACAGGTGGATTTACTGGAAGCAGGGATTTCATTGGCTGCCTTAAGCTTTGATAAAACTGATCCTGATCAGGTAAAATATCTGGCAAAAGAAATTGCTCATTCAAAACACCTGAGTAGAATAAGGTTCTGGATCTTTACTGATGCGGATTTACCAGATAAAAGTTGGTATGAAGTGGCCTGGATTGCCGGAAGTCATGTGGATCCTTCTCGTGATTGCCAGGTTATGCATGCTTTTGACATTGAAGAGCAGGGGATATTATTCCTGGACGCCAGTCGGAAGACCAAACTAATCGATGGTTTTTCAAGGGATTGGCCCAATCCGGTCGTTATGGATTTGGATACCATAAAGATGGTGGATGAGAACTGGCCACAATATCAAATTGGAGATTTCATGACAAGTCCTTCTAACAGGTATATAAGCATGATGAATGGATCCGGAGCGGTTGCAGATGAATAAAAAAAGGCTGATCAATGACCAGCCTTCACAAAATATTATCTTTCAATTATTTCTTTGAAAATTCTTCAATTCCTTCGTCCAGGAAATCAATGAATTCATCAACATCAAGGTTGTAAGCTCGTGGTGAAATTATAGGTTCTCCATCAGTATCAATTAGTACGTACAAAGGTTGAGAATTCTGATTAAACCTTGTAATCTGGAAATCCTGATATTTTTTACCCAGAGTTTTCTTCACCTTGCCGTCATAGCTTGAAACTACCCATTCTTCTTCAGGAAGCTTGATGTTTTTATCATCAACATATAATGCGATGATAATATAGTTTTCGCGTAGGCGTTTAAGCACCCTGGGGTCTCCCCATACGCGATCTTCCATTTGTCGACAATTCACACAGCCATGACCGGTGAAGTCAATAAATACAGGCTTATTTTGACTTTTTGCACAGGCTAATCCCTGTTCGTAATCGAAGTAACCTTCAAGACCATGAGGCAGGTGTAAGCGATCAGAATATTTTGGTTTTTCGCAAATAGAGTTTTCTGCTTCAGCAATTCCTCCTGAACCAGAATTATCTCTTATAACCTGATGAAGATCGAAATCATGAGTGGTCATTGGAGGTAGGTATCCAGACAGGCCTTTCAGCGGTGCACCAAGTAAGCCCGGAATCATGTATACCACAAAAGAGAAGGTAACAATGGCCAACATCAATCTTGGAACTCCAACATATTTTGTTTCAGAGTCCAGCTTAAACTTGATTTTACCCAGGAGATAGAATCCCATCAAAGTGAATATCACAATCCAAATGGCCAGATAAACTTCACGGTCAAGAATTCCCCAATGATAGGTTTGGTCGGCTATACTCAGGAATTTCAATCCTAATGCCAATTCAATGAAACCTAGAATAACCTTAACCGAGTTCAACCATCCTCCGGATTTTGGCATACTGCTAAGCCATGAAGGGAATATTGCGAATAAGGTAAAGGGAAGTGCGAAAGCCACTGAGAAACCTAACATTCCAATAATTGGCTCTAATATTGCTCCTCCCGCAGATTCAACGAGAATAGTGCCTACAATAGGACCTGTACAGGAAAATGATACAAGTACAAGTGTAAAGGCCATGAAGAAAGGTCCGCCAAATCCTCCTTTATCAACTTGTTTATCTGATTTACTAACCATCCAATTAGGAAGGTTGATTTCAAACATACCAAAGAACCATGCAGCGAAAAAGATAAAGATCAGGAAGAATAAAACATTTGGGAACCAATGAGTACTCATGAAATTAGCTACACCCGGTCCGAATATAACAGCAACCAGAGTACCAATAATTGTATAAATTCCAATTATCGAAAGCCCAAAGAATATTGCCTGAAATAAAGACTTTCTTTTGTTTTTGCCTCCGTGCATAAAGAATGACACGGTCATCGGAATCATAGGGAAGACACATGGTGTTAACAAGGCGACCAGTCCGGCCAGGAATGCGATAAAAAATAATCCCCACAATGAGCGAGATGAGATATCAACAGGAGACCTGGGATCAATCTTTTGTTTTTCTGGCTTAAGCTTTGAATCCTGATCAACTGCTAATACTTCATTTTCTTCGGACTCATTGTTGAAGCTGAACTCAAAATCTTCATATCCGGGAACACATGTTTCATCATTACAGGATTGGTATGAAAGTTCACCAGAGATGGTAATTGGATCAGCTGATAATATCTTGATTCGCTGTGTGAATGTAGCTTCAAAAGAATGAAATTTAACTTTCATTTCGAAAATTGGATCAAATTCTTCAGTTGGCTCAGGTGTTTCTATAAACTCACCAATCAATTCAAATCCGTCCATTGATAAAAAGCTAATTTCTGTGGGCAGAGGGCCTCCGGCAGGTAGATCATGTGAATATAAGTGCCATTCGTTTTCAATACTGGCCGTGAAAACAAGATCATATTCCCCTTCTGAAATGCTTTTTGCTTCGATGTCCCATGTGACTGGCTCCATAATCTGAGCCTGAAGAGATAGGATGCTAGATAACACTATGGCTAGCATCAGTATTTTTTTAATCATAATAATTTATTACTGACTATTAAAAGCGTAAAATAAATGACAATTATTGTCGCAATTTGTTAAGTTATGCTATTAAGTGTTAACGAATCAAACAATAATTTTATCACCAGAATTATCTATAAACTCAAAATCCAATAATCCCAGGTTAGAATCCTTTTTTAAAGCAAGTTTGTGTTTATACTTCAGGTACCACTTCAATTTAACAGATGGAAATCCTTTGGTAAGGTAGGCAAAGATAAAGGGGTGCGTACGTAATACGAGTTTGGGTTTGTCGAATTTCTTGAGAATATATTGATATTGATTGACAATGTGATCAATAATCAGGATACTTGGACTGACCTCTCCAGAGCCATTACAGGATGGGCAGGTTTCCATTATCTGAATTTCCATTTCTGGCCGCACTCTTTGTCTGGTTATTTGCATCAAACCAAACTTGCTCAAAGGAAGGATGTTATGTTTTGCCCTGTCGCCACTCATTACTTCCTTCATTCGGTCAAAAAGCTTGGCTCTGTTCGGAGCCATTGTCATATCAATGAAGTCGACGACGATTATTCCACCCATGTCCCTTAACCTGAGCTGACGGGCAATTTCATCGGCTGCTGCAAGGTTGACATCCAGGGCGTTAGTTTCTTGGTTGTTTACTGACTGGGACCTGTTTCCGCTGTTTACATCAATAACATGTAAAGCTTCAGTATGCTCAATAATCAGATATGCTCCACTTTTGAAAGAAACAGTGCGACCAAATAAGCTCTTGATTTGTTTATCAACACCAAAATGCTCAAAGATAGATGCCCGGCCACTATATTGTTTTACAATTTTCTGCTTCTCAGGGGCAATGGTTCCGATATAATCTTTTACATCACGAAATACAGAAGCATCATTTACATGTATGCTGTTAAATGATGCATTAAGCAAGTCTCTGAGAATAGCAGAGGTTCTATTAAGCTCACCAATAACCAGGCTTGGAGTTGTCAGAGTCTTAATTTCCTTGAATGCACTCTCCCACTTTTCTATAAGTGAACGTAATTCAGCATCGAGCAAGGCAACTTTCCTGTCTCTGGCAACGGTTCTGACAATTACACCATAGTTTTTTGGTTTGATGCTTATAATAAGTCTTTTCAGTCTGTTTCTTTCCTCATCAGAATTGATTTTTGAGGATACAGACACTTTGTCAGAAAATGGAATTAAAACCAGATTACGTCCAGCAATTGAAATTTCACTGGTTAGTCTTGGACCCTTTGAAGAGATTGGCTCTTTAGCAATTTGCACCAGGATTTGCTGGCCTGATCTAAGCTGTTCTTTGATCTTGCCATGTTTATTAATATCCGGCACTTTCTTGAAGCGATCCAGGGATGGGGCTCTGGATTTTCGGTTCAGTGCCATCCCCAAATACTTATTTAAGGACTGGAACTGAGGGCCCAGGTCTAAGTAATGTAAGAAGGCGTCTTTTTCATAGCCCACCTCAATAAACGCCGCATTTAATCCGGGCATAATCTTCTTAACCTTACCCAGATAAATGTCACCAACCGAAAATTTCAGGTTGGATTTTTCTTTGTTAAGTTCGACAAGGCGTTTATCTTCAAGCAGGGCAATGGCAATTTCCTTCGATCCAGTATCAATAATAAGTTCTTTGCTCACAATTTCCCTCGCATTTGCCTTTTTAGTACTATATATAATAGTATAAACCTAAAAAGAACTAAGTCTCTTTAGGTTTATACAAAACATTAACATAAGTGATTCAGAGAAATTATTTCTTCTTCTTATGCCTGTTCTTACGCAAACGTTTTTTACGTTTATGCGTAGACATCTTATGTCTTTTTCTTTTTTTACCGCTTGGCATAATTCAATTATTTTTTCAATAATCAGTGGTCAAGAATTACTTGACGTTGTTCTTAACTTTATTTACAAAAGTTTTCGCAGGTTTGAATGCAGGAATAAAATGTTCAGGAATTATAATAGTAGTATTCCTAGAGATATTCCTAGCAGTTTTCTCGGCTCTTTTCTTGACGATGAAACTTCCAAAACCCCTTAGATAAACGTTTTTACCAGTGGTTAAGCTGTTTTTAATTGTTCCCATGAAAGCTTCTACAGTTTTTTGTACTGTTACTTTCTCAATCCCTGTATTTTTTGAAATTTCGTTTACGATGTCTGCTTTCGTCATTTTATAAAATCTTTAATTATCAACTAATTACATATTGGTCTGCAAATATACATCTTTTGTTGAGATCTGCATAATTGAAAAAAAGTTTTTTTACTAAACTACGCAAAAAGTGTAAACTAACTGAAAATGAGGGTCTAAATGTTTGCGGTAATCATGATTTATTTCTTCCAAGGTAAAATAGTTGAGTGATTTATTCCATTCAGGTATCCGGATTGCATATATACAATTAGATAGAGGATTAAATCAGAATCCATTTAGCACCTCCTAATCAGTTTTGATTATGGCTTCTCTTACCAAAGCTGGAATTATCAGCTTGGGGATGTTTGGAATAGTTTGTACTTTTATTTTTCAGAATTAAATGATTATTACATGTCAGTTAACAAAGCAATTCTTATTGGAAACGTAGGCAATGACCCGGAAGTTCGCTACCTGGAGGGAGGAACCTCCGTAGCACGATTTAGTCTTGCCACAAGTGAAGTTTACAAAAACAAAAGTGGTGAGAAAGTTACACAGACCGAATGGCATAACATTGTTGCATGGCGGCACCTGGCTGAATTGGCCGAGAAATATATCAAAAAGGGGCGTCAGCTCTATGTTGATGGCAGAATCATTAACCGGTCATGGGAAGATAAGGAAGGGAATAAGCGTTATACAACCGAGATAGTGGCTGGTTCAATACAGCTTCTTGGACGTAAGGGGGACAATGATACTGCACCAGCGACTCCGGTGGAGAGCCAAAGTAAAGAAGCAAAGCCTGAAAACACGGATTTCTCTAAAGATCAGAGCGAAGATGATGACCTTCCATTTTAAGCACTTGTCCTGATGGTTTTTCCGGTTGATGTAATTGTTGGTCTCGCTGTTATTGCGGTTTTACTTGTTGTTTCTGCACTCATTTCAGGTTCAGAGGTAGCGTTCTTCGCTCTCAGGCCAGTTGATATAGCCCAGTTACGCAATAAAAAGAATCGAGTCTCGAGAACAGCAAAGGACTTACTAGATCAACCGGAGAAACTTCTGGCTACTATTCTGATTGCAAATAATTTCGTTAATGTCGGTATTGTAATCCTTTCTACCTGGGTTTCGCATAATATATTTGACTTTTCTTCCAACCCGGCTTTGGGCTTTATCTTGCAGACAATTGTAATCACCTTTATTATATTACTGGTGGGAGAGATTGTGCCCAAAGTATATGCCTCCAGATTCAGTTTAAAGTTTGTTTTCTTCATGGCCCTCCCGATCAAGACATTATCCATTATATTTAAACCATTAGCAGCCGTACTTATTCGTTCAACTTCTGCAGTACAGAAGCGACTAAAAGATCACAAATCTAATATCAGTATGGATGACCTGTCGCAAGCCTTGGAATTGACAGGGGAAGAATTGGATGATGATGAGAAAATACTGAAGGGTATTGTAAATTTTGGAACTACTGACGTAAGGGAAATTATGAAGCCCCGCGTGGATGTGGTAGCAGTGGATATTGCGACTTCTTTTAGCAAGTTGCTAAATATGATTACTGAAACAGGTTATTCCAGAATTCCCGTCTTTATTAAAGATTTCGACCATATCAAGGGAATATTATATGTGAAGGACCTTCTTCCCCACATCGTAAAAAGCAATTCTTTCAGATGGCAATCATTGATCCGTCCTCCTTATTTTGTGCCTGAGAATAAAAAAATAAATGATTTATTAGAAGAGTTTCAAAAACAGAAGATTCACCTGGCATTAATTGTCGATGAATATGGGGGTACATCTGGTTTGGTCACACTTGAAGACATTCTTGAAGAAATAGTTGGTGAAATTAGTGATGAATCAGACGAAGAAGAAGTGTTGTACTCAAGAATTAATGACAAAACCTACCTTTTCAAAGCAAAGATATTGTTGATTGACTTCTACAAAATATTAGACCTGCCGGATGAAGTTTTTAGTGAGGTACGAGGGGAAGCTGAAACATTGGCCGGCTTGATTCTTGAAATGACTGGTGAAATACCTGGGAAAAATGAACGTTTTACTTTCAAAGAGTTTGAATTTGTTATTGATGAAGTGGATCAAAGAAGAATCGTCAAGGTTCGGGTTAAAGTTCCTTAGAATAAACCGAGCATGACAAAAGGAAATTTTTTTTACACACACACGGATGATTGTTTTTGTTATGTGAGCTCCATCCGATAAATAGAAATGAATATAAACGGATGAAATATAAAAAACTATTTTCATTGGGATTGCTGTTGCTGATCCTTCTATATGTCGGAATCTCCGGGTGTCAATCCAGATCCACCCCAAAACCAAGGGGCTTTTTTCGCATTGCACTACCGGAGAAACATTATGAGGATCTGCCCAATTCTTATCCATTCAGTTTTCAAATTCCTCGATATGCTCACATTAGTGACTACCAGGGAGGTTTTCAGAAAACTGAACAAACTGAAGATTGGATAAATATTAATTTCCCCGATTTTAATGCTAATATATATATTACCTATAAGCCAGTAGAACAAAACCTTGCTCAACTCATTGAAGATGCACATACATTTGTGTACAAACACACATTAAAAGCAGATGGTATTTCTCAGAAGCGATTCGATAACTCACCAGCTAACGTTTCAGGGGTATTGTACCATATAAAAGGAAACACTGCATCTTCAATTCAGTTTTTTTGTACTGATAGTGCTACAAACTTTTTACGTGGAGCTTTGTATTTTAATGCAGAGCCTAACCGGGATTCACTTGCTCCGGTAATAGATTTTCTTGGAAAGGATGTTGAAGTTATTTTGAGTACGATGAAATGGAAGAACAAAACAGAAAAGTAAAAAACCATCTGGTAAGCTTAAAATCAGGTAAAAAGAGTTTTGCCTTGTTAATAGATCCGGATAAGTCTGATGAAGGATATCTTGACAAATGTGTGAGCTTGTCAGCTGAGGCTGGAGTTTCCTTCTTCCTCGTCGGGGGTAGTCTGGTTTTTAAAAGTATAGATCCTGTGTTGAAATATTTGCGTTCAAAATCTGATATTCCACTGGTACTGTTTCCTGGTTCTGTTATACAGCTGAGCCCGTTGGCAGATGCTATATTATTTTTATCATTAATATCCGGCAGGAATCCAGATTACCTTATTGGAAATCATGTTGTTGCGGCACCTTTTTTAGCGAAAGAGAGTATTGAGGTTATCCCCACCGGATATATGCTGATAGATGGAGGAATGACCACCACAGTAGAGTATATTAGTCATACTAAACCGCTTCCGGCTAACAAGCCTGAAATTGCTGTAGCAACCGCATTAGCTGGAGAAATGCTTGGGCTGCAGGTCATATACATGGATGGAGGTAGCGGGGCTCATAATCCAATTCCACCTGCAATGATAGAAGCTGTTGCTAAAGCCACCCATTGCCCACTTATTATTGGTGGAGGAATAAGGTCAGGTCAACAAGCTTTTGATGCCTATTCTGCCGGAGCAGATCTGATAGTTGTAGGTAACAGGGTTGAAGAGCAACCTTCCTTTTTGTCTGAGATAAAAGAGGCAACAAATCAATTCAATTCACAATTGAATAGCTAATCCCAAGCTGATGAACAGGGTAATCTTTAGTTATATCTTCGGATAGCACTGAGGGGGATAGCTGGTATTGATAGTGGACTGCTACAGTGTCAAAAGCTATTCGCACAGCAAAACCCCATGCTTGTTTGGTGATATAGTGTAGGCCTTTCATGATTGTTTTACTTCTTTTGAAAGTCTGGGCTTCCTCAAAAGCATTATCAATGAATACGTGCCGACTTCCCAATATTTGATTGTAAAACAATCCTAAATCACAGTATTTTCCTAAATAATCACCTCTTTTGCCGTCAATGTTAATTCTTAAAAAAGCCTCAGAGGATGACCAGTGAAGTAATAACCATTCTTTTTCGTGGGAAAGCTCGCCAGAGATTGGGGAGACTGTATTGGGTATGAATTTCAGTCGGTGTTGTTCTATGCCTGTGTTTACCACAATAGCAAAATTTGGTGACAGCTTTCGTTTATATTGCACCCGGCTGGCAAATGAATAACTGCCAATAATAGAGCTTGGGATAAATTCATCCCCAAAAGATAAATGATGTCCAATATCTAAGATATAATGCAGGTGGTTCAAACGGTTGGGGCCCCATTTATTTACCTGTTTATCATAATTGGGCTTTTCACTGATCAGTACTTCCTGTCCTTGTCCAGGAATTAATGGAAGCATCACAATAAATATTATGAATATTACATATAGGAATTTCTCAGATTTCATTTTTTATCGTAAGGCTTTTTACCGTTGTACCATATCGAATCCTTATTTTTGACAAGTTAGGATATTCCTTGGTGTCAATGCCTATCTGATCACCAGACCTCACATCTATTACCTTATATTCAAGTAGCCTTCCAGTCTGGTCGGACAAATGATAATACAGGTAAGGATTTTGACCAGGCACCCCTCTTGTCTTGACAATGATTAATCCCGATTTGCTATGAACAATTAGATTATTTGCACCTGATGGCTTTGGCAGATCTATGAGCTTACTAATTTGAGGTACTCCATAGCCATGAGCATAATCATAGTATGGATGGAGATTTCCGGAAAATTGAATAAGCTCGAAAATATCCCGATTACTCATTTCAGGATGCATTTCCCAGATACATGCTGCATATCCGGCCACCAACGGCGTTGCAAATGAGGTTCCGTGCATTACTTTCCATCCGTCTCTCGTTGCCGCAAGTACTTTTGAAGGGGCTACCACATTGGGTTTCATTTGCCCTGAAGCATTAGGTCCAAAAGAACTAAAAGAAGATTTCAATCCAGTCTCGGGATCAATACCGCCAACACTTAGCACTTCTACGGCATCAGCAGGAGTACCTGGAATTTTCCATTTTGACTCACCATCATTACCAATAGAGTTGATGACCAAAATTCCTTTCTCACTGGCAATTCTTGCTGCTTCAGCAACCGGACTACTTCCATCCATTTCTTCTGGGAAATAGTGGTGAAATGTGTAGCCTAAAGACGAGCAAATAATGTTTGCTCCATTTTTTTCGGCCCACTCAGCTGCTTGTATCCAGAATAATTGTTCTCTCCAGGGTTCACCGTCCAGTTCAGTACGTGCAAGTAAAAACTCTGCATCTGGTGCTAAACCACTTGGCTTGCCTTCTTTGTTCCCTGTTATACATGAGAGTACTGCTGTACCATGTGGGTGATTTCGATAAACCGAAGAAGAATTTTCAGGGAAATTCCAGGTAGCAATAATCTTATCATGTTCAAAAAGATGCCTGAAAGCTGCATGGGAATTTACACCAGGAAAACCACCGTCAAAAATAGCAATGCGTATCCCTTTGCCTGTCAATCCTTTTTCTTTGATCATTGGATATTCAAACCAATTTAACTGCTGGTCAAGCAAAGGACCAAAATCAGAATCATGCGATCCAATAAAAGCCAGTTTACTTTGAACCTCCCTGACAGGTCTTAATTCTTTCACGCATGGTAAGGATTGCAGGATTTTCATTTGACGTCGTGATATTTCTACCATAGCCAGATTGAGCCATCTGCTGGTTCCTATGACGCTGATGCCCATGTTATTTATCACTTGGATATATTCCTCAGGTATCGGAATAGCATAGGGGTCATGTTGCTCCTGTATGACTGTTTTATCGATGAATCTCACCCAATATGGTGATTGAGCCCTGCTTGTGTCAGATAGTCCGATCCACAATAATAAGACCATTAGGATTGTTAAAAGCTTGGCTTTCATTCCGTAAAAATAATAGTCTTTGTGGATATTTACGTCCTGCAGAAGACAGCAGTTGTAAATTATTTGAAGTTACATACAATGATCTTCATAAGATGGATCAGGTATTGCTTATTGAAAACCGACAATAAGATGATTATAGATCTCCATTATCCGTGGCAGCAACTATAAGTTTATAAAGAGACTTGCCTTGAGAAGTATTTGGAACAGGGACATTGGCATATTCACATATGGTTGGAGCAATGTCTTTTAGAGAAACCGGATCAGAGATGCTACCAGGCATGACAGATCCTCCCCACCAAATAAAGGGCACTTTTTGGTCATAGGGATAAACAGAAAGATGATCTGATACCAGATTCCCATCCTGAATCCATCCGGGCTGAAGGATTAGTAAAATATCTCCTGAGCGATTTGAATTATATGCGGCCTGAAATAATGATCCTGCCGGATGTGTTATCGATGCCGATACCATTCGGTCAGCTGGCAAAGCCATAGCAACACCCTCGAATTGTCGCATAAATCTGGCAGCCTGCTCCTGAATTATAGCAATGGGAATTTTCTCTTGGTCAATAAGCGTTTGGTCCAGATATATTTGCTGGTCGATATAGCTCTCAATCCAATAATTCTCGCCATAAATAGCACTAATAAATGAGTTCAAAAGTGCCATTGCGTTCCGAGCCCTGAATCTCCCGGCAGGCAAACCGTTTGCTTTTGCCTGATCTGCATTCCAGCTCGCACCGTGTGTTCCTGTCAGCATGACGAGAACATTGTCTTTGCCAATGTTTTCAGATAAAACAAATAAGAGATGTTGTATCTCCATGTCAAGGCGGATCACAGCATCCTTAAACTCCCGGCTCTCTACTCCAAATCTGGATGTAATATGACTGAATCCGGTAAAGCTTATGTATAAAAAATCAGTATGCTCATCCAAACCCATTTGTTCATTATGTAATGCTGCAATTGAAAAGTCAGAAAGCAGTGTATTTCCAAATGGTGTTTTTTTAATTGCTTCGTATTTGCCCTGTGTAACCTGCCGTGTCATCCGTCTTAATCGATATGGAAACCTCGTAGATGAGCCCAGGATTCCCATTTCATACGGGCTCTCATCAATATTACATTTGGCATATGCATCTTCATTGAGCAGTAAATCCCATTCCTGGTTTAAGTATTGATCCGCATGATTATGGTTATTAAAATCGATCACCCACTGGGGTAATTTATCCACATAAGAACGATTGCTAATCCAGGAGCCTGAGTATGTGTCGAACCAATAACTTCCATGGCTGCGGTGCCCACCAGCCAGGATAGCCGCATCCGGTTCGAGACTCAAGGAAATAAGTTTTCCTTCGGTCGTCCTGACAACCTGATCGCCTAAACTGGTTGATAAAAGATGGGTGGAACTGTTCTTACTCAGTTGACTAAAATTATCGAAGCCCTGAACAAGATAATCCTCAGTGCTGAATATCTCCTCTTTTTTAAGACGGTCATACCAGGAGTTTCCGACAATTCCATGTATAGAGGGAGGTGCCGCAGTTGCTATAGTTGCAACTGATGATGCCCTGCTTGCCAGAGCATTTCCAACAGTTGCCGATGTGAAGGATTTTCCTTCATTGATTAGTTTAAGAATTCCGCCCGTACTGAGCTGGTCTTGATAATCCTCAATCCAATCTGGGCTTAAAGGATCGATAATGATAGTAACAACTAATTTGGGAATTTTGTTGTCCTGCCCCATGGATGAATTCACCATGAGTAAAAGCATAAAAGGCAGTAATAAAAGGGATTTTAGTACGTGCATCTGTGTTAAACATTGAATCGAATATGGAGAATGTCCCCATCATCGACAATATAATTTTTCCCCTCAATATACAATTTTCCAACTTCCCTGCAGGCTGATTCAGAACCAATACTTATAAAATCGTCATATTTCATGACTTCGGCTCTGATGAATCCTCTTTGCAGATCACTATGAATAACTCCGGCAGCTTCTGGTGCTGCCATTCCTTTTTTAATCGTCCAGGCTCTGATCTCCTTAGGACCGGCTGTGAAAAAGGTTTGCAAATTTAGCAAGTCGTAGGCTGATCTGATGAGTTTGTTGACGCCTGGCACTTCAAGACCAATATCCTTAAGGAAAATGACACGATCATCCTCGTCTTCAAGTTCAGCAATCTCTGATTCAATTTTGCCAGCTATAATTATTACTTCGGTGTTTTCAGCCTTGACGGCATCTTTGAACTTATCAACATGGTGATTGCCATTTATCGCTGATTCGTCTTCAACATTGCAGACATACATAACCGGTTTAATTGATAACAGAGCCAGATCATCAATGTACTGATGAATATCTGCATCCATTTCAAGAGATCGTAGGCTTTGAAAATCTTCAAGGTGATTTTTGCATTTTTCCAGAGCAATCATACCGTTTTTTGCAGTTTTGTCTCCTGATTTAGCAGTCTTCTCCCATTTTGCCATCCGTTTCTCAATTGATTCAAGATCCTTGACCTGGAGTTCAAAATCAATTGCCTCTTTATCTCGAACCGGATCAATGGTCTGGTCAATATGCACCAGATTCTCGTCATCAAAGCATCTAACTACATGAATCAAGGCATCACAGTTGCGAATGTCTGCCAGGAAACTATTACCAATTCCTTCTCCCTGACTAGCACCTTTTGCTAATCCGGGAATATCAATGATTTCAATAGATGTAGGAATGATTTTTGCCGAATGGATGAAGTTATCAATGAGATGAAGGCGTTCATCAGGTACCTTGACCTGCCCTCTGTTTGACTTATTCGTACTGAAAGCAAAGTTGCTGGTTACAACTTTCGTTTCAGAGATACAGTTGAAGATAGTGGTTTTACCAATATTAGTTATTCCGATTATGCCACATTGCAAGCCCATGATGTCTTTTTTTTTTGCGTATGCAAAGGTAGAAAATCCGTATTAAAGCATTATTTTCGCTGGACAATTTCTGAATCAAAAGCTTAATAAAAAATGAATCAAGCAGTTATAAACAGAGCAGCAGATAATATTCGCCTTCTTTCAGCAGCAATGGTCGAAAAAGCAAAGTCAGGTCATCCCGGTGGAGCAATGGGGGGAGCAGATTATGTAAGTATTCTCTTTTCGGAGTTTTTGAAATTTGATCCTGATCAAATGGATTGGCCTTTTCGTGACCGTTTTTTTCTGGATCCAGGTCATATGTCTCCAATGCTTTATTCAATATTGGCATTATGTGGAACTTATTCTCTGGACGAAATCAGCAATTTCAGGCAATGGGGTAGTCCAACTCCAGGGCATCCTGAGAGGGATGTACAGAGGGGGGTAGAGAATACCAGCGGACCATTGGGGCAAGGCCATGCAATGGCAATTGGTGCTGCCATAGCCGAAAGAATTATGGCCGATCGATTTGGTGAATGGACTGCTCATAAGACATATACTTTTATTTCAGATGGTGGTGTACAGGAGGAGATCAGCCAGGGGGCCGGAAGAATAGCCGGCTATTTAGCTTTGAGCAATCTCATCATGTTTTATGATTCAAACAATATTCAATTGTCAACTGAAACTTCAGCAGTAACTATTGAGGATACAGCTAAGAAATATCAGGCATGGGGATGGCGGGTTTTGTCGATTAATGGTAACAATTCAGATGAAATACGGAATGCTTTACAGGAAGCTCAATCAGAAACAGATAAGCCTGTTTTGATTATTGGTCAAACGATAATGGGAAAGGGTTGTGTTACGGATGAGGGTAATTCATTTGAAAATCAAAGCTCAACGCACGGACAGCCAATTTCCTCTGCAGGGGCCTCATTTAATAAAACTGTTGAGAATCTGGGCGGTGATGCAAATAATCCGATTGCAATATTTCCAGAAGTGAAGGAGTATTACCAAACTGTTATTGCCAAAAAGAGACAGGAGGCTAAAAAGCTTAAGGAGAAAGAAATTGATTGGAGAAAGACTGCTGGAGAATTAGAAAATATTTTGGATCGCTGGTTATCCGGCAAACTTCCCGAAATAGAATGGGAAACTATCGATCAAAAAGCAAATATCGCCTCAAGGGCTGCATCGGGAGCAGTTATGTCATTCCTGGCAGACAAACTGGATAATCTGATTGTTATGTCAGCCGATCTTGCCAATTCAGATAAAACAGATGGATTTCTGAAAAAAACCACCCCATTTACACCTAATAACTTCTCCGGGTCATTTTTACATGCCGGAGTGTCGGAGCTGACTATGGCTTCACTGGCCAACGGGATGGCTCTTCATGGTGGTTTGATTCCGGCCTGTGGTACTTTCTTTGTTTTCTCTGATTATATGAAGCCTGCTGTACGAATGGCTTCTTTAATGGAGCTGCAGGTAATATATATTTGGACGCATGATGCATTCAGAGTTGGCGAAGATGGCCCTACTCATCAGCCAATTGAACATGAAGCACAAATTAGGTTAATGGAGCATTTGAAGAATCATTCTGGTCGGCCAGGACTAATAGTATTGCGGCCTGCTGATGCAGATGAAACAACTGTTTGCTGGAAAATGGCTGTTGAGAATAATGCTACTCCGACAGCGCTATTGTTGTCACGCCAGGGGATCAAAGATGTCCCGGCCATAGGTGAGACAAGCAGATATGTTGATTCTCTTCAGGCAGCTAATGGAGCATATGTCGTGCAGCACTGCGATGCAAAACCCGACCTGATTTTGATTGGTAACGGATCAGAAGTATCCACATTAATAGAAGGTGCAAAATTTCTGAAAGAGAGAAAAGGTATTAATTCACAGATTGTTTCTGTCCCTTCTGAAGGACTTTATAATACCCAGAATTCAAATTATAAGCAGCAAGTATTGCCAAGCGGGGTGCCAGTATTTGGTCTGACTGCAGGTTTGCCAATTGCATTGCAATCATTGGTTGGTGATGGAGGGAAAGTGGTAGGATTGGATCATTTTGGTTATTCCGCTCCAGCATCAGTTTTAGATGAGAAATTTGGATATACACCTGAACATGTTTATAATGAAGTGATCTCATGGCTACTTTAGCAAGTGGTTTAAACCATCATACCTGACTTTAGTCAAATGATGGTCAAGCAAGTTGTTTTATGACTGACAAGGAAATATTGAGTTTATTCCGCCAGAAAGGGCAGGCTGAAAAGGCCTTCAACGAACTGTTGAAAGTCTATCAGGAGCGACTGTATTGGCATGTCAGGAGGATGGTGGTTAGTCATAGTGATGCTGATGATGTTTTACAGAATACTTTTTTGAAAATCTGGAAAGGCCTTGATAAATTTCGTGCCGACAGTGGTTTGTTTACCTGGTTATACAGGATTGCAACAAATGAGGCATTAAGCTTTATCAAACAGCGATCTGCAAAACAAATTAATGTGGTGAATGAGGCTGAGGATTTAGTAATAAGTCGTCTGGAAGCAGATGAGTATTTTGATGGTGATGAGATTCAGAAAAAATTATATGCTGTTCTGGAAACTCTGCCGCGTAAACAAAAACTTGTTTTCGAAATGAAGTACTTTCAGGATTTGAAGTATCAGGAGATTTCAGAAATACTTGAGACATCTGTTGGAGCACTGAAAGCCTCATATCATCATGCAGTTAAAAAAATTGAGCATGCATTTAAGGAGGATTAAACCATGCAGAAAGAAAAGAGTCTAAAGATTAAGTAACGATAAAATGAAAAATGGAGATTCAATAAACTGGCAAGAAGGAGCAAAGGCTAATCCCTTCAAAGTTCCGGATAATTATTTCGAAGATTTTCAGTCCCGAATGCTTGATTCCATCCGGGAGGAAGAGAAGAAGGAAGTAAGAAGTATTATTAACTTGCCTATTACTCGCTGGTTATCAGGAGCTGCGGCTATATTGCTGCTGGGTTTTATTGGCTTTCAGCAGTTGTATATAAATCCACACAATGATTTACGGGCTGAAGAAGCCATGTACAGTGTTGTTGAGTTTTTTGCGATGGATGTTGATGATTGGACAATGACGGAGATAATGGCTGATAATGAACTGATTGAGTTAGATGCTGTTGATGGTCAGGCTGAATTTCTTGAATGGATGGATATTGATGAATATACAATAATTGAGGCTGCTATGGATGGGGCTTATTAATGATAAAACTATGACTAGAAAGATTATTCTAATATTAGTGATTGCTGTTGTACCGATGATGTTATCAGCTCAGCGGCAAGGAAGAATGTTTGATGACTATTTTGAGAAATTCAAAGCTGATCGTGTTTCTTACCTGACGGATAAACTTGATTTATCTGTTGAAGAAGCTGAGAAGTTTTGGCCGGTATACAATGAGTATCAGGCGAAGAAAGAGAAACTTATGGAGTGGCGGCGAGAATCCAGGGGATACGGAGGAAGAAGGGATAGCCTGAGTGTTGCTGAGATGGAGACGAGAATGGATCAGCAAATATTAAGTGAGCTGAAAGTGGCTGAACTTGCCGCAAAATACCACAAGGAGTTCAAAAAACTGTTACCTGTTGAAAAAGTATTCCAACTCTATCATGCTGAGCGGGATTTCATGAGTTTAATGATGAGAAAACTCCAAAATGACCATAGTCAACCCAGTCGTGGAAGGGGAAAAGCAAAATCAGACAAGGATAATTAGGCCTTGCCTGATTATTTATTAATTAGTCAAGTGTTCCCAAATCACTTTCAACTGCATCAAGAATATCACCTGATTTCACAAGGGCTTGCATATTGGTATGATCTTCATACAATGGACGGTCTATCTCAAGAAAGTCTACATGTTTGCGAATAACTTCATGCGCCAGATTAACACCTTTTCCAAAGCTATATTCTGATCTTCTGAAATCAAGAGCCTGGGCAGCAGCCATAAACTCAATACCCAGAATTCCATATGCATTTTCCAGAATCTGAAAGTTCTTAATGGCGGTATTCATTCCCATTGAAACAAAGTCCTCCTGGTCAGCAGCTGCCGGAATTGATTGAATTGAAGCAGGAGCTGATAGAATCCTCTGCTCTACAATCTGCATATCAGCTGTATACTGACTTAGCATTAATCCTGAAAACATTCCTGCACCTTTCGTTAGAAATGCTGGCAGACCAACACTGAGAGCTGGATTATTCAATCTGTTCATTCTTCGTTCTGACAGAACACTTACCATGGTAATTGCGGCACCTGCCATGTCCATTGGTAAGGAAACAGGTGTGCCCTGGAAATTTGCTCCTGAGATTTGAAGATCCTTTTCCGGGAAAAAGATTGGATTATCTCCAACACCATTCAGTTCAATCTCCACCTGCGACCGGGCCCACTTTATTGCATCATGAGCTGTTCCGATAACCTGAGGACTCGATCGCATTGAATAGGCATCCTGAACTTTGCACTGCACTCTTCCTTCTTTCAGATCTCCTCCTGACACACATTTATTAATTGCTTTTGCACTTCTTACCGCCCCTGAAAAACCTCTTACTTCATGTAACAAACTGGTATAGGGTTTCATATTTGCCTTTAATGCTTCTAATGACATAGAGGCAGCAATTTCCGCTTGTTTTAGCCATCTGTCGGCATCAACCAGCCATATTGCACTCATGGCAGTGAGAAAATTTGATCCGTTTATTGTGGCTAGTCCATCCCGTGCCTGTAAGCCCGGGATTGTAATTCCGGCTTTATCCATGGCATCTTTTCCGCTCATGAGTTCGCCTTGATAATATGCTTTCCCTTCACCTAGCATCAAAAGAGCAATCTGTGACATGGGTGCAAGGTCACCAGAGGCACCAACTGAGCCTTTTTGGCAAACAAATGGAGTGACTCCTTTATTTAGCATGTCAACCAATGTCTGGGTTACTTCCAGGCGGCTGCCTGAGTTGCCATGAGAATGCACGTTAATTCTGCCAAGCATTGCAGCCCGAACATATTCAAGTGGTGCAGGATCGCCAATTCCGGCCGCATGGTTATAGATAAGATATTTCTGAAAGTCTTTAACCTGATCATCTGATAAAATAACCTCAGAAAACTCTCCAATACCAGTATTTACACCATACATAATTTCGCCTGAGTTGATTTTACCTTCAACCATTTGGCGACAAATATTTATTCTTTCAATAGCCTCCGGATGGAGTTCAACGATTTGATGCTTACGTGCAACACGTTCTACATCATGAATACTAAGGCCTTCGCCGTTTATAATGAGTGAGTTCATAGTAATAATTGTGAAAATGATATAATAGAAAACTACAATAGAATTGAGAATGGCCAGAAAAGACATTAATGGCCCACCAGTGAGCTAAAGAAAAAATAGTCCTGTGCGGTTAATCTGGATCATATAATTGAGCATCCAACGCATGAGATATGACCTTTTTTCAAAGGTAGAAAACTTTATAACTTAGACAAATGACCTCAGTCATTCATGAGATTATTCAGGTGATCAACTATATTAGTAATCAAAGAAGAACTTTGATTCCCTTCTGTCATGTCTTTCACCGTAACCGAGTTTTCTGATAATTCTTGTTGTCCCGCCAGTATAACATAAGGAATTGAATTAGCATTTGCGTAACTCATCTGTTTTTTCATTTTTACCTGGTCAGGATAGAGCTCAACTGAAAAACCAGCATCCCGTAATGTTATAGCAATCGGAATACAGGCCTTAAGCTCATCTTCTCCAAAGTTGACTATCAGAATCTGTGTTCTGCTTCCTGAGTCTTCAGGGAAAAGCTCAGTTTGTTCAAGCACATCATAAATACGATCAGCTCCGAATGAAACCCCAACGCCTGATACATCAGGCAATCCGAAAATTCCCGTCAGGTCATCATACCTGCCACCTCCACATATTGATCCAATAGCAATATCACTCGATTTCACCTCGATAATTGCTCCTGTATAATAATTAAGTCCACGTGCAAGTGTGAGATCAAGATCAATCCATTCGCTAATATCCATTTCCTTGCTAAAATCAAGGACAGAGCTCATTTCAGCTATGCCTTGCATGCCGGTTTCGGATTCAGAAAGTACAGTTTTGAGCTGCTTAAGCTTTTCACTATTAGTCCCTGATAAATGAATTATTGGTTGTAATTGATCAATTGATTCCTGAGGAAGTCCCTTTCTTGCCAGTTCCTTATTGACACCATCAAGACCAATTTTATCGAGTTTATCAATGGCGACAGTTATGTCAACTATTTTATCTGCCTGACCAATAATCTCAGCTATACCGGCAAGTATTTTACGATTATTAAGTTTAATCCTAATGGAAATTTTTAATCTGCCAAACACTTCACAAATTATGTGAAGTAGTTCCGCTTCATTAAGGAGCGATTTGCTGCCAATTACGTCTACATCACATTGATAGAATTCACGATAGCGCCCTTTCTGAGGACGGTCAGCTCGCCATACTGGTTGAATCTGATATCGCTTAAACGGGAAGGTCGTCTCATGACGATGTTGTACAATATATCTGGCAAAAGGTACTGTAAGATCATAACGGAGTGCCTTTTCACTAATTTGCGAGGTCAATGCACGAGAAAGTTCAAAGGGGACAGCGCTTCCTTCGGAAAGTCGGGATGCAGTGGATGAATCTATTTTTGAAGCAAAATCACCAGAGTTAAGAATTTTGAAAATCAGTTTATCCCCTTCATCTCCATATTTCCCCAAAAGAGTATGCAAAGATTCCATTGCAGGCGTTTCAATAGCCTGATATCCGTAGGTTTTGAAAACCTTGCGGATCGTATCGAAAATATAATTCCGACGAATCATCTGAGCAGGAGTGAAGTCTCTTGTACCCTTTGGTATACCTGGTTTTTGTGCCATTTCGGAGCTTAATAATATTGCTCCCCAAAGGTAAATAAATAATCTGACAGCCGTGTTCCTAAATGATCAGAAGGATTGTGTTTGCCATTTGTGGTAAGAAAACGCTTAACATTACTTGGGCCTGCAAGGTGGGAGGCTGCAAGCAATCCGGTACGTGTTATCCTGATACTGTCCATGAAGATTTCCCCCACGTAATTTTCAATATAACTCCGTAGAATAAATTCATTAAAATTTAAAAGTGAATCCATAGCCAGATCCTGATCTTTTTCAGGAAAGATTGCTGGATTGTCAAGAAAATCATAAAAATCAACATGCCCGTATCCGGTTACCTCTAATGCGGCTTTTCCAAACTGGAATTTTCCAATGTATCCGTAAGGATTGTATTTCTTCCAGTCGTTGTCTGATTCTCTGATAGCCAGTGCATATTTAAAATCATCTACTTTTTTCAGGTACTCTAATTCACATTTAAGTTGATATTGCTCTAGTAATTCTTTCTGTATTTTCTCATAATCATACGAGGGTTCCGGATTTGGAGCAAATGCCCGAAATGAAAAACAGAGTAACACTAATATAAGCGGGAATAAATATATATTCTTCATAATTAATTGCATGTAGGAATGTTGGAGGATCAATTGCTCCAACTGTTTTCTTTAAAATGGATCTGCTAATTAAACGTCTGGTATACTAATTTGTTTTACCAGACTGGTAAAAAGAGGGGGTGCTTATCATTAAATCTTCGGATAAAAAAGAACATAAGGTCCTTCTGCTTCCGTTTTCTCAAGTCTATATATTCATCATATAGTTCTGAATCTTCCATAAGTAAAACCATGACTGACTCACGATTATAAACCTTTACTTCACCAGTTACAAAGTTTAAAACATATTGTCTCATCTCTTTCGAACGGGTAGAACGGTTTTGGGGTCTGGAATAATATGAGTTATAGTAAGAATAATCATAACGATCATAATGATAAGGGTCATAGTTTGAGTTGATCACAGTAATATCTGCAATAAAATGACAGATGCTGCCAACAATCGGAATGCGGTTAAATTCTCCATTATAATTGATGAATAATTTACCATCCTGAGAAAAACCCCAAATATTATCAGTTGAAACATCCTTCCTGGCTCCGAACTGATCAAAATAAGAAATGCTTTTTTGCTCAATCAGATCCTTAAAAAAAGCAATATCGTATGGGTCTGAATTTGAAATAATTCTTGACGCAGCAATTGCCTGATTGTTTTTTACCTGAACGAAATTGAGAAAAAGCCCATCATCAAACCTGAAATCAGAAGAATACCTGACCTTTTTGACAGTATCCGTTTGGGCAAGCGTTGGCACTCCCATAAGGATAATTGCAAGTATATTAAAGATCAGTCGCATATTCTCAAATTTAGCTTTTTTAACAGTGTAGTCAAACCCTTTTGTTTACCTTTATCTACCTGTTGATTTAGCATGAAAACATACAAATTATATGCCGGAGGTTACTTTCAGTCCTCAAAAAATGAGCTGGATGTCACCAATCCCTACACTGGTAAGGTTTTCGCACGTGTATGCCAAGCTGACAAAACCAGTCTGGAAGGAGCAATTAAGCAAGGATTATTGGCCGAAAAAGAGCTGAAATCAATGCCAGTCTATCAAAAAGTAACAATCTTGAATGCCTTCGCAAAGGCACTGCATCAGAACCTGAATGAACTGGCACATATTATCACTCAGGAGTCTGGGAAACCTGTTCGTTATGCAAAAGCTGAGGTTGAGAGGGCAAGCCAGACATTTAGCATTGCTGCTGAAGAATGCAAACGCATACCTGGTGAGTATATGAGTCTTGACTGGACAGCCGTTGGTAGGAAAAAAGAAGCATGGGTAAAATATTTCCCCCTTGGTTTAGTGGCAGGAATATCACCTTTTAATTTCCCACTCAATCTGGCTGCGCACAAAATAGCTCCGGCCCTGGCAGCTGGTAATCCAATAATAATAAAGCCTTCAAGTAAAACTCCTGTATCGATTTTACGCTTAGCAGAGTTGGTTCATGATGATTTCCTGCCGGATGGAGCGTTTTCCGTTCTGCCAATGGAAAGAAAGCTGGGCGATAAGCTGATAACTGATGAGCGGATCAAATTGTTGAGTTTTACCGGTAGTCCTGCTGTTGGATGGGCAATGAAGAATAAAGCGGGCAAGAAGAGGGTGTTGCTTGAACTGGGAGGTAACGCAGGCGTTTATGTTGGTGACACGGCAGATGTAGGACTTGCCATAAAAAGATGTATTACAGGGGGATATGCCTATTCAGGACAGGTTTGTATTCATGTTCAGAGGATATTCGTCCATCATAAAGTATTTGAATCTTTCATCACAGGTTTTGTAAAAGGGGTTGAAGGTCTGAAAGTTGGTTCTCCCGATGATCCCCAAACAGATATTTCAACAATGATTGATGAGGATAATGCTAAACGAGTAGAGAAATGGGTTAATGATGCATTGGATCAGGGTGCAGAACTGCTCCATGGAGGGGAAAGATCTGGAGGGTATTATCCTCCTACAGTTTTGACAGGAACGAACAATAAAATGAAAGTATGTGCCGAGGAAGTATTTGGTCCTGTTGTAACTGTGGAAAGTGTTGAAAGTTTTGACCAGGGAATGGATCTGATTAATGATAGCCAGTATGGTCTGCAGGCTGGTGTGTTTACAAACCGGCTCGATGAAATGGATCGGGCTTTTGCAGGTTTGGAGGTCGGGGGAATTATTATAAATGATATGCCCACTTTCCGTGTTGATCATATGCCCTATGGAGGAGTCAAGAACTCTGGATTTGGACGGGAGGGTGTACGATATGCCATTCAGGAGATGACTGAGCCCCGTCTCTTAGTCAAATCGAAAGCAGATTAGGCAGTATCAAATGATATTAACAAAATAAAATATAAACGGATGAACAAGACAATTTTTCTTCTTGCGGTGAGTATGTTTGTTTTTACCCAGTTATGGGCACAATCTTCGAAACCGCCCCTGGATTATACAGTTTATGATAACTGGAAATCACTCAGAGGTCAAAAAATATCGAACAATGGGAAACTGATAAGTTTTGAAATCAATCCCTCGGTAGGAGATGGAGTTTTATACCTCAAGTCTACATCGAATAAAACTATTACATCAATCCCAAGAGGAAATGCTGCGGTATTTTCTCCTGATGGCAGTTTTCTGGCATATAAGATTAAAGTACAGGCAGACACCATCCGGCAGGCTAAAATTGAGAAAGTCAAAAAGGATAAATTGCCGAAAGACAGTCTGGCTGTTTTTATGCCTGAATCAGGTAACACTCTGAGCTGGGCCAGACTGAAATCTTTTGCCGTACCAAGGGAAGGACCTGCTTTAATCGCATATCAGCTTGAAGAAGAAAAAAAGGCAGAAGCTAAAAAAGAAGATGAAGCGAAAGAGGGTGAAGAGGAGGAGAAGGAAGGTGAAGAGAAGAAAAGTGATGAGAAAAAGGAGAAGAAAAAGGAATATAAAGGATCTGAGCTGATAGTTCTTGATCCTAAACTGGAGAATCAAAAAGCTTTCGCATTTGTCACCGAATACAAATTCTCCAAGAAAGGGAATGTGTTGTACATAACCAGTATTGAAGAAGATTCTCTGAACAGATCTGAAATTAATATCTATGATACTGAAAAGAATGAGTCAAAGATAATTTGGGACAAAGCTGGTGTAACAAAGGGACTTACATCAGATGAAGAGGGAGCACAGTTTGCTTTTTACCATTCCGAAGATACCGCTAAAACTAAAGTGTACAGCTTGTACTACTGGAATGCAAAAATGGATGATCCTGAGTTGCTGGTTGATTCATTAACTAAAGGAATGCCTGCCGGATGGGTGGTTAGCGAGAAGGGAAGATTATCTTTTTCTGATGATGGTAAGATGCTTTTCCTAGCTACTGGTGCAAAGCCAGAAGTTGAGTCAGAAGAAAAAGACTCCTTATTAGCTGATGACAAGGTGCATATTGATATCTGGCATTGGCAGGATGTGGTTCTGCAATCGATGCAGCTTAAAAGATTGTCAAGTGAGAAGAATAAAACTTATAAGGCAGTGGTCCATTTGAAAAAGAAAAACTTTGTACAGCTTGCTGAAAAAGATTTTCTTGAAAGCATCCGGCAGGTGAACCTTGGACATACTACGCGTGGCATGGCTAGTTTTGATAAGCCATATGAACTGTCAAATGCTGTAAACTTTAAAAGTGTAAAAGATATTTATTTGACTGATCTGACGACGGGTGATGACAAAATGATTTTTGAGGCTGTTGAGTTCAGCCCTGCGATTTCAACATTCGGAAACTATTTGTACTGGTGGGAGCCTAAAGACAGTAACTACTACGTTTATAATATTGATAAGGAGAAATTGGTCTGTTTGACTGAAGGAATGGATGTTTGTTTTGCACAAAGAGGTCATGATTATCCCAGTGATGTAGGTAGTTATGGTTCAATGGGCTGGGCTAAGGATGATGAGAGTATGTATCTTTACGATGAGTTTGATATCTGGTGTTTTGATCCGGCAGGTAAGAATGAACCAATCAATATAACATCGGGCTTCGGACGGGAGAATGATTTGCAGCTTCGATATGCCCGTCTTGATCCTGAGGAAAAGTTTATTCACCCTGAAGAAGATTATGTATTCAGAGCATTTAATATTGAAACGAAAGAATCGGGTTTCTATCGTTTTTCTCTCGAAGAAGCTTCATTGAAGAAGTTGGTCATGGAAGAATGTGGTTATCGCTTGATGGGTAAGGCCAGAGATGCTGAAAAACTATTATGGACCAAGAGTACGGTTACTGAATATCCTGATGTTTGGATTAGTGATCTTTCATTTCAATCAGCAATTAAACTTTCAGAAGCCAATCCTCAGCAAGGAGATTATAATTGGTTGAGTGTAGAGCTTGTCGAATGGCTTGATTATGATGGAGTCAGACATCAGGGTCTGCTGTATAAGCCTGAGGATTTTGATCCTGCAAAGAAGTATCCTATGATGGTGTATTTTTACAGACTCCATTCTAATAGTCTATACAGTCATGTTTACCCGAGGGCGAGCTCCAGTACAATTAATGCAGCTTTTTATGCTTCAAATGGTTACCTCGTTTTCATGCCTGATGTATATTTTAAAATTGGTCAGCCAGGCAGATCAGCATTTAATAGTATAGTTAGCGGGGTGATGTCTTTGGGTAAAGAGCGCGATTATATTGACATGAAAAATCTTGGATTGCAAGGACAGAGTTGGGGGGGATATCAGGCTGCATATATTATTACCCAGACTGATTTGTTTGCTGCGGCTTCTCCTGGTGCTCCTGTGAGTAACATGACATCAGCTTATGGGGGGATTCGTACCTCGTCAGGCATGTGCCGTCAGGTGCAATATGAGAAAACTCAAAGCCGTATTGGTGGTTCTTTGTGGGATAAGCCTCTCGAATATTTTGAGAATAGTCCTTTGTTTTATGCTAATCAGTGTAATACGCCATGTTTAATAAGACATAATGATAATGATGGTGCGGTTCCTTTTGCTCAGGGTGTTGAGTTCTTTGTCGCACTCAGGCGTTTGGGGAGGCCTGCATGGTTATTGAATTATAATAATGGTCCGCACAACCTTACCAAGAAACTTTCTAATCGTAAGGATTTGAGTGTTAGGATGAAGCAGTTTTTTGATCATTATCTGATGGATGAGCCCGCACCTGCCTGGTTGGATGAGGGTGTTAAGGCAATTGACAAAAAACAGAGCGAAACTTTCTATATGAATTATACAAAATAGAGTCATGTGTGTTTTTCTTTCTATCCGGATGGATAAAGCCCAAATCAAAAAGCGCTTTGATGCCACCTATGTGGAGGAGGAATTTTTCGGAAGAAAATACATACAATCTGCATTTGAGTTTTCAGGCTGGCCGGTAATACCCTCTGATCAGCCTGAAAAACTTGTTCAGATGAAGTGGGGGCTGATCCCTCATTGGGTGAGGGATGAAGAGGGAGCAAAAAAAATAAGAGCAAATACTGTTAATGCAAGAATAGAGTCTGTTGAAGAAAAGCCGTCATTCAGATCTGCTGTAAAGAATAAGCGTTGCCTTATTCTGGCTAATGGTTTTTTTGAATTTCATGAGCTTAACAAACAAAAATATCCTTATTATATTCAGTTGAAGAAGGGTGTTCCTTTTGCCATTGCAGGAATATTTGATGAATGGACCAATCGGGAGTCTGGTGAAATAGTACGCTCATTTTCTGTTCTAACAACAAAGGCCAATCCTTTGCTGGAGAAAATTCATAACCGAAAAAAACGCATGCCTGTTATTTTGCGACCTGATTTAGAGAAATCCTGGATTGGGAGGGAAATTCATCCGGCGGATCTTAAAAACCAGAATATTGAACATGAAATGGAAGCATGGCCGGTATCCAGATTGATTACGAGTCGTGAAAAAGAGCGAAATTCAGAGGAGGTGATTAAGCGATATCATTATCCCGAGCTGGAAATGTTGAATATGCTGAATCTTTAAAGCATTATGCCGGTATTCCATATTATCTTTGTCTTACAATCTTCATAATGATTCTATTCCTGATAAAAGGTATTGTTTTAGGTTTTGCAGCCTCTGTGGGCCTCGGGGCGGTTACCATACTGGTCATTAACCGCACATTCAGATCGGGCAGAGCAAGCGGATTTATTTCAGGTATTGGTTCCGCATTGTCTGACACAATATATGCTACCATCGCATTTCTTGGAATGGGTTTAATTATCAGTTTTATTGAATCAAACCAAGGCTATATACGTATATTCATCATGTTTGTGCTACTCTTTTTCGGAGTTCAAACATGGTTGAAGAAATCACGCCCTGCAGTCAATCAGAATAAACTGAGCTCTAAGAAATCATTCAATATGTTTGCAAGCTGTTTTGTTCTGGCTTTATCCAATCCTATGATGGTAATTGTTTATTTGGGAATTTTTGCAATTTTTCCCAATCTGACAAACAGTGCATCTGATTGGCCACAAGGAGGTATAGTCGTTGCCGGAATTTTCTCGGGGGCATTAATATGGTGGCTAAGCCTTACTTTCTTTCTTGGGAGAGTTAGTAGAAATGTCTCAGACCGTTTTGTGAAAACCTTAAATCAGATTTCTTCAATTATCATATTAGCTTTGGCTCTATATTCGGGAATCAGTGGGATCATTGAGCTGATTTAAAGCTTAAATCTCAATTTGACCTTCTTCATATTTTTTAAATAATTGAGAAAGATCTGCTAGTAGCTCACTAAAGCCAGATATTATCTCTTCTGTTTCTTTGGATATCTCTTTCTTTTTCAATCTCATGAGAAGCAAGCCGTACAAAGCTGTGAGACAAACTTCCATATCAGTAATCTTTTCTTTGTTTCCCATTCGGTTTCTTAGCTCACTGATATTGTTGATGTTGCTCAGGTATTTCTTTTGGTATTCAGGCTGATGTGAGCTGTCAATTAATCTGAAATGAAAATCATTCAGCTCTTCGGTCAGGCTATCCAGAATTTGCAGGTGTCCTTTGTTGCGCAATCCCTCTGACAACATTGACTCAGCCAATCCACTGTACCAGTTGGTCAGTTCCTTAGTTTGTTCTTCACTTCCCTGGTACTGAGGTATTAATTCCTTCTCAATATTGTCAAGCCTGAAGTTGTATGCACGGAGCATATCTTCAATTTGCCACATATACAGGATATATTCAGCAATATTATTTTTTCTTTTTTCTTTCGCTATATACATTACTTTCTTTTATTCACGGAGTTTGTCAATATCTCTGCGTTCTTTTTTTGTCGGACGGCCAGCTCCACGATCCCGTTTTATGAAGGCAGATTTCTGAATGTTTTTTAATCTGTCAATCTCTTCTGTCGGGGTTATGTTTTCTACATGTTCAACCGCAATTTTTGCTGATACACGTTTGCCAATTATGCCTAAAACCTTGTAGCTATATGTTACCGGAGGTTTTCGAACCTGAATGATATCACCAATGTTTACTGAGCGTGAAGGTTTAACGGCCTGCTCATTGATCAGTACTTTTCCTGATTTACAGAACTCGCTGGCCAGGTTGCGACTTTTAAATATTCGCACGGCCCACAACCATTTATCTATTCTGGTTTGATCGCTCAAGACTTTTTTGATTCTAACTTGAATCCTGTTCCATGAACATTCAGTATTGAAACTGTCGGATCATTTTTCAAATAACTCCTGAGTTTGGCTATATAAACATCCATGCTTCTGCCCATGAAATAATCATCTGCACCCCATATGCTTGTTAATGCAACTTCTCTTCTAACCAACTGATTGATATTGCGACATAGGAGTCTGAATACAAGAGCTTCTTTGTTGGTTAACTTTTTATCTCCTGAACTATGTTTCAATATTTGATTCGCAAAATCGAAAGTGTAATTTCCAACTTTATACTCTTCTTTTTCTACTATTCCGTCGATATGCGCAGACCTTTTTAGAATAACTTCCAGTCTTAATTTTAACTCTTCAGTACTAAAAGGTTTGGTTATATAATCATCGGCACCTAGTTTGAAACCTCGAATACGGTCTTGTTCCATGGTTTTGGCTGTCAGAAAAACAATGGGAACGTGAGAATCTGCCTTTCGGATTTCCTGGGCAAGAGAGAAGCCATCCTGGACAGGCATCATAATGTCAAGAATACATAAGTCAAATGTCTGACTCCTGAAAGCATTCATACCAGCTTTTCCATCTCGCTGAAGATTAATCATATACCCCTCCATTGACAGAAAGTCTTTCAACATAAACCCAAGATTATGATCATCTTCTACCAGTAGAATATTTGCTTTATTTTTTTTCATATACCTATTTCATTTGTCCCGATGAATCGGGAGAGCTCGTAAAACAAAAAGCAATTATCGTTGTGTGTCAAAATGGTTTTGTTTTTGTCATGCTCGGTTCGTTAGGGATTAACTTTTTATGGGAAAAACAAGAGTAAAACAGCTTCCATGTCCAATTTCGCTTTTCAATTCAATTTTGCCACCCTGATCCTCAATGATAGTTTTAACATAATGCAAGCCTAATCCAAAGCCCTTAACATTATGAACGTTACCGGTCGGAACCCGGTAGAATTTTTCAAAAATATGTTTCTGGGAGTCTGCTGAGATTCCGATACCCTCATCAATAAAATCAATTCTTATATTCCCATTAAGATTTTTAGTCGTGATAAGAATTCTGGGTGAACCCTTTGAGTACTTCTGGGCATTATCGATCAGATTGTGGACTACATTAGTAAAATGCATTGGATCGACCCAAATCAGATGACGTTCAGCTTCAAACTTATATTCAACATTAGCATCTGTATCACATTCTTTAAGACAGACATGCTGAACGGCTTCTGTAATCAGATCATGAATATCTACTATTTCAGGATGAAGAGTCATTTCATCTCCATCACCAGCAGCTACTTGAATAACACGTTCAACCTGATTCCCCATTCTTATGTTTTCCTGGTGGATTATTTTCGCGTACTGATCAATTTTGTTAGAATCTGATTTTGTGTCTGGTCTCATAAGTACTTCAGAGGCAAGGCTTATATTCGCAATAGGCGTTTTAAACTCGTGTGTCATGTTGTTAATGAAGTCGTTCCTTATTTCGCTTATTTTCTTCTGTTTGATAATTGTCATTACAATGAAAGTAAAACTCCATATTACGATAAAAAGGAAAATAATTGAAGCAATCAGCCATAACATCATCTCAGATAAGACAAACTTCTTTCGTGATCCAAAAACCACCTCCATATGATGACTATCTTTATGTTGCAAACATGATAAACTTATTCTGTGATGGCTGGTCTTGGTCTTATTCAATAGTAATCCATCTTTCTTGAACAGTTTCTCCTCAGTATCACACTTTACAATTGAGAATTCAAATACAGTATCCAATCCGTGATACGCGAAATGGACTTTAAGCAAAGAGTCAATGGCTGTAGGAATCAGATTAATAAAAATACTGTCATTCAGAGAACAAGACCCTAAGCATCCACTCTTAGTGGCATCTTCATTGTCCTGGAATAGTTGGACGTATTCATCCAATGCACCCTGTAAGGCGATGCTTACACGATTGTCAAATTGCTGGTTTGCCAAATTTATGGCATTATTAATCCAGAAAATTTGAGTGGTAACCAGTCCTATTAATGATAATGCTGATAATATTATCAGCAGTCGGATTGATATTTTTTTACTTAGTAAGCGTATCATGGTGCAAAAGTACACTCCTTATGGAAAGAGACAAAATGTGTTAACAGATCTTTAACAAACAACTAATCAGGTAATTTCGGGAAAATTGTTGTTGAAAGTATTCATGGTGCGTTCAAGTCCTATGGTTCCGAATGCTCTAATCAGATCATGTACCACAGATAACCTTTCATCTAATTGTTTCTTTTCCTGAGAGTTCCATGGTCCCAGAACATGATTTACCTGATTGCCAGGTTGAAATTCATTTCCAATCCCAAACCTCAGGCGGGCGAATGTTTGTGTTCCAAGAGTTTCAATTATACTTTTGAGTCCATTGTGTCCGCCATCTCCTCCTTTTGCTCTAAGTCTCAGGTGACCAAATTGCAAAGCCAGATCATCAACCAGAACCAGCATGTTTGCAGGAATTGCTTTTTCTTTACTCAGCCAGTAATTTACAGCCTTGCCACTTAAATTCATATAGCTTGTGGGCTTTATCAGAATAAAGGTTCGTCCTTTATATCTGAATTCTGAGACAAACGCATGTCTTTTATGGCTAAAAACAACATTGGACGCCTCTGCAAGGGCGTCCAATATTGTAAATCCTATATTGTGTCTTGTATTTTCATACTCCGACCCAATGTTACCAAGACCGAAAATGAGATATTTCACCTGCTTAGGTTATTATCATTTTCATGTTTCCCTATTCGCTGTCAGAAGCTTCTTCTCCTGATTCTTCACCCTCTTCTCCTTCAATCTCTTCTTCTTCTTCTTCATCAGCAGCAGCCATTCCTTTGGCGACACGTGTCAGTTTCACTGATACAACAACAGAGTTGCGGGGATCAAGTAATTCCATGTTCTCGAAATCGAGTTCACGTACCTTAACTGATTGACCCAGCTCAATGTCGGTGACATCAATATCAAGGGAATCAGGAAGATATCTCGGTAAAGCCTTTACTTTCAGGCGACGCATCTCAACTTTGAGTTTTCCTCCATCTTGAACACCTAGAGCAAAGCCATTAGTCAAAACGGGAATGCGAATACTAACTGGCGATTCGTCTGTTACCAGCAGGAAATCAATATGCAAAACTGCATCTGATACAGGATGGAATTGAACATCTTGCATAACAGCCTGACATGGCTTTTCGTCAATATTAAGATTGACTAAAAATACATGAGGCGTATACAGAAGATGTCTGAAATCGTTGATCGGTGCAGTGAAATGAACTGGTGATTCTCCACCATACAATACACACGGAATTAGATCTTCTTTTCTAACTTGCTTTGTGGCTTTTTTGCCCAGGTCCTTGCGAACAGTACCTTTTAAATCAAATGTTTTCATCTTTTTTTTTGCGTGCTACTCAGGACTTGTCAATACCAGGCCGGTCCGGTACCGGATGAGTCCCCCATTACACTTTTTTATCCGGCAATTTTTAAGGCTGCAAATATAGTGAATTAAAACAAGAAACTGTTACTTATTGACTCATTATTATAGGCTTTGCGGATGACATCCGCAAAGATGTCAGCAATAGATATTACTTTAACCTTAGCACAAGTTGTTTTAAGCGGGATAGAGTCGGTTACAACAACTTCTATCAAAGCAGAGTTTTCAATTCTCTCTAAGGCAGGACCAGTGAAGAGAGCATGAGTTACCATGCAGCGCACAGAAAGAGCACCATTTTTCATTATCAGATCAGCAGCCTTGGCAATAGTACCACCCGTATCAATCATGTCATCAACCAGAATAACATTCTTGTCCTTTACATCTCCAATAATGGTCATCTCCGCTACTACATTCGCTACTTTCCTGGTTTTATGACAAATAACCATTGGGGTGTCAAGAAATTTTGAATAACTGTTTGCTCTCTTTGTCCCTCCGGTGTCTGGTGAGGCAATAACAAGCTTGTCTATTTCAAGTGATTTGATATATTTTATGAAGACCCGAGAAGCATACATGTGATCAACAGGTACATCAAAAAATCCCTGGATCTGGTCAGCATGGAGGTCCATTGTAATAATACGATCAACACCTGATGACACAAGTAGATTGGAAATAAGCTTGGCAGCAATCGACACACGAGGACGGTCTTTACGATCTTGTCGGGCAAAGCCAAAATATGGGATCACTGCAACTATCTTATAAGCTGACGCCCTTTTTGCAGCATCAATCAGGAATAATAATTCCAGTAAATTGTCGGATGGTGAAAATGTGGATTGAATAATAAAAACGTGATCTCCCCTCAGCGATTCCTCAAAACTTGGCTGAAACTCACCATCGGCAAAACGCTGAATCCTAACATCACCTAATTCAACACCATATGAATTGGCAATTTTTTCAGAAAGGTATTTGGTGGCAGAACCAGAAAAGACTTTGATCGAGCTGTTGTGTGGCATGATTCAATAGTTAGATTGGAAATACAAGTTATTGTTTGCAAAGTTAGAAAATATCTCAGCTCTTTGTTCACCCATGAGGTAAAGAAAGATGCTTAGAAATCTGAATTGGTTTTACTAATGAAAGACAATATTTCATCACCACCTCGCCCTGTCCTTGCTGAACTAACAAAATAATCTGGTAATTCTTCCCATGTTTCAGCAAGAGCTTCTCTGAATTTGCTGATGTTTTTTTGAATCTGACTTGCCGACATTTTATCTGTTTTAGTGAATATCAGATTAAAGGGAATTTGATTTTGTCCCATCTGATCAATAAACTCCAGATCAATGGTTTGAGGATCAATTCGTGCGTCAATTAAGATAAACAGGCATTGTAAGTTTTCGCGTTTGGTAACATATTCAATAGTGAATTGCATCCAGGAGCTTCTTTTTTCTTTTCCTACTTTGGCATAACCGTAGCCTGGCAGATCAACCAGATACCATTTTTCATTAATGATAAAGTGATTAATTAATTGTGTCTTTCCTGGTTTGCCTGAAATCTTGGCCAGGGATTTTCGCCCGGTAAGCATATTAATCAGAGAAGATTTTCCAACATTCGATCTGCCGATAAATGCATACTCAGGCTTATTCGGCTTGGGGCATTTGTCTAGCCTGGTGTTGCTCATTACGAACTTAGCGGATTGAATAATCATGAAAGGTTATCAGTTACCGGGTTATTAATATATACTTCGAGAATTTCAGTAGCCACAGAAGGATTCACACGAATGTTTTTTAGTGCTGCAGGTATAAGAATCGTTTCCCCTGTCTGTAAATTTTCTGATCCGGAATTGCCAAACTCAACTTTGCAGGCACCTTTCAGACATATATATATTACAAAAGAATCCAGAGACTGGTAATCAAAATCAACCACTTGATCAAATGGAAAATAATTCACCGTGAAATAAGGACTACTAACTAATTCGTTTGCCTGGTTTTTGTTTTTAGAATAATGTGTTCGGTAATCTGCATGATGCTTATAATCAATAGCATCAACAGCTAAGTCTGTGTGCAGGTCACGAGCTGTGCCATTTACATCAACTCTGTCCCAATCATAAATCCTATAAGTGATATCACTTGTTTGCTGTATTTCGGCGAATAATATGCCTGCTCCGGTAGCATGAACACGACCAGCCGGAATGTAAAAAGTATCTCCCGGCCCAGCCTTTTCTTCATTCAGGAAATCCTTAATATTGCCATTCTTCATCGCTTCAAGATAGCTTTCCTTGCTCATCTCCTGTTTGAATCCACTAAAAAGACTTGAACCCGGATCAGAGTCAATTATATGCCACATCTCAGTTTTTCCGTAAGCACTGTGCCTTGATGCTGCCAGCTTATCATCAGGGTGTACCTGAATTGAAAGAATGTCGTTGGCATCTATTAATTTGATGAGAAGCGGAAACTCCGGTCCGAATTTCTCATAAACTGAGTCGCCCAACAAGTCACCCATATAAATTTCAGCAATTTCCTCAATTGTATTGCCATTTAGAAAACCATTGGCAACTACTGATAAAGAATTTTCAACAGCTGAAATCTCCCAGCTTTCACCGGTTTTTTCAGGAGCATCGACCTTGTTCATTAGTTTTTTCAACTTGCTTCCTCCCCAGATCCGGTAGTGATATTGAGGTTTAAATTTTATTGGATACAGCATTTCTCTTATTATTGAGGATTCATGATTCAGTAATCGGTAGTTTCGTAGTAATCGGCTACTACCTTGCTTTCAGACCATTGTTTGTTCTGCTCAACAGCGTATTGGTGAGCCGGATGAGTCTGATAAGCTTTCAGATCGGCCAGGGAATCGAAACAGCTGTTAATAATAACATCGCAAGAGGCTATGCCTTCCACAATATTTGCCTGTACCTGGTATTCCCTTATTTGTGGAATTTCACCTTTCAGACTACGAAAGTTGAGTAAAACATCTTCTAAAGCCTGATTTCTTTCTTCTTCTGAAGAAAATTCTCTTAATTTGAAGAGCACGATGTGACGAATCATGATGCAAATATACAATTCGTTTAGCTAAACTGTAAAAACAAGCATATGTTAGTAGTAGGAATTGCCGGCGGTACAGGATCTGGAAAAACAACCGTGGTGAAGAAAATAATAGAGCATTTACCCGAGGGGAAAGTAGCACTTTTACCACAGGATTCATATTACCGTGATAACTCATCCTTACTACTTGAAGATCGTCAGCGTCTGAATTTCGATCATCCTGAATCCATTGAATGGTCTTTGCTGATAAACCATATAAAGCAGTTGAGGCATGGGCAGCTAATTCAACAACCCATATACAGTTACCTGACCTGTATCAGATCATCAGAAACTATTCCGGTAGATCCTAAACCTGTTATTATAATTGAAGGAATTCTGGTTTTGACTGATCCGGGACTGAGAGAAATGATGGATTTGAAAGTATATGTTGACGCCGATGCTGATGACCGGCTTGGGAGGGTTATTACCCGTGATATAATTGATCGCGGCCGCTCAGTTAAGGCAGTGCTTGATCGTTATGAGTCAACTGTAAAACCAATGCATCTTGAATTTATTGAGCCTTCAAAACGCTATGCCGATCTTATAATTCCTCAAGGGGGAGAAAATGAAGTGGGTATTCGTGTTTTAGTAAGCCTGATTAAGCAGTATTTAGCCGATAATTAACTGGATAAATGAAACTGCATTACGAAAAGTTAGGCTCCGGTCATCCCTTGATTATTTTACATGGTCTCTATGGTTCAGGAGGGAACTGGTTAAGAATTGCTGAACTCTTGTCAGATATCTGTGAGGTTTATATGGTGGATCAGCGCAATCATGGTAAATCACCACATTCAAATCAACATAGCTATCCTCTCCTGATGGATGATCTTAATGATTTGATTAATGAGCTCGATCTTAACAAAGTTATGCTTCTTGGTCATTCTATGGGAGGGAAAACGGCAATGTATTATGCCACTCAATATCCTATGCGCATATCCAAACTCATCGTGGTAGATATAAGTCCTTTACCATATGAGCATAAGAAAAACGATGATTCGGCAAATCATGGGCACAGGCAGATAATTAGTGCATTACGGAGTCTTGATTTATCCATTCTCAATAATTTACGTGAAATTGACGATAAATTAGTCAATAGCCTGCCGGATAAGCGCTTAAGACAGTTTCTATATAAAAACCTCAAACGTCAGACAGGCGAAAAGTATAAGTGGATTATTAATCTGGATGGATTATATAATAATATAAACAGTCTGCTTGATGGATTGCTTCCTGATCAACTGCCGGAGGGTGGGTATGATCAGTTTCCTGTATTGTTCTTTAAGGGCCAGCAATCTCAATACATCAAAGCTGCGGATGAAGATGCCATTAAAATGATATTTCCGGAAGCAGAAATTAAACGAATTCAAAAGGCAGGTCACTGGCTACACGCAGAACAACCAGAGATATTTATAAATACCGTAAAACATTTTTTACTTAACACATAACATTAAAGTAGCTCATAGTACATAAGGTACTTGTGGTACTTGTGTTACTTCTATCTATTCCTTGATAATAACAAGCTGATCATCGTTAAGCAAAGGCTCACCACGCCACTTCAAATAGAGCTGGGCAATTGCCAGCACATCCTTTTCACAGTATTGTACAATTCGTTCCAGGTCATTTTCCTCATAGAAAACCTGTGCAACCTGACTACCATCAATGTCATCTTTTGGTGTTGGGATTCCGAATATTGTGGTGAGCAAATCAAGAGAGGCATAATGTCTGTATGCTCCGAATTTCCATAACTCCATTGTGTCGAGGTGATTTACCTCCCATGGTTTTTTTCCTGCTGTATCCAGTATTCCGGGAAGCTTAATGCCATTAATAAGCATTCTTCGTGCCATATACGGAAAGTCAAAATCTTTGCCATTATGTGCACAGAGATTTCGTTCGCCTTCACCAGAATATTTTCTGAGCATTGCTGCCACCTCAAGAAGCAATTGTTTTTCATCTTTGCTGGCGTACGATTTCATTCGAAAGATGTATTGATCACCTTTTTGAGCAAAAGCTCCAACAGAAACGCAAATAACTTTACCAAATTCAGCATAAATTCCAGCCTTCTGGTAAACATCTTCAGGACTTTCCTCATCTGCTCTTAGCCCTTTCGATTTTTTTTCCCACAGAGATTGCATCTTGTCGGAAAGGTTTTCCCATTGGTCGGATTGGGGGACTGTTTCAATATCAAGAAACAGGATCTTGTCTTTTCTGATTTTTTCAAGCATGAACTAATTTTCTTCTGTACATCATTATTGTATTCTCCAGCCCGTAATACAAGGCATCAGAAATGAGAGCATGTCCAATACTGACTTCAAGTAATCCGGGAATATTTGAAGCAAAGTACTCAAGGTTCTGCAGATCGAGATCATGACCAGCATTTAAACCCAGACCATTCTCCTGAGCGGTTTCAGCTGCTACAATGAACGGTGCAATAGCCTCATCCCTGTTTGTTTTATACATATTGGCATAAGGTTCGGTATATAATTCCAGGCGGTCAGTACCTGTTTCACTTGCTTGTCTGATATTTTCTGTATCAGTATCTATGAAGATTGAGGTTCTGATTCCTGACTGATGAAGCCTGGAAATAATGGCTTTGAGTTTTGTTTTGTTCTTGATTGTGTCCCAGCCAGCGTTGGAGGTAAGAGCACCAGGAGGATCGGGGACTAGTGTTACTTGTTCAGGATTAACAGAGATGACAAGGTCTAAAAATTCATCCGAAGGAAATCCCTCAATATTAAATTCGGTGTAAACCAGTGGCTTAAGGTCAAGTACATCCTGGTAACGAATATGCCGCTCATCAGGTCTGGGATGAACAGTAATACCTTGAGCTCCATATTCCTGACAATCAGATGCTGCTTTAAGAACACTTGGCACCTTCCCTCCGCGAGCATTACGGAGTGTGGCAATTTTATTTATATTTACACTTAAGCGAGTCATGATTTTCTTAAATCAAAGCGTTATTTTTACAAAGGTACAGATATTATTTAATCAGGATTATGTTGGCAAAAGAGTTGATTTCAGACGTTCTACCATCTGTAAAAACTTCTGATACAGGAGCACAGGCATTAAGTTGGATGGAGACATTCAGAGTCTCTCACTTGCCAATTGTTAATAATTCTGACTTTCTGGGACTGATTTCTGATAACGATATCTACGCTCTCGACGATGTGGAACAGGCTCTTGGGAATCATAATCTGTCTTTGTTCAGCCCTTTTGTTGATGAAAACCAACACATTTATGAAGTGATTGAATTGATTAGTCGCCTGAAACTATCTGTTGTGCCGGTTGTCAAAGAAGGCAAGGAATATCTTGGCCTTATCAGTATGCATGATCTGATCTTACAATTCGCGAAATTAACTAGTGCAAATCAGCCAGGAGGAATATTAGTTCTTGCAATGACAGTCCATGATTATAGTTTAACAGAAATCAGCAGGATTATTGAGGAGAACAATGCTAAGATATTAAGTGTATATGTCGACACTCAGGAAGATTCTATGGAGCTGGAGCTCACCATCAAAGTCAATACGAATGATATGAGTGCAATCATCCGATCACTTGAACGTTATGACTATTCGATAAAAGCTTCATTTCTTGAGGATGATAAACTGGATGCTCTCTATCGTGACCGTTATGAAGAATTCATGAGGTTTTTAAACATTTGAACCGAGCATGACAAAAAATAAAACCATTTTGAATCTAAATTAAAACGGATGCAATGAATAGAAATATTGAACCCAAAGCATTTGTGGTTCTGCTTTTTGGCAGATCTTTCAATGATTCATTCAGACTTCACTTCAGATTATTGCTGGCACGTTTAGAAGACCATGGTGCTCAGATTTATTTTTTTGAGCCCTTTCTTGATTTTGTACGGGAATCTTTAGAAGAAGAATTTTCTTTTTCAGGGAGTTTTACAAATTCAGATGACCTGCCTGTAAATGCTGATTATATGCTGAGCATTGGTGGTGATGGCACTTTTCTGGAAGCTGCAACAATAGTTAGAAACAAGGATATTCCTATAGCTGGAATCAATGCAGGACGATTGGGGTTTCTTGCTGATATTGCTCAGGAAGAAATCTCTACAGCAATCGATAGTATCTCTCATGGTTTGTATAATACTGAGGAAAGAACACTTATACAATTAAGAACAGATCAGGAATTATTTGGGGATTTTAATTTCGCTTTGAATGAGCTCACTGTTCATAAAAGGGATGATTCTTCTATGATAAAAATTAAAGCCTTTTTAGATGGTGAATACCTGAATACCTATTGGACTGACGGTTTGATTGTGTCGACCCCTACCGGATCAACAGCTTATTCATTAAGTGTTGGTGGACCATTAGTTGTACCTGATGCCAATGATTTTATTATTGCTCCGATTGCACCTCACAACCTTACAGTACGACCACTTGTTTATCCTGATCGTAAAGAACTGACATTACAAATGGAAGGTCGGGGAGGACATATTCTGGTTTCTCTGGATTCCAGGTCTGTAGTGGTCGAATCTGGTCTTGAATTAAAAATAAGCAAGGCACCCTTTGTTGTCAAGACACTCAGGCTAAAAGACCACTCATTTTATAACACCCTGCGAACAAAACTTATGTGGGGAGCCGACAAAAGAAACTGAGATTTTTAACCGTAATTTTATACTATATTTGCGCTTTACTAGTTATTGTAAGTGAATCATAATTTGCATTAACTTACAATATATAGCAGTCGGATGAAGAGAATAGGTCTGGTAGTAGGGGTAATTATAGTTTTTTCAGGGATAAAGGCCCAGGAAAGTTCTGATTATGGAGTATTTCTTGGGATGAATCAGCAACATGTCTTTTCCATTCTGCCGATACCGCTGCCAGGTACTGTGGTTCCTGCTGTAGGAGCATTTTACAGATATAACCTGAATCCAAGGTATAGTCTCAGAGCAGGAGGGAATTATGCTCTTGCTCCGGCTGGAGGTTTGAGCGGACTTGATTTGCATGCTTTATTTGAATTTAATTTTTTACCTCTGGATCCCAGGAGGGAAACCCCAAAAGTAAGTACCTTTGTCGCCACAGGAGTTGCGTATTACAATCCGGATGCAAGTGCTTTCCCGGTGAGTATACCATTCATTCTTGGAGCCAAATTCCGACTTGCTGAAAACCTGGGAGTCTCAGCAGAATGGAGTCTGAGAAAGAAAGTTGGATCAGGGATTCCTGTTGGATCATTTATTTTGCCAAGTAATTGGTATAGCTTTGCCGGAATAACCTTACACTATAAAGTGGAAAAAAAGTGTAAAGACTGTCCATATTACGAGAATACGAAGAAGAAAAAGAAGTGATGAGCCTTAAAGATAAACTAGACCTGAAAGAATTGCCCAGACATGTTGCCATTATTATGGATGGTAATGGAAGGTGGGCAAGGAAAAAGGGAGTAGCACGTATGTTCGGTCATCGGAATGGCGTTACACCTGTCAGGGAAGTGGTGGAGGCATCAGGAGAATTGGGTGTTGAGTACTTAACATTATACGCTTTCTCTACCGAAAACTGGAGTCGGCCTCCTGAGGAAGTGAAGGCACTAATGGCACTTCTTGTTTCTACAATTAAGAAAGAATCAAAAAAGCTGGATGATAATAATGTTCGATTCTCAACAATTGGTGATATTTCACAGTTACCAAATGTTACCAGAGAGCAAATTAGGCATTTAAAAGAAAAAACCAGTACAAACACAGGACTAAACCTGGCGCTGGCTCTTTCGTATAGTGCGAGATGGGAGATTTTGAAGGCTGTCAGAGATCTGATGAATGAGGCTCTGGATGGAAAAGTAAAAGCTGCAGACATTGATGAGGAGAAATTCGGTAGCTTTCTTGCAACAAGTGATATCCCAGATCCTGAGTTACTTATAAGAACGGGTGGAGAACAAAGAGTTAGTAATTTTCTCCTTTATCAAATAGCGTATTCAGAATTATTTTTTACCGATAAATTGTGGCCCGATTTTAGTAAAGAAGATTATTATGCTGCATTATTGGATTTCCAAAGTCGTGAAAGACGATTTGGCAAAACCAGTGAGCAACTCTAATAAAGTTAAACCAAGTATGAAGAGAACGATCTTTATTTTCCTGATTGCCATGCTTGTGACAGCTCCCGGCTGGTCACAAACGCAAGAGGAGAAAAGTTTGAAAGTTATTGAATATTCAACACCAAAAAAGTATGAAATTGGTGGCATTACAGTTTCAGGAATACAGTACCTGAGTAAAAGTGTGCTAGCCAATGTGTCAGGTTTGGCGGTAGGTGAAATCATTGATGTCCCGGGGTCTAAGATATCAGAAGCAATGGAAAAGCTGTGGGAACAAAAACTGTTCTCTGATATCCAGATAACTGTTACAAAGATAATTGACGAGAAAGTTTTTCTGGATATATATCTCCAGGAACAACCTCGTTTATCCCGTTTTTCATTCTCCGGAGTAAATAAAACCGAGGCGGATGATCTCCGCGATAAGGTTAAACTGGTGAGAGGAAGTCAGGTTACTTCTAATCTGATGAGCCGGACTGAAAGGATAATTAAAGATCATTTTATTTCTAAAGGGTACCTGAATACAGAAGTTATAATCAAGCAGAAGGAAGACTCTGTTATGCAGAATTCTTCAGTTCTGGACATTCAGGTTTCTAAAAATGACAGAGTAAAGATTCGAGAGATAGTTTTTGAAGGTGTCTCTGTTATTCCGGAGAAAAAGCTCCGGAGAGTAATGAAAGAAACCAAGCAGAAGACCTGGTACAATATCTTTAAGACCTCAAAGTACATAGAAAGCAATGTTGAAGATGATCTCGACAATATTTTGATTAAATATAATGAGTTGGGATACCGGGATGCCCGCATACTCAATGATTCATTATATAAGAATGATGACGGAACTATTGGGATGGTTATCAGTGTTCTGGAAGGAAAACAATACTTTTTCAGAGATATTTCATGGGTCGGGAATACCAAATATTCATCCGAGAGGCTAACTGAATTTCTCATGATTGAGCGGGGGGATATATTTGATCAGACCTTGCTTGATGATCGTTTAGTAATGGCTCCGGATGCTGTTAATAATGCTTACCTTAATGAGGGATATCTTTTTTACCGATCCACTCCGGTTGAAGTAAATATTGAAGGCGATTCAATTGATTTGGAGATCCGGATTTATGAAGGTCCTCAGGCCAGGATAAATAATATAACTATTACTGGTAATGATCGCACCAACGAGCATGTGATCAGAAGAGAGATAAGAAGCAAGCCCGGAGAATTATTTAACCGATCGGAAGTGATGCGTTCGGTTCGGGAATTAGCACAGCTGGGTTTCTTCGATCCCGAATCAATAAATCCCATACCTGTTCCTGATCCGGAGAATGGAACTGTTGATATTGAATATCAGTTGGTAGAAAGAGCCAACGATCAGATAGAAATTTCTGGTGGTTGGGGAGCTGGAATGGTTATTGGTACCCTGGGAGTGAGATTTGGTAATTTTTCTGCCAGAAATCTTTTCAATAAAGATGCATGGAGACCACTGCCTTCAGGAGACGGACAGAATCTGAGTCTCAGGGCACAGTCAAATGGTAAATACTATCAGTCATACAGTGCCTCATTTGTTGAGCCATGGTTAGGTGGCAGAAAGCCTAATTCACTGTCAGTTTCTCTTTATCGAACAGTTCAGACCAATGGACGCCAGGTGGAGGATCCATCAAGACAAGCCATGCAAATAACAGGAGCATCTGTCGGACTTGGACGGCGCCTGTCATGGCCGGATGATTTCTTTACCCTTTTTAATCAGTTGTCATACCAAAGATATAAACTGGAAGACTGGTCGTATTTTGTAATTAAAAATGGTATGAGTAATAATTTAAGCTTTACCACTACTCTCGGACGTAACTCAACTGACCAGATAATCTATCCTCGCCGGGGATCAAATTTCTCAGCTGCTTTACAGATTACTCCTCCTTATTCTAAATTGAATGGTAAGGATTATTCAATTATGTCGCAAGAAGATAGATTCAGATGGATTGAGTACCATAAATGGACATTTAAAGCCAGTTGGTATACAAAATTGTGGACAATCGGTGAAGACAAGGATTTTGTTCTGGCTACTAAAGCTGAATTTGGTTACCTGGGTTTCTATGATACAGATGCCAGGTCACCTTTTGAAGGTTTTGAGGTTGGAGGCGATGGAATGATGGGATACAGTTATTATGGGCGTGATGTGATTTCTATGCGTGGTTATGCGAATGGATCAGTTACACCTGATAAGGGTGCGAATTTATATGATAAATTCACTATGGAATTGCGCTTCCCTATTTCTCTCGATCCGAATGCTACTTTATTTGCTCTTGCATTTGTGGAGGCCGGAAATGCCTGGTATGAGTTCAAGGATTTCAATCCATTCAATATGGTACGCTCGGCCGGTGTAGGTGTGAGAATATTCCTGCCAATGTTTGGGATGATGGGAGTTGATTGGGGATATGGATTCGATGAATTATCTCATAGTCCCGGACAGGGAGGTAGCCAGTTTCACTTTGTATTAGGACCGCAGCTTTAATAAGAGCGTAGGACTTAGGGCATAAGGCGTAGGGCTTTAGGGCTTAAGTGATAGGTTTAGGAATTAGGTATTGTTGAAAACTGAAAACTGAAAACTGAAAACCTGTATTTGGTATAATTCTTGCGAAGCTTTGATAATAAATAAAATCATTATGAAAAAAATAAGTCTCACTTTATTGGTGGCCCTGTTGGGAGTAACAATGGGTTTTAGCCAGAAGTTCGCATATGTGGACACTGAATATATTTTAGGTCGTATTCCTGCGTACGAAGCGGCACAAAACCAGTTAGATAAATTCTCATCTGATTGGCAAAAAGAAATTGAAGAAGGCATGACTGAAGTTGAAAAACTGTATAAAAACTACCAGGCTGAGCGAGTTCTCCTTACTGAAGATATGAGAACCAAGCGCGAAGATGCTATTATACAAAGAGAAAAAGAGGTGAAAGATTTGCAGAAGAAGTATTTTGCTCCGGAAGGTGAGTTGTATAAGAAAAGACAGGAATTAGTAAAACCCATACAGGATCAAGTGTTTAATGCAATTAAAGCTTTAGCTGATGAAGGGGCTTATGCAATCATATTTGATTCTGCATCAGGACCCACCATGTTATACACGAATCCACGTTGGGATAAAAGTGATGATGTGCTGGAGAAGATGGGAATTACGAATTAATTTCTATCTTTGTAGCCCTTAAATAAATACCACAGAACTAGATAGTTCTGACCAAACTTAAAATAAAGTACGAATGAAGAAATTAGTATTGGCCCTGATCGTAAGTGTAGTATTTTTCGCAGGGTCAGCCAGCGATGCCAAAGCACAGCAAAAGATTGGATACATTAATTCAAATGAGCTGTTAATGCTGATGCCAGAGCGCGATAGCGCTTTGAGTGTTTTAGAAACTAAAAGACAAGATTTTATTAAGCAAAGTGAAGAGCTTGAAGTTGAGCTGAATAGGCAGTATGATGCCTATCTCCAACAGCGTGATTCTCTTTCTGACCTGATTCGCCAAACAAAAGAAGCAGCATTAAATGATCTTCAGGGGAGAATTCAGACTTTTGGTACAGCCGCTGATCAGGAATTGCAGAAACTGCAGGGCGAGTTATTTCAGCCTATAATTGATAAGGCTCAAAAAGCTATAAAAGAAGTAGCAGTTGAAATGGATTACACCTATGTTCTCGACACTGGAACCGGTGCTGTTATCTATTTTCCAGAAGGCGCATTAAATCTCCTGGAACCTGTAAAGAAGAAACTCGGTATACTGTAGAAGAAATATTACCATTAAACTAATCCTTGTCGTATATTACGGCAAGGATTTTTTATGGATAAATTAGCTCCAATTGGTGTTTTTGATTCTGGCATTGGAGGATTAAGTGTTTGGCATGAAGTGAGAGCACTTCTTCCACATGAGCCTGTTATATACATGGCTGATTCGGATCATGCTCCATACGGAAGGCATAAGCCAGAAGAAATAATTCAATACTCGGAAGAGATTAGCAGATTTTTGTTGTCACAAGGAGCCAAAATCATTGTTATTGCTTGCAACACAGCAACTGGTATCGCCATTGAACATTTAAGAAGGATCTTTAATGTACCATTTGTTGGTATGGAACCAGCCATAAAGCCTGCCGCTGAAAAATCACTGACTGGACAGATCGGGGTTTTAGCTACTGCTCAAACTTTTGAAGCCGAACATTTTAGAAGAACAAAAAGTCGATTAGCCAAAGATGTTGAAATCAATATAGCAATTGGGGACGGTTTGGTTGAGTTAGTCGAACAAGGAAAGGCTATTTCAGAAGAGGCTCGGTCTCTTTTGCATTCATATCTGGATCCTATGGTTAGTGAGGGAATCGATCAGTTAGTTCTAGGATGTACACATTATCCATTTCTGATTCCGGTCATCAGGGAGATTGTGCCTCGCGAAATCACTATTCACAATCCGTCACCAGCAGTAGCAAAACAAGTGCAAAGGATACTCATTCAAAGCAATGGTTTACATCCAGAGCAGGATCAAGCCCAATATACTTTTCACTCAAGTGGATCAAGAGAAGTACTAGACAATATGGTTGCAAAGATGCTGGGGGAATAAAGGTCCGGGGTCCGTAGTCCGAGGTCCAAAGTCCGAAGTCCATCTTGTCACTCCTTAAACCATCCTGAATAAAACAGGTAGTTATTAGCTATTTTATCTATCATTTCCCGGCTTTGTTCGGGATCAATTTCCTTGATTTTTATTGCTGGCACTCCTGCATATATACTATTAGGTTCAACAATAGTTGAGTCTTTTACTAATGCTCCGGCTGCAATTATGGAGTTTTCCCCAATAACTGCATGATCCAGAATAATAGCACCAATCCCTACTAAAACGCGGTTTTGAATATTGGCTCCATGAATGACAGCGTTATGTCCGACAGACACAGAATCACCTATTACTATAACAGATTTTTGATACAGGGTATGCAATACTGCTCCATCCTGGATATTTACTTTATCACCAATCTTTATCCAGTTGACATCTCCACGTAAAACTGTGTTAAACCAAATGCTGCAATCATCCCCAATGGTAACGTCGCCCACTATGGTGGCATTTTCTGCCAGATAACAATTCTTACCTATCTTAGGGGTCAATCCCCTTACTGATTTAATCAATGCCATTATTGTCGATTGTCCTTTATTTAAGTAAAGTTACGCTTTAATCTGATCCTTTTTTGCCGAGGATTTTCGACAAATATTGTGATTAATCAGCTTATTGTTATTAGTGCGCTGACAATAAAGCACCTATGATGGAAATGTTTTTGATAAAAAAAGACATGATGGTTGCTTTGCTGGGATAAAACTATTTAATTTTGTTATGTAGAAATAAACTAGAAATGATAGGGCTATAAGCGGGGCAATATTCAGAACTCCGAGTATGGCCCGTAGTTTTGGATTAGTATATTTTTTAACAAACACAATAGCACAAAACAATGAGCAAACAAGCAAAGGTCATCGAGATTGACGAGGTGGCCATCCGATTTTCCGGAGATTCGGGAGACGGGATGCAGTTAACAGGTACTTTGTTTTCGGATACCTCAGCTCTTTTTGGGAATGATGTTTCGACATTTCCCGATTATCCGGCTGAAATCAGGGCTCCTCAAGGCACAGTTGGTGGCGTTTCAGGTTTTCAAGTCCATTTTGGGCATACTCAGGTGAATACACCCGGGGATTACTGTGACGTTCTGGTTGCCATGAATCCGGCCGCATTAAAAGCAAATTTCCGATGGATAAAGCCTGATGGCATTATCATATTTGATCGGGATGCTTTTGACGAAAAGAATATTAAGAAGGCAGGTTACGACAAAGATCCATTAAAAGAAGAACCTACAGATGGAATTCAACTCATCGGGGCTCCAATTTCCAGCATGACTCGTGAGACTCTGAAGGATATTGGATTGGATCAGAAGTCGATTCTGCGGAGCAAAAACATGTTTGCTCTTGGGATCGTAAGTTGGCTTTATGACAGACCATTAGAGCATGCAATTGACTTTTTTCAAAGGAAATTTGCTAAGAAGCCAGTTTTAATTGATGCCAATACGCAGGTTCTGCAAGCCGGGTATAATTATGCTGGGAATATTCAGGCCCTGACAGTATCTTTCAAAGTGCGACCAGCTGATATTGAGCCGGGTATTTACCGGAATATTAACGGCAATACTGCCGCAGCCTGGGGCATTATTGCAGCAGCTGAAAAGGCTGGTTTACCAGTCTTCCTGGGATCATATCCTATTACTCCGGCTACTGGAATTCTTGAAGAAATGGCCGCTCGAAAAGATCTGGGTGTAGTATCATTTCAGGCAGAAGATGAAATTGCTGGTATATGCACAGCTATTGGTGGGAGCTTTGCAGGATCTCTGGCTGCTACATCAACTTCAGGCCCGGGATTAGCTCTTAAATCCGAGGCTATTGGTTTAGCTGTTATTACTGAGTTGCCATTAGTGATTGTTAATGTTCAACGTGGTGGTCCGTCAACCGGCTTACCTACAAAAACTGAACAATCTGATTTAATGCAGGCTTTATACGGCCGGAATGGTGAGAGTCCGGTGGTAGTGATTGCCTCTTCAACTCCTTCAAATTGTTTTGACTATGCTTTTGAAGCATCCAGAATAGCACTCGAGAGGATGACACCGGTCATCTTGTTGACTGACGGTTTTTTAGCTAATGGAACTGAACCATGGAAAATTCCGGATATGGATGATTTCCCGGATATTAATCCACCGATTGCAAAGGAAGGCAGCAAAGACTGGTTGCCATATAATCGGGATGAGCATACTCTGGCAAGAGAATGGGCCAAAGCAGGAATACCTGGTTTGGAACATCGGGTTGGAGGTCTGGAAAAAATGGCAGGATCGGGAAATGTATCTTATGTGCCAGAAAATCATGAATATATGGTTGGCATCCGGGAGGAAAAAGTTAACCGGGTAGAAGATATGATTCCTGAACAGGAAATTATTGGCGATCCAGATGCGGATTTATTGATAATTGGATGGGGTGGTACTTATGGTCATTTGGTTACTGCTGTATCTGAAATACAAAGAGAAGGATATAAAGTGGCTCTTGCGCATTTCAATTATATTAAGCCTTTGCCAAAAAACACAGGTGAAATACTGGGTCAGTTTAAGAAACACCTGGTTTGTGAATTGAATCTTGGACAGTTTGCGCATTATTTGCGCATGAATTATCCGAAGTACAACTATTTGCAATATAATAAAGTTCAAGGTTTACCTTTTATTGTTCAGGAACTGAAAGATTTTATCCTTAAAAACCTGGAAGAAAAATAGCTATGGAAATTAAAGAATTAGTTCCAGCAGATTTTAAAAGTGATCAAATGGTAAGATGGTGTGCCGGGTGCGGTGACCATGCCATATTGAATTCAATACAAAAAGCCCTTCCTCGTCTGGGCATAAAGCATGAGGATTTTGCCTTTATTTCTGGTATTGGTTGTTCCTCAAGGTTCCCTTATTATATGAATACCTATGGATTTCATGGTATACATGGCAGGGCAGCGGCAATTGCCAGTGGGGTGAAAACAGCTAATCCCGAGCTCAGTGTTTGGGTTATTACTGGTGATGGTGATTCTCTGGCTATCGGAGGTAACCATTTTATCCATCTGATAAGAAGGAATGTTGATCTGAACCTGATATTATTCAATAATCAGATTTATGGTTTAACAAAAGGACAGTATTCTCCTACTTCTGAACATGGTACAGTTACTAAAACGTCACCACTTGGTACTGTTGAACGTCCATTCAAGCCTGGTGCGCTGGCTATTGGTGCCCGTGGAACATTTTTTGCCCGAACAATCGATGTGATGACAAAACTATCTACAGAGATTTATGTCAAAGCCGCTCAACACAAGGGAACTTCTATTGTTGAGGTTCTTCAGAATTGTGTCATTTTCAGTGATAAAGTCTGGGCTGATATATCCGATCGCAAGTACAGAGATGATCGGGTTATTGTATTAGAAAATGATCAGCCAATGATTTATGGTAAAGACAGGGACAAAGGGCTGATGCTTAAGGATGGTGGGCTATTGCCGGTGCAGATTGAAAAAAATGGGGTAACAGAGGATGATCTTCTGGTACATGATTCTCATAATCCATTTGCAGGATTACACGTGGCTTTAGCCAATATGGAGTATCCTGATTTTCCTGTTGCACTGGGTGTTATCCGTGATTGCCAGGAGACTGCATCATACGAGACAGCGGTAGCTAATCAGATTAAGGAAGCTCAGAGTCAGGCGAAGAGTAAGTCCATTAAAGAGATTATGCTCTCAGGATCTACCTGGGAAGTGAAATAGATTGTTTACAGATAAAAATAGGGGGCTTCGGCCCCCTATTTTTTGTTTCTCCTAAGTGTATTTTCTGTACTTTCGTACAAAGACAATATTCGAATATGGAGAAGAGAAAGCCAAGTTTGGCTGATATCGAGGCTCTGCTGGTTGAGCATACTGAAAGGGTTAAGGAGTTAATGACTATTAACCGGACTGCCTCTCTTATTGCTGAAGCCAAACCAATCCCTGAAACTCTTAGGCAAATTGCATTGTTGTTACCCAGGGGGTGGCAATATTCACAAAATGCCTGTGCAAGGATATTATTTGAAGGTGATGAATATTTGAGCTTGCGCTTCAGCCAAACAGAATGGGTTCAGCAGCAGGAATTTACTACTATAGATGGAAGAAGTGGGGTGGTAGAAGTTTTTTATATTCAGGCTTTTCCAACGGCTGACGAGGGCCCTTTTCTTGTTGAGGAGCGAAACCTGATTTGTAATATTGCGAGTCTGATAAGCGGTTTTCTTAATAGCTCAATTGGCAGTAAAACAATAGCAGATCCTGTTGAAGATGAGGAATACAGATTTCGGAAGATAGTATATAAAGAGTCGTTTAAGGATCGACGCGAACTCCTCCAAAAATTTCTCAATAAGCAAACAGCTGATAAAAGCATCTTCCATGATCTGATGAAGTTCAAAGTACAGGAGATTCTTTTAGTTGCAACCCTCTATGACACATTTATCCTTGAGAATGAAGACCGGTTTTTTGAACAGGCAATGGGGGAAATATATCATTTGAGTCTTTCGTCATTACCCAGGATAACAGGAGTTACCTCCCCTAAAGCTGCTCTGCAGATTATGACGGAGAGAGAATTCGATTTTGTGGTTCTAATGGTTGGGGTGGATATTCACAGGCCGATTAGGCTGAGCGAGCGTATCAGGAAAAGACATCCTGAGATAAAGATTTATCTTTTATTTAATAACAATAGTAAGATTGGTCTTTTCGAAGGGCCCGATCTGGCACCACCCTCCATTGATCAATTATTTTTATGGAATGGAGATTCAAAGATTTTCTTTGCAATGGTTAAGCTGCTTGAGGATCGGACAAATCTTGAGAACGATACAAAAGTTGGTCTGGTTCGTGTGATTCTATTAGTTGAAGATTCTCCCAGGTATTACTCCAGATATCTGCCCATGCTGTACACACTGGTGTTTGAACAAACTCAGGAATTGATCGCAGAGGCTAAAACGAATGAATTAGATAAAATATCCAGAATGAGGGCCAGAACAAAAGTTGTTCTGGCAACTAATTATGAGGATGCAATCTCATATTTTGTACGTTATCAGAATTACCTGGCATGTGTGATTTCTGATGTGAAATTTCCGCGGGGAGGAAAGACTGAAGAAACTGCGGGTATCAGCTTCCTTAAATATGTGAATTCACACCGTTCTGACCTTCCGACGATTCTTCAATCATCTGACTCAGTTTACGAATCCGCAGCTGTAAAGCTGAAGGCTACTTTCATGAATAAGAATTCTGAGACTCTACTTCAGGATTTAAAAACATTTATCATGTACTCCCTGGGCTACGGTCATTTTATTTATCGGGATCATGAAGGCCGAAAAATTGCTGTTGCCCGTTCAATGAAAGATTTTGAAAAGCAATTACGGACAATTCCGGATGAGTCAATTCTATATCATGCATTAAAAAACCATTTTTCCTTATGGTTAATGGCCCGGGGCGAAATTCAGCTTGCCAAGATTATTAATCCTATTAAAGCTTCAGATTTTGCAAATCCCAAGGTCTTAAGAGAATATATTCTTGATGTAATTGAGAACTACCGGATTGATAAGGATAAAGGGAGAGTTGTCAATTTTGATGAATCTGCAATTTTGGATTGGCGAAATATCGTCAGTTTTGGAACCGGGTCACTCGGTGGCAAAGGAAGAGGTCTGGCATTTATTAATACAATAATAAATAATCTGGATTTCTCGGAGCTGATACCAGATATGGTAATCAAAACACCACGGACAGCCATAATTGGAACAGATGAGTTCGAGTTATTTATGGAAAGGAATGGTTTGTTGGCTCAGGTGATGCATATGGATGATTACCGTAAAATTAGGGAGCTTTTCCTGGCAGGAGAATTGTCTTTTGAGCTGAAGAAAAGGCTTAAAACATTTATTCGTCTGATTAATAAGCCATTGGCTATCCGTTCCTCCAGTATCTTTGAAGATTCACTTCTTCACCCCTTTGCCGGGATCTTTGAAACCTATATTTTGCCCAATTCAGATCCTGATTTTAATGTCAGATATCGCCAGTTACAGGATGCTGTGAAGATGGTTTATGCATCAACCTATTCAATACAGGCAAGAACCTATTTTGAGGCGGTTGACTATAAAGTTGAGGAAGAAAAAATGGCGGTTATTATCCAGGAGCTAATAGGTAATTACAATGATGATTACTTTTATCCTCACATAAGTGGTACTGCTCAATCCTATAATTACTACCCGGTTGCTCACATGGAGCCAGAAGATGGGCTTGCAGTTATTGCTCTGGGATTAGGAAGGTATGTAGTCGAAGGGGAAAAAGCTTGGAGGTTCTCACCAAAATATCCTACTATTCAGAATGCCTCAGAAAAAGACCAGTATAAAACTTCTCAAGTAAGGTTTTACGCAGCCAATTTGAAACAAACGGATCTGAATTTACTCGAAGGGGAGGATGAAGGTATTATCGAGTTGGATATATCTGAGGCCGAAAAACATGGTAATTTGAATCACCTGGCATCGGTGTATGATACTGATAATGATACAATTTCTCCTGGGTTGGACACTCCCGGTCCAAGAATATTGAATTTCGCTAATATTCTCCAATACGAATATACTCCCTTGGCCAAAACTATTGAGGTGTTGCTTGATGTTGTTCAGGAAGCTATTGGTACACCTGTTGAAATTGAATATGCTGTTGATCTCAACCGTGATGCAAAACTACGTACTTCCTTTTATTTGCTTCAGATCAAACCAATGGTTGGTAATGAAAATAATTTCAAAGTGGATATGGGCAAAGCTGATCATGATTCTACTTTATTATATGCTGAAAAAAGTTTGGGTAACGGGTATATTGGAGATATCAAAGATGTTGTTTATGTTGATCCCGAAAAATTTGATAAGCTGAGAACTGAAGAAATCGCGCAAGAAATTACTAAAATCAACGATTCTATGCGTGCCCAAAATATGCAGTATGTTTTAATAGGCCCGGGAAGATGGGGAACACGTGATCGCTTTATTGGAATCCCATTGAAATGGCCTCAGATATCAAATGCCAAGGTAATAGTGGAGACTGAACTGGAGGATTTTCCACTTGATGCGTCATTGGGAAGTCACTTTTTTCATAACGTGACATCAATGAATGTGGGCTACTTTTCTATTCACGAGGGTGGTGAGAATTACATTAATTATGATTTATTAAACGAGCAAGAAACCATATTTGAATCGATTTATTTTAAACATATTCGATTCCAGGTACCTCTTTCGATCATAATGGATGGCAAAAAAAGAAAAGCTGTAATTACTATAGGGAAAGATACTGAATCTCAATAAACTAATCTGTAATGTCAATGAGCAACGAACGTCCCTCCCCAATGATATTCTCAGATGAGTTAGACTTCACTGAGACTGAATTTTCAACTTTAATGCAAAAGCGGATTTACCGGGTTCTGATAATTTGTAGTAATTATGACTTCTTTATGCTTGAAGAGGACGGTCGGATTGATGAGCAGATATTCAATGAATATGTTTCGCTAAACCTGCGTTATCCACCAGTTTTTATTCATGCTAATACCAGTACAGAAGCCCTGGATATTATGCAGATGGAGGATATTAACATGGTGATCACTATGTTGAGTGTTGGTGAGATGGATGCTTTCGAAGTTTCAAAACTTATCAAGCATTCATTTCCTCAGGTACCAATAATTGTTTTGACCCATTTCTCACGAGAAGTATCCATGCGATTGGAGAAAGAAGACCTTGGATCTGTTGATTATGTGTTTTCCTGGTTGGGACAAGCTGATTTGCTACTGGCAATAATAAAGCTGATTGAGGATCAAATGAATATTGTTCATGACATTGAGGAGGTCGGAGTTCAATCCATACTACTGGTCGAAGATTCAATTCGCTATTATTCCTTCTATCTTCCGAATATTTACAAAATTGTCTTTAAGCAATCTAAATCATTCATGAAGGAGGGGCTCAACGAGCATAAACGGATGCTAAGAATGCGTGGCAGACCAAAAATATTGCTCGCTACTGATTATGACCAGGCTGTTAGATATTACAAGCGGTACAAAAAGAGTCTTTTGGGTATCATCTCAGATATTTCTTATAAAAAAGATGGAATAAAGGATAAGGAAGCCGGATTGAAATTTTGTAAACTGGTAAGGGCTAATGAACCACAAATGCCATTCTTGCTACAGTCTTCTGATTTATCCAACATGGCAAAGGCACAGCAGCTAAATGCTTCATTTATGCACAAGTACTCCAAAACTCTTGAATTGGAGCTCAGAAATTTCATGATCAAACATATGGCTTTTGGGGTTTTTATTTTCAGGGACCCGGATACTATGGAAGAAATTTATCGTGTATCTGATCTTCGGGAATTACAGCATACCATGCTTAAGATTCCTAACCATTCTCTACAGCATCATTTTGATAATAATGATATATCAAGATGGCTGAATGCCAGGGCATTTTTTCAGATTGCTGCACACTTGAAAACTATGAATCTGAATAAGTTTGAAAATGTGGAGGATGCCCGTCAATACATTTTTTCGGTGATATCTAGTTACCGTATGACTAAATCGCGTGGAGTAATATCAAAGTTCGATAATAAGCAATTTGACGGTTATACCCTGTTTTCACGTGTAGGAGAGGGCTCTCTTGGAGGAAAAGCAAGGGGTTTGGCATTTATTGATTCCTTTATTAAAAGGAATAAATTGATGAACAAATGGAAGGATATACAGATTACAATTCCAAGAACAGTGGTGTTGTCTACTGAGATTTTTGAAGAGTTTATGGATCTGAATAACCTTTGGCGAGTTTCTACTTCAAAGCATACCGATGATCAAATCCTCCAGATTTTTATAAATGCAACTCTACCAGTAAGAATATTTGAAGATCTTGAAGCTTTCATCAAAGTTGTTCGCGGGCCAATCGCAATTCGCTCGTCTAGTTTACTGGAAGACTCACATTATCAGCCATTTGCTGGCATTTATAATACTTTCATGGTACCCAAAACAGAGTCAGACCGCAAGCGAATGATGGCCATGCTAACCGGAGCAATAAAGGGAGTTTATGCATCAGTTTATTATAAATCCTCTAAAGCATATATTGCTGCTACTCATAATCTGATTGAAACAGAGCGAATGGCAGTTATTCTGCAGGAAGTGTGTGGTACCAGGTACGGCAACAGGTTTTATCCTACAATATCAGGAGTAGCACGCTCGGTCAATTTTTATCCTATAGGTAAAGAGAAGTTAAACGACGGTATTGCTAAAATTGCTTTTGGTTTGGGCAGGATGGTTGTTGAAGGAGGCACAGTTCTCCGGTTCTCGCCAAAATACCCTAAGAAGATTTTACAGCTTTCTTCTGCTGAGTCTACCCTTCGTGAAACACAAAAGGAATTCTATGCATTAGATCTTTTCAATGAAAGTTTTCATCCATCAACTGATGATGGTGTGAATATCTTAAAATTATCCAGGACTGAGGCTCAGAATGACGGATCATTGAGATATGTAGCCTCCACCTACGATTTTGAGAATGGAGTTATTCGTGATAGTTTTCAGACTGAGGGCCGTAAAGTAATTACTTTTAACAAAATACTGAAACATGAGTCTTTCCCTCTGGCCAATATATTGCAAATTCTGCTAAAGACCGGAGAGCAGGAAATGAATAACCCCATTGAAATTGAATTCGCAGTCAACCTGGATGTTCCTGAGGGTAAACCAAAGATATTTAGTTTCCTGCAGATAAGGCCAATTGTTGAAACAACTGATGAGTCAAGGATAAGCCTGGGAGAAGTAGATCAGGCTGATACCCTTGTTTACTCTACATCTGCATTGGGTAATGGACTTGTGAAAGGAATTCGGGATTTTGTGTATGTTAAACCAGAGTGTTTCAGAGCTGCAGATAGCAGATTAATTGCAGAGCATGTTGAAAGAATGAATGAATTATTTGTTGAAAAAAACATAAACTATGTATTAGTGGGTCCGGGAAGGTGGGGCTCCAGTGATCCCTGGCTTGGGATACCTGTTAAATGGTCGCAGATCTCGGCTGCCAGGGTCATAGTAGAATCAGGACTGAGTGATTATCGGATTGATCCGAGTGAAGGCACACATTTCTTTCAGAATCTCACTTCATTTCGCGTTGGGTATTTTACTATTAATCCTTATATCAATGATGGTTTTTTAAATCTGGATTTTTTGAATAATTGTAAGGCTTTGTACGAGGATGAGTTTTTGAGACATATCAATTTTGATGAAGAAATCCGAATTAAAATTGATGCGACTCAGAACCGGGGAGTTGTTTTCAAACCAGGTATTTTTGAGACCTAAAATATTAGCGTTGATTTGTTTGATGACGAGTGGTTTAGTGAGGTTGAAATCATGAGTAAAATCATGCAAAAAAATGACAAAAGTATTAGGATTAATCCAAGATGAACATATAAATTTACGATCTCAAAGCACCAAGCAGATAAGATAATTTACAGAAAAAAATCAAGATAAAAACCATAGCAATGAACGTAGAAAAAACAATGATCGGTCTTGAAAAGAAACATCCTGGTGAGCAGGAATACCTTCAGGCCGTACGCGAAGTACTTGAATCTATAGAAGAGGTTTATTCTGATAATCCCCATTTTGAATCAGCGGGAATTATTGAACGGCTTGTTGAGCCAGACCGGGTTCTCACCTTTAAAATTCCCTGGGCCGATGATGATGGAGCAGTTATGGTAAATCTGGGTTACAGAATACAATTCAATAATGCCATTGGACCATACAAAGGAGGCTTACGTTTTCACCCCAGTGTTAATCTTAGTATTCTGAAATTTCTTGGATTTGAGCAGATATTTAAGAACTCTCTTACCACTTTACCTATGGGAGGAGCTAAGGGTGGATCTGATTTTAATCCAAAAGGAAAATCAGATGCTGAAATTATGCGCTTCTGTCAGGCTTTTATGCTTGAGCTTTGGAAACTGATTGGACCTGAGACAGATGTGCCTGCTGGTGATATTGGTGTGGGTGGCAGAGAAATTGGATTCTTGTTTGGGATGTACAGGAAGCTGGCTCGTGAAAATACAGGTGTTCTGACCGGAAAAGGTCGTGGATGGGGTGGTTCACTGATTCGTCCGGAAGCAACAGGTTTTGGAAATGTTTACTTTGCAAAGGAGATGCTCAAAACTAAAGGAGAAAGTTTTGAAGGAAAGACTGTTTGTGTCTCAGGTTTTGGAAACGTTGCCTGGGGTGCAACCAAAAAAGTAAGCCAACTTGGAGGCAAGGTGGTAACCTTATCAGGTCCTGATGGCTATATTTATGATCCTGATGGTATCAGTGGTGAAAAGATTGATTATATGCTGGAATTGCGTGCATCAAACAATGATGTTGTGCAGCCATATGCTCTTGAATTTGGTGTTGAATTCCACAAAGGAAAACGTCCATGGAATGTTCCTTGTGATATTGCCTTGCCCTGTGCAACCCAAAATGAACTTGATGGTAATGATGCAGAAGCACTGATTAAAAATGGTTGCATTTGTGTGAGTGAAGGAGCGAATATGCCTTCAACACCTGAAGCGGTTGAGGTATTCCACAGAAGCAAAATTCTGTATGGACCTGGAAAAGCTGCTAATGCAGGGGGTGTTTCTGTTTCAGGACTTGAAATGACTCAGAACTCAATGAAATTGAATTGGACACGTGAAGAGGTAGATAATAAGCTGCATCAGATCATGCAGGAAATTCACGAGCAATGTGTAACTCATGGTTCATCCGAAGATGGATTTGTTGATTATGTGAAAGGTGCAAATATTGCTGGTTTCCTTAAAGTGGCTAACGCAATGGTTGATCAGGGTGTTATATAATCCTTTTAATAATTAACATATTCTGGGCAAAGGGTCGCTGATCATGGGATCAATAAGCCTTTTGCCTCCATAACAGGTTTGCATTACAACCAGGCCTTTGTGTTCATTGCTAATATGACCAATTTGCCTGGCATTTTTACCTAAAGGATGCTTTCTCCAGATATTTAGTATTTTTTCGGATTCTTCTTTTGGACAGATTAGCAAAACCTTGCCTTCATTGGCTAAATATAAGGGATCAAATCCCAATATTTCACATAAACCAGATACTTCTGGACGAACCGGTAATTGATCTTCAAGTATATTAATGCCAAGATTGAGCTGCGTTGATAATTCATTCAATACACCTGCTACTCCCCCTCTTGTTGGGTCGCGCATGAAATTTATCTTGCATTTTTTTGCTAATAAGTCTCCAATGAGCTCATTAAGACAGTTACAATCACTCAGTAATTTTGTACTCACTTGCTTGGGAAACCTTGTGGAGAAGATTGCCATGCCGTGATCACCAATATACCCGTTAATAAGAATTGCATCGCCGCTTTTAATCTTCCTTCCTGAAGAAATATGTTCTTGTTCGCTTTGTATAGTACCAATACCCGTTGTATTTATGTACAGATGGTCACAGTTATTTCTTTGAACAACCTTGGTGTCTCCTGTCACAATTCTAACCCCTGCACTTTTCGCCGTATTAGCCATCGATTTCACATAACGCATCAGATCAGACAATAACAGCCCTTCTTCAAGTATGAATCCTACTGAGAGGTATTGAGGTTTTGCTCCGCTTACCGCAAGATCATTAATGGTTCCACAAACAGCAAGCTTTCCAATATCACCTCCGGGAAAATCTTGTGGTTGTACGACAAAGTTATCAGTGGTAAGGCAAATTTTACCTTTTGGCCGGTCAAGTACTGCAGAATCAGTTGCTTCATTAAGAATAGGATTATCAAAGAGCTTAAAAAAATAATCCTGAATAAGTTGTTGGGTCTTTATCCCTCCGCTACCATGAGCCAGTAAAACAGTATCTGACATTGACTTGACAATATTAAGGTTTATATGAGTAATATGCGTTGCAGGCACCTTCATTTGAAACCATGCAGGCACCAATTGGGTTAGCCGGTGTACAAGCAGATCTGAATAAACCGCACTCATTCGGTTTTTGTATTCCTTTCAGTATATCACCACATATACAGCCTGCTGGTTCACTGATTTCATATGGTGGTAAATATAATCTGGAGTTGGTGTCAAATTCTTCATATCTATTTTCGATGGCCAAGCCACTACCGTTGATTCTACCCAATCCTCTCCAATAGTCATTCACAGGCTTAAACACTTTCTCTAAAATTTGTTGTGCCTTTTTATTTCCGTTAATAGTGACCGCCCTCTTATATTGAATCTGAACTTTGGGATGATTTGAATTGACCTGCCGGATAAGCATCAGGATGCATTCGAGCAAATCTAATGGTTCAAAACCAGCAATGACACAGGCTATTCCATGTTTTTCAGGTAGGAACGAGTACATTCTAGCTCCTGTGATTGAACTTACATGTCCGGGACAAATATAACCATTGAGCAGGGGTTGCTCTCCGGCTAAAGCTTTCATAGCGGCCGGCATTGTTTTGTGAGCACTGAAAACAGAAAAGTTCTTAATTTTCTTTTTCTCAGCTTCAAGTATTGTTGCTGCCGTAGCCGGGGCGGTTGTCTCAAATCCTATCCCAAGAAAGACTATGTGTTTATCAGGATTTTGTTTTGCCATCTCAAGGCATTGTAAGGGAGAGAGAACTATTTCAACTGAATGACCTAAGGCTTTAACCTTTTCTAGTGAGCTTATCGAACCCGGCACCCTTAATAAGTCTCCATAGGTACAAATAATATTTTGTGTATCCGATGCAAGATGAATAGCCTGATCTATATAGCTCCTGTTTGTCACACAGACCGGGCATCCCGGACCAGACAATAATTCAATGTTAGAGGGAAGCAGAGATGGCAGTCCGTATCGTTGTATAGCATGTGTGTGTCCACCACAAACTTCCATTAGTTTGATTGGCTTCTTTGCCTCAGTCCTGATCACATCAAGACAGTCTTTTACCAGAGCAGGATTTCTATATGTATTGAAGAAACTCATTTTTTTGATGTTTCGTCGTTTTTTAGAATCTCCCTCAATATTTCTCTGGTTTCTTCTGCTTCCTCCGGTGTTAACATTTGAATAATGAATCCTGAATGGATAAGAACCAAATCCCCCACCTTAGCGTTTTCAACTAAATGAGTTCCTGCCTGATACTGTGAACCAGAGATGTCGATAGTTGCCATCTGGTCCTTGATGGATAAGATTTTACCTGGAATGCTTAAACACATGACCAATCATTTATTTTTGTTGATTTAAATAATATACGATAGCCTCAATTTCAGTACTAAGATTTATGTTGTTGACGATGATGTTTTTAGGAGCTTTAAGTACTATCGGAGCAAAATTTAATATTCCCTTTATTCCTTTATCTATAAGATTGTTGCATACTTCCTGAGCAGAAACCGGGGGTACGGTAATTATAGCTGTTGAAACCTGAAATCCCTCAATCAATTCACTTAGTTTGTCAAGGGGAAATACAGGTATTCCTGTTTTCTTATTCTGTTTAGCAGGATCCATGTCAAATCCGGCAACTAAATAAACATTCTGCCCAATGAAATGATTATTATAATTAGCAAGTGCTGTTCCAATATGTCCCATGCCCACCAATATCACATTATGAATCTCATCCATTCTGAAGATCTGATTTAATATTATCAGAAGGGACTCAATTTCATATCCTGCCTTTTTGTTTCCGGTGATTCCATGGATGCTGAAATCTTTTCGTACCTGCTCAGGACTGACGCCAGCTTCATTGCCCAGATTGTAAGAGAAGATACGGCTATATCCCAGCTCCTTGAATTTTGTCAAACATAAACGATACTGCAGAAGTCTCTTAATATTGCTTTTTATCATTAGCTCTTGCTTCTTGATATAATGTTACTTACTTCACAATAATTCAAATATACGTAATTATTATTATTTGATCCTTCTTAATTATTATTTTATTTTTCAAAAAACGAAAAAAGGTAAAGTGAACAGATTCAGGAAAGTAAGGTAGATTGAATATGATTATTTGGGTGTTATGTTAAAAAACAATCACTATTGTTTGTATTATAACAGAAAATTACTATAAATTTGTTTAACTATAATGAGAAAAGTTTCACAAAACCCGATTGTGAAAAAGCCAAGTCGGGTATACGCTTACACAACAACTTAACTTCACCAACTTATGCCTATTTATGACCGAAAAAGAACGTATTGGAATCATTTTCTGTGATCCCCCTGGTGGTCACGAGCGGGTTGATCTTACAGAACTGATATATTTTGCCCGCGACAAATTAAAAATTCCGGTAATTATTGAGCAATCGAGGTATTTATTCTCTGATTATCGTGTCTTAGTTGAAACAATTGTTCACCACAAGCTAAGCAAGGTTGTTCTTTCAGGAGTTAATCCGGATAGATTTCTAAATATTACCCGAACAGCGATGCTGGAGTCGGGATATGCTGCTCGATCAGTTGTGATTGCAGACTTTGGAGATGGGTATGAGGCTCTCAAGAGCGATTTAGGAGGGTTAAAAAACTCTGTTGAACAAGTTATTGCCAATTTGCGAGCAGAAAAGAAGACTTTCCAAACCCTTAATCCGGATACAATTGTTATTGGCGGAGGAATTGCAGGTATCCAGGCATCACTTGAGATTGCCAAAGCCGGACTAAAGGTTCATCTGGTTGAGAAAAGTGGAACTATTGGGGGACACATGGCCATGTTTGATAAAACCTTCCCAACCCTGGATTGTGCAGCTTGTATTTTGACACCTAAAATGGTTGAGGTTGGGCAGAATCCTAATATTGATTTGCTTACCTATGCTGAAATAGTCTCCGTTTCTGGTGACCCTGGTAATTATATAGTTACAGTTAATAAGAAAGCCAGAATGGTTGACCTCGATACTTGTATAGGTTGTGGTACCTGTTCTGAGAAATGCCCAGCGAAGGTGACAAGTGAATTCGATACAGGAACAACTTTACGTAAGGCTATTTATATGCCTTTCCCTCAAGCAGTACCTAATAAGTATCTTATAGATGCTGAAAACTGTCGATTTGTGCAGGAGGAAAAATGCGGAGTCTGTGTAAAAGTTTGTCCTGTAGAGAACTGCATTAATTTTGACGAAAAAGACGAGTTGATTGAAATACCTGTTGGCCATATTATTCTGGCCACGGGATTCAAAGTATTTGATGCTACAAAGGCTGCCCAATATGGTTATGGTGAAATACCGAATGTATTAACCTCTCTTGAATTTGAAAGGCTAATAAATGCTGGCGGACCAACAGGAGGTTTTATTGTTTCCAGGACACAGGATAAGAAAGGCAATTGGATTTTTAAAGAAGGTAGTCCGGAGCCCAAAAAGATTGGAATTATTCATTGTGTAGGATCACGAGATGAAAATTTCAATACCCACTGTTCTAAGGTTTGTTGCATGTATTCTTTGAAGCTTGCACATCTTGTCAAAGAGAAGCTACCGGATGCTGAGGTATATGAGTATTATATTGATATGCGGGCATTTGGTAAAGGATATGAAGAATTTTATAATCGGATAAAAGAAGAAGGAATCAACATCATCCGCGGCAGAACAGCTCAGGTCACCCAAAGTAATGGTGAAATACTGATGCGCTCTGAAAACATTATCGAAGCTTGTATAGAAGAGCAATTGGTAGATATGGTCGTTCTTTCAGTTGGATTGGAGCCGGGCAATGAGAACAAACAAATGGCCGAAATGCTTGGTATTGAATTAGACCAGAATGGCTGGTTCAAAGAAAGTCATTCCGCTTATCTGCCTGTAGATACTCAATCACCAGGAATACGAATTGCTGGTGTTTGCCAAGGTCCTAAGGACATCCCTGATACAGTTGCACAGGCCTCTGCCGCTGCAGCTGGTGTTATTCAAAACATTCTGAGTGGCAGGGTTTTTTCAAGCTCAACACAAAGCCCTCACAAAACCAAACTTGAGACAGTATCATGATTACTCGTGTTAATCCAGGTTTAAAAAAAGACCTGGTAGAATTCGGATTACAGGATTGGAACGATTGCTTCCATTGTGGAAACTGTACTGCCTTATGTCCTTTAACCCGAAATGACAACCTGTTTCCCCGTAAGGGAATACGCCTTGCACAAATGGGCCTGAGTGAGAAACTCGCCACCAATGTTGATCCATGGTTATGCTATTACTGTGGGGAGTGCTCAGATTCATGTCCTCGTGGTGCTCAGCCAGGTGAACTGATGATGGTTCTACGCCGCTGGTTAACTGCAACTTATGATTGGACTGGCTTGTCGAGGAAGTTCTATACAAGAAAAAGCTGGGAGTTTTCAGCAATTGGAATTATTGCAGCTGTCATAATTGCAATATTCGTTTTTTTGTTGCCACCAGCAAATGATCTCGCATCAAATCCAGAAGCCTACCTGAATGATCAGGGTGGTGTGATGATTAACAGCATGGTCACCGGAATAGATTCAGAACACTTCATGGACTATATCCATACTGGTGATCTGATTATGGCTCTTATTATTGCAGGATTCCTGATAAGCAACATTCTCAATATGTTTCTGAAAGTCATTATCAATGATAAAACAGTCAGAATACCATTTCGGTCTTATTTCACCGAGTTCTGGAGGTTGATATTTAATTTTGGAACTCAGGCAAGGTTCTCAAAATGCGACAACAAGAGTTATTGGGTGGGGCATTTATTGTTGATGACCGGATACACAATACTGTTTACAATGATAGTTGCTTTCTTACCTAAATTTCAAATCGAAGAAATAACACCCTGGTATAATTGGCAAAGGATATTGGGGTATTATGCCACATTTGGTTTGATGTATTTTCTGATTTATACAACAATTGGAAGAATTAGGAAAAGTGATCAAAAGATGCGTTTCTCACATCCTTCAGACTGGATATTCATCGTTTTACTTGGACTAACAACTATTTCAGGAATATTAGTTCATATATTCAGACTAACAGGTTTGCCTGCAATGACTTACTATACTTATGTAATTCATCTTGCGATTCTGGTACCCATGATCCTGATAGAAGTGCCATTTTCTAAGTGGTCTCATCTGGCTTACCGGCCCTTTGCTATCTATTTCGATCATTTGAAAAAGGCTGCTCGTAAAAAGGCAGCTAAAGTTCAGTTTGCAGCAGCTTAATACAGAGAATTATGTCAAACATCAGAATAGGAGTTTATGTATGTTGGTGCGGAACCAACATTGCAAAAATGGTAGACGTTAAGCAGGTCGCAGAGGCTGTAGGAAATATGGATGACGTCGTAATATCCAAAGATTATAAATATATGTGTTCAGATCCGGGACAGGAACTGATTATCAAAGATATCAAGGAGCACAAACTTAACAGGGTGGTTGTATCAGCCTGTTCTCCAAGGATTCACGAATTGACCTTTAGGAAAGCATTAGAAAATGCCGGCTTGAATGCTTACTTGTTCCAAATGGCAAATATCCGGGAGCAGGTTAGTTGGGTTCATGTTAACCGCAAAGAGGCTACCAAGAAGGCAATTGCCTTAGTTAGGGGTGCAATTAATCGCGTCAGATGGCATGAGCCTCTTGAGAAAAGGAGAGTGGATGTTAATCCGGCGACCCTGATAATAGGAGGCGGAATTGCAGGAATGAGCGCAGCTCTGGAGATTGCAAGGGCCGATAAACAGGTAATACTTCTTGAAAAGGAAAAGGAATTGGGTGGACAATTACGTTTTGTTAATCGCACCTTTCCTGATTTTATTCCAACTAGTGATTTTATAGAACCGATGAAAGATGATGTGCTTCATCATCCACGAATCAGCGTATTGACTGAAGCCAATTTAAACGAGTTGCATGGTTATATAGGTAATTTTATTGGTCACATTCAAACTGGGGCTAAAGAACTGAAAGTTGAGTTTGGAAACATAATAGTTGCATCAGGATTAAAGCCTTTTAATCCCGCACCAATGGAGAATTACGGGTATGGCAAATTGCCAAATGTCATCACTTCGCTTGAACTGGAAAAAATGTTGCAGACAGGAGAAATTCGACAGACAAATCGGAAATTACCTGAAAAAGTGGCTATTATACACTGTGTTGGATCCAGAAGCTCTCAATATCATGAGTTTTGCTCAAGTACCTGTTGTATGACAGCACTGAAGTATTCCAATCAGGTACTTGATATGCTTCCGAATTCGCAGGTGTATCAGCTGTATGCTGATATGAGGGCCATGGGGAAGGGTTGCGAAGAGTTGTATACAGCTACTTCACGGAAAAATGTTATGTTTCTAATGTATGACCAGGAAGATGGCCTTCCTTATATCCGCAAAGCCGGACCTAAAGAGGATTGTAATCTCCTGATCGAAGTAAATGAGAAATTATCTGGAGAAAGGATAGAAGTACCTGCTGATCTAGTTGTACTGATGGTGGGTATGGAAGCACATGAGCAGGCCAAGAAATTAGGACAAACAGTAGGAATTTCTTTATGTGGAAATGAATTCTACATAGAGAAACATCCAAAGCTGGATCCTGTCGCAACTACCACAGATGGAGTTTATGTGTCAGGTTCCTGCCAATCGCCAAAAAACATTTCCGACAGTATTACTCAGGCAAAAGCGGCAGCTGCAAGAATTCTGGCAACAATAAATTATGGCTCAGTTGAGGTGGAAGTAACAACGGCTCATGTTAATGAAGATATATGTTGTGGATGCCAAACATGTGTGCGGGTATGTCCTTATGGAGCTATCAGTTATATTGCAGATGATAGGGTCTCCAGAGTTAATGAAGTTCTATGTAAAGGCTGTGGAACCTGTACTACTTCCTGTCCTACCGGAGCTATTAGCAGCCGGCATTTTACTGAGAAACAGATTTTATCCCAGATAGAAGGGGTCATGTTAGAACTAATGGAAAATTAATCATGGAATTTGAACCAAAAATTGTGGCCTTTTTATGCAACTGGTGTTCGTATACCGGTGCTGATCTGGCCGGAACCAGCCGGATGAAATATCCGGCGAACATCAAAATTATCAGAATCATGTGCTCTGGTCGAATTGGACCCACCTTTGTACTAAAGGCTTTCAGGGAAGGAGCTGATGGTGTTATGATATGTGGATGCCATCCTGGAGATTGCCACTATCATGAGGGTAATTACAAATGCCTGCGACGATACAAGTTGATACAGAAGTATATTCAACAGATGGGTATCGAGCAAGATCGATTAAGATTATCCTGGATTAGTGCCAGTGAAGGAAAACAGTTTGCCGAGTTAGCACAGAGTATGACCGAGGTGATCAGGGAATTGGGTCCATGTGATATAAAGTCTGTTATGGAAACATTTGCTTAACCAAACTATTATGTCAGAACAAAATAAGCCTAAATTAAAACTGGCCGTTTATTGGGGAGCCGCTTGTGGCGGGTGCTGCGTGTCAGTTCTTGATGTTCATGAAAAGTTATTCGATGTTGTTGCAGCCGCTGACCTGGTTTTTTGGCCTATAGCATTAGACATTAAATACAAGGATGTGGAAGCAATGCCTGATGGGCATATAGATGTGACTCTATTTAACGGGTCAGTTCGTAATAGCGAAAATCATCATATGGCTAAACTCCTGCGTGATAAGACTAAAATTCTTGTTGCCTATGGATCATGTAGCCATATGGGAGGCATTCCGGGTTTAGGGAATTTCTCCTCAAGAAAAGAGATTTTTAATCGTGTTTATCATGATACTGAAACAACAGTTAATCCTGAACGTATTGAACCTAAAGAGAAGTATTCAGTTGCAGAAGGAGAGCTGAGTCTTCCTGAATTTTATAATGATGTAAGGACACTGGATCAGGTTGTTGATGTAGATTATTATTTGCCTGGTTGTCCGCCACAAACTGAACGATTGGTAGAGGTGTTTATGGCCATAGTCACAGGGGCTGAGTTGCCTCCGACTGGATCCGTTATTGGAGCTCTGGAAAAGAGCCAATGCGATGAATGTGAGAGAAAGAAAACTGATAACAAGTTGATTAAAGAATTTAAGCGTCCTTGGGAAATTATTGATGATGGAGAAACTTGTTTTCTTGAGCAAGGAGTAATATGCATGGGGCCAGCCACCCGTGGTGGTTGTGGCTATCGTTGCATCAATGGAAATGCCCCATGTAAGGGATGCTATGGACCACCAGCAGATGCTCCTGACCCAGGGGCTAAAATGATGTCTGCAATTGGTACCATGATTGATTCAAACGACGAGGCGGAGATTGAAAAGATTGTGGATGGAATCGTCGATCCGGCAGGTACCTTTTACAGGTACAGTCTGCCAAAAGCCATCATAAGAAGAAAATTGACTACTATCAAGGAAAACTAATTTAACACACACGCGGATGATTGTTTTTGTTGTGCGAGCTCCATCCGACAAATAAAATAACATAAAATATAAACGGATGAAAAGAATAACTATTGATCCAATTACCCGTTTAGAAGGTCACGGAAAGATCGAAATATTTCTCACTGATGAGGGTGAGGTTGACAATGTATATTTTCAGGTGCCTGAATTAAGGGGCTTCGAGAAGTTCTGCGAGGGTCGACCGGTAGAGGAACTTGCCCAAATAGTGACAAAAATATGCGGGGTTTGTCCCGGATGTCATCATATGGCTGCAGGGAAAGCAATTGATGCGGTATTTGGTCTGGAACCTCCTCCAACTGCAAAGAAAATCAGGGAATTGTTTTATATGGCTCATTTTGTTCATAGTCATATTGCGCATTTCTACGCATTAGCCGCACCTGATTTTGTGGTAGGCCCCACAGCTGATCCTGCCGAACGCAATGTGCTGGGAGTGATTGGTAAAGTGGGTAAGGAGATTGGTACCGAGGTACTTAAGCAGCGTCGCCTGGCTCAGGAAATTCAAGCTTTGTTGGGTGGACATCAGACACATGTTGTTTTGAATATGCCCGGAGGTGTTAGAAAAGGATTGAATGAGAGTCAAAGAGCAGATATTGAACAGAAAGCTATTGGTTTTATTGATTTTGCCAAGTTCTCACTCAAACTTTTCGAAGATGTGGTTTTGTCAAATGATACTTATGTAAACCTTATACTTGACGGGCCATACAATCTGAAGATTCATAGTATGGGATTGGTAGATGAGAATAACAAGGTTAACTTCTATGAAGGGAAAGTAAGGGTAGTAGACACCGTTGGAAACGAGCATTGTAAGTATGCAGCATCTGATTATCAGGATTATATAGCAGAAAGAGTTGAGCCTTGGAGCTACCTGAAATTTCCATATCTCAAAAAAATTGGATGGAAAGGATTTATAGAAGGACAAGATTCAGGTGTTTATCAGGCTACACCCTTGTCACGACTCAATGCAGCTGACGGCATGGCTACTCCTCTTGCCCAGGAAGCTTATGAAAAGATGTTTAAAACCTTCAATCAAAAACCGGTACACGCAACACTGGCAATGCACTGGGCCCGATTGGTCGAATTATTGTACTCAGCTGAAAGAATGCTGGAGCTCATCACTGATCCGGATATAACTGGTAAGGATTTGAGGGCTGAACCTAAGAAGATTGTTGGTGAGGGAGTCGGTATCGTTGAGGCACAGAGGGGAACCCTGACTCATCACTACTGGACTGATAGTAAGGGATTGGTGACGAAAGCCAATATTGTTGTAGGAACAACCAATAATAATGCTGCAATCTGCATGTCACTTAAAAAGGCAGCTCAAGGTGTTATCCAAAAGGGAGTTACTGTTGATCAGGGGATTCTCAATATGATTGAAATGGCTTTCAGGGCCTATGATCCATGTTTCTCCTGTGCAACACATAGCTTGCCCGGGCAAATGCCCATGATTGTGAATTTCAGAGATCCTAAAAATAACATCATCCGGAGCATAAGCAGATAAGAAAAGATGGAAGGCCAGGGGCAAAATATCCTGATAATGGGAATCGGCAACGAGGTGCTGACAGATGATGCAATAGGTCCTAAGATTGCTAAAGAATTAGGCCGGCAAATAAAGGATCCGGGGATTCGCTTTGAGTCAGTCGCACTTGGCGGATTAGAAATTATTGAATTGTTCAGGGGTTTTGAAAAAGTTGTCATTATTGACGCAATAAAGACCCGGGATGGTATCCCCGGAGCTCTTTACCTTTTTAGGCCTGATGATTTTAAAGAAACACTACATCTTTCGAATTTGCATGATGTAAATTTCTTAGTAGCTTTAGAACTAGCTGAACAGTTAGGTATTAAACTAACAAGTGAGATATATATTCTGGCTGTTGAGATCATTGAAGATCTTGTGTTTTCAGAAGAATTTACCCCGGAACTTGCAAAAGCTTTTCCGGGAATTCTGGTGGAGATAAAAGAATTTCTTTATAATGAATTGAATATAAGCGAATTTAAAACAGTAGAATCTAAAGCTTGATTATCAAACTTATTGAAAAAAATCGACTGGCCGACATCACAAGTCAAACTTAACCTGAAAGAATCAGTCGGGAGAGCCAGGGCCCTGAAAAGCCCTGGTTTTTTCATTTTTTGTATTTTACATTGAATTTTTTATATCTCGGCACTCATAACTTCTGCACTGCGATCAACTTTCTTGACTAAACCTTGCAATACTTTTCCAGGACCAACTTCAATGAATTGAGTGGCACCATCGTTCAGGAGATTTTGAACGATTTGGGTCCATCTCACAGGACTGGTAAGTTGGGCGACTAAATTTTGTCTTATGACATCAATATCTGTCTGCGGATATGCATCAACATTTTGATAGATGGGACATCGGGGGATAGCAATAGGTGCTGCTGCAATTGCTGCTGCCAATTCTTCACGCGCCGGCTCCATAAGTGGAGAGTGGAATGCTCCACCAACAGGCAATTTCAAAGCTCGTTTGGCCCCTTCTGCTTTGAGCTTCTCAATAGCTAAATCAATACCTTCATGTGAACCGGATATTACAATTTGTCCGGTAGTATTATAATTAGCAGGTACGACAATTGCCTCAATGCCAGCACATACTTGTTCTACTATCTCGTTTTCAAGCCCAATAATTGCGGCCATAGTTGAAGGATTTGCTTCGCAAGCTTTCTGCATGGCTGATGCCCGCTTAGATACCAGGCTCAAGCCGTCAGTGAAACTAAGTGACCCAGCTGCTGTAAGAGCGCTGAATTCTCCAAGGCTATGTCCGGCAACCATATCCGGATTAAATCTGTCACCCAGAACTATAGCAAGTGCAACCGAGTGCAGGAAAATAGCTGGTTGAGTAACCTTTGTTTGTTTCAGGTCATCTGGTGTCCCTTCAAACATAATCCTCGTGATTTCGAAGCCCAGAATCTCGTTTGCTTTGCTGAAAAGTGTTCTCACCTCAGCAGATTGATCAAACAGATCCTGACCCATGCCAGGATATTGGGCTCCTTGCCCTGGAAAAACGAATGCTCGTTTCATATTATTGAGTGAATTTGATTAGTATAATTTGGCGTTGATCAGGTGGATAAATTCCTCCCTGGTCGCTTTTTTTAGAAAAGCTCCGGTGAAATCAGAGGTGGTGGTTACTGAGTTTTGCTTTTGAACACCTCTCATCTGCATGCACATGTGTTGAGCTTCAATAACTACGGCCACACCAAGTGGCTGAAGAGTGTCTTGTATGCAGTCTCTGATTTGAGTGGTGAGTCTTTCCTGAACCTGTAGTCGTCGGGCAAATGCCTCAACTACACGGGCAATTTTACTTAAACCCGTGATATACCCATTGGGGATATAGGCCACATATGCTTTTCCGAAAAAAGGAAGAAGATGATGCTCACACAATGAATAAATCTCAATATTTTTCACAAGCACCATTTGACGGTAATCTTCCTTAAACATAGCTGACTGCAATATCTCAACCGGGTTGATCTCATAACCCTGAGTTAAAAACTGCATAGACTTGGCTACTCTTAACGGTGTTTTTATCAAACCCTCACGATCAGGATCTTCACCAAGTAGTCTCAGACTCTGTTTGTAATGTTCAGCAAGTTCTTCGGTTCTATCATCATTGAATCGTTCAATCTTCTGATACCCGTTGCCATTATTCTCATGTAAGCTAAATTCCATCTCAGCTGCCAGTTGTTTGGAAAAGTAGGACAAAGTAAGAACAAAAAATGTTTAAAAAAGGTAACTTAGGTCAGATTTTTACAAGACGTGAAAGAACTAATTATTGTAGCAACAGATATTGAAATTAAACCTTTCCTCCTGAAAAATGGTTTTACTGATGATATGGAGCAGGGAAAGGTGTATACAATATCCGACAGGTTTGATTTAATGATTACCGGACCAGGTATTCCTCAAACCCTGTTGTATCTGGCTGCTTATTTTCAGGAATATCTTGCCAAAGGTGTTATTCAACTCGGATTCGCTGGTAGTTATAATTCAGATATTGAGCCTGGTATGATGGTTGAAACAATTGAAGACTGTTTTGGAGATCAAGGTATTGATGACAGGGGTACATTCATCCCCTTCCACGCCCTGACAGAAAATGTTTCGATGAATTCTGGTGTAGCAGCTGGTTGGCTCAGAAGTCTTTGGATTGAAAAAGGTGAGGAGAAAAACTGTTTTGCAAAGCTGAGAAAGGTTAAAGGAATCACAGTCTCAATGGGTTCAGGTAGTCAGGGGAGGATTGAGCTGATGCTGACGTCCTGGAGCCCTGATGTGGAGACTATGGAAGGGGCCGCAGCATTGCTGTATTGTAATGAGAATGACTTGCCTTTCAGGCAAATCAGATCGGTTTCTAATTGGGTGGAACCCAGAGATTTTTCACGCTGGAAAACTGAGTTAGCTGCACAAAAATTATCGGAATGGCTAAGCCTTTTTATCAGAGAATAGAATGGATATAAAAATTGGATACAGTACCTGCCCAAATGATACGTATATTTTTGATGCTATGATCAATGGCAGAATAGATACTGAGGATATCATCTTTGAACCATATTTAGCGGATGTGGAAGAATTAAATGAGATGGCTCAAAAAGGCATTTTGGATGTGACTAAGATGTCATACCATGCCTATGGATTTATTTGTCATGATTACGCCGTGCTCGATTCAGGAAGTGCCCTGGGGTGGGGGAATGGCCCTTTGCTCGTTTCAAAAAAACCCATGAGCATTGAAGAGGTCGACAAGCAACGGATAGCCATACCGGGCGAACTGACCACAGCTAACTTTCTTATGAGTCTTGCTTTTCCACATGCAAAGAGAAAAAAGGCTTTTCTGTTTTCTGATATTGAATCTGCTCTATTAGAGGATAAGGCAGATGTTGGAGTCGTTATTCATGAAAACCGCTTCACATATTCTGAACGAGGCCTGCACCTGATTATGGATCTGGGTGCATTCTGGGAGCAAAAAACTTCATGTCCAATACCTCTCGGAGGAATTATGGCACATAGAAGATTGCCATTGAAAACGATCCTGAAAATTCAGTCTCTCATCAGACAAAGCATTTTATTTGCTATTGATCACCCTGATTCTCCCCTCGATTATATGAAGGAGCATGCTCAGGATATGCGTGAAGATATTCTGAGAAAACATGTCGCAACTTTTGTCAATGAGTATTCTCTTACTTTAGGGGACGAGGGCCAGAAAGCAATACTTGAATTGCTTAATCAGGGAAGCGAATCAGGAGTATTTCCTCCCGGCCCGCATGATCTTTTCATTCCTGCTGTTGAATAGTTTATATAATTGTTGATAAGTGTACCGGCTTTTGTGGGTTACTATTGAAGCTTTATCTGGATTAATATTCAGATAACGGAGTTTTACAATGGCCCGCAGGTTGAGCTATGTAGTTTATCCCATTTTTGTTTTACGTGCACCAGGTCTTCCACTCGAGGCACTTAAGGATATTCCTTTTGATAAAAAAGACCTTGATTCTTTTCTTAGCCAAAAGTGGAAAGATGAGTCGGTAAGAGCAAGTGTAAGGCTCGGCTCAGAGTCCTTGTTTCAATCAATTGAGGATTGTATAGTAAAGAAGCAAGCTCCAGGGGATGCTATTGCCACAAGTTTTCTAAACTATTACACCCGTTTCTCTTCACGATCAACACCTTTTGGCCTCTTCTCAGGTGTTAATTCGGGGAAGGTCGAGACGAAAGAGACAACTGAAATAAATCTCAATCCAATTGAGAAATCTACCGTGTCGGTGCGGCTTGATACTGAATTCCTGGTCGCCTGCGTCCATAAAATGCTCCAAATTCGAGAAATCCAGGATTGTTTGATTTACAGGCCTTCGGGGAGCATGTATGCAACAGGACATCAGTATAGATTAGTAGAGTCTCACTATAATAACAAAGGAAAGAAGCAATACAATTTATCTGCATTTGATCAGGATCCTGTTCTGGAGGTCATTCTTGATTTTAGCAGGAAAGGAAAGGATGTAAATAGCCTTATAGAATTGCTGCAAGAAAAGGGATATTCCAAAGAAATAGCCAATGATTACATCCGGGAGTTAATTAAAAATCAACTTTTAGTAAGTAATCTGGAGATTGTGTTGACGGGCATTGAATATCAGAATTTTCTTTATCAGCAGCTTCGGGCAATTCGGCAAATTCATCCCCTGATAAATCAATTGTTGACACTGATTGAACAGGTCAAGCCCTTCTTCAATCCTGGTAGCCTGTTGAAAAATCAGGATATTATTATTAATCTGGCAAGGAAAACAGATATTCCTTTTCAAAAATCAAAAATCATTCAGGCAGATCTGTTAAGAGGGCAACACAAGTGTCAGCTATCAGAAAAGATTTCTAATCAGGTATTGAAGGGGATTAGAATACTCAAAGCAATCTCTGATCAGACAGAAAATGACACATTAGCTGATTTCAGGAAATTGTTTAGCCGAAGGTTTGGTGACCGTGAGGTTCCCCTTAGTCTGGTTATGGATCAGGAATCAGGAATTGGTCTCAATGGCCCTCAGGCTCAACAAGCTGTGAATCCATCTGCTTTGCTTGATGACCTCCCTCAATATGGCCATCCACACAGGAAAAATCAAATCCCATCTCATCCCTTCATACTGTCAAACCCAGAGCATATTAATGATGCCTCACCTAAATATATTGAGTTATCCAAGACAGATATTAACAGATTGAATATTCATAATGGCTCAGATTGGCCACATCAGTTTTATACAATGGTTTCTTTGTTTAAGCATCAGGGTAAGACAGAGATATATATGCCCTTTGCAAGTGGAGGACACCCCGGTACTATTCTGGGACGCTTTGGATTTCTGCCAGATCAGGGGATTGAAAAACTATTGAACGACAGTATCAAAGATGAAATTCAAAACCTGCCGGATGTTGTGTTTGCCGAAATTCAGCATCTGCCTGAAGACAGAACAGGAAATATTCTTCAGCGACCATCTTTTTATGACTATGAAATTCCCTTTATGGCACAATCAGTTAAGGCCCTTGATGAGCAGTTGCCCATTGAGGACATTCTGGTTAGTGTACCTGACAAAGAGGTTATTTTGCGGTCGAAGAAACTAGATAAAAGAGTTATACCTAAACTGAACAATGCACATAATTATTCCTCAAGGGGATTACCCCTGTATGAGTTTCTGGTTAAAGTAGGAGTTCAAAATCAGAGACCTGCTTATCAAATCTCAAATCAGGATGCAGTTGGCAGTAATTTTCTTCCGGGAGTGAAGTATGGTAATATTCATTTTCGTTTACCAGAATGGAGGCTTCAACCTCAATCTCTTCAGGATAAGGGGGTGAATATGACAGATTATCCATTACGGGCATTGGCTACGTGGGTGAGTGAGAATAAACTTCCAACACAGGTTGTGCTTAAAGAAAGTGATCAGGACTACTATATTGATTGGAGTAGACCATTATTCTTTAAGAAAGTATGGGAAAGAATTAAACACAGAAGTCTTGTACGGTTTCAATTATTTCCATTTACTGAAGGATCACCAGTATATGAGGATCAGTATTCATTTGCTAATCAAATTGTATTATGTTTTCGCCAGATGAAATAAAGAAGCGGTTTTACCCGGGCCAGGATTGGCTATATCTCAAGCTTTATATGGGGCCTGAAACTGCTGAGGAATGGCTGTGCTTTAATTTGCCCCTTGTTATTCGGGAATTAAATCAAATTATGCCTGGATATCAATACTTTTTTGTGAGATATCTTGATCCGGATTTTCATATTCGTCTGCGCATTCGCCTTCCTCATCACGGCGATTTTGCTAAGGCATTAGATCTGATTAATCTGCACTCAGCATTGTTTTTAAGGCAGGGATTAATATGGAAAGTTGAGATTGCTACCTATGAGCGAGAAACTGAGCGCTATGGAATTAATCGAATTGAATTGTTTGAGTCTGCTTTCTGTGCCGATTCCCAATTCTGGTTATCGGTACTGCCTTGGCTGAGCCTTCAGGAGGATGGTGAAGAGATTCGCTGGCGTATTGCAGTTTTAAGCGCTGTACGATATTTTCAAGATTTACACGGGGATAAAGAAATGGCTATTGAACTTTTGGATCGTATTGTGAGGCAATTGAAGAAAGAACAAAAAGTGACACGTAGTACTCAATATCAGATTGATCATAAGTTCAGAGCTATACGTCCTGAATTATTGGCTTTGATGGATGATGGAATGAGTGATCATCCACAACTTGAAGCGAAATTTATTAACAGAAGCTATATTATTTCTGAGCTTTTTGAACAGTACAGAAAGGGGCAAAATTTTTTTCCTGGTTCACACGGAGATCTGAGCCTTACCGATTTGATCCACTTGAGTTTGAACCGTGGATTGAGAGCCAGGCACAGGAAGCAAGAGTATGTGATATACTATTTTATTGCTAAATTATTTCGCGTTCAGCTTGCCTTAGTGTAAATGTGTTTTTTTGCCAGAAAAGTTTGAGAAGCCCCGCGTGCCACCAGGAATAGAATCAATGCTAACCACAAACCATGATTTTCCATACTGTTTCGTGTGGCAAAAAAGACTGGTACAAATACTAAAAATGTAGCAATCAGCATGGTGTTTCTCATCCCTTTCGAAGCCGTGGCCCCAATGTAAATACCATCCCAAAGAAATGAAGGAAAACCAGCTAAAGGCACAAATAGTATCCATATAAGGTAGGGCTTACTTGCTTCAATCACTTTTGCATTATCAGTCAGGATGAAAAGAAATTGGTCACCCCAAAATGCATAGGCCACAGTAAAAGGTATGCTAATAAATAATCCCCACATAAATAAAAGACGAATACTCCTTAGCATGGCTTTATAGTTTTTTGCACCAATAAATCGGCCTATTAATGCTTCTGCAGCATAGGCAAAACCATCAGCAACAAAGGAAAACAGCATGAAGAACTGAAGGAGAATAGTATTAACTGCGAGGATGGTATCATCAGTCGCAGCAGATTGACTCGTGAAGAATGTAAATACAAAAATCAGACAAAGAGTTCTGATAAAGATATCTCTGTTAACCAAAAAGAATCTTTTTATTGCATCGACCTGAAGCAATACTTTCGTTGACCAGTATTTAAGCAGTTTTCTGTAGTATCTCCAAAACAGAAAAATACCAAGGATGAGTCCGGAATATTGGGCTAATAAAGTACCCCAGGCAACTCCATCAGATTTCATGCCTGCCACATAAATAAAATACAGATTAAAAACCAGGTTTAACACATTAACTACAATGGCAATGATCATTGGGAACCGTGTGTTTTGCATTCCAATAAACCATCCGGTCAGAGCATACAGACCAATGGTTGCAGGGGCGGCAAAAATCCGGATATTGTAGTACTCCCTGGCTAAGGCTTCAACTTCCTGACTGCCATTAATTACTTTGAACGACAACCAGCCAATAGGACCATTCATTATGATCAGAAAAGCAGCTCCACCCAATGCAACAATCAATGCCCTTCCCAGCAGAGCTGTTACCTCACTGAAATCTCGTTTTCCATATGCCTGAGCCGTGAAACCAGATGTGCCCATCCGGAGGAAACCAAAGCCCCAGTATAATACATTGAAAATTAGTCCGCCAATTGCAATTGCGCCTATATATATTTCTGATTCAAGATGACCCAGAATGGCCAGATCCACCATCCCAACAAGAGGAATAGTAATATTAGAAATTATATTAGGTATGGCAAGACGGAGAATTTTCTTATTCATTCCCTCTGTTTGCCGCTTGTCGGATAACTTTTATATGTTCAGGTGTTGTACCACAACAGCCACCAATTAAATTTGCACCTGCTTTTATCAGATCAGGAATAAAGGAGGCTGTTATTTCAGGAGTTTCATCAAATACATTTTTACCATCACAAAGATGGGGCAGACCGGCATTAGCATGAACCAGAACAGGAATATCTTTATTTACCTGCCGGATGGCTTCAACGATTGGGATCATATTTTCCATTCCGTTACCGCAATTTGTCCCAATGATATCAACCCCTTCAGGAATCAGTGTTTCAAGCATCTGCTCAGGAGTGACTCCCATCATAGTTTTAAAATCTCCCTGTATGGTTTTATCAAAGGTCATAGTGCAGATAACTTCAAGATCAGTATTCTCTTTTGCTGCTTTGACAGCGAGTCGGGCTTCGTCGAGATCGGTCATGGTTTCAATGCAGATTGCATCTGCACCTCCCATTTCTAAGCCCATCACCTGCTCCTTAAATGCCTCATACAGATCTTCTTCACTTACATCACCCATCATCAGTATCTTACCTGTCGGTCCAACTGAACCCAGAACGATTATATCATCACCAGCTGCCTCTCTGGTTATTTGAGCGGCAAGCTGATTCAGCTCAAATGCCTTGTCAGCTAAGCCATAATGATCAAGCTTGAATTTGCTTCCTCCAAAACTATTGGTCTCAATCATATCAGAACCTGCTTTTGCATATGCTGTGGCCACTTCTTTTACTCTGTCGGGAAATTCTATATTCCAACTTTCAGGACATACACCTGGTTCAAGACCTTTCTCCTGAAGTAATGTTCCCCAGGCACCATCGCTAATCAATATTGATTGCTGCTGAAGTTTGTTCTTTATCGAATTTTGCATCGTATTAATTTGTTGTATTTACTCCTGATAGTTACGGGAGAGCTCATTTAATAAATAATAATCATCCTGTATGAGTTGAAATGCTATCCTCAACTTGCAAACAGGGCTTTTGTGATAGGGCCTGCTTTTAGGCCTGGTCCCATAATAATTAGCTCAGTTGGCCCCCACCAATTGGGTATGAGTTTTATTTCAAGCTTATCAAATATACCCTGAATTGCCAGGAATTGCCCACTTTCTGTTTTTGTATAGCCTTTCATACGGTAAATCAGCTGCCGGTTTTCTTTATAAAAACTTCTGATAGATTGCTCCGAGAATTCTCTGTTTGAACGAATTACACAAGATCCCATATCTGCTCGTGAGCTTGCAAGAAGAGGCTTGGATCCGATAACAGAGTTTGATTTTTCACCTGTTGTTTTATGCTCAATTTTACCTGGTACTGTTGGAGTACCATTCTGCCAATTGAAGCTCCTCGCGGCAAGCCGCAAGGAATCTTCGATTGATTGTATATTTTTTTTGTGCTCGCTTACCCCGCCGCAAGCAGCGGGGTAAGCGCTCGCGTAATTCAATATCTTTTGTAATTCCTTCTGGATGCAATCACTCTGACCATCATAAGAATTGTGCATTCCGGCATAAGGATTCCACTGCCGGATAGTTTTTTTCAGCATCTCGCTAGGCTCTGCTAAATCAGTTTTGTTTAATAAGATCAGATCTGCAATTTGAAGCTGGTGCCTGATCTGTTTAATATACTGATAACTCCTCTCAAAATTCAAACAGTCAACTACAGTCCAGGCACCTGCCAGAAATATTTCATCTGCGACCTCAGGTGATTGCAGGATTTGTGCAAGGGCAATCGGATCGGCCAGACCAGTTGCTTCCAGGAAAATAATGTCAGGATTGAATTGTTGTTTGAAATCAGCCAGTTTATTTATGAAGTCATCGAGCAGACAAGCGCAAAAGACTGATCCATTATTTATTTCCAGAAGATCGAATGGAATATCAGCATCTTTTAGCTCTGCCGAATCAACATGACCGGGTGCAAATTCATTCTGAACGATTGCAATCCTGAAATCCTCAGATCCTACTTCTAGTATATACTTGAGCAAGCTGGTTTTCCCACTTCCAAGAAATCCAGTTACCAGTACAAAAGGGACTTTTTTTATATTAGTGCTTTGATCCATTCACGCATTACTTCACTACTTGGTTCTGATCCTTCTGATTTAATACGATTTCTAACATTTATCCAGGCAGGTGTTTTGTACACACCATATAGCCTGGCTGCCTCCTCACCAGTTATTATTTCAACATCTATCTGGGCACCCAGCTCAAGTACTGCAATTCTGGCTTTTTCTTTCATTTCCACTACCTCCTCATTGCTTCCGGCCAGTACGATCTTACCGTGTTTCTCACGTATGCGGAGTTTCATCTTTTCATTGATGCGTTTCTGAATAGCCTCAATTAATTCCTTTTTGGGAGGGATTTTGGAAACAAATGTTATTCGCCCATCAATACAAATAGTTGGAATGTTTTTTACAAACAAAGAAGACATAAAAGTCACTCCATCAAGGTTTTTGATTGAATGCTCACGCCAGTCAACCAATTCTTCGAAATGAGGGGCAATTGTCTTAACAGCTTCAACCATGTATTGACAGGGGGCACAAGATTCTGAATCAAGAGTAATGATGTCAACGATCACTTTCTCTGTTCGTCCATATTCTGCAAGATTAAGGCGTGGTGTTTCTTCCTTGCTGGTATCTAGTGCTTTAACAATGTCTCGTGTGTATTGATCCTGGACAAGTTGACTGATGGCTTTAATATTGTCGACGGGAGTTTTCATGGGCAGGTCACAGCCAGGAGCCAGGATATATCCAAGATCTCCACCCATTTCAATACATTCGAGCGCATGCTTTTGGCATTCCTCAGCAGTACCCATCAGAAGCACTAGTGTTAGTTGCAGGTTGCCCCCAAAGCTGATGCCATATCTTCTGCAGGTATCTCTTACGAAATCAAGAGGTATATTTTCATCGATTGATACATTATCCGGACCTGTTTTGCACATCACATCAATATTCTGCTGTGCCTGGCCACATACGAAGAATGAACTGAGTCCTCCGGCGTCTCTGATATGGCTAAAAACTGCTGAGACAGGTTCATGTATAAATTGTTCAAACTGATCAGGGCCGATCTGGGATGTCATAGGATCAACAACAGCGATCACGTCACAACCTGCCTCAAGATACCAGTCAGCCATTTTCATTGATATCGTCGAAGCATATTGAAGGAGTCTGTGAACATAATCAGGGTCCTCAAACATTTTCATGAAGATATCTGTTCCCAGCAAGTGAAGTGCCAGGGTAAAAGGTCCGGTTATTAATCCATATAAAGCAATGTCGGGATGAGCAAGCCTGGTTCGTTCTGTTAGTTCAATTAGCACAGGTATGCGCCCGCTTGAGCTATTCATGTCGGGCAAAATGTTATAATTCTTACCTCCTTCCAGAGGATGGCTCATAACGGCTGGGGGATTTTCAGCTGACCATTTCAGCTGACAACCCAGGGCTTCTGCTTCTATCTGCAGGTCGAAACAAACCGGTATGCCATCCGGGAGGTAATGCTCTATTGCCTTATTAATACCTTCAAACATATTTTGGGCTGATTTGAGATACTCATCAGCCGGTTTGTCGGTAAGGAAAGCTCCATGTGCCCCTACAAATGGCACCCACGGCGTTTGATCAACAACAATATTCTTAAAAGCCTTTTGTATTCTTTCTTTTCCGGTCATCTTGTTTTTCTTGGATATAATTCTCGTGCAGCATTCATCATGTAAAAAATGTTGTCAAGTGGTACTTCAGGCTCTACCAGATGTGAAGGGCCTAAAACTATCCCCCCCTTTTCACCACAGGTAGTGATTCTGGACCGTACTTCATCCCTGATTTCCTCCTTTGATCCGAAGGGTAATAGTTGCTGTGATCCGAGTGTGCCCCAGAATGAAGCCCGATCACCATATTGTTGATGCACCTCATTGAAATTCATGCATTCTGGTTGAATAGGATTCAGAATGTCAACTCCAATTTCGAGCAAACCATCAATAAAAGGAGTGTAATGTCCACATGAATGATAGAAAATCAAAATATCAGGTTTAATCTCCCGGGCGGCTTCAATAACCTTCTTATGGCGGGGCTTGAACCATTGTTCCCACATTTCCATACTGATCATAGGGCCAGCCTGGGTGCCAATATCATCGCCCAGGGATAATACATCAACGTTTGCCCTGGCATAAAAGCGTGCTTTTTCACATGCATATTCTCTGGTTCTGTCGAGAAGAATGGTGGCTTTCTCATCTCCCATCATAATATCCATAATCAGTTCTTCCATTGATCTCAGGTACCATGAGATCTCCCAAATGGTCATTTGTAAATCAGATATTACCGCGAGACCATTTCCATGCAATTCTTTGACTGCATTCACCATGGATTGATTCTCAGTTATGCTAAAACTGGGTAAAGGATAATTAGCAATCATTTCAGCGTCATCGACTCCCTTTAGGGGATGGTGCATCCGTGTCATATGGAAAGCTGCAGCAGATCCTTTTGAATGACCAATTCCCCAAACATCAAATTCGGTTGTATCCGGGAGGTTCTCATTCTTATAAAAAGCTGCCGGATTATTGGAGCCAGCTTTTTCACGAATGTTAACCCAGCGATGATCCAGTGTCAGGAAAGATTTGTAATCCTTGTGTCCGTAGTTAGTGAGAAAATCCTGAATTTTTGAGTCACAAAACCAGGCGTCAATAGGAGTCCACTCAAATCCTTCTCGTCGAAGAGCCCTCAGGAAGTTTTCTCTGGGGCTTAATGTCATTGTTGAGCATTTAGATATTCAACAGCTCCCTGAGGATCAGGTGAGTACCAATGGGCTCCAATTTTATTTTTAAATTCCTCAGTAACAGGAGCACCACCAATGAGAATCTTTGTATCGGGTTTCTGTGCAGAAATTTCCAAAACGATTTTCTCCATATTCAACATGGTAGTAGTCAGTAAGCAGCTTAGTCCCACATATGCATGAGGATGTTCATCGAGGGCTTCAATGAATTTACCTGATTGAACATCAATTCCAAGATCAATGACTTCCCAGCCACCACCTTCAACCATCATACCCAGAAGGTTCTTACCAATGTCATGTAAATCACCCATTACAGTACCAATTATGAAAGTACCTTTTCTTTTAACTTCTCCTGATTGAAAAAATGGGCGAAGATGATTCATTCCAGCTGTCATAGCTTTAGCAGCCATCAGAACCTCTGGTACAAATACTCTATTCTCTCTGAATTTAATGCCTATGGATTCCATACCAGGAACAAGGCCATTAGCCAGAATCTTATCGGCTCTGATTCCGTCTTCAATTGCCTTTTTAGTAAGTTCATCTGCTCCATCCTGACCTTTCATATCGGGTGGAAAAGGAGCTGACTGGTTTACTTTACCTCGTTCTACACAAATTGCAATTTGATTTAATAATTCAGTTGACATATGCTTTTAGTTTAAAATTTTAAATTTGGATTTCAAGTTTAATATTTTGCTAAAATTACTTAGGTGAAATCTATTAACTTTACATAATAGAGTAGCAGAAACTGTGTTTTTTTATAAAAATCGGAATATGATTAATGATTTGGTGAAAAGAAATAGAAGTTACAGGCGTTTTGATGAAAGCGTCAGAATCAAATATGAGAATTTGCTCGATTGGATTGACCTGGCGCGCTTGTCACCTTCCTCAAAGAATCAACAGGCTTTAAAATTTATGCCGATAGTTGATGAGAAAGAATGTGCCATGCTTTTTGATCAGCTGGCCTGGGCTGGATACCTGGCAGATTGGGATGGTCCCATAGTAGGTGAACGTCCAGTTGCTTATATAACTATTCTTGGTGATAAGAAACTTGGATCCAAGTTTGAAACAGATATGGGAATTGCGGCTCAGTCGATTTTGTTAGGCGCGGTAGATTCTGGCTTTGGAGGATGCATGATCGGATCGATAAAAAGGACCAGGGTAAAGGAGGCTTTTAACATCTCTGATGATTTGTCAGTGTTGCTGGTAATTGCTCTTGGAAAGGCAGCTGAAAAAGTTGTTATTGAGAAGTGTTCAGAAAACAATATTCAGTACTGGCGTGATAAATCAGGAGCTCATCATGTACCAAAACGTAGTATTGAAGATTTAATCATAAAAACATGACCTATAACATGAATTGTTATAATAGACAGATACACAGGCTTTAAGGTTTTGTTTTCAACTATTAGTCCTCAAATTGTTGAAAAAAAAACGTCGTTGGTGTAAATTATTTGGAAGATATTTATAATGGATATATTTTAGCACTGATTTAGAACGGACAGATAAACCAAATTGAGGTAGAGGTTCACATCAGTCAAAGGGGTTTGGACATTGTTGCATAATGATTTTTCTCTACTCTTCTTATCTGTAAGGTGGTTCTTGATTGTGGAGTTGATAGGTGAAGTTGGAAAAAAAAGGCGGTTCCCAGCCGCCTTTTTTATTGACCCTATCTCAAGACACATTTCAAATTATAGAAACATCTCAATTAGAGTTTTGTTTAAAAATTTTTTTAAAGAGATGTTTTGAGCGATGAATTCTATTTGAATGCTTTTTCCAACAGCCCGTCTCCCGACAATTGTAGCCTTTCAAAATATTTGGGTACCTGAAGCCCTAATAACTTGTCAACATATAGTTTTGCAAGATGTTGGCCTAGCATAAATCCCTGGCCCCGAAGACCAATAAAAAGGCCAAGATCAGGATCGATAATCATACGTGGTTCAACGTAGTAACCAGCCCAGATAGCCTGGAAACCAATTGATGATAATTCGGGTATCCAGTTAACAAAAACCTCGGAGCTAATCTCAATAAAGTCCTGAGAATTGATTTTGAGATTTTTAGAGCTTTCCTTCGCATCCGTTGCTGGTGAGGCACATCCAATTATTTGTCCTGTTTCAGCAAGTTGCTGACCATAAACTGCTGAGAATCCTTTATGGTTTTTACGATCAATCATCATTGGTAAAGGAATCCCATTAATTCCCATCATAGGTAAGCGTCGGGTAATGAATGCCTGATGCTTGACAGGAAATATACCTGTCTCAATCCCAAGTTTGTGTGCAAATTGATCCCCTTCAGGTCCTAAAGCATTAATAAAAACAGGTGTTTGGTATTCTATGTATTCTTTTTCATGATTTTGAACCAGAGCAATATAAATATTGCCTGTTTTCTTAACATCGATCAACTTGCAATCTTCCATTACCTCTCCGCCTTTTTCAATACCCAGTAAACGAATCAGGTCAACAACCCTGCCAGGAGTTGCCTGCCAGCATTCATGTGTTACAAGGGCTGAGAGATAGGATTTCCGTAAATCAGGATTAATAAATTCAGAGACTCGTGATTTGAATTCAGCTGGGTTAATCATTTCTGCATCTGACCATGCCATGGACTTCTCCAGAGCCTTATACATATTCTCGTCATGTGCAAATGTTATATAATCAATTGGCAGATAATCAATATTTCTAATTTCTTGAAGTTCTTTGAATATCTCCAGATTCTGCCTGGCAATATCTGACAATTCCGGCATGCTGAAATTTGGTCGGCCACCCGCAATATTTCTCCAGGAAGCACCTCGACCATAATTTATCAAGGTCGGTTTCTTACCTGCTTCAGCCAGATATCTGAACAATGCGCTCCCCCCAATTCCACCACCTGCAATAAGCGCATCAGTTTTGATAATCCTGGTTTTACCCTTATTTGAAACTATTGTAATATCTTCTGATATATTCCGTGGGTACAATTCCCCCATACCGATTTGGTTTGATAAGGGGCCTCTTGGAGTTGCATCACCAACAATTGAAATTTCAGAGCCGGCAAGGGCAGTTTTTAAGCGCTTGATACACCTTTTACCACGACAGGCACCCATTCCGAGTCTTGTGGTATGTTTTATCTCGTCGACAGAGATAAACTTTCTGTCTCCAATCGTTTCAAGTATCTCATCCATACTTATATCGTCACAATGACAAATATATGTTGGACTGTCAGATATGGATTCGGATTGTTGTAAAGCGAGCTTGTCTGGGTAATTATCCTTAACAATAAAACCACGTACATCAGTCAGGGCTTCACCATGAATTGTTAAACTTTTAACTCTGGCTATATCAGTCTTATTTGGTTTTTTGAGGATCTTTTCAATAATCCCATCCCCAAGAATTTGCCCATTATTATCAACCAGGTATACCTCCTGATTTGCCTGAGTGGAATATTCTATGGGTAAAAATAGCCAGTCTTTTTTTAAATTATATCCGAAGATTGCCAGCCCCGGACATTGATAAACACAGTCCATGCAGCCAATGCATTTTGAGAAATTGATATCAGGGACAGTGCTGGTTGATGTTTTTGTTATTGCCCCATGTGGACAGGCAAACTCACAAGGATTGCAGGCAAAACCATGGAGGCAATCTATTAATACAAAACCTTTTTGTTTGCTTCTCTCCTTATCGGGTACCACAGGGTTCTCTAATACTCTTATCGGATGCTGCTGAGAATCAATATATTCTTTTGAAATCCGGAGGTATTCATTATGCTCAAAACGAACATCCATCTCCTCCATAACTTCGTAGGCCACCTGTTTTCCCCTCAAAACAGCACTGGTGCCTTCACCAATTCTTATGGCATCACCAGCCCCGTAAACTTTTCTGCCAAATATTTCCTTTCCTTTTATCAGGAGCTGATCATCAGGTACTAAACCTGTACAAATATTAATCGCATCTATGCCGGTAATAATTTTCTCTGTTCCTGGAATTGCTTTGAAATCCTTGCATTCTGCTACCACCGCACCGATTATCCCGCTTCGGTCTTCGTTTGGTATGGCCTTGATTAAGAGATGGTTAAGTATTATAGGGATTCCCAGCCTTCTGACACGGTTGGCCTGTACGGGAAAACCTCCTTCATGTGGCATAGCCTCTACAATAGCTGTGACTTCTGCCCCGGCTTGCATTAGCTGATAACTAGTAAGATAACCAATGTTGCCTGCCCCAATAGTCAGTACTTTCTTGCCGAGAAGAGTAAATTCACTGTTCATCATCTTTTGCACCACAGCAGCTGTGTACACACCCGGAACATCATCGTTCTCGAATGCAGGCATAAATGGTACTGCCCCTGTTGCAACTACAAGATGTTCAGTGTCAATGTAATAAATTTCTTGGGTGAGTATATTCTTGACAGCAACACGTCCACCATCAAGGATGTCCCAGACAGTGGAATTCAGAAATATCCCCTCCCTGTCTTCCCCTGCAAGTGTCTCGGCGATATCAAAGCCTCGCATGCCTCCAAATTTCTTCTCCTTCTCAAAGAAAAAGAACTGGTGGGTTTGCATGAGGAATTGTCCCCCGATTTTGTCATTATTATCAATAACAAGATTGTCAATGCCGTGTTCATTGAGAATCTCTCTTGTAGCTAATCCAGCCGGACCAGCTCCAATAATTACTACTGAGGTGCGATATACTTTATTCGGTTCTTCCTTCTTATAATCACTGCTTGTGGGACGATAATCTTTGGGGATTTCATTTACCGTATTGATTCCATCAACTCGAGCAATACATATTCTCTTCACCTCACCATCAACCAACATTTCACATGCACCACATTTGCCAATTCCACATTCCAGACTACGGTTTCTCCCCTGAAGACTGTGACTATGCACAGGGTGTCCAGCCTGATGCAATGCTGCAGCAATGGTTTGTCCCAATTGACCTTTGATAGTTTGACCATCAAATGTAAACTTTACTGTCTGACTATCTGGTGTTTGCAGAATTGGGTGCTCGGTGATTTTATACATCTGTGATATCCTTTTATAGCTTGGCTATTATTAGGATAAAAATAGAATTGGAATGGAATCAATTAAATGACCTTTATCAGGTTGCCTGCTGATTTATAGCATGACTCTGAAATAGTACTTGATTAAGGTATAATTGCTATTTTCGTCATATGATCCAATGGTTTGATACTTTATGGGCTTTACTAGCCTGGCTTCTTCTTTCGGGAATACTGATTTTTACGATATACGCAATCATACAATCCTGGATTGAGAAAGAGTTCAGGGCTGTTAAACGTCTTGTCCTCACTTTCCTTGTGTTGGGTTTTTTTCATGCTCTTCTTTTCATATTCCTGCCGGATTGGACCGGTGACTGGATTTTCATTTTATATGTTCTTGGCCTTTTAAGCTTATTGATCCTGATTCTGGCACCCTGGCCAGTTAAAACTGGCAGCACTCTAACGGAAGTGCCGCCAAGAGTTGATGAGAGAACAATAATGTTTTCAAGATCTGAACTTGAGCCCGGATCAGATCGCTTTAAGGAATACTACCAAAATCATCCGGAACATGTTAAAACGGATAATGAATTCAGGTCTTCTCCGGGTCTGCTGGATAAAAACAGCCTGTTTTATCATCCTCTCCTCTTTTCAGCTGCTGAAGCTAGTTTTTTTACGGTTGAAGCTCTTCAATCAAAGACTGACGGGCCGGTAGAGAACATGGAATCAAAAACCGATCCTCAAAATATGTGGAGGTTCATTAATAGCTGGGCACTGGAGATGGATTGTCATTCTATTGCTGTTACCTTGCTCAAGCCTGAGCACCTGTATACTGTTGGTGGCAGAAGGCATAACTACAATGAAATTGTTGAAAATAATCATAGTCATGCTATAGTATTTACGGTGGAAATGGATGCTGACAGGGTGGCTGCATCACCAAGAGCTCCGATTATTCAGGAATCATCCTACCAATACCTGAAAGCTGGAATGGTTGCAGTGCAGATTGCGGCCTTTCTGCGCAAAAACGGTTTTCCGGCTACAGCTCATATTGATGGGAAGTATCAGGTAAGATGCCCCCAAATTGCACGTGATGCAGGACTGGGAGAGCTTGGAAGAATGAGCTTATTGATGACACCAAAACTGGGCCCAAGAGTCAGGATTGGGGTGGTTACAACTTCAGCCCCATTGCCCCTTAAGAAAATCAAACCTGACCATTCCATGATACGGTTCTGTAGAATTTGTAAAAAATGTGCAGATACCTGTCCGTCACAGGCTCTGTCATTCGCTCATAATGAAAGCGTTGGAGGAGAAATGCAATGGACTGTAAATCAGGAAAAGTGTTTTAATTATTGGTGTAAAATTGGAACAGATTGTGGTCGCTGCATTGCGGTTTGTCCTTTTTCTCATCCCAACAATTTGTTCCATAATATAGTGAGGTTCTTTATAAAAACATCCCCAATCTTCAGCCGACTGGCTTTATACCTGGATAATTCCTTGTATGGTAGAAAACCTCCATCCCGGGACCTTCCGAAATGGATGGAGGTCGACTGATGAATTAAGCTAGGTTAGATTTTTTTTCTTACATTTGTGCCTCTAATACATTTTTGACATAAAAAACAGATAATTAGTAAGTTATGAAGAATGCCTCCTATTTAATCAATGCACTAATGGCAATTGCAATTATTGTCTTATTCGTCCTATATTTCAGTGATTCAGATTCCGATTCACAAGAACTTGATTCTGTGGCCGACACAGAAACAGGAATTGAACAAAGCGGTAATTTTAAGGTAGCCTATGTGTATATCGATTCATTGTTAGCAAACTATAAATTGGCCCAGGAGCTATCAGAGAAATTACTAAGCAGCAAGGAGAATCTCGAAAAAGAATTGTCGAGCAAGGGTGAAAAACTTGAAAAGAAAATTGCTGATTTTCAGTACCAGATTCAGAAAAGATTGATTACCTCATGGGATGCCGAGGAGAAAGAAAAGCTTCTGACCGAGGAGCAACAGGTTTTCATAAACTTGCAGAATGATATGCAGAATCGACTATTGCGGGATGAGCAGGATATGAATCAACAAGTTTATACTACTGTGATCGACTATGTAAATAAGTATAATGAAACTCATGGTTATAATCTGATTTTAAGCCAGACATCAGGTGGTGCTCTGCTCTATGCTGATGATTATATGAATGTAACACTCCAGGTTTTAGACGGATTAAATGCTGCCTATGTTGCCAGTAAGTGAGTTTTGCTGAAACATATTTGAAACGATATGCATCCGGATCAGTTGGGATATTACCGCCCCCTGATCCGGATCTTGCTTTTATAGTGGTCATCCCAGTTTATAATGAACCGGATATTCATAAGACAATACTTTCAATTATCCTGTCGGATGACTGTCAGCTGACTGGTGAGATTATTATAGTTCTGAACAAGCCAGAAGGATCGGATGACAAGATATTTGCATCAAACAATGCCATCAGGAGTGCTGAATTATCTTTTCAAAAGTTAGCAGAAAAGACAAGATGGACAGTACACCTTATTGAGCCACCTGATTTTCTGAAAAAGAAGGCTGGGCCAGGGCTTGCGCGTAAAATTGGAATGGACGAATCCATCCGGAGGTTTAACAAATTGAACCGGCCTGATGGTATAGTCATTTCAATGGATGCTGATACCACCGTTGCGAGTGATTACTTTCTTAACTTAAAACTACTGATTCAACAATATTCCAGGCTGAATACATATACCTGTTATTTTGAGCACCCGATTGATCATGCTGATCAGTCTGTTTCTGAGAAACAGGCAATTATTGAATATGAGATTTACCTGAGGTTGGTGAAAATTGGATTATTTCGGAGTGGATTTCCGCAAAGTATCCATTCACTGGGTTCAGCATTCGGCGTGAGGGCCCTTGCTTATGTTAAAGCTGGAGGAATGGGAGTGCAGCAATCAGGTGAAGATTTTTATTTTCTGCATAAATGTATCCAGCTTGGGGATTTCTATGAGGCAAATAAAATTAAAGTTTACCCCTCTTCCCGACCTTCTGACAGAGTAATTTTCGGAACAGGTCCTTTTGTTAATGAGTTTTCAAATTGTGAGTCAGACAACTATGAAAAGTATTCATGGAAGGCATTTGCAGACTTGAAACGCTTCATATTCAGCCTAGATGAATTACCATATCCTTTTGAAGGATATGAAAGTGAGTTTTCAGATAATCAAGAATTATCAGATATGTTTCGGCTTTTGGACTGGCATAATAAGATTATCCTGGCAAGTTCAAGGTCTGGAAATCAGCTTTCATTTGTAAAATGGTTATGGCGGGAAATAGATGGATTTCAGATGGTCAGGTTTTTGAATGAGCATCAAAAAGCTTTTGGTTCCCAAGCCGTCTCAGAATCAGCATCCCTATTGCTCCATGAGCTGGGTGTTGATATCAGCATTGAAAACAAAGAAGGTATTCTTGAAGCTCTTCGTGAGTTTGAGCTTAGCCTCGGAAACTATCAGGTTTATTAGAGCAGTGTCTGGTAACGCTAAGCCTTATTTGTCCTTTTTAATTATTACAAAAATATCCTCATCAGGAGCTTTCATCAGGTAACGCTCGCGGGCAAATTTCTCAAGGCTTTTTTTATCAGTTTCAAGTAATTTGATGCTCTGCCTGTCAGTGAGGATTTTGTGATGATAGTAGAGGCTGTCTTTTTTTAACTGATTTAGGTTTCTGTGTGATTTATACCGATCGATCAGATTATGCTGGTCAAAAATAATAAGCCAAACGGCAAATATGAGAAAAGTCAATAGGAACTTGTTCCCAATGATTCCCAATAATCCCGACCATTTTATTTTTCTCATCACTCAAAGGTAATCAATTGAGTGATTATAGATGGAAGAATTTTCTTAAACTAGTTCCTCTTTTTAAACGATAATGAAAAAATAGCAGAATCAGAGCGAAGGGGAGTAAAGAGGCAGCAACAATTACTGACCAACTTAATGTGATAGGCAGATTCATACCCAATCGGATAAATATTTCTAAGCTGATGCAGTATATGCCTATAGCAAGTGCGGCAAAAGCTATAATATTGAAACCTTTGTCTCTTGCCCTGTATCCAAAAACCATAACAATACCCAGAAGAACAACAAATGAACCTGCCATTGGTAATCCATGAACAACCCAATCAATCCCTCCATCAAAATAGTCAATGGAAAGCAGAAGTCCGGCACTCACAAGCATCAGACTAGGGAGAAATAGCCACAAACGTCTTATTGAAAAAACAGTCATAGTGATGTAGAGAAAGGCTGCAGTTAAGCTCACCAATACATATCTTGACCATGTTGATCTTCCTGAATGGATAAGATCAATCATTAGTGTAACTATGAAAGCAGAAAATAATAACAAGGATGAAAGTTCCCAGAATAAACGTCCTTTTTCTTTTCTGGTAAGGGGGGAGTAACCTGGATTTGTTTGTTTTGCCTGAACAACTTCTTGTTTTTTATCCGGCAGTTTATCTGAGCTAAAGCAAAGAGGGCATGTGGCAAAGGAATCATCTATTTCAACACCACAGTTTCTGCAAATCGACATAATCAATGATTTAGTATTTTGACACTTAAACCTTCACTATTAAGGTAACGTATAAATTCCTGTTCAAAGTCTTTTGATGTTGACTGATTTCCGAACGATATAACCATTTTCTCCCCATAACTTATCAGTCCTGAGTTTACCTTCAGTCGGGGATCGGATGGTGGGGCTGTAACCCTGAATCCTTTAATATAGGGTGAATAATCCTTTGGGAGTACAACTTTTCCCATATTGGTTAGAACACCTGAGTACAGTTTTGGACCAGAGCTTTGATAAACCAATTTCAGTATAGGTATTTTGATTGCCAATGGAATGCCACGAATGATTGGATTTTTCTCACTGCCAACGTTACGGCTGATGATCCTTTGAATTTGCTTTTTGTCTGTTTCTAATTGCATGTAATGATGGACCACCCTGATAATTTCTTCAAAAGTATACTCACCTAATCTGGCATCTATTTCAGGCATTACAAACAAGGCAAAATTCCTGAGGGTACTGGAGGGGAATAAGTTCCTGAGGTTTATCGGAATTTCAACCCGAAGAATTGATCTTTTATGTTTGGATGTCTTGTCGAAGTGATTAAAATAAATTGTCTGTATGGTGAATAGGTATATAGCCCCCAGGTATTCTGTTAGAGAGACCTGATGTTTTTTTGCTTTATCCACTACCTGCTTTGCTGATAATTCTGCATATATCACCGAGAACTGAGGAGGTTTAAGGTGCTTAAAAGGTAAATGATATGCTTTTGAAATTTTTACCGGCCCAGGAATGTTCCGGTGGAAATGTTTCTTGTAGCTGTCCTCATACAAGTCTTCTGGCGGTATATTGCTGAGATCAGGAAAAGGTTTTTCAAAATCAACAGACCACTTACATTTTTTAGCATAGTTGTTGAGCAAGCTTAGCAGGAATATCATTCCACCTGAACCGTCAGTTAATACGTGCATAAATTCTGCAGAGATCAGGTTTTTTTTCGCCAGAATTCTCATGAGCAAATGATTTCTTCGCTCCAGACTGAATGCCCGACAGGGAGTTCCCTGATCCAATTGAACCCGGGGATTTGATGTTGACGGTTCAAGCCAATACCAAAAGAAACCTTTTTTCAACTCCGATCTGAAGTAAGGTAATTGGATTAATGTCTGCTCGAGTGCTTCCTGCAACTCTTTTATTTTTACTGCTTCAGATAGTTTGATAGTTATTCTGTAGACAGAGGTTCGGGTTTTGTTAGTGACTGCCGGAAAGATTTTCGCAGCATTATCCAATCGATACCATTCTTTTGAATCAGATGCATTATTGGCATTATTACCCATGCCCCAAATGTAAGGTCAAATAAATTAAAACCCTAAGTTCAGGATTGCTCTTCCGCCAAAAAAGGATAGCTATGATCCACTGGTGGGAGAAAACACTCTTTAATTGTTCTGGGTGAAACCCAGCGTAATAGATTAAGCATTGAGCCGGCTTTATCATTGGTCCCGGACCCTCGTGATCCTCCAAAAGGCTGATTCCCTACAAGCGCTCCGGTTGGTTTATCATTTATATAGAAATTCCCAGCTGTATTAATAAGCTTTTTACTTGCCAATTCAATGGCATAACGGTCAGTTGCAAAAATTGCCCCCGTTAACCCGTATGGAGATGTTTGGTCAACGAGATCGATTGTTTGCTCAAAATCTTCAGAATTATATACATAGATAGTCATGACCGGACCAAATAATTCGGTGTGCATTGTTGTGTATTTGGGATCTTTAGTCAGTATTATTGTTGGTTCAATAAAGTATCCGTGATCCTTGCTGTAGCGTCCTCCGGCAATTATTTCAACCTCCGGATCATTATGAGCCTGGTCAATGAAGCGGATTAATTTATCATAGGCACCTTCATGGATTACTGCATTAATGAAGTTAGAGAAGTCTTCTGGTGATCCCATACTGAATTGTTTCAGATCGTCAAGTAAATGGCATTTGATTTCAGGCCATAAATTTGACGGGATATATGCTCTTGAGGCTGCTGAACATTTCTGCCCCTGGTATTCAAAGGCACCACGAGATATTGCAGTTGCTACTTCAACAGCTCTGGCGGAGGGATGAGCAAATATGTAATCTTTTCCACCTGTTTCACCAACCAACCGAGGGAATGATTTATAAATATTCATGTTTTGCCCCACTCTGGTCCACATTGATTTGAATACATCTGTGCTTCCGGTAAAATGGATTCCGGCAAAAAGCGGATGAGCAAGAGCCTCGTCGGCTGCTTCAGCGCCATCAGCGAAAACCATATTAATCACACCATCTGGTAATCCAGCGGCTTGATAGATTTCCATAAGGACTTTTGCAGAATATATCTGTGATGGTGAAGGCTTCCAAACAACGACATTCCCCATAATTGCAGGAGCAGCAGCCAAATTCATCGCAATGGATGTGAAGTTAAAAGGGCTAACAGCAAATATGAATCCTTCTAAGGGTCTTTGTTCAAGACGATTCCAGGTTTTGTTAAGGGATTGTGGTTGCTCAGAATAAATGTTGGCCATATATTCTGCGTTAAAGTTTAAGAAGTCAACTGACTCACATGCTGCATCAATCTCTGCCTGAAGAACATTCTTAGATTGTGCCAGCATGGTTGCCGCATTAATCTTATATCTGAAGGGACCTGATATTAGCGAGGCAGCCTTCATGAAAATGGAAGCCCTTTGTTCCCAACTGGTTGAAGCCCATCTTTCGCGAGCTTCTAAGGCGTTTTCAATTGCTTTTCTGACATGAGTTTTATCTCCTTCATGATATGTTCCCAACAACTGACGATGATCATGAGGAGCCCTTATTTCTTTTCGATTGCCTGTCATTACAGCTTGACCTCCAATTATCATTGGAATATCTGTATGCTTAGATTTTAGTTCATCCAGAGTTCTTTGCAGAAGTTTTCGCTCCTCCGTTCCCGGGGCATATGATTTTACAGGTTCATTAAGCGCTTTTGGTGGTCTTGATATACTTATCATTATTATTGTTTTATACTTTTGACGATATAACAATTGAATATTCATTTTGTTAAAGAATAATTTATGGAAATTAGTATAAAGGAGAAGTTTCTGTTATTATCCCTGGAGGATAAAAAAGGTAAACGGGAAAGAGGATCCTATTTTTTTAATATTGGATTTTCAGCCTGTATTTTACTCGAAATGGTTATTTCTGATCATCTTGAAATTAGGAAAGGTCTCTTATATCTCAAGAAAACCAGAAATCATGCTGACCCGGTATACAACGAAGTTATCCGGCGTATGCTCAAGCCCACAAAGAATAAGAGCATAAAGCATTGGATTTCAAACTTAAATATGGCTTCTGCCAAATTCAAGAAGCAAGTCATTAAGGCGTTGGTTTATAAGGGCATACTGCGAAAGGAGAAGCATCGATTCTTATTTTTCAACTATTTTCTTTATCCAACCCTAAATTCATATCCTGAGAACGAGTTTAGGAAAGAGTTAGTTGCTGGACTGAATGATCCAAATAGTTTAGAAGAGGGTGATGTTGCTTTATTAGCGATTCTTGATGCCTCAAAACTATTACAGGTTTTGTTTAGTTCGAAGGAAGAGACGAAAAATGCTTCAAACCGGATCAAAGAAATGGCCACGAAAAACCAGTTTGGAGAGGCTGTGTCACTTGCTATGCAGGAAATGCAGGCTGCAATTGTTTCAACTGTGGTCTTAAGCGCTGCAGTCAGCTAAAAAGAGAGGCGCTTCAAGGCACCTCTCTTTCATAATAATGTAACTATTTAAGCTTGAGGACAATGTTTCCCATTGATCCTTCAAGATTTATTATAGATTTACCATTTCCGTAAGTCCCAGCGACTGAAGAACTTAGGTTTGATCTCTTTTTCTTCATATTTTCCATACTGGATGGATAATCTATATTGCCCATACTTAATTCCCCGTCAAATGTGAATCCGGCATCTTTATCAATGCCCAAAACAATATTACCATTACTTGTTTCAATGTCAATTGATTTAAAGGAAGGTTTTAGTCTGTCTATTTCAAGTTGTCCGGTACCGAGCTCGGCATTTAGAACATTTACTGTTCCAATGAAAATGCTGCCTGAACTAACCTCAATGTCAAGTACGTTAGCCTGCTGTATGTTAATGCTTCCTACATCAACCTCCACGTCCCCATGTGACAATTGTCCGATATGGACATCACCCGTTCCAATCTCCAAGACAACATCATCTCCTGTGAGACTTTCAATTTCCAGGGTGCCAAATGAATTTTCAATATCGACTACACCCGATAGTTCCTGTATTTTTACTGTGCCGAAGTTGTTATACAGATTGAATTCAATACCCGTAGGCACTTTTGCAACAATTAGAAAATTGAATTTCTTGTCCTTGCTGAGGTAACCTTTGCTGATTTTGTCATCCATCTTGGTTTCGATAGTAATCTCGTTTCCATCGACATCAAATTCAACATCTAACAGATCAAGGATTTTCTTTGCTTTTGCTTCATCAGGATGTTTAGATGTAATTGTTACATCCACAATAATTTTGTTTTCATCCCAGTTTTCAATCACCAAGGCACCGAATTTGGTTTCAAAGTTGACAACCGATGACTTATTGGTTTGAAATTCTTTATGAATTTCTTTTTTTACTTCCTGGGCTCCTAAGCTGCCAAATAATAGCAGGCTTATTGCCAGGAGTAGACTTAGTTTACAATTCAACGCTTTCATACTGATTTTGATTTTTATTAATAGGATTGTTTTGTTGCTGAATACTTTCGAGCTGAATAAGGATATTTGTGATTACTTGTAATTTTGTTTGGTAAAGCTTAATCATAGCATTAATTATCCGTTCATCACCTGGATTGGATCCCAGTTCTTTCTGAAGATGGGTGTATATTGAATCCATCTGTGTCATTTCATCCGAGAGGGTATTTTGATAATCAACATCATTGAGCAGCTCGTTATCCTGTAATTCCTGATACTTGCTGTTGATCTGACTAGTGAAGTAGAATTCTACCTCCTGATATTCTTGATTCACATCACCCAGACTGATTAATTCTGCAGGAGCAAGAAACTCATTGTAAGCCCACATTGACGACATAATGGCAAGTAATCCAATGGCTGCTACTCTGCTGATTCGCTTTGCCAGACTAATAGTCTTTGTTTTGCGATTTTGTTGTATGAGATGTTTTTCAAAACGATTGAAATGCCCTTCTGACGGCTCTTGTTCCATGAACAGTTCTTTGTTCTCTCTCATAATTTTCTCCAGTTGATCCATGGTTCGGGTAATTATTAATTGTCTTTTTAATTTGCTAAAAGTTTGAGTAATTTTTGTTTTCCTCTCGAGAGTTGGGCCCGGCTTGTTGAAGTTGTAATACCCAGAATTCCACTAATTTCGGCGTGGTCATATCCTTCCAGAAGGTTTAATGATAATACGATTCGGTATTTCTCAGGCAAAAGTGTCATAGCGCTTTTAATTTTTGAGATTTTATCCGTCAGGCTATCTCCATTATTTTCCAGACTGTCACTAAGAACTGTCTCATCTTTAACTTCTTCAACCGGTTCAAAAAACAACTTCTTTTTTCTCACTGCATCCAAAGATTTGTTTACAACGATTTTTTTCATCCATCCCCCAAAGCCAGATTCCAATTCTGTCTTTGGTAGCAACTGAAAAGCTTTTAGGAATGACTCTTGCATTATGTCTTCAGCTTCTGTTGCTTCTCCTACTATTTGTAAACTTGTGTTATACATTGCTTTATAGTACAGTTTGTACAATTCCATCTGGGCATGATGTTTCCCCATTTTACAGGCAGCTACAAGATCCTGATGGACAATTGTTCGTGTATCTTTGTTATACATTTTCATAAACAGGACGTAATAAAAATAAAAGTGCTGCATTTTCCAGAATAATCCTTAAATGCAGCACTGTGAAGACGAGAATCAGTATGAAAGCGTTTAATCCTAGCCTCCACTAATCAGGTGAATTACTTCCAGAACATCTCCATCTTTAACTTCGATGCTCTGGTAATCAGGTTTTTTTATCAGTGTGCCATTAAGTTTTACAATAACCCTCGGGAAAGTGAATGTCATAGCCACCATTATTTCAGATACAAGCATTATTTCATTATCAAACTCTTCCTGGCGATTATTGAGGGTGATTATCATATTAATATTGTCGATAATAAGTTCTGAGAAAATTCTTTGTCTGGCTGAAAATTGGTTTAGTAAACTCATAAAACAGATCCTGTGGCCTTGGTGGATTTGCAGGTTTCTTTTTACACAAGTCAAATTGTGCCTTAGTTAAAGCCCGTTCATCTCCATTATATGATGCCCATTCTGTTTCCCAAACATAAGTTCCCGGAAAATTACGTCTGCTTAATACCTTCTTACTGTTCATGTCAATAATTTTGACTTGTAACACTCCGGATGAGCTGACCTGACGAAGGTTTGTTGTTAATTTGGCTTTGACAATATTGAATACATCCACTTTCTTTCCATTGATTGTGGTTGAGCCCACTTTTACTGAGTCCCGGCTTCTGACTTCAATTTCCTTTTGATTATTTTTTGTTGACCCAATGACAAAATCGAAGTATTCCATCTCCAGTACCTGATCCATTCTTCCAGCCTTTCTGGCTTCTTTAGAATTGAAATAGGCAACAAACTCTTGTTGTTTGTTTAAATACTCTATTAACTGATTCTCAAAGAATGCAGTATTTAATTTATATCTCGATGGAACAGGAATTGGCTCAACAACAACTTTCAGGGTTGCTAAATCCCTGGCTTGATTCATTCGTTGCCTCGCATCACTATATCCAGGGCTGTATTTCAAGGCTCTTTCAAATAAATAAAATGCTTCAATAGCAGATTCTCTGTCTCCTTGTGATAACATTTTCCGGGCAGCCTGATAGGTTTCTTCAGCAGCTTTCTCTTTGGCTCCGGCTAGTTGCGAAACATAGCTTCTTGGGGAGGGAATTATCCGAAGAGCTGCCGGGCTTCTCCTGATGTCATTGGCCATATCATTCAGCACCTGGTATTTTTCTGCGACAATGGAGTACTTATAAGCATCATTACTACTCAAAACTTCATTAATTTCAGTCTCCAGGGTTTGAACAGCCAGTGGATAGGCATGTTGCAAAGTCTCTAATCCATTTTTACTTGTGGGATTTGACCGCAATCTTTCTATCGACTTAAATACGGCATCAGAATAATTGCCTTTTTGAAGTGCCTTTTTTCCTGATCCGCATGACATCAAAACCAGGACAGTGAACAATATTATCGACAAATTTAGTTTCCTCATTAGCTTTTTATTTTAGGGCTTATTTCTGATATTTTAATAATAAAATCTCCAAAACTATATTGGCTTGCATATTAGCTACAATGCCTACTCTTGGTGCTATAGGAGGATTATCCGGTGAAATTTCTGTTTTCTCATCACCACAAATATACAGATTTCCGCTTGATCGGACTTTGAGAGAATTGCTGTGTCCAAAACCAGCCATTCCTAATCCTGCAATTATCGGACGGTGAGGCCATTCACTTAGAGCTGTCTCAATGAGCATTTCTTTCTGATCAGCCCTGTCAAAAGCTTCTATCAGAATGTCAACTTCCCTGAAGCATTCTGTCAAATTTTCAGGAGTCAATTTCTTGGGAATGATACTAATGTCCAAAAAAGGATTTATCCGAAGGAGATTACTTCTTAAAGCCTCTACTTTTAGTTGCCCTATTTGGTCATGAAAATAAAACTGGCGATTCAGGTTGCTTTCATCAACTGAATCGAAATCAGCAATAATCAGCTTCGTTATTCCACTTCTGACCAAGGCCATTGCGCAGTTTGAACCAAGACCACCAGCTCCGGCAATGCCTATTCGAAAATCCTTTAGTCTTTCTTTGATTTGCTTGAACTCCATAGTTGCAAATATACTTTACGTCCTAGTTTACCAAATGATCTGGTTCCTTTACCATCAGCGATTACCTTCAGGATTTCATCTTGATTGTCTTTGAATGTCATGCCAAAAATACCTGCAATATTGTAATACTCTAACATATGTGGGTCCAATATGCTAGACGGACCAAGAATAAATACCCGGGATTGTTTTGAGCTGGCATTTAGCAGAGTACAAAAACTACCATTAGATATGGAAGTTGCTGAAACAATCAATGCATCAGCCTCTGAGACAAATTTAATTTGCTGAGACATTGGAATCAGGTTTTCATGCTTCTTTTGTACATCAAAAACATCGAGTTTTATATTAGCTAATCTGAATTTGTCAATCAGTGGAGCAAAATATCCAATCATCACAATTTTGTGATAGTCAGTGAAATCCACCTTGTCGAAAATATCAGAAGTTTCAGGATACTCTCTGCTTTCATTTAACCTTGCATTATAATAGGCATTTAGGATGATCCGGTCAATTGCCTTCTCAGGATCAAGTGTAAGCGGAATGGTTTTTTGAAACTCAAAATCGGTGTTGAGAATTGCACAAACTCCCAATCTGCCATTTTTAAGTTTGCATGCAAGATATTTTTCGCCCACGATTATTTCTTCAACCTCATTGTGAATATAAGCGATTTTGTTGTAATAATGTAAGATAGGGTCCTGATATTGCATCCCTTAAAAGTACAAATTATCACCGATATGCATAACAATGCATAATGATTAAAATCATGCTTATAGCACGGTTTTATCGGGGTGGATTTTATATTTTTGTTATGTTAGACAGATTGAAATAAACAAAAGAGAACATATGGATACGAAAGAAATGATGAAGGCTCACAAGCTCCTGGCCGAATTAGACTATGATGTTACTCCTTTAGACAAGGGTTATACAGATAAAGTGTTGTATATCAATGTTTCAGATAATAGTTTTAAGATTAAGGATGTTAATCCTGAGATGAAAGAGAAGTTCATTGGAGGTAAAGGATATGGTCTGAAACTGCTTTGGGATGCAACTACACCCGAAACAAAATGGGATGATCCTGAGAATGAAATAATAATTTCTTCAGGTCCTATTGGTGGGATTACTCAATATTCAGGTACTGGCAAATCTCTTGTTGTGACACTTTCACCTGCCAGCGGATCTGTAACAGATTCAAATGCTGGTGGATACTTCGGACCCTTTGTTAAGTTCTCAGGGTTTGATGCGATTGAACTGCAGGGTAAGGCTGATAAAGATGTTATTATCGTCATTGATGGTACTACCGGACATATCAGTATCGAGGAAGCACCTGAAGAGCCGATGGATAGCCATGTTCTTGCTGAGGTGCTGACTGACATGTATGCAGAAGATGAAAAAAAGAAAATGAATGTTTCAGTTGTATCCGCCGGGATGGCAGCTGAAAATTCCTGGGTTGGAATGATGAATTTCAGTTTCTTCGATAAGAAGAAAGGCAGAGTCAGGCTGAAGCAAGCCGGACGCGGAGGAACCGGTACTGTTCTAAGAAATAAAAAGATCAAAGCTCTTGTATGTAAGATTCCTGGTGTAAAGGGTAATCTGAACAATGTGATTGACATGCCCGCTATCATGCAACGTGGGAAGAACTTTAATAAGGAGATGAGGGAACTGGATGAGAGTCAATGCGAAATGAAAACCAAAGGTACTGCTCACCTTATGGAGATCATGAATGATTATGATTTACTCCCGGTTAATAATTACAAATTCGGTGCCCATGATGAGAGCCCGAAAATTGATTCAGAGGTTTGGAAGAAGCTTTTTCAGCAAGGCACTCCTGATGGCTGCTGGATAGGATGTAATATGTCATGTGCAAAGGCGGTGAATCCATTTATTGTAAAAACCGGCCCTTATGTAGGTGAAGATGTAATAGTGGATGGACCTGAATACGAGAATGCTGCCGGACTAGGTTCGAATTGTGGAATTTTTGATCCTGATTATATTATAGAATCTAATTTCTATTGTGATACTTACGGGATGGATACCATTTCATGGGGTACTCTTGTTGCTTTTGTAATGGAGTGCTATGAAGCAGGTATTCTCAATAAGGAAATTACTGGTGGATTAGAACTGAATTTTGGAAATGCTGAAGCTGCAATGGAGTTGCTTCATCAACTGGCCAGAGGAGAGGGATTTGGTTTAATCGCCGGATTGGGAATTCGGAAGATGAAAGAAATTTTCGCCAAAGAATATGGAGGGGATCCCAAGTTCCTGCAGGATATTGGAATGGAGAATAAAGGTCTGGAATATTCAGAGTATGTTTCAAAAGAGTCTCTTGCTCAACAAGGTGGTTTTGCAATGACAAATAAGGGACCCCAACATGATGAAGCATGGTTGATATTTATGGATATGGTGAATAATCAGATCCCAACTTTTGAAGATAAAGCTGAAGCCTTACACTATTTCCCAATGTTCAGAACCTGGTTTGGACTGGTAGGATTGTGTAAACTTCCATGGAATGATGTGGAACCGCCAGATAATGCAGAAACTGATGAACCTGCAAAAGTGCCAGAACATGTAGATAATTATGTAACCCTCTATAAGTCAGTGACTGGCAGGGAATTTGATAGATTTCGAATGATATCAGATTCTGAACGCATATACAATTTCCAACGTGTTTTTAATCTGAGAAGAGGATACGGTACCCGTGAATTTGATGCTCAGCCTTTCCGTGCCGCCGGACCAGTAACTCTGGAGGAGTATAAAAGCAGAGTTGAGCGCTACGACAAGCAACTTCAGGAAAAACTGGGCCTGGATACCGAGAATATGACAGTGGAAGAGAGACATCAAGCCCTTCGTGCTTTCAGAGAGGGTCAGTATGAAAAACTATTAGATGCAGTTTATAAGCGTCGTGGATGGAACACTAATGGTGTGCCGAAAATTGAACACATGAAAGAAATAGGAATGGACTTGCCAGAGCTAATTGAGGTTATTACACCGCATCAGTAGAAAGCAGTTTTACCATAGAATATTCAAAAAAGGGACTGAGATTTCAGTCCCTTTTTTCCTGGCGCTACGATAAGAGACATTTCTGGCTTTTATGATTTTTACTACCTTCGCAGCTTCATGTCTGAGGAAAAAAACCAAAAAACAGTAGCATATCAAAAGTCCCTGGAATTGGGAGAGAAATCAATTGGGAAATTGATGTGGAAATATTTTGTTCCGGCATTTGTAGGTGTCGTGGTTTATTCCTTGTATAACATCGTTGACCGAATATTTATCGGTCGGGGTGTCGGGTCGCTGGCATTATCGGGCTTGAGTGCAGTTTTTCCAATCATGCTTATTGTTATGGCATTTGGAATGTTGATTGGTATCGGAGCCGGAGTGAACATTTCCATCGCGATGGGGCAAAAAGATCCGGATAAAGCCGAAAGAATCTTGGGAAACGGCTTTGTACTTATGATTCTTGTTTCCATCCTGGTTTCGATTATTGGTTTCATCATCAAAACTCCTGTTCTCCAAATGTTCGGAGCAACTGAAGCGACGATTGCCTACGCTCAGGAGTATTTGAATATTATTCTGCTTGGTGCAGTTTTCCAGATCATTGGCTTTGGGATGAACAATATCATACGCTCTGAGGGAAATGCAAGAATCAGTATGTATAGTATGTTACTCAGTGCAGGAGCTAATTTAATTCTGGATCCCATCTTTATTTTTGTTCTGGATATGGGGGTTAGGGGAGCTGCCTATGCCACCATAATTAGTATGATTGGTTTGAATATCTGGGTATTGGCTCATTTTACCAGTCGTAGAGCCGTTAACCGGCTAAAGATGAAGAGTATGAAGCTGGTAAAGGATGTTGTTAGCCGAATATTTGCTGTTGGAATGGCCCCCTTTTCCATGCAATTGGCCGCAAGTTTTGTAATGGCTCTTTATACCAATCAGTTGATAAAGCATGGTGGTGACCTTGCTGTTGGCGCACTGGGTATCATTTTCTCAATAGCCAATTTCCTGGTTATGGCTATGGTGGCTATTAACATGGCCTCGCAGCCAATAATAGGATATAATTTTGGGGCTAAAGATTATGGGAGGGTAAAAAAGACTGTTCGTTATGGGATTATTGCAGCTTCCCTGATTGCAGTTGTGAGTACGATTATTGTTGAAGTGTTCCCTGAGCCCCTTGTCAGATTATTTAATAATAATGATCCGGTATTGTTTGATTTGTCGGTGAATGGGATGCGGATCTTTGCATTAGCTCTGCCTGTTGTAGGATTTCAGATCGTAGCCGCCAATTTTTTCCAATCCATAGGGAAGGCAAAAATCGCTACTTTCTTAAGCCTCCTCAGACAATTAATTTTACTAGCACCTCTTCTGATTATCCTACCCGGATCTTTCGGATTAAATGGAGTGTGGATGGCTACACCACTGTCAGATTTCGGGTCAGCTGTGATAACAGCAATTTTCCTGTTTGTCCAACTTCGAAAATTGGGTACTGAAAGTCAATAAAGTATTCTTCATTGTATAGTTACATGCACTAATACATGCATGTTAATACTATCTTTACTATGCAATATTTTAATATCTAAATCATACCCTATGCTTTTTTCAAAACAATTATCATTCGCAATTTTGTTGCTCCTTGTTGTGTCCTGTTCACAACCACAGGATAACACCAGACAGTTAGAATCAGATCTCCTGGCATCAGCTATGTGGATTGGTAGTGATGAAGAATTGCCCATTGAAGATTCCTTGTTTTATCTTGATCATCCGGCACCTTTGCTGCGAAAAACTTTTGAGCTCAAAAAGGCACCTGAAAATGCACTGATAAGAATAACTGCAGCTGGATATTATGTTTTATGGATTAATGGTAAGGTTATAGGAGAGCAAGAACTGGCACCCGCATGGACTGATTATTCCAAAAGAATTTATTATCGTGATTTCGATGTGACAGAGGAATTGCGCAAGGGTGTAAATGTAATTAGTATTGAACTTGGGAATGGTTGGTATAATCCACTTCCCTTAAGAATGTGGGGACATGTTAACCTGCGGGAAAGGCTAAATGTGGGTAATCCGCGATGCATAGCTACTCTCAGTATTGAGGACGCCAGAGGGAAACAGACATTGATTGAAACAGATGAATCCTGGCTCTGGCATCCTGGGTCAGTTATAAGGAACAGTATTTATCTGGGTGAGTGGCATGATGACAATAAATTCCTGACCGGATGGAAGAATGCCGGATTTGATGATTCTGACTGGGGCAAGGTTGCTGTACTGGGTTCACCAGGTGGGCAACTTCAATTGGCAGATTTCCCTCCGATAAGAAAAACAGCCACTTTGAAGCCTGTGAAGTTATGGCAAAATGAGCCAGGTAAGTGGATTGTGGATTTCGGTCAGAATCTGGCTGGCTGGATAAAATATGAAGGGCCAGCTAGTAAAGGCGACAGCATTCAATTCAGATTTGGTGAGAGAATATGGCCAGATAGTACATTAAATCCTTTGACAGCAGTTTGTGGGCAGATTAAGAGAGCCGGAACAGGAGGTCCGGGTGCACCAGATATTGCAGAGCAAATAGATGTGTATATCCCTTCAGGGCAGAATGGCTTGTTTGAAACCAAATTTACCTTTCATGGATTCAGATACATGGAGGTTACCGGCCTGCCTGCAAGAGATGTTTCGGAGATTGACCCAAATAGTTTTACCGCATTCCGCGTAGGAACAGATGTTGCCACGAGTGGCTCCTTTCAAGCTGAATCAGAATGGATAAATGATATCCAAAAAATGGTGGAATGGACTTTTACATCCAACTTGTTCAGTGTTGCTTCAGATTGTCCTGCTCGTGAGAAATTTGGATACGGTGGAGATATTAGCGCCAATGCTGAAGCCTGGTTGTATAATTACGAGATGAAATCTATCTATGTGAAATTCATCAGGGATTGGAAAGATGCTATGCGCGAGGGCAAATTTGTAGATACAGCCCCTTATGTGGGAATAAATTATTGTGGCATTGCCTGGGAGGGATCTTTTATGATGTTACAGGATTGGCTCTTTAAATTTTATGGTGATCTCGATTTAGTAAGAGAATGGTATCCGGTGAATCAAAAATGGATAAGAAAAGCACAGGATATAATCGGATTAGATCTGACTCGTGAAGGTTTAAGCGATCATGAAAGCCTGATTCCGGTTCCAGTAGAGCTAATAGGAACAGCCTACTATTACAAGTCTCTCAGAACAATGCAGAAATTTGCCGCTCTGCTTGAGGATACAGAATCCGCGAAAGAATACGGGGAATATGCTGATCAGATTCAAATTATTATGAGAGATTCTTTGTGGAATCATCCAATAAAGGAGTTTAAGAACAAACAAACCTGGTTAGCAACTTTGCTCTACCATGATATTCTCGCCCCGGCTGATCAACAAAAAGCAATCACTATGCTTACCGAGGAATTGGCCCGTAATGACAATCGCTTAACAACAGGAATTTTTGGGACTCCGTATCTGCTGGAAGTTCTTTCCAAATATGGTCATGTTCAACAAGCCTATGATTTAGTCTCACGAAAGGAATTCCCCGGATGGCGATTCATGCTCGAAAATGGAGCAACCACGCTTTGGGAAACCTGGAAAGAAAGTGATAATGTTTTCTCGCAAAACCACCCGATGTTTGGTGGGGTTTCAATGTGGTTACATAAATGGATAGGGGGAATAGATCCCGTTGATGGTGGATTTACCAGAATGATGATTCATCCGGCACCTGTCAATGGTATTGATAAGTTCTCAGTTACTCGTAGTTATAATGGTAAGGAAGTAGGAGTATCATGGAAAAGATCAAAATCCATTATAGAATTTGAATTACTTGTTCCTGATAATTCTGAAATAATCTGGATGCCCCAACTTCTGCTGCCAACCCAACTTGAAACTATTTTAGGCCCAGATGGAGCAGTGATGACTTCAGATAATCCTCAGATAGTATTTAATGATCCGGGAAGGTTTAAGCTTACTTATAAAATAAAGTAGTAGTTTTTATCTGTTAATATCTGTTTTTTCTCATGCGATATTCATTTTAATAATTGGTGTGCTTTGCTTACATTAGCAAACTTAATATTTAGCGCACAGAGCAATATGTTTAAAGTAAATGAGTATTTTGACGGCAAAGTGAAATCGATTGAATTTCAGACAGATGAGGGAGTTGCTACAGTAGGAGTAATGGCTGCAGGTGAATATGAATTCTCAACTTCTATGGTTGAATATATGACAGTGACCTCTGGTTTAATGTCTGTTCTTTTACCTGAAGCAAGGGAATGGAAAGACTTCAGAGATTTTGAGACATTTAAAGTTGCTAAGGGTCAAAAATTCCAGGTTAAAGTGATCGAGGATACTTCTTATCGATGCCTGTATAAATAGCATTTGAATTATAATCGTTATGTTTTATCTTGCATAACGTATGGCAGGCCCAAAAGGATCAAAATATTTTGATATTTTTCTTGATTATCAGGTGTGGTTGACAACCCGATCGAATCAGGGAAAACTATCTGATAATCTGGTAAGTCTTCTAAAACTTATTGAGAAGCATGGCTCCTTAAAAAGCGCAGCTGGTATTCAGGGTCTGAGTTACCGAAAAGCGTGGGGTGATTTGCGTAAGGCTGAGGATTTTCTGGGTTTTCGATTAATCGAAACTGTAAGAGGGGGTAAGGATGGTGGTTTGTCAAGATTAACTGAAGATGGCCGTGGTTTGATTGAGGCATTTACGGAGCTGCATAAACAGTTTGATGAAGCAATTTATAATATTACAAAACGCTTCTTCAGGCAATTAAATGAACAAGAAGAATCAGAGACCTGAATAAAATCATTTTGCATTCTTAATGATCCCAATACTTTTGCCAATATGCATATTTATATAGGAGTTGACGATACAGATTCGATTGGTAGCCGCGGAACAGGGTTTCGATGCAGACAAATGGGATCAGAATTAACCTTAGCTGGTCATGGTAAAGTTCTTGGGATTACCCGCCACCAGCTATTTTTTCATCCTTCTATTCCTTATACTTCCCAAAACAGCTCAAATTGTCTCGAAGTTGAGACTCCTGACATGAAGAAACTATGGGATTTTTGTAAGCAATTTCTGCATAGGGAGGCTATTGATGGTAGTGATGTAGGACTATGTGTGGTAGAATCAGGACAAATTGAACCTGTAATTGAGAATTGGGGAATTCGTGCAAAAAAAGAGATTCTTACTCAGGATGAGGCAAAACAATTGGCTAGGAGTAATGGTGTTTTACTCGAGGGTTTAACTGGGACATTTGACGGTATTATTGGGGCCCTGGCAGCTGTCGGATTAAGAAAATCTGGCAATGATGGTCGTTTTATCTGGCAGCCGGGTAAACAACTCAGGGATCTGACCGGATCGATGACCATTGAACAGTTACTTAATAAAACTCAAATCGATGGAGTTCTTACTAAAGAAGGTAAATTGCTGACTGATAATGAAATGATTGACCTAACAGATTGGGTAAGAGCTGTTTTGATCAATAAGAAAACATATATCCTGGCAGAACAAAATTTGAAAAAATCTGGAAATGATTGGAAAACAGCAGACAAAACTTACATCAAGGAGCTTAGTTCCTAGTATATCCCGTCCGGTAGCAGAAGCCATGGTCCTCTACCTTCTGGGCGCTCTTGCCATGTTTATTCATGCGCGGTTTCGATGGGGAACAAATATTCCAGGACATCATGGTTTGGAGTTTATGGCAATTTTAATGACAGCTCGCATTCACAGCAAGATGAAATGGTCATCAGTTTTCATGGTTCTTGGAATTGGTACTATGATTGTATTGCCTTTTGTAGGATTTAAAAACCCTGTTTCTGCACTGGGTTATCTTTTACCAGTTATTGCACTGGATGTTTTTTATAAATTTTTCGGAACGAAAAAGCATTTATGGTTACTGACGCTGGTCGGAGGATTATCATACATGGTGGTCCCTATTTATAGAATATTACTCATGAGCCTTTCGGGAATCCCGTACCCTGCAGCGGTAAAGTATGGTACAGTATTTGCCCCTTTAGCAGGTTTCTTTGTATTTGGTTTGTTGGGTTCAGGCCTTGCATTGGGATTGTCTTTAACTATTAAAAACATGAAAAATGAAAATAAGAAATAGATTTATTTTAGCACTATTGATACCTGTTTTGTATCTGGGATTTAGCTCATGTGAAAAGGATGGAGGGCTACCTACAATCAGATTGACCAGTACCGGAAGCTTTGTGTCAGCAGATACAATGTTGATGGTTGGTGATAGCATTGAAATTGGAATTGAGGTAGTATGGAATGGAGTCAATGACCTCAAGAAGATGGAGATAGCTATTAATGGACAGCTTGCCAGTACTTCAGAGATTAGTATTAACCAGACCCAGTTTCAAATAACAATTGTTAAAGGGCTGGATGATCTGGAGACCTGGACTTTCTCAGTTTTTGATGACAAAAACAACCTGGCCGAGCTTGATCTTGTACTTACAAAAGATCCAAACTCTCTTTTTGGCCCTATTAAGTATTTTGATGCTATCAGATTAGGAGCACAGGATAACTTTAATATTCCTGGTTTTCTGGGGATAGAAACAACTAACTTTTTTGATATCGAGTCTGCTTTCCTGAATCAATCCTCTGTTGATATGCTGTTCTATTATGATGAATCAGATAAGGCTTGCATTGCTTCTCCAGGTGCAAATATTGGAGAGGATATTATCGGCGGCAGTTACAGCCTGGCTAATTGGAATACACGAAACACAAGTGAATTCATTCAAACTGAACTTAGTGCAGCGGAATTTGACGGAATATTCCATGATGGACTTTTTATTACTCAATTTGATGCTGACCTTGCCAAGCGAAAGGCAAAATTGTTGGAAGTAGGTCATGTCTATCTTTTTCAAACTGAAAGTGGATTGTTAGGTATTTTCTACGTCAAGCAGCTGATTAATGGCGTTGACGGTGAAATTGAAATTGCCATTAAAGTTCAGGCGGACTAAAAATCTTTCTGTATCATTTATTTATTCCCGGATCAAGCTCTGGGAACTGGATTAAGCATGATTGTTCCTGAATAGAAAAACCGGAGGGATTAAACAAAATTAATCACCTCCGGATAAAAATAATTCAGCACTTTAACATCGTTCGTGTTGCTCAGTTGTATTGCACCATGAATTGACATCCCCGGTGAATTTACAGCAGTTTACAAACACCAGTTTGCCGATAAATTTTATTCCAACACCAGGAGTTCCAACTACATCCACACCTAGGCCAACTTCGATCACAACTTCGTCTACGATTGCCTTCAATCTTCGGGTATGGAACTGTGCCCAATTGGGTGAATCTTTTGATACGGAAGAAGAAGTAGTGGTTTGATTTCCATCCTCAAGTCCCCATAGCAGGGAGTCGGAACCGATAAATAAGAACATAATAGCCAGACTGGCCAGAATTAGGTTTTTTTTCATGATAATTGATGTTTATGATTTTGTTTTTGTGATGACTAGTACATGGCCTGACCCCTGGAGGGCCTGGTCGATAAATTCGTTTAGTAGTTTATATTTTTCATTATGCTTCTGGTCTTCAGATATCATCGAAAGACTTTCCTGATAGGCGTAAATTAAATCGGCTGTTAATAAGCCTACAAGTTCAGTTTCAGATTTAGATGCCGAAGGGAATATATATGGCAAATAATTCAAATCATTTACGAATCCCTGAGTACATAACAGAGAATGTCTGTTGCGGTCGATAATACCATACCAAACAGACTGATTTAATCCAAATTGAAAAAAGAATAGCCTGCTGGTGCAAACTGGCTGGTCTTTCCAGAAAACCTTCCCTGAATTGACAAGTTTTTCTGCATTGGAAGGACTAAAAGGTATACTCTTTAAAAGAGCAGACGGATGAAGATCTCCAAAATTAAATATTCCTGATATCATAAATTCACCCTTTGAGTTAATTGCTACCAGTGAGTCGCTTTGCGAAAGAAAGAAAACAGTATCCTGAAACAGAGAGAAATTTCTTCTGGCTTCATTTGTATGGTACATTGAACTTGAAACTGTTTCCAATACCTGGTCGGACTTAGAGATTTCAGAAGCAGAAAAGAATAATCCGGCAGGCATTGATTCATTACTCCGGATGTAAGGATCGATATTGAACATAAGAATTTTGTCTTTGCCGAGGTATTCCATATCATATGCAGATCTGTAGCATTTCTCTTCACGCAGAAAAGTCCCCTCAAGCGAGTATACCAGATGTTTACTTGTCATTCTGCAATGAGCCCAAAGCTCATTTTTCTCAGGTACGAGAAAAATACTACTAAGAAGTTGATACTCTCCCGGCCCTTTCCCAACTGTCTGAATCCGGAACCTGAATTCTCCATCCTGATTAAAGCTCAGAATTGCCATTAATTCTTTGTCAAAGATGTACCAGTTTTGCTGATGATAAATGATTTTATCTGCATCAATGAACTGACCATCCTGATGATCCTCGAGAAAAACATAATTAAGAGATGAAAAATAATCGCTCAGTTTGATCTGATTAGTAAAAGTGGCCTGATAAACGGGTAAATCAACTGAGTATTCCTGCTTATTACATGCAAAACAACTTGCTGTAATAATACAGATAATGAGGTGCTTATAAGAGATAGTCTTCATGCTAGTTATTTAGAATAAGGGCAATATTGTTAAGATATGTACTGGTGAAATTATCATTTGCCGGATATGGAAGAAAGGTATTTGATATAAATCCCCCCTGAGTCAAAAAGCAATAGGGCAAGTTGAACTGATCCATACTGCAAAGAGGAATGCTATCCGTAATTTCAATAAACCTGACGGGATCAAGTAAGTGTGTTCTGTGTTTTTGTTTCACAAAAGCCGGAGTTTGGCCGGAATAGAGAACAATGATTTGTTGATGGCCAATACTTTCCAAATGCTTTTTTACCTGAAACAGAAGCTGATCAACACAAGTGCTGCAATGGTTCTCCGATATTCTGACAACAAGTGACTGTTTTAATCCAATTTTATCAAAGCATTCCGCAGGCAATTTGGGATTATTTGAGGATGCGGTGAGTGCCCATACATTGCGTGTGTATTTGTGCTCTTCAAAAAGTTGGTCCCAATCTATTTGCATCTGGGCCTTTTCCATAATTAGATGACTCATTTTTTGTCGGTATTGCAACCAAAGAACCATATTACTAAGAATTAGCACTAAAATGATAATAAAAAGGGACTGATGGATTTTTTTCATTTGGTAGAGCAGTTTCTTAAACCTGAGCAACCATCCATCATACTGCCGGTAAATTTACAACATGGCTGTATGGAGTATTCTTTTACTATTCTCGAGAATGCTCCTCCAATAAATCCATAGTGTTCTACCCTGTAGCCAGTTACGATTCGCTCCTGGGAGGGCGTGTACCTGGCTCGGAAATCATCCGGCAGGTCAGTTTTTGGATCTTCGTCTGCGAAAACATTAGCACTGTATCCACATACCAGAGTGAAAACAGTGATCAGGGTAATGGCCCACAAAGCAAATAATTTCTTTTTCTTCATAATGTTGTTAGTTAATTTGTTAATTGATGATGTGATTATTATGACTTTCTATATGGATATAGATGCATAATGTGTAGGGGAATGGAAAAAATGAGGCACTTATTTTTAAATTATTTTTATTTGAAAGTTCTACCTTTGCGAACAAATTTTTCTCATGCTGAAATTTGAAGATGCATTATCATTAACCTTATCCCGGGCTTTAGACCTGGAACAGGAACCTGTAACATTGTCAAATGCAGTGAATCGGGTTCTTGCTACAGATTTGTATGCGGATATCAGTATGCCTCCCTTTGACAAAAGTGCAATGGATGGCTTTGCCTGCCGGATGGAAGATCTGGATAAGGAATTGGAGCAAGTTGAAGTTATTCAGGCTGGTGTAGAGCCCCAGAAAGAAATACTGTCAGGACAGTGTGCCCAGATCATGACAGGGGCAATGCTACCTAAAGGTGCCGATACGGTAATAATGGTGGAGCATACAGAACTGTCTGAGAATGGAAGGATTCGATTTGTTGGTGATCAGAAGAAATCAAACATTTGTTATTTGGGTGAGGATATTAAATCAGGTGACAAGGTACTATCAGCTGGAACTTTAATTGGCACACGGCATATTCCAATATTGGCTAGTATTGGGGCACAGGAATTCCAGGTTCTCTGTCAGCCTGCTATTTCGGTTCTTGCGACAGGAACTGAGTTAGTTGAACCTGACCAGAAGCCAAAGGGATCACAGATTCGTAATTCTAATGCATCTCAAATGATGGCGCAAGTTGCCGAAATGGGACTAAAAGGCTTGTATTTTGGAATTGCTCCGGATAATGAACAAGAAACATTTGATCTTCTGAAGAAAGCTCTCGATTCATCTGATATCTTATTATTGTCTGGTGGTGTCTCTATGGGTGAATTTGATTTTGTACCACTTGTAATTGAGAGGCTTGGTTTCAAGATTTTGTATCAGAAAATAGCCGTGCAACCTGGAAAGCCAACAACCTTTGCCATTGGACATGGGAAAGCTATTTTTGCCTTGCCAGGAAATCCGATCTCATCTTTTATACAGTTTGAACTTATTGTCAAGCCATATATATATAAGTGCATGTCGTACAATTGGAATCCACCTGTATTAAAACTACATGCCGGAGAAAGAATTAAAAGGAAAAAGACCAGTCGAATGTCTTGGTTTCCGGTTAGAATAAATCAAGAAGGAAAGGTTGTGCCGATGGAGTATCATGGCTCAGCCCATATTTTTGCCATTAGTAATGCCCATGGCTTTGCTTCCTTTGAAATAGGGCAAGCCGTTATTGAAGAAGGAGATATTCTCAATGTTAGACCGATATAAGCGACAGATAAGTTACTTGCGCATTTCTGTAACAGACAGGTGTAATTTGCGTTGCACTTATTGCATGCCTGCTGAAGGTGTGGTTCCTATGTCCCATAATGATATTCTCAGCTATGATGAGATTCTGGATTTGGTAAAAGTTGCTGTTGAGTCGGGAATTAATAAAGTGAGGATTACTGGCGGAGAACCCCTGGTGAGAAAAGGTATTGTAAGCCTGGTTGAAATGATTGCCGGTGTAAAGGGGATAACTGATTTGGCAATGACCACAAATGCAATCCTATTGGATGAATTTGCCAAAGATTTGAAAACAGCCGGATTACAGCGTGTGAATATTAGTCTCGATACCCTTGATCCTGATAATTATGCAAAAATAACCCGTGGAGGTAATATCCAACAGGTATTTAACGGCATTAAGGCGGCTGAAGACGCTGGTTTATGGCCAATAAAGATAAACTGTGTGATAACCCAATCATCTGACGAGCCTGATGCCCTTATGGTAAGAGACTTCGCCGAAAGAAATGGATATGAAATAAGGTTTATCCATTTGATGGATCTGGAGAATGGGTTTTTTGAGCCTGTTGAAGGTGGAGACGGAGGGAATTGTGCTATCTGTAACAGAATCAGGTTAACAAGTAATGGTTTTCTAATGCCCTGCCTTTTTTCAACGAAAGGTTTTTCTATCAGGGAAATGGGTATTAATGAGGCTCTTGATGAAGCAATTCAGAATAAACCTGAAAGTGGAGGTAAGAACCCTGAAGGTAATTTTTATAATATTGGCGGCTAGATACTTATATTCGTATAAAAGTTAATAGATAATGAATCAATTGTCACATACAAATAGCGAAGGCCAGGCCCGCATGGTTGATGTTGGGTCAAAACCGGAGCAATCAAGGATTGCCCGGGCTTCAGGATTGATAAGGCTGCAAGATGAGACAATCAGTCTGGTTAAAGAAAACAGGATTAAAAAGGGTGGGGTATTATCTGTAGCAGAAATTGCCGGTGTTCAGGCAGCAAAAAGAACATTTGAACTGATCCCTCTGTGTCACAATTTGTTACTAACAAAAGTTCTTGTTGAGGCCATAGTTGTTGAAAAAGGAATTATGGTGCAAAGTGAAGTTAAATGCACTGGAAAAACAGGGGTAGAGATGGAAGCTCTTACAGCAGTTTCTGTCGCTTTACTCACAGTCTACGATATGTGTAAAGCAGTCGATAAGAACATGATTATCAGTGAAATTAAGCTTGAATATAAAGAAAAGATATGAATATTGCCGATTCAATTAAAGTATTGATTATTACCCTTAGCGACAGGGCCAGTAATGGAACTTATGAAGATCGCAGTGGTCCTGAAATTGGTATTCTGGTCAGCGCATACTTTCAGGATAAAGGAATACCAGTCACTATACAGAATAGTCTGATTCCAGATGATCCCAATCAACTCAAAGAATTAATTAATGAAGCAAAAGAATCTGATATTCAGGTTCTTTTTACAACGGGAGGGACAGGGATAGGTCCAAAAGATTTTACTCCTGATGTGGTTCGGGAGATGTTGGATAAAGAAATACCCGGAATCATGGAAATGATCCGGGTAAAGTATGGCAAGCAGAAACCAAATGCTCTGGTCTCGCGTAGTATTGCAGGCGTAGCTGATTCAATGCTCATCTATACCTTACCGGGCAGTGTAAAGGCAGTACGCGAATACTGTGCTGAGATTCTACCTACAATTATACATTCATTAAAGATGCTTCATGGGATAGATGATCATTCATAGTATTACTGATGAATGATTTTCTGCCAGCTCCTTGTCTCTCCGGTACAGACTTCAAGCCAATAAATTCCGATATCAATCTGATCTAGTGTCAGGGGAATAAATAAGGATCCGGCTACTCTCTGTTCAAAAAGAGGAATCCTTTGCCCTAATACGTTTATCAAGCTGATTTTCACCTCTTCAGCTTCCATGGTTCTAATTCGTACAAACAATGGCCCGGTAGTTGGATTGGGGAAAACCTCAAATTCTTCAAGTTTATCAAGCATATATATAAAACTTGAGATTGAGTTTTCTTTTCCCGGTGTACCAAGATCACCCTGTCCATAAGTATCAACTGCCGGATGCCAGTGTTGCCAATCATTATTTTCAAGTGAAAAATCAAAAGCAGGTGACAATTCACATGAGGCTCCTGAATAAAGTGGCCAGTCGGCGGTGTATGTGATTTGATCAATCACAGTTTCATCAGGAAGTGAGATCACAATCTCATCTTCAGAATTTCCTAATGTAAAATTTGAGTAAATGTAGTCTGAGCTTATTCCACCATTTTCTGATGTTTCCTCCGATCGGGCAAATATAAGATAAACTCCCGGGCCAATCAGAATATCCTGGTCTGAATTTATGGTATGTGAATTACTCCCATTATCTGAAATAATCATACCATTAAGAAGTAATGTTTTATCACTGGTATTAAATACTTCGAACCATTCTCCTTTTGAGTCACTAACTGCAGAAGGGTTCGACATAAACTCTGTGATGATTAGTTGACCTGGGATTGGGAGTTCTTGAGAAATCACCTGATGGTTCAGGATGCTCAGAAAAAAGACAGCAATAATCAATTGAGTAATTGGATTTTTCATGATGAATGTTTTTCGTTTTAAAATGTTTCTGTATGTATAGATGCAATTGGGAGGATTGAATGGAAAAAAAAACAACATTAATTTTTCGCAAGAGGCAATATTCGTATACTTGTGCCGTAATACAGATATAATAATCATATGGATATAATATTGAAACACAGATCGATAAGAAAGTATAAGTCGATCGAGCCAGAAGACGAAAAGATATCAAAGATTCTTGAAGCTGCCAGTCGGGCTTCCACAACAGGATCAATGCAGGTGTATAGTATTGTTGTGACAAAAGACAAGGAAATAAGAAAGCAACTTTGGGACAGCCATTTTAAGCAGGATATGGTTTTACAGGCTCCCGTTCATCTAACCTTTTGCGCCGATTTCAACCGCTTCTCGAAATGGTGTGAGCAACGTTCAGCGAAACCGGGTTATGATAATTATTTATCCTTTCTGACTGGGGCGATCGATGCATTACTGGCTGCTCAGAATGCTGCCCTGGCAGCTGAAGCACTGGGATTGGGGATCTGTTATCTGGGAACAGTAACATGGATGGCCGACCGCTTTATTGAAATACTTAAGCTACCTCAATTGGTGGTTCCTGTCGCTGCTTTGACAATTGGGTATCCTGACGAAAATCCCAATCTGACTCCGCGTTTGCCTGTTGAAGGGATTGTTCATCAGGAGGTGTATTCTGATTATTCCCCTGAGGATATTGATGCAATATATCAAAGCCTGGAAAATATGAGCGAAACAAAACAGATTATTGAAGAGAATAAGCAAGAGACTTTAGCTCAGGTATTTACCTTGAACCGTTATAAAAAGGCTGATAATCAATTCTTTTCACAAAAATTCCTGAATACACTCACCCAGCAGGGTTTTATGAATAATAACGAAGATTAATTGAAAACTATTCTGAGATCGGCCCTTACCATATGCATTATTTTTATTTGGCTCTCTACTCTTGTGAGAGCTCAGGACCCAGGCAGAATATTAACTGTTAATCAGCAAAAGGGATACCTCGAGGCCCGGTATGATAGTGTCAGGAACAACACAGGAATGCTTGAGCTGGGCTTGGTTCCGGGTCCTATCTATCATTGGGAAAAGCTGACTTGTGAGCTGGATGGAGATCTGGAATGGTCCCGCAAAAAGAACAAGCTGATTCCAAAAGCCGGGACTCCGGTAAATCCGGAATTAATTGCAGAATTGGCTGTTTTTGTATTGAATCAATACGAGAATCAGGGCTATCCTTTTGCAAAAGTTTACCTGTCGGATGTAAGCCTTAATAAGGGAGGGGTAAAAGCGGTATTGGCTGTGGAAAAGGGAACAAGAGTGCGAATCGATAGTTTGATTAGTAGAACAGAAGGAGTGGTTTCTTCCCACTTGCTTACCAGGTTAACAGGATTAAATATAGGAGATTGGTATAGTCAGAAGTCAATTGTTGAAGCCCAGAAGAGGCTTGTTTCAACTAATTTTTTGAAGTCAGACCGAGCTCTTGAAGTGGGATTCTTTGATGATAAAGCATGGGTTTACCTGACTCCCCTGAAGCAATCGGCCAGTCGTTTTGATGCACTTGTGGGCTTTGCTCCCGGTAATACAGGATCTTCTTCACTCAATCTGACCGGACACGTAAATTTGAAATTAGTAAATCTTCTTCGGCAGGCTGAAAGCTTTGAATTCAAGTGGGAGGCTCCCGGATCGGGCACTCAAAGATTAGTATCACATGCTGTACTTCCCTACCTCATGGGGTGGCCAATAGGCATATCCGGAGGTATTGATTTGTACAAAAGAGACAGCAGCTATTTAACGGTTGAATCTGATTTTGGTTTAAGGCTGAGTTTTCAACCTGGCCACTTCTTAGATCTCCAAATGGTACGCCGATCATCAAATACTCTTGCAGGGATTGGTGATTCTGATATCCAGGAGTTTGATCTGAGTTTGGCCAGAATCTCGTATAGAATGAACAGTACTCAACCCAGATTGCATCCCAGAAGAGCTTGGTTTATTGAACCTGGCCTGGCAGTGGGAAAGAAGCAGTTCGTTGCCGATGGAGAGAATGAGACCAATTCAAACCACCTGGAAGCTGATATAGATTTGGGAGCTATTTTCCCCTTGGGTCAGCAATTTGGGATCTCATTGCTTGGCAAAGGAGGATACCAGTCAGGATTACACAGGGCTGATAATGAGAAGTATCGTTTGGGAGGTTATACAATTCTGCGGGGTTTTCAGGAAGAAAGTATTTTGGCAGATATATTCACCGTTTGTAGCGCAGAATTTCGGATTTATCTTTCTGATGCATCCAATCTCCATGTTTTCTCAGATTTTGCCTGGATAAGCAACAGGAGTGATGAAGGATTAAAGCAATTGTTTCCATATAGTTTCGGAGCAGGATTACAACTGCAAACCCGGGCTGGCATACTGAAGCTTGATTATGCAATTGGAACCAGTGCAGAACAAGCATTTTCTATTCAAAATGGACTAATCCATATGGGTATCCAAAGCATTTTCTAATTTTGCCCCATAATTTATGTATGATCATGAATAATAAAACAATTTGTATTACAGGAGCCACATCCGGAATAGGTGAAGCGACAGCAAATTTACTTGCCCGGAAAGGTCACCGTTTAATTATTACAGGCCGTAGAGATGACAGGCTAAAAAAGATGTCAACGGAATTAGTAGAATCTTACAATATTGATTGTCTGACATTGAATTTTGATGTGAGAGATAAATCTGCAGTAAGCGCTAAACTTGAATCCTTGGCTCCTGAATGGTCTGGTATTGATGTTCTGATCAACAATGCTGGTCTTGCAGCAGGCCTGGATCCTGTGCATTCTGCCAATATGGATGACTGGGAGCAAATGATTGATACTAATATAAAAGGATTGTTATATATGACCCGTATGATCGCACCAGGGATGGTCGACCGAGGGATGGGGCACATTGTTAATATAGGGTCAATTGCCGGCAAAGAAGCCTATCCTAATGCCTCGGTTTATTGTGCAACAAAACATGCCGTTGATGCTTTTACTAAAGCTATTCGTATGGATTTATTGAAGCACGGTATAAAGGTGACTGCCATTAATCCGGGAGCAGTGGAAACAGAATTTTCTGTTGTACGATTTAAAGGGGATCAGGAAAAAGCTGACAAAGTTTATGACGGATTTTCACCCCTCACTGGTCATGATATTGCAGAGGCAGTTCTTTTTGCCATTGATCGGCCTGCACACGTTAATATCAATGATCTGTTGATTATGCCAACAGCACAGGCATGTGCTACTCAGATACACCGCAAAAAAGGATAATAAAAGCCACAAGAGGATAAGTTTATGAGTGTTAAGCCATATGGTACAGAAGGTTCCAAGAAGGAAGAGGTCAGGCAGATGTTTGATAATATTGCCCCGACATATGACCTGTTAAACCATGCATTATCAATGAATATTGATCGTATTTGGCGAAGGAAGGCTATCAAACTGGTAAAACTGAGCCAGGCAAAAACTGTATTGGATGTTGCTACAGGAACTGGTGACCTTGCCATTGCAACAATAAAGGCTAATCCTGATAAAATCATAGGGATCGACCTTTCTGCCGGAATGATTGAGATCGGGTTAAAGAAAATTAAAAATAAGGGATTGGATAAGAAGATCGACCTTATAGTCGGTGATTCTGAAGATTTACCTTTTGCAGAAAAATCCTTTGATGCAGTGACGGTCGCTTTTGGAGTCCGGAATTTTGAAAATCCAGTGAAAGGTCTGAAGGAAATGCACCGGGTAACCCGTCCTGGGGGGATGATAGTTGTTCTGGAATTTATGCTACCCAAAGGGAAGCTTATAGAACCTCTTTACCGGTTCTATTTCAGGCGAATAATACCAATGGTGGGTAAAGTAATATCAAAAGATTTCTCAGCTTACAAGTACCTGCCGGATTCAGTTAAAGCTTTTCCGCAGCGTAATGATTTTCTTCAGTTATTAACTCAGGCTGGATACAAAGATGCCAGCTATAAAAGCCTTTCTGCAGGAATTGCAGGTTTATATGTTGCCACCAGGTAAGGTTTTTGAAAGAAATAGAATACTATTTCTCAGGAAAAACAGTTATTTTTACTAAAGTACAGCATTGAATCATGTTTAAGAAAGTAACAATATTTGCAGTCCTATGCCTATTGGGATTATCCTTACAGGCACAAAAGTCAAAGCCCATGAACCTTACAACCTTTGACAGGGAGCAATTCCATTTTGGATACTCGGTAGGCTTAAATACCATGGGATTTACAACCATACCGATTAATGTTAACGATAGCATGATGGTGACTACCAAGACGAACCCAGGGATCAACATTAATCTGGTGACTAATTTCAGATTGGGAAATTTTCTTGACCTTAGAGTTCTTCCGGGGATACAATTCAGTCAGCGTGATCTACATATATCCGACAGTATTGGTGGGGGTGAATGGGATGCACGGATCGAAAGTGTTTATCTTGATTTTCCAATTCTACTTAAGTACCGGGCTCAACGCGTCAATAATTTTGCTCCCTATGTGGTGGGAGGAGTCAGTCCAAGGTTTGATCTTACCGGAGGAGAGATAGAAAACTGGAAGCCTGTTCAACGCCTGGTGAAAGCTTTTGATGTTTTCCCCGAACTTGGTGTGGGAATTGATTTCTATCTGGATAAAGTAAAGGTGTCAACAGAACTTAAATTTTCTATTGGCATGCTCAATATTTACAATTCACCTCCTGATGAGCCCGAATATGATCTGTTTGACAGGGCAATGGATAGAATGCTGTCTAAAATGATTATTTTTGCGGTTCATATTGAATGAACCATGCCAGATACCAATTCCATTATTGAAATATTCTTAAGCCCTAAACAAGCTCAGGATTCCGATGCTATACGCCAGGCTACTGCACAAAAAACCGGGAAGAAAGCTTCCGAGATAAAGCATTTTCGGATTATTCGCCGTTCTATTGATGCCAGAAAGAAACCCGTAAGAGTAAACCTTCGCATTGAAGTATTGTCACAAAAATGTGACACAGAGAAACCTCTGTCGTCTCCCTTTCGGCCTCAACAAGTATCAGGAAAACAAGAGGTCCTTGTTGTAGGTGCAGGACCAGCCGGACTTTTTGCGGCTATGCGCTTAATCGAGCTGGGATTTAGGCCGCTCATTCTTGAAAGAGGGAAGATGGTTAATGATCGCAAACCTGATGTGGCTTTGGTAAACCGAAATAAAGGAATAAATCCGGAGTCAAACTACTGTTTTGGAGAGGGTGGGGCCGGAGCATTTTCAGATGGAAAGCTATATACCCGATCCAAAAAAAGAGGTGAAACAAATCGTGTCCTTGAATTGTTGGTTCAGTTTGGAGCAGATCCCGAAATCCTAATTGATGCTCATCCTCATATAGGTTCGAATAAGCTGCCAGGGATAATAGTTAATATCCGGCAGGCAATCATTGAATGTGGAGGGACTTTTATTTTCAACTCCAGATTGAATGCAATTCAAACAAATAATAATAAGATTATTGCCGTTTCGACCAGTGGAGGTGAAACTTTTAAAGCTATGCCTGTGATATTGGCGACAGGTCATTCAGCAAGAGATATTTACAGAATGCTTTATGATCAGGGAATTCATATGGAGGCTAAAGCTTTTGCCATGGGAGTAAGAGTTGAACATCCTCAGGAAATGATCGATCAGATTCAATATCATTCACATTATGGGCGTGGAGATTATCTTCCACCTGCTGAATACAATCTGAAGACACAAGTTAATAATCGAGGTGTCTACAGTTTCTGTATGTGTCCGGGTGGAACAATTGTCCCATCTATGACGGCTGATAATGAGTTGGTTGTAAATGGGATGTCAAATTCCAGTCGTGGTTCAAAATGGGCTAATAGTGGTATTGTAGTTGAATTACAGCAAGCCGATTTCGCAACATCAGAAACAGATGCTGTATTGGCAGGATTAAATTTCCAGGAAGAGCTGGAGAAACTTGCATATCTTAATGGAGGTAAGGGATTTGTTGCCCCGGCTCAGCGAATAAGTGACTTTATTAAGGGGCGAATATCAGGTAGCCTGCCACAAAGTTCTTATAACCCGGGCTTACTTTCTGCACCTCTTCATTTTTGGCTTCCCGAGGGAATCAGAACCCGGTTAAGACAAGCTTTTATCAGCTTTAATTATCGAATGAATGGATATACAAGCCGTGAGGGTGTTTTAGTTGGGGTTGAGACCCGTACATCCTCCCCGGTGAGAATTCCAAGAGATCCTGTTACCATGGAACATGTTCAGTTAAAAGGATTATTTCCCTGCGGTGAGGGAGCAGGATATGCAGGTGGAATAGTTTCATCAGCTGTTGATGGCCTATTGACTGCTGAGGGCATAGCTAAGCAAGCCGCCGTTTAAATTCACTAAGAATTATACCCGTCGCCGTCCCCACATTGAGTGACTCAGGTCCTGGTGGGTAAATAGAGTATTTAGGAATGCTGATTGCTTGTGTCAATAAGGGCATTATTTCCTCCCGGATGCCGGATGATTCATTTCCCAGGAGGATAACTCCATCCTTATTCAGCTCTGTTGTATAAAGACTGGGAGCATCCAGAATCGCTCCAAAAACTTTTAGGTCTTTGGGCTTGGATTTCAGCCAATTCAATAATTCACATTTTATAACCGGAATTCTGAAAAAGGATCCCATGCTGGCTTGAATTACTTTTGAATTAAGGTGATCAACTGAATCTTTTGACAGAACAATGCGTGAAACACCAAACCAATCGGCCAGCCTGATAATGGTCCCCAGATTCCCTGGATCCTGTAGTTTGTCAAATGCCAGTATTAATCCATCGTATCCTGGACTTGCTGTGATATTTGTGGTATTTTGTTTTACCAGGGCAATCACCTTGTTTGGACTTGTTTGGGAACTAATCTGGTTCAGCTGTTTAGAATTGATTCTGGTGAATGTGACTGTTTTTGACCTGATCCAATCCTGATTTGCTTCTTCCCAACTCTCTAATCCGAAAACCTCAGTGGCATAATAATTACTGTTATTATCCGGCAGGAGAATCTCATTAACTAGTTTTTCCCCTTCCACCAGAAAGGCTTTTTCCTGATCACGGTGTTTCTTTGTTTGTAAACTTCTTAAGAATTTCACCCTGGAATGACTAAGCATACGATAGATTTCAGTTTCTTTGCAATATACGAACAATTCGACCCTGATGAACTGAGCATGACAAAACAAGGCATTTTGGCACACACAGGGATTAACATTTATTGTTATGCAAGCTCCATCCGATAAATTAAATAAATATAAACGGATGCAAAGTCACAATAAGTTGATGACTAGATGTGGTGTACTGATTCTGATCAGTATGTTCATTTTATCGTGTAGTGTGAACCGGCATATTCCTGAAGGGGACTATTTGTTAAATAAAAACAAGCTTGAAATCGAAGGAGATCTGTTCAGCCAAAAGGAACTTCAACGTTATATCCGGCAGAAGCCAAATAAGAAGATTTTTGGATTTTTCAGGTTTCATATGGGGCTCTTTAATTTATCCAGCCCCGATAAAGAATCTGCTTTTCAACTTTGGCTCAGAAAGATAGGAGAGCAACCTGTGGTTCATGACCCCTTGTTGGTTTCTAAGTCAAGATCAGAGTTAAAGGCATTTATGAACCATAAAGGTTACCATGAGGCAAGTGTTAGCGATAGTATAGAGTATTTCAGACACAAAGCTGATGTGTATTATTCAATAATTCCGGGTGAACCATATTTGCTTGATGAGATCGATTGGAGTTCTGCCGAGCTGATAAGTGATGCAAAAATCAGAAGTTTGGTGAGGAATGACTCAATGAATCATCTTGTTTCAAGTGGTGGAGCTTTTGATAAAGACTTGCTTCATCTGGAGCGTAAAAGGATCACCAGCGAATTAAGGAATTTCGGTTACTATGCCTTTTCAAAAGAGTATATATTTTTCAGGGCAGATACCTTTCCATCCACTCATACTGTAAATCTGGAATTGGGAATAAAGAATCCGGAACTTATTGGATCAGAACAAGATAGTGTAGCAGATCATAAACGATATAGTATTCGTGATATTCGAATTATTGGTGATTTTGATCCACGATCATATATGCGCAATTCCGGACAGTATTTTAATCATGCGGATACTTCTTTATACAATGATTTGGAATTCATTACAACGAGAGGTATGACCGTTCGCAAAAATCTGTTATACTCTTCAATATATTTGGAGGAAGGCAAACTATTTGCACAGAGTGATGTGGATAAGACTTACAGAAGTCTTGCCGAACTGAAGAATTTCAGCCCTATTAATCTGAAATTTGAACCAGCGGTTTCAATATCATCTGATTCTATTTTTCCAATGGACTGTCAGATTGAACTTACACCCCTGACCAGTCAGTCATATGATGTGAGTGTGGAAGGTACACATTCGTCTGGTAATCTTGGGGTTGCCGGTAATGTTTTGTATAATCACAGAAATTTATTCAGGGGAGCTGAGAATTTTGAGTTGAAGTTTAAGGGAGCGGTGGAGTTTCTGACTAATGCAAATAATGATTTCAACCGCATGTTGGAGTTTGGTATAGATTCTAAGCTAAGAGTCCCCCAATTCTGGTTGCCTATTCGTCTGGACGAATTGCAGCAGAAATATAACCCCAGAACTTTCTTAAGCCTGAATTATAATTATCGTTCACGACCAGAAATCACGAGAACTGTTGCTGCAGCAAGTTTTGGATATGAATGGAAAGTATCAAATCTTTTCAGGCATCAGCTTAAGATTATTGATCTCAATTATGTGAATGTGAAGGAGATGTCTGAGCGATTCAAACAAGTAATTGCCGGTACATATTTTGAGGATAGTTACCGTTCACATGTTATTCCAGCATTCAATTACACATTAACATATAGTAATCAGACTCTTAGAAAGGATATTTATTTTATAAGTTTCCATCCTGAGATAGCCGGCAATTTTTTCACTTTAGCTTATAAAACCGCCAGGGTTGAAATGCCGGATGAGGGGTACTATTTTTTTGATACTCCATATGCACAGTACATCATGGCGGATATTGATTTCAGGTATCATAAAGTGCTTAACCCGGCTAACAGGTTTGCTTTCAGGTTTTTCGCCGGAGCTGGATATCCATATGGCAATGCTGATGTTCTTCCCTTTGAGAAAAAATATTTCTCTGGAGGATCAAATGGAATCAGGGCATGGCAGGTTAGGTCACTCGGACCAGGATCGTATGTGCAATCTGAAGAACAGGCTGATTTATATCCCAACCAATTGGGCGATGTTAAGCTGGAGGCAAATTTTGAGTACAGGTTTGATTTGTTTTGGTCATTAAAAGGTGCGGTTTTCCTTGATGCTGGTAATATTTGGTCTATCCGGCCAGCCGCGGATCAGCCTGGTTCTACCTTTGAGTTCAATAATTTCTACAATGAAATAGCTGTTGGTACCGGAGCAGGAATGCGACTTGATTTTTCATTTTTTGTTCTCAGGCTCGATCTGGGGATGAAATTAAAAGACCCGGGAGTATTAGGTGGTCCTTCTTGGATTCCTTTTAAAAGGCCGTATTCCAGGAAGGATTTTGTGCTAAACTTTGCCATTGGTTATCCCTTCTGATTTAACTATATTTGCCAGAAATTAATAGCCTTGTGGGCAAATAATTATCGTGATATAATATTTCAATACTATGAGCCCAGCATGACAAAAGGAAAAATATTTTGACACACATGCGGATGATTGTTTTTGTTGTGCGAGCTCCATCCGACAAATAAAATTAAATATATACGAATGAAAATCTCAGAAAAAATTAAGCCAGGAGTTGTTACTGGATCGGAGTTAAATGATATTTTTCAAAACGCGAAGGATAATCAGTTTGCCTTGCCGGCTGTGAATGCCGTTGGAACGGATTCAGTCAATGCCATCATGGAGGCTGCAAAAGTTGTGAACTCACCAGTTGTTGTGCAGTTCTCAAATGGAGGTGCTGCATTCTGGGCAGGAAAAGGTGTCTCTCTTGAAGGCCATAAGGCCGCTATTTTGGGTGGTGTTGCCGGAGCAAAGCATATTCATATTATGGCTGAGCACTACGGAGTACCGGTCATTTTGCACACTGATCATGCAGCAAAAAAATTATTGCCATGGATTGATGGTTTGTTAGATGCTGGAGAGAAGCATTTCGAAAAATATGGTAAACCTTTGTACAGCTCTCACATGCTTGATTTGTCTGAAGAGAGTCTTGAAGAAAACATTGAGATATGTAAGAGGTATCTGGAGAGAATGAGTAAGATGGGTATGACTCTGGAAATTGAACTGGGTGTGACAGGTGGAGAGGAAGATGGAGTTGATAATACTAATATTGATAATTCTCTTCTTTATACTCAGCCTGAGCATGTAGCATACTCATATGAGGAATTGAAGAAGGTTTCTGACAACTTCACTATTGCAGCTGCTTTTGGTAATGTACATGGTGTTTATAAGCCAGGAAATGTTGTTTTGCAACCAAAAATCCTGAAGAACTCTCAAGAGTATATCCAGAAGAACTATGGTACAGGCGTCAATCCTGTGAATTTTGTTTTTCACGGAGGATCAGGGTCAAGCAAGAACGAGATTAAGGAGGCAATATCATACGGAGTAGTTAAAATGAATATTGATACTGATACTCAGTGGGCCTACTGGCTTGGTATCAGGGATTATTACAAAGCTAATGAGGCTTATCTGCAATCTCAGATTGGTAACCCTGACGGTGATGATAAACCGAATAAGAAGAAGTACGATCCTAGAGTTTGGCTACGTGCAGGTGAAATAACCATGGTTGACAGGCTCAAAAATGCTTTTGATGATTTAAATTGTATTAACAGATTTTAATTGTCTCTTTTCTAAAGCAATCAATTAACACAAAAGGACATGGCAGGGATTACACCCAATAAGCGTGATAGTTTTGGTAGTAAATTTGGTGTTATTGCAGCCGCCGCAGGATCAGCGGTGGGGCTAGGTAACATCTGGAAATTCCCTTACGAAGTTGGGAATAACGGAGGGGGAGCATTTCTGGTATTTTACCTGATTTTTGTGATTCTAATCGGTATACCCGTCATGACTTCTGAGTTTATCATCGGACGAAATGCACAAAGAAATGCAATTGGAAGTTTTAAATTTATCAAGCCTGGTAAACCATGGTTCCTGATTGGAATAATGGGGATAGGTGCGGCATTTATGATTTTTGCATTTTATGGATCTGTTGCCGGTTGGACTTTAGAGTATATTTTTCAGGCTGTGAAAAATGGATTTGCCGAAAAATCTCCTGCTGAACTAACTGATCAGTTTGACACATTTGTCTCTCATCCTTTGAGACCTGTCATCTGGCAGGTTATTTTCATTGCTTTAACTGCAGGTGTAGTTTTAGCTGGAGTCAAAAATGGTATTGAGAAGTATACAAAAATCCTCATGCCTTTATTACTAGTTATCATCCTGATTCTGATTATTCGCTCGGTAACCTTACCAGGTGCAGGTGAAGGCCTTAAGTTTCTTTTTAAGCCGGATTTCAGTAAAATCACTGGATCGGTAATTCTAAGTGCTCTCGGTCAGGCATTTTTCTCGCTGAGTCTGGGTATGGGTACAATAATTACATACGGTAGTTACATCAATAAGAAGAATAATTTGGGATCCACTGCTATTCAGGTCTCAATTGCCGATACATTAATAGCAATATTGGCCGGGGTAGCTATTTTTCCCGCAGTTTTTGCTTTTGGAATCAATCCCTCACAGGGTGAAGGTCTGGTGTTTGTCACAATTCCTAATATTTTCCAGCAGATGCCGGGTGGCTATTTTTTCACATTAATCTTTTTTATTCTCCTGGCTGTTGCTGCCCTTACCTCTACTATTTCATTACTTGAAGTGATTGTAGCTTATTTCTCAGAGGAGTACAAAATAAGTCGAAAGAAAGCGACTTTGTATTCTTCTCTGATTATTCTGGTGCTTGGTGTACTTTGTACATTATCTAATGGAGGTGTTCTTGCTGAGTTTAAGATTTTTGGACGTAATATCTGGGGTTTGTTAGAATTCACCAGTGCAGATATTCTATTGCCATTAGGAGGATTGTTTATTGTGATTTTTGTTGGCTTTGCTATGGGCAGTAAAAGGGTAAAAGAGGAACTAACAAGTCAGGGTACATTTAAAGGGAAACTAATTCCCCTTCTGATGTTTCTTGTCAGATTTATAGCCCCTATTGGTATTGCCCTGGTCTTTTTAAATATTATTGGGCTGTTAAACTTCGGGTAATTTCAAAAAAAAGGTTCAATTATTTTCCATTGTACTTCAATGAATGCATCTATGTTTATATAGATGCATTCTTATGAGTATAAATTCAAGATTTTGGTATACCCGCACAGAAAGAAGAACTCTTGTTCTTTTATTGGTTCTGGTGTTGGGTTTTAACTTTTCGGGAAGATTATTTAAAAGGCATATTGCAGCCAGAGAGATCAAATCCACTTTTGTTTTTCAATCTGAACACATTTATCATACACCGACGGCTCAAGACAAGGTGCAGCCAAAACTTTTGGAGCTAAATGATGCAGATAGCGTTGCATTAATTGCATTGTACGGTATCGGTCCGGTGTATGCAAAACGTATAATTAAATACAGGAACCTTCTGGGTGGGTTCTTTTGCAAAGAGCAATTATATGAGGTATATGGAATGGATTCAAGTCGGTATACAGGTTTTCAAAGAATGATTTATGTGGATAGTCTGAAAATTAAAAAAGTTAACATGGGGGTAGTTGGCTTCAAGGAATTGCTCAGACATCCATATATTGACTATGAGCTTGTGAAATCTTTTATCAGGTACCGTGACCAGAACGGGCCTCCTGCGCAAGTGGATGATATTTGGGAAAACAGAGTTTGGCCTGATAGCATTCAGTATCGACTCAGACCGTATTTATTTTGTGATTAGCAGGTGAATTCTTTAATTCTATTTTTGAGTTTTGTGAAAAAATTCCTTTCTTTGCACTCCCAAAATGAGTTAGATCGAATAAAAACAGGAAATCAAATGATAATTATTCCGGTAAAAGAGGGTGAAAACATTGAAAGAGCTTTGAAGAAATTCAAGCGAAAGTTTGAGAAAACAGGTACTGTAAAAGAACTCAGAAGCCGTCAAGCTTATCAAAAACCTTCTGTAAGGCGCCGTATGGAGTATTTGAAGGCTGTATATATACAGCAGCTTCAGGCCAAGGAGGAGAACGAATAGGCAGACTGTATTGTCGCCGAAACAAAAAGACGGATTTTGCGTTATATAATGTAAAGCAGCCTGTCTTCGTATGCCGGTTCTCAATCAATTTTTTAAGCATCTCCAATTCGAAAAACGCTTGTCGGTAAATACGCTACAGTCGTACAAAACCGATTTAAAGCAATTTCAACAATTCTGTGTAGAGCAAGGTGAGTCAGTGGATATCCATGAGATTGAATCGTCGAGTATTCGATCCTGGATCATTTCACTAATGGATCAGGGTTTGGTGTCACGTTCGGTACACAGAAAAGCATCAGCTTTACGTCATTATTTCAGGTTTTGCATTCGCAATGGGTATTGCGAGCTCAATCCTATGGATTCCATGGTGCTTCCAAAGATGAGCAAGCCTTTGCCCGTATTTGTGGAGGCTGAAGCTTTTGATAATTTACTTGATCAATACCCATTTGGTTCAGGTTTCCCGGGTTTACAGGATCGCTTGATATTGGAAGTATTATATGGAACAGGGATCCGGCTTATGGAGTTGGTGAATCTCACGGATTCAGATTTTGATGAGTCTGCTGGTGTTATTAAGGTAATGGGTAAAGGTTCAAAGCACAGGCTGGTTCCTTTAACTCATTCAATTATCCCGATGATGCTGGAATATTGTATTTTACGAGATGAATTCTTCGGTACAAATACACACCCGAGATTCTTTTTGACCAATAAAGGTAAAAAGCTCTATCCAAAATTTGTATATCGTCTGGTAAATAAATATCTTAGTTATGTTACATCAGTCAAAAAAAAGAGTCCCCATGTCATTAGGCATAGTTTTGCGACTCATTTGTTAAGTAAAGGGGCTGATCTGAATGCTATTAAGGAACTACTAGGACATACTAATTTGTCAGCTACACAAGTTTATACACATACTAGTTTAGAGAAGCTAAAACAAATTCATCGGCAGGCTCACCCAAGGGCTACCGAATAGTAATAATATATATATAGGAGGATCAATATGAATATTAAGGTTCATTCACTGCATTTTGACGCTGATCAGAGACTTTTAGACTTTGCGGATAATAAGATTAGCAAGCTTTCTCAGTATGAGGATAAGATAATAAGTGCTGAAGTTTTTCTCCGACTAGAAAAATCTGCAGATACTAACAACAAGGTTGCAGAGATAAAGGTAGCAATTGCCAAAGGTGAAGTTTTTGCAAAGAAGCAATGTAGATCTTTCGAAGAGGCAATAGATCAGACAGTTGACGCACTTCGCCGTCAGTTGGTAAAGCAAAAGCAAAAAAAATTAGGACGGTAGTAAAAAAACTCATATTTTTTATTTTGAGTTCTGTGATATTAATTATACATTTGCAGACCAAATTTGGAGAATAGTTGAGTTCTTTTTCAAGCTTGTTATCGTAATAGAATTGCCAATGTAGCTCAGTTGGTCAGAGCAGCTGATTTGTAATCAGCAGGCCGTGGGTTCGAATCCCTCCATTGGCTCTTTTTATATTATTGTTTGGGGAGATACCAAAGTGGCCAACTGGGGCAGACTGTAACTCTGCTGGCGTACGCCTTCGTAGGTTCGAATCCTGCTCTCCCCACATTTTTTTTTTAAGCGGGAGTAGCTCAGCGGTAGAGCATCAGCCTTCCAAGCTGAGGGTCGCGGGTTCGAATCTCGTTTCCCGCTCAGAGAAAGCCGATGTAGCTCAGTGGTAGAGCGCGTCCTTGGTAAGGACGAGGTCACGGGTTCAACTCCCGTCATTGGCTCGAACATTATTCATTTATCAGATATTTAATACAAATTACAGAATTTAAACAAAGTTACCATGGCTAAGGAAAAATTTCAGAGGACGAAACCTCATGTAAACATTGGTACTATTGGCCACGTAGATCATGGTAAGACCACGTTGACTTCAGCCATTACAATGGTGTTGAGTAAACAAGGTCTTGCTAGTGTAATGGATTTCGACTCAATTGATAACGCACCTGAAGAGAAGGAAAGGGGTATTACAATTAACACGGCTCATGTTGAATACGAAACAGTGAATCGTCACTATGCGCACGTTGACTGTCCAGGTCACGCTGACTATGTTAAGAACATGGTTACTGGTGCAGCACAGATGGACGGTGCTATTTTGGTTGTTGCCGGAACTGACGGACCAATGCCACAGACACGTGAGCACATTTTGCTTGCACGTCAGGTAAATGTTCCTAAAATCGTTGTATTCTTAAACAAAGTTGACCTCGTTGATGACGAAGAATTGTTAGACCTCGTTGAAATGGAAGTTCGTGAATTACTGGATTTCTACAAATTTGACGGTGATAACACTCCTGTTATTCGCGGATCTGCACTAGGCGGATTGAATGGTGAGCCTGAGTGGGAAGCCAAGATTGAAGAACTTATGACAGCTGTAGATGAATTTATTCCTCTACCTCCACGTGATGTTGACAAGCCATTCCTGATGCCAGTTGAAGACGTTTTCAGTATTACTGGACGTGGAACTGTTGCTACAGGTCGTATTGAAGCTGGTGTAATTAATACCAGTGAAGATGTACAGATTATTGGTTTGGGCGCTGAAGGTCGCAAAACTGTTGTTACTGGTGTTGAAATGTTCCGGAAGATTCTGGATCGTGGTGAAGCTGGTGATAATGTTGGTCTGCTGCTACGTGGTGTTGATAAGAATGAGATCCGTCGTGGACAAGTTATTGCTCACGCTGGGACTATTACTCCTCACACTAAATTTAAGGCTTCAATTTATGTATTGAAGAAAGAAGAAGGTGGACGTCATACTCCGTTTCATAACAAGTATCGTCCTCAGTTTTATCTTCGTACCCTCGATGTCACTGGTGAAATTTTACTTCCTGAAGGAACTGAAATGGTCATGCCAGGTGATGATGTCTCTATTACAGTTGAGCTGATTACTCCGGTTGCTATTGACAAAGGACTCCGTTTCGCGATTCGTGAAGGCGGAAGAACTGTCGGTGCTGGTCAGGTAACTGATATTGTAGAATAGTAATACATTAAATAAGGAAGATAATCCGGATTGCTTCATTGCATGCCGGATTATTTTTCATGTTAAACGGATGTAGCTCAATTGGTAGAGCAGCGGTCTCCAAAACCGCAGGCTGGGAGTTCGAGTCTCTCCATCCGTGCAAAGAGTTTTTCGCAATGAGAATTATACGCTATCTGAAAGATGCATACGAGGAGCTGGTACACAAAGTGTCTTGGCCAACATGGGGCGATTTACAGAGTTCTGCCATTCTGGTAATGGTAGCTTCAGTAATTATTGCCTTAATAATTTTAGCAATGGATGCTTCATTCAGGAATCTGATGGAGTTCATTTACAGTATGTTTTATTAAACCCAGGCACAGCAATGAGCCAAACAGAGAAGAAGTGGTATGTCATCCGGGCCATTGGAGGCAAGGAAAAGAAGGTGAAGGAGTATATCGAGAGTGAAATTGCTCATCGAGAATTGCAGGATTATATCTTTCAGGTTCTTATTCCTACTGAAAAGGTTTACCAAATTCGAAATGGAAAGAAAATTTCGAAGGAGAGAAACTTCTTCCCTGGCTATGTATTGATTGAATCCATTCTTACAGGTGAAATTCCACATATACTCAAAAACGTGCCTAATGTTATTGGTTTTCTGGGTACTGAACGTGGAGGAGAGGCTGTTCCGATTCGTCAGGCTGAGGTTAACAGGATTTTGGGTAAGGTTGATGAACTTTCAGAATCTGAAGAGGAATTGAATATTCCTTTCTTTGTTGGAGAAGCCGTGAAAGTTGTTGATGGACCATTTAACAGCTTTACTGGTGTGATCGAGGAAGTTAATAACGAAAAGAAGAAGCTTAAGGTAATTGTGAAAATATTTGGGCGTAAAACCCCTTTGGAATTGAGTTTTATGCAGGTAGAAAAAGAATAGGAAAGTAAAATGCAATCCTATGCTTCCAGGCGGATTGCAGACAAGTAAAATTGTCACTTACTTATTTTTGCCATTGATGCAAAAGGTAACCTGTAAACTATATAAGTACTAACCATCATTGTACACTAGATTATGGCTAAACAAGTAACGGGAATCATCAAGTTACAAATACGGGGAGGAGCGGCTAATCCCTCACCACCTGTTGGCCCGGCGTTGGGTGCCAAGGGAGTCAATATTATGGACTTCTGTAAGCAATTCAATGGGCGTACACAGGACAAAGCCGGAAAAGTTATTCCCGTGGTAATCACTGTTTATAGTGATAAATCCTTCGACTTTGTTACAAAAACACCACCCGCTTCTGTTCAGTTACTCGAAGCTGCTAACCTGAAAAAAGGTTCACCAGAGTCTAACAGAGAAAAAGTAGGTGTTGTAACCTGGGATCAGGTTCGAGTTATCGCTGAGGATAAAATGGATGACTTAAATGCTTTCAAAATTGAATCAGCAATGAATATGATTGCAGGAACTGCGCGAAGTATGGGAATAACCATTAAAGGTGATAAACCCTCTTAATTATTTGATGAAAAATCATGGCTAAGTTAACCAAGAATAGGAAGATTGTGCTTGACAAAGTTGAGCACGATAAGATGTATACCCTGGTCGAAGCATCCAAGTTGGTAAAAGATGTTACCACAGCAAAATTCAACGCTTCAGTTGATTTGGATATTCGATTAGGAGTAGACCCCAGGAAAGCCAACCAAATGGTTCGTGGTGTTGTGACTCTTCCGCATGGAACCGGAAAAGAAATCCGGGTTTTAGCCCTTGTAACTCCTGATAAAGAAGCTGAAGCTAAAGAAGCCGGTGCTGATTTTGCAGGTCTTGATGAATATGTTGAGAAAATCAAGGGTGGATGGACCGATGTGGATGTAATCATTACCATGCCTCCCTGTATGGGGAAAGTTGGTCCTCTTGGCCGGATTTTGGGTCCGCGGGGTTTGATGCCAAACCCGAAGAGTGGTACAGTTACCATGGAAGTAAGCAAAGCAATAACCGAAGTTAAAAAAGGTAAGATCGATTTTAAAGTCGATAAATTCGGAATTATTCATGCTGCTGTTGGTAAAGTATCTTTTGATGCGGATAAAATCAATGATAATGCAAGGGAATTGCTTAATACTGTTATTAAGTTGAAACCCTCATCGGCGAAAGGAACTTATGTGAAGAGTATTTACATGTCGAGTACCCAGAGTCCGAGTATTGCTATTGATCCTAAATCCATTGAAGCTTAAACGTTTAAAAACGGTTGTTTAAATTATGAAACGCGAAGACAAAACCGCCATAATTGACCAACTCACAGAACGGATTGATTCCGCTAAGCATTTCTATATCACTGATATTGGTGGTCTGGATGCTGAGCAAACTTCCGACCTGCGTCGTCAATGTTATAAAGAAGCGATTGAACTCACAGTTGTGAAAAATACTCTTCTGAAAAAAGCATTGGAGAATGCAAAAGGAGATTTTGAGGAAATGTATTCAGCATTGGCCGGTCCGACATCTTTGATGTTCACCGAAAATGCAAGCTCCCCAGCCAGACTTATACAGGAATTTAAGAAAAAGAAATTCCCTAAGCCTGAACTGAAAGCTGCTTTTGCTGAAGAATCTGTTTATGTTGGTGTTGATCAATTGGATCTACTGTCGACTATTAAGTCTAAGGAAGAATTAATTGCCGACTTGATTGCATTACTGCAGTCACCAATCCGGAACGTAATGTCATCATTGGATTCCGGTAAAAACATTTTGGCAGGTGTTGTGAAAACACTGTCAGAGAAAGAAAACTAATAAAATTTGTTGAACTTACTTTTTTAAAATAATAAAAAATGGCAGACTTAAAGAAGCTTGCAGAAGAACTAGTTAATCTCACAGTCAAAGATGTGAATGAATTGGCTGAGATTTTAAAGGAAGAGTACGGTATTGAACCCGCCGCTGCTGCTGTTGCAGTTGCTGGCCCTGCAGCTGGTGCCGACGCTGGCGCTGCTGAAGAGCAAACTGAATTTGACGTAATTCTTAAAGCACCTGGTGGAGCGAAATTACAAATCGTTAAACTGGTCAAGGAATTAACAGGTCTTGGATTAAAAGAAGCTAAAGCTGTTGTAGACGCATCTCCAAAAGAAATTAAGGAGAAAGTATCTAAGGAAGAAGCTGAAGCATTGAAGAAGCAACTAGAAGAAGCAGGAGCAGAAGTTGAAATTAAGTAAGTCGGCTCTTACATAGCATTATTTTTGAGGTTTGGGACTCCAATAAGGGGTTCTAAACCTTTTTGTTGTCCTTTTTAAAGTTATCATTAATCCTAACCCAGGGTCGATGGCAGATCAGAAACATGAGCGAATCATATTTGGTTCCACAAACAATCAACTTAACTATCCTGACTTTTTAGAAGTTCAGTTAAAGTCATTTTGGGATTTCTTCCAATTAGAGACTACACCTGAACAAAGAAAAGATGAAGGATTGTTTAAAGTGTTCCAGGAAAATTACCCTATTACGGACACCCGAAATAATTTTGTCCTGGAGTTTATTGATTATTTTATTGATCCCCCCAGATACACTATTGAAGAGTGTGTAGCGAGGGGATTAACCTACAGCATACCGCTGAAGGCAAAATTGAAATTGTATTGTACTGACCCTGATCATGAAGATTTCGACATGGTTGTTCAGGATGTCTATTTAGGTACAGTACCTTACATGACACCCAGAGGCACATTTGTAATAAATGGTGCTGAGCGGGTAGTAGTGAGTCAGTTACATCGGTCCCCTGGTGTATTTTTTGGACAAAGTCTCCACGCTAATGGTACAAAGTTGTATTCGGCGCGTGTGATACCTTTCCGGGGATCATGGATTGAATTCGCTACGGATATTAACTCGGTAATGTATGCCTATATTGATAGGAAGAAAAAATTACCAGTTACTACTCTTCTTCGTGCTATTGGCTTCGAAGGAGATAAAGATATTTTGGAGATATTCGGACTGGCAGATGAGATAAAAGTCTCTAAGACAGGGCTTAAGAAAGTCATTGGCAGGAAGTTAGCAGCACGGGTATTGAAATCATGGATTGAGGACTTCGTCGATGAAGACACCGGTGAGGTTGTGTCAATCGAAAGGAATGAAGTTATCATTGATCGTGAGACCACTATTGAAGTAGAGCATATCGATGATATAGTTGATTCAGGTTCAAAAACCATATTGCTTCACAAGGAAGATCAGAATCTGGCTGATTATGCTATTATTTATAATACTCTTCAAAAGGATCCTTGTAATTCTGAAAAAGAAGCAGTATTGCATATCTATCGCCAGCTGAGAAATGCTGAACCACCAGATGAAGCAACCGCCAGAGATGTGATTGACAAGTTATTCTTCTCTGACAAAAGATATGATCTGGGTGATGTTGGCCGATACAGAATCAACAAAAAGTTGGGTCTTGATTTTGCAATGGATACTAAAGTCCTGACAAAACAAGATATCATCAGTATTATTAAGTATCTCATTGAGCTGATTAATTCAAAAGCTGATGTTGATGATATTGATCACTTGAGTAACAGGAGAGTAAGAACTGTTGGTGAGCAATTATACAATCAGTTTGGAGTTGGTTTAGCCAGAATGGCCAGAACAATCCGTGAGAGAATGAATGTTAGAGACAATGAGGTGTTCACACCTATTGATCTGATTAATTCTAAAACTCTTTCATCTGTAATAAATTCGTTTTTCGGTACCAATGCCTTGAGCCAGTTTATGGATCAGACGAATCCATTGGCCGAAATGACGCATAAACGTAGAATGTCAGCACTCGGACCAGGTGGATTATCCAGAGAGAGAGCTGGTTTTGAAGTCAGGGACGTTCATTATACACATTATGGCCGATTATGTCCTATTGAAACTCCCGAAGGACCGAATATTGGTCTGATATCATCGCTTTGCGTTTTTGCCAAGGTTAATAATCTTGGATTCATTGAAACGCCATATAGAAAGGTGAACGAGGGACAGGTAGATTTATCATCCGAAGGTATTATATATTATAGTGCTGAAGAGGAAGAAAATCAGATTATTGCCCAGGCAAATGCGCCAATTCATGATGATGGTCGATTCAAGAATCCGAAGGTAAAAGCTCGTTTTGAGGCTGATTATCCATTATCACCCATTAATGAGGTGGATTTGATGGACGTAGCACCAAACCAGATAGCATCAATTGCTGCATCATTAATCCCATTTCTGGAGCATGATGATGCCAACAGGGCTTTGATGGGATCTAACATGATGCGTCAGGCAGTTCCCCTGATTAATCCGGAAAGTCCGATAGTAGGTACTGGAATTGAACGTGATGTAATTGCAGATTCTCGTATTCAATTTGTAGCTGAGGCAGGTGGCGTTGTGGAATCAGTAGATGCTGAGGATATTGTAGTTAGATATGAGTTCTCTGATGAACAGAAGTTTGTAAGTTTTGATAATGATATCAGGACTTATCATCTGCAGAAGTTCAGGAAGACTAATCAAAATACTACTATAAACCTGAGACCAGTGGTCAAGGTTGGCCAACGGGTTGAAAAGGGGCAAATTCTTACTGAAGGATATGCTACTCAAAATGGTGAGTTAGCGCTTGGACGTAACCTTATGGTTGCCTTCATGCCTTGGAAGGGATATAATTTTGAGGATGCAATCGTTATTTCTGAAAGAGTGGTTCGTGAAGATTTATTTACTTCCATTCATATTGATGAATACATTCTTGAAGTAAGGGATACTAAGAGGGGATTGGAAGAGTTAACATCGGATATTCCAAATGTTAGCGAGGAAGCTACAAGGAATCTTGATGAAAATGGTCTTATCCGCATTGGTGCTGAAGTGAAGCCTGGCGATATCCTTATTGGAAAGATTACACCAAAAGGAGAATCAGATCCTTCCCCTGAGGAGAAATTACTTAGAGCAATCTTCGGTGATAAGGCTGGAGATGTTAAAGATGCAAGTTTGAAGGCAGGACCATCATTGAATGGTGTTGTTATCAATAAGAATTTGTTCTCGAGAAGTGTGAAAGATCGTAAAATGCGAGCTGCTGATAAAGCACTGGTTGAGAAATTCGACATTGAATTTGAGAAAGACATAGCTGAATTATCCAGAGTATTGGTTGATAAGCTTTTTACTCTGGTGAATGGTAAAACATCACAGGGAGTTAAAAATAATCTCAATGAGGATGTTGTACCAAAGGGAACAAAATTCACACAACGAATCCTTCAGAATCTGGATTATATGTCAGTTAATCCAAATAAGTGGACAACTGATAAGAAGAAGAATGATACTATAAAGGAGTTGTTAAACAATTACCTGGTTAAGTATAAGGAGATTGAGGGTGAATTCAGAAGGCAAAAATACAATATTACCATTGGTGATGAATTACCAACCGGGATTGTACAATTGGCCAAGGTCTATATTGCTAAGAAGCGTAAACTTACTGTTGGGGATAAAATGGCGGGTCGTCATGGTAACAAAGGAATCGTTGCCAAGATTGTTCGCCAGGAGGATATGCCATTTCTTGAAGATGGTACTCCTGTTGATATAGTTTTGAATCCTCTTGGTGTGCCTTCAAGGATGAATCTTGGACAGATCTATGAAACGGTTCTCGGATGGGCTGGATTAAAATTGGGATTGAAGTTTGCAACCCCTATTTTTGATGGAGCTAGTTTAGAGGAAATATCTGAATACACTGACAAATCAGGTCTGCCCAGATATGGTAAAACCTACCTATATGATGGAGGTACAGGACAGCGATTTGATCAACCTGCAACTGTAGGGGTAATTTATATGCTGAAACTTGGCCACATGGTTGAGGACAAAATGCATGCACGTTCAATCGGACCATATTCATTGATAACACAACAGCCACTTGGAGGTAAAGCTCAATTTGGTGGTCAGCGTTTTGGTGAGATGGAAGTTTGGGCACTTGAAGCTTTTGGTGCAGCTAATATATTACAAGAGATCTTGACAGTGAAATCAGATGATGTTATGGGTCGGGCAAAGGCATATGAAGCTATTGTTAAGGGAGAGCCATTGCCAACACCTGGTATTCCAGAGTCTCTCAACGTGCTTCTGCATGAATTACGTGGTCTTGGTCTTAGTGTTAAGTTGGTGTAATCCGGCTTGACACGACCATTGTTTTTTTTTAATTAGTAATTAATCAGATTAAATCAATATGGCGTTCAGAAAAGAAACCAAGGTTAAAAGCAGTTTTACAAAGATTGCACTCGGTTTAGCTTCTCCCGAAGAAATCCTGGAACGGTCCAGCGGTGAAGTGCTAAAACCTGAAACCATCAATTATCGTACTTATAAACCAGAAAGAGACGGACTTTTCTGCGAAAGAATCTTCGGCCCTGTTAAGGATTATGAGTGTCATTGCGGTAAATATAAACGCATTCGGTATAAGGGGATTATTTGTGACCGATGTGGAGTAGAGGTCACAGAGAAGAAGGTGCGAAGAGAACGTATGGGACATATTTCCCTAACTGTTCCGGTAGCACATATCTGGTATTTCAAATCCCTTCCTAATAAGATAGGTTATTTGTTAGGTCTTCCAACGAAGAAACTTGACTCTATAATTTATTACGAGAGATATGTGGTGATTAATCCAGGGATTAGGGAAGTAGATGGTACTAAATATCTGGACTTCCTTACTGAAGAAGAATACCTGGATATTCTGGACAGCTTGCCTAAGGAGAATCAAATGTTGGATGATAGTGATCCTGCAAAGTTCATCGCCGGAATGGGTGCTGATGCTTTGAACAGATTGCTTGGACGACTTGACCTTGATGCAATGTCCTATGATTTGCGACATAAAGCAAATACCGAAACTTCACAACAAAGAAAGAACGAAGCTCTGAAAAGGCTTCAGGTAGTTGAAGCTTTTCGTACCAGTAAAGGTATCAATCGCCCTGAATGGATGATAGTAAAGGTTGTTCCTGTTATCCCTCCTGAACTTCGCCCTCTTGTCCCTTTGGATGGAGGACGATTTGCAACCTCAGACCTGAATGATTTGTACCGGAGAGTAATAATCCGGAATAATCGTTTGAAGAGATTAATTGAAATTAAGGCACCAGAAGTTATTCTGCGCAATGAAAAACGAATGTTACAGGAGGCTGTGGACAGCCTCTTTGATAATAGTCGGAAGTCAAATGCAGTTAAGACTGATGCAAATCGTCCCTTGAAGTCTTTAAGCGACAGTTTAAAAGGTAAGCAAGGACGTTTTCGTCAGAATCTTTTAGGTAAACGGGTAGATTATTCGGCACGTTCGGTAATTGTTGTTGGCCCTGAATTGCAGCTTCACGAATGTGGTTTGCCAAAAGATATGGCGGCTGAGCTGTATAAACCATTTGTTATCAGGAAGCTTATTGAGCGAGGAATTGTGAAAACAGTAAAATCGGCCAAAAAGATTGTTGATCGCAGGGATCCTGTAGTTTGGGATATTCTTGAGAACGTTTTAAGAGGACACCCGGTTTTACTAAACCGTGCACCAACCTTGCACCGTTTGGGTATTCAGGCATTCCAGCCAAAAATGATTGAAGGTAAAGCTATTCAGCTTCACCCTTTGGTATGTACTGCATTTAATGCTGACTTCGACGGTGACCAAATGGCAGTGCATCTTCCTTTAGGTAATGCAGCCGTTCTTGAAGCTCAAATGCTGATGCTGGCTTCTCATAATATTCTGAATCCTGCTAATGGTGCCCCAATTACTGTTCCTTCACAGGATATGGTTTTAGGTCTTTATTATATTACAAAGGCCAGAAAAGGTGATCGTAATAGAACTGTAAAAGGCGAAGGTTTAGCCTTTTATTCACCTGAAGAGGCAATTATTGCATACAATGAAGCTGCAGTTGAACTTCACGCTGTTGTGAAGGTGAGGGTAGATGATATCGTTGATGGTGAAGCAGTAAATCATCTCATTGAAACGACTGTAGGTAGAATACTCTTTAATGAAGTTGTACCTGAAGAAGCAGGTTTCCTTAATGTTTTATTGACTAAGAAAGCTTTACGTGATATTATTGGTTCAGTGCTGAAGAAATGCGGTACAGCTGCTACAGCAAAATTCCTTGATGAAATTAAGAGTCTTGGTTTTATTACCGCCTTTAAGGGAGGGTTGTCTTTCAACCTTGATGATGTGATCATTCCTGAGAAAAAGGATCCGATGATTAAGGATGGATATGACCAGGTAGATGAAGTGATGAATAACTATAATATGGGTTTCATCACTAATAATGAGAGATATAACCAGATTATTGATGTCTGGACACATACTAATGCCAGACTGACTCAAACTGTGATGCAGCAATTGAGTACTGATAACCAGGGATTCAACTCAGTCTATATGATGCTGGATTCAGGTGCCAGGGGATCAAAGGAGCAGATTCGTCAGTTATGTGGTATGAGGGGCTTGATGGCAAAACCTCAGAAATCAGGAGCTAGTGGATCGGAGATTATTGAAAACCCAATTCTATCAAATTTCAAAGAAGGCCTGTCGGTTTTAGAGTACTTTATTTCAACTCACGGTGCTCGTAAAGGTTTGGCTGATACTGCTTTAAAAACAGCGGATGCTGGCTACCTTACCAGACGGCTTGTTGATGTTGCTCAGGATGTTGTTGTATCTGAGAATGATTGTGGAACATTGAGAGGACTTGTGGCAACAGCTTTGAAGAACAATGAAGAAATAGTTGAGAGTTTACATGATAGAATTTTAGGACGGACTGCACTGCATGATGTCTATCACCCTCTTTCTGGAGAAATCATAATTGAGGCTGGCGAAGAAATTAATGAAGTCATTAGTCGTGCTATTGAAGATTCGCCTGTTGAACAAGTTGAGATACGCTCAGTTCTAACTTGTGAATCAAAGCGGGGAGCTTGTGCAAAATGCTATGGACGCAGTTTGGCTACTGGTCGTATGGCACAATCAGGCGATTCAGTTGGAGTAATAGCAGCACAATCAATTGGTGAACCAGGAACACAGCTTACTCTGCGTACATTCCACGTCGGGGGTACTGCATCTAATATTGCTGCAGAATCAAGCATTTCTGCGCGCTACAAAGGATTACTTGAGATAGATGAACTACGTACCGTTAGATATGAAGATGAAGGAAATTCAGTTGATGTGGTAATTGGACGATTGGCTGAGTTGCGTATTGTTGATCCGAATACTGGAATTACACTTTCTACTCACAGTATCCCATATGGAGCAAAACTCTATATTCAGGATGGAGCAAAAGTTGCCCAGGGTGATCTAATTTGTGATTGGGATCCATTTAATGCTGTTATTATTTCAGAAGCCTCCGGACAGGTAAGTTTTGAAAGTGTTATTGATGGTATTACATGTCGTGAGGAATCAGATGAACAAACAGGTTTCCGTGAAAAGGTAATTATTGAAACAAAGGATAAAACCAAGAACCCGGAGATCAAGATTGTTGATAAAAAGAAGGATCCACTCAAGATATATAACCTTCCGGTTGGATCGCACATTTCTGTAAGTGAAAAGGACAGTGTAAAGGCCGGGCAGATCCTCGTTAAGATTCCAAGATCAGTTAGTAAATCAGGTGATATTACTGGAGGCCTGCCACGAGTTACAGAGCTGTTTGAGGCTCGTAATCCTTCAAATCCTGCAGTGGTAGCTGAGATTGATGGTACCGTTACATATGGAAAAATTAAAAGAGGTAACAGGGAGATTTTAATTACATCGAAAACTGGTGAGATCAAGAAATATCTGGTTTCTTTAAGTAAACAAATTCTGGTACAGCCGAATGACTATGTCAGAGCTGGTACATCCTTATCGGATGGAGCAATTACTCCAGCTGATATTCTGGCAATTAAAGGACCAACAGCGGTTCAAGAGTATATTGTAAATGAAGTTCAGGAAGTTTACCGAATGCAGGGTGTGAAGATTAATGACAAGCACTTTGAAGTAATTGTTCGCCAGATGATGAGGAAAGTTGTTATTGAAGATCCTGGTGATACAAAGTTTCTGGAAAAACAGGTGGTCGACAAGCAGAATATAAGCAAAGAGAATGACTGGATTTATGGTAAGAAGGTGGTTATTGATGCTGGAGACTCACAAAACCTCAAGGCAGGTCAAATGGTAACCTTGCGGAAGCTCCGTGATGAGAGTTCAATGTTGAAACGTCGTGACCTGAAACCTGTTGAAGCAAGGGATGCTTTACCAGCAACATCAAATCAGATTTTGCAGGGTATCACAAAAGCTGCTTTGCAGACGAATAGTTGGCTTTCAGCAGCTTCTTTCCAGGAAACAACCAAGGTGCTTAATGAAGCAGCTATATTGGGTAAGGTAGACGGGCTTGATGGATTGAAAGAGAATGTTATTGTTGGTCACCAGATTCCAGCAGGAACAGGAAATAGAGAGTTTGACAAGATAGTTGTTGGTTCAATGGATGAATATCAAGCTCTTATGCAGGCTAAAGAAGCTGAATTATAGATTATTAAAAATAATATAATGGCAGAAAATCCAAAAAAAGGGAATCAGTTAAATATTGAACTTCCAGAAGATATTGCCCAGGGTGTCTATTCAAACCTGGCCATCATCACACATTCAAGTTCTGAATTTGTAGTAGACTTTGTGAGGATTATGCCTGGAGTTCCGAAAGCCAAAGTGAAAAGCAGGGTTGTTCTTACTCCAGAGCATGCCAAGCGCTTGTTATTGGCATTACAGGATAATGTTAAGAAATATGAGTCAATGCACGGTCCTATCAGGCATACAGATAAGCCGGGAGGGCCAGTCATCCCAATGAATTTTGGGGGGCCAACTGCAGAGGCTTAAGAAATTAAAGGGTGTCAGAAATGAACACCCTTTTTTTTGTACAATTGTTTGACTATTTTGCATCTAATAGTCTAAACTCTTAATCATATGTTAGCTATCGGATTGTTGTCACTATTATTTCTTGGTTACCTTGGGATGTACCACTTATATGGGAAGTTTCTAGCAAGAAGGATATTCAAAATCAGTTCAGAAAGAATAACTCCTGCTGTCGAGATGGAGGATGGCAGGGATTATGTCCCAACAAAAAAGCAGGTGATATTTGGTCATCATTTTACTTCAATTGCAGGTACAGGACCAATAGTCGGACCAGCAATTGCAATTATTTGGGGTTGGGTTCCGGCAATTCTGTGGGTATTTCTCGGTAGTCTTGTCATGGGAGCAGTACATGATTTTGGATCACTTGTAATATCTCTCCGAAATAAGGGGAAATCCATATCTGATTATACAGCCAAATACATTAATAATCGTACCAGATTCCTTTTTTTTCTTATCGTTTTTCTGGAGCTATGGATTGTTATTTCCGTTTTTGGTCTGGTTATAGCAAGTATATTCAAAATCTTTCCATCATCCGTTATTCCGGTTTGGTTTCAAATACCGATTGCGATAGCTCTGGGTTTTGCGCTTAAGAAGAAGAAAGTTAATCTAACAGTAAGTACAATTATTGCAGTTGCCGTTATGTATCTGACTGTAGTAGTTGGTAGATTCCTGCCTTTGGAAATGCCTGATTTGTGGGGTATTCCAAGTACAGGACTATGGACAATTTTGCTGTTAATATATGCTTTCATTGCTTCAGTATTACCAGTAACAACTTTATTGCAGCCACGGGATTTCATCAATGCCTATCAGCTAGTTGTTGCAATGGGCATCATAGTGTTGGGTGTTTTAATCTCAGGCATCATGGGGGATCTTGAGATGGTTGCTCCGGCGATTCAGGTTCATCCCTCAGGGGCACCTCCAGTGATTCCATTTCTGTTTATCACGATTGCATGCGGGGCAATTTCCGGATTTCACTCTCTCGTTTCATCCGGTACGACCGCAAAACAAATCAGATCAGAGAAAGACAGCTTATTTGTTGGTTATGGAAGTATGTTAACAGAGGGAGCCTTGGCAATTCTTGTTATTATTGCAGTTGGAGCCGGAATTGGCCTTGGACATAAATCGGGTGATGGATCCATGCTGTTCGGAATCGAGGCCTGGTCTGAACACTATTCCTCCTGGGCAGAAGCTGGCGGCCTTGGTAAAAAAATCGGAGCTTTTGTTGAAGGTTCAGCCAATATGATCGGAACTATAGGTATACCTGTTGAAATTGCAGTAGTTATTATGGGTGTTTTTGTGGCATCATTTGCTGGTACAACTCTTGATACAGCAACCAGAATCCAACGCTATGTAATTGGTGAAATATTTGCAGGTATACGTAAGCCTATTTTGCACAATATTTATTTCACAACTTTTATCGCTGTTGCATCAGCCGCCATCCTGGCTTTTGCAACTGGTGCTGATGGAAAAGGAGCTTTGAAACTATGGCCACTTTTTGGGGCAGTAAATCAGACCTTGGCTGCATTGGCACTTATTATCATCACAATATATTTAAAACCCAAAGGAAAATTAAAATGGTTAGTAAGTGGTATACCTGCAATTTTCATGATTGTCGTTACACTTTGGGCAACGACAATTAATCAAATAAACTTCATGCAGGAAGGCAATATTTTGCTTGCTACAGTTAACCTAATAGTATTAATTATTGTTGTTTGGATAACAGCTGAGGGTCTGATTCGCTTTGTGAAGGTAAATAACTTGTAGTCAGTATGATCTGGCTGGGGATTATTGTATGTAGATTCGGTTTAAAAAATATGTTTTAAGGGGTATGACTGTCAATTATTTTCTATATTTGTCGATCTTGGAAATTCAAAATAATTAGTTATCAAAATAATAGGGGTATGAAGATATTGGTTTGTGTAGGTAATGTACCTGATACGACTACCAAAGTCAGGTTTGCCGAGAAAAATACAAAATTTGATACAAACGGAGTTCAGTGGGTAATAAATCCTTGGGATGAGTTAGCACTAACCAGGGCTCTCGAGTTGAAAGAAGATAGTAGTAATCCTGTTGTTCATGTAACAGTTGCTACAGTTGGAAGAGCTGGTGCTGAGCCAACTATGCGGAAAGCCTTGGCAATAGGAGCTGACGATGCGATAAGAATTGATACTGATCCTGAGGATTCATCATTTGTGGCCTATCAATTAGCTGAAGTTATTAAGAATGAAGACTATCAGTTGGTTTTGTGCGGTATTGAAAGTAGTGATTATAATGGAGCCGCGGTTGGAGGTATGTTGTCAGAGTATCTTGATCTACCATCAGTTTCGGCAGTAACAGGTATGACATTCGAGGGAGCTGATATAATCCTGTCGAGAGAAATTGACGGTGGAATTGAAGAAGTAAGTCTTCCTGCCCCTTTTGTAGCTGTTGTACAGAAGGGTATTGCCAAGGAGCCAAGAATCCCTGCAATGCGTGGTATAATGATGGCAAGGAAGAAGCCACTGAAGGTTGTTGAAGTAGCTGAAGCTGAGACTCTGACAAATATGACAGAATTTGAAATGCCAAAGCCTAAGCCTCCATGCAAGATGATAGAAGCTGAGAATGTTGCAGAGTTGGTTGATCTGCTACAGAATGAGGCGAAAGTTTTATAATACGAATCTTAAAAAAATCACGGAAATGGCCGTTTTAGTATATACAGAAAATTGGGATGGTGCTTTTAAAAAGCAAAGTTTTGAGCTTGTTTCATATGCAAATGCAATTGCTGAAATGCTCAATGTACCAGTTATAGCTTTGTCTATTGGCGAGGTTAAGGAGGAAGAGCTTTTAAAGCTTTCAAATTATGGAGCTGATAAAGTGTTGAAAGTGGAAAATGATCAGGTTAATACTCTGGATAACCAAATTTTCACACAAGTGATCGGAGAGGCAGTAGCAAATGAAAATGCGTCAGTTGTTATTCTGGCCCATAGCAATACCGGTAAAGCTTTGGCACCTCGTTTATCCGTACGATTGAAGGCCGGATTGGCAACGGGTGTCAACCAGGTTCCCGTAACAGTTGAACCTTTTGTTATCAGGAAAAAAGTTTTTTCGGGAAAAGCTTTCACCCATGTCAATGTTAAAACTCCTGTAAAGGTTCTTACTCTGGCTCAGAATTCCTTCGAACTTGTGGAAAACAAAAAGGAATTTAATACCGAATCATTGTCACCAGCTGCTTTGCCAAAAGCTGCAACAGAGGTTCGCTCAACTAATAAGCAGACTGGTAAAATCCTGCTGGCTGATGCTGAAATTGTGGTATCGGGAGGCAGAGGTATGCGTGGAAAAGAAAATTGGGATCCCATTGAGGAACTGGCAGAGATACTGAAAGCTGGTACAGCCTGCTCACGACCTGTCTCCGATGAAGGATGGCGTCCTCATTCTGAACATACAGGTCAAACAGGAAAAATTATTGCTCCAAATCTATACTTTGCTTTTGGAATCTCAGGAGCAATTCAACACCTGGCAGGAGTTAGCTCATCAAAATGCATCGTTGCAGTGAATACTGATCCTGATGCACCGATTTTCGAAGCCGCTGATTATGGGATAATAGGAGATGCACAAAAAGTATTGCCTGAACTGGTAAGTGCGTTTAAGAAAATGAAATCTTAGCCGAGCTTGGAAGACCAGTAATTTGGTCTGATTGTTAATAAATTGGGATATATGATTAAGCAATTATTATTTGCTGGTGCACTGCTGCTTACCCTTGGTGTGATGTTTTATACTCTTAAGCGTCTGATTAAGATATTCAGTCTCACCAAGAAGGGGTTTCCGATAAACAATATTGGAAAACGAATTGGGATTACTTTACGTGTAGCAATGGGGCAAACAAAGATCATGCGAAAACCAGTAATCGGGTTAATGCATGCTTTGGTCTTTTGGGGTTTTTGTGTGATTCTGATTGGCAGTGTAGAAATGCTGATTGATGGACTTGCTGGTACGGAACGTATTCTTGGATTTCTGGGTGTGGTGTACGATATCATTTTTGGATCGGGAGATGTTTTTGCCTTTCTGATCCTGATTTTTATTGCAGCCTTTATTTTTCGTAGAGTATTCATGCGGATTAGTCGTTTCCAGGGAATCGAAATGAAACATAAGTCACATGTTGATGCTAATGTTGCTCTCAGCCTGATCTTTCTTTTGATGTTGACTCTGTTAGGGATGAATATTTTCTATGTTCAGCATACCATCATCAACGGCCATTCTGTTACAGGGGTATATCCTGTCAGTAGCATAATTGCAGATTGGCTACCTGAAATGTCAATATCAACTCTATCCAATCTGCATGAAATAAATTGGTGGGTTCATATACTTTTAATATTCTTCTTTGCAAACTATTTGCCTTATTCCAAGCACTTTCACGTTTTTTTGTCTGTTCCCAATGTTTTCCTGAGCCGACTGGAGCCTCTTGGGAAATTGGATAACATGGATCATGTAACCAGGGAGGTTAAGATGATGCTGGATCCTAATGCGAGTTTTGATGATTCCCCGGATGAGGATATTCAACGCTTTGGGGTATTAGATTGTGAGGATGTAAGCTGGAAGAATTATTTTGATTCTCTGGCTTGTACCCAATGTGGCCGTTGTACCGAAGTCTGTCCGGCAAATCAAACTGGTAAAATGCTTTCTCCCAGGAAAATTATGATGGATCTGAGAGAGCGGATGGATGAAAAAAGCAAGGGTTTACTTTTAGATGGAACAGATTATTCAGATGGAAAGTCTCTGATCAAAGATTATATCTCAGCAGAAGAAATTTGGGCCTGCACAACATGTAATGCTTGTGCTCAAGAGTGTCCGATTAATATCAATCATCCATCTCTGATAGTTGATATGCGTCGGTATATTGTGATGGAGGAGTCAGGAGCTCCGGCAGAACTCAATTCAATCTTTACAAATATTGAAAACAACGGAGCACCCTGGCAGTTTTCACAGGAGGACAGGATGCTTTGGAATGATGATGCTGAGGTTCCTGTGCTTGCTGATTTATTTAATCAGGATAAAAGACCTGAATTCTTATTATGGATTGGTAGTTCCGGAGCATTTGATGATCGCTATAAGAAAGTGACAAGAGCTTTTATCAAGGTACTTAACCATTTGAAGATAGATTATGCTGTTTTGGGTACTGAAGAGAGCTCATCTGGTGACGTTGCCCGAAGAGGAGGAAATGAGATGCTCTTCCAAATGCAGGCAATGATGAATATTGAATTGTTTAATGGATATGAAGTGAAGAAAATTCTCACCTGCGATCCACATGCATACAATACCTTCAAAAATGAGTATCCTGTTCTGGGGGGAGAATATGAAGTAATCCATCACAGCCAGTTTTTGAGTAAACTTATCTCAGAAGAAGGTCTTGATTTGAGCAATAAGAGTTTTGATGGGAAAACTATTACTTTTCATGATCCATGCTATCTTGGACGTGGCAACGGCGAGTACCAAGCACCACGTCAGGTAATAAATAATATGGGTGCTACTTTCACAGAAATGAAAAGGAATAAAAGCTTCGCTTTGTGTTGTGGTGCTGGTGGTGCACAAATGTTTAAAGAAGCTGAAAAAGGAGATAGAGAAGTATTCATGGCCAGAACAGAAGAAGCATTAGAAACTGGTGCGGATATTATTGCTACAGCTTGTCCCTACTGTATGGTAATGATAACAGATGGTTTGAAGTATTCGAATAAAGAAACTGAGGTGAAAAATTACGATTTGGCTGAACTTGTAGCTGATTCGTTAGATATATAATTTCAAATTTGAGATCGATTTAACTCAATAAGTATGGAAAAAGAATTATCAGTTAAGGGCGGATCATTTATGATCCAGGATACAGATCCAAAAGATGTATTTATCCCTGAGGAATTAGATGAAGAGCAACAAATGATAGCTCAAACGTGCCAGGATTTTCTCGATACGGAGGTTTTACCTGTTCTTGATGAAGTGGACAGCCAACAAGAAGGCTTAATGCCAGAATTGCTTGCAAAAGCGGGAGAGCTTGGTTTACTTGGTATTTCGGTACCAGAGGAATATGAGGGTTTTGGACAGTCTTTTGTTACCTCAATGGTGGCTTCAGAAATTATTGGGGCCGGTTATTCATTTGCCGTTGCATATTCATGTCATACTGGTATTGGCTCATTACCCATTGCATATTATGGGAATCATGAACAAAAAGAAAAATATCTTACTAAGCTGGCTACCGGAGAATGGAAAGGTGCATATTGCCTAACTGAACCTGGTGCCGGATCTGATGCTAACAGTGGAAAGACCAAGGCTGTTTTATCTGAGGATGGCAAGCATTATATCCTTAACGGACAGAAGATGTGGATTACAAACGCGGGTTTTGCCGATGTAATGACTGTGTTCGCTAAAATTGACAATGACCGGGTTTTGAGTGCATTTATTGTTGAACGTACAATGGACGGCATAACCTTTAATCCGGAGGAGAAAAAAATGGGAATTAAGGGGTCTTCAACCCGCCAGATTTTCTTCAACGACTTAAAGGTTCCTGTCGAAAATCTACTGGCTGGACGTGGTCAGGGATTCCGTATTGCTCTGAATATCCTTCATATGGGACGAGTGAAACTTGGCGGAAATATAATTGGAGCGGCGAAAATCGCTATTAATCAGTCAGTTAATTATTCCAATGAGCGTAAGCAATTCGGAATGTTGATTAATAACTTCGGATCAATAAAGCATAAACTTGGTCAGCAGGTAGTCAAAACATATGCTACTGAATCTGCCGTATATCGTGCTGCGATGAATATTGATCAGCTAATTGAGGACTTCAAAGAGATGTCAACCAGAGAAAATCCAACTATGGTTGCGTTTAATCAGATGGCTATTGAAGCGGCTATTCTGAAAGTATACAGTTCTGAAGCCCTGGATTATATCGCAGACGAGGCAGTGCAGATATTTGGTGGTATGGGTTATTCTGCTGAAATGCCTGTTGACAGGGGCTATCGTGATTCCAGAATAAACAGAATCTTTGAGGGAACAAATGAAATAAACAGAATTCTGGTAGTTGATACACTGCTGAAACGTGGACAGAAAAAAGATATCCCACTTTTTGAAAAGGCTGCTGAGGTTTTTGAAAACCTGAATAGTCTGCCGTCCAAGGAAGATATCCCTGCAGATTATTATGGTCGCAAAAAGTATCATATTGATAACCTGAAATCACTTTCATTGGCAATGATACATTCAGTATCGCAGAAGTATGGAAGGAAATTGATGTTTGAACAAGAATTGTTGAACGGCCTTTCAGATATTATTATGAATATTTATGTTGCGGAATCTACTATGTTGAGAGTTCAGAAACTTGAAGGAATGAAAGGTGCTGATGCTATTTCCCTTCAAAAAGACATACTGGATATTTGTGTATATGAGGCGGTTGTTTCAGCGGCTAAATCAGCCAGAGATGTTGTGAATAGTTTCTCAGAAGGAGAAGAATTAGGTCGTTTTCATAAGGCGATTTCTGTATATACAGATGCTGAGAGAATTAATGTCAAAGATGCGCGACGCAGAATTGCTGATCATCTGATTGATGATAACAAGTATTCATTCTAAAAGACTGATTGAATAAAAAAAAGGGGCTATCGGCCCCTTTTTTTGTACATTAGCATATACCTAAGTCAGGAAGTATGACTAATTATAAAATCGTCATTATTGGGGCTGGTGCAGTTGGAACGAGATTGGGAATGGCCCTTTTCGATGCTGGTCATCAGATAGTACAGGTAATTAGCCGACAATATAAATCCGCTGAGTCATTGGCACAGCACTTTGGATCTGTTGCTTCGACTAATGTTGCAGATCTGGACCAGAATGCAGATTTAGTTTTTCTTACTGTTCCTGATAGTGTATTACCTCAGCTCCTGGCCAGTTTTCCGGATCATAAATCAATATTAGTTCATACCAGTGGTTCTTTCCCGATAGAAAAATTGGCTGTAGCATCTGAGCAATACGGAGTTTTTTATCCATTGCAAACATTCAGCAAAGACAGGAAGCTGGACTTTAGCAAGCTGCCACTGCTGGTAGAAGCCTGTAACGATGGTGTTTGTCAGACACTGCTTAATTTGGGGGAGCAATTATCTACAAATGTGCAAATCATATCCAGCTCTGATCGTCGACAACTACATGTGGCGGCAATCTTTGTCTGTAATTTTGTTAATTATTTGGTAGGGTGCGGCGAATTAATTGCTTTTAAAGCAGGAGTTAGCCGTGAAACCCTCATTCCTCTGATTATGGAAACAATGGATAAATCTGTAAGTATGGGATCAGCAGATGCTCAAACAGGCCCTGCCCGCAGAGGTGATTTCGAAACTATAAAAAAGCATTTAGATTTGCTATCTTGTTGTCCTGAAGAAAAACATATATATCAGATCCTGACCAAAGCCATCTTGGCTAGATACGGTCATGAACTATAGAGGGTAAGGACTTATGCCATTTTTTAAGGAACAATTAGTTGGAATCAGGGGATTCGTTTTCGATGTTGATGGTGTGTTAGCTTCTGCAAAAACAGTATTACATCCCAGTGGAGATCTCATGCGAACGATGAACACTAAGGATGGATATGCCATTTACAGGGCTTTGGAGCAAGGCTATAAGCTTGCAATTATTTCAGGAGCAAAATCTGAATCAATCCGGACACGATTTAGCGAATTGGGTGTAGATTGGATTTGTCTGAATTCTATGGATAAACTATCTGACCTGAAGGAGTTTATTCAACACCATGATCTGAAGCCTGAAGAGCTCTTGTATATGGGGGATGATATTCCTGATGCTGAAGCAATGAGGTACGTGGGTCTGGCAACCTGTCCTAATGATGCAGTGGAGGAAATACAAGCTACTTGTAATTATATTTCTGATTTACCAGGGGGAGAGGGATGTGTCAGGGATGTAATTGAGCAGGTCTTAAGAGCACAAAAAAAATGGCAGATCAGAAATAAAGCATGAGCATAATAAAAGGAATATCACGATTAATTCGTTTGCCAAACCTTATTATGGTTGTGTTAACCATGTATATCATGAGATGGTCTATTGTAAGACCTATCCTTGATTTGATGGGATTTGAACCTGAAATGCCTGAATGGAGCTTTGCACTATTGGTATTGTCTACCTTACTGATCACTGCTGCAGGAAATGTAATCAATGATTTTCATGATGTGAGAGCTGACAGGGTGAATAATCCCGGCCGTGTGGTAATCGATAGTCTTGTGTCACGACGACAGGCTATTTTTGCCCATTTTATGCTTAACTCCATTGGTGTGGTGATTGGTGTTTTTGTATCCTTTTTTCACAAAATTGAATGGCTGTCCCTGATATTCTTAGCTGTCCCTGTTTTACTTTGGTCATATTCGCTTACTCTAAAGCATTTGCCCCTGTTGGGCAATCTTACCATTAGTATACTCACTGGAACTGTTCCACTACTGGTGCTCTTGTTTGAATATCCACTTTTGACACGAGCTCATGCCGATGCCCTAATCCTGGAGCCCCAACTATTCAGCCCGGTGTTGTATTGGATAATCGCATTTTCAATTTTTGCCTTTTTAACAAATTTAATCCGGGAGTTGATCAAAGATGGTCAGGATATTCCTGGTGATAGTGAAGTTGGAAGCAAAACAATAGCTATAAAAATGGGTATTGGAGCTCTGAAATGGTTAATTATTATTTTGTCTTTTCTAACTGTCATTCTTTTAGGACTTATTTTTTTACTATTCCTGCCGGATTGGATCAGCCTGGTCTATTTTATTGTCTTTCTGGCTTTGCCCTTTATAGTGCTGCTTTTTAAGTTAGTAAAAGTAAATAGTTCAGCAGATTTTAAACCAGTTAGTTCTCTTGTTAAGTTGATTATGTTCTTTGGCATATTATATGCTCCTATAGCCTATTTTATTATGCAAAGCTTTATCGCTTAATTATGGAAAGTTTTTTGTCTCATCTTGAAACTTACCGGATATTTCTTGGATCAAGATCACCAAGAAGGTCGGAATTACTAAAGCAATTAGGAATCCCATTTGAATTGTGGTTAAAAGAGGATAATCCTGAGATTATTCCTGACGGATACACAGGAGAGAAGGCTGCCTGCTTTCTTGCCGCACAGAAAGCTGATCCATACGAGAATGATCTTAAAGAAGATGATATTCTAATAACAGCAGATACGATTGTTCTCAATGATCAGGATATTCTTGGAAAACCGGCTTCAAAGAAGGAGGCAAAAGATATGCTCCTTTCCTTATCAGATAAACGGCACAAGGTGATCACAGGGGTTTGCCTCAAATCAAAATGGAGGCAACACTGTTTTTATGTTATGACAAAAGTGGATTTTGCAGCCATTACAATTGAGGATATTGAATACTATATTAAGAAATTCAAACCTATGGACAAGGCAGGATCCTATGGTATTCAGGAATGGATAGGATTAGTAGGTGTAAGATCTATTGAGGGATCATACTTTAATGTAATGGGGCTGCCAGTCCAAAGACTTTATCTTGAGATTAAGAGTTTTACAAATTTTCAAAACAAATAAACCATGAACCAACGATTACGTTTCTTTAGTTTTATACTGCTTGTCAGTATTCTTGTTGCTCCTCAGGCTCGATCTGATGAAGGAATGTGGATTCCTATGCTGTTGAAGAAATACAATATAAGTGATATGCAGGCCAAGGGTTTCAAACTGACTGCAGAGGATGTTTATTCCATAAACCAGGCCTCACTTAAGGATGCCATAGTTATTTTTGGCGGGGGTTGTACCGGAGAACTAATCTCACCCGATGGTTTGCTGATCACAAATCATCACTGTGGCTACGGAGCTATCCAAAGACACAGTACAGTAGAGAATGATTATCTGACAAATGGCTTCTGGGCAATGTCACGAGACGAAGAGTTGCCTAATGCAGGTCTACGTGTCACTTTTCTTGTTCGGATGGAGGACGTAACAGATGATGTTTTAAAAGGAGTTACTGATGAAATGACTGAAGGAGACAGATCTAAGATCCTTGGACAAAATATGAATCAAATTAGAAATGAAGCAATAAACGGAACCCATTATACTGCCAGAGTTGCTTCGTTTTTCTCAGGAAATCAATATTTCATGTTTATTTATGAAGATTACCGGGATGTCAGACTTGTTGGGGCTCCACCTTCAGCAATAGGAAAGTTTGGTGGTGAAACAGATAACTGGATGTGGCCAAGACATACCGGAGACTTCTCTCTTTTCAGAATTTATGCCAATAAGGATAATCAACCAGCTGATTATTCTCCGGATAATGTGCCTTATTCACCTAAGAAATTTCTTCCGATTTCAGTGGAAGGCGTTGACAAAGGTGATTTTACCATGGTTTTCGGTTATCCTGGTAGAACTTCGGAATATGCACCAGCTAGCCGAATACAGGACCAGATAAGTAATACTATTCCGGTGATGATTGATTTGCGAACTAAAAGGCTCAATATTATCCTTGCCGCAATGGAGATTAGTCCAAAGATAAGGATACAGTATTCGGCTAAGAAGTCGGGAATTGCTAATAGTTGGAAAAAGAATCAGGGAATTTTACGAGGTCTCAAGCGCCTGGATGCAGTCAACAAGAAACTGGCATTTGAAGAGGATTTCACTAATTGGGTGAATCAGGATTCTAAAAGAAAATTGAAATATGGTCATATTTTAAATACTTATGCCAGTATTACTGAGGCTCAGTCTCCTTTTGCCGTCGCCAGTACCTATGCGAACGAGGCAGGTAGGGCACCCGAGATAATTTCTTTGGCAGGCCGGTACAAATCATTATTGACTTTGTTGGAAAGTAAAGCTGATAAGGATGCTATTCAAAAAACAGTTGATGGCTTGCTCCGTACAGCAGAAAGACATTTCAAAGATTACCACGGGCCTACTGATCAAAAAATACTTGCTGCTATGTATGAGGCCTGGGCCAATGGCGCTGATCCGGAGTTTCAACCTGATCTGCTCAGGGAGGTTAAATTAAAGTACAAAGGAGATTTTAAGGCTTATGCAGCTGATGTATTTGATTCTTCCATTTTTGCAAGTAAGGAAAAGTTGACAAAATTTCTGACAAGGGTGAAAGGAAGTAGTGCCATGAAACTCTCTCGGGATCCTGCCTATAAAATGAGTCAGGGGTTAAGCTCTCTGATAAGAGATAAAATTACTCCAGGACTGGCTACCGGGAGGGGGCAACTTCCCGTATTAGATCGTTTATATATGGCAGCCCAAATGGAGATGGATAAGGATAAATTATTTTATCCTGATGCAAATTTCACCCTCAGGATAAGCTATGGAAAAGTAGATGATTTTATTCCTAGAGACGGTATAAAGTATAAGCATTATTCCACTCTCAAAGGAATTGTTGAGAAAGATAATCCGAATATTTATGATTATCGGGTACCGCAGAAACTAAAGGATTTATATAAAAAGAGTGATTTTGGTATATATGGTAAAAACGGAGAGATGCCTGTATGCTTTATTGCTTCAAATCATACATCAGGTGGAAATTCTGGTAGCCCTGTGATTAATGCAGACGGGCACTTAATAGGAATAAATTTCGATAGAAACTGGGAAGGAACAATGAGCGATACCATGTATGATCCGGAAATGTGTCGAAATATATCAATTGATATAAGATATGCCCTTTTTATCATTGATAAATTTGCCGGAGCAGGCCATCTGATCAAGGAAATGCAATTAATGGGGGCAGAATAGAGAAGGTTTACAGATACTTATTAACAAATGCCTGTTCATTTGGTCAAAAAAAACGGCTGGTTAACCAGCCGTTTTTTGCATTTTGTCAAAATTGTAATAGATTTGTTTCGATAGTTTTACGCCATGGCGCAACAATTCTACACTTGTTAATCCTGTAAAAGGTAAAAAGGTAACCCTTAGAAGTGTTTTTTTTTAGCTCTCGTGCAAAATGGCAATTTGGTTGGACATTAAGAAGTGGTATGATAAAACGTTTCCGCTAATACCGGATGCGTTGATTCATACATACGGGCTGGATACACAGACGATCAATCTGAAACGTTTGGTGTTTCTGAGTAGTGCTTTTGTAGCTGCTGCACTCGTATTGTTTATTATACGACCAAGTCAGGAAATGTATCAGTTACAAGCAAGCAATCGCTTGTATTATTATCTGCAAGCCCTCCTTTTGTTTCTATCTGTTATAGCATTGATTTGTGGAATGTGGTTCTCAAGACGAATTGGTTTTATTCCAGCTGCCTTATCACGCTCTATAATTATTATATACGCATTCCTTCTTATCTCATGGTCTGACTGGATGGCAATAACCAAGCCCTTTCATGAGATGGAAGACTGGTTCTTTTTCGGAACGGTATTTTTAGTTTTTGGGGTGCTATATCTTTCATTCAAGGAATTAATGATTTTGTCGGGTATGCTGATAATCTCACAATACCTGATGCCTCAGCTGGCTTCCGGCCTTGGCTTTAGTTCATCACCAGGAAGGATTATTTATCTCGGAATACTTGGTGTCGCTTTTTGTGTATCCAGGATCATTTATTATGCAAGAATCCATAATTATCTCAATTGGGAAAATATTTCCAGGATAAATGCAACCCTGAAGCAGGAAGTGAATATGCACTTGAAGACAACGGAAGAGTTAGAGGATATAAGACAGGGACTCGACCGTAAAGTTCATCAGCAAACACGTCATTTAAGAGATGCAAATCAGAGACTAAGTGAGGAAATTGCTGAACGCAGATATGCAGATAAGGTAAGAGGAATTCTGTATCGCATTTCCACTTTCGTAAATCGGAATTTTGATCTTCCAGAGGTATTGGAGTTTGTTCATCAGCAGTTGTCATCAATAATGGATGTAACGAATTTTTTCGTTGGACTATATCACAAAACTAGTGCTGAGATAGAGCCAGTTTTCCAGCTGAATAGTCAGGAGAAGTTTGAAAGGTACCGTATTGGACACTCATTAAGTTCATATGTAATCAGACATCAACGTGCTGTACTATTGGATCATTCAGAAGTGCTGGCTTTAGCTGACAGAGGAGAAGTGGAGTTAGGAGGAATTCCGGCAAGTAGTTGGTTGGGAGTTCCTTTATTGGTTGAAGCCAAAGTTGTTGGGATTTTGATTGTTCAGAGTTACAAACCCAGTTTAGTTTATGATAAAACAGATCAGGAGCTTCTTGAATATGTTTCTGAGCACCTTGCTTCAGCTATTGCAAGAAATCAGGCTGAGACAAAGCTTATTAGTGCAAAGGAAAAGGCGGAGGAGTCAGATCGATTGAAATCAGCCTTTCTGGCCAATCTCTCACATGAGATTCGTACCCCAATGAATGCGATAATGGGCTTTGCTGAATTGATTGGACTTCCTGAACTTTCAGAAAAAGACCGGGAATATTATTCAGACCAGGTGGTCGAAAACTCTACGTTCTTGCTTACCCTCATTTCTAATATTATTGAATTATCTAAAATCCAGTCTGGTGAAATATTCCTTAAACCTGAGATCCGGCAGGTTAGTGTCGCTGTTAATGAAATGCTTCCATCAATAAAAAGTAAACTCAAGACTTTGAGGAAGGATCATTTGTATTTCAGAACCGATTTTGAGACAGGATCTTCAGACCTGAATTTTGTTGCTGACCCAGACAGGTACAGGCAGGTTATGAGTTGTTTGCTCGAGAATGCAATTAAGTTCACTGAAGAGGGTGGAATTGAATTGGGTGTGAGGCAATTTGATCGTTCAAGAATTCAATTTTCAATCAGGGACACGGGTATTGGAATGGATGCTGAGGAAACTATTAAAATCTTCGAATGGTTCAGGCAAGGGAATAAAGCTTCACAGGAACTTTATCGTGGAATGGGTTTGGGTTTAACCTTAGCCAAGATACTAATACAACAAATGGGTGGTGATATATGGGTTGAAACCGAACTTGGATCTGGCTCATGCTTCTACTTCACCTTACCTTCAAGTGTTCAGGTTCCAACTTTTGACCTGACAAATACCGCGACAAAAGCCAACGGCTCTGATTCGGCAAAGTCTCAAGCTAACGCCGGATAGCTTCCATCAATTATTTCTTGACTTAAATCATGTTTCTGACTGCCAATAGTCATGTTTCAGTTATTCGTGCTGTTATAATTTTAACAGCTAATTGATTGTGATTACAATAACAATAACTGACAAGGAATAACTCTCAAAAACAAATCAAAAATGGCTGATGTACAAAAGATTATCGGGGATGCTGTAAAGGTTCATGGAACTGAGCGAAAAGCCCTGATGCCTATTCTACAGGCAATTGTGCAAGAGAAAAATTATCTCAGTGATGAGGATATGATTTCTGTTGCAAATGTGCTTGACCTTTCAAGCGCTGAGGTATTTGGTACAGCAAGTTTTTACACTTTTCTGGATACCGAAGAGCGAGGGGAATATGTAGTGCGTGTTTGTAAAACTATCTCCTGCCATATGGCTGGGAAAGATGAAGTAATTAATGCACTGGAGAAGAACCTGAAAATAAAAGCTGGGGAGACCACAGTTGACAAGAAATTCACTTTGCTTACTGCAAATTGTTTGGGTTGGTGCCACAAGGGACCGGTTATGTTAGTCAATGATGAGGTTTATCCTGAGCTAACTCCACAAAAAGCAGTGGAAATAATTCAGGAGCATAAAAATAGGTAGTGGTAACAACATGAAAAATTCAACTATGGAAATCAAGACAATGAAAAGAGTTGATATAATTTTCGCGATGGAAGGTGTAGACCCAGTCAAAGTGGTCGAGAATGCCATTAAGCGAGATCAAGACGATATAATCCTGGATATGATTGATTCAGGACTCAAAGGCCGCGGTGGGGCAGGATTCCCAACTGGCTTGAAATGGAAGTTTACACGTAATGAAGATAGCCTTGAAAAGTATGTTATATGCAATGCTGATGAAGGTGAACCAGGGACTTTCAAGGATCGGGAGATTCTGGATAGAGTTTCTGAAAAGGTTTTTGCCGGAATGGCTATTTGTGGATATACTATTGGAGCAAGGGAAGGTTTCATTTATCTGCGAGGTGAGTATAACTTCTTGTTGAAGAAACTAAACCAAAAGCTCAGTGTTTTTAATGCAGCTATGAAAAAGCTGGGACTGGATTTTGTAATTGAGATTTGTTCAGGTAGCGGAGCTTATATTTGTGGAGAGGAGAGCGCTTTATTTGAATCTATGGAGGGGAAAAGAGGAGAACCACGAAATAAGCCTCCTTATCCAACAGTATCCGGATACCTCGGAAAACCAACAGTTATCAATAACGTTGAAACTCTGGTTTATGCATGTATGATTAATCGTCTGGGTGCCGAAGAATTCAAAGCATTGGGAACAAAAGACTCACGTGGATCCAAAGTATTTTCAATATCAGGAGATACACCAAATGCTGGAATTTATGAACTGGAACTTGGAATGACTGTAGATAGTTTTGTACAGGAATTTGGTGATGGTGACACGAAAGCTGTTCAGGTTGGTGGAGCTGCTGGCGGGTGTGTACCCAGAAAACAATTTACTGACACTGTTATTGGATACGAAGGTATTCCTACCGGAGGTTCAATGATGTTGTTTAACAGCACCAGATCTATGTATAATGTATTACATGATTATCTTGAATTCTTCACTGAAGAATCATGTGGGCAATGTACTCCATGCCGCGTGGGATGTCAGCAATTACTTATGGGTATTGAAATGATTAAACGAGGAGAGAGAACTCCAGCATACCTTGAAGACCTGAAGAAACTTGCAAAAACCATGAAGATATCAGCAAAATGTGGACTGGGTCAATCAGTTGCCAATCCTTTTGTTTCAATTGTTAACAATTTCAAAGAGGAGATTATTTATTAAAGATCTCAAAATCTGAAAATTATGAGTAAATATACAGTTAACCTTAAAATAAATGAGATTCCCATTTCTGTAGAGGAGGGTACAACCATACTGAAGGCTGCAAAAGAGCTTGATTTTCGTGTACCAACTCTATGCTACCATGAAGATTTGTGTGTAGCTGGGAATTGCCGTGTTTGCGTTGTTGAGCAAACAGGATCAAAGGCACTTGTAGCAGCTTGTGCAGTGCCAGTCTCAGAAGGAATGGAAATTCATACGAACAGTGCCAAGGTACGTTCAGCAAGGAAGCATATTATTGAACTTTTATTGTCAGAGCATAATTCTGATTGTACAAAGTGTTATAAGAATGGTAATTGTGAACTTCAGAGCCTGGCTCATGAATATAGGGTAGGAGATCATGTTTTTGCTGATCTGGTGACAGGTAAGCACACAATTGATAACTATTCACCTTCAATTATCAAAGACGACAGTAAATGTATCAGATGTCAGAGATGCGTCAGAACTTGTACGGAACTACAATCAGTGTCTGCACTGGCTGTAGCATATAAGGGTGACAAACAGAAAATCTCAACCTTCCTTGATCATCCATTGGTAGAAGTTGTATGTACCAATTGTGGACAGTGCATTAATCGCTGTCCTGTGGGAGCACTTATTGAAAAAACCTACCTGGAGCAGGTATGGGATGCTATCAATGACCCAACAAAGCATACCGTTGTTCAAACAGCTCCTGCTGTAAGAGTAGCAATTGGCGAAGAATTGGGTTATGACCCGGGTAACAGACTTACTGGAAAAATGGTTGGAGCTCTGAAACGTCTTGGCTTTGATTCTGTTTTGGATACAGATTTTACTGCTGACCTTACCATTATGGAAGAGGGCACAGAATTGTTAAGCAGGTTGAAAAGAGCTTTGGTAGATAAGGATCCTGATGTCAGGATTCCTATGACTACATCATGCTCACCTGGCTGGATAAAGTTCATCGAACATACATTTCCTGAATATCTGCCAAATGTATCAACCTGTAAATCTCCACAGCAAATGTTTGGGGCGCTTGCTAAAACATACTATGCACGTAAAAAGGGACTGAAGGCACAGGATATTGTGAGTATCTCTATCATGCCATGTACCGCCAAAAAGTATGAAGCTGATCGTCCTGAGATGCGCTCAAGTGGTTATAAGGATGTAGATTATGTTCTGACCACACGTGAACTGGGCGATATGATCAAACAGGCTGGTATCAATTTTAAAAATCTGCCCGAAACGAATTATGACAGCATCATGGGTGATTCAACTGGTGCTGGTGTAATCTTTGGTGCTACAGGTGGAGTTATGGAAGCTGCTTTAAGAACAGCTTATGAAATTGTCACGGGAAGAGAAGTGCCTTTTGATAATATCAATATTCTGCCAGTTCGTGGAATGGAAGGCATTAGAGAAGCTAAGGTGAAGCTCGAGGGATGTTTGGCTGAATGGTCTTTCTTAGAAGGTGTTGAAGTGTCATGTGCAATTGCTCATGGCCTGGCAAACGCCAGAAGGCTCATGAACGCTGTGAAGTCGGGTAAAGTGAATTATCATTTTATTGAGGTTATGGCTTGTCCTGGAGGCTGCCTGGGAGGAGGCGGACAACCTATTCCAACCAGCAAAGAGATACGCGATAAAAGAGCATCAGCAATCTATCAGGAAGATGAAAATATGCAAATCCGGAAGTCACACGAGAACCCGGAAGTAAAACAGATCTATGAAGAATTCCTGGGAGCTCCTAATGGGCATAAGTCACATGACTTGCTGCATACACATTACACTGCTCGTAACAAATACTAGTAATTAGAAGCTTTTGTTGGCAAAAGGGGCAATCCGTGAGGATTGCCCCTTTTTTTGAAAAACTAACAAAAATCATGTGCTACTGTTGATTTGAACTGTACTTTTGCGTTAAAATAATAACACTGTTATAGTAATAACAAAATATAGAAGTTTAAGTGTATTTGGGTCATAGGATTAGCCTTCGGGCAGGTGTTATGCGGATCAGATAACTGAATTATAAATTTCAAGGAACATGACAAAGGTCAATTCATTAAGTGAATTAAAAGCAAGGCGGGAAAGTCTGCAAAGCAGGAATAAAATCCGTGAAACCCGCGATCATAATCAGTCTGTGGTGCAGGTTAAAGTCGCAATGGCAACCTGTGGTATTGCATCCGGAGCAAGAGATGTAATGAATTTCTTCAGTGATGAATTGGAGAAACGTCGGATTGAAGCTCTTGTTACCCAGACTGGTTGCATGGGATATTGCTATGCAGAGCCAACGATTGAGGTTCATGTTCCTGGTGATGAACCGGTGGTTTTTGGATATGTTGATATTCAAAAGGCGGATGAGATAATCGAAAGATACATTCGCAGACAGGAGCAGGTTGATGGAATTATTCCGGTAGGCTATCGAACTATAGATAATGAGGAGGACTAGTTATGTTGAAAAGTAAAATGCAGTTAAGAGTTGCTCTGCGTAATTGCGGATTTATCGATCCCGAAAGCATAGATGATGCTATTGCAAGAGATGCATATGCAGCCTTGGCTAAGGTATTGGTTGAGTTGAAGCCTGCAGAGGCTATTGAAATATTGAAGGAATCAGGTCTGAGAGGAAGAGGAGGAGGAGGATTTCCAACAGGTTTGAAGTGGGAGATTGCTTCAAAGAATGAAGCTGATCAAAAATATGTTGTTTGTAATGCTGATGAAGGTGATCCTGGTGCTTTTATGGATCGGTCAATTCTCGAAGGTGATCCCCATACCGTTTTGGAGGCAATGGCAATCAATGGATATTGTATCGGTGCATCAAAAGGATTGATCTATATCCGGGCCGAGTATCCATTGGCAATTGAAAGATTGAAAATTGCGATCAGGCAGGCCCGGGAATATGGACTTCTCGGTAAAGATATCTTCGGATCAGGTTTTGATTTTGACATTGAACTTCGTTATGGAGCAGGAGCTTTTGTTTGTGGTGAAGAAACCGCTCTTATTCATTCGATGGAGGGTGAGCGTGGTGAACCAACCTTCAAACCCCCATTCCCTGCAGAATCGGGATTCCTGGGAAAGCCAACCAATGTAAATAATGTTGAGTCATATGCTAATATCCCGGTAATATATCTCAAAGGTGCTGATTGGTTTCATTCAATTGGTACTGGAAAATCAAAGGGCACAAAAGTATTTGCTCTCGCAGGGAAAATCAATAATGTAGGTTTGATAGAAGTCCCCATGGGAACTACTCTCAGGGAAGTGATCTTTGAAATTGGCGGCGGAATCATAGACGGAAAGAAATTCAAGGCTGTTCAAACAGGAGGACCATCCGGAGGGTGCCTGACTGAAAAACATCTTGATATCCCTATTGATTATGATAATCTAATTGAGAGTGGATCAATGATGGGTTCGGGTGGTATGATTGTAATGGATGAGGATGATTGCATGGTTTCCATGGCGAAATTTTATCTGGATTTCACAGTTGAAGAGTCATGCGGTAAATGTTCCCCCTGCCGGATAGGCAATAAGCGCCTTTACGAAATGCTCGATACCATAACAAAAGGGAAGGGATCGCTTGAAGATCTTGATCGATTAAGAAATCTGTGCGAGGTGGTAAAGGATACCTCTTTATGCGGATTGGGTCAAACATCACCGAATCCCATTTTATCCACAATGGACAATTTTCATGAGGAATACATTGCTCACCTGTCGGATAAGAGATGTCCCTCAGGACAGTGTAAAGATCTGATGAATTATGTAATTGATCCTGAGAATTGTGTGGGATGTACTGCTTGCGGAAGGGTTTGTCCGGTTGGAGCAATTACTGGAGAAAAGAAAGAGATTCATAGCATTGATACTGCAATTTGTATCAAATGTGGAGCATGTGAAGAAAAATGTAAGTTCAATGCAATCAGCGTTAAATAAATTGAAAATGGAATTAATAAATCTAACGATAGATAATAAAGCAGTCAAGGTTGAGAATGGAACCACCATACTGAAAGCTGCTAGTAAAGTTGGAATCAAAATTCCAACACTTTGTTATCTAGGTCTGGATGATCTGGGTGTGGAGAATAAACCTGGGGGTTGCAGAATATGTGTAGTTGAGGTAGAGGGGCGTCGAAACCTTGCTCCTGCCTGTGCTACTAATTGTGCTGAGGGGATGATTGTGAAATCTAACTCAATGAGAGTGCTGAATGCAAGGAAAACAGTTCTTGAACTAATCCTTTCTGACCATCCCTCTGATTGTCTGGTTTGTGCCAAGAATGGAAATTGCGATTTACAGTCTATGGCTCAGGATATGGGCGTTAGAGAGATTCATTATCAGGGAGAGCAGTCTCATTACAAAGAAGATTTTTCACCTTCCATAATCAGGGAGATGGATAAGTGCATTATGTGTCGCCGTTGTGAGACAATGTGTAATGATTTCCAAACCGTTGGCGCATTGTCAGGTGTACACAGAGGGTTTCAGGCTGTTGTAGCTCCAGCTTTTGAGCAGGATTTAGTTAAATCCCCCTGTACTTTCTGTGGTCAATGTGTTGCTGTTTGTCCTACCGGAGCTCTCACCGAGGTAGATCATACCAACCAAGTTATTCGTGCCTTGGCAAATCCAAGAAAAAAAGTTATCGTCCAGACAGCACCGGCCGTCAGGGCAGCTTTGGGTGAGTCTTTTGGCGAAGAGCCAGGTACTTTGGTTACAGGAAAAATGGTTACAGCTCTTCGTCAATTAGGTTTTGATTATGTTTTCGATACAGACTTTGCTGCCGACCTGACAATCATGGAAGAAGGTACAGAGTTGCTCGATCGATTGACACGTCATTTGAATGGTGAAGAGAATGTTGCCTTGCCAATACTGACTTCTTGCTGTCCGGCCTGGGTGAATTTCTTTGAACATTATTTCCCTGAGATGAGGGATATACCATCAACAGCGCGCTCACCACAGCAAATGTTCGGATCTATTGCAAAGACCTATTTTGCTGATATGATTGAGACAAAACGCGAAGATTTGGTAGTGGTGTCAATCATGCCTTGTCTGGCAAAGAAGTATGAGTGTCAACGCGATGAATTTTCAGTAGATGGGAATCCGGACGTGGATTATTCTATTTCAACCCGTGAACTGGCAGCATTAATCAAACAGGCAAATATCGATTTTGATTCACTGGAAGATTCAGATTTTGACCAGCCTATGGGCGAATCGTCTGGTGCTGGTGTTATATTTGGTACAACAGGGGGTGTTATTGAAGCAGCTTCACGAACAGCCTATGAATTATTTACAAAGAAAAAGCATGAAAGAATTAGTTTTGAAGAGCTGAGGGGATTTGATGGAATTCGGCAGGCAACTTTGGATTTCGACGGACTACCAATAAAAATTGGAATTGCACATGGTCTTGGTAATGCACGAAAACTCCTTGAGTCTATTCAGGATGGGAGCTGTGAATTTCATGCTATTGAAATCATGGCTTGTCCAGGTGGTTGTATAGGGGGAGGTGGTCAGCCGCTTCATCATGGTAAATCGTCGATATTGCTTGCACGTCAAAAAGCAATTTATGCTGAAGATAGTGCCAAACCAATAAGAAAATCTCATGAGAACAAGTACATTCAGGAGCTATATGATAAATTCCTGGGAAAACCAATGAGCGAGAAGGCGCATCATCTCCTGCATACTCACTATTTTGATAGGAGTGGGTCTGACATTGTTATTAAAAAGGACTAGTAATTTTAGAAGAACAAGATCATGTCAAGGATAAAAGTCGAATTGCACGAGAATCAGGTAATTGCCCTGAAGGATATTTGTAAATCATTTGAGAATAATCCACACGAGTTAATTAATGTCTTGCATAAAACACAGGAAATGTTTGGCTATCTGCCAGCTGAGATACAAGAGATTATCGCCATAGAGATGAATGTTTCAGTGGCTAAGGTTTATGGAGTGGTTACATTTTATTCATTCTTCACAATGGTTCCGAGAGGGGAGCATCCAATTTCTATTTGCATGGGTACAGCCTGCTACGTAAGAGGAGCAGATAATGTGCTGGATGAATTCAAAAAAGAACTAAAGGTTGAAGTTGGTGAAACTACATCTGATGGTAAGTTTTCGCTTAATTGCCTGAGATGTGTTGGAGCATGTGGCTTAGCACCAGTAGTGCTGGTTGGTGATAAAACTTATGGCCGTGTTTCACCTGAAGGTGTCAAAGAGATTCTTGCTGAATATTTATCATAATCAGAAACAGCCAAGTTGATTTATCCTCTGTGTCCATTAGTGGAACGGGGGGTTTATATGTACTGAATGTGTGTTTCTTTGAGAAATTTTTTTTTGAGAATACTGGCAATCCTCTTAATTACTGTCCTCCGGATTTCCAGTTCCACCGGTAAGCTCGGATCCTGATGGGCTATATTTATTCTTGTTCCGATAGTGAAATGAACTTCATCAGTTTGAAGAATCAAGCGGATGATATCATCCGCAGGCCCTTTCCCTAATCGGGTTTGGTCATTATGTTTCTCAAGTATACGGGATACCTTACCCAAAGTAAGAATCCCTTCTGTTACCAGATCAATTGATGCCATATAGGATATTGGGGGAAGCTCTTTGTCGTGGAACTCAAAACTATCTTCGATAGGTAGTTCCAGTTCCCGGCTGATAATATCAGCAGTAGTTGCCCCGCAAATGACTTTCTTTCCCTTGAAGTTTCTAACAGAATCAGCCAGTTTCATATCTTTCTCCTGTTCGTAAGGTGGGCCACTGCAAATCATTAGTTTGCGTGGCTCTCTGAAATATACAGATGCACAACTTGTATCATCCTTAGGTAGATAACCGTCATTTTGCACTGCAATATTTATCAAACGTGAAGCAATGGTGTCAGCAGAGATGGCTGGGTCACGGTAAATGAGTTGTTCAACTTCTGTGGCCATTTTTTCACGGCCCCAGCCAAATGGATATTTTGCTGAGCCAAGTCCGGACTGAGTAATGCCATCTGAGCAGACAATTATTCTATCCTCTTTCTGAGGCTTGAAAGAACAGGTGACAATTTCTTTACCAGCATTTCTTTCTGAGCTCAACATAATGCATTTCCATTCTGGCTGAAACACATTTTTCCCTCTCAGAATTAATGCTGCCGGATTGTCAAACTCAAGAATTTGCACCTCTTCATCATGAATAATATCAATTATTGTAAAAGTGGAATAGCTCATTTTTCTTTCTGAACAAACAGGAAGTGTATTCATGATGATCTCTGCAATGCGTTCTACTTCCTTATGCTCCCGGGTAAAACTCAGTGCCATTGTTGCTGTAAGTGTTGCCAGCATGTTGGCTTTTACACCATGGCCCATCCCGTCAGATAGAACGATTATTGTACGATCTTCTTCATTAACCCTTTCAGTCATGAAAACATCACCACAGATCCGTTCCCCACTGTGATTAACTTGTTCGCATTTGATCTCTATATGGAAGTCAACTTCTTTCACTTGCCATCTTTGGATTGGTAGGATTGGATGATGGAATTTAGCATTCGCTCAGTCTCAGCTGCTCCTTCTCCCAGTAAGAATCCTATTTTCTGAACCATTTGAAGATTGTTGTCAATAGTATCAGTTACTCGTTTCAGGACTTCTTCTTTTTGTACTTCAGGAGAGGACATGTCACGGAAGATAGCCCCAATAGTTTTGCCCTGCTGGATAGGAAAGATAGACAGGTTCAGTATTCTTTCGTTCAGCTTAATATCCTTATTACTCAGATTCTGATTGTTTTGAACTACATAATTGAATAATTGGAAAATATTTGGAGGTAATAAGCTGCTAATGTCAGCTCCTTGCAATCCTGGAATTACTTCATGAATACTCTGAGCTTCCTCTCCAAGAATATCAATTAGAACCTGATTTGCTTGTACGATTTTCAGATTCAGATCAGCAATGATGACTCCTGAAGGAATTCTCTGCATTACAGCTGAAATGGTGTCAGAAAAGGCCTGTACAGTTTGTTTTTCTTCCCGGGCAGTTTTTTCTGATTCTTCCAGGGCTTGCTTTGTTTTTGCCAACTGTTCATTGCTTGCCTGTAATGATTGAATATAGTCCTGACGGTTTTTTGATCCGAATGAATGACACATTTCTATTTTAGCCAGACCATGAGCAACGGCTGTGGCGAAATCATTGCAGCTGCTATATCCGCATGCACTGCAACCCCTGTCGACCCTGTCGTTACTCGTTTTTCCAATCGAATGAAGAATTTCTTCAATTTTATGAGCCGGAGGTGTTGGTAAGCGCTGGTCGTCGGCTCTGAATGAGTGACCTAGATCCAGGTCGGAGTAATTTGCCATTTCCTTTTCCCAATCACTCTCCGAAGTCACCTTTAACCTTTTTCTGGTATAGTCTTTAACTAGAGTCTGACGCATGAATTTACGCCCACCCGGTGACATTCCAGGACCCATTATGCAACCTTCACAATAAAGTAGATCCAGGTGTTTATGTATGTCATTTGATAGAACGAATTCGTTCATAGCATCGAGCATGTTATGCCTCCCGGATGAACTGTGAAAGTTACTGGTGAGCAGGTCCTCATTCTGACCAGCAGTTTGCATTAATCCGCTGGTAAGAGGAAACAGGCTTCCCTTACGACCAAATGGGGGATCAAATTCTTCAAATTCAACTTTAGTTTCTGTTATTTCATTTTTTAAGAATAACTGCCTTAGTTCAGTAAAGGTGATATGAGTATCAACTTTAGATTCATCCTTTTGTTCCTGCTGTTCTAATTTGGATGCCAGACAAGGAGATATCGCTATGACTTTAACAGAGGGTCCATATTTTTTTCTTACAACTGCAGCCATAGCAGCCAGAGGAGATAATATGGGTACAAGATTGTCAGTTAAACTGTTGTAGTATTTTGTCACCTGATATACTACTGCCGGACATTTAGATGAGATGAAATATTTTCCTTTGAATTCATTGAAGATCTGGGCATATTCACGGGCAATAAGATCTACTCCGAATGACATGTCGTTGACATAATTGAATCCCAGGGCCTTAATCATTCCGACAAAGTTTCTGTAATCAGTAATGTCAGGAAATTCCCCAGAGATACTCGGATCTATAATAGCCGCCGTAATCACATCAGATGACAAGTATTTTTCAACATTCAGGATATCAGATGTATAGCTGATCGCTTCTGTGGGACATACTGTGTAACAGCTCCCACATGCTGTGCATTTTTCAGTAATGATTCTTACTGCAGTAGCATTTGGTTTAACTTCGATTGCTCTGGCCGGACAATCACGTACACAGGCATAGCACAAAACACAGTCATCAGGATTTACTGTAAGGATTGGAAGTCTGTTCTGGATGCTTTTACCCGGCATTTTGATCCTCCAAAGCTTTTATTATATGCTGAATTGCATTGAGTTCACTTATGTCGTATATAAATTCTTCGTTGATCTTCAGAGTAGGACCGCTTTTACAGGCATTGAAACAATGAGCTCCTTTAAAAAAAATCCGATCCTCTAAGTTGTTTTTTCTGAGATATTCTTTGATCTGATGAACAATAACCTGGTTGCCTCGTGCAAAACATGAGCTTCCCAGACATATGCTGATCTCAATCCGGTTCATAATGGTTTATTTGTTCCAAATTTAACAATAAATTCTTCTTAGTCTTTTTAAATATTAATAAATTTGTATTTTTGTGTGTTATTTAAATAACAATGTTAGTAGTGTAACAAATATGGATTCAGGCATTGAAAAAATAGTAAACAGATATCCTCGCAAGATCAGGGAGAATCTTATTCCGGTTTTACAGGATATTCAAAGTGAATTTGGGTACCTGCCGGAAGAGGCTATCCCTCACTTGTCTGAGCATTTGGAATTGCCTGCCGTCAAGATATATAGTGTAGCTACCTATTATAACATGTTTCATTTCGAAAGTCGGGGCAAATACCATTTGCAGGTATGTGCAGGTACTGGATGTCATCTGGAAGGCAGTGATGGAATTCTTCGTGAGATAAGTCGTATTCTGGATATTGGCGATGGAGAGATGACAATCGATCGCACATTCAGCCTTGAACTTGTTCCATGTTTAGGAGCATGTCACTTATCCCCTGTTCTTGGAGTGAATGGAGTTCTTCACGGACAATTGACAAATCGAAAACTGGCAGAATTATTGGATCATTTAAGGATCACATGAAATGCACGGGAATATAAAGCAAATAAGTCAGGATCTTTTACCGGGCCTTCTGGATTACATGGCAAAGGGTTTAAAGGATGACACAGATGAGGGAGTTCTCAATGAGCTGGCTTTTCATAAGAGATCAATTATCAAGCACCCCTGTCTGTTTGTTGAAGACAGTAATAGTGCCAAAGCTGCCGGGAGTGTACAAACCCTTCAGGCTATTAAAGACTGGGCGCAAAGCAAGGCCTTGCATCTGGATGTTGTTTTAACAGGAGGTCTGGGCTATTTAAGCGGACAACCAGTAATTGGAATTCAATTGCCTGGCAGAAACAGATTATTCTTTGGTCCGGTACAGGATTATCAGGTTTCGCATCTGATGGAGGCTGTAATGAAGCATTTTGTACCAGAAGAAAACCTGCTTGGCCAATGGGATGTCGGGGGACAGATTGAATGGGAAGGTGTTCCATATCTTCATGATCATCCCTTTTTTGCTGGTCAGGAGAGAAGAGTTTTAAGGCTCAATGGGATAATAGATCCATGTGATGTGATGGATTACATTGCATGGGGCGGTTATAATGCTTTTGTGAAGAGTATCCGGTTTTATACTCATGAGGAAATTGTTCAACTGGTAGAAGCCAGTTCAGTCAGGGGTAGATCAGGGTCAGGCTATCCAGCAGCGGATAAATGGCAGAAAGTCATCTCCACTACAGCCCGGAAAAGATATGTGATTTGTAATGCAGATGAAAGTGACCCTGGCGCTTATATGCACAGGGTGCTATTAGAAGGAAATCCACATGTAGCAATCGAAGGACTAATGCTTGCCGCATATGCTATAGGTGCCAGTGAAGGAATTATTTATACCCGATCACGGTACTCCAATGTGGTTGATAGATTAGAATGTGCCGTTGATCAGGTGAGAGAATTGGGATTGATCGGTCAGGATATTCTTGGAAGTGGCTTTTCATTTGATATTAAAATCAGAAAAGGACCCGGAGCATATGTCTGTGGTGAAGAAACTGCCCTTATTGCAAGTCTTGAAGGAAAACGCGGTATGCCCAGGCCAAAACCTCCCTATCCAGCTAAGTCCGGATTATTTGGAATGCCTACCCTGGTGCATAATGTAGAAACCTTATCGCAAATTCCACTAATAGTCGATAAGGGACCACAATGGTATAAAAGCGTAGGAACTGAAGAATCGTCAGGTACAAAGCTTTTTAGTCTGGCAGGAAGATTTAATAAGCATGGTGTAGTGGAGGTTCCTTTTGGATATATTTTAAAAGACCTTACTGACTTAAATGCCCAGGGAGTGAAGAATTGTAAGAAGGCCAAAGCCATATTGGCAGGAGGACCATCTGGCAAGTTCATAAGTAGTAAGAATTTTGATATTGCTCTCGACTTCGAAGATTTTGAAAAAAGCAATCTGATTCTTGGATCAGGAAGCCTTGTCTTATTGGATGAGAGCTCATGTTCAGTAAATCTGATCAGTCACCTCATGAAGTTCATTCAAAAAGAAAGCTGCGGCAAATGTATACCTTGCAGAGAAGGGACTCGGCGGATGGCAGAAATCCTTGATAAGGTTATACGTCGGCCTGAAAGGGATAAAGAACATGATACTTTACATAGATTTAAAGGAGTAACACAACTCAATGACCTGGCCAGGGTTATAGGTGAAACATCATTATGTGGCCTGGGTAAAGGAGCAGCTAATCCACTGCTTAGTGCTCTGGAACATTTCAGAGAAGAATTTGAAGAACACCTCTTCAACAGGGTGTGTCCGGCTGGCGTTTGTCAGGATCTCAGATCATTTGTTATTGATGCTGAAATATGCAACGGTTGTTATGTCTGTTTCAGTAAATGTCCTGAACAAGCAATTATAGGATCACCACGGCAAGTTCATGCAATCATTCCTGACCGATGTACTGGCTGTGGCAAATGCCATGAAGTTTGCAAATTTAATGCGGTCTTTATTCAGTAATAATTTAGCTATGCAAATAGAGATTGAAGTAAACGGCCAAATACTTAAAACCCGAAAAGGCGATATTCTGTTGAGTGTTCTTAATCAAAATGGTATTCGGGTGCCTACTTTGTGCAGTATGGAGGGCTTCCCTCCAACCGGAGCATGCCGTTTATGTATTGTCGAAGTGGAGGGAATGGCAGACCTTGTTCCAGCTTGTAGTTATCCCGTTGAGGAATGGATGAAGGTGAATACTCATTCGGCCCGAGTTATTCAGGCCAGAAGGACAATTGTTGAGTTATTGATTTCAAATCACCCGGATGAGTGCCTTTATTGTTTTCAAAACAAGCATTGTGAATTACAGAAGCTTGCTACCGAACTCAATGTTATGGAAAGGAAAGGGCGGACACGGCAATTTACCAGGAAAATTGATCGCTCAAGTCCATCTATCATCCATGATGCTTCAAAATGTGTTCTGTGTGGTCGATGTATAAGAATTTGTGATCACCAGAGGGTGTCGGCCCTTGAGTTTATAAGTCGTGGAACAGAGATGCGTGTTGGTACTGTCGGCGACAAAGGTTTGAGCTCTAGTGATTGCATCTCATGCGGACAGTGTATCAGAGTTTGTCCGACAGGTAGTTTGCAGGAAAAAGGACATCTTGACGAACTGATAAGTCACCTGCATCAAAAGCAACAGCAGGTTATTGCTTTAGTAGACCCTGCGGTTATGGTTTCCATTGGTGATGAATTAGGCTTTCGATCAGGAAAAGATGTTTCAGGCCTGCTTTTTTCAGCTCTGAGAAAGATTGGATTTGATCAGGTGCATTCCGGATCTGAATCTGTTGACATAACAATGTTCCAGGCTGCAAGGCTTTGGAAGCATACTGCCACCAAGGGACCAGGACCTTCGTTGATTTCCTTTTGCCCATCATGGATGCAATATATTGAAAATCTCCGTCCAGATCTGATGTCTTGTGTATTACCTGTCTTAAGTCCGGCCCAAACCTTTGGCCGATTGATAAAAGACATAAATACAAATTCATACATTGTTTATTTTTCACCTTGTGTTGGATCCAAGATGGAAAGTCAGAAGGCAGAGCATCAAAAAGAGGGAATTCCATATTTGAATTCAGTGATGAGTACCCGGGAATTAATTCAACTAATCCAGTTGTTTGGCATTGACTTTGACCGAATCAATAATGAGGTACCGGATTCACTTTTAAATTCTGTTCCAATGAGCAGGTTGTTATCTTCCTTATCGGGCGGATACATGGAAGGATTAATGAAAGCTATCTCGGTTGTTGACCCCGACAATTATTCATTAGACGGAAACAAAGCAAAGTTCAGAGGGCCAAAATCCTGCAAGAAAAATATAATGTTGCATTATACCATTGAGCAGAAATGGACAGCTTGTTCAACATTGGATGAAGGGATCAATTTGATTGATCAGTCTATGCAATCAAAATATCCTGAATTGTTTGAAATTATGGCATGCCCTGGGGGCTGCATAAACGGAGGAGGGCAGCCTGGTAACAAATCAGATAAAGTCAATAAACCACGTATCAAGGAGATTTATGATCAGGACAGTGAATTGTCAGGGCAAATTAGCCAACTGTATGCAGAGGTATCTAAGGTCTCAAAAAAATTGCCTGTTTTGGAATTGAAAGCAAAGGAAGATTAAGTTATGGTGTGTGCAGTAGAGAAAAGAGAAAAGCTCGTATTTACAATTCCAAATCGGTGCCGGGTTTGCTATACTTGTGTTAGAGAATGTCCTGTAAAAGCTATTCGGATAGAAAATGGCCAGGCAGCTGTTATGCATGAGCGCTGTATTGCTTGTGGAAACTGTGTGAAAGTTTGCTCACAGAGTGCCAAGGCTTATTTGCTCGAAAAAGACATGGTACGCGGATTTCTGGCCTCAGATGTATCAATAATCGCCCTGTTGGCTCCGAGTTTTCCTGCAGAATTTACCGAATTTGATGACCATAAAGTACTTGTTGGAATCTTGTATGAGCTGGGTTTTGATCGGGTTTGTGAGGTTGGTTTCGGGGCGGATTTGGTAGCACATGCCTTTAGTAAATTATTGTCTGATCCAGAGCAGGGGCCCATGATTAGTTCAGATTGTCCCTCAATAGTACAGTTTGTTGAGCAGTATCATCCTAAACTTGTTAATAAGCTGGCACCCATTGTGTCACCTATGGTGGCAATGACCCGGGTGGTCAGGGAAAAATACGGAAAAGATCCACATATTGTTTTTATCGGTCCGTGCATTGGGAAAAAAGCCGAATCAAATGAAATAGATGCAGGAATTACTTTTCACGAGCTGCGATCTATGATTGAAGAATCTGGTATTGATTTTCATGCAGTTAAGCCTAAAGAATTTGACCCGCCAATAGCTGGTAAAGGGGGCATCTTTCCGGTGAAGAGAGGACTGCTTCAAACTCTTAATATTCCTGAAGATCTATTCGAAGGGAAAATGGTTGTGGCTGAAGGGCGTGCAAATTTTCCAGAAGCGATTGCTGAATTTGAAAATGGATCTATTGCAGATCAAAATATGGAATTACTCTGTTGTGATGGTTGTATTATGGGTCCGGGTATGTCAGATGGAGGCAAGAGGTTTCTCAGGCGATCGCGTGTTGGTGATTATATGAGAGAGAAGATGGATTCTTTGGATCTTGATCAATGGGGGGTTAATATGCAGAAATACAAGAAGATAGATTTGTCCAGGGTTTTTACACCTTATGATTGCTGCTTATCTGTACCCGAAGAAGATAGGATTATTGAGGTATTGAAAAGTATAGGCAAATTGGGAGAAAAGGACCATCTGAACTGCGGCGCGTGTGGTTATGACTCTTGCCGAAACCATGCTATCGCAATTGCCCAGGGTTTTGCTGAAACAGATATGTGTTTGCCCCATATGATTGATAAACTGGCAAATGCTCAAATGGCTCTGAAGCAAACTGAGAAATTAGCCCATCTGGGACAATTATCAGCTGGAATTGCCCATGAGCTGAATAATCCTCTTGGGGTAGTTATGATGTATGCCAATCTAATGGCAGATGATTATCCTGATGGCCCTATGAGAAAGGATATTGAGATGATTGTTACTCAGGCCGACCGGTGTAAAAGAATTGTAGGAAACCTCCTGAATTTTGCTCGTAAGAATCAGGTCAGGAAGGATCCGGTTGAGGTGATACAATTGCTGTCTGACAGTCTTGATGCTGTTTTAGTACCTGATGGGGTTAGTATTGAGCTTGTTCATCAGGAGAAAGAAATCATTGCTGAACTTGATCGCGAGCAAATGATGCAGGTTTTTACCAATCTTAATCGAAATGCTGTGGAAGCAATGTCAGATGGTGGAGTTCTGACTGTAAAAGTTGATTTGGAGCAAGATGAAATAAGAATCACAATCAGGGATACAGGAACTGGAATCAGTAAAGAAAATATGGATAAACTTTTCACTCCTTTCTTTACCACGAAGGAGTTTGGTAAAGGTACAGGACTTGGACTTGCTACTACATACGGTATTTTGAAAATGCATAAGGGAAGAGTAGAGGTGAAATCAAATAATATTCCAGCTGAGGGACAAACAGGAACCAGTTTTATTCTTTTTTTACCTAAAAATAACTAAGCAAATGAAGCACATTTTAATTGTGGATGACGATGCGGATTGTTTATTTCAGTTGAAGTTACAAATGAGCAATCTGGGATATTCCGTTACAGCACTTGAGTCACAATTTTTGGCAGAAGAATGGCTGGAGGATAGTGAACCTGATCTGGCTATCATTGACCTGATGATGGAAACAGAGGATTCCGGATTCATTCTCAGCAGAGGGCTTAAGAATAAATATCCTGATGTACCTGTAGTAATACTGACAGCTGTGACACCTGAGACCGGACTGTCATTTGACTTGCAAACATCTGATAGCCAGCAATGGATTAATGCAGACCAATATATCGAAAAGGGACTACATCAGGAAACTCTTTTTGCCCGGATCGAACAATTGCTTAAATTATAATCGTGGTACAATTAAAAGTCCTTGTAGTAGATGATGAACCTGGCATTCGCTCAGGTATTAGCCGAGCCCTGGAACGATTTGTCGTGGGATATCCTTTCATGGACGAAGATATTGCTTATGCAGTCACTGAAGTGAATTCAGGGGAAGAGGCGATTGAAATGTTTAAAGTGGATAAGCCTGATATTGTTCTCCTTGATAACAAACTTCCCGGGATGGATGGTATTGAGGTATTGCAATATATAAATAACCATCAGTTGGATATTGAGGTTATGATGATTACCTCTTTCGCCTCACTCGAATTGGCTGTTAAGGCGACAAATATTGGTGCTTATGACTTTGTGCCAAAGCCTTTCACACCAAGGGAACTTCGCTCTTCGATAGAGAATATAACCAAACATCTCTTTCTCAAAAGAATGACAAGGAAAATGAACAGGGAAGGACGGCAGATCCGTTTCCAGTTTCTTTCTATTCTGAGTCATGAACTGAAAACACCATTGAATGCTGTTGAGGGTTACCTTAATATCATAAAAGAAAGACAGGCTGGGGAGAATCTGGAGAATTATGATGACATGGTGAACAATGCCATGCAGAGGATAAAGGGAATGCGAAAGTTGATTATGGATTTTCTTGATCTTACTCAGATTGAATCAGGAAAAAAAGCCAGAGAAGTCCGACCACTTGATATGGCTCAGATTGCAAATAACTCGATTGATTCTTTATCCCCACTTGCTATACAAATGGAAGTGAAAGTGGAATTGCATTGCTCAGGAGATTTAATTGTTCCTTTTGACCAGGATGATATCGAGATTATTCTGAATAATCTAATTTCTAATGCTATAAAGTATAACAAACCGGGCGGAAAAGTGATTTGTCGACTAGAAAAATCACCTGATAGTTTTGATATCCTTATCCGGGATACTGGTATTGGCATCCCTGAGGATGATCAGGAAAAGCTCTTTCAGGAATTTGTCAGGATAAAAAATGCCAATACCCGTCATATTGCTGGAAGTGGCCTGGGATTATCAATTGTTAAGAAGATTCTGGATTATTATGATGGGCAAATTAAACTGCAAAGCGAGGAGAATATTGGTTCAACATTCAGCATTAGTTTACCCGTGCAATAATTTTCGTATGTTTATACTTTGTTAGCAAAAAATCTGAACCATGAGTATCCCCGAAAAAACAGTTGCGCGGCTTAGTGAGTATCGCCGGATCTTGCTTGATTGTCTTGCAAAAGGTCAAACACATATATTCAGTCATGAACTGGCAAATTTAAACCATATTACAGCCGTTCAGGTGAGGAGGGATATGATGCTAATGGGCTTCAGTAGTATGCAACGAAAAGGCTATAATATTAAAGAACTAATCGGTGCAATTGGAAACCTGATTGATACTACTAACGGATTGAATGTTGGTGTTATTGGTGTAGGTAATTTCGGGAAAGCGGTAACTGGATATTTCAGAGGTAAACGATCGAAACTTAACATTGTAGCAACTTTTGATGTAAATGAGGATAAGGTAGGCAAGGTTGTAAGCGGTGTAAAGTGCTATCATATAGATGATTTGGTCAGTATAATAAAGAAGCTGAAAATTAGTATTGGTATCCTCACAGTTCCTCCTGAGCATGCAAAAAGTATTGCTGAATTATTAGCTGCAAATGGCATACAGGGCATACTTAATTTTACAACCGTACCTCTCAATATGCCCCCCCCAGTATATCTTGAAGAGTATGATATGATTACATCAATTGAGAAGGTAGCATATTTCGTAAAGAAATACGACGAAGAAAAAAGGAGTTTCAGCTAAAGGGCTATCTTTGCGGGCCATATTCTATTCTAATTAATAGAGTGAGCCTGCAATATGAAAGTACACAGGGTTTTCAATAATGTAAATATTTCGAAATCGGTTATTACTACCGGTTCATTTGATGGTGTACATGTAGGACATAAAGTTATTTTGAACCGACTGATACAGCGCGCTTCTGAAAAAAATGCAGAATCTGTATTAATTACTTTCTACCCTCATCCCAGAAAAGTATTGTACCCTGACACAGAGGGCAAAGATCTTAAAATGATCAACTCTCAGAATGAGAAGATTGCTTTCCTGGAGGAGACAGGGCTCGACCATCTGATTATTGTAGAATTTACAGTGGATTTTTCCAGAATCAGCTCAGGCCAGTTTGTAAAGAACTATCTGGTTGACCGGCTTAATGCCTGTCATGTCATTATTGGTTTTAATCATCATTTTGGTCATAATCGTTCAGGTGATCTTGATATTCTGACCCAATTAGGAAAGGAATGTGGATTTGAAGTGGAGGAGATACCTGAGCAGGATATACAAAATGAGTCTGTTAGTTCAACAAAAATCAGAAAGGCACTATTCGAGGGATATATTCAAAGAGCTAATGCCTACCTGGACAGGTCATATTCTTTTTTTGGTAAGCCCTGCCGGATGGAGAATGCTGAACAAATTTTTTGTATTAGAATCAGTGATGTAGATAAGTTGATTCCTCCTTCTTCAGTCTATGCCGCTTCATTTCTACATGAAGGAGTCAGGCAAAAAGCAGTTGTTTGGCTTGAAGAACAAGGGGAAGAGGGGATACTATGGTTTTATCCTGATGTAAGCGTATCTAAGAATATTAGTGAGGATTTAAGAATGCAGTTCCACAAAAGAATAGGAGACGAAGTTGTTGAAGGCCTTCCTTGCACAGAGAGCGTGGAAAAAAATGTAGAGATTATTCGGGAACTAATTTATTAGTGAAATGTCTGAATGATTTGTTCCCTGATTGCTTTCATATCTTTTCTTTCCATCCCTGGCTCCTGATCAAGGCTAATATTAATAAACTCCCGGATGGGTGGATCAGGCAGAATAAAAATCTCCTGACCAAGGATTAATGCCTCATCCAGATCATGGGTGACAAAAGCAACCGTTCGGGGCTCAAACTTCCAACTGTCAATAAAGGCCTGGATCAGAGCTTTTTTCAGGAGCAGGTCGAGGCCCTGAAAAGCTTCATCCATCAGAACCAGCGTGGAAGGGTAAGCAAAAGCTCTTGCAATAGATACTCTTTGTCTCATACCGCCGCTTAACTCACGTGGATACGAAAAACGGTTCTCCCATAGATTTACTAAGCGTAGATATTGTTCAGCAGTATGCCCAATCTTTTCATCTGGCATTTTATCTTTCAAGGGAAGTATTACGTTTTGGTATACATTTTTCCAGAGCATAATTCGTGTCTCCTGAAATATGTAAGCAGGTATTTCTTCACTCAGGCCGTCAATATAACCATCATCAGGTTTGGTAATTCCTGCCAGTAAATTAAGCAGGCTGGTTTTTCCACATCCGGAGGGCCCCAGGAAACAATTTATTTTGCCTGAATGTAAAGACAGTGATAGTTGCTCGAAAATCTTTTTGTCCTCATAGGAGAATGATATGTTATTCAGCTTTATCATGTTGTGTACCAATGAGTATGTGGTTTCAGGGCTTTTTTAATCAGGATCTCAAAGATAAATCCTATCAGTACAGCAACCAAAGTCCAGGCAATGAGGTCAGCAACTAATAAATAGCTTTGGGCTTTTTGCATGCCGGTACCTATACCAAATCTTGGTTGACTGAGTACTTCACCAATTATTATCGCTCTCCACCCAAAGCCTACCGCAGTGATAAGTCCGCTGAATATAAAGGGAAGCAGGCCTGGTAAATATATTTCCCTGATAATCCTGATGTTTTTCACATTATACACCTGGGCCATTGTGATGATTCCTTTGTCGACAGCTTTGATACCCTCGGTGAGATTGGTTGTTAGAATAGGAAACATAGTCAGGAAACTGATGAAAACAGGAACATGCTCAACTTTAAACCAGATCAGGGCCAGCAGAATAATGGATATTACCGGAGTAGATCTTATAATTACCAATATAGGAGCAAAAAATGCTTCAATGGCAGGTGATAAACCTGAGGGTATACCCACCAAAAGACTCACAAGGAAAGCCAATGCAAAACCCATCAGACCACGAATCAAGGTTGAACCCAATGCCTGATAAAAACTGGCATCATACCAGAAACTTAAAAATGTTCTGAAGCTCAACCAGGGGCCTGGCAGTATAGCTGATGAATTCATGCTCCGCGCAAGCAATTCCCATATCACTAATATAATGAGGATTGATAAAGCTGTAATAGAATTATTTCGAGTAAATAAAGCTTTCATCCGTTTATATTTATTTTAATTGTCGGATAGAGCTCGCACAACAAAAATAATCATCCGCGTGTGTGTTAAAATATTTTTCCTTTTGTCATGCTCGGTTCATCCGTTTATATTTATTTTAATTGTCGGATGCAGCTCGCATAACAAAAATAATCATCGCGTGTGTGTTAAAATATTTTTCCTTTTGTCATGCTCGGTTCATCGGGGATTTTGCCACCAATAGTTTCGGGATCAAAAGTATAAAAAACTTTCAGGTATTTTTTAAGCTCTCAGTTTGATTTCTGTAGCATTCTCTCATTCATATCAATTAAATGAGAAATAGAATTATTACTCCGGATTGCATTACTCAGATGGTTTCACTCATTGATGTTCAGAATTCAAAGGATGGAGTATTGTGTGAATTTATGAATATCTTTCACCTCAGAAATCAATACCAGAAATAACTAAATTAAATATGAAAAGAGCAAGACCCTTAATATTTATTTTTGTCGGTTTCATGTTGTCCCTGCCAAGTCAGGCTCAGAATGATAATCTTAGCAGCATTGAGGTCATTAGTTCTGCAGGCGTCTTTGAGTCTGCTTTCATGATCAGACCTGAAGGTCGTTACAAAAAAGTTCATGGTAGTCCCTACCTGAATGAAGCTTGGCTTTCAGGGCTTATCTGGCTGGATGGTGACACGGTAGCTGGAAAGTATCTCATGCGTTACAATGTTTATGGGAATGAAATGCAGTTTATTCATAAGCAAGATACATTTGCTGTTTCGAATCCTCTTCTTATTGATAGAATTCAACTTGGCAATCAAGTTTTTGAGTATCTGGCCTTCATTCATCGCGATAACCAGAGCATCGCATATTTTGAAGTGTTAGAGGAGGGTTTTTTCAGACTTTTGGTACGACACCGTGTGCGATTGCTTAGAGGGAAGGAACCTGTTACGCCGTATCATTCACAAAATCAGTATGATAGATTTGTGACTGGCAGTACATATTATATACAGCACCATGGAGATGCTATACCAGTTGAAGTTCCGAAAAAGAAAGCGGATTGGATTAAACTGGCCGGATTAAATGGAGGGAAATTCAAATCTTTTCTCCATTCTGAGAAAATAAGATTACAAAAAAAGGATGATATAATAAAAACTCTTAAATATCTGAATGAACTGGAAGGCTCATAGAAAAACTGGGAATTGTTTTCCTGTAAAAAGAATAAAAAAAGGGCTGTTTTTGCAGCCCTTTTTTTATTTGTTATAGACTTTCTAACCGTCTTGAGGATCCTTTTCTGTTGGGATTGGATTTTCTCTCACATCCCACCAAACTCTGGCTCCAAACATTCCATCATTCAGGTTAGGAATACTTTGCCTGGATTTTGCATCGTTAAGGTTAAGGCCATTTTCACTTTGCTCACCATCTGAATATGGCATACGGATGGGTAAGCCCAAACCAGGGTATTCTGTTCCTTCAAGCTCATATTCAAAAATACGACTTGGTGTATGGGTTCTTCTCACTTCAGCGAATGCTTCAACACCCTGACCAAAGATGGCCATCCATTTTTGTTCAGTGATCAATTCTACGGCTTTAGAACCATCGAAGGCAACTTTAGCATGAGCCAGGTAAGCATCAGCGGCATCACCAAGTCCCCAGTTATCAAAACTAGCACGGATTCCGGCCTCGTAATTGGCTTGTGGATTCCCGCCTGTACGGGCCTTGTATTCTGCAATGTAAAACTCTACTTCCGCATATTGTAGCAGAAATACAGGTGCATCTGAAGTATACGCAATCTGAATTCCAAGGAGTGATCTGTTGTTGACTCCTGGGTCGTTTGCTGCTCCATTCTGTTGACCTTTGTATTCTCCGTCTAATCCACGTGGCTGTGCAAATACTGGCAAACGGGGATCGTCACGATCTTTCATGAAATTCACAGCTGTTTGTGAAATACTTTGATCAGTACGTGTGTACAGTGTATTATAGATCGGATTTCGATAGGGTAGTACACCAGGGTACACCAAAGTACAGTTGTCAAGATTGCTTTCCATAAGTGGCCACTTTCCTGAGTCACCTAACATTTCTGCAATTTTACTGTCTGCTTCAGAATAAGCTTCCGAGGTTCTTGTCAGCATCCTCAATCTTAATGAATTGGCAAATTTCTGCCATGCGATTGGATCTCCTCCATAGATTACATCCCCGGCACCAAAATTCATGCTGGTACTTCCAAGTAAAGTATTAGCCATGGGAAGAATATTGTTGATGAGATCCATATAGATAGACTCCTGAGTGTCGTAGACAGGGGTTAATATTCCATCTGCATCGAATCCACCAATTGCTTCTGAATACGGTATATCCCCAAAAACATCTGTCGTTTGCATCCAGTTCCAGGCAGAAAGCACCAGGGCTGCACCATGCAGTGCATCATCTGTTTTAGTATCTGTAGCCGCGTAATCAGCAGTTTTATCTAATACAATCTTTAGATTCTTCTGATAAGTATAGTTTGCGTTGAAGAATCCATCTTGCTGACCTGCTCTCAATTGGTACTTGTCTTCATCTATATATTGAACTTTAGCCCATTGCTGACTCCAGCAACCCAGGTAGGTGTGTTGAATCCAACCCCCCAGCCAGTTGTTTACGCTATTTATTTCAACATTTGTAAATACCATAATTGCAGGAACGTCTGTTGGAGCGTTCGGACTTGTATTTATCTCCTCAAAGTTTTTGGTACAGGATAATCCTAACCCAACAAGAAGGAGAATGACCATTGATATGTTAATTGTCTTTTTCATTTCTTTGTGTTTTTGTTTATCCTTTATAATGTGAGTTTGAGATTGAAACCAATACTTCTCGTTGATGGGATCATATTACTTTCTACCCCTTGAACATTACCTGCGGAGAAAGAGTTCTCCGGATCAATGTGTGGGATATTTTTGTAAATAAGCCATAGGTTACGACCTACAAGAGAAAGGTTTGCTGATGAGAATCCGACGTTCTTTAGCCAGGATGGTTCAAAAGTATATCCCAGAGCGATTTCACGTAGCTTTATGAAGCTGGCATCAAAAATACCCAGTTCGTTTTTGCCCCAGTGCCCTTCGAAATAATCCTGAGCACCACCATATACTGTGTTGGTGATTGCATCAGTAACAGAGTTTCCATCTGCATCAGTTAGAATCACATTACCATCATCGTCTAATGTTCCCATAACGCCATCGACTAAAATTCCACCTCCTTCTTCCAATGGATCTCTAACATTCTTTCCATTTGGATTAATGGCTGCAGTCTCTTCAATAACGCCAGAGTATGCTCCGAACCAGTAGGTTACAGAGAACATGTCGCCTCCCTTCCTAAAGTCAATAAGGGCGCTGAGATCCCAGTTACCAAGAGTGAAACTGTTTCGGAATCCTCCCATGAAATCAGGCATTACATTTCCAAGAATAACATTCTCAGAAGTTCTGTATAGCTGACCACTGCTAGGATTAACAATTGCTCGTCCTGTGTATCTTACTAAATCGTTTCCAAGAGCATCCTGTTCAACAATTTTGTTTTCACGAACAATTCCACGACCATAGATCATACCATAATCAAACCCGGGACGTGCCTGGATATTGATACTCCAGGAACCATAATACAGGTCAATGAAGGTGAGGTCTTCGTAAAGGTCAAGAACTTTTGATTGATTATCAGCATAATTAATCGTCATGTCCCAAGTGAAATTTCGCTTCTCTATCGGACGCACATTCATCAGGATTTCAATTCCCGTATTCTGAACATTACCGGCATTAATAGTCTTGCCACTAAATCCTGTTGCATCCGATACAGAGATGTTCATGATCTGATCGGTTGTATTAGATTTATACCAACTAAAGTCAAGACTCAGACGGTTTCGGAAGAATTTCAAATCCGCACCAAATTCCATTGAAGTGGTAGTTTCTGGTCTCAATGCCAATGGAGGGATGGTTCCTGTGTATGACAGGGAAGGATTACCAAAGAAAGGATCTGATGATCCGTAGGTACCAGCAAGCTGATAAGCGCCTGTGTCTTTACCTACTTGTGCCCATCCACCACGGATTTTACCGAAACTCAGGAAGTCACTATCCAGACCCATTAATTCTGTAAAAATAATTCCAGTTGAGAAGGAAGGATAGAAGTACGAGTTATTGTCTTGTGGCAGTGTGGAAGACCAATCATTTCTGGCGGTCAGGTCAAGATACAACCATCCCTGGAATCCAAAACTGGCTGTAGCATACACTGATTGAATTTGTTTCCTGTAGTAGTTGAGTGCAGTTGTTGGTGTGACGTTAGCATTACTCACAGAATATAGGTCAGGTACAATAAGTTCAGCTACATGAGAGGATTGATTACGGCTATAGTAACTCATAATATTACCACCTAAACTTGCATTAAGGTTGAGGTTTTCAGTAAGGTCTTTACTGAAAGACAAAAGTAGGTTCGCATTCAATTCGTTTCTAAAGCTTGAATAGGCAGAGAATCTTCCTTTGGGCCAGTCATTTGAGCCCATTGCTCTTTTTTCTAATCTTTCCTCATTATAAAGGTCAGTTCCGACACTGGCTCTCAGATTTAAAAAATCTGTAATATCATATTGTGCAGTGACATTTCCAAAGATTCTGTTTCGAGCTCTGGAGTTTGTGTTTTTATTCAGGGTCCAGAATGGGTTGTCGTGGTAGGAGTGATTCCAATTGTAGGGTTTCCCTGTAACAGGATCAGTATTCATCCACGTATCACTCAAATGGGCCATGTCGACCTGGCGACCAAACCATGTTGATTGCTGAAGTACATTCAGGGAACTATATCCATTACCAGGTATATTCTCGCTAGTATTGTTTACATAGCTGGTAGAAGCACTAACCTTGAACTTAGGGCTTATATATGTGCTACCGCTCAAGTTAATGGTGTTTTTCTTCAGGTCAGTATTCGGTAAAGTTCCAATATGATTGAAATTGGTCAGTGATAGTCTGAAAGAGGTATTTTCCGTGCTTTTTGAAACCGCAATATTATTGGTTATTTGGTAACCAGGACGGAAAATATCCCGTACATTATTTGGATTTGGAAGCCATGGGGTAGCTGTACGAACACCCGTCTCGGGATCGTATGGTGAATCAAATTGGGTAATAAGTCTCCCATCCATTAAGGGGCCCCAACTTTCATCCACATGGTCCATAATTCCGCCTCCGTTGCCATCAACATACTCAAATTCACCATTATATCCTTGGCCATACAAGTTTTGATAGTCAGGAAAAATGGCTGCCTGATCCATCAAGACACTGGATTCAAAACTAACTCCAAGGCCAGGCTTCTGTGTGCCCTTTTTTGTGGTGATCAGGATAACTCCATTAGCAGCTCTGGATCCGTAAATAGCTGCAGCATTTGCACCTTTTAGAACGGAGACATTTTCAATGTCAGAAGCGTTCAAGTCCATTGCAGCATTTCCATAGTCAACGCCACCGTATGCACCGAGGCTTGAGTATGAGTTGCTGACAGGTACTCCATCCACTACAAAAAGTGGTTGATTATCACCAGTAAGTGAATTGTTTCCACGAATTAGAATACGTGAAGAAGAGCCAACCGCTCCTGATGAATTTGTAATCTGAACACCTGCAACTTTACCTTGCAGAGTATTCACGATGTTTTGCTCTCTGGCCTTGGCAAGTTCGTCTCCTTTTACATCCTGGACCGAGTACCCGAGTGCTTTTTTCTCTCTGGATATACCTAGCCCGGTGACAACGACTTCTTCAAGACCCAGTAAGTCTTCCTCCATTTTAACGTCAATAGTAGTTTGGCCACCAATGATTACCTGGGAGGTTTTCATTCCGATAAAGGAGAACTGAAGTCTTTCAGTTCCTTCTGGAACTATAAGAATGTATTTTCCTTGATCATTAGTAATGGTCCCGATACCAGCGTATCCTTTGGCCATTACTGTCACGCCTGGGAGTACTTCTCCTGTGACTCCGTGTGTGACAGTACCCTGAATCTGAAGATTCTGTCCAATCACCTGGAAGCCTAGAAAAGCAAACATCGCAAGCAGAAGAGTAAATTTTCTCATAAAAAACAGCTTTTAGGTTTGTAATTAGTAATTATCAAAAACTTTTAGTCGGCTTTACAATATATGCAACTTAGTAGTAATTAAAAATTCTGCACGCTGTTAATTAATTAGCAGTCGTGTAGTTGCAAGCAATAAGTGCGTTGTATTTCTTTGTTATTGAATTCACGAATAGCCAGAATTTGACTTTTTTCCCAATAGCATGATTTTTATTGGAATTCTGGTAGTCAAGCCAATACCTGCAGTATAGCTGATGAATTCGTGCCTTGGAGCAAGAATAACCGATATCACTAGCCTGATGAGGGTTGTTAAAGTTGTGATAGAATTATTTCGAGTAAAAAAAACTTTCATCGGGAATTTTCCCACCAATAGTTTCGGGATCAAAAGCATAAAAAACTTTCAGGTATTTATTAAGCGCTTCCCTTGTTGCACTGTAACTCATAGGATGAATTCCACAATGAGGGATTGCCATAACAGCGACTTTTTCATCCGGCAGGATATCATTTTTCACAATCAATTTGGCTGTCAATTTTATATCTGACGTGGCTTTTATGCCTGATTCTGAGAATAAAGTGATTAGCTGATCAGTAAGTACTGGATTGTTTTTAGCGAAATCAGCATGAACAAGCAGTGCAGTTTGAGCCATCTCCGATCCGGTTTCCTTAAGCCATTTCTTATTCAGATCCATTAAACGCGAAATTGAACTATTCCCTTGAATTGCCATACTCAGCTGAGGCTCAGATAAAATAGCCAGATCGGCCAATCCGGCTTTAACTGCATTGGCCAGGTCTATGTGACTTGGGAAAGAATAATCAAGAATCACATCTTTGTCAGGAAGCAAACCAGCCTGCTCCAGCAGGTACCTGAAAATAATGTCAGGATTTAGTCCCCTGGCCATCATATGTACTCTTTTGCCTTTCAAATCATGGAGATCTGAAAATGCTTCTCCATCACCACACAAATAGAGACTTCCCCATACCGGAATCATAAGCAGTTGGTATGGTAGCCCCTTGTTGTACAGGTTTGCAGCCAGGTTCATAGGCAGAAAGGCAAATTCAGCTTCTCCGCGCAATAGTCTGGCCCTGGCCTGGTTGGGCTCATTTAAAAGTTGGTACCGGATTGCTTTACCATCAACACTGTCAGTTTCATTCATCATATGAACAAGACTGATAGCACTTGGCCCTTTTAGACTCAGAATTCTTATGCTCTCTGATGAATTGGGCTTTGGCGTACACGAAATAATCAATGCCAGTGTCAAAACGATAGTACAAAGACGTCTCATAATATCAGTTAAATATTTTTTTAAAATGAATTTTTGATTTTCTAAGGTAGGTATTTGTCCGTATCAAAAAACTTGTTTGCTAACTAATAGTTGCTAAAAATGTAAATTGATTTATCCTTAGCACATTCGGGGTAGTTGTAGTTTTTGCAGTAATCTGACAGGCAATACGGAGGTAAACTATCGTGAGCAATTAAAATTTGAATAAACGGAGAAGAGAAGTGTGGTTTTTTGTAATTCATGACAATAATCATTTGTTCGCTCTATCACTTAACGCTACCTTTGTTATTTAATTAACAGATCTGAGCTGTTGATCTTTTGACAGCAAAGATTCAATATTAATCTGATCCAAAGGTAGTTCTAATGGAAAAGAGAATTGGAAGCGTACTTATACTCATTACAGATAAATCTGTAGCACAAGCTCTGAACAATCTGATCTCTAATTATAGTGAGATCATTATTGCTCGTCAGGGGCTACCAGTGCATTCTACAGGTGATGGTATTATTTCATTGATTCTTGAAGGAACAACAGATCAGATTAGTGCTTTGACCGGTCAGTTAGGCCGTGTACAAGGAGTGGTAGTCAAATCAGTTGTTTTAAAACTCAAGAATTCAAATGAAAATTTTTAAACTTTCTTTCTTCGCCTTATTTGCCAGTTTGTTTCTCAGTTCAAGCATCATTGCTCATGATGCTAGTATCTATGGTCGAATAAGTGATTCAGGTTCAGTAGAATACCTGGCTTATGTTCATGTGCAGTTGTCGAATGTTTCCGAAGGATCTGCTCAATTAGTTGTTACTGCGATTACTGATAAGGATGGTAAATTTCGTTTTAGCCAACTGGATGCGGGGCAATATCGACTGAGCATTCGTCATATTGGATACCAAATGATGCATTATGGTGTTGATCTGGCTGATGGAGCTGCTGTGGAAACCAATCTTACCTTGAATCCATCACAGCTGGAGTTAGGTGAGGTTAGTGTATCAAGTTTGCGCTATGACAAAATGGAGCGTGCAGTTGTCCATCCCATTGAAGTTATTTCGGGAGAAAATTTTCCCAAACAGTCAGCAGTCAGCATGTCTGATGTTCTGAGTCGGGAACCGGGTATTGCTCTCTATAGAGATGGCGCCTGGGGTACCTCCGTTTCCATTCGTGGCTTAGGTGAGAATCGATTGGTGGCCATGATTAATGGTAATAGAATTGAGACAGCAACTGACCTGGCTGGTGGGCTTTCAATGCTTGATGTGAATGAGATTGAAAGAGTGGAGATAATAAAAGGGGCTGCATCTTCAATCTATGGTACCGGAGCTATGGGTGGAATATTAAATGTGATTACTAAAAAGGGCAATTATCAGGAGAATATGGGCATCCATGGTGAAGCGACAGGGTATTATGAAGGGGTTAATAAACTCAGAGGGAGTCATATTGGTATTGAGGCCGGAGACAAAAAATGGTATGCGAGATTCAGTGGTGGATATAGGAAAGCTGACGATACAAGAACACCTGATGGAATTTTGGAGAATTCTCAATTCAATGATATAAATTTCAATGCTTCTGTTGGTGTTAAACCATTCAAGAAGCATGAATTCAGGATGGAGGCTCAGGAATTCAGAGCCAATAACGTAGGAATACCCGGTGGTGCACCACTTGGTCCTTTCGCTACAGCAAGCTATACACTTGCTCAAAGAAGAATGTTTAGTGGCACTTATAGCATTAGGGATATTAGTGATCGTCTGGAGAAAATCAGTTTGAAATACTATCATCAATTTATCGGCAGGGATGTTTTAATGCTTCCAAATACTCCCTCACAACGAGTTGGGAACAATAGAATTACTGCCACTAAGATAACTCCCGATGGCTTTCATTACACAAATGGATTTGTCTTGGAAAGTCGGTGGAAAGTAAGTGCAAAGAATCATATTCTTGCGGGAGTAGATCTATGGCAGAGGCGTATCGAGACGTCCAGAGAGAAATATATTACCCAGGAGATTTTAGATGATTTTGATATGGTTCAGCAGGTTATGGAGATTGTAAAAGGGGAAAAACCTATCCCTGATGCACGTTTTAGTAGTGCTGGTATTTTTATTCAGGATGAATTTAGCCTGATGGATGGAAATCTGGATATGAGTATTGGTGCCAGGCTTGATGGTATTCAGGTTGCAAATGAGCAAGGTATTGATCCAGTCTCTTTAGTTATTAATGGTAACATTAAGGATCCGGTTCCAGGTCAACGAGTTGTTTTTGAAGCCCAAACACAATTGGATTTCTCGTGGAGCGCAAATCTGGGGGCCTTATATCACCTCAACGAGTCAGTGGATGTCACTGTTAATGCTGGAAGATCATTCAGAAGTCCGTCAATTGAAGAGCGATTTAAATATATAGATCTGGGATCTAAGGTTAGGATTGGAGATCCTGATTTGAAACCTGAAAAAGGATGGTTTGGCGATCTTGGAATGCGCGTATGGGAGGAGAGGTTTACTGCTCAATTGAATGGCTTTGTTAACTATCTGACTGACATGATAGTGGAAATGCCCGGGGAATTTGAATACTATCTTGTTTCAACTAATGACCTAAACCTTATCGATACGATACCTGCACTAATCAATACGAATGTTGACAGGGCCCTGCTCACTGGTTTTGAGGCAAAAGCAAATTACCTTATCACTAAGTCAGTGGTAGTTTGGGGAAAAGCTGCCTATGTGAGAGGAATTGACATTAATAATAAGTCTGATTTGCCCTTGATAGCTCCATTCTCAGCCTCTGCAGGATTCAGATATCAATTACCAGGGTTATTCAGTATCGAGTGGACCACTTCAGCAGTCAGTGCTCAGAATAAAGTCGCTGAAGGCGAAACTACTACTGACGGATATTTTGTTTCAGATTTTTCTCTATTCTCAACACCCAGGCAATTTGGTGTAGCTACATTCCAGATTTTTGCTGGTGTAGATAATATTTTTAATAAGGATTACACTAATCACCTGGCCACCAATAGGGGACAAATATTAGTTGAGCCAGGACGTAATGTTTTTGTTAAACTGCAAATGAAATTTTAAAGAAATATTATCCTGAAAATGCCAGCTTCCTGATGAAGCCAGTGAGTGAATTGATTGGACACTCAGCTCCATATGACAGGGGCTGTGGTGGATGACAGTGAAGAGGGTGATTTTCTTAATTTTTGCAAGCAAAGGTTGTAAGCTGGCACAAATTTTTGTCTTAAATTGTATGACAAACGGCTGTTCGTCAAATTATTCCTTTACACACAGGATTTTATTATGAATCTCCGGATAAAATTATTTAATTGATGGAAAATATGGGTTAATGACTCTCAGACCTGTTATCTTTCTGATCCTCTTAGGTATAACTGTTCAATCTATTGGACAGGTCGGGCAGAAAAGAAGTTATGAAATCTTTGGGTCCAAAAATAAATCTGTCACTGTCAGTTCAGAATCTTTAAAAGGTACTGTCTTTTATCTTGTCTCAGGACATGGCGGGCCTGATCCGGGAGCAATAGGAGATTATGGTAGTAATAAGCTTTGTGAAGATGAGTATGCATATGATGTAACTCTTCGTTTAGCTAGAAAACTGATCGAGAAAGGTGCACTCGTTTATATGATTACCCGTGATCCGAACGATGGTATAAGGGATGAAGCCATTCTCACTTCTGATCATGATGAACTGTGTTACCCAAAACAAAAAATTCCCTTAAACCAACTTTCACGTTTGTCGCAGAGAACCAAAGCTGTTAATGGTTTATACCGGAAATACCGCGGCAGGCATCAGCGTGTCATATTTATTCACCTTGACAGTAGAAATAAGGGTGATAATATTGATGTTTTCTTTTATCACGATGCTAAAAGTAAGTCAGGTAAGAAACTGGCAGTTCAATTGAAGAAGAAATTCAAGGAGAAATACTCAATATTTCAGCCAAACAGATCTTATTCCGGAACTGTATCTTCAAGAAACTTATATGTACTTCGAAATACAAAGCCTACAGCTGTTTTAATCGAACTTGGGAACATACGCAATCCGGGAGGTCAGCGGCGATTTGTTCTCAAAGACAATCGTGAAGCTCTGGCAAAATGGATCGGGGAAGGCCTGGAAGATGATTATAAAGCCCTCTAAACTCTCCGCTAAATCATGGCTCATATTTCCCGCCCCTTGAGGAGATTCATTGTTTCAAGCTGCTTAAAACAGCTCCCCGAAAAATAATGCATTCATAAATAGTTTATGCTCTCCTGCAAAATATCCTCTGAAGAAAGGATCATCAAAAAATGAAATCACCTTCCCTCTTCCAAACGAATGACTCAATACAGCAACACTTTCTACCAGTCCTTCAAGGTTTTGAGAATTGATATAGCCACTTTGAAGCGGGTCTTTAGTATAGTATAATGGATTTGCATAGGGATTGGATGAAGGGGCAATAAAACCGCTTGAGTTTTTAAACATGCTGATTTCATGACTGTTGTATCCGTACCCAAGAGGATGGGTCAAGTCAAGATGTGCCTTGAAAATGGTTCCCGGAATTGACCTGCCCACTCTGTCTTTTCTTTGTCGGGAATAAGGCTTGAATTTCGCTCCATCATTGACATATTTGCCAGCAGACTGGTTTTTGTAAGAGATTATTCCGGCAGTTTTTAAAAAGGAGTTAGCTGATTTTAGTGCAATAACTTTTCCTCCACCACGAATCCAGCTTTTTAGTTTGTCGCTTCCTGTTTCTCCTAGTTCTGAGTAGGATCCACTCGGTAAAATCAGAGTATTATATCTTGTTAAATCCAGACTACTGAAACGTCCCACATCGGCGAGGGTGACCTGAATCATAAAACGAGTGTCAAACAAATGCCAGATTTGTCCTGCTTCACGGCTACTGATTCGTCCACCTGTCAGCATTAAAATATTAGGTTCATCAACAAAACTGAAGCCTCCAGATCCCAGGTCTGGTCCTTCAATAGTGAATGCGGTGTTTACAACATGAACCTGCAGGCCATTTTCATTGGCAATTTTGTACATGAGAGATTGTAATTCCTGACCTGTAATTTGCTGTGCTTGAACAGGGATCATAATGGTACCATAGTCAAAACTCATTGTTTTACCTTTCTCCTTAGTCAGGGTAAATGGCCGGGTTGCAACCTTTGAGAGAACTCCTTTCTGCTGTAATTCATACAAAGCTTTCGGTGTGAGATATGGGTCACATTCAAAAATGTAAGCTATTTCAGCAAGACCTCGTTCAATAGTACCTTTCAATCCAGGCACATGATTCAGTACCTTAGTTGTTTGTAGTCTCGTCAAATCCCGTCCATCTAGTTCAGAATAATTTACTCCCATTGCGAGCGGTAATGTCCACCCGCTGATATCATAAAATGTACTGTCAGCAAAGGAGGTGATTTTTTCCATCAGTGCCCTGATCATTCTGTATTGGGGTTGATGACAATCTATTAGATATGATTCACCTGCCGGATAAAGGTGACCCTGAATCATCTGATCATTTTTAACCGGCTTCACTTCAACATCATGATGTTGTAAAATGTCAATCATCATCAGACTTCTTTTTGGATCATCAGGAGAACTGAAAACATAAGCTTTCACCTCTGCTGCTTCAGCTTCCTGTAATGCAGATTCAAAATAATTAAGCTGATGATATTGCAGTTCTTTTCTGATTGCCCAGGCTCCTTCAATTGATGAGAGTGAGGTTCTGACCTGGTTTCGTATTGCAAAGGGGAGTGTTAAAACTCCATATGCAGTTTCCTGGGCATGACCTCTGCTCGATGCCTGTTCGAAGAGAATACCAATCCCGCCGTTCAGATCAGGGTATGCTGAACCTTTACCAAAATAAAAGTCATCGAATACTTCCTGTGTGTAATAAAGAGAACCAATCTGGTCAAGTGCTTTTGCGTGATAAGTTCCTATTTTTTGCGTAAGAACATAATTACTGGGAGGAACAATTGGATTCGATCGGCTTTCAACTCCTGGTTGAAAGAAAAAAGTAGAGCTGCCACCCATCTCATGATGATCGGTTAGCACCTGAGGTTTCCATTGATGGAAGGCGGTAATCCGGGCCTGGCTTTCAGGATGCTGCAATAACAACCAGTCACGGTTAAGGTCGTACCAGTAATGATTAGTGCGGCTGCCTGGAGAGGATTCTCTGAACTCGATCGAGGCAGGATCAGGATTGTTTGTTAAACTTTTATGTGAATTTACCCAGGTGGCATAACGTGTTACACCATCAGGATTTAAGCAGGGATCTATGAGAATTACACTTTTATCCAGCATTTTAACTAAATCATCGTTCTCACAAGCTGCCAGGTAATAGGCTACTATTGGGGCCGCATTCACCCCACTGGCCTCGTTTCCATGAATGCTATAGCCCAGGTTTACTACAAGAGGTTTATCTCTTACAGTATTCTTGTTGCTGGCCGGGTCAATACTTTCGAGATGATCTTTTCGTAGTTTATCCAGATCTTTTTGATTCTCTTCACTGGTGAAAGCTACAAGCATAAGTGGTTTTCTCTCATGGGTATATCCTATTATCTGAATGCTTACCCGTTCTGATTTCTCATCCAGAATCTCCATATACCTGACAAGTTTATCATGGGTAATATGGAATTCTCCCACTTCATGTCCGAGCACTTCTGCTGGTGTTGGAATCTCAGGATTGAAACGGAGACCATCCGGCAGGTAATAATCAAGTTCATATTGAGCCAGAAGGCTGGTGGATATACAGCACATTAGAAAGACAAGACGTAATTTCATAGTTGATTTTTTTGAACAGATTTTAGTAAAAGTAACTCTTTCTTCAAATAAATGGGAATTGTTTAACATCCTTTAAGAATTGCTGATGCCTGTCATAGTTGTTGTTCAGGAATTTTGATTATTTTGTTTTATTGCAACATCATCAGATTCATGGTTACAGAACAATTAATACAGCCCCGGAGCATTGTAGTTGTTGGGGCTTCAGAAGACATTGAGAAGCCCGGAGGGAAGATATTGAAAAACTTGCTTGACGGGAGGTTTAAAGGAAAACTATTTGCTTCAAACCCGAAGCAAGATAGCGTACAGGGTGTGAGGTCATTCAAGAAGATGGAGGATATTCCTCAGGTTGATCTTGCCATACTTGCCATTGCTTCAAAATATTGCAAGGCTGTAGTGGACTTTTTAGCTCGTCAGCGTGAAACCCGTGCTTTTATTATCATTTCGGCTGGTTTTTCTGAGCTTGATGAAGAGGGTGGAAGATTAGAGAAGGATATTGTGGATATTCTTGATGAGACTGGAGCTTGTCTGCTTGGTCCGAATTGCATTGGAGTAATTAATACTCAATACAATGGTTGCTTTACTTTGCCAACTCCAAAACTTAATCCTGACGGGGTTGATTTTGTGTCGGGTTCTGGTGCAACAGCAGTTTTTATAATTGAAACTGCAATTCCGAATGGCCTGGTTTTTAATAGTGTATACTCAGTTGGGAATTCTGCCCAGCTGGGCGTTGAGGATTTTCTTGAATACTTAGATGAGAGTTTTGATCCGGATAACAGTTCAAAAGTTAAGTTGCTTTATCTCGAGGTTATAAAAAAGCCTGAAAAGTTACTTAAGCATGCTTCTTCACTTATCCGCAAAGGCTGTCGCATTGCCGCAATAAAAGCCGGTTCATCTGATGCAGGAGGAAGAGCTGCTTCATCCCATACCGGGGCTTTGGCTAATTCTGATGTTGCAGTAGATGCCTTATTCAGAAAAGCGGGCATCGTTCGTTGTTACAGTCGTGCAGAACTGGCAACTATTGGTGGGATATTCATGCATAAAAAGCTTAAAGGTCCCAATATTGCCATTATCACACATGCCGGAGGTCCGGCTGTAATGCTCACTGATGTTCTGTCAGAAGGAGGATTGAATGTGCCGGAACTTACAGGACCAGTGGCTGAAGAGCTATTAACATATCTTCATGATGGGTCTTCTGTTTCAAACCCCATCGATTTATTGGCAACCGGGAGTGTTGATCAATTAGAGGCCTGTATGGACTTTATCGATAAAAGATTTGATCAAATTGATGGGATGGTTGTGATTTTCGGATCTCCGGGACTATTCAGTGTAGATTCTGTTTATACTATGCTGGACCGGAAGATGAATACCTGCCAAAAGCCTGTTTTTCCTGTTCTGCCATCAACACAAAATGCAAAACACGAAATTGATAATTTTCTGAACAAGGGAAGGGTTAATTTTCCTGATGAGGTAGTTTTTGGGCAGGCATTAGTCAAAGCTTACCATGCACCTCCACCGGCTGAAGAAGCTATTTTGCCTGAGATTGATCATAATGCGATAAGGACAATTATTGACTCTGCCGGAGAAGGTTATCTGGGCCCGGTGGAGGTTCAGGGTTTACTTGATGCTGCTGGTATTAAGCGGGCAAAGGAAGTACTTGTGAAATCGGATGGTGAACTGTCGTTGGCTATAGGTGAGCTTGGTTTTCCTCTGGTAATGAAGGTGGTTGGGCCTGTTCACAAATCAGATGTTGGAGGGGTCGTACTGAATGTAACAGAAGCAAAAAAAGCTGAGAAGGAATTTCAACGCCTGATAAGAATTCAGGATGCTGAGGCCGTTCTGCTGCAACCTATGCTAAGTGGTACTGAATTGTTTATCGGGGCTAAGGATGAGGGTGAATTCGGGCATGTGGTTTTATGCGGCCTCGGTGGAATTTTTATCGAGGTATTAAAAGATGTACAACTCGGGCTGGCTCCATTAACTGAGCTTGAAATTGAGCAAATGACTGGCCGTTTGAAGGGATATAAACTACTAACCGGTACTCGTGGGCAGAAGGGGATTGATCTGCCTGCATTTTATCGGGCAGTGAGTGCTGTATCTGCCCTGGTGCTTGTTGCTCCGGAGATCATAGAAATGGATTTGAATCCTCTGCTCGGAACGCCAGATGACCTTATCGCAGTTGATGCGAGAATTCGACTAAAATAATGTCTGAAGGTGTTTTATTGACAGGGGAAAATTTTAACTTTGTTTAAATTCGAGAACCAAAAAGCGAATAAAAGAGCATGACAAAAAACAAAGCCATCTTGATACAAGCGGCGATGATTATTTTAGTGATGTGAGCTTTCCCAATTCAAAAGGGAATAAATAATTTAAATAATTAAGGATGAACCGAGCATGACAAAAAGAAAATTTTTTAACACACACGCGGATGATTGTTTTTGTTGTGCGAGCTCCATCCGGCAAATAAAAATAAATATACACGGATGAATAAAATAGCAATTATTTACGGCCCGCTCGGTGGTAATACCGAAAAAGTCACCAAGCAGGTGGCTGATAGTTTTAGTGATTCTAATGTCACTATTGTTCCAGTGCAAGATGGTGCTCAAGTTGATTTTGGGGCATTTGATTGCATAATCTTTGGTGGCCCAACTCTAGGGACTCATACATGGCGTGATGCACCTAAAGAAAATCATTGGGATCTTTTTATGGCTCAATTGCCCCAACTACAGATAAAGGGGGCAGTCTGTGCGATTTTTGGTTTGGGTGATCATGTTAGTTATGCCCATCATTTTGTTGATGATATTGGTGTACTTGCAGAAAAGCTGGAAGCTGCCGGAGCTAAACTAATTGGTTTTACACCTGTGGATGAATATATATTTGAGCACTCAAAAGCTCAAAGAGGTGATTATTTTCTTGGTTTACCAATTGATGAAGATTTTGAAGCGAACAAAAGTTCCCAGCGAATTACCAATTGGGTGAGCCAACTTAGCAAAGAGTTTAATGCTCAATCATAATAAGTAAAACGGTGACCTGGGTTGCCGTTTTTTGTTTTAATTTATCATCATGGAAAATACTCCTATTGATCACAAGATTGTTGGGGAGCAGATCGCTCTATCTAAATTACCCAATGTTGGAAGAGCCTCAATCAGGGAATTAGTTCGTCTTGTTAATGAAATTGAACGACGCACAGGAGATAAATTCGTTCGTATGGAAATGGGTGTGCCGGGCCTGGAACCTCCTGATATTGGAATTGAAGCAGAGATAGCTGCTTTGAAAAGAGGTGTGTCATCTAAATACCCAATGATTGACGGGGTTCCTGAATTAAAGAGGGAGGTAAAGCGTTTTGTAAAGTTGTTTATCAATATTGATGTTGACGAACAGGGCTGTATCCCAAGTGTTGGATCAATGCAAGGAGCTATGGCAGCATTTATGGTTGCTAACCGATCAGATGCTAAGAAATTTGGGACACTTTTTATTGACCCTGGTTTTCCGGTTCAGAAGCAGCAATGCCGTGTTTTGGGGCATGAATTTGAATCATTTGATGTGTATGACTACCGTGGAGAAAAGCTGGGCCCGAAGCTTGAATCATTTCTGGAGTCAGGAACAGTCTCTACCATTCTTTATTCAAATCCAAATAATCCATCCTGGATTTGTTTTACTGATCAGGAACTAGAGACTATTGGAAAACTGGCTACAAAGTACGACGCGATAGTTATTGAAGATCTGGCCTATTTCGGAATGGATTTCAGAAAAGACTATTCTCAACCCGGGGTACCACCTTATCAACCTACTGTAGCAAATTATACTGATAATTGGATGATGCTGATATCCAGTTCCAAGGCATTTAGTTTTGCAGGTGAACGAGTAGGTTCAATAGTTATTTCTGATAAGCTCTTCAGTAGAAATTATCCTGACCTTGCCCGTTACTATTCCTCAACCTATTTTGGCTATTCGATGATTTTCGGGGCTTTATATAGTCTTTCTTCCGGAGTAAATCATTCAGCTCAATTTGGATTAGCCGCCATGCTTAAGGCCGCAAACGATGGCCAGTTTAATTTCGTAGAAAATGTTCAGGAATATGGCCGACGGGCTAAGGTAATAAAGAAACTTTTTACCTCAAGCGGGTTTAATATTGTATATGATACTGACATTGATGAGCCAATAGCCGATGGCTTTTATTTTACATTCTCATATCCTGGATTGAATGGTGATGAATTATTGGAGAAACTATTGTATTACGGGATAAGCGCCATCAGTCTTAATATCACAGGTAGTAAACGCACAGAGGGCCTGAGAGCATGTGTTTCTCAAATCCATCCATCCCAGTATAGTGATTTGGAGAATCGTTTGAAGCAGTTTAGTAAAAATCATCAGCTAGCTCAGAAATAGAATCCTGTGGTTTATCAGGTATTACTCTGGCAGAAAAGTATATATTAGAACCTTTATTGAAAAAAATGAATTATGGCAAAAGTAATAGGTGCAATTGTTGTTGACGAGGAGCATTGTAAAGGATGCGAAGTTTGCGTGGTTGCATGTCCTACTCAGGTCATTGGAATGACTGATAGAGTTAATAGCAAGGGGTATCATATAGCCTATATGGAAACTCCTGAATCCTGTACAGGTTGCGCCAATTGTGCAATTGTTTGCCCTGATGGTGTAATTACAGTTTATAAAATGAAAAAGGAAGCTTAGATAAGAAAGGCATAGAAAAATGAAAGAAATTAGACTCATGAAAGGCAACGAAGCTGTTGCCGAAGGAGCCATCCGTGCCGGAGCTGATGCCTACTTTGGATATCCCATTACTCCCCAATCAGAGGTTATGGAATATCTGATGTTAGAAAAACCACATGAAAGAACAGGTATGGTGGTTTTACAGGCTGAGAGTGAAGTGGCATCAATCAATATGCTGTATGGTGCAGCAGGAACTGGTAAAAGAGTGATGACTTCATCATCGAGCCCTGGTATATCCCTGATGCAGGAAGGTATCTCTTATATGGCTGGTGCCGAACTACCATGCATACTTGTTAATGTGGTAAGGGGTGGTCCCGGATTAGGAACCATCCAACCCTCACAGGCCGACTATTTTCAAACCACTAAAGGTGGGGGCCATGGTGATTACAGATTAATTGCTCTTGCACCTGCTTCTGTACAGGAGATGTTTGATTTTGCAGGTCTTGGATTTGAACTGGCTTTTAAATATCGTACCCCGGTAATGATTCAGACAGATGGCTTGATCGGGCAAATGATGGAAAAGGTTGAATTGAGTGAGCAGCAAGCTCGAATCACCGAATTTGATCAAAGTTGGGCGACAACTGGTAAAACTCCTGACAGGGCTCAAAATGTCATCACCTCACTTGATTTGGACTCCAGCCGCCAGGAGCAGCACAATATTCATTTGCAAAAGAAATATCAGGAGGTAGCTGACAATGAAGTAAGATATGAAACCTTTGATAGTGATGATGCTGAATATTTGTTTGTAGCTTATGGTTCCAGTGCAAGGATCTGTCAGAAAGCTATCGAATTGGGTCGAGCAAAGGGAATTAAAGTGGGATTATTCAGGCCTATTACCCTGTGGCCCTATCCAATGAAAGAATTAAAAGCAGCAGCAGCCAAAGTGAAGGGAATTTTAGCAGTTGAACAAAGTGCTGGTCAAATGATAGAAGATGTTAAGCTGGCTACAGAGTGTAACATCAAAGCAGAACATTTTGGCCGGATGGGAGGCATGATTCCAACCCCGGAGGAGGTATTACTGGCACTTGAAAATAAAATAATCGGAGGTAAGTAATGGATATAAAAGATATAATTAAGCCTGAAAACCTGGTGTACAAGAAGACAGATCACATGACCGATAAGGTTCTGTCTTACTGTCCGGGTTGTGGCCATGGTACCGCTCACCGAATTCTCATGGAGGTGATTGATGAAATGGGTGTTCGAGCTGATACTATTGGTGTAGCTCCTGTTGGTTGTTCAGTATTAGCCTATGATTTCATGAATATTGATATGCAGGGTGCAGCTCATGGACGGGCACCTGCTGTAGCAACAGGTATTAAGCGCTGTTGGCCCGATAAGTTTGTTTTTACTTATCAGGGTGATGGAGATTTGGCTGCAATAGGTACGGCTGAAACCATTCATGCATGCAATCGGGGAGAGAATATTACTATCCTGTTTATCAACAACGGAATCTATGGAATGACAGGTGGCCAGATGGCTCCTACTACTCTTGAGGGCATGCGTACAACAACCAGCCCATACGGACGGGACCTGGAAAGTATGGGTAATCCGATAAAAATTACTGAACTGATTGCCAACCTGCCCGGTGTTCATTATGTTACCCGACAGGCTGTTCATACTCCCCGATATGTGAGACGAACAAAAAAGGCAATTTTTAAGGCTTTCGATATTCAGAAAAATAAAAAGGGATTAAGCTTTGTGGAAATTGTCTCGAATTGTAATTCTGGATGGAAGATGACACCCAATCAATCCAATATCTGGATGGAGGACAATATGTTCCCCTATTATCCATTAGGGGATATTAAAGTAGATGGAAAAATCATAAACGAATAACTTAAATCAGCATGACAGAAGAAATAATCATTGCAGGTTTTGGAGGACAGGGGGTCTTGTCTATGGGTAAAATTCTTGCCTATTCAGGAATCATGCAGGATCAGGAAGTAAGCTGGTTTCCTTCTTATGGACCAGAGATGCGTGGAGGAACAGCGAATGTGACAGTTATTCTTAGTGATAACCGGATAAGTAGTCCAATATTAAGAGTTTATGATACTGCTATTATTCTTAATCAGCAGTCAATGGATAAATTCGAAGAAGCAGTGAAGCCTGGCGGACTCCTGATATATGATGGTAATGGCATAAGCAATCATCCAAGTAGGAAGGATATAAAAATCTGTCGGGTAGATGCAGCAGCAGAAGCAGCAAAATTGGGGAACACAAAAATATTCAACATGATTGTGCTAGGTGGTTATCTGAAAGAGAAACCAGTTGTTAAGCTTGACAATGTAATGCTGGGATTGAAGAAATCACTACCCGAAAGGTATCATGATCTTTTACCGGCAAATGAAAAAGCAATTCTAAGAGGTCAGGAGATTATTCAAACTATTGAGTAAAAGAATCTTTATCCTGCATTTTTCTCAATATGCGGGTTAACAAACCCGGCGCAAACTTACTTAAATAGACGCCCATGAGCTCTGTTCCTCCGAATAGTGCTTGTTGGCGTCTCTTTTTAACAGCCCGAAAAACTTTTCTGGTAAACACCTCAGGGTCCATTCCATTGGCCTGTTTTATTGACATTTTATTGAACTTCTGACCCGACGCAGTGAGGGCATTTACAGATATGTCTGTACGTATGTAACCCGGACACAGGATTGTTACTCCAATATTATTATTGTATACTTCGGCCCGAAGAGCATTATAAAATCCGTGCAAAGCATGTTTTGAAGCTGCATAAGCCGAGCGCATCGGGGTAGAAAAACGTCCTGACACTGAAGATGTAATAATCAAATGTCCCGAGTTTTGCTTTATCATATATGGGAGAACAGCCTTTGAAAGGGCAATCGAACCGAAGTAATTGATGTTCATTATACGTACATCTACGTCTATAGGAGTTTCCAGTGCCAGAGCACGTGAGCTAACACCAGCATTGTTAAATAAGTAATCAATTGATCCAAAACGAAGGAAGACTTTTTTGGCCATCGCAGCATATTCAGCACTTTCTGTCATATCCATGGGAAGAATCAGGAAACTCTCAGCTGGTAAATCGCAATTTTTAGCTACTCGTTCCAATTCATTAACTCGTCGGGCTGACAAAATGAGTTTTGCCCCCTGTTTTGCTGCAGCCATAGCAAAGGCCTCTCCAATACCAGCAGATGCACCTGTAATCCATACTACTTTATCCCTGAATTGCTCCATATCTTCATTTTTTTGCCAAAATACTACTTTGGCGGGTAAGAATTTGACAATTATGGAAAACTTTTAAGCTGAAGAACAGTTAACTTCTTATCTTTGAGGCCGTAATTTTACAAAGTCAACACAAATTAGTATGCAGGGGAAGGAAATAACAGGAATTCAGCAGATAGGTATAGGAGTTAATAACCTGTTTGATGCCTGGAAATGGTATAAGAACCATTTTGGTATGGATGTGAGAGTTTTTGAGGATGAAGCAACCGCAGAGTTGATGCTTCAGTATACAGGTGGAGAGCCGAGAGAGCGTCACGCAGCTCTGGCTATTAATATTCAAGGGGGAGGTGGTTTTGAGATTTGGCAATACAAAGGCAGAAATCCAATAGCACCAAGTTTTCAGGTTCAGGCAGGAGATCTTGGAATATTTGCAGCAAAAATCAAATCCAGAAATATCGAAATAAGCTACAATGAACTAAAAAGTCAGGGAGCAGAGATATTAGGTGATATAAGCACTGCACCAAATGGAGTCAGACACTTTTATGTCAAAGATCCGTTCAATAATGTTTTTGAAGTAGTGGAAGGTAACTCTTGGTTTTACGACGATAAAAAACACGGCGGAGGAACTGCAGGTGCCATAATTGGAGTGAGCAATATTGAAAGAGCCAGAAAAGTTTACTCTGGCATACTTGGATACGATAAAGTGCTTTTTGACGAAGAAGGAAAGTTTTCTGATATGCAGGGAGTTCCTGGTTCTGATTCCACAATGAGACGAGTATTGCTAACACATCATCAGAAAAGAAAAGGTGGATTCAGTCGCATGTTCGGTGATACCCAAATTGAATTGATTGAAGTAAAAAACCGAAAACCAGAGTTCATCTTCAAGAATCGTTTTTGGGGTGATTTGGGCTTTATTCACCTATGTTTTGACATTCAGGGAATGACTGCTTTGAAAGAGGAATGTAAAGAAAAAGGCTTCCCTTTCACTGTCGACAGTACCCAAAAACATATTGATACTTTTGATATGGGTGAAGCTGCCGGTCATTTCTCATATATTGAAGATCCTGATGGTACCCTGATTGAATTTGTTGAAACACACAGGATCCCGATTATCAAAAAGATGGGATGGTATATCAACCTGCGAAAAAGAGATCCTCAAAAAAGTCTGCCTGATTGGCTGCTAAAGACTATGAGGCATAACCGTTTTAAAGGATAGGCAGTCTTAAGAATAAAAACCCATTTCCGAGATGTATTTCCATACGGCAGGGTGGAGGAAATAACTAATATTTTTTCCCTCCCGGATGGAGTGTCGAATGAAACTAGAGGATATCTCCATCAATGGAGCCTCAACTAATTCAAATTCAGGTGTGTCAAGTAATTCGTGTCTGTCACAGCCTGGTCTGGGATAAACCTGAAATCCAATTTGCTCTCTAAGCTCATCTGAGTTTTTCCATTTGTGAAAACTAGCTAGCTGATCCATTCCCATAATCATTCTGAAATCATGCATCGGATACTGCTCCTTCAAATAGGTAATTGTGTCAATGGTATAGGATGGTTTAGGTAAATTAAATTCGATCGAACTGGCTCTGAATCTCTGATCATCATCAATAGCCCGGTTTACTAATTCAAGACGATGGTACTCTCCCAGTAAATGGGACTTGTTCTTAAACGGATTATGTGGACTCACAACAAACCATACCTGCTCCAACTCACTGAATTCAACCAAATAATTTGCAATCGCCAGATGACCGAAATGGATGGGATTAAAAGATCCAAAAAATAATCCGATTTGCATATTAATTGGTGATAAATTGTCTGACATAATCTATTGTTTCTCTGACGGCTGTATCAAGCTGATCATTTATAATGATGCGGTCGAAATACTTAGCATATCCTAACTCCTCCTCTGCCTTGTTAATACGCATTGCTATTATTTCAGGTGAGTCAGTGGATCTATTGTTTAGCCGCTCAGTAATCACTTCAATACTAGGCGCTTGAATAAATACAGCCAATGTTTGAGTTTGATATAATTGCTTAATGCTTCTCCCTCCCTTTACATCTATGTCAAACAAAACATGTTTACCCTCATCCCAGATCCTTTGAACTTCAGATTTTAATGTTCCATAGAAATGCTTTGGGTAAACCTCTTCCCACTCCAGAAAATCTCCACTTTCAATTCGGGACTGAAACTCTTCAGGACTTAGAAAGAAGTAATCTTTGCCATCTGTTTCACTTGTGCGTTTTTCACGACTACAGGCCGAAATTGAAAACTCAAGCCCCAGCCCGGCAGACAGCAATTCTTTTGCTATGGTAGTTTTACCCGATCCGGAAGGAGCTGAAAGAACAATCAATTTCCCAGTATGTTTCATTATTGTAATCCTGTTTACCCCTCTTGATAAAACAAATTATTTCACCGAAAAACTCCCACTTAACCCTTAAACCTTATTATAGCACATTGAGTGTCTGCTCCTTAATTTTCTCAAGCTCATCCTTCATCTGGATAACTAACTTCTGCATGTCTTTATCATTAGCTTTTGATCCAATGGTATTTATTTCACGTCCGATCTCCTGCGAAATGAATCCTAGTTTTTTACCGACAGGACCCTCTTCGTTAATGGTTTCCAGAAAATAGTTACAATGACTATGCAGACGTACTTTCTCTTCAGTGATATCTAGTTTCTCTATGAAGTATAGAATTTCTTGTTCAAATCGGTTGCTGTCTATTTTATCCTGTCCAATATGCTGAACCAGGTTTGTGTCAAGACGCTCACGGGTTCGTTCAATTCTGCCTGCCTCATACTTTTCAATTTCAGGAATCAACTCCCGGATATTATTAATTCGATTTTTAATATCAACTTCCAGATTTCTTCCTTCCTGTTCTCTGAATTGTTTCAGATGATCAATAGCTTCATAAATAGCCTTCATCACCTGAGCCCATTCTTCAGGATCAAATTCTTGTTTATGAATAGTCAGTATATCAGGCAGACGCATGGCAATTGGAATGAGTACATCATTGTCTGGTACTTTTATTTGCTCATTCAAACCATTTAATTGTTCGAGGTAATCAAGCAGAACTGACTGATTAATCACAGTCTTTCTTTCAACTTCAGTAATCTCGTACCAAATAGCAACCTCAATCTTTCCTCGTTCAAGTTTTCTTGCCAGAACATTTCGCAACTCAGTTTCCGCTTCACGGTAGATGCCAGGTAGCTTGGTATAGATGTCGGTTTGTTTACTATTCAGTGTTTTAATCTCAATGGAGATTATTTTGGTCGACAGTTCACAGCCGGCTTTTCCATAACCGGTCATTGATTTCAGCATAGTGTGTTATTTTTACAGCTTTCAGCAAAGTTAAGATAATGGCCTTAAATCCACAGTGAAATGTCGCATAATGGGTGCTTCATTTGTAATTTCATATCCCCTGGTGATCTCTTTCCTTCTCTCCCAAACCTTAATAGCAGCTGCAGCAACATAGCGCATATGATTATCAGTATACACTCTCCTGGGAATAGCCAGTCTTACTAATTCAAGATCAGGATAGCGGTTAGCCCGAGTATCAGGATCCCTGTCTGCCATAATAGTTCCAATCTCAACCCCCCTTATGCCAGCCTCTTTGTACAATTCAACAGCAAGGGTTTGTGCTGGATATTCCTCACGAGGAACCTCGGGTAAAAACTTAAGTGCATTTAAGAAGATAGCATGACCACCAAAGGGTTTTTGAACCGGTATTCCGGCCTCATCCATCAATTTACCCAGAAATCCAACCTGTCTTACCCGGCCCTTTAAATAAGAATAATCACAAGCTTCATATAATCCCCTGGCTAAGGCTGCCATGTCACGACCTGCCATCCCTCCATAAGTAATGAATCCTTCGTACAGGATATTGAAAACAGTTGCTTTCTTGTAAATTTCTTCATCCTTTAAAGCAATGAATCCACCAATATTAACAATACCATCTTTCTTTGCAGATATAGTCATCATATCAGCACAAGAAAACATTTCGGCGATAATTTCACGAATACTGTGGTCTCTGAACTCTTCTTCCCGTTCTTTGATGAAATATGCGTTTTCAGCAAATCTGGCTGAATCAATCATAAGTGGTATTCCGTATTTATCAGCCAATGATTTCACTTCTCTCATATTTTGAATTGAAACTGGTTGTCCTCCGGCTGTATTACAAGTGATTGTAAGCACTATGAAGGGAACCTTATTCCCGGGATTTGAGGAAATAACTTTCTCAAGCTTCTTCAAGTCAACATTACCTTTAAATGGATGTTCCACACTGGTGTCATAAGCTGCATCAATTGTGCAATCAACTGCATGAGCTTTTCTGAATTCAATATGACCTTTTGTCGTATCGAAATGCGCATTACCCGGAACTATATCATTTTCTTTTACCAGAACTGAAAAAAGAACGTTTTCGGCTGCCCGCCCCTGATGAGTAGGCAGGAAATACGGCATGCCAAAAATATCCTCAATAGAGGCTTTTAATTCTGAATATGATCTTGATCCGGCATAGGACTCATCTCCCGACATAATAGCCGACCATTGCTGGTCACTCATCGCTCCTGTACCTGAATCAGTTAATAAATCAACAAATACCTGATCACTATTCAGGTTAAAAAGATTGTAATTAGCTTTTTTAATCCATTGTTCCCGCTCTGCACGAGTACTTGGATAGATGGATTCAACCATCTTTATTCTATATGTTTCTGCGTATGGTAGCATATTTATATAATGATAAAGGAAAACTTCATCCCTGCGAAAACAGAGATCTAACGACTAAGAACTAACGACTAAGGACTAACGACCAAGGACTAACGACCATGGACCAACGACCAAGGACTAACAACCAACTAAAACGCATCCCGGTTCTTGATGTTACGGAGCACATCAACTGAAAAACTGATATGGAGAATTGGACTTCTCATTCTGTGGCAAAGTTTAAAAAAAAAGGAATATTTTGCAATAATCATCGTTCTTATTTGAACAGCATTTTCATTTGCTAACTTTGTAATAGATTTTGGAGAAAAAACTAAACAATGCGAAGAATATTTACTGCGATTTTGGTATTCAGTGCCCTGCTGGAGCTTAGTGCCCAATCAACTAATGGGCTTGATGACTGGAGGCAAGAGGATACTATTAAGATATCCAGGGATTCATTGTTGAATATCATACGCAGTAAGGATTCTATCATATTGCAGTCTACCCTGGATTCTCTGTCATTGAGCAACCTCCTCGAAAGCGTTTGGTGGGAGAAAGACTCAATCCAGCAAGAACTCCAAAATCTTAAATATGCTCTCAAACTTGATACAACATACCAAAGATATCAGGACTCTCTGCTGGCAGAATATAACCGGATAAGTCGCTGGGACATTCGCGATTCCTTGTTTATGATTCCCGAAGATTCAGTCAGGTCAAATCTTGACCAGATCTTAGACATAGCGTTTCATGAAACCTCAAAAACCTCGAATCCCGTTTTATTCAAGGCTAAGTGGGAAAATCTGATCCGTCATCTCGCTAACGACTCAACCTTTTTCAATATTCATTATGGTCTGGAAGAATCCATCACAGTCATCCTGAAAGGCGACAACGAAGTTCAGAATGCGATTTTCCTTACCAATGAACAGGCTGATTCCGCAAAAGTTTATGTAAGAGGTGATGGGAAACACGATATACATATGTGGATCGATGATGATGTTTTTCTTACCCACGTATTGAGTCGCTCAGGTTTGCCCGACTCAATCAGTGTGCCTTACAAAGATATCTCAGGATTAAAACTCCCCAGGAAGAGTTTACCAAAGGCTCCTCCGAAATATTGGACTACCAAGGGAACTATACTTTTTCAGTTGAATCAGTGGGCTTTCTCTAACTGGCTTAAGGGGGGAGACAACCGTTTTACTTTCTTAGTCGACAACAAAGGCTCAGCTAATTACAAAAAAGGGAAAGTTGCCTGGAATAGTAATTATTGGTATCGTTTTGGATTGATCAAATCTGAAGGTCAGAAATTGTTTAAAAACGTTGATGCCTTGAGGGTGACCAGTAATTTTTCCCATGTTGCTTATAATAATATGAGTTACTCCGTGACCGGGCAGTTTGATACTCAGTTGTTTGCTGGATATAAATCACCAAGAGATTCAGTGCCGGTATCTGATATCATGTCTCCCGCAACCTTGATCCTGGGTGGTGGTATGGTGTACAAGCCTTCTAAGGCTTTGTCGGTCAATCTTTCACCCATTTCCGGGAAATTTACTTTTGTATTAGATACCATTACAGTTGATCAGAAGCGTTATGGTTTGAAAGAAGGACAGCGGATAAAGCCTGAGCCAGGAGCTACTCTCTATGTGTCTTTTAAGAAGCTTTTGTGGAAGAACATCAATATGAATTCCAGCCTTAGATTATTCTCAAATTATGTGCATAATCCCCAAAATATTGATGTGGACTGGAGGAATCAGTTTTCTCTAAAAGTAAATAAATACGTTAGTACAACATTATTTCTGCAACTCAAGTACGATGACGACATTATTATACCATTTTACGAATGGATTGATGGTGTAAGAACAAAGGTAGGAGAGGGGAAGCGCGCCCAGATTCAGGAGCAGTTTGGAATTACTTTCACTTATCATCTATAGAAACAATTCCAAAAGAACAAAAGAAGCAAATATTATTGAGGCAATGCCATTACTTGTCCCGAAAGCACGGTTAACCCTGCTCAGGTCATCGGGTTTTACAATACTGTGCTGATATATTAAAAGGCCGATAAACATAACGCTTCCCATGTAATAAATCCAACCAAACCCGGCCCTGATCCCTGCATAAATTACCATGAAGGCTGTTATGAAATGTAAAACTGTTGATAAGGAGAGTGCCATTCTTTTTCCGGCCCAAACAGGAATAGAACGGAGCTTATTACTCAAGTCAAAGTCTCTGTCCTGCAATGCATAAATAATGTCAAACCCGGCAACCCAGGTTAATACTACTGCTGAAAATATCATCGGTAGCCAATGTGATTCTCCACTCACAGCCATGTAGGCACCAATCGGAGCCTGGGACAAGCCTAGTCCTAATATCAGATGACACAAAGCAGTGAATCGTTTTGTGTAGCTGTAACCCAGAATAACCAGAAGGGCCACCGGTGACAGAAAGAAAACAAGCTTGTTTATTGTTAAAGTAGTAAGAACAAAAGCTATTGCATTGGCAATCGTAAAAATTAAAGCAGATCTGGGCGAAATAACTCCGGCAGGAATCTCTCTTTGAGTGGTTCTGTAATTTGCAGCATCAATTCTTCGATCTATATATCTGTTAAATCCCATAGCTGCGTTCCGGGCCAGCACCATACAAAGTATGACCTGAAGAAAAATAATCCAATGAAAAGTATAGTCGTGGTAGTTTGTTGCCAGGAAAAAACCTATCAGGGCAAATGGCATCGCAAAGATAGTGTGGGCAAATGTGACAAGGGAAAAATATGCTCCGATCTTTTTCGTAATACGAGACATAGGATCTTAATTGAATGCCCGCAAGTTTAGCATTCCTTCAGCTCAAAACCTAAAGTTTTTATCTAAGAATTGCTTTTATACTTTTGTGCATGATTAAAATGATCATATCTGATCTTGATGGTACTTTACTCACAAGTGAGCAAAAGATTGGTGATAAAGATTACCAAAGTTTACTCGATCTTGGAGAGCGGAATATCATCCGTGTAATTGCAACTGGCAGGTCACCCTTCTCTTTTTCAAAGGTTATTCCCCGGGATTTTCCCATTGATTACCTCGTATTCAGTTCCGGAGCCGGGGTAATGGATTGGAAAACCGGCGAAATTCTAATAGACCGTAGTTTATCTGCCGGAAAAGTGGAAGAGCTGGCTCGTATTTTTTACAGCGAAGAAATTAGTTTCAAGGTATTAGCTCCTGTTCCTGATAATCACCATTATGTCTTTTTTCAGAATGGAAATCCTCATCCTGATTTTATGCGACGAATGGAATATTACAGAGGTTATGAAAAGAAAATATGCTTTTCTCCTCCAAATTTTGGAGAAGCGTCTCAGTTTTTGATTATCCTCCCGGATGATGTAAAAGAATTTGATCGCTTAAGCAGATTATGCCTGGGGGTTAAAGTTGTACGGGCTACATCGCCCATTGATCATCAGTCTATTTGGATGGAGGTTTTCCACCCTGAAGTTTCAAAAGGTACAGGATGCCGGTTTTTGTGTGATAAACTTGAGATCAATCAGGATGAAACATTGGGTATTGGGAATGATTACAACGATCTCGACCTACTTGATTTTACAGCTAAATCATTTATTGTGGAAAATGCTCCTCAAAGCTTAAAGGACATGTACAAGATTGTCACATCCAACAACAATAATGGTTTTACAGACGCTATTACATCCGAAGGTATAATATTCCCCTAACGAAGCTTGGCTCCAAGTTTTTGCTCGAATGCTATTAGCAGGCTTTTCATGATTTTATCAATCTGCTTATCGGTAAGAGTTTTTCTCTCATCCTGCAAAATAAAACTTACAGCATAAGATTTCAATCCCTGACCGAGTTTCTCACTCTCAAATACATCAAACAGATTCACTGATTTCAGTAATTTTCTTTCAACATGAAAGGCAAGATTCCGGATTGATGTAAATTCAACAGATTTGTCAAGGACTAAGGCCAGGTCTCTTCTGACCTCCGGATATTTAGGAACTTCTTTATATTCGATAATTCCAGACTGAAATTTTAACAATAGATCCCAGTCAAAATCAGCATAATAAACATCTTGTTCTATGTGAAAAGTCTCAAGACTCGCAGAATTTATTTTTCCGAAGCTGGCCAATGTCTTGTTTCTGTAAGCGACATGAAGTCCTTCTGAAAGAATTCCATTTGAGCCTGAATTTATTTCCAGGTCTGATTCAGGAATACCCAGACGTGCTAAGACCTGCATTACATAACCTTTAATAGTATAGAAGCCAGCTTGTTCCTGACTGGCTGACCAATTCTCCGGACTTTTCTTACCAGTCAGGTAGATAGCCAGACGTCGGTTTTGTAAGTATCCGGAAGGGGAAAAACGGTTGCCATCCGGATTGGCCTGATAAATATTCCCAAATTCATAAAATCGAAGATCAGTTCTTCTGTGTTTAATGTTAAGGGATATTGTCTCCAGTCCACCGTATGCCAGGTTCTTACGCATAGCATTCAAATCAGAACTCAGGGGATTGAGTAATTTGATCAGGTCTTTGTCAGGCACACCCTCATTATCATTGTAATATGATGATTTGGTCAGGGAATTGGCCATCATTTCATTGAATCCCAAGGCAGTCAGTTGCTCAGCAACTTTATTTTCAAGAAGCTCAGGATCAGGATTTGGAGCATATGACAATGTTGAATGTACCTGATCACTCAGCCCGACATTATTGTATCCATATATCCGTAGTATTTCTTCAATAACATCTGCTTCACGTTTCACATCAACCCGATAAGTGGCTACTGCTAAATTCAGCCAGTCTTTTGTTCTGTGAACTACTGAAATGTCAAGCAGTTCAAGAATCTGTAAAACGGTATCATGTGGTATTTGAACACCAACCAGCCTGTCAAGATTGGCCCAACTAAATTTTACGGGATAAGGTTTGATCTCCTCCGGATAAACATCAGCAATATTGGATGAGATTGTGCCGCCTGCAAGATCTCTGATTAAAATGGCAGCTCGTTTCAATGCATATATTGTACCATTAGGATCAGTTCCACGCTCGAATCTGAATGATGAATCAGTATTCAATCCATGCCTCTTAGCTGTTTTACGAACCTGTACAGGATTGAAACAGGCCGACTCGATAAATATCTCTGTAGTGGTTTCGGTGACACCAGAATCAATTCCACCAAATACTCCGGCTATACACATACCTTCATTTTCACTGCAAATCATTAGATCCTGATTGCTCAACTCCCTGTTTTCCTCATCCAAGCTTGTAAATTGTGTTTTATCCGGCAGGGTTTTTACAATAATCTTCTTGCCAGATATTTTGCTGGCATCAAAAGCATGCAGCGGTTGACCTGTTTCATGCAAAACAAAATTAGTAATGTCAACTACATTGTTAATTGGCTTCAACCCGATGGCTTTGAGCCTGTTTTTAAGCCAGTCAGGAGATTCCTCAACTGTAAGTCCGGTAAGGCTGACTCCACTATATCTTATACAAGCAGACTGGTCTTCAATCTCAACAGGAATTTCCAGTTCGTGATTATCAACAGAGAAAGAACTAACATCAGGAATTTGCAGATTTACTTTAGATTCATCCAGGTTCAGGAAAGCCACTACATCACGAGCGGTTCCAATATGGGAAGCGCCATCAATTCTGTTAGGGGTTAATCCAATTTCAATCACCGTATCATTTTCTACCGGAATTACAGTGCTCGCGGCCTGACCAGCAGGAATATCAGTATCTATCTCAATAATTCCTTCATGATCGTCTCCAATGCCAATCTCATCTTCTGCACAAATCATTCCCTGGGATATCTCTCCCCGGATTTTAGTTTTCTTTATCTTAAGTGCGTCAGTTCCCATGTACAGGGTAGTGCCAACCGGGGCGACAATAACTTTCTGTCCGGCAGCAACATTGGGTGCTCCACATACTATTGGCAGCAACTCATTTTGCCCAACATCAACTTTTGTAATGCTAAGTTTGTCTGCATTTGGGTGCGGCTGACATTCGACTACTTCGCCAATAATCAGGCCTTCAAGGCCTCCTTTTATCGACTGGTATGATTCTAATCCTTCAACTTCTAATCCGGTATCTGTCAAAATTGCTGATAACTCCTCAGGTGTAAGATTGAAATCGACGTAATTTTTCAGCCAATTATATGAAATGTTCATCCGTTTATATTTTATTTTATTTGTCGGATGGAGCTCGCACAACAAAAACAATCATCCGCGTGTGTGTTAAAGTATTTTTCCTTTTGTCATGCTTGGTCATCTGTCTTGAATTTGAGACTCAAAATTAAAAAAAATCCGGATTCGAAAATCCGGATTTTTTACCTAACCTAAAACCTAAGCTATGAATGATCCTGAACGGATCAGGCAAAGACTTATTATTACATCACTGTTTGTGTAGTAACACCACAAATATAGGGGCAAGTGTGATACTGAAAACAGGACTTTTATCAGAGTTGACATTGATTATTATCATATTTGTATAAACCATCCTGTAGAAAAGACTATTTTTGACGCAATTATTTGAAATTGTAACATAGGAAACAAACATGAATAGATTTTTTATCGTTTTATTGTTGATAGGTTTGGCTGCTTGCCAACAAGCTGTAGATCACGCTATTACCACGGAGGAATTGGAGAAACATATTATGTATCTGGCCTCAGATGATTTAGCAGGTCGCTATCCTGGTACTGAAGGAGACAGCCTGGCCGGAGCTTATATCAGGGATGCTTTTGAGAGTTATGGTCTTGAATTATTAGCTGACAATGGTTATCAGTACATAGATATTGTGGTGGAAGTTGAGCTGGGTGAGAATAACATGTTGATGCATGGGAGACAAACCTACAAGATTGGGGAAGAGTTTATTCCCTTGTCATTTACTCACAATAGTAAAATTGAGGCTCAAATGGTTTTTGCCGGATATGGAATAGTGGTTGATCACCGTGATTTCAAATTTGACAATTATACCGGTTTGGATGTAAGTGGTAAGATTGTCATATTGCTTGAAGGCGGCCCAACTGTTAAAGAAGGTGAGGAGGATTATTTCAGTGGAAGTATTTCTCACCGCAGCAAGATCCTTTCAGCTAAAGACCGTGGGGCTATTGGAGTAATTCTTGTTGCCGGAGAGGCCTTCGATCCTGATGATGAGCTATTATTCACTAATAGGAAGGAGCCATCTGCCGGTCTGCCGGTTATTCGGGTTAAGCAGCAGGTGGTTAATGATTTTTTAGAAGGAAGTGGACAAACTGTTAATAAATTAGAATCTGCCTTTTCATCAGGTAGCTCAAATGGTTTTGCTTTGTCCTCGACAGTCAGTATTGAAACAGATGTTGTTTCAAAAATAGCCCATACGCATAATGTTCTTGGTTTACTTAATGGTAAAAACGGTAAGGATGGACCATTATTGGTAATTGGTGCTCACTACGATCATCTTGGAATGGGTGGGGCAGGGTCTGGATCCAGAGTTCCTGATACCGTTGCAACCCATTATGGTGCAGATGACAATGCTTCAGGAGTTGCTGCAATTATTGAAATGGCCGGAGAACTGGCCTCTCAAAGTGATCTTCTGGATTGTTCAATACTATTTATTGCTTTTGCCGGTGAGGAAATGGGTCTGCTGGGTTCAAAATATTATGTTAATAATCCATTATTTCCGCTTGAGAAGGTAAAAACCATGATCAATCTGGATATGGTAGGTCGATTGAAAGAGGACAATAAGATAGGAGCAGGAGGAACAGGCTCGGCACTTCAATTTGACAGTTTAATATCTTCTGTGCAAACAAATGGAATTCAAATTTCAAGTTCTCCCGAAGGTTATGGTCCATCAGATCATGCTTCCTTCTATGGAGCCGATATTCCTGTTCTTTATTTTAGTACGGGTGCTCATATTGATTACCATACGCCAGATGACAATGTTGAGAAAATCAACTATGAGGGAATCATTGCTGTAACATCAATAATACATGACATAGTTCTTGACCTGGCTTCAGATATGGAGATAACTTATCAGGTAGCTGGTCCAAAACAACAGGCAGCTCGTACTAAATATAAAGTAACTCTTGGAATTATGCCTGATGTTACCACTAATGATAACAAAGGTTTGAGGATAGAATTTACTACTCCTGGCCGTCCTGCCCAACTTGCAGGTATACTTAAGGGAGATCGCATTGTGAAGATGAATAGCTTACCGGTTGCCAATATTTATGACTATATGACCCGTCTTCAGACTCTTGAAGAAGGGCAGACAGTTGTAGTAGAGGTTGTTAGAAATGAAAAAACTGAAATTTTATTAGTACAATTATAATCTTATGAAGCTTAAAAAATCTTTAATCTGGATTGCAGCTATAGTTATTACTGTTGCTGCAGCAATTTATCAGAGAACTACAGGACCAACTTACGAAAGAGAAGAAATGGTCACTCTGAGCGACAGTACCTGGGAAATTGAATTAATCAGAACCAGCGGACCGCGAAATGCAAGAATAAAGTTACCTATGAAAGATGCTGAGGTAACAGCAAAAATGCATTATAAGAAATTCAAAGCGAACGAGGAATGGACCATCATGGACTTTGAAATGAAGGAGATAAAATACCATGGATGGTTTATGACTAAAGTGATGGGTTATACTGATGAAACAGCTCTTGTTGCATATCTGCCAGTGCAACCTCCGGCAGGAAAACTGGAGTATTTCATTGAGATAAGCGGATATGGTGAAACAGTTGAAATAGCCAAAGATCAGCCTGTCGTTATTCGTTTTAAGGATGATGTGCCTGCAGGAGTACTCATCCCACACATCATTCTGATGTTTTTAACCATGTTGCTGGCCACAGTGGCAGGATTTTATGCTATTTTTAAGATTGACAGATTTAAAAGATTAACAAAATGGACTTTCTGGATTCTTCTATTAGGCGGATTCCTTTTCGGGCCCTGGGTGCAATGGCATGCGTTTGGCGACTGGTGGACCGGTATTCCTTTTGGATGGGATTTGACAGATAACAAAACACTATTTGCCTTTGTTTTCTGGGTGCTGGCCTTCTTTGCTAATCGTAAGAAGTCAAGGCCTGGTTTGGTTATTCTTGCAGCCGTTATGACATTGGTGATATTCTCAATACCGCATAGCTTGTTCGGTAGCGAACTGGATATTGCTACTGGCGAGATTACACAGGGATAGGGAGACTATAATAGATCTTACAAAAGGGCTGTCTAATTGTCAGCCCTTTTCTATTTGGCATGAGCTTTGAAAAAAGCAAATCAAAATAATAATAGATTCAACAATGGATAGCCAAAAGCAACAAGGTTCAATAAATGTTACATCAGAGAACATTTTTCCAATTATCAAGAAGTTCTTGTATTCTGATCATGAGATTTTTCTCAGAGAATTGATATCAAATGCTGTAGACGCCACACAAAAACTGAAAACCCTGGCTTCAGTTGGTGATTATACCGGAGATTTAGGTGATCTGAGCATCCGCATTAGTATTGATAAGAAAAAGAAAACACTAACCGTTTCTGACAGTGGTATTGGAATGACTGCCAAAGAAATTGAGAAGTTTATCAACCAGATTGCTTTTTCAGGAGCTGAAGAGTTCATGAAAAAGTATAAGAAGGAGGCCAATGCCATTATTGGTCATTTTGGTTTAGGTTTCTATTCTTCTTTTATGGTATCTGACAAGGTTGAAATAATAACTAAGTCATACAAGCGGGGTAAAGCTATCAAATGGACTTGTAAAGGTGATCCACAATATACTATTGAGGATATCGATGAGAAAGCCAGGGGAACGGATATCATTCTGCACCTGGATAAGGATTCTCAAGAATTCGCTGAGGAGAGCAAAATCAACGAATTGCTGACTAAATATTCCAGATTTCTGCCTATTCCAATTGTATTCGGAAAAGAACAAGAGTGGAAAGACAATAAGCACGTTGATACCGATAAGGATAAAGTCATCAACAATACCGAGCCAGCCTGGACAAAAAAACCAGCTGACCTGAAGGAGGAAGATTATACTGCTTTTTATAAGGAGCTGTATCCAATGAGTGAGGATCCACTGTTTAATATTCACCTTAATGTGGACTATCCTTTTAATCTCACAGGTATTCTGTATTTCCCCAAAATCCGAAACAACTATGAGGTTCAAAAAAATAAAATCCAGTTATACTCCAATCAGGTTTTTGTAACTGATTCAGTTGAAGGGATTGTTCCTGATTTTCTGACTCTTTTGCATGGGGTTATGGACTCACCTGATATTCCTCTTAATGTAAGCCGGAGTTATTTGCAAAGTGACCAGAATGTAAAAAAGATCTCATCGCATATAACTAAGAAAGTGGCTGACAGGCTCAAAGATTTGTTCAAGAATGATCGTGAGCAATTTGAACAAAAGTGGGATGACCTGAAGTTATTCATCAACTATGGTATGATGACAGAGGATAAGTTTTGGGATAAAGCCAAAGATTTTGCCCTCCTGAAGAATAAAGACAGCAAGTATTTTACCTATGATGAGTATAAGAAGGTTATAAAGGAACAGCAAACTGACAAGGATGGTAATTTGGTTTACCTGTACGCAAACTCAGTTGATGAAGAGTATAGTTTTATTGAGGCGGCTACTAACAAAGGGTATGACGTTTTGATTATGGATGGGCAGTATGATCTCCATTATTTAAATCACCTCGAACAAAAACTTGAGAAGTCACGATTTGTCAGAGTTGATTCAGATGTAATAGAGAAACTTATCCCTAAGGAGGAGACAATAGAAGAGAAACTTACTGCGGATCAAAAACTACAATTAAGCCCGGTGATAAAAAGTCAGGTTCCGTCAGAAAGCTACATTGTTCAATTTGAAGCAATGAGTGAGACTGACAAACCTATGGTGATAACACAGGCTGAGTTTATGAGGCGGATGAAAGAAATGCAACAATTTTCTTCAGGTCCGGATATGTTCGGAGGTATGCCTGACAGCTATAATTTGGTTGTAAATGCAAACCATCCTCTTGTAATAGAGTTGGCAAGTAATGTCGATAAGGCTGTTGGTACAGAATTAGTTGGTGTAGATGAAAAAATTAAGCCCCTAAAAGAAGATATCAGTAGTTTAGAGAAACTGAAGGACGGGAAAAAGGATGAGGAAGTACCACAGGAAGAAAAAGATAAACTGGAAGATCTGAACAAGAAAATAGCTGATTTAGAAAAGGAGCGTGGTGATATTCTGTCAGGTTTTGGAAAAGATAACAAAGTGGTAAGACAAATGATTGATCTTGCTCTGCTGGCAAACAATATGCTGACCGGTGAATCGTTAAGTACTTTTGTAAACCGAAGCATAGAGTTACTTCAGGAAAAGAAGTAGCACTGGAATTTCGATTTACAATTTCTTCCCTGCCATGACCTGAGAAAAGGCTTGGCAGGGAAAAAAACTTTTCTAATTTTGGTAAGCCAAATCATGATCATGAAAAAATCATTACTATTACTAACCGGATTACTGTTTTTTGGGTGGGGCCTTACACAGGCTCAGTATATTTCATACGGAGGTAAACTGGGTTTGAGTTTTCCTGGGTTTCAGGATGAACGTATCGCCAGTGAGCGAATTACTCCAAGTTTTAGCCTTCTTGGAAATGTCAATATCACCAGAAACTTCCTTGTTCAGCTTGAGCTTGGGTACGAACTGAAGGGTAATAAATTCACCTATGAGATATGGGATGAGCTTACAGGAGCTTTGATTGAGGATTCAGTTTATGATGTTAAAACAAATCTGGGGTACGTGACAGTTCCTCTGTTTCTTAAGTATAACCTGGGAAGATCGAACAAGTTCTACGCCCAGATTGGAGGGTATTACGGATATCTGATAAATGCCAGTTATACAGGAAAACGTTTCGATGAACTGGTCACCAGGGAGCCAATTCAAGCTGGTCTTTCCAGGCATGATTTTGGTTTACTGATTGGTGGTGGTCTTGAAACGCCTGTCAGAAGAGGACTGAGTATGCTTCTGGATATTAAGTATCATTATGGATTGAAAGATTTGAGCATCGATCCAATGGTAATTGGCCATAGTAATCCTGTAAAGAATAAAAGTTTTGTGATGAGTATGGGTGTTATAATTGATATCGAGTAAACCTTATACAATCCTGATTAAAACCGATCCGGCATTTTCTATAAAAGCTTTTTAGCATCAGCTTTTAAAAAAGTCAAGGCAGCTTGAGCTGGCGAAACTCCTGCTTCTATCTGAAAATCAAGAATCTGCTTACTGAGATCAAGTGAAGGGCCATTATGATCAACCTGTTGAAGAGCAGCATTGATCATCTTGATAGTATTTTCCTTTGCCATCCTGATTACTTTCCACGATTCATCGCTGATATAGATCTGTTGACTCAGATTATGCTCAAATTCACTCCGTATAGTCTCTACTAAGTGCTGATGAAAATCTCTTGCGGATTGAGATGGATTTGTTTCACGAACTAATAACATATCAAGACTTATGCGTTCTAAAAAAACAGCAAGTCTCTCATAAGCTTGCAATTGCAGAGGAATAGTTTTGCGTTGGGAGGCGAGTTTCAGATCGATTTCCTTTTGTCTGTTTTGAGTTTTAAGAAAATAATTAATAAGTATCCATACAGCTATCAAAACAAGAGCTGATGGCAGGACGAATTTTACGATTTCCCAGACTGTTTCCATGCTTAATAATATACGATTTATACAAGTTAAATCATTTTCTTAAAAAAAAGGAATTGCTACCTTAGTAGCTTTCTTTTTTTAAGAAAACGAGCTCTTAAAAGTACTATAAAATGATGAAGGTTTCTAAGCGTTTAAACTCTCTGTCAAGATCGGCCACTCTGGCAATGAATCAAAGAAGCCGGGAAATGATCCTGGAGGGAATTAATGTAATTAATTTAAGTATTGGAGAACCGGATTTTGACACTCCTGACCACATAAAGCAGGCAGCTATCCAGGCTATTCATGATAATTTTACTCATTACCCACCGGTACATGGATTTCTGGATTTACGTGAGGCATTTTGTGCCAAATTGCGTAGGGATAATCAGCTTAACTATTCTGTTGATGAGGTAATAGTATCTAATGGAGGGAAACAGTCTATCGCCAATGTAATGATGAGTCTGATAAACCCGGGTGATGAAGTAATTATTCCGGCTCCATATTGGGTGTCTTATCCTGAGATTGTTAAACTTGCTGAAGGAACTGCTGTTTATATCAATGCCGGCATCAGCCAGGATTTCAAAATTACTCCAGAACAACTTGAAGCAGCTATAACTCCCAGGTCAAAAGCGTTCATTTTTAGTTCTCCCTCAAACCCAACGGGGCAAATATATTCAAAAGAAGAATTGGCTGACCTGGCTGAGGTTTTTAAAAAGAATCCTCATGTGTATGTCATTTCGGATGAAATCTATGAGCATATCAACTATACTGGTAAGCATGAGACAATAGCATCATTTGAGGGTATACGTGAACAAGTTGTGATCATTAATGGTGTATCAAAAGGCTATGCCATGACTGGTTGGAGAATTGGTTTTATGGCAGGACCTGAGTGGCTGGTTCGTGCCTGCCAGAAACTACAGGGACAGTATACTTCTGGCGCCTGTTCTATTGCACAAAAGGCTGCACTGGCAGCACTTATGGGAGATCAGTCTTTTATCCCTGCCATGGTAAGGGTATTTGCCGAAAGACGTAATCTGGTAATAAAGCGTCTGGCAACAATGGAGGGGATTATCAATCAATGTCCCGAGGGAGCATTTTATGTCTTGCCAGATGTTTCTTCCTTTTATGGAAAGGCGAACGGATCCAATGTAATAAATGATTGTAATGATATTGCAATGTATTTGCTAAGCGAAGCACATGTTGCTACAGTCGGAGGCTCTGCATTTGGCGCCCCTGATACTATTAGGTTCTCATACGCAACTTCTACTGATATTCTGGATGAAGGTCTTACAAGAATTCAGGAAGCCCTTGATAAATTACAATAAAGATTTTATAGTATGGCTGTGGGGAAGATGAAAGTCAGGTGGTTGATTGGGATAGGAAGTGTGCTGGCACTTGCCCTGGTTTTTGTAGGTATTACATTATATTCCTGGATATACAAACCGGCTCTTACCGGATTAGACAAGGAAAAGGATTATTTGCATATCTCTACAGGATCAGATTATGAGGGATTGCTCCATAAACTGGACTCTCTCAATTGGCTTAAGAACATAAAAGCTTTCGACTGGGTGGCTAAGAGAAAAATGCTTCCTGCCAGTATCAAACCAGGCCGTTATGAGGTTTTTCAGAGTATGTCAAATGATTCACTGGTAAACCTGCTTCGCTCTGGTCAGCAATCAGAGGTCGGACTTATTTTTAAAACAATGCGAACCTTTGAAAATATGGCAGAGGTGGTCTCTGCTCAGATTGAGGCAGATTCAACATCTCTTATTACACTTCTTACGGATTCAAGGGTAATAGACTCTCTTGGTTTCACTCCCGAATCATGGATGGGGATGTTTGTGCCTAATACATACAGGTTTTTTTGGAATACAAATGCACGCGGATTTATTAATCGAATGCATAGAGAATATCAAAGCTTCTGGAACCCCGACCGTCTGGCAAAACTAAAAAAGGTTGCTCTGACAAAAAGTGAAATTATCACATTGGCAGCAATTGTTCAGGAAGAAACCTTTAAACAAGATGAAATGTTTCGTGTTGCAGGGGTTTATATGAATCGTTTGAGGAAGGGAATTCGTTTACAAGCAGACCCAACCATCATATTTGCTGTTGGCGATCCGGGAATACGTCGGGTATTACGCAAGCATCTGCAGGTTGATTCTCCTTATAATACATACAAACACAAAGGCTTACCTCCGGGACCTATAAGAATACCTTCAATTCAGGCTATTGATGCCTGTCTGAAATATGAAAATCATAACTATATCTACTTCTGTGCAAAAGAAGACTTTTCAGGATATCACTCTTTTGCCTCCAGTTATACACAGCATCTGAGAAATGCCAGGCGTTACAGGAAAGCACTCAACGAAAGAAATATATACAATTAATGAAAGCTTTTAAAGCCTACGATATACGTGGTGTTTTTGACAGAGATTGGAACGCTGACGATGCATATAAAATTGGATATTTCCTTCCAAGATTGCTCAAGGCTTCTGAAGTACTCGTGGGTAGGGATATAAGGGTTTCTTCGGATGAAATATTTGAAGCATTATCCAAAGGAATTTCAGATGCAGGATCTGATGTAGTGGATCTGGGATTGTGCACCACCCCAATGGTGTACTGGGCCACAGCAAGAGGTGCTTATGTCGCTTCAGTTCAGATTACTGCCTCGCATAATCCCAAAGAATATAATGGCTTGAAAGTGTCAACAAGCAATGCCATGCCAATTGGTTATGAAGCAGGACTCAATAAAATCCAGCAGTGGATGCTAAGCGAAGAAATAAACCCATCATCAGAAAAAGGGAAAATCCGGGAATTAGATATAAAAAGTGATTATCTGGATTATATGGCCAATTACCGTACTGATCTGGGTGATTTAAGGATAGCAATAGATTCCTCAAACGGAATGGCAGGCATGCTGATACAGGATATTATGGGTGACGAGCCCGATTACATCAATATTGAACCAGATGGAACTTTTCCAAATCATGATCCTAATCCACTGGAAATAAAAAATGTCCGGCAATTAAGCTCAATGGTTGCCGAAGCAGATTATGATCTGGGAATAATTTTCGATGGTGATGCTGACCGTGTAATGTTTGTCGATGAAAATGGAAAATTCATTTCTCCTGATTTAATGATTGCTGTTCTGGGTCACTATTTCCTGCCGGATGGATCCCATGAGAGAGTCTTACAGGATATCAGAAGTTCAAGGAGTATATCAGAGTATCTGAGCCCTATGGGAGCTGAAGTGCACACCTGGCGTGTGGGACGTGCATTTGCTACACCTCATCTGAGAAAAATCGATGGGCTTTTTGGAGGAGAACTGGCCGGGCATTATTATTTCAAGGATTTCTACTACTCTGATTCAGGTATTCTGGCAGCCTTATTAATCAGTACTGTACTCGCAGATCAGAAAAGACAAGGAATAAAAGTATCTCAATTAATTGCGAAGATCAGCCGCTACAAATGTTCTGGCGAGTTGAATTATACTATTGAAGATAAAAGTACCGCCATTCAGAAGGTGATATCATATTTTAAAGAAAAGGAAGAGCCAGAATCTATTATGGATTTTGACGGCTATCGTTTGGATTATAAGGATTATTGGCTAAATATCCGCCCCTCAAATACTGAGCCCTACCTCAGGTTTATTGCCGAAGCCAGAACTCAGGAGAAATTAGATGATCTGATCCGGAAGGTAGAAGAAATCTTAAGACCATATTTGTCCTAAAGAATCCTTACTTCTGGTTCCAGGGTAATGTTGAACTTTGATTTAACCGATTCAATAATATCCCGGGCCAGCTCATAAATCTCATCTCCGCTGGCAGATCCATAATTCACTAATACCAATGCTTGATTGGGGTATACTCCCGCATCAGCTTTCCGGTATGCTTTATATCCGCATTTTTCAATAAGCCATCCTGCTGCCAGTTTGATACGATCAGGATTCTCCGTTGAATAGGTCGGAACATCCGGGTAGTCTGTTTTTATGGAAGCAGCTTTTTTATATGTTACCGTTGGATTCCTGAAGAAACTGCCTGCATTTCCAATTATCATAGTGTCAGGTAATTTAGATGAGCGAATTTTGATAACAGCTTCACGAATCTCCCGAATGCCGGGATTATGAATGTTTTTAAGAGCTTCGTTAAGACCCTTGTACCTTAAATTGACCTGCGCTTTTTTTTGCAATTTAAATCGTACCGACCATACTATTATATTATTGTATTCATCTGATTTGAAAATACTGTCACGGTAAGCAAAAGCACATGATTCATTTGAAATCCATTTGCTTTCACCTGTGACTAAATTGAAAGTCAAAACTTCAGTAATCCAATTCCCGACTTCAGTGCCATAAGCACCTATATTTTGAACCGGGGCTGCTCCAACCGAACCTGGGATCATTGATAAATTCTCTAAACCTCCATAAGCATGTCTTACCGACCAGTCAACCAGTTCATCCCAATTAACACCAGCTTCGGCTTGTACAATTACTGAGTCCTTCTCAGAATCAAATATCCGGATACCCTTATTCACCGGGTGCAAAATTAAACCCGGGTAATCATTTCTGAAAAGCAGGTTCGAACCTTCTCCGATAATTAACACAGAAGCTGATATTGCTTTATTATCGTTCAGAAAATCAAATAATGCTACGGTATCATCCGTTTCCACATAGTATCTTGAGAAGGTAGATATAGCAAAAGTATGCCGTGTGGCTAAGGCTTCGTTTTCAGTGAACTTGAGCATCAGGAGCAAAGATATTGTTTATTTCTTACCTTCGTGAAACAGCTTTTTAAGTGGGAGGGAAACGCATCATATCAGTTGTGACAAATGATCTGGAAGGGGATCAAAGGATTCACAAAACGGCTCTCAGTCTGATGAAACATGGCTGGGAACCAATGCTTGTAGGGCGGTATCTGCGAGATTCACAAGCTATTCAGCGGACATATGATACCCGGCGCCTGAAACTTATCTTCAACTCTGGTCCATTATTTTATGCTTCAATAAACATTCGTCTGTTTCTGTTTCTCTTGTTTGTGAGGGTCGACCTTATCCTGGCCAATGATCTTGACACTCTTCCTGCAGCGTGGCTGGTATCAAGAATCAGAGGCAAGACATTGGTTTTTGACAGTCATGAATATTTTACCGAAGTGCCGGAGTTGATTAATCGCCCACGGGTTCAGAAAATATGGAAAGGGATTGAAGGATTTCTGGTTCCACGGCTTAAGAATATGATCACTGTAAATGAGGAAATTGCTTCTCTGTTTTTGAAGAAGTATAAGATTCAGCCAGATGTGCTAATGAATCTACCGCTTTCTGTTATAAATGCAGAGTCTCCGAATGAGGTACCATCCGGAGGAAATCAATACACACAGATTCTTTACCAGGGTGCAGTTAATATTGGAAGGGGACTTGAGCAAATGATTGCTGCGATGGAATACCTCCCGGATCATCAACTAACTATTGTGGGTGGGGGAGACTTGTTGCATAAGCTCCGTAATAAGGTGAGCATACTGGCTTGGAAAGACAATATTCATTTCACAGGTCGTCTCCCATTTGAAAAGATTCTTGCTTACGCTCAGAAAGCTGATATTGGATTATCTCTGGAACAGGATATGGGACTTAATTATCGTCTGTCTTTACCAAATAAACTCTTTGATTATATGAAGGCAGGGCTACCTGTTCTTGCTTCAGACCTGCCTGTCATCCGGCAGCTTATTAAGAAACTGGATATTGGATTATTGATAAAACAGTTTGATCCACAATATCTTGCCAGTGCTGTCAGGGAAATGACCAAAGATTCAGCCCGCTATAAAAAATGGCAGAAGAATGCCCTGGATGCTGCACCTGATTATTCATGGGAGAGCCAGGAGCCACTATTGCTCAGGATTTTCGAAGAAGCGCTTCTCTCTTCATCCTGAGAATTAGATTATTTGTATATTCGTGCGAAATTTTAGCCAGTCTATTGTCATGAAAAGAAGCGAATTGGAAGAGTATTTTCAGTCTTTCAGAGAGAATACCATAGGACATGATTTAAGTTATTCCACGCCTTATGGCGAACAATCCATGATTTATGCTGACTGGATTGCGAGCGGTCGTTTATACCAGGCGATTGAGAATAAATTAATCGATGAGATTGGTCCCTGGGTATCGAACACACATACCGAAACAGCTGAGTTGGGTACTTTAATGACGAAGGGCTATCATCTGGCTCACAAGTTGATAAAGAAACACGTTAATGCGGGTCCTGATGATGTAATTATTACAGCTGGTTCAGGAATGACCACTGTTGTTAACAAGCTTCAAAGAATTCTGGGACTAAGAACCTGCGGGAAATTGTCTGGTCAGGATTGCATAAAAGAAACTGAGAGGCCTGTGATTTTTATTACTCACATGGAGCATCATTCCAACCAAACCAGTTGGTATGAATCGAATGTGGATGTTGTGGTTTTGAAACCTAATGATGAATTGCTTGTTGATCTGGATGAATTGAGGAATAAACTTGAACAATATAAAGACCGTAAACATAAGATTGGAGCTTTCACCTCATGTTCAAATGTTACAGGGATTGAGACTCCATATCATTTGATGGCCAGGTTAATGCATGAACATGGGGGGCATTGTTTCATTGATTTTGCAGCTTCAGCGCCCTATGTTGATATGGATATGCATCCTGAAAATCCTTTAGATAAACTCGACGGTATATATTTCTCACCCCATAAGTTCCTGGGAGGGCCAGGGTCGTCCGGAGTACTCATTTTTGATGCTTCCCTGTATAAGGGGAATACTCCTGATAATCCGGGTGGGGGTACAGTTGACTGGACAAATCCCTGGGGTGGATATAAATATATTGATGATATTGAGCTACGTGAAGATGGTGGGACGCCTGGATTTATGCAGACTATGAAAACAGCTCTCGCGATTGATCTGAAGAACCAGATGAGCACTGAGAAGATCAGGGCCAGGGAAGATGAGTTACTTGAGATTACCTTTCATGAACTGAAACAGATTCCCGATCTGTTTATTCTTGCCGACAATGTTGAAGAGCGTTTGGGAGTTATTTCCTTTTATATTCTCGATTTTCATTTCAATCTGGCAGTGAAGATGTTAAGTGATCGTTTTGGTATTCAGGTTCGTGGAGGCTGTGCCTGTGCCGGTACATACGGACATTATTTATTAGACGTAAGTCATAATGATTCAAAGCTGATTACGGATCTTATCAGTCATGGCGACCTCTCTCAAAAACCCGGATGGATCAGGTTGTCATTGCATCCAACTATGACGAACGAGGAGTTGTATAAGGTAACAGATGCTATCAGGCAAATTCAAGCGCATCACAAAGAATGGGCAAACGATTATGGATACAATAATCGGACGAATGAATTCGTACACAAAGACGAGATAAAAGATAAAACAGAATTAGTAAAAAATTGGTTTGTGATTGGCTAATGGACCAAGGACCATTAGCCAAAGTCCGGGGTCCGGGGTCCAAAGTCCGGGGTCCGGGGTCCAAAGTCCGGGGTCCGAAGTTCAAAGTTCGGGGTTTATATATTAAAACTTCCTCCTTTTTCCTTCAGACTAATTTAAGTCTTAAGTCTTAAGTCTTTGGTCTTAAATCTAACCCTTCTCTTTATATTTCCGGCTGACCTATTACTTTTTCAAAATCGAAGTAATTCTGGTTTGGTTCTACCATTGTCAGGTGGCTGTCCTCGCAACGCAGAGTGCGGGCCGGGTACTTTCTGATCATTTCATAATCGTGAGTAGCCATTAGTACAGCACGGCCATTCTGACTGATGCTGATGAGTAATTGCATGAGCTCTTCACTTGTCTCAGGGTCGAGATTCCCAGTGGGTTCATCTGCCAGAATAATTTCAGGATCGTTGAGTAAAGCCCGTGCAATGACTACACGTTGCTGTTCACCCCCTGATAATTGATGAGGCATCTTGTCCTCTTTATAATGAAGTTTTACCCGATCAAGAACTTCTGTAATACGTGATTTGATTTTCCTGTGGTCTTTCCATCCGGTAGCTCCAAGAACAAATGAAAGATTATGGAACACATCACGATCGGGCAGAAGCTGAAAATCCTGAAATACCATCCCGATTTTTCTTCTGAGAAAGGGAGTTTCGTCTCTTTTAATATCGTGTAAGGCAAACTCAGAAATATATCCAGTTCCTTCTTTGAGTGAAAGCTCAGCATACAATGTTTTTAATAAGCTTGTTTTACCACTTCCTACCTTTCCGATTATATAAACGAACTCCCCCGGATGGACTTGAAGGTCAACATCAGATAGTATTAGATTGAGTTTTTGATAGATATAAGCCTTGTGCAGAGTAATGATGGGTTCGGTCATGAGTCTGTTTTCAACTAGAGTTTGTTAATTTATTCATGTTCAATGTAGCAGAGCCAACACTGTACTGGCTTATATTTGCTAATGTAAAAATAAAATGCCAAAAAAATAGTTATACCCTAGGAAGTAATACAATCCTTTATGTTGACGAAAAAACTAATAATCATTCTACTATGTGCTGCAGGAATAATCCAAGCTCTGCATGCGCAGCAAACTGCCTATTATTTTGATCCGGATGAGGATCTGAAAGAAGGGCTTGAATTGTTTTATAAAGAAAAATATGGAGCCGCCCAGGACCGCTTTGTAAATTTTCTGGATCGCACGTCCGGGAAGGAGGCAACAGCACGTTCTGATGCGCAATTCTTTGATGCCATTTGTGCTCTGCGTCTGAATCACAGGAATGCAGAGAGCAAGGTTGAAACTTTTCTTGAGGACTATCCTGAAAGCGTGAAAGCAAATCCGGCAGCTTTTGAAATGGGAAATTACCATTTTCAGAAGAAAAGGTACAGAAGAGCCTTGCGCTGGTATCAGAAGATGAAGACCAAGAAGCTGAGAATCGATGACTTGAACGAGTATACTTTTAAGTCAGGTTACTGTTATTTTGATAATAAGGAATATGACAGAGCACTTGGTTATTTTCAGGAACTGATTGGTCAGAGCGGATCATACACAGCCGACTCGAAGTACTATTATGGTTACATACAATATATGAAAGGTAATCATGAAACCGCGCTTAAATATTTTCTGGAGCTGAGTGAACAGCGTGAATATAAGGGCATTGTTCCTTTTTATATCACGCAGATTTATTACCTGCAGGAGAAATATAGTGAGGTTATTGAATTCGCCCCGGGATTACTCCGGCAGGCTAATGAGGATCAACGAACTGAGATAGCCAGGATTATTGGAGATGCTCATTTTCGACTAAAGATGTATGAAGAGGCAATACCCTATCTTGAGCAATACAGAAGAGGGGTCAAACGCATGAACCGCCAGGAGCATTATCAGCTGGGGTTTGCATATTACATGAACGAAAAGCTAAATGAATCTGTGGCTGAGTTGGAAAAGGTTAAAGACGGAGATGATCCTTTATCGCAGAACTCAAATCACTTGTTAGGTGGGATTCTGATAACTCTTGATGATAAATACAAGGCAAGAAATGCATTCAGAAAAGCTTCTACCCTGGAATTTGACAAAACTGTGCAGGAAGAGTCTTTGCTAAATTATGCCAAGCTCACCTTCGATTTATCCATTTCATCTGAAACACTCAGGGCTTTCGAAGAATTCCTGACAACTTTCCCTGAATCAGAATCAATTGATGAAGTGTATGATTACCTGGTTAAGGTTTTCATGAATACCCGTAATTATAAAGATGCTCTGGTTACTCTGGACAAAATAAGTGACAAAAATTCAGATGTAAAAACTGCCTTTCAAAGAATAGCATATTACCGTGGATTAGAACTTTTCAATAATCAGAAATATAAAGACGCTATTGATCATTTCGATAAATCTCTTGTATATGGCTGGCTGAATCCAAGCTATAAAGCACTATGCTATTATTGGACAGGTGAGTCATGGTACCGATTGAAGGGATATAACAAAGCGGTAGAGCATTATAATAGATTTCTGCTGGCTAAGAGAGCATATGACCTGCCTGAGTACAATATGGCGCAGTACAATATTGCATATGCACATTTTAAAAAACAAGAGTACAATAAGGCTTTGTCATGGTTTAGAAAGCTATTGAACAGGATAGATAATAGTGATGACAAGATGATGGCTGATACCTATAATCGTATCGGAGATTGTTATTTCATTAATCGAACATATTGGCAGGCTATTGAATATTATGATAAAGCTGCAGCATTGCGTACCGATGATGCGGATTATGGACAATTCCAAAAAGGCTTCACTCTTGGCCTGGTTCAGCGACCTAATCGTAAAATAGAGGAATTAGAAAGGATGATTGAAGATTTTCCAAAGTCTAATTATGCGGATGATGCCTTGTTTGAGATTGGTCGGTCGAGGATGAATATGGGAGAGAAGAATCAAGCTATTGATGTTTTTAAGAACCTTATCAGGAAATATCCGAGTAGTACTTATGTCAGACGTTCATATTTGCAGCTCGGGCTTATTTATTACAATGCTGAACAGAATACGCAGGCTCTCGAAACCTATAAAAAGATAGTTAATTCCTGGCCTGATACACCTGAGGCGAAAGATGCTCTGATGGGTATCAAAAATATTTACGTGGATCAAAACCGGGTTGAGGAGTATTTCTCATTTATCAAGTCAACCGGTCAGGGTACAGATGTTTCACTTCTGGAACAGGATAGTCTGAGTTACATGGCTGCAGAGAATGTATTCATGCAAGGGGACTGCGATCGGGCCAAACAATACTTTGAACGATATATTGATCGTTTTTCAAATGGGCAATTTCTGTTGAATGCTCACTATTATAAAGCCGATTGTAACTTCAAAGCCGCCGAATACAGTAAGGCATTAAGGTCATACGAATGGATTCTTTCGAGAGGGCGTAATGATTTCAGTGAGCTGGCTCAAACACGGTCGGGAGCCATTTATTACCAGCAGAAAGACTATTCACGAGCGCTTGGTATTTATCAGGAATTGACAGGAACTGCTGAGATTCCATCCAACATAATTGATGCCAGACTAGGAGTATTGAGATGCACCTATAAACTAAAAGATTATCAGGCAGTTATTGGCGCGGCTAATAAGATCCTTTATACTGATAAAATATCAAACGAAACGGTTCGCGAGGCAACATTTAAGTTGGGTAAAGCCTATCTGGAGACTGGTGATATTGAAGGAGCACTTGATGCCCTGAGTGTTGTTGCCGGAAATGTAAAAACTGTTGAGGGTGCTGAAGCTAAATATCAGCGTGCTCAGATATATTTCAATAAAGGAAGGACAGATGAAGCTGAAAAGGAGGTACTGGATTTTCTTGATAAAAATACTACCCATCAGTATTGGCTGGCCAGAGCATATGTACTGTGGTCTGATATCTATCTCAAGAAAAATGACCTGTTCCAGGCAAAAGCAACCTTGCAAATTCTGGATGAAAATTATGAGAATAATAGTGACGGAATCAAACAGATGGTGTCTGACCGTATTCGTCGAATTGAAGATTTAGAGAATTAGAAAATCATGGAAAAGATAAATAATAAGTTCATGAAACTAAGAATAATAGCTCTGTCACTTTTAATTGGTTCTGTAATTCCTGCCGGATTACTGGGCCAGGAAGGACTGAACAAGGAAGTCAGGGTAGTAAAACCCTATACGCCAACTATTTCTGATGCATTTAAAATGCGATTTGTACCCAGATTGGACGATACGGTCCAGGTGGAGGCTCGATTTACTTATTATATTCAACCAATTATGGAACCTGTTGAATTCAGAGTTCGTAATCTTGAGTCTATCCCATTGAGAGCTGAAAGAGTCAAGGAACTGAAGCATTCATATGTGAGGTTTGGATTTGGCAATTACTGGACTCCAATGGGAGAGTTGGATATTAATACAACAAGAAATCAGAAGTCTAGCATGGGTATTAGAATGGGCCATTTATCATCCCAGGGACGTATTAATATGCCGGATGACAGAAAAGTTTATGCAGGCTATGCTGACAATGACGTAAAACTATACGGATCAAAATTTTACAATCGTTCCACGCTTTCTGGTGATATTCATTTCGATGAATACCATAATTTTTTATACGGATATAACACAGACACTCTGACAAATGGGAGTCTTTTCACACCATATAACAGCAGGCTTACAACTAAAGACTCTATTCCTCTTCAACAGTACCTTGTTGTTGGAGGTAAGTTCAGACTAAAATCTGATGAGCGGGGTAGAAAAGGCTTCTGGTATCAGCTAGATGGTGGATATGACTTTCTCCTGGATGGACAGAAAGAAATGGAGCATAATGGAAACCTCGACTTTGTTTTTTCTCAGGAGTATAAAAAGTGGTCGTTTGGAGGTGATGTGGGTGTTGATTATGCTTATCGTCTTCGACCTGCTGATTCGATTCATTACGTTATAGCTAATGCGGATCCCTGGTTAGGTTTTAAGTGGAATTATATCAGTTTGAAAGCAGGTCCGAAAGTGGCTATGGATCGTAATGCCAGTGAGTTTTTCTTTTACCCTCAGGTTCATATGGAAATTAATATTACCAATCTGGTTGTTCCATACATTGGGCTCAATGGTTATTACGAAAATAATAACTACTTGAAAATAAGTAAAGAGAATCCTTTTGTTGCTGATGATCTGGATATCTTGCCTACCAATCACAGGTTTATCGCCTATGGAGGTTTGAGAGGAAGATTTCTGCCCAGAGTTGCATTCGATCTGTATGTAAGTTGGGAGGATGTAGATAATTGGCATTTTTATGTGCCTGACACAGCTAATGCCATGCGTAACCGCTATTCGGTTGAATATGACAGCGGGAGTTTGCTCAGTATGGGTGGAGAGATTAGTTTAAGACAATCTGAACGATTATCAATTATCCTCAAAGGAAACTATTACCGGTATACTTTGGATAGCCTGCCAGCTCCGTGGCACAAGCCTAATTGGGATGCAACAGTTACAACCCGATATGCTTTTGATGATAAACTTATGTTGCAAGCTGACTTATATTTGTTAGGAATGCAGGAAGTTCCTTCAATTGATGTCGCCAAATACGGCCAAACCCAAAAATTGGATGGATTGGTCGATATCAATCTTAGAGCCGAATATCAGGCTACAGAGAGAATCTCGGTATTTGCTCGTGTAAATAACTTAATATCAGATAATTACTACGTTTGGCAAAATTATCCTATCCAGGGGATAAATTTCTTACTGGGTATGGGATGGACATTCTGATGTAAATGATCTGAAAATCAATATTAACGGGCCGGATTCAGGTGTTAATAAATCCCTGAAATCCGGCCATGTTTTGTCGATTTGGCGTCAGTTTTTTTTTTACTTTTGTTTGGTTTTAAAACTTGATATTATAGAAGGAGTAAAAGATTGAATATGAGTGAATTAGATAAAAAGACAAATGGTAACGGGTACTCAGCAGAGAATATACAGGTTCTGGAAGGGCTTGAGGCAGTAAGAAAACGCCCTGCCATGTATATTGGAGACGTGTCTTACCGGGGATTACATCACTTAGTTTATGAGGTTGTTGACAACTCGATTGATGAAGCCCTAGCCGGTTATTGTAATAATATTGAAGTTCGGATTCATGAGGATAATTTCATCACAGTTAGTGATGATGGCCGTGGAATTCCTGTTGACTTGCACAAGAAAGAGAAAAAGTCTGCTTTAGAAGTTGTCATGACTGTTTTGCACGCAGGAGGAAAATTTGATAAAGAATCATATAAAGTGTCGGGTGGATTGCATGGGGTAGGTGTATCCTGTGTGAATGCATTGTCGAGCTACCTGAGGGCTGAGATACATCGGGATGGGGTCATTTATGAGCAAGATTATAAAATTGGTAAGCCCCTCGGTCCGGTAAAAGAAATTGGAAAAACCGACAAAACGGGTAGTATAGTGCATTTCAGACCTGATATGTCTATTTTCACGGTTACTGAGTTTAATTATAACACTTTGGCTACCCGTTTGAGGGAATTGGCTTTCCTTAACAAGCGGATCAGCCTGATTCTGATCGATGAGCGCGAGAAGCTGGAAGATGGAAGCTTCAAGAAGGAAACATTCTACTCAGAAGAAGGTCTAAAGGAATTTGTTGAGTACATCGATGAAACGAGAGAAAAGCTGATTGAAGATGTGATATGCATTGAAACTGAGAAGAATGATGTTCCGGTGGAGATTGCACTGCATTATAATACTTCTTTTACTGAAAATGTACACGCTTATGTTAACAATATTAATACCATTGAGGGTGGCACTCATTTGCATGGTTTCAGGAGAGGATTAACCCGTACCCTGAAAAGATATGCAGAGGACTCCGGAATGCTCACAAAACTTAAATTTGACATCAATGGGGATGATTTCAGGGAAGGACTTACAGCTGTCATCAGTGTAAAAGTTGCTGAACCTCAATTTGAAGGTCAGACGAAGACAAAATTAGGAAACTCTGATGTAAGTGCTTCAGTTGATCAGTCGATTTCAGAGATGTTGCGAAATTACCTGGAGGAACATCCCAAAGAAGCCAAAATCATAGTTAGTAAGGTTATCCTGGCCGCTACAGCCAGGCATGCAGCCCGTAAAGCACGTGAGTTGGTTCAAAGAAAAACAGTTCTGGGAGGAGCCGGTTTACCCGGGAAACTGGCTGATTGTTCCGATCGGGATCCGGAGAAATGTGAAGTGTTTCTTGTGGAGGGAGATTCTGCGGGGGGTACAGCTAAACAGGGACGTGATCGTGCTTTCCAGGCCATATTACCTTTGAGAGGTAAAATTTTGAATGTTGAGAAGGCCATGCAGCATAAGATCTTTGAGAATGAGGAAATCAAAAATATCTATACTGCTCTTGGTGTTACAATTGGAACCGAAGAAGATTCCAAGGCGGTGAATCTGAGCAAATTAAGGTATCATAAGGTAGTGATTATGTGTGATGCTGATGTGGATGGAAGTCACATTGCCACACTGATTATGACCTTTTTCTTCAGATACCTGAAGCCAATTATTGAGTCTGGATATCTGTATATTGCTACCCCACCACTTTATCTGGTGAAGAGAGGAAAGCAAGAACAATATTGCTGGTCTGATGCCGAACGCGATGAGGTAATCACAAGGTTATCCGGAGGTAAAGATACCGGGGTTCATATTCAGCGTTACAAAGGATTGGGTGAAATGAATGCTGGCCAGTTATGGGATACAACCATGAATCCTGAAGTGAGAACATTAAGACAGGTAGCTATTCAGAATGCAGCAGAAGCTGATCATACTTTCTCCATGTTGATGGGAGATGAGGTTGCTCCACGTCGCGATTTTATTGAGCGCAATGCAACTTATGCGAATATTGATGCATAATCAGTGAAAGCGTGCCTGCTTGCAATTATCGGTAAGCAGCGGCATCAATATCTTCAATTGACTTAAGAATTTTACCGGGCTTCAACTGTTGTCCCATGTGGGCATAAATGTCTAATCGTATTTTTTTAGCAATAGATGTATCCATGCGGTCGAAACTATGACCTCCGGGTACATCTTTGAATATTGTGTACTTAAATTTTTTACCTTCAGCTTTTAAACTTTTAATAAGGTGCTCAACTTCCAGTACATTTACGTCTGCATCATTCGTGTTTGTGTGAATAAGCAAGGGAGTATCTTTCATTTTATGCACGTTCCATGCTGGTGAACGTCTGCGATACTCATTAACATTTTCCTCGGCTGATTTGCCAATATGGAAATCTGCCTCGTAAAGATCTCTGTAATTCTGATCTTTATATCCCATACGGGCAATCAGATCGCTTACTGGGACACCTGCAAAAGCCACTTTGTAATGCTCTGGCCGGTCGAAAATATTCATCAAGGTAATAAGGCCGCCATGACTCCAACCCATTATGCCAACCCGGTTCTTATCAATAAATGAATAATTATCAATCATGTATTGACGGGAAGCGTCGACATCATCCACCTCAAGTCCGCCATAATCAATTTTCCTGTAATGACCTGCTCCGTATCCGGTTGATCCTCTGTATTCTGCAGCAACAACTACATAACCCTGAGCTACTAACTCCCTGACAATATGTGTGTAATAAGTTGAAAAATCACTGTGAACCCCTCCGTGTGGTAAAACAATTAATGGATGTTTTTTTCCTAAATCAATTTGTCGGGGAATAAAAACATAACTCCAGAATTTAACAGGATTACCGAAACCCTGAGCAGTGGGATTAGCTTCGTGTGCCAGAGGAGGACCATATTGATATATTTTGTCAATGATAGCAATGCCTTCAAGCTTCTGAATCCACATTAGGTCATCAATTTGTTTCTCAACCTTATCCAGACGATGATTCAGAGATTCAAATTTATTAAGTACTTGATTGATTTGCTTTTGAAGATCTTCATTGCTCACTTGGGCCAGACATATGGCCGGAAAGAACATCAATAAGATAAATAGACTTTTCTTCATGTCTTAAGTTTTTTACTTTTCGGTTTCTCAGATTATTGTGACTTATTTATAGTGTCATTTGTCCTTCAAATACCATTCTGGCTTCTCCTTCGAGAAAAATATCAGTGAATCTTTGCTCATCAAGCCGGGAAAAGCTTATTAATAAGCTGCCACCAGGCACATGAACCTGGTACTGCTCTTTCCCATAATGATTGCTGAACTCTGTAGCAATACAGGCAGCAACAGCTCCGGTTCCACATGAAAGAGTCTCATTTTCTACTCCTCGTTCATATGTTCTCATTCGGATCTGTTTACCATCCGGCTGGATAAAATTGACATTAGTACCAGAGGGAGCAAACTCCTGACTATATCGTAATGCTCTTCCTGTTTTGAAAACGTCTTCTTTATCCAGATCCTTACTAAAAACTACCAAATGAGGGACTCCGGTATTCAGGAAGATACCTGACTCCTTCTGCACTACCTCTTCAACCCGGGCCATTTTTATACGATAATTGTCCTCGCCCAGAACTACTCCGTCATGTAGCCCATCGATGGCTTTGAATCTGGTAATATCCGAAATGATTCCAAGTTTGCGGGCAAATCCCACGATAGATCTTCCACCATTTCCACACATTTCAGCTTCAAAACCATCCGCATTAAAGTATTTCATCTCAAAATCATACTTCTTACTCGACTTCAGGAGCATAAAACCATCTGCTCCGATTCCGAATTTTCGGTCACAAATAGACTTAATAATATGCGGGGAGTAATTATTTAACTGATGAGTCCGGTTGTCAACAATAACAAAGTCGTTACCGGTTGCCTGCCATTTTTGAAAATGAAATTCTGTCATGACTGTGTTAACAAGTGTTAAAGATTGACATTCTTATGTTTAAGTTATGTTAAGTTCTTTCAAAAAACAAAACACTTTTTTAATTTCAAACGTTATAACAACTATCAGGTATGAATCTTGATAAGTTGCAAATACAAATGATAAAGTTAAAAATTTAATAGGATACCATTATGAACATAAAGAAATTAGTCGGGATAATGTTGATTGCATTCGTTGGTAGCATAATTGGCGTTTTTGCCTATAGCTTATTGGTAAAGCCTAAGGTGACAATAATACAGGAAATGGCAGAGTCTCCTGCTCATCTTACCAGCCTGCCATCGGGTGGACTTGAGACTGCAGATTTCAGGATGGCTGCTCAAATATCAGTAAATGCAGTTGTACATGTAACTTCAACAAAATTCCTGGAACAAAATCAATATAAAAACATCTGGGAATATTTCTCAAATGAACCCAGTGGAAAAACTGTTATTCCACGTTCCGGCTATGGATCAGGGGTTATTATTTCTCCTGACGGATACATTGTGACCAATAATCATGTTGTTACTGAAGCAGATGAGATCAAGGTAAAGCTGAATAACGGACAGATACTGGATGCTGAATTAATAGGCAAAGATCCCAATACTGATGTGGCAGTTATTAAAGTGGACAAAAAGAATATGCACTATCTGAGCTTTGGTGATTCTGATGAGCTTTTTGTTGGAGATTGGGTTCTGGCGGTCGGAAACCCGTTTAATCTGTATTCAACCGTTACAGCCGGGATCGTGAGTGCCAAGGCACGGAATGTTGAGCTTATCGGATCAACATATGAAAGAGATCGTTATGGGCGGAGACAGCCTGTTAGAGATCCGAATGCAGTAGAGTCTTTTATCCAAACAGATGCTGCAATCAATCAGGGGAACAGCGGTGGAGCATTAGTTAACCTCAGAGGTGAATTAGTGGGTATCAATACAGCTATTGCCTCTCAGACTGGAGCCTACGCAGGATACTCTCTGGCTGTCCCGTCAATTATTGCAAAAAAGGTAGTGGATGACCTGATCGAATACGGTAAAGTTAATCGTGCAGCCCTGGGGGTAAGTATTGCCTCAGTTGATGCGAAAATGGTAGAAGAAAAAAAGCTTGATGTAAGTCAAGGTGTATATGTTCAGGATCTTACTTCGGGTGGTGGAGCTGTGGAAGCAGGAATGAAGGTAGGTGATATTATACAGGAGATCAACGGAAGAAAGGTCGATAATTCTTCGGAGCTTCAGGAACAGGTTATGAAATATAGTCCGGGAGATAAGGTGGTTCTAAAGATTCATCGTAAAGGATCTACCAGAGAATTAAGTTTTAAGCTAAAAGATCATGAAGCTAATGCATTAATGGTCTCATCAAATGAGTTCTGGGCATGGTTAGGGGCTGATTTGAAAACCATTGATAAAGAGGAACTGGATGAGCTGGGTATAAGTCATGGTGTTCGTGTAAATAAAATCCAGGAGGGAATGTTGAAGAAAGCCGGGATGTCAAAAGGATTCATAATTACACATATTTTAAAACATGAAATTGATGATGTACAGGATGTACGTCGTATTATTGAGAGCTTAGATGAAGGAGGTATCCTGATTGAAGGAATGAAACCCAATGGAGATTACGATTACTATGTAATTAGAAAATAGTGATTATCAGGCAAATACAAAGCTCGGATAAATATTTGTCCGGGCTTTGTGTATTTTTTATTTTTTTTAATGCACGAAACCGAAACAATTCTTTGTCTCCTTGCGTTAAACGTCTAACTTTGCACAAATTTTTTCGAGAGCAGAAAGCATATGAGGCAGCTAAAGATAACCAAATCTATTACCAATCGTGAGAGTGCATCACTCGACAAATATCTTCAGGAGATTGGTAAAGAAGAGCTAATAACAGTAGAAGAAGAAGTTGAATTAGCCCAGCGAATAAAGAAGGGTGATCAAATAGCTTTGGAGAAACTTACCAAAGCTAATCTTCGTTTTGTCGTGTCAGTAGCCAAACAGTACCAGAATCAGGGCCTGAGTTTGCCAGACTTAATCAATGAAGGCAATCTCGGCTTGATAAAGGCAGCAGAGAAATTTGATGAAACCAGGGGTTTCAAATTTATCTCTTATGCAGTTTGGTGGATTCGACAATCTATTCTTCAGGCATTAGCTGAACAATCACGAATTGTCAGATTACCTCTTAATCAGGTAGGATCTCTGAATAAGATCAACAAAGCATATTCACGTTTCGAGCAGCAGCACGAAAGAAAGCCATCTGCAGATGAACTGGCTATCGAATTGGAATTGCCAGCAGATAAAGTAGCTGACACTCTTAGGGTTTCAGGACGTCACATTTCTGTTGATGCTCCTTTTGTTGAAGGAGAGGCAAATTCTCTTTTGGATGTATTGATCAACAGTGATTCCCCCAATGCTGATAAGGCGCTGATGAATGAGTCTCTAAGTCGTGAAATCGACAGGGCACTTTCAACTCTTACTGAGAGAGAACGCGATATTATCAAACTCTTTTTTGGAATTGCATGTCAGGAGATGACTCTTGAAGAGATCGGCGAAAAATTCGGTTTAACCCGTGAAAGAGTGCGTCAGATCAAGGAAAAAGCAATTAGGAGACTTCGGCATACTTCAAGAAGTAAGTTGCTGAAAACTTATTTAGGCTAGTTTAGCTGCTTACATTGTTTTTATCTTCTTTTCTAAAGCAAACATTTCATCACGCAGTCGTGCTGCTTCGATAAAATCGAGGTCTGATGAGGCTTTTTTCATTTGTGAACGGGTTTCGTCCCTTAGTTTTTTGAGTGCATCTATGTTCATGTATTGAACAATAGGATCGGCCGCGAGAATGGGAGTGACCGGTTCAACATAGGCATTTTTGGGCTTTCTTCCTCCCAAATCATCCATAACTGATTTACCTGACTTGATGATCTGTCGGGGTGTAATGCCGTTTTCCTCATTGTATTTCAACTGTTTCTCACGTCTGCGGTTTGTTTCATCAATAGTTCGCTGCATGCTGCCTGTAATTTTGTCAGCATACATGATCACTAATCCTCTTAGATTTCTGGCAGCTCGCCCCGCTGTTTGAGTAAGGGCTACTTCTGAGCGCAGAAAACCTTCTTTGTCAGCATCCAGAATTGCCACTAGCGATACCTCCGGCAGGTCTAATCCTTCTCTGAGCAGATTGACACCAACCAATACATCAAACTCATCGCGCCTTAATCCATCTAATATTTCAACCCGGTCAAGAGTGTCCACATCCGAATGGATATACCGACAGGCCACATTGATCTTTGTAAGGTATTTGCTAAGCTCTTCAGCCATTCGTTTAGTAAGTGTAGTAACAAGAATCTTTTCCTTTCGTTCGGTTCTGATACGAATTTCATTAATCAGGTCGTCAATCTGATGGGTGCTGGGCCTGATGTCAATTGGAGGATCCAGTAAACCGGTTGGACGAATTACCTGATCAGCCACAATACCTTCTGATCTTTCGAATTCATACTGCGAGGGTGTTGCAGACATAAATACGGTTTGTCCGGTAACCTGCTCCCATTCATCAAACTTTAAAGGGCGGTTATCCATAGCCGCCGGTAGCCTGAATCCATATTCTACTAAATTGAGCTTCCTTGAGCGATCTCCGCCATACATTGCACGAATCTGAGGAATGGTGACATGACTCTCATCAACTATGGTGAGAAAATCTGAAGGAAAGTAATCCAGTAAGCAAAATGGCCTTGTGCCAATATCCCGACCATCAAAATAGCGTGAGTAATTCTCTATACCACTACAATGACCTAATTCTCTGATCATCTCCAGATCAAAATTAACCCTTTCTTCTAGCCTTTTTGCCTCAAGATGTTTCCCAATGTCGTGATAATACTGCACCTGTTCAACCAGATCATCCTGAATCTGATAAATGGCAGATTTGATTCTTTCCTTAGTGGTGACAAAAATATTGGCAGGGTAAATCGTTATGGATTCCGGGTGATCAAAACACCCTCCTGTGACAGGATTAAATGATTCAATTTCTTCAATCTCATCACCCCAGAAAATGATTCGATAGGCCACATCACCAAAAGCCATGTGGATATCAACTGAATCGCCTTTTACTCTGAACTGACCATGATTGAACTCGACTTCATTTCTGGAATACAAACTATCAACAAGCATCCTCAGGAATTTATTCCGGGGAATAGAATCACCTTTGCTTATCTGCATTGTGTTTGCATGAAAATCATCCGGATTTCCAATTCCATAAATACAACTGACCGACGAAACGACAATCACATCTCGTCGTCCTGAAAGTAAGGCGGATGATGCTCTTAATCTGAGTTTCTCAATCTCATCATTAATCGCCAGATCCTTTTCAATATAGGTGTCTGAGACCGGCAGGTAAGCCTCAGGTTGATAGTAATCATAATATGAAACAAAGTATTCAACAGCATTCTCAGGGAAGAAGGTTTTAAACTCTCCGTACAGCTGAGCTGCTAAAGTTTTATTGTGACTTAATACCAAAGTGGGCTTTTTTACCTCCTTGATCACATTGGCTATGGTAAAGGTTTTACCAGAACCCGTCACACCTAACAGAGTTTGATAGGGAACATCCTGATTTATTCCATCAACCAATTGTTGAATAGCTTCAGGCTGATCGCCAGTAGGTTCAAAATCTGAAATTATCTTAAAATCCATGTTTGAATATATGTCTGGGGTCCGGGGTCCGAAGTCCGGGGTCCTTGGTCTTTCTGTTTATTTATTAATATCTAAATCTTGATTGGTCTGACAGTTGCTTCATTTTTTTGAATCCTTGTATCCAGAGATAAATAATGAAGGGGATGAATGCAAGCATGAGTAATGGAATCCCTGACATCAGGCAGTAATCATAAAACCCGTGGAGAATGATTGGCCAGAATAATGCCCGAACAATAAAGCCTGTTCGCTCACCACCGCTGCAAAAGCGGGCCAGGCCTAAATAATATCCCATGGTTACGCCAAAAAGTGCATGACCGGGAACTGCTGTAATTGCTCTTAACCAACCTACTTCGATTCCACCCTGAATGACATATAATAAGTTCTCAACCAGGGCAAAGCCGAGGGATACAAAAACCGCGTATACAATGCCATCAAATCTCTCATTAAAATTACGGTTGGCCCAAATCAGAATAAACAGGGCAATAAACTTGAAAACCTCCTCCGTTCCAGCTGCAACAACAAAAGCCGACCAAATAATCTGGCTGCTGCCATCCATGACACTCGCTCCAAATGATGACAAGCCTACTTCAATGAAGTAAATTGGAATGGTAATAATAGCACCTGCTAAAAGTGCTTTCAACAATAAACCGATAGGTTCTTTCTCGTATTTGTCTCTGAAATACACATAAAACAAAATGATAAGAACGGGGGCGAGTGCGATAAAAATAGTAGTCATAATTGTTGCAATTCAGTTTATCTGTATTGTGATATTAAGTTATTTTTCAAAAGGGAAAACAATTCCGGCATCCTGCCTTATCCTGTCCAAAACCTCCATCAAATCAGCACTAAATGATAAAGGCAGGATGTCACTTTCAGTCTTTCGCTGGTCAAGGCATTCCATTACGTGCTCTGCTTCATAATTATAGCCATCAGCTCCTGGGTATTCAAAAATGAATTCTTCAGTCTCATTTTCTGCCGCATTCCAAACTTCCACCAGAGTAGGGGTGATACCTTTTCTCTTTATTCTGACAAATCCTTTTTCACAGAAATATTCTGACTTGATATCAGAGTAGACGGCAAAACTCGATTGCAGACTAGCCATACTCCCATCCTTATATTTAAATAAAATGGCAATACTCTCTTCTGATCCAGTTGGGCTGAAATCAGCCATGCTTACAATATGTTCAGGTTTGCCAAAGGCCATAAGGGCCGCAAAAACCGGATAGATACCAATGTCAAGAAGTGAACCACCTCCTAATTCCAGATTATATAATCGATTGGCTGGATCATAGGGTCCATTAAAGGCAAAATCAGAGCGCATCATCTTTATTTTTCCCAGATGACCCGATTCGAGAATCTCTTTCACCTTTAAAAACGAAGGCTGGAAGCGTGTCCAGAAAGCCTCCATCAGAAATACTTCCTTTTCTTTTGCTTTACTGATCATTTGAGCTGCCTGATCAGAGTTCAGGGCAAAAGCTTTTTCGCATAAAACGGCTTTGCCATGATCGAGGCAAAGCAAAGTGTGCTCAAGGTGATGAGAGTGTGGTGAAGCAATATATACTACGTCGACATCAGGATCCTGTACCATTTCAAGATAAGTTCCGAATGCTTTCTTATAGCCTAGTTTCTTAGCAAAGGCATCTGCTTTCTCAAAACTTCTCGAAGCAGCAGCGTAGAGATTAGCCTGGGGCAAGGTCTTGAGATCCGTACTGAATTTCTCTGCAATATTACCGCAACCAAGAATTGCCCAGTTCCATTTTTTTTTCATCCGTTTAAATTTATTTCTTATAAACCAATATGTATTACTGATTTTGAGATTCACTGTTTACTATTTCCAATCGACAAACTTCAGCTTCCTCAGCCAGACGGTCATATTTGGCCAGTACTTTCTGATGAAGAGGACTGGGAACAAATCCCGGCATATCACAACGGGGTGTCTCTTTTAGCCTTTGATACCCCTTACTGATAATTGATATGGCAGTTTTATAATCTTCGTCGCTGGAAGTGCCATCGAGACAAGGACTTAGATCTGGTCTCTCGAAACTGATTTGTGGTCCCGATTTTCGATTAAAATCTTTAATCGTATAAAAGTCAATATTACATAAACGGCCTAATTCTTTAAGTTCCTCATGTGTAATCGGACTTCTTCCTGCCGGATGGTTGGGGTAGGCACTTTCATACTCAGGGTAATATACTCCATTCAGGTCAATCCATGTGTAAAGCACTTGCATTTCGCTCTTGTTGAGTTTCACATCATGATGACCCTTCTCGATTTCCTGAATTAATTTGCTGGGATGTGATCCCCATGAATAGGCATCCTGTATATCAGCAGGGCCACCACCTATACATGCCACTATTTTTTTAACATGCAGATCGATATAGCTGGCATTAAAAAATGGGTTCTTGTCACCGGCCAATATCAGACCTGATGGGTTTTCAGAGCCAAAATCATGACACGATAAGCAGTGTTTATCGAATACAGGCTGTACCTCAGTGGCATAATTAAAGGTCTGGCTGGCACCATTCCATCCATTCATTTTGTGAGGAGCCTTTCTGATGGCCATTGGCATTTTATTCACATTTACCGGAGCAGAAAGTCTATCCTCATGGCAACCAATGCAACCATTGATTTCCCCGGCTTGTGCAATCACGCCGCTACGCATTGATTGAACCATTTTCTTATCGGTGTCCAATAACTGAAAATACAGATAAACTCCTGAAGGAACTTCAAAAAAGGCAGATCCATCCGGCTCTACAGGTACAGTTCCAAGTATTTTTTTGTTTTCAAAGCTATGCCAGTTAACCCCAGGAGCTTGCTGTCCCTGGCCACCCCATGATGCAGGTGTCCATGTTCTTTTTGGCGGGGATTCAATTACCCTGAGGTATTTGACGCTTCCCCTTTGAACACCTTGCATATGAGTTCCCTCATATACATCTGACACGTAAAACTGCCCGGGACCATTAGTGAAATTTCTTTTAAAAGGTATTACGGGTGGCTTAAACCTTGGGGCCAGTGGCATAGGATCAAAGCAACTAGCTGAAGGATCCTCGAACAAAAGATTTTCTCCTCCATCAAGCTGAATATGATAAATAGCCATTTTTTCTTCGGCTGGGTCAAGGCCCCCTTTTATAATATGATTGCTTTTGCTGACCAGAAAGTTTTTATTATCAATTGGAAACGGATCTTCATATCTTACGGTTAGTTGCTTGAATTCGTCCCAATTGCCTTTGCCAATATGAGACCTGGCATTCTCGGGCCATATCTTAACTACAGCCTCTTCACCATCTACACCTTTACTTCTGTCAATGAGGGTGAGGGCTCCCCATGGCCGGTCATGGCATGATCCAAAAATACACAGTACCAGATTTGAGCCGGGTATTGGTCTTGGGTCAATCACACCGCCCGGTGAGTTAGTGTTATTTCCGTAAAAAATTGCATGCCTCGTACCATCAGGGTTAACAGTCCATAAACCCTGGGCATCACCAAAATTCCTGTCAATATACTCCCAGCGATCATAAATCAGACGTCCGTCATTCATTAATGCCGTATGTCCTTCAAAGAGTGTACTTCGTCCCAGCTGAGTAATGTGACTGCCATCTGAATTCATTCGAAACATATTTGCCATAATATGACGGTTGCACATGCAGTATTTTGGTTCTCTTGTACTGCTGAAAGCAATACCACCATCCGGCAGGTAAATCGGGTCTATATCAGAAACTCCTTCACCTGATGTAAGCTGTCTGAGATTAGTACCCTCAGCAGTAATTTCATAAATATGATAATCGTCGCTTATGCTCTGTCTGAATGAAAAAACAATATTCTTTCCATCAAAGGAAACTTCCGGATCCCTGATCATTCCGGTTTCAGTTTCAAAAATTGATGTGATTTCCTTGCTTTGTGTATTGAAAACCTTAAGTGCAGCACCGGGTCTGAAGCTTTGAGTATTAATTTCTCCGGTTTGGAAGATTGTTGCCGTATTATGATGATCTGACAAATATTGAGATCTGGCTACATACAGGATTTTTTCAGGCCCAGGATTATCAACGCTGGTATCAAAACCAGATAAGGGAATTAATATGATAAGCGATAAAACAATTATTTGAATGATTTGTGTCAATTTATTCATTGTATTCTGAGCTGGATTTCTGTGTACAAGATACTATTCGGATTTGATAAACGGGATTATTAGCAGCAAAATTATTTAGATTAAAATGGAGGAGGAATTTATTGCTTTCTTTCTAAAGATGGTCTGTCTCAAATATATAAGTAAAAAAATCAGCTTCAGGATAGTTGATAATTAAAAAAAATCTCTGATCTTTGATTATAGTTCCCGGGCAATCTGCAGTCCTTCCGGGGTTTTGAATTTTTAATTTTTTATCAATGAACATTTTTATAGCCAAGTTGAGCTCACAAACCACTGGTGACGATTTACGTGAGTTGTTTGAAAATTACGGGTCGGTTTCATCGGCTAAAGTTGTAATGGACCGGGATACTGGTCAGTCTAAACGATTCGGATTTGTTGAGATGGAAGATGATGGGGACGGAAACGGAGCTATTGAAGCTCTGAACGAAACCGATTTTCAGAATAGTAAGATAGTGGTAAAGAAATCAATACCACGTGAAAGGCGGGATTCAAATCCACGTCAGAGAAGATATTAAGAAGAAAGGGTAAATAAGCCCGTTTCTTTTACTTCATACTGTTGATTTTTTGTTCGAACCGGGCCTGATCTTCCTCGCCGAAACTACCCAGTTTTATTGCTCTTTCATATACTGATAGAGCTTGAGTTGAGTCGTTTCTTTGTTCAAAAAGTGAACCCAGTAATAGCCAGGCATCCGGATAAGCAGGAAAACTCGAAATGGTTTGTTCCAGCACGGATTGCCCCTTTGCATTTTCACCGGATCTGAGCAGATAGAATGCATATGTATAGGCATATTTTGGCTGGTCAATTCCCAGTTCCATCGCTTGACGGCTGTACTCAAGTGATTCAATTGTATCTCTGTCGGCCAGCATAACACTAAGATTATAGGCAGCCTGAGCTGACTCAGGATTAATTTCAAACACTTTCCTCATAGATGCTTCAGCCTCTTCAAGCCTGCCCATTTCACCCATCAACATGGCAAAATTGAGATGTGTGGCTTCGTTATCCGGATCTATTTCCAAAGCCCTGTAAAGCCGGTTAAGTGCCATCTCTTTTTGGTCTAATAAATTATAGGCAAAGCTTTGATTGATTAATGGTGCGATAGCATCAGGAAAGAGCTCGATAGATTTTTCATATGCTTTTATTGCCTCTTCAAGTCTCTGCTGGTTCTGGTAATAATTACCCAGATTATAGTGTGCAGCCCAATCATCAGGTCTTGCAAGAAAGGCTTCTTCATATTCTGTCATCAGAGGATTAAGACTTTCAAGTTCAGCAGGGGAGAAGGCTCCCTCAGGAAATCCAGCCACACTACTGGCCACTGCCCGTCTGACCACACGATACTGATCACGACTGGCCTGAAGCAGAATGTTTTTTGTCTCAAGTGACGGAATTTGTCCGAACAAATTAATCACCGAGGCCCTGATCATGGGAGAAGGGTTTCCTGCATGAACAAGAATGGCAGGCCATTTGGCATCATTATCCAGAGTCGCCAAGAGCCGGATAAAGGAATTGGTGTACACCTCATCAAATGCATTGTTATATAAGCCCTGAAGTAATTCATCCAGGTATTTCCACTCACCGGTTCGCGCATCCAGCAGGAGCCGGGCCTTATGCAATGTTTCATCCTGGTACTCTCCGCCGTTCCATTTCTGTACCAAGGCATTCGCCCATTCAGCCGTTTCATTCTCATGACAAATATTACAAGCATTGGGAGATTCAAACGCGATTGTTGTTGCAGGCATCGGCGGACGCATTGAATGATCGCTTCTGTCCATTCTGGCAAAAGTCGTCTTTGGCATGTGGCAGGAAATACATTTCAGGTCTTCTGTTCCTACCGGATGGTGACTGTGCGTCCAGATATTGTTTACATTCTCCTCATGGCAGGGCAAACAGGCTCCATTGTGGTTTTCATTAGCAAAGCGATATCTGCCACTGGATGTATGGCAATGAATGCAATCAAGTAAACCTGATTGAGCACAGGCCCCCTGATGCCATCCGGTCATCGTATAGTTCTCTCCTAAATCACGACCATCAGGATAAAAATCCGGATCCTCCAGAGTTACCAAATCAAAGTGATCAAAGAATCTTTCACCAGGTGGGTATGAAAGGGTAAGGGAGCGCATCTTAGCATGACATGGAGCACAGGAAGAGTTGTGTTGCTCATGAGTGAAGGTTTTGGTGACAATAAGTCCAATGTCTTCAGGAACTTCCCCGTCTTTTATCTTTCTGAATATTTCTACATGATCCTGGCTGGGCCCGTGACATGTCTCACAATTGATTCCAGCTTCTCTCCATGTAGTGATATATTGATCACTTTCATGATCATAATTGTTCTCCAGCTGACTAACATGGCAGGAATGGCAACTAGTATTAAAAGTATATGCAAAATTATGCCAATCAAGCTCTTCATCTTCAAGAGGATCAACGAAATGTCGAACAGCTGAAGCCGGAGTATTGTACCACTCAGCTTTTTTTAAATCATAAGCTAAAGGCAATACCTGTAAGCGACCATTTTCAAATGGTGTAAGGAAATAATAGATATATTTTCCTCCTAAAGCATGAATTACAGGGTATTCTCTTTTGATTTCCTCTTTTTGTTCCAGCATAATGAGGCTGTCATTCCGGACAAAGGCACTGAACATAAATCCTTGAATCTCAGCTTCTGCCTTGGTGAAATTTAACTCATTTACTATGAAAGTTGAATCTACTCCCTGCATTGCCAAACCATGGTGAGATGGGGCCCAAAGTTGATAAAACCTTTCATGGCATTCTATGCAACTGGATGATCCGGCATACATTTCTGCTTCTTTTTCTGTTTTGCACTCTGACAATAGAATCGGCATTCCCAGTAATAACAGGATGGGAGATAGAGAAATCCACTTTTTCATTTCGATTGACATTTGGCGTAAAAATACTTAATTTCCATCTTTTAACCTTGACTTAGCTTTGATGCTTGTTATACAGATGCTTGCAGCTTTACACACTAGTCTGAACCATCTGTTCAGATACAGAATAAGCAAGGCTTTACCTTCATCGTTCGACCGATAGAAGCGCATATATTCAGGAGTTGGAAAGAGGGTAGCCAATACCCACCAGTACTTTTCATTCAATCTGAGTTGGGCCGGAATTATTCTTGGTATTACTCTGGTATTGTGATTATTATGATGATTATTGTTGTTATTGTAGTTATTCAGAAAGCGGTCCAAAGCCGTATCAATGAGTGCGATACTATTACGAATATCTGTTTGATGACTCAAAGGAAAAAGTATCATAGCAAATTCTCTTATCTGTATAGGATTTTCAATTTCGGGAACCCTGGTCATCCAATTAAGGAATTTGTCAAGGGGTAATTGAGAACTTAACAAAATGAGATCGAATAGCCATTTTAGTTGACCAAATCCTGCCTGATAGTGACGCTGAAGGTGTTTGGCCATAACATAGAAATGTACCTCTGGACCAGGAGTCTCCAGTAACTCTCTGCAAATTTCAGACGAAGCAGTTGAATAAGGTTTAAAATGCCATTCTATGCTGATGCTGTTTTTTCTGAGAGCTGGTATATGATGCCCTGGAGGAGAACTAATCTTTGAATCAAAACGTGACCTGAGAGGATCCTGTTTATATCCCATTTCCCTGCTTAGCTCTGATACTTTTTGAATGTCCTCAGGATGAACTAATATATCCATATCACTTGTCAATCTTGGATAATTGGATGGATAGAGATTTTCCAGCAGCCATATCCCTTTCAGGGGACTAAAAGGAATTGAATTTTTTTGGAGTTCTTGTGTAATAGTCTGATACTCTGACAGTAATTGTTGATTTCTCGTTGAGGCTAAAATACTGAGTGATTGAAGGTGCTTCTGGTTTGACATAGTAAGGCCTTCTGCTTGCTTATTCCTTCTAAGCCACATATATATTTGACTGCTGATACCATTCTTAGTGGCTTTATCTATAAAACTGTTCCACTTATTGTGATCGAACATATCATGTTCGTAATTAACAGCATTACAGCAATTCTGGTGAAAAAGAGCAATATTACTAATTTCAAATTCGGATAACATAGTCTGCTTTTTTAATTAGTTGTTCTGAGTGTGAGGCAATTATTAGCCTGGATTTCATTTTTAGCCTACTAATTTCATTCTCGAATAATTTTTTTGAGGCAGTATCCAGATGTGCATCGGGCTCATCAAGTATCAGATAATCTTGTCCATGATACAGGGCACGTGCCAGGGCCAACTTTTGCCACTCACCAAGACTGATTCCACGTCCCCTGCCAATTTCTTCACCGATCTCGGTATCCAGATTCCAGCAATATTTTGTCATAATCTCTTTGAATCCCGAAGCGTGCAAGGCCCGGTCAATATCATCATGACGAATATCACAGCTTTTGTAAAGCACAATATTGTTTACAATGCTTGCTTGAAGCAAAGCAAAATTCTGAAATAAAATTCCTGTGGACTTTTTTGCAGGATCATTTGAAAATCTTTCTGCCAGGTCCAATAAAAGGGTGGATTTTCCTGATCCATTCGGACCTGTAACAGCTGTTATTCCTTTGTTGGTGTCAATGTTGGATGGCAGGGTCGTGTTCAAGCATAAACTATGATTCTCTGAAGTATCCCAATTTTGATCAAAGGTTTTTATAGTGATATTACACAAACGAATTTCCAAAAGAATCGCCGGCAGGCTACCCAATTGTGATCCTGATCTAATCAGTTTGAAGGCAGCAAACAGAGAGCCCAAAGAGGCCGGACTAAAACCTGACTCATGAGAATTGATTGGAAGCAAATCAAGAGCATTAATACAGAATATCAGGCATATTACCTGAGCACATCTGATTAGTGATTTAATCATCTGTATCTGACCGTAATGCTTTCTTTTCGTCCTTTGATTGTTCGAAAGCTGGTAAATGCTTTTTTCAATAATTGCTGGAATACTTCGACAAATACGATGTTCTCTGAGGATAATTGGAGAGAACAATTGCTGTTTCAAATAATGGAATTTTCTTTCTGATTCAATGATTTCTAAATCATTCTTATGCTTGCATTTTACCTGTATACTTTGGCTCACGATTTCAAGCACTACTAAAATTAAGATAAGGGGCAGATGCAAGGGCTGATATATGCTCAGTATAAAAAAAAGACTGATTGCCACCGTCATGGCTGAAACACCGGGGATGATTTTACCGATAATGATATATCTGATTTTTTCATTTTGCTCAATTAATTTTGCCACGTCGGCATGGAATACAGCTTGGCGAATAGCTTTGAGTGACCAATTTGTACATCTGTTAAATAAGTTCCTGTAGCTGTCCCTTTCAATGATCTGATCAGCTATCAGAGATATCGGTCTGATACTCCAGTTTGAAACTCGGCATATACCTGCAAATAGAATTAGGTGGAAATAATTGAATTCTGATTGGTAAAGGAATCTGGTAAAAATAGCGCTCTCAAATCCGGCAATGAGAGCCAAAGCGCTTAGTGCTAATATCAGGATTACACTTTTTCTACTAATCACCTGGATAAAAGCTTTTGAAATCTCCTGAGTGCCGGACTGATTAAGAGGTAAATGGCTCTTCGGATACCCGGTTTGATATCTGTAACTCTGCCGATTATTCTGTCTTTACACACTGGAGAATCCGCAAGAGGATTGTTATCTCCCTTAAGTATCAGGATCTCATTTTGCTTTCCTTTTAAGGTAAGTAGTCGGTGAACAACCAACTTGTCCAGTGCTTTGTATACAAGAATATCTCCGGGCTCTGGTTCAGAAAGAGCAGGCTCAAGAGTGATTGAATCACCGGGGAATATTTGAGGAACCATGCTGATTCCAATCGCTCTGGATTTCACCCGGCAACGGTTTTGTAAGAGGAATAAAATGAGATTTGCTTCTAGCTTTGACATGTTTCAGATATTCAATTATACTATGATTCGGGATAAAGAAAAGTTCAGACAGACTTATTTGTTTCATTAAGAGCTGAACCAGATGAAGACTATTGACAAAAGGATTTTGCCATGAGGGAAATTGTACCAGATGAGGGAGTGAATTTTTCAATTTGCTTTCTCCATATAAAGGAATCTCCCGGTTGGTGGATTGTCCGTGGAACAGACAATAGATTGCATCCAGATTGCAATGTACCGGCCTATTGTCAGGATGAAGGGGTAAAGGATGAATAAGCCATCCCTCACCAGTTTTTTGCAAAATAACCCGATCATCCTGGATCAGTTTGCCAGCAAAGTCCTCAACAATACCGGAAAGGGTGCTTTTCCCTGCTCCGGATCTCCCAAGGCATAAAAAGCCACGGTCGTTCAGACTGAATCCTGCGCCATGAAATATCAGCAAGTCAAACCATTGTCCCAGATGATATAACAATAAGATATCGAGAGGATAGGGTAGGATCGGAAATTTGCTTCCCTCAGCTGTTGTGGCCAGAATGCATTTCTCATCAGGATTATTACTCACCCGCATCCTGATTGGGCTTATTTGATCCCTGAATGGGATATCAAATTGAGTGAATCCCTCGAATATAGTGATTTGATAATGTTGGTTTGTTGAGATCCACCGGCCGGATGCTGATGTTACAATCAATGGCACCCGGATGAGCTTCAATGGCTGGCTTTTTGTTGCCGGAAGCTCTGAACAAATCCGTATTACATAATCAGGCTCTTTTACTATTGCTTGGATGAAATTACGATATCTGCTTTCAACACAAATTCCTTGGGGACAATCATATGCAATAGATATTTTGATACCGCACAGATCCAGAAATACTGGAGGTATCTGGCTATTCATTGACATCAAGTAAAGTGCTTAGATTTCTTAAAAAAATCAGTATTGAGTTAAGCAGCTCAATCTCCGGGATTGCATACTGCTGATTCCATTCTCTGAAGATATCTGCCGGAGTTTTCCCATCGCAAAGGTGCATCCATAATTCCAGGCCTGATTCATTGACGGCATACACTTCCTGGAAGTTTGCCAGATTATCAGGAACAGGAATGATCAGATGTTTTTCTTCAAAAGGAAAGATCAGGGTTTTGCTTTTTGGTTTAAAACTTTTTTCCAGATTATTCATGCTAGTACCATTGGTTTATAGGTATAGATGCAATCAATGGCCTGGAATGGAAAAAAAAGGAAGTTTTTTTTTGAATAAAGGACCAAGGTTTTCTGATCAGGCCAAAAGTGAGCCAATCTGGAATACCCCAAAAGCTATAATCCAGGCAAGGGCTGTAGTGTAAACAGCCATGAAAATCGCCCATTTCCAACCACCTGATTCTTTTCTGATAACCGCGAGTACAGCTATACAAGGGACATAAATCAAAACAAACAAAAGGAATGCAAGGGTTGCATGTGGCGTGTATACAGTTTGACCTTTGCGTGGCCCGGTCTGGTAAACGTCTGTACGGATTTTGTCGGGTAGATTGTCTGAGGCTTCATCATCCTGATATAATACTCCCAGCGTGCTGACAACTACCTCTTTGGCAACTGTACCTGTTATCAGGGCAATACCCATTTTCCAGTCAAACCCCAGAGGCTTAATCACTGGCTCAACGGTTTTGCCAATTTTCCCAATATAGGAGTTCTCTAATTGTTCAGTTTTGTTTCCTTCAACTCGTGGAAAATAACCTAATGCCCAAATTATTATTGAAGCAATCAGGATCAGCCCTCCCATTTTTTTCAAATAAATCTGACCCTTAAACCACATATGCTTGAATATAGCTTGTGCAGTGGGTACTCTGTAGGGAGGTAATTCCATCACAAAAGGTGATTCCTGCTTACGGAAAAGTGTATTTTTAAGAACCAAGGCGACAAGTACAGACAACAGAATACCTGTCATGTATAATCCGAAGATTATGTTTCCAGCCTGACCGGGAAAGATTGCTCCTGCAATAAGAATATATACAGGCAGGCGGGCACTGCATGACATCAGCGGGATAATCAACATAGTTAGTAAGCGGTCACGTTTGTTTTCAAGTGTACGGGTAGCCATAATTGCCGGAACATTACAACCAAAACCCATTATCAGTGGGATAAATGATTTTCCATGAAGACCGATCATGTGCATGAGCTTATCCATAATAAAGGCAACACGAGCCATGTATCCTGTGTCTTCCATGAAAGAAATGAATAGAAACAAAATGAGGATATTAGGCAGGAATATGATAACACCTCCAACTCCTCCAATTATTCCATCAACCACAAGATCCTGAAAAATCCCACTTGGCAGCAATTGAGTGAATAATGTTGATAGCAATGAAACGCCTGACTCAATCCAGCTTACAGGAAATTGTCCTACGCTGAAGGTGGTTTGAAACATAAGCCAGAGAAAAAGCAGAAACAAGGGGAATCCAAGCCATTTATTTGTTAGAATACGATCCAGGCGTGCCGTCGGAGTCGATTCTTCTTCCACTTCGTCTTGCTTTTCTTTCAATGTCTCTTTCAGAGCACCAGAAATAAAACCAAATCGGGCATCAGCAATTAATTCTTCGGTATCGTCACTAAGAAGATTTTCTAACCTTCGGATTTCCTTGTCAGCAAGTTCCTGAATACTCCCTTCAGGATTGAAAGACTGAATATATTCGCTTATGTCCTGGTCTTTCTCCAGGAGTTTTGTAGCAAAAAAACGAGAGCTTAATGCGTAACTGAAGCCTGTTCCCCGAATTTGAGTCTGAAGCCTGCTGATTGACCGTTCTACTTCTTTTCCGTAATTAATGTGAACATGACGTGTTATCGGTTCTTCATCCTCAAATTGTGCAATAACAGTGTCAAAAAGCTCCTCAATGCCCTCACCATTGCGAGCCACAGTAGGAATAATCGGTATTCCGAACATTTTACCCAAATGGCCATAGTCGAAAGTATCTCCTCTTTTTTCCAGCTCATCGTACATGTTGAGTGCAATAACCACTTTCTGGTCCATGTCGATCAACTGCGAAGTGAGAAAGAGATTCCTTTCCAGATTTGAAGCGTCAATCACATTAAGTACAACATCAGGATACTCATTCATTAAGTATTTTCTGACATAGAGCTCTTCAGGACTGTAAGCTGTGATCGAGTATGTTCCAGGCAGGTCAGTGAGCTGAAAGTTATACTCGTTTTGCTTGAAATTAGCTTTCTTTGAATCAACAGTAACACCAGCATAATTGCCGACATGCTCACGGGAGTGGCTGGCTATATTGAAAATCGAGGTTTTACCTGAATTGGGATTGCCTACAAGAGCAACTTCAATATGCTGGCCCCTTTCTTTCAATTGCTGCCTGATTTTTTCGCTGATTTGTCTGGGTTCGTCTTCTGTGGTTTTAAATTCTTTCTCATGAATTGTATCCAAACGCACTACCTCAACCAAAGCAGCTTCTGCTCTTCTAAGAGAAATATTGTAGTTTAATATCTGATATTCAATAGGGTCTTTAAGGGGTGCCGATTTCACCACTCTGACCACTTTGCCCTTGACAAAGCCCATTTCCATGATCCTCTTTCTGAACGTTCCTCGTCCTTTGATCTTGGAGATTACAGCCTTTTCACCCGTTTTTAGTTCTGCCAGGGTCATGTTTTATCTATCTCTGGGTTTTGATTTGCAAAGAAACAATGAATTTTGCTTATTTAGAATTATTTTAAACAGTTTTTTGTCTTCTTGTTTTATTTATCTTTGTTTTCTTGTCGGTGCAATGCTTAATAGGGAATCCGGTGCTCAATTGTTTTGAAAGTCCGGAGCTGCCCCCGCAGCTGTAATTCCGATCCCAATTTTTAGGGATAGTGTCGTGTCCAGTCTGACCACTGCCATCGTTGATCGGGGCGGGAAGGAGGATGCGATCGGGAAAGCCAGAAGACCTGCCGCGAATATATTGATACATGGTTTTCGGGGCGAAACCCATGGAGTCGTTATTAAACGATCCCCTGAAATACCCCTGAATCCAATGACAGCAAAAAATGAAAAAGCTATTTGCAGGTCTGTTTTGGATTATTTTTTTACTGACTTGGTCGGGATGTTCTCCATCTAAGTCATCTAAAGTTGATCGTAATGATCATAAGCAGTCCATGAATACGGGCCGGAGTATTTCCGGATCAGAGAAATATGCCCGTGGTTTCGTCATCCGGGAGGAAGAGGGATATACAGAGCTTAGTATTCTTGACCCATGGAATCAACGCGACACCTTCGCCGTTTATCAGGTGCTTAAGCCAGATGTTGCGATTCCGGACCATCTTGATAAAGAGAAAATTTTACGTGCCAATCCTGCCAGATGGGCCATTTTTTCCACCACTCATGTAGCTTATTTAGACGCTTTTGGTGAAGCTGAACGAGTTATCGGATGTACAACTCCGGATAGGTTGTATCACAGTGCATTGTATGATAAATACAAAAAAGGAGATCTGATTCGGATTGGCTCAGATATGGAGTATAATTATGAAAGTTTGGTGAACCAGCAACCTGATATTATCATCCAAACAGGATTTGCCGGCCAACTTGCAAAAGATGCCAGAATCCGACAAACAGGAATTGATTTAGTATATGTGATGGAATGGTTGGAGCCTACACCTTTGGGAAGGGCTGAGTGGATCAAAGTATTTGGATTATTGTTGAATATGGAATCTGTGGCTGATTCAATTTTTCAATCCATTGAAGAAGATTATCTCGAATTGAAAGGTCAGATTTCAGATCAGATTGAGCATCCGAAAGTGTTGATTGGTAATAGTTTCAAAGGGACCTGGTTCATGCCGGGAGGAGGGAATTATATGTCTGAATTCCTAAAGGATGCCGGTTTTTTCTATCCCTGGTATGAGAAGAAAGAATCGGAAAGCCTTCCATTGGGTTTTGAAGCAGTTGTGCATGAATTCAATGATGCTCCTTTTTGGTTGAATGTATCAGCCCGAAAATTATCTGACTTGACTATAGAAGATCCTCGCTATTCAATGTTCAGGGCTTTTAAAGAAAAGGAGGTCTACAGCTTGTCTAATCGCATGCTGAGGGGATTGGCCAATGATTATTGGGAAGGAGCCATAATGCAACCACATGTGGTACTTGCAGATCTGATTTTTATTGCCCATCCTGAAGTATTGCCAAATCATAAGTTGGTGTATTATAAAAAATTGCAGTAGTTTGAATCAAAGAAGAAAAATACGCTTGTTTTTTACCTTACTAATCGCAGGAGTTCTGCTTTTATTTTGTCTTGATCTGCTGCTGGGAAGTGTATTGATCTCACCAGCAAAACTGATCCGAAGTGTAGGGCCGGATGGAGAAGAGTACTTGCGCGACATCCTGCTGGTTTTCAGGCTGCCGAAAGCTCTTACTGCAATATTGGTCGGATCAGGATTATCATTAGCCGGATTAATGATGCAAACCCTTTTCAGGAATCCCTTAGCAGGTCCCTTTGTTCTGGGGATCAGCTCAGGAGCCAGTCTGGGAGTTGCTATATTCGTGATGGCTGCTGGTATTGGAGGCCTGAGTATAATAGGAATGCCTTTCGTCGGAAGTTTAGGTCTTGTAGGTGCCTCAATGCTTGGATCGGTGCTGGTTATGATGCTTGTCATTGCTGTCTCGGTCAGAGTAAATGATTCAGTTTCCATTCTGATAATTGGAATCATGTTTGGCAGTATTACTGGTGCCATTGTAAGTGTATTGGAATACTTTAGCGATCCTGACACCGTTCATAGTTTTCTCGTTTGGACTTTTGGTAGTATTTCAGGAGTAACCTGGAATCAATTTGTAATTTTTGCTCCTATAGTTGTCACTGGCATTCTTTTCACACTCTTCATGCAAAAGCCTTTGAATGCATTATTGTTAGGTGAGAATTATGCCAGGGGAATTGGTGTTGATGTTAAAAGGTCGCGATTGTGGATCATTCTTCTGACAAGTGTGATTGCTGGTGGATTAACAGCCTTTACCGGACCAATTGCCTTTATTGGCGTAGCGGTTCCGCATCTGGCACGAAACCTGCTCAAAAGCTCTGATCACAGGATTCTGATTCCAGCAACTATTTGCATTGGAAGTATTTTGATGTTATGTTGTGATATCATATCTCAGATGCCTGGATCTAACCAGGTTTTGCCCATTAATTCGGTTACCGCTTTGTTTGGTGCTCCTGTTGTTATTTGGGTGATTACCAGACGAAAACGAAGAAGCTTAGCTAATTAGTTTGTTCTATGAATCAGGATGCTATACTTATCACAGAAGATCTCGGGATCGGATATCCCAAACAGGGAGGGAAGCCATATACTGTGCTTTCGAATCTGAATTTGTCAGTCAATCGCGGGCAAGTGGTATGTATTCTTGGACGAAACGGATCAGGGAAATCCACTTTACTAAGAACCCTGGCAGGTATTCAGTCAGCACTATCCGGTAATGTCATTATAGCCCAACAAAAGGTAAATGTTAATCAGCAGAAGCACCTGGCCCGCCTGATGAGCGTCGTTCTGACAGAAAAAGTGCAGGTAAAGAATCTCAGTGTTTATGACCTGGTTTCTATGGGTAGATATCCACATATAAACTGGCTTGGCCGCATGGGCAATGAGGACAGAGAAAAAATCAGGGAAGCCTTACATCAGGTTAGTCTGGATGATTTTAGATCAAGAGATGTACAGGAGCTCAGCGATGGTGAGCTGCAACGTACAATGATAGCTAAAGCACTGGCCCAGGATACTCCGCTGATATTGCTTGATGAACCCACTGCTCATCTGGATCTTCCAAATCGAATTGAAACAATGTTGTTGTTGAGGGAATTAGCACTTGAAACAAACAAAGCTGTTGTTTTGACGACGCATGATCTTGACCTGGCCTTGCAAACTGCCGATTGCCTCTGGCTGATACAGCCAGATAGAGGGATAGTGGCAGGTGAGCCACACGAAATGGTTTTAAACGGATCATTTGAGGCTAGTTTTGAATCCATAAAGGTGGTTAAGGATGCATCCGGCAGGGGATTCAGAATACAATATCCAAGGATACGCAAATAAGAAAGGGTTTACGTTTCATTTGTTTGACAGATGCGATAATAGTTTACTTTTGTAATCAAATTTGATGTAATGAATCTGGAAAAAGGATATGTAGATGCACCAATAAATCCGGATTTGGATATTGTTGCTGAAATCAGAAGGATGTGTGCTGAGAAGAATGCAGTAATTCTGGCCCATTATTATCAAGACAGTAAAATCCAGGATATTGCTGATTTTGTTGGAGATAGTCTGGATTTATCGAGAAAAGCTGCAGAAACCACAGCAGATGTTATTGTTTTTGCTGGTGTCCATTTCATGGCTGAAACAGCAAAAATTCTTTCCCCGCACAAAGTGGTTTTACTACCGGATCTAAACGCAGGATGCTCATTGGCTGACTCATGTCCACCTGCTGAGTTTAAGATATTCAGGGAGAAGCATTCCGATCATTTGGTGGTGAGCTATGTAAATACCACCGCTGCAATAAAAGCATTATCAGATATCTGTTGTACTTCCACTAATGCTGTTGATGTAATCGAAAGCCTGCCTAAAGATCAGGCAATAATTTTTGCTCCTGATCGCAATTTGGGTAAATATATTAATAGCCTTACAGGTCGTAATATGCTTGTATGGGATGGAGCCTGCCATGTTCATGAGGAGTTCTCTCTTGAAAGAATCCTGGATCTGAAGAAAGACTATCCCGATGCAAAAATTATATGTCATCCTGAGTGTCAAAAGCCGATACAGATAGTATCTGATTTCATTGGTTCAACATCAGCATTGCTAAAATTTGTTACTTCAGACAAAGGAAATAGTTTCATTGTTGCAACTGAATCTGGTATTCTCCATCAAATGCGCCTTGCCAATCCGGAAAAAACCCTGTTGCCGGCTCCTCCAAATGATTCAACTTGCGCCTGTAATGATTGCAAGTACATGAGGTTACATAGCCTGGAAAAGTTATATAATGCATTGTTGTATAATGCTCCTGAGATAAATCTGGATGAAAATTTACGTATAGTGGCTGAAAAACCTATCCGACGCATGTTAGAAATTGGAAAAAGCAATTGATGACTTGTATTGCTAATAATGGAATAATTTCCCAATTTTATCAGACAAATACTGACTAAGCCTAAGGAAAATGAAAGTCTTAAAAACCAGTCTTTTAGTAGTAATATTGCTATCCTTATACCTGAATTTGAAAGCTCAGGAGAATAGTATTCAGGGTTACATTATTGCACTTGGAGAAGATAAAGTAACTCTTGATCTTAAAAAAGGTCAGGTTACCAAAGGTGATTTAGTCAAAGTTATTACACCAGGCGAGGTAATTATACATCCGGTTACCGGTGAAAAAATTCAAAAGAAGGATGAAATAATTTCAAATATTACTATTACAGAAGTAGCAGATTCCTACTCAGTTGGTGAGGCTTATCCTATTGAATCTTTCTCTTTGCTCAAGGTGGGTATGAAAGTATTTACGATGGAGGCATCTGAGATAAGTGAATCAATGATCAAGAAGTTCATTGTGATTCCTCCGATGAATATTGTCGGCGGACCTAAGGGGATGCTGGGATCATACATGGGTGATTTGCTTACTGAGGAGTTATTCAAACTTGATCGGTTCAGAATACTTGACCGTGAGACATTTGACTTGCAACAGTTCGAGCTTGGCTTGAAGAATAATGGGTCAGAATCCAAGACAACCGGAGTAGATTATTTGATAGTTGGATCTGCTTTTCCTCCTGATGTGGTAGTGAAATCTACCGGAATACCTTTAAAAGCCATAGCCACTGCAGCTACTGGGGGCCAGGGAGCCATGATTGTTAAAAACCTGGTTCCTGACCTGAAAGTAAAGGAGTTAGAGGCTTTAGTTAAATTTACACTTAAGATTATTGATGTCAGTACAGGAGAGGTAATCTTCATTTGTTCTGAGATGGCAAAGGCTGAAGGAAAAAATCAGATCAACCTGGAGAGTGGCGTGCTTGGTGGAGTTACACTTAATGGTGGAGCCACTGATTTTAAGAATACAATTACCGGTAAGGCATCACAACTTGCCTTATTGAATGCGGCTCAATATCTTGCTGACTACTTTGAGGGTAAAATAAAAACAAAGAACTTTCAGGGTACAGTAATAGAACTTAAGAAATCAAAAAAAAAAGATAGAGGAGAAAACCTGGCCATAATGGATATCAGGCAGGGTACAGATGGTGCTCCTGTAGCGGTTATTGGTGGTGGCTCGGATGAAGGTGTTGTAAAGGGGCATTCTTTCCTGATCACCCTTCCAAAAGAGACTGTCTCTTCCATTACTGGCAAAAGTAAGGTGACCGGAATTAGCAGGGTTGGATTATTGAAGATTCAATCAGTGGAATTTGATGCTGCGCTAGCTGATCTGAATGGAGTAGTACTGGGAAGAGATATCCAAAATAATATTATTTACAAAGGGCGTTTAATGCATTACACTCCATTTCGCTTAACAAGCGGAATTAATATTTATGGAGTATGGTCAGATGCCCTCATACATCTGGATCTTGGACTGGAGTATTATCCAAATTTTAAAAACGCTGATTGGATTAATCACGTGCTATGGCTTGGACTCAGAGGACAGTTCGGACTTATTGGGTATAATGATTCCGACGGAAATATGCTTTTTGCCAATAACTTCTCAGGTGAATTTCTTTTAGGAGTGAATCCTATGCGAAAATCTTTTGATTACAAGGGTTTTGATCCTTATTTTGGTATCAAATACAAGTTGATAAACAGTGACTTAGCCGGAGGAGGTCCGGAGGTATTCATGGGAGCCGACATGGGTGGATTATTTTTCGAAGTAGCTGTCGGATGGGGTGCTCATTCAGATATCGAAGCCATGTCAGACCCGACCTGGTCACATGAAATAACGGGCTGGGGATTTAATCGAATTGGAGCATTAATAGGTTACAGGATTCCACTAAACAAATTAGCCTTATAGTTATCAGTTATCAGTTATCAGTTTTCAGTTTTCAGTTTATTTTATGATTTTGCCGGTTTGGCTAAGTTTCTCATTATCGAAAACCTGATAGAAATATAATCCATTGGATAATTTTTGATGGCCAAATTCTCCAGACTCCCCTGGTTCTATGGTTAGTTCAGATACTTTCTGCCCAATCTGGCTGTATATGATTATTCTTACAGAGGCCTTGGTATCAGCACTCAAATAGAATCTGGAATCAATTGTTGCCGGATTTGGGTAAAACTGCACCCCCGCCATACTGGTCTCCATGATGTCAACTCCTGTACCTCCTGTAACTACCGGATACCCAGCACCAATCCAGGCAGTAATTCCTCCAGACATATTGTAAACATACTTAAACCCAGTGTCTCGCATCTTGTTTGAAGCGGCATTACTTCTTCCACCGCTATGACAGTACACTAAATAGACAAGGTTTTTGTCAAGTTTTGCCAGAGAATCATTAAACCCTGAATTGTAAAAGTCGCGGTTTATCGCAGTCTCAATCCTTCCGGTTTCAAATTCCGCCGGTGTGCGCACATCCAGAATAACAAAATTAGAACTGTCACTGTAGACTTTAATAATTGAGTCAGCCTGATTAACATTGATAGTTAATAAAAACGGATCATTCTGAGCCATTGAGGAAGAGATTGCTAAACACAGCAAGGCAAAAGATAGAATGGTTCTCAGCTTTTTCATAATATGAGTTTAGATGATAAAAGTAGCATTTGGAGGGGGAAAAGCAAATAATCGGGAATCGGGAATCGGGAATCGGGAATCGGGAATCGGGAATCGGGTTTCCTTATTCCCACCTTACATGGAATTGTGAAAGTTAGCCACTGATGTCCCTGGTGCGACAATATCATCACATGCAGCTCGGATCTCATCCGGCAGGGTCATTTCTGCAACTGGTAGAAAATCATTCAATTGATCAAGAGTTCTGGGACCCATTATGGGAGCAGTAATACCTTGTTGATCTTTAACCCATAAAAGAGCCATTTGCGCTGGATTATAGTTGTATTGCCTTGCAAGTCTGATGAATTGATTGCCTTTATCTATTCCTTTCTGGGTGATTCGATCAGCGTAAATACCTCCTCTTAAGACGGAGCGTGAATCTTTTGGCCGGGTATGATAATCGGTATATCTGCCGGCCAGTATTCCCATGGCCAATGGTGACCAGGTGATGACTCCCAGATTATGAGATATGCACATCGGCAGGAGTTCATTTTCAATACTGCGATCGAGAAGATTGTAGGGTGGTTGTTCAGTAATGAATTCAGGATAGCCTTTGTCACGGCTAATCATTAATCCTTCCAAAACTCTCGGAGTGGGAGCTGTGGAGCTACCTATGTGCCGTATTTTTCCTTCCTTTTGTAATTGTGCCAGAGCTTTTAGGCTTTCTTCTTGTGGAATGCTATAATCAGGTCGGTGCAGTTGGTAAAGATCTATATAGTCGGTTTGTAATCGCTTTAAAGAGTCTTCACATGCTTTTATTATGGCTTTGCCTGATAGCCCCTGATCATATTTGCCGGGGCCTGTTGGGTAGAATACTTTTGTCGCTATTATACAATCGTTTCTCCTGCCGGATTTTTTAAGGGCTTTTCCTATAATCCTTTCGCTTTCTCCATTGCTATAACTATTACTGGTATCGAGCATATTGATTCCACTATCCAGCGCTCGATTGATAATTTCAATAGATTCCACCTCGGGAGTAGGATTTGCAAAATTGTCAGTTCCCAAAACCAATGGGGCAATTTTAATATTTGTAGATCCCAAATTTCGCAACATAGTAGGACTAAGTATTTTTATTCCTTGATTTTTAAGAAGCTCTTGACGTGAGAATGGGTCGTATTTTCCACGGTGTGGATGAATTGGCAATAGTAGGATCCGACTGGCAGATCACTTCCCCATTTAGAGATAGAATGTTTACCCGGCTCAAAGTGTCCACGTGCAACTTGTGCTACAAGTTTCCCTTGTTGATTATATATTCTGATAGTTAGTGATCCTCCTTCAATGAGATTAAAGCTAATATTTGATAAGGACACAAAAGGATTGGGATATATGTTAAACTCAGATTTTTGTTTAGCTGATTCTACAGTTTTTGATGAGGTATCTAAATACCTTGATCGTAGTTCATTCCAGAGTTCAGGGTGATCCCTGTCGTATCCCAGGGCCCAAATACCAACTCCTTTTATATCATACGAATCGGCCAGGTCATACTTGAGTGCCAGGCTTTGGCGAGTGTCGAACCAGGTTTGATAAATGGTATTGTCTCCTCCTATTTTTATATACCATGATGTATTGCTGTCGTCGTGCCAAAGCATGCCACTGCTTAATCCTTCAATGATTAAGTCTCTGTATCTGTATGCTCGCACATGCTCAACAACTCCAGATTTTGCATCGATACTGTTTGTAATCCATTTATTGCCAAAATACGGGACACCAAGTATGAGTTTCTCAGGATTTGTAGAGACTACATCTTCATATTCTTTTTCAAGAGTACGTGTTAAGTTATAGTAACCTCCTGTTAGGGGTGAGCTTGGTCCGGCATTATCGCTCCAGCCACCCTTGAAATCATAGCCCATTATAAAAATATAATCACATGAAGCTGCCAGTCCGACAAAATCCCAACCTCCTGCATTTATTGCCGGACCTGCAAATGAGACTTCAGCTCCGGGAGTGATGAGGTTTAATAAATCATGCATCTCAAGAAGAAAATCATTCAGCATGTTATTACGATTAGGAATTGGCAAGTGTTCAAAATCAATATTGACGCCATCCAGGTGGTTATCTCTGACTAAGAGCTCTAAATCATTGTAAAAAGTTTTACGGGCATGCGAATCCAGTAAGAAATCGTAAAACTCTTCAGAATCATAATTCACAATCGATATTACCACTTTTACACCATTCTCATGAGCTTTGTTAATCACATCGGTCCACGGCCAGTAGGATGGAGGGGTCATAGATCCGTCTTTTTTTAGCTCGAATGAAAATAAACAGATATGACTCAATAGGTCATACTGGATATAATCACGAGCTTTATTGTATTCCCATTCGGGGAAATATCCGAAAACAGCCTTTGTCAGTTCTCCTCCTGTTCGAGCCTGTAAAGGGATGATTTCCTGATTTACATATTCAGGGATAGGTGGTTTTTTATTCTTATCAGAACGGGTTCTGAATTCGTGTTCATGTAATGACTGACAATAAGCAGAAATTCCTGTGAGGAGAATAAAACATAAACCAAGCAGTCGTTTAATATGCTGAAATCTTCCTTTCTTCATCAAGCCTTCTTCTTTTTATTATTAAAATCTCAGAGAAACATATTTAGCAAAACTATAATTTATTCGGATTTTTATAGGCATATAATTGTGGCATTAGTCAAAAAGAATACCTGAGTTGAAATCAATTATATTTGTATTTATGTACCGAGCAAGACAAAAGGAAAAATATTTTAACACGTATACGGATGAAAACACTTTTAAGCTTTCTTACTCTGGTAGTTTTGATATCTGGTATGGTATCGGCACAAAACCATCCGGCAGGATATACACGACAAGATACTTTGCGCGGTAGTATTACTACTGAAAGAGCCTGGTGGGATTTGAATTATTATCATTTGAAGATCAGTGTAAATCCGGAGGATAGCTCTCTGCATGGACAAAACCTGATCGGGTATACTGTTTTGACTGACAATCAAAAGATGCAGATTGATCTTCAAAAGCCAATGCTTATTACTAAAATTGAGCAGGATGGTCAGTCCTTAGACTTTGTACGCGACGGAAATGCCTGGTTTATTAATTTGATTTCTCGACAAGCACCTGGTACGTATAAAGAGCTAACAGTGTTTTATGAAGGAAAACCAAAGGTTAATTTACGCCCGCCATGGGATGGTGGAATTGCCTGGAAATATGATTCAAATGGATATCATTTTGTAGCCAATGCCAACCAGGGAGATGGTGCCAGTTTGTGGTGGCCCTGTAAGGATCATATGTATGACGAACCTGATAGCATGTTGATGAGTATCAGGGTTCCGGATCCTCTCATTAATGTTTCTAACGGACGACTAAGGACTATTGACCGGCACGCAGATCATAGCAGTACTTACCATTGGTTTGTAAGTAATCCGATAAACAATTATGGCGTCAATATCAATATTGGCGACTACGTTCATTTCTCTGATACTTTTCAGGGAGAGAAGGGTGACTTAGACTGTGACTACTGGGTTTTGAAGGACAACCTGGTCAAAGCCCGGAAGCATTTCAAGCAAGCTCACAAGATGCTGGAGGCTTTTGAGTACTGGTTTGGCCCATATCCTTTTTATGAGGATAGTTACAAGCTTGTTGAGGTGCCTTATCCGGGAATGGAGCATCAGAGTTCGGTAACATATGGGAATGGCTATAAGAACGGATATGGCGGACGTGATGTGAGCAGTACAGGATATGGTATGCTCTTCGATTTTATTCTTGTGCATGAATCGGGTCATGAATGGTTTGCAAATAATGTTACCTACAAAGATATTGCTGATATGTGGGTGCATGAAAGTTTTATTGCCTACTCAGAGAGCCTGTATGTAGATTATTTCTTTGGCAAGAAGGCTGGAGCTGCTTATTGTCGCGGCACACGTTTAAACATTGCTAATGATCGTCCGATTATTGGGCATTATGACGTGAATCATTCCGGTTCGGGGGATATGTATTCAAAAGGAGCCAACATGTTGCATACCTTACGTCAAATTGTCGATAATGATGAAAAATGGCGATCTGTTCTACGTGGTTTGAATAAAGATTTTTACCATCAAACGGTTACTGGTAAGCAGGTAGAAGATTATATCAGCGCTGAGCTGGGCTTAGACCTGAAGCTTTTTTTCGATCAATATTTACGCAACACAACTATCCCAACTTTTGAATACGGACTTGTAGACGGAGATATGAGATACCGTTGGGCCAATTGTATACAAGGCTTTACTATTCCGGTGAAAGTATGGATAAACGGAGAGCCCAGGGTCTTAGTCCCGGGTAAAAGATGGACTAGCTTAGATTTGGAAGAATCTATTGAAAAAGTAGAAGTGGATAAAGATTATTATGTGGCTACAATGAAAATTACCGATTCATAATATTTATTGTAACTTGTTGACATGAAATAAAATATACATATACAAATGAAAATAATAGAACAAGATTTCCCTACCGGATCTGATTTCTTTACCTCTATATGGAAAGCTCAAACCTGGCTGAATGTGCTTTATCTTCTCATCTCTTTTCCTCTTGGATTGATTTATTTTATCTTTTTAGTAACCGGGATCTCCCTGGGTTTTGGATTGCTGATTACCGTATTTGGTATCTTTATTCTAATGGGAGTGCTGGCCCTTGTTCATTTGCTGGCCCGTTTTGAAGTGAGTCTGACGAATTCACTCCTTGGTTTTCAAATTCGTCCGGATATACCCAGGTACGAGAAAAGTGGTTTTTGGAAACGCTTTGGAGAGCTGCTCCGGAGTCCGTTCACATGGAAAGGATTTGCTTTCCTGTTTATCAGGTTTCCTCTCGGTATTTTTTCTTTTAGTCTGACTATTGGTCTGTTGTCTGCTTCACTGGGTTTAATCGCATATCCCTTCCTGTTTCGCTTCCAATGGTATAATTGGGATTGGCCGGGATACTATTTCGGATTCATTGAAACAATTCCAGGGGCTGTTATTGTTGGTTTGGTTGGCATTATTCTCTTGTATGCCAGTTTATTTGTATTGAATTTGCTAGCATGGGTTTCAGGAATCTTCGCCAAAGCCCTATTAGGAAATGATTAACTAACAGTAGGAGCAGTTCAGGGACCCCGGACCTTTATTTATACGTATCCAATCAATACGGAATAAATAATCAGCCCGACCATAGTTAATCCCAAAGCGACGAATATGAATCCCATGAGGCGGATTAATTTCTCACGCCCGGTATTCAGCTCATCTTTTTTAATGAGAACTTTCTTCAATCTTCCCGATTCTTTCAGGTACTTATATTCCCGAGGTCTATCTTTTCTGAATTCCTCGAAAGGAACAAGACCAGTAAAAATCACTGTGTCCATAGGGAAAGTTTCAGGTCGCAGGTGGGTATTGAAAAAGTGTATTGTAAAGATAAATCCTACGGCCAGAAGAGCTTCATCTGAATGAATGATTTGAGCAATATTGATAAGCCAGCCTGGAAAAACCAGGGTGAACTGCTCAGGGAACCATAGCATGAGTCCGGATATTCCAATAACAGCAACCCCCCAGAAAACGGCCATATAGTCGAATTTTTCCCAATAAGTCCAGCGTCCGTATTCGGGTTTTGGCCCCCGACCAACAAACCATTTTATTGTTGCTACAAAATCCTTAATGTCTGTCAGGTTAAACATCAGAGAATTTGGTCCGAATATGAAACGTTTAGAAGGAATTTTTCGCTTCCTTTTTATTATTATCAATGAAATCAGATGGAAGAAGAAGTATCCGAAAGTGATAACAGCCCCTAATCGATGTAAGCGCCCGGTAACTTCAATTCCACCTATCCATCCAGCTAATGTACTGGCCCATTCCATATTGGCGAATTTGAGTATCATCCCGGTAAAGGCCAGCAGGAGGAAACTAATTATAACAAAAATATGTGTTCCCCTCTGATTCCGTGAGAATCGTTGGATATAATATTTGCTGGTCAGGCCCTTTGGCTGTTGTTCATGCTTCTTCCTTTCTCTTCGTCCCTGAATGGATCGTGGAATCCATAGCAGCAAATGAATACCGAAAAATACGAATACGCCTGTAAGAAGGAAGGTCATAGCCCAAAATGTATAATACAGGGCTGAGTGCTTCTCTTTATTATGATGGGTTGCATGAGTCAGGTAGCCCGTGAATCGTGCATTAGCATCCGGATGACATTGCCTGCATGTTTCCACAATATTCTGACTGGCAACCATGGATTTAGGGTTATTCATATTGTAAATGTTATGATCCCCATGGCAATCAGAACACCTGGCAGCTTTTGCATGACCCAGAAGATGCGCTTTGCCATGATAAGTATCCAGATATGTTTCTGCAGTTTCCTCATGGCATTGCTCACAGCGCTGTGTAATCTCTTCTTTAAAATGATCTGGACCGCTTGCGCCAATAAAATGCGAAGAGTGGCAATTTACACAGGTTGGATATTCGTGTTCGCCATCAGTGGGAGCTGCGTTTCCAATTCCGTGATCACTCAGGATATAAGTGTCATATACTCCTTTATGGCAAGTGGAACAAGTGGCAGGAATATTTTTGGGAAAAATTGAAGACCGTTCATCCTCTTCCCCTAGAATATAGTGAGTTGAATGACAGTCGGTACAAACAGCACTCACAATCAATCCTTTCTCAGACAGACCTTTGCCATGAATACTCGATGAATAATCCGGCAGGGCATCTTTTTCTGCCAAGTCAGCAAATTCGTTTGCCTTGCCATCATTGTAATGGCAATCACCACATAGATCCGGGATATTGGTTCTGTAAGTCGGTGAGGTATCATCATATCGTGATTGTGCTTTGTGAGTGCCGTGACAATCAGTACAATATGGAGCATTGGGGTGGTCAGCTTCAAGAGCTTTTCCATGCCCGCTCTCAGAAAATAGTTTTGATGTTTCGGCATGACAATTTGAGCAATTCACTGGTCCAACAGTTTCGCAAGGTCGCCTTCTGTTACTTGTAACATCAGAATGGCACTTAACACATGAAATATTCTGATGCACAGAATTGTCAAGATCCTCTTTGTTTACTACAAGAGATATAGTGCTGTCAGCTACAACCTTATGAACATCATCTTTCTCGTGACATACCAAACAAGATTTATCGGCAATATTTGGTGTTACATTATGCTTGCTTACTTTATGGGGAATGTGGCAGCTGGAGCAGGCGGGTATAGCTCCTGGTTTTTCCTCCCATAATTCTCCACGGATAACCTGAACATGAACTTCTTCAATCTTCGTATGGCATTTCATGCAGGTTGATGCAATATTTTTGGCTGAGATACTCGAATTTATGCTTGAATGTGGTAAAACCTCGTGATTTCCATGGCAATCATTACATGTAGCTGAAACAATTAAACCCTTTTCAAAAAGACCAATACCGTGAATGTCCTGACTGTAGTTTTCAAGAATATTTTGCTCACCGATATCATAAACCCTTGCAACAGGAGCACCTTCTCTGTGACATTTGCCGCATAAGATTGGTATGTTCATCTTATAGGTGGAAGATTTTGGGTTACTGCCTTTTAGGATGTTGTGTGAGCCATGACATTCATTACAGTTTGGAGCGTAAATTTCTTTTAATCGTAAAGCCTGTCCATGTATCCCACGATCAAATTTTTCCATGGCCTCGTCATGACAATTACCGCAATTTACCGCTTGCAATTTCTCCGGATGAGGAAATTCTTCCACAGCAGCATCTTCATGGCAATAAGTGCAATCGAAATCATTATGAACCGAATTTTCCAGTGCGTTTGTCCTTATGTGCATCGAGACTGTACGACCATTTCTCATGGCAGTAAGTTCAGGATCTTCATGACACATAAAACAATCCTCATTACTCTGAGCCATAGTGAGGTTTTGACTCATAAGAATTGTAATCAGAAGTAAGGTCACTCTAAGTATTATGCCTGTTTTAATCCCTTTGCTTTTTATCATTTGAGTATGCAATTGATTCGAATTACAAGTTTTACAATCATACAAAAGTTTTGAAAAAGAATGATTACAAATTAAACAGGGCCTTTGTGACATATATCTGCCCAAACATTGATATATATCAATATATGTATTGATTTGTTGTTGTAATTCGTATTCCTTTTTTTAATAAATTGGCATCTTATTTGTATTGATATTTTAAGTTTAACATTATATTCAATAATTATGTTTGTAAAAGCTTTACCACTGTTTATTGCTCTCGGTTTTTTCATTGGAAAAGGCCCGGCTCCGGCGGATTTCGAATATATCGGATCTGCAAAATGCAAGAGTTGTCATAATAAGGCAACTACAGGTGCACAGTACAAACTTTGGGCTGCAGGTCCACATGCAAATGCCCTGGCAAAACTCAGTGCCGAGGAGCAGAAGGATCCTAAATGTTTGAAATGCCATGCTACAGTTGGGCACACAGATGTCAAATTGCAGTATTCCCTGACCAAAAAAGAAGGAATCGGATGTGAATCATGTCATGGCCCGGGTAGTGCATACAAATCTATGTCAGTCATGAAAAGTCGTGAGAAATCTGTTGCAAAAGGCTTAATCATTCCTGACGAAAAGCTCTGCAAGACTTGTCATAACGAAGAAAGCCCTGATTTCAAAGGCTTTAATTATGAAGAGTATCTTAAACAAATGGCTCATCCTAACCCGGATAAATAGCAGTTTTAGAGATACATATTGGTAAAAATATAAATGACTCCTTTGCGTCGGCTTCCTGCCTGACCAAAGGGGTTTTTTTATGTCTGGATTTTATCTGGATTATGTGCGGATTATATGCTTATGGTAGGCTCAGGGAAGTGGAAATACTATCTTTGTAGCAAAGAAATTATGGTCATGAGGAAGAGCTTCATTTTAACTGTGCTGTCTGTTTTGTTTTTAAGTATTACCCTTTCAGGTCAGGAGAGTTTATTTTTACTTACTGATAGAGATGTATATTCCTCAGGGGACGCAGTGCAGTTTGTCGCTGAGCTGATTCATCATGATACTGACGCAACTTGTAACGATAGTCTTACTCTGATGCTGCTTGATGATTCAGGAATTATCCTGTCAGCCAAAAAGTTTAAAATGGCCGCTTGCAGAATCTCCGGAGAATTTACCTTATCCATAGCTCTTCCTGAAGGAATTTTCAATTTGGTAGCATTCACTAAGCAAATGGAGCATTCGGGATCACAAAATTCTTTTGCGAAAACCTTGATTATCAAAGAAACTAAGATTCCGGGCTTACTAATCTCAGCTGAACCTGGCAAGTCCTTTTATAAGGCCGGAGATGAGGTGATTGTTAAGGTTGTCATGTATTTTCCGGATGCTCAGTTAGCCACCAGAACTTCATTCTCATGGGAGGCTCAGGCAAATGGCGAAGCATTTGCTAATGGCAGATCCCGAACTAACAGAGAAGGGGTGAAAGAATTTGATTTTATTTTCCCGGATGGCTATGATCCTGCATTGGTTCATGTCGAGATTAGTGCTGAACTCTTTGGGAATACATACAACAATAGTGTTATTATTCCCTCAGAAAACCTGCCTCTACTGGTAAATTTCTATCCTGAAGGAGGACTGCTGATTGATGAGCTGAAATCTAGTATAGGTTTTACTGTATTTTCGGTTTTGGGTGACCCTGTTGAACTTGAAGGTACACTAATTGATCAGTATGGTGAAGAATATGGCAATGTGAGTACAAATTCGCCAGGTTTAGGTTCTTTGGAAATCCTGGCGGATGCTGCCCATCCTTTGAAACTCAGAATAAGCAAGCCAGCAGGTATCCGCAAAACTTTTGATCTGCCAAAAATTCAATCTTTTGGTGTTAGCCTGAGTTTACTCCAATCCAGTGCTGAAAGCTTAATCTTTAAGGCAGATATCAGCGTTGATGATATCTTTCTACCCGTTACGGCAGTGGGTTCGAAACATGGTGTTGAGATTTTTAATGATCGCTTCTATTTGAGCAAGGAAAGAGAAATTATTGTGCCAGTCAATGAATTGGCTCCGGGGCTTGTTGAACTTAATTTATTTGATGAAAAGGGTGAATTATTAGCCCGTACCACCGGATTTGCTGGCTTGGCTGAGCAAAATCCTTTGGAGCCAGTTGAGATTTCAGTTCAGCTTAATCATGAAGATGATCATTATTTACTGACTTTGGCGTCAAATCAACCTGCAACAAACTTAATACACAGCTTGTCAATTGTTGATCAGATCCTGTCTCCGGCCTATAATAGTCATCCCACCAGAGAGTATTATCAGACTCTGGGCATCGTATTAGCCAACTCTCCATTTTGTTACTCCTTTATTGACGAGTCAGGTATTATTAAACCTAGGGCAATCGAACAGTTTTTACTCACCAATCCGACAGGAAATAATTCCCTTAATGATAAAGGCAAGGATGAAAACTATGCTGAACGCCTGGCACTCAGATATAAAAAAACATCTCTTGATCAGCTGATGGCGATAATTCATTTGCAGCAATTCTGGAATGATCATTTCCTCCGGATGGGGCGACAACGACCAACTTTTGTTGCCGATAACAGAATGAAATTTCAGGCAATGGAAATTACTCCGACAAAAATGACTCAGGACGAGAGAATTCAGAGACAATTGGCTCAGGGAAGAACAATTTTATCCGTACTAATGACCATCAAACCCTATCGCCTGGAAAATGGCAAAATAGTTTTCAGAGGAGTCGATTCTTTTAATTACCAGGGTGGGGCAGTAATTGTGATTGACGGGATAGTAAAAGGATCTGATGTTGAAGTTTTAAATTCGATAAGTCCTTACGATGTAGCCAGCATTAAGGCTTCTTCAAGTATAGCCGATGTGATCAAGTACACTGGGATGGAAAACTCTGCTGGTGTGGTGGAAATCAAAACTAAAAGGGCTTCGGACAGAGATGAGCAAACTGTTAATCTGGAAAAGTACAATCCCACATTATATTGGAATCCTGATTTTGTTTTTCCTAAGGGAGCTTATTCCCAGCTCAGCATCCCAAAAGGAATTCTTCAAACCGGATACAGGGTGCAAATATCAGGACAAGAAAAGGGAAATCAGTATTAGGCAATGTAGTTAAGGATTATTGAGGCTATTATTGCTATGATAGCTAAAAAGTTAATCGGAGCATTGTTGCTTAGATTTTCCCTCTGTTTTATTATCACAGAAAGATCAATCTAAAAAGGCCAGGTAATATTTGACTCTCATGTTTAGAGTTAAATTGTCGGTCAACTATGTAGAATAATCGGTGAAATATTGTCATTCATCGCCATAACTGCTAATTCTCCCCCTCACCATTTGACCGGATTATTGAAATTGTTTACAGATTTCATTTTAAAATTGTGATAAAAAAAAGTAGTTTTGGTTTAGACCTTAAAAAATAGAATTATGTTACTTTCAATTTCAAGCTGGTGGCCTACTCTGAGCGCTCTGGAGCAGGTTTACTGGATCATCGCAATTCCATTCACTCTGGTATTCCTGGTGCAAATGGTTCTAACCTTTTTTGGTGGAGATATTGACCACATCGAAGCCGGAGGAGACGTGGATATGAATGTTGAGGGAGATGCAGGAATGGGCTTTCAGTTTATCACTTTGAAGAATCTGATCGCCTTTTTTACAATTTTTGCATGGACTGGTATTGCCAGTGTTGAAGCAGGATTTAGTACTGCTTTATGTATTCTCATTTCCTCAGTATCAGGTTTCCTGATGATGATAATAATGGCAAGCATTATTTATTTCATGGGAAAGCTGGCAGATGATGGAACTTTAAGACTCACCAATGCAAAAGGGAAAATAGGCAGTGTATACCTGACTATTCCTCCTAGTCGTAAGGGATTTGGAAAAGTTCAGATCTCCGTTCAAGGTTTACGAACATTGGATGCTATGACCGATCACAATGAAGAAATCAAAACAGGTGCTGTGGTCGAAGTAGTCGATATTTTCAATAATGAAATAATAATTGTAAAACCATCTCGCTAAAATTAATTACAAAACAAAACAATGGAACAATACATTTTAATTGCAGTCGCAGTTGCGGTATTATTTATCTTTATTCTCATAGTATCCTTTTTCCGAAGGTACAAACGTTGTCCATCCGACCGGATTTTGGTTGTATATGGCAAAGTAGGAAAAGGAGTTAACACAGAATCCCGATCAGCCAAATGTATTCACGGTGGGGCAGCTTTTATATGGCCAGTCATTCAGGATTATGCATTTCTTGATCTGACACCTTTGTCAATAGAGATTAATCTAACCTCTGCGCTGAGTAAGCAGAATATTCGTGTTGATGTTCCCTCACGTTTTACTGTAGGTATTTCAACTGAACCAGGAACTATGACAAATGCTGCTGAACGTTTATTGGGTTTATCACAGACCGACGTTAGCAATCTGGCGAAAGATATCATCTTTGGTCAGTTGAGGCTGGTTGTGGCTACCATGGATATTGAGGAGATTAATTCAAACCGGGATAAATTTTTAGCTGCAGTTTCTTCCAATGTGGAAGCAGAACTAAAGAAGATTGGTTTGAAATTAATCAACGTAAACGTCACTGACATCAACGATGAATCTGGCTACATTAATGCTCTGGGTAAAGAGGCTGCTGCTAAAGCGATTAATGATGCAAAGAAAAGCGTTGCCGAAAAGAACCGTGATGGATCAATTGGTGAAGCCAATGCTCATCAGGTACAAAGGATTAAGGTTGCCAGTGCAGATGCATCTGCTGTTGAGGGAGAAAATACCGCCAAAATTACTGTTGCAAATTCAAATGCCGACAGGAGGACAAAGGAGGCTGAAGCTGAAAGACTTGCGGTTGCCGCCGAAAAAGTAACTCAGGCTAAGGCACTCGAGGAAGCATATGGAGCAGAGAGGGTAGCTGAAACGGTTCGTGCAGAAAGAGATCGTGCATCTCAAACTGCAAATATTGTGGTGCCTGCTCAGATTGACAAGGAGAAAATTGAGATAAATGCTGAGGCGATTGCAGAACAAACACGAAGGCATGCAAAAGGTGATGCAGATGCAATATTTATGAAGATGGAAGCCGAAGCGAAAGGTATTTATGAAATATTGAGTAAGCAGGCTGATGGATTTGATAAAATAGTAGAAGCTGCCGGAGAAGATGCTAAATCAGCGGTAATGCTGATGATAACTGATAAATTGCCAGAGTTGGTGAAAACCCAGGTTGAAGCGATTAAGAATCTGAAGATTGATAAAATCACCGTTTGGGATAACATGTCAAGCGGTGCAGATGGTAAATCACCTACATCGGCTAATTTCTTGTCAGGAATGCTGGGATCAATCCCACCGTTTGAAGAACTATTTAAAATGGCAGGATTAGAATTACCCGATTATCTGATAGGGAAAAAAGAAAAAGAGCTGAGTGACCAGATATCAGATATCGACCCAACAGAAGATATGGTTGAGGATGCTGATGTTGAAGACTCTGAAGAGTAAACACAGGAATTTATGTACTTAAAGTCCCCCGTGAATTAGCGGGGGACTTTTTTTTAGCGAAATCTCAATACTGCTCATCGAATAAATTATATTTATAGCCCGATAAATTCATTGCAATTGAGCCTTATTTTAAAGCAAGATAGAATGCAAAACTATTTGAGAATTACTTTACTAAGTTTGATCACTATAACTACTTTGTCCTGTGGCTCACCCGATGAAAAAGAAAAGGAATCTTCAGCTCAGAAGAATAATCAAGAATTACCTCAGCAAGTGAAAGCTGATAGCCTGTATCATGTTGACATGGAGGATATCCAAAACCAGGGGAAAGATATTTACCTGTCGGATATCGTCAAATCGATAGAGTATATACCGCTTGAGACCACTAATAAATACCTTATTGGGGAAACTAAAGTTAAGATTAAACCATGTGCTGAGTATATTTTCGTTGGAGAGCATGGAAAACCTCTTGGTGTATTCTCGAGATCAGGGAAGTTTATAAAAACAATTGGAACGATTGGAAAAGGACCAGGCGAGTACAATTTTGATTACGATTTCTGGCCGGATGAAAAGTCCCGCACTGTCTATATTGCAAATGCCACCCTTCGGGCAATCACAGGCTATTCATTTGACGGTGAACATATTAGAGACATCAAGCCAGAGATAGCCCCAGTGAATTTTATTCCCATGGGTGATAATCAGTTTCTTACATGGTTCTTTATTCAGCAAGAGCATGAAGGGGGATATTTCAGATACTTCATTCATGATACAGCCGGGATCATCAGTCAAAGGTTTTTGGAAGATCAGATTGAGCTCAAAAGATCAGCAAGGCTTAGTATCCTTTCACCACACATGATGAATTCACCAAATGGTGTTCTTTGCAATTCCTGGGAGGAGGATTATATTTTAAGAGCCACTCCGGATGGACGATTTGAACCAGCATTAAGCTGGTCTCTTGGCAAATACAAGATGCCATTTGACCCAATGGAGGATTTTGATCGTTACGATAGAGAAAAACATAAGTATATCCGTGATATTAATGGAATGGAAACCAGGAATAATTGGTACCTGAAGTTCTTTTTTAAAAACAAACTGGAGTTTGCCGTCTTTGAAAAAGCATCTGGAAAGATATCCCTGGTATCAAATCCGGATTATCAACAAGAGGGCGTGCAAAACGATTATGATGGAGGCCCTTCCTTTTGGCCTTTCTGGTATACTGAAAAGGGGCAATACTTTTTTAAGCTCATACAATCAGTAGATTTAATTGAAGGTTCACTTGAACAAGAAAAAAATATTGTTATCAAAAATAAGGAGGCTGCAAACAGGTACAGGGTAATGATCAGTAATTTAAGTACAAATAGCAATCCGGTTCTGATGATAGTAGAGCTCAAGTAAAATATTGGTCCGGGGTCCGTGGTCCGGTATTTGGTGAAATGACACTTTCGTGAATCATATGCATCAAATTATTTGTACTCGAGTTGTAAGTTTTTGCTCAAGGATGGTTTTTAGTTCCTCATAATCTTCTATTCTCCGGATATCAAGATGAAATTCTTTGCCACTTTTGAGTTCGAGGAATAAGTCAAATTCATCCATCCGGCAGGAAACAATCTTTGATAATCTTATTCGAAACACATATTCAAATTCGATTGTCTTATCACCTATTCGGATAGCAGACTGAGCCAGGTCGTACATGAGGATTGAAATCAGGATTGGCACATAAACGGCAATATGTAAAGTTACGGTTCTACTTCCCCAGACGAATGCTAAATCAGATAGTATTTGAATGATAAGGAAGACACTGATTACAATAAAAACCGCTCGATGCCATTTGAAGTTTTTGCGATGCTTGTCTTCAACAAAGATGTGTATCTTACCATTCTCGATCAGCTTTCTTTCCTTTTTGTAGTATATCACCACGAGTCCATTAAAAAGAATAGTGGTGAATATTACACTGATGTAGCGAATCAATAAGTCAATGTTGAGAATGATCATACTTAATGCGCAAAGTATGGGAATTAGTACTAATCCCATGGCAAAGCGATGAGAAGGCATATAATGTAGTTTTACAGTTATCAAATATAGTAAACTACATTTCTTTTTTGAGATGGTAATTGAGATATGACCACCTGCCGGATTCAAAATTATTATAGCTGCGGGAGCCCACTACACCTGAGAATTCCAGTGCGTGCTTGTGCAGAAACCAGGGAACCAAACGTTTAACAAGCTCTACCCTTCGCGAGTTGTCATTCTTCAGAGCTTCAACCACAAAAGATGTGATAAGGCTGTTGTTGACGATATTCATTCCGGCGGCTTGAATATCACGTTTGAATTTCTCAAGGTGATGATCATACCTGAAATCGGTTAATAAGAAAGAACCTCCCGGACGAAGAACCCTCTTGACTTCAGCCAGAAAGGCATGCATATTTTCATAGCGATGACTCGACTCAACGTTTATTACAATATCCATGGAATTATCCTCGAAAGGAAGTTTTTCTGCATGTCCATGATGGAATTTCAGACCCTTGTGGGCATGTGTTTTATTGCAAAAACTGATGGCTGTTTTATTTAGATCTAAACCAGTGGCCATCTTGGGTTTATAGCGTTGGGTAAGGAAGGCCAGTCCACCACCTCTGCCTGATCCGACCTCAAGTATATGCTTGTCCTTGATCTCCGAATTTTTTACTAATTGATCATACAGCTGAATGCATGTGCGATTAGACTCCTCATTGGGTTCCAGGTCTGGGGTGGGTTCACCATTACTAAAACCATAATTCATAAAAACCAACTCACCTTTACGGTCGACCCGATTCACAAATTTGTACCAGATTCTGAATATATATTTAGTAAAGAACAAACGACGCTCATACCAACCAGCCATAATTTAATCTTCTTTAAGAGTTCAAATATGGGGAGAGATTGTTGTTATTCAAATCACAGGGGCCGGACAAGGGTCCGGGGTCCGATGTCCGAGGTCCGGGATCTTTGGTCAAATAGTTGATCCATAATGGGATATTATTCTATGTAATTTGAGACCAGTTGCATATCTTAGTAGTTAAAATACTCTGATACTTAAGTGTACTTGATATCAGGTGAAAGATTGGGAATAATCTATTGTGTTTATTTAACTTACTGAAGGTTTTATTATGCAGTATTCGGATAAAGCATTTGAAGAACTTAAAAGAGAAAATGACCAGCTAAAAGTCAGGAATGCCGGGCTGCAGAGATCTTTTGATGAATACAAGAATGTTTCTGAAAGGCTACAGATTAGTGAAGAGAGATATAAAGGTATTGTTCAGAATACAATAAACTGCATTGCTATTTATAAGGCAATTGACAAAGGGCAGCATTTTATCTTTCTTGATTTCAATCCAATGGCGGAGAAAGTCGAGCAGGTATCTAAGGAAGAAGTATTAGGAAAAAGGGTGACTGATGTATTTCCCGGCATTAAGAAATTTGGATTGCTAAAGGTTTTTCAGGATGTATGGAGAAGTGGAAATCCGGTACACTTTCCGATATCTATCTATAAAGATGACAGGATTCAGGGATATAGGGAGAATTATATTTACAAACTGTCATCAGGAGAGATTGTTGCAGTTTATAAAGATGATACCGGGAGCAAAAAGTTAGAGGAGGAGGTGAGAAACTCGGAAGAAAGGTTGAAGATTATTTTTGAATCTGCTCCTGATGCAATTTATCTGAATGACTTTAAAGGAAAATTCCTCGATGGAAACAAGGCTGCTGAAGATATGCTCGGTTATAGCAGAGAAGAGCTGATAGGGGCTAATTTTTTTCAACTTAAACTATTATCTCCTAAGGAAATCCTCAAAGTATCAGCATTATTACTGAAAAACATTCAAGGTCATGGTACTGGTCCTGAGGAATTTGTTTTGAATTGTAAGGATGGAAAACAGATTACTACTGAAATAAGTTCTTATCCTGTTAAGATTAAAGGTAAATCAGTGGTATTAGGTGTTGCCCGGGACATTACTGAGCGTAAGCAAGCAGAATCAAAACTCCAAGCTGAGAGGGATAATTTTTATGCGATTTTCGAATCAATGACCGATGGGATATACATTGTCAATAAGGACTATGATATTCAGTTTGTTAATCGGGCCCTAATAAGGGATCTTGGCCCTCCTGAAGGTAAAAAGTGCTATAAGTATTTCCATAATTATAATGAACCATGCTCTTTTTGCAAGAACGATGATGTTTTTGCTGGGAAAACATTGCAATGGGAATGGACATCCCCAAGAAATGGCCAAACCTATGATCTCGTTGACACACCATTTAATAACCCGGATGGTAGTATTTGTAAACTTGAGATATTCAGAAATATTACAGAACGGAAGGAGATGGAGATCCAACTACTTCAAAGTGAACATAAATTCCGACTGTTAGCTGATAACACTTACGATTGGGAGTATTGGATAGACCCGGATGGGAAATACGTTTATTTGTCAGACTCTTGCAAACGCATAACAGGATACAGTGCATCTGAATTTACTAATAATCCTGAGTTGTTATTCAGTCTGGTTCATCCTGATCATGTAGATAAGGTTCAGGCCCATTATGAAAACCAGGAGGATAGAAATAAACCAATGGTCAGCATGGAATTTCCAATCATTCATCGTAGAGGTGAATTACGGTGGATTGAACATAATTGCACTCCGGTGTTTGATGATAATGGGCTTTATCTCGGCAGGCGTGGCAATAATCGTGACATCACTTCGCGAAAGCAGGCAGAGGGCGATTTGATTGCTGCACTCAATAAGGCTGAAGAGTCTGATCGTCTGAAATCAGCATTTTTGTCTAATATGAGCCATGAAATCCGCACACCCATGAATGGTATTCTCGGATTCTCAGAACTACTTAAAGAACCAAATCTTTCTGGCGATGAACAGCAGGAGTATATTAAGATAATTGAAAAGAGTGGAATGCGCATGCTCAACACCATCAATGACTTGATTGAGATGTCTACATTAGAGGCTGGACAGATGAATGTTTCTATTTCAGATGTAAATATTAATGAGCAACTTGTAGATATTTACAATTTCTTCAAACCAGAGGTTGAGAACAAAGGAATACAGTTCTCGTATAATGATTTATTACTGGAATCCGGCTTAATTGTGAAAACGGATGGTGAAAAGTTGCATGGAATTTTTATTAACCTGGTAAAAAATGCCATAAAATATACCATACGGGGTTCTATTGAGTTTGGATGTCTGAAAAGAAATGGCTTTGTCGAATTCTTTGTAAAAGATACTGGCATGGGTATACCTAAAGATCTACAGCAACTGATATTTGAGCGCTTCACACATATAGAATTGACTGCGTCAAAAACTATTGAAGGTTCAGGTTTAGGATTGTCTATCACAAAAGCCTACGTCGAATTGCTGGGAGGAAATATTTGGGTCGAATCTGAAGTTGGAAAAGGGTCAGTGTTTTATTTTACAATTCCATTGAAGAAGTAGGACGAAGTCTGGGGAAAGAAGTCTGGGGTCCGGGATCCTGGGTCCGAAGTCCGAAGTCCGAAGTCCGGGGTCCGGGTCCCTGGTCGTTTGTCATTGGTCGTTGGTCCCCCCTGTCCCTTGTCCCCTGTCCCCTTCTTGTCAGTTCTTTTGTTGAAATCACTGGGTTTTGTTGTACTTTTGTCTTTCCAAAAAAGACCAAATTGTATGACACAATCAAATTTTTTTCACATAGTTCAAATTGCCTTGTTCATAGGTGTTTACAGCCTTTCTGGGTCAGCACAGGCTCAATTTACTCCTTATGATGAAATCCCTGGAGTGATTAAAAGTTATAAGCCTGCTTATAGTGATAGCTATCCTGATTGGGCAAAAATGCTTTATCAGGATCAGGTCAATTTTAATGAGATAGAAGCAGATTACCAGGCTTATATGAGTACCCATCCGGGAGGAAAGAATGCTATTATAAGATATTACAAAATATGGAGGAGAGCAGTTGAATCTTATGTTCTTGATGATGGTTCAATACAATTGCCAGATCTAAATCTGTATAGGGAAAACCTTCTGAAGGCTCAGCGTGAAGCACCATTGATTTATAAATCCGGTAGTGATCAGCAATCGAACTGGACCTTCCTGGGGCCAAAACAGACTTTCTGGCTGAATTCATCTGGCGCTCAGCAAGCCCCCTTATCTTGTCCGTGGCAGGTGAATGTTTATTCTTTTGATGTGGCTGCTTCGAATAATGAGATTTTGTTTGCAGGAGCAGAAACAGGATATGTGAATAAGACAAGTGACGGAGGGCGTAATTGGCAATTATCAGGACAAGGATATCCTTTCGGTGGCGGGGTCACAGCTGTTGCTATTCACCCCGAGAACCCTGATATTGTTTATGTTTCAGCCGGTAGTCAAATTCATAAAACTATAGATGCTGGCCTGAACTGGATCCCGATGCTTGAAAGTTCAGATCTGTTTGCAGCCAGCAGGCTCATTATTGATTATAGCTCTCCTGACAAACTCATTGCAGCTGCTGACAAAGGAATATTCATCAGTACGGATGGTGGAGATAGCTGGACAAAATCCTGGAGTACTAAAACATGGGATGTAGAAATCAAACCAGACGATAACAATGTTATATATGGGATATCTGCCTCGAATGGTGGTGTTTTTGAGCTGACTATATCCAGAGATGGCGGTGCATCATTTTCGAAGGATGATAATTTCCCAGCCGAACATACGAATCACAGTGGGGCTCTTTTGGCGGTGACACAGGCAAATTCAAATATTATATACGCCACAATGTTGGTTTCAGAAGGGGAAGAACAGTATGCCTATATTTATAAGGGTACGCACAGTGCTGATTCATGGACCTGGGAACTCACGAAAAAAGGTGAACCAAGATCTCAAGCTGGATTGGGCGGTTTTTCTACCGGACAAGGATATTTCGATTACGTTTTAGCTGTTTCGCCAAATAATGAAAATACTGTTTTTTGGGGAACCTGTACTTTATTTAAATCGACTGACGGGGGAGTGAATTTCGCTAAAGTTGGTGGATATGGAGGTGATTTTAGTATCCATCCTGATATCCAGGATATTAAGATGTTGCCAAACGGTAATACCTGGGTTGCAACAGATGGAGGGATGACATTAAGCAGTGATGACTTCACCAGCACTTCGAATTCTTACACTCGTATCAATGGCATTGTGGGATCAGATATGTGGGGTTTTGACCAGGGTTGGAATGAAGACCTTTTTGTGGGTGGAAGATACCATAACGGTAATACTGCAGTCGCTGATTTTTATGGTGATAAAGCCCTCAGGATGGGTGGGGCAGAGTCTCCTACCGGATGGGTGATAAAGGGAAAAAGCCGCCATGTGGCTTTTAATGATCTGGGTAATGGATGGATACTTCCGAAGGAGGCCACAGGCATGCCTGAAGGGCGTTTTATTTTCAGTAAGTTTCCTAATATGGATGAATATGGCGGACGCCGGGGGAATATTATTACTCATCCGAATTATTATGGAGTTATGTATGTGGGCGAAGGTAACAGTATATGGAAAAGTACCGACATGGGAGTTAGCTATGAAAGGATTCATACATTCTCTGATAAGGTGCGATATATGGAAATGAGTTATAGCAACCCGGGTATTTTGTATGTCGATGTGGTGAACCGGGGCTTGTATAAAAGTGAAGACGGGGGTGATACCTGGTTGTACAAAAGCAAGCTTACCCGAAGTCCGTATGGAAGCTCAAGCTGGAAAGGGAAACTCTTTTTTGCTATTTCACCCTATGATGGAAATACCATTTATGCCTGTCTTCAAAACGGTACATGGTCGTCGGATATTGGTAAAATATTCAAATCTGAAGATGGTGGTGATACCTGGACAAACTGGAAGGGAACAGTTTCGGAATACACAAAAAACCTGATTGTTCAACCCACTTCAGACGGAAAAGATTTAGTTTATCTTTTTACCAATTCGAAGAATGGGAAATCGGCCAAAGTGTATTACAGGACAGACGAGATGGATGACTGGCAGGATTTCAACACCAATTATCCGGCAGGTATGAAAATTAATCTGGCAATGCCCTTCTTCCGCGACAGCAAACTGCGTGCAGCCGGATCGGGCGGGGTTTGGGAATCTCCTATGCAAGACCCGGCTTTTACTCCGATTATTACACCCTGGGTTGAAAGACCTTTTTTCAATTGCATGCTCGACACACTGCATTTTGATGATCACTCCATGCTAAATCATGAGGGTGTAAGCTGGGCATGGGAGATTACTCCGGCTCCTGCTTATATCAGTGATGCTAATATCCGGAATCCGGAAGTGGTATTAGGGACTCCCGGGTCATACTCGGTTACACTGACTGTAACAAAAGATGGTGATGTATATAGTAAAACCATGCCTGATATGGTAACCACTACTACCTGCCCTTCGGTTGGTGATTGTACAAATCCTGCTGAACTTGATATTAGTACCTGGCGATTGTTATATGTCGACAGTGAGGAGAATAATTATCCGGGATTGGGTAGTATGGCAATTGATGGTGATCCTACAACGATCTGGCATACCAGCTGGAGCAGTGGAACCAAAGATTATCCGCATTCCATCATGGTTGATATGGTTGAGCGATTCAGTGTTCATAAATTCACTTATTTGCCACGTCAATCAGGTCAGAATGGCCGAATAAAGGACTGGGAATTGTATGTTGGTGATGATTACCATGAATGGGGTGAGCCGGTAGCAACCGGTACCTGGGAAAATTCAGCAGCTCCCAAAACAGTTATTTTGCCCGAGACCCGATCTGGTCAGTATTGGAGACTGGTGGCCCTTTCAGAAGTGAATGGTGGCCCCTGGGCATCAGCAGCCGAATTCTCCGTGACAGGATGTAATGGTGACACTTCAGGTTCAGATATTGAATTGCTGGATAATGACATCAGCGCATATCCGATTCCGACAGATGGACTAGTAAGACTGGATGTGCCAGCCAATAAAGAATACTCTTATCAGATTTTGTCTCTTCAGGGACAAGAGATTAAACATGGAATAATTCATAAAAGTTCAGCGGGGCAAACTCTGGATCTGGCTGAATATAATTCAGGGATCTACCTGGTGCGCTTGCTTGACACAGCCGGGGTTTCTTATTGGGTGAAAGTAATCAAGAGGTAGTTTATTATAGGACTTGCTATTAGGTCTGTCTGTTTATTGAAACTTTTTCCCAATTCAAGTTACTACCTTTAAGAAACCAATAGTCGCAATTGATTTAATTGAATGAATCTATCCCGGGATGATTCAAAACAAAAAGTGTTCATGGACTTGTATGGTCCTTGTCACGATTCTTTCTCAAGGTATTGCCGGGGGATTACTAGTAACCCTGACGATGCCAGAGACCTGGCTGCAGAAGCTATATTAGTGGTTTTTGAAAACCTATCCCGTTTGCGCAAACGGGATTCATTCAAATCCTATCTCTTTGGTGTAGCCCGACGATTGCGACTAAATCAACACCGGAAAAAACGGTTTCAAGGTGAATATAAAGAAGGTGAAGCATTGCTCTTGCTCAGCAATGAAGCACCCCCTGATATTCATCCTGATGTGGAATTATTGTACAACTATTTAGATCGATTGCCACCCAATCAGAAGGATACCTTTCTGTTGTTCGAAGTTTCAGGATTTTCACTGAAGGAAATACAGCAGCTACAGGGAGGAACAATTTCGGGGGTGAAATCACGGCTCAAACGAGCCAGAGAACAATTGCGATTGTGGTTAAATGATGAGGATGAAAGAAGATTAAAAGCTGAAAGGACAAAGGATGAAGAATAGAAAAACATTGTCCGAAATGATTGAGCTGGTCAAGAATTCTAAAGCTCATTTCTCAAAAAAAGGAGTTGAGGAATTGTTGAGTACTGACCTTAAGCCCAGTAAGAAAAGCATCAGCTTAAATCGTCCTCGTAAAGTTTTAAAAGTATTTAACCCACTAAAAATTACAATTATGTCCGTTTCAATTATCGGAATTATTTCAATCATTATATCAATGAGTTTTTTCCCCAGACATCAGTTAAAAGAGACAGATGTGCAAATTTCCACTCCTGAGATTGCTGCAGGCATCCAGGAGGAGAAGAATTCAAATATTAGCAATGCAATCTCACGTGAGACAGAGAAAATCTCTGATCATCAAATCCCGGATAATACCAGAGAAGTCATTTCGTCCAAAACCCAGGATTCGCAGCAAGCGGTCTCTAGCCCCCTCCCAGATACTGTTATCAATGGCAAAATACTGGAGTTATCAAAATCTGAGCTTGAGAAGCTGGGCTTTGCATTTGATGAGTTCGGGTATTATTATCTGAACAAGCTCGGTGATGGATCAATGGTGAATTTTTGGAATTATTTACAATATGATGAAAATAATAATCATGGATCTAATGGCTTTGGAAGAGGAGGATTCCGTAATCAGGCAATCAAGAAAGAACCTTCAGCTCTGAGTTATTATCCGGTGTGCGTAAGTGAGACAGATGGAGCAAAAATTATTCCCATGAGGGGTTTGCCTGAGGATTTCAGAGATAATTTCGACTTTTATAACGATACCCTTATTCCAGTTCTTCTGCGAGGAGAGTGGGTACCTCATGGTGACACTGATGATGATGTTCTCGCATGGTTCACTGTTAATGCTGATTTTTTTACAGAGTTATCAGAAAATTCAGATCTGATGACTTATTCACAGCATCAGAATATTAAGGATCTGACAATACAATTCCCAAATACTGATTTGGTACAGTTCGATCTCGAAGTATTTGTCCCATTGGTAATAAGTACTATTCAGTTGGAAAGATCTTCCATGGCTTGTTTAGGTTTACAGGAGTTTACTGACAGCATAGTAATGCAATATCATAAAGGTGCCCGGAAAACTGAAATTTGGTTAAGTACGATAGGTGGAGGGACTCAATCAATTGAAAATCCTTTTGATTTTGTTAAGCCACCAGATGAATTGTTACCTGCACCCATTTTGTCAGTCTATGATCCGGTTAAACGCACTTCAATGAGTTTAAATCCACAAAAATGTTATGATCTTGAAAGACTGCAGCCTGATATTGACTGGTTAGACATAAGTATTCCGATTCAGTTTATCAGTGATTCCAGCCAGCTTGGATATAAATGTATTTTTTGGTTCCTGCCTTCTGATGAATTATTTTCCTGCCTGCCGGATTCTATTGCTGGACCTATGAAAAAGGAATTCGAAGCTCATGTGAAGCCAAATATTGCCTTTTCTGTTTCAACAGGAAATAAAACTGATGTAGCTAATGATAATTCTACGAAAGCAAATGAACCCAAAATTGATGAAGCAATCCCCTGTCAGTATTTTCCTTCTTTCTGTGAAGGATTACCCGGAGTGAATAATCTGAATGTTTATCCTAATCCGGTTGATAATGAATTAAGCCTGGAGATCATACTGAGTAGAAAGAAGAGTAATAGAATATAGAATCTTTGATTTGGGCGGTAAGCTTGTTAGCGACGCCAATCTGATTAGAGACTACACAAAAGAAGGATCTTATTCTGAAAAAATGCATGTAGGACATTTGAAATCCGGATTGTATCTCCTTGTCTTAAGTGATGAGGAAGGAGCTAAAATGACAAAACGCATTGTGAAGAATTAATAATCGTATCTTAAATACCCATCCAAATCAGATTGAATTGCGGGGACAGTTTGGCTGAGGAGGGTGGGTTTTTTGTACTGAAATTTGTGTGCTCCGATGATAAACATTATCAGCTTTCTTTTGTTTTTATTACATGAAAGCTATTTGGAATAATCAGCTTATTGCTGACAGCAAGAATACTATTGTGGTAGAGAACAATCACTATTTCCCTCTTGAAAGTGTTAATAAAACCTTTTTAAGTCCATCCAATACAAAAACCATTTGCCCCTGGAAAGGAACAGCAAGTTATTATAATCTTGAGGTAGACGGCAAACAAAACCCCGATGCAGCCTGGTATTATCCAGAACCAAAATCTGCTGCAGCTGAGATAAAAAACTATGTAGCTTTTTGGAAAGGCGTTAAGGTAAGCTGAGATTTTTATTGCTTGTAATGTTGCTCAACAGGTAGGCATTCATTGTACAAACTCAAACAATTGGCTATTTTTCCCTTCTCAAATCATTAGCCATGAAGAATTCCCGATATTTATTTTTGATTTCTGCTTTAACAATTACGCTTTTAGCTGTAAATACAGAAATTGCTAATTCTCAGAATAGGGGGAGCAAATCCAAGCTGGCTTTCCATGTTAGTATTCATGATTCTCTGTGTTCTGAGCCATTGACGGGTAGGATGTTTGTCATCATTGCAAAAAGCGATCGGCGGGAACCCCGGTTTCAGGTAGGTCGTACTGGTACTCCATTCTGGGGTGTCGATGTAGAGAAGCTTGAGGCTGGTGATTGGGCAGTAATAGATGCAGATGAAATTGGGTCACCTCTCGAAAGCATCGATGAGATCCCACCCGGTGATTATTTTATCCAGGCTGTATTCAATAAATATACACGCTTCGACAGGGCTGACGGACATGTAGTTTGGATGCATAATGATCAATGGGAAGGTCAGAGTTGGAAAAGATCACCTGGTAATATGTATAGTGAGGTTAAGAAAGTATTCATTGATCCAAAGAAGACTAAGAAGATCAAATTAGAGGTAAGTCATAAAATCCCTCCATTGCCACCTCTTGAGGATACTAAATATGTTAAACGCATAAAAATAAAAAGTCAGCTTTTATCAGAATTCTGGGGACAGGATATGTATATCGGTGCTACCATTCTGTTGCCTGAAGGATATGATACCCATCCGAATATTTACTATCCCAGTATCCATTATCATGGACATTTCTCGACCCGAGCACCATTAGGGTTTGGCAGAGGGAGGGGTATGGATAAGATCTGGAAAGGAAGAAATTATCCTCGTTTTATTGCTATCACCTTTCAGCATCCTTGTCCATATTTTGATGATTCATATGCTGTAAATTCACCAGCTGTAGGGCCATATGGAGATGCTATTCATCAGGAATTAATCCCCTTGATCGAGGAAAAATTCAGATGTATTCCTGAATCCTATGCTCGTGTGCTGACAGGTGGTTCAACAGGGGGGTGGATCTCCTTTGCCTTACAGGTTCTATATCCTGATTTTTATGGTGGAACCTGGTCATTTGCACCCGATCCATTGCATTTTAATAATGTGGAAGGTATTAATATCTACAAGGATGAAAATGCTTATTACAAAATTCACGAATGGCGAAAAGTGCCAACTCCAAATACTATTGTACCATCAACCGGGATGGTGTCATTAACATCCAGACAGAGAAATTATTATGAATTAGCCAATGGAACCCTAGGTAGATCGGGATGCCAGTTAGACATTTGGTCGGCAATTTTTGGTCCACTTGGTGAGGATGGTTACTTCAAGCCATTATTCAACAAGGTCACAGGAGCTATCGATCCGGATGTTGCACAATATTGGGGTGACCATTATGACATGCGGAATTATTTAGAAAGGAATTGGGAGCGGATCGGTCATGATTTGGTGGGCAAGTTGCATGTGTTTTGTGGAGATAGAGACAATTACCAGCTCAACTTTGGGGCTTATGAAACGGAGAGATTTCTGGAGTCTACCAGAGATCCATACTATGCAGGTTCTTTCACCTGGGGAGCCCGTGGTAGTCATGGTTTCAGGCCTATGTCAACTGAGCAAATGATAATAATGATGGCTCAACAAGTGATGAAGAACACCCCACCGGGCAATAGCAAAGCCTGGATGTATTGATACATTGATAATTGGAGTAATTGTTATTTCATTTTCAGAATGATAATAATCTGTCCCTGATCATCTGCCGGATTTTCAACATAGTTAAGGAGCTTGTCCCGAAGCTCGGGTTTGTTGACCTTCATTGATCTGATTTCATCTATATCGTTATACTGATCAAAGCGGTCCCAATCGAATGTGTCAAAGCAAAGCTGACCAGAAGGAAAGTATCTCAATAGTCTTATCGGCATACCATAGATGTCATTTACAATCTCAGTTTGATTTGCCTCTCCGGTTTTTAAATTATGCAGAACGGTGCCAGCATTGCCTCCATTTTGGGAAAGCAGATAGCCAGGAATGAAATTGACAAAAATTGGGAACACTGATTCATAGATTTTCGTGCTCCATTCACGACTGGTCATCATTTGCTTACTCAGTCCATTTTTCTCAACTGTAAAATGAAACTTAGGAACAGAGGATCCATCCGGCAGGAATTGGAAAACCGTATCGAGATACATTTCCCAGAAATATGTACCCTTCTTATTTGCAAAAACAGCAGCATGAGCCAGGTTTAAATAAGTTAGATTCTCATCATTTGCACGGGGTAAAACTTCACCGATCTTATTTAATTCCAGATCAAACAGAACCAGGCTGGCAAATCCATCTATGGGTTTATATGGGCGACGAGGTAACAAAATAAGTTGATCATTGTGCATGCAGTAGATCTGATCGATCATACCCGATTGGATGTGTTCGCTTAGATTTTTTTGAGCCAGTACTTTGCCTTCAGTATCAAAAACAATTACCCTGTTCGCCCGATTATCGGCCACGATAATTTTAGATTCATCTTTTGACATTGTAGCTTTCGGGTAAAAGCTATACTCTCCCGGACCTTTACCTGATTGACCGATTTTGTTCAGAAATTTTCCATTACGGTCAAAAAGGAAGAATTGATTATTCCTGTAATCATGGTACAGGATATACTTACTGCCAAGGAAATATAGATTGGCAGGAGTGTCCATGAAACATTCAATGTTTGATTCAACCTCGATGATTTCCACATCTTTCACCAGTTTACTAAGATTCAGTTTCACAGCTTGATCAACTGCCTGGGTGATATTAATTTCCACGATTTCCTTATCGGAGCTTTGTGAGGTAGAGCAGCTGTATAGTAAGCTGATCAGGATAATAATAAGAGAGCTTAATTGAAATTGCATGGTTGTGTTTTAGGATATTTGGGTTGTAATCAGGTCTTTTATAATGGGGGTTATCAAAGATAGGTAAGATTCTATTAAGAAATTGTATATTTTAAAAAATGCTATTCTGACATGAGTTTGGTTGTAAGTGCCGGGGGATACACTGAAGTGAACGGACTAGCAATAGATCCGGCGCTTCGGGATTTGATTGCTGACAAAATTGAGGCGGCCACTGGGGAAGAGAACAAAACCTTAATCTTGTTGCATTTGAAAAAGTGAGTAGATATGGTCTTGGTTCTGATCTCGATAATTATTCTACATTTGTATATGTAATACAAATTAAAGTCACTACAATGTCTGCTTTTTCAATCAGGTATCTCTTGACACTACTATTGGCCTATACAATATTCTCGAACTTTACCCTGGCTCAAGATGACCAGAATAGTTTAACTATCGTCGCGTTTGGAAATTCTACTACAGCTCCGAGAAGAACGATTGATAGTGTGTATTCTGATCGCCTACCGGATTTATTAGCTGGATCAGGAATCACATGCAGGGTGATCAACAGCGGGGTAGGGGGTAGCCATACCGGAAGGCTCACAGATAACAATAAGCACAAATGGGCCCATGGGCTGGATCGATTTCAGACGGCCGTTCTTGATCATGATCCGGATATTGTAATTATTCAGTTTGGAATAAACGACTCCTATATTGATGGTGGTGGACAACAAGGGGAATCCAGGATTCCCCTCGACAAATACAAAGAGAACCTGAGATATATGGTTCAAAAGCTTCATGAATCAGAAAGTATAGTCCTTCTCATGACACCCAATGCTTTTGGCTCAAATAAGGAATATTGGAGACACGTCAGGCTCGCTGAATATGCACAAGCCTGTCGTGATTTAGCGAATGAAGAGCTTGTTGAACTCATAGATATCTACAAGGCTTTTGAATCATATGGCAACGGCAGCCTGGAGTTGAGAGATGAACTCTTACTTGATGGGGTGCATCCCAATGATGCCGGACATAAAATAAGTTCGGAATTAATTGCTAATAGAATCAGGATCAATGAAGCACAGCCTCCAATCTATTTAGGAGAACCTTCATCAAACGAGGGGACTACGCTTGTCAACGATTATGAAGGGAATTCGGTATTTGTCTTTAGGAAAGGAGACTGGGATCACGGTGGATTTACGGATACGGTTTTTTATAAGATGACCAGTGACGAAGGAAGATCATGGACAGAATCAAAATCCTTAGTTATCACCCCCGGCAATCCAGCTCAGTGTTTCTCCACCATTAGTCCTGTTACCGGAGAATTCCTGGTCTTCTATAGCGACAGAGGCAATAGTTTCATGCTGGCCCGATCGAGTAATCAATGGAAAGATTGGACATTTCAGGAAATGCATACGCCAGATGATACGCCAATCAATACGATCTCTTATGGCAATGCAATTTGGGTGGACAATGGAGAAAAGAAGAGGGTTATTTGTGGTTTTCATGGCGGCTCTTTAGGCTGTGGGACTTTTTATTCTGATGATGAAGGTCAATCCTGGCAGGTGTCGGATAGAATAAATGTGCCCAATACGATTCCGAATATCTGGCAAACCGGAGCGGTTGAACCCACCATGGTTCAGCTCAGAGACGGAAGCATTCTCATGTATATCAGAAACTCAAACTTCAATATCTATCAGTCTACATCCACAGATTTGGGTGCGTCATGGTCTGAACCAATTAAAACGGATCTGTATTGTGGTGATAATAGCTGGGTCACCTTGAAGAAGCTGAAAGATGAGCGCATTGTGCTGATTTGGAACAATGCCAAAGCCCTGCGTCCTGAGGTGACGCTGGATAAATGGAATTTCACTGGTCGTGAAGTTTTGCATATTGCGATTTCAGAGGATGACGGTATAAGCTGGACAGGGTTTCGTGAATTGGCTCTGGATCCTCTTCGGAATGGTGGGTTTATTAATCACCCAGGCGATAAAGGATTGAATGAATCAAAAATTGTCGAAACACGGGAAGGAAATCTGCTGGTTGCTGTCGGACAAGCGCCCAAACACCGATCCTTCTTGCTGGTTGATCCCGATTGGATCTATCAAAAATCTAGAGATGAAGATTTTTCTCAGGGATTAGAGAACTGGAGCAGACAAAAAATCATGATCAGACCCGCAGTTTACAAGAGGCTGTATCACCACAACTATGAGCGAAAAGAAGGTGCAATATTGGTCAGGCATCCGCAGTATCCGGATAGAAATGTGTTGCATATTAGACGTCCGGCTGATACGACTGTATTTAGCCAAAGAGATGGAGCCGTTTGGAATTTCCCAGCAGGAATCAATGGCCAAATAGAAATTGATCTGCTGTTGAATGAGGGCTTTAAAGGCAGTCATATTGCCCTGAATGACCGGTGGTTTCAGCCGATTGACAATCAGGGAAGAGAAACAGCCATGTATGTTCTTGATATTCCCGCCAGTGGACAGATCACGCCAACATTTAAAATGGAGAAGGGCAGGTGGTATACCATGACGCTCAATTGGGTTCAGGTTGATGATCCATCACAATCAGTCTGTAAGGTTATGATTGATGATCAGTTTATTGAAGAATTGTCAGGCAGGAATAACAGTCTCCGCGGTATTTCATATGTAAGGTTTAGATCCCAATCCAGAAGTACAGATGATGCTGGTATGTATGTGTCAGGTGTGAAAGTTAGGGTCGAGAGCAAACATGTCCTGGAATAGCTTTGCAAATTTGCATTAAATGATAAAGCAGCTACTCAGATTAATGAGTAACTGCTTCATTTTCAGCCGTCGGGATGAGAAGATTTGAACTTCCGGCCCCCCGCCCCCCAGACGGGTACTCTAACCTGGCTGAGCTACATCCCGAGTTGTGTTGGGAGTGCAAATGTATTATTTTTTCATCAACCTGCGAAGGAAGAATTAACTATTTATTTGGTGTTTCTTTTTGTACTCATTGGGTGTTATGCCAGATTCTGCCTTGAGGCATGTAGTGAGATTTTTTGCACCTTGGAAAGCTAATCACTAGTATTAAATCCGAACAAAGATCCTCCGTTTATACATCCAGTAACAAATATACCAAAGGAAAGCTAGGGTTCATACCCACAACAGAGAAGAATTTCCTCCAACCCGTGCCAACCCTGCCTCAACATCAATAAATTCAAATTCAGGAACCTCAATCGCTTCTGTTTTTATAAGATTGTCTACTTTTGCAGATACAAAGTATTTTACGATCTTAAATTTGATATTTTTTTCCAAATACACAATTAGGAATATGACCAAGAAACATTATTTCAAGATCCTAATAGCTATAGTTTCGTGTGCTGCCATCATAGGAATATGGATACTAATAAGTCAAAATATTTCTGAAGACAAACCAAATATAATTTTTGTGAATGTTGATGATCTGGGCTGGAAGGATGTTCATTACATGCAAGGATATGATCATTATGGTAAGGCTACCAACAAATATGATCAGAATAACTTCTATCATACTCCAGCAATAGATAAATTGGCAAATAATGGTGTTGTTTTTACTCGAGGTTATTCTCCCGCCCCAATCTGTACTCCAAGTCGAATCGCATGTTTAACTGGTCAGGATGCCAGCAGAACCAAAGCACATAGTTTGATAACGACAATTTCCAGAATAGCCGATACTGGTGGGGAAACAATAAAACTCTACCCTTGGGAAAATCATGATTCTTTTGATAAGAATCTGATCACTATTCCAAAAATGTTGAAGCTTAATCGCTATCAGACTGTTCATATGGGGAAATTTGGTGCCGGCATCAAGGGACCATTACACTACGGTTTCGATATTAATTTTGCAGGGGGCGATCAAGGCTCACCTCAGGGCGTTCCTAAAGGAGGATACTTTGGCTACTTTAATTTGAATAATTTCATTGTTAAGGACGGTGAATACCTAACTGATAAATTAACAGATTCAGTTGTAAGTTACATCGAACGATATGATCGTAAAGAACCATTTTATTTAAACCTTTGGTACTACAATGTCCATTCTCCATTTCAAGCTACCCAAGAAAGAATTGATTTCTTTGACAATAGAGAAAGCGCACACGGGCATGATAACCCAACATATGGAGCGATGATAAAGGCTGTTGACGAAAGTATTGGCAGAATAGTTGCTGTCCTTGAAAATAAAAAGATCCTTGATAAGACAATTATCGTTTTTACTTCTGATAATGGAGGCCATAAGATCACAAAGGCTCCACCACTTCGAGGATCAAAAGGTACACCATTTGAAAATGGGATACGAGTCCCTTTCTTTATTCATTATCCAAAGAAAATAAAACCAGGTGTTATTGATGATGTTGTTGTTACCGGACTTGATATCTATCCAACTTTGATGGATGTGGCTGGTATAAAATCTGTACCGCAAGAACTAGATGGAACGAGCCTAATGCCATTACTTTTAGAAAACAATCGTCAAGGATTTGATGATCGAAATATTTATATGTATCAAGGCAGCTATGTCCCAACTGGGCATGGCGGTAGAGTAAACAATTATTTTGAGATGGTTCCTGGCATAACAGTCTATAATCAACGATGGAAGTTTATGCACTTATTTGAATATAACATTGCCTATTTGTATGATTTAAAAGTAGGGGAAGAAACGAGTGTGGCTGAGAGCAACAAAGAAATATTTGACAAAATGAGGGAAGAAGCTGAGAATTGGATGATATCAAGAAAAGTCCCACTACAAAAAGACTATATTGAAAACCCAAATTGGAATCCAGAAACAATGAGCATTTTAGGCAATCCCATTTTTTTGGATGAGTACGATAATAAAAACAATTAAAATGAAGTCATTCTTCATTATCTTAATCCTCCTACTTGGTCTCTCGTGTGCCAAAAATGGTACTGATTTGGATCAAAAAACGATCCTTGTACAAACTATATGCAATGAAAAGCATGTCGAGGTTATAGATTTATCTTTGAACCCCCAAAAAGCTAAAAATCACAATCAATCACATGATTCAAATTATGAACTAGTTAATCTTTCCGGAAATGAAATTGTTGAATCAATCGAGCTATCTCCAAGTTCAGACTTATCCATATTAACCAGGCAATTGGGCATTGCCAAATATCAAATTATTGTATCTAAGAATAATGAACCGTCACAAGACAAAAATGAGATTATCGAATTAGTCATAATCTCTCATTTTCTTTTGGATTTCACACAAAGAGCCCCTTTTGAACCAAGGGGTTCAGTTCAGGGTATCAACTATCCTGATAATTCTCTTGTTGAGGTTGCAGAAATGGTCGTTGGTGTAGATGAGAATCACAATATCAGAAAGCTAAGCCCAGGATTATTGGTACAAAAAAGGGTTGCTCCATACCCACATAATAAGCAAATAGCATTTCCAGATTTCGACCCAGCCATCAAATATTTTGGGTATAAAGAAAATGAGGGAGATTTTAAATTTCGATATGAACCGATCATTCCAATGTTGGAAGTAGGCGACGGCACAAATAATCGGGGAACTGGAATCATAGTGATCAATAAAAATCAGATACAAAATGATTCTATGATTTCCTTTAAAGTAGAAGCTTATTGCAGTATTCGAACCAGAACCGATGATGCAGAAACCTATAACCTTGGAATGGTCATAGGTGCTGTCAATGAAACTAAAGTAGTATTTAAAGATGCAATTGTTGCAAGAGACTACTTCAATATTGGGTATTCTAGTTCTGGTCAAGTGTACTCAAATGACTTCAATTTAGATGATAATGATTACTTAAGCATAAGTATAATTGGGGAGGCAGGCATAGGCAGGGATAAAAACAGAACAACTAGACTTGAATATATCAAAATAACACCCACCATTAATCCATGGTAGACATTCTGCATTAAAAGCAAGTCTATTTTGTTTTTCTAAAGCAATCATTTCTGCTGCAATAGCAAGTGAATACCAGTTATTTATAAGATCGCAGAAATTGCCTGATGGAAACAGAATGTCTAGTATTCTCATAATTTCGTCAGAAATGGCGAAATTTGAATTAGCTAGAAAACAGAAGACATTGGGTTGAAGGCGTACCTCCCGAATCAATTTTACCATGTCTTGAGCCGCTTGATGTGGAGCACTGATCTCTTTTCCTTTCTTTCCTAAATCTCTACTTTGTGGAACACGGGCACAAGTGCAATGGAAGATTTAGTAGGTCAACATATTGATTCTAAACCTGCATCTAAAGTTATGTAGAGAATAATATGTAAGAAGATTGTTCACATTTGACAGAATTGCATTAAAATAAACTTGCTGAAGCTCAACTAACACATTATGTAGTAGTTGTTTTTTTCATGCTTTATTTCAATTTGTAAAATTTTTACAAATGTTTTAAGAGAATAGTCGTAAGTGACAGAAAGAGAGATGTATAATGAATGAGCATCTGGCTGAGCTACATCCCGGAGAAGGTGTGGGTGTGGGTGTGGGTGTGTTAAGAAGTGTGAGTGTGGGGGAGTGCAAATGTATTACTTTTTCTCACAACTTACGAGGAAGAATTTCCAATTATCAGGGGGGAAGGTCACTTGCATTCTCCTTTATGCAAGCCGTTATTCTTATAGTCCTAATTGTCGATACCTCCCTTCAAGTACTTCTTTGTATGCAGTTTTCATATCCTTTGACAGGAGCGATCGATCTAATAATTTGAATGCTCTTGATTTATTCTTTATCATTCGATTGAAGGTCCCTTTGATCTGTTTAGGAGTCAATTCCATTCCTTCTCCCAATTTTTCAAAATGTTCTCGCTTCAACTTCTTTTTCTTTCCAACTAATGTCAATGCTAGTTCTTCAGTATCTTCTGGGAACACTATTGCAACATTTAATAGATCATAAGCAGGAGACAACACCCAACCAGAGGTATTTTCGATCATAGAGAGATTCTTTAGATGCATATCATTATTTCCGGTTAGAAATGAGAACACAGCTAAATCAAAGAAAAAGGTTTTATCAAGCAAAGTGTTACTAGAGTGGCTGCCTATTGCTTTTCCAACTTTCTCCATGGAGCTTTTATACTTATCAAATGCTTCTGTGATTTGAAACATATCGATCATGTGTATCTTTGCTCCAGTTTCATTCCGGTCAACTCGTTTTGTTATATAAGACAGTTCTCCAGATAATAATCGAATCAAGGATGATGGCACAACTCGAATTCCAAAAGATTCAGCTATTCGCATTGTTACATGTTCATTCTCCGGCATTTCGAGAAATTTGTCAGAAGGTGGTTTAAAAATATAGTGCCCACCTAACGCTCCAACCACAGTCAATCGCGTATCCGAATTTTCCTTTGTTTCTTTGATTATGGACATCGATAGTTTTGGCTGAACACCTGGAACAGAAACACTTCGCTCTACTACATTTTTCGCGAGCTCATCCATTTGATCAAGCGAATACTTTATTTTAGGGGGTGTTGGTGTTCCAAAAAACTCCATTGAACACTTCTCGTGAAAGTCGAATTTTTTTTCAACTGTTTCGTAACAATATAAACATCTATGTTCCATCTTCTTCCGGTATTGGTTCCACACTTACTGCACCGATGCAATTCTGACAACAAGCCAGAAGTAATCCCATGCGATCATTTTTATTGATTTTCCAGTTTTCAGAAGCTATATCTAACAACCATCCTTCTGGGATCAATCCTTCAAAAAATGGAAAGAGTCGTTTCTCGGTGTATGGTTTGTCTGTGACCGGCATTGTAAACGTGATGAAATCATCTCGATGATTTTTTATGTACTGATGATCATACTGAAATTCATACTCACCCTCATTCGTTTCAGTTAGGATACCAGCCAAATGATCTTTATAAAACACCTTTCCCTGTCTCATTCATTCATTTTTTTTCTGTTAACAGGAGCTAATTCATGCCCAAACATTTGAAGTACTAAGTTAACCTTATCCATATTCAGATTCGTTTTACCTTGTTCGATTTTACGTACTACTGTTAATGCAACTCCTGCACGTTCAGCGAATTCTTCCTGAGTTAGATTGACTTCTTTTCTCCGTTCTTTGACAAACTCTGCTAATTGCTTCATTATATGTATTTAGATATAATAATGGATAAATATACTAAATTATATGCAATTAGATATAGCTACAAGCTGAAACATTGATTTATATGTTTTAGCATATATTCTCGTTAATCAAAAAGATAGGTGCTTAATTTAAATTTGTAAAATATTTGCAAATGTTTTAGGACAGTCAGAAATGTTTTAAGAATACAGTTCTAAGTAACAGTAAGAGAGATGTTTGACAAGTGAGTGTCTGGCTGAGCTACATCCCGAAATAGGTGTGGGTGTGAGTGTGCTAAGAAGTGTGGGTGTGGGAGTGCAAATGTATTATTTTTTCCTCAACCTACGAAGAAGGAATTTCTAATAAAGAATCATGGTATAACTGAAAGTGATGAACACTTGCAAATTCCTACTAACGGTAGTTTCATGGATTACTTTCAATCATTCATAATTACGCTTGAATATAAAAAGCAATATGGAATGAGACAAAAGTGCAAATCAGTGGTTAATCACCTAATAGACTAGTTAGGAACGAAATTAGTGTTAAACCTTTTTTATGTATGATACCCTAAACAATTTCCGGGGCTGTGTTGATTCGTGCATTTTTGGCTTTTCAATGTTTACCCCGTCGTTTTTAGAGATCAATATTGTATTGTTTCATCTTGTTGAACAGGGTCTTGCGGCTAATCTTTAGAAAATCAGCAGTCCTGGTACGATTAAAACGGCACTCCTTTAATGCTTCAAGGATAATCTCTTTTTCAGCCTTTGTGCTCACCTGCTTCATATTCCTCTCCAAACCTTCCACCAGGCTCAGTTCTGGCCTTATTGACTGATCGTACCCTTTTATTCTAAGCGGAAGATGCTCCATGGTGATAGTCCCCTTTTTAGAAAGGATCATGGCGCTTTGTAAAGCATTTTGAAGGTCCCGGATATTACCTGGCCAGCTATATCCCAGAATGTTTTCAAGGGCTTCTTTGGAAATGTTATTTACCGCTAAGCCAAACTGTTCATTATATTGATTTAAAAAGACATCAACCAGAATTGGAATATCCTCTCTTCTTTCCCTAAGGGGAGGAATGTTAATAGTAAAAATATTGAGCCTGTACAAAAGATCTAATCGAAACTCCCCCTTTTGCACTTTATTCTCAAGGTTATTATTGGTGGCGGCAATAATCCTGACATCTATTGGGATGGCTCTTCCTCCCCCCAATGGAAATATCTTTTTTTCTTCAAGTACCCTCAATAGCTTCACCTGGGCATCCAGGGGCAACTCGGCAATTTCATCTAAAAATAGTGAGCCATTGTGGGCCTGAACAAACTTACCCTGCTTCGCTTCCCGGGCATCAGTAAAGGCTCCTTTTGTATGACCAAACAGTTCGCTCTCTATCAGAGTGATTGGAATCGCTCCGCAATTAACGGAAATAAATGGTTTGCCCTGCCTCTCCCCATAATGGTGAATGGCATTCGCAATCAGATCTTTCCCGGTGCCACTTTCACCTTGAATCAATACTGTAGCATAGGTGTCGCCTACAGACTTAACCTGTTCAATGACCTGATTCATTTTCTCCGACTCAGCTACAATTCGGCTCAAGTAGTTTTTATCCGAAATCTTCTGCTTAAGGGTTTTGAGTTCATGCCTTACCCTGAAATGTTCTTTGGCCCGGTTGATCAATAATACCAGCTTATCATTGTCAACGGGCTTTTCTATATAGTCGTAAGCTCCTTCCTTCACAGCTTTTACCGCCAGACTGATTTCTCCGTATGCAGTAATAATGATGATTGCTATATCCGGATATTTGACATGGATATGTTTCATAGCTTCAATGCCATTCATCCCCGGCATATTCTGATCCATCAGAATGATAAAAGGCTTGATTTTGTCTAGCTGAGCTATGGCCCTTTCAGCATTATCTACAGTAGATACAACATACCCTTCATCCTCAAGGATTTTGGCGAATATTTTCCTGATCCTTGCCTCATCATCAACTATTAGAATCTTCTGCTCCATTGTTTACTGCTTTATTGCCTTTCGGGGAAGCTTGATTTTCACAAGTGTCCCTTTTTCAATTTCACTCTGAAATTTAATTTCTCCCCCATGTCTGTGAATAATACTGTATGTAATGGATAAACCCAATCCGGTTCCTTCCTGTTTCGTTGTATAAAATGGATCGAAAATCTTCTCAAGTAGGTTCTTCGGAATCCCTTTTCCATTGTCCCGTATTTCGAGAAGAAACATTGAATCCTCGTCAGATTGAGGATTTTCTGAAGCAATATCTCTTACTTCTATTTGAATCTGCCCTTCCTGTGCATCAATTGCCTGTAAAGCATTCATCAAGATATTGATCAGGGCCTGCTTCATCAAGTTATTATCTATATTGATGGTTTCATACACCGACAAATAATTCATCACAATTTCAACCTTCTTGCTCTTTGCAGAACTTTCGACCAATCTCATAATTTGATTGATTATATCCTTAAAATCCGTTTCCTCAATCTTCAAGTCTTCAGGTTTGGAAAAAGACAACATATCCTGAATGATACCATTGATCCGGTCAACCTCAGAGATGAGACCGAGAGCTAATTCTCTGTCCTCAGGATCTTCAATCTTGTTCGATAGATATTGGATAGTGCTTCGAATAGAGGTGAGAGGATTCCTTATTTCATGCGCAGCCCCCGCCGCCAGTTCTCCCAAAGTGGCCAATCGATCTGCCCTGTACATTTTGCCGGAACGCTCCCTTTGTTGCATATATAACATTGCATTCTCAAAAGCAAAACTCGCCTGCTCAAAAAGGATTGTCAATATCTCCAATTCATTCTGGGAATATGCTCCCGATTCTTTCTTTCCCAATAATACAAACCCTTTCAACTGGTTCATAAGCACGAAAGGATACACGATTTCAGCATCAAGTTTAAGCAATACATCTTTTTCCCTTTCGGTAAAAAAGTTAAATATTGCAGGGTCATCCAAGATATTCAACAAAACTTTATTCACCTTAAGCCAGAATATCAATTTGTCGTTGGGGTTAAAGTATATATCCCTGTTGGGCTGCGAAGAATGATCCTGTTCGGCGATAGGTTTAAAGCGATTATAATCGGGATCAAGAAGAAAAACTTCTAAGGACTCGATATTCGAAATTTCTTTGATCCGGGTAACAAAATTGTTTCTTAACTGCACAAGATCAGTAATCAATGAAAATGACTTGTTCAGTTCTGAAATAGTCTGACTGTAATCAGATTGATGTTTTAAATTGTTTTTTTTTCTCATTGTTGTTCAGAACAATCAACTACAAAGGTAAGCGATTGTCTTCCAGTAAGCAAAATAATGTGTAATCATTTACCCAATTCGATTCCTCGATTACCCAATATATTTGATAGTTATTCGAAAAAACACATCCTCAGAAGCCCTATTAGTCAGTCATTGAGCTATTTGCAAACCATGGCATGACAATTGAGTTTGAAAGAATAATGATTTCAAAATACATCTATATCATAATCGGTCTTCTACTGTCCCAGTTGGGGATAAAGTCAATAAGCGCACAGGACACACTTCTGGTCAGGTATCAAGATGCCATCAACATTGCGTTGGATGAGAGTTATTCCATTCAGTCTCATATTAAACAAAGGGATGCAATGAACCATTACTATGGTTATTATAAAGCCACTTTTAAACCAAGATTCGATATTAGCCTGAACACTCCTCTCTGGAGTGAGTATGTTAATCAAATTGATCGTGCAGACGGACTCCCTGTATACAACTCCTATGGATCATTTCAGGTTGGGGGTTCTGCAAAATTGACTTATGTTCTACCAACTGGAGGAGACATTGCGCTTTCAGCCAATATGTATCAGGAAGACTTGAGCACGATCTTGGCTTCTGGAGGAGATGAACTTAAGACAAGGCAATTTTACAGTCGCTACTGGTTGAGCTTCAACCAGCCTCTTTTCACACGGAATAAATTGAAAGAGAATCTTATGGAGGCTGAATTCCTTTACACAAAAGCTGTTCACTATTTTACCAGGAACCAAATGGATATTGTGTATGAGGTTTCAAAGGGATTTTACTTGCTCGTTAAAGCTGCCAGTGAGGTAAACATTGCAAAAGAGAAGCTTGAAAACTCCAGGGAATCATACCGCGTTGCCCAGTTAAAAGCTGAAAGTGGTCGCATTGCCGACGCTGATATGTTTAGTGCGGAAGTTTCTGTAGCCAGTGATCAGGCCAACCTGCTTAAAAGTCGGAATCAATCTAGAAACATCGAAGAAGCATTCAAACAGCTGATTGGATTGTCGGCAACACAAAGCATCCAGATCTTTACGGATATGAAATACGATGTGTTTGCCATCGATGAACAGAAAGCCATTGAGGAGTCACTGCTGAACCGTCCGGAAATTTATGAAAGTAATATGAATATTAACCTGAGCAGTATTGAGCTTGACCGTGCCAAGAGGGTTAGAGAGTTTAAGGTGTACCTTTCTGCCTATTATGATCTAACCGGTATCAGTACTAACGGTTCGGGTTCAACCGTTGATCTTATGGGATCATCCTTAAACGATCTGACAAATCGGCCAGCAAATAGAGGTATCGCACTTACCCTCACCTATCCCATCTATGATTGGGGAAGGGGAAGGGAAAAGACACAAGAGGCTAAACTCCGACTTGAAGAGAGAGAGCTTAGTCATGAAGACCTTAAAACCACCATTGTTCGTGAGGTGAAAGAGGTGATCCGAACCGTCGCAGAAAGCCAGGAGTTGATCCTAATTCATAAAAAGAACATGGACCTTGCCCGTAAAAGCTATAATATCAGCAAAATGCGCTTTGAAAATGGAGATATATCCAATCAAGAGCTATCGATGGAGAGAGAACGCCTCGAATCTGTGCAGTTGGATTATCTAAATTCATATATCAATTATCAGCTTGCTGTTAATGACCTAAAAAGAAAAACACTCTGGGACTTTGCAAATGGCCGAAGCTATCTGGTAGAGAAGAGTCCTACTGGAAGCAACTAATTTAGAACCATTGATTCATGAAAAAGACACTACTAACACTAATATCAATTCTGCTTTTCATGCCATTATTGGCTCAGGAAGATCAGGCCTCTCTTTTGCTCGAGCTAAAAAAGGCTCGTGCTTCCTTTGAAATCGCGCGACAATATCATGAGAATGATAAGAAGCTATTGGAAAATGAAGCCATCTCACAAGCAGAATTCAACAATTCAAAGAATGAGTTGCTGACCAGAGAAGTTGATTACCAAAAGCTGCTCCTTAGACTTATGTCTCAACAGTCATACATAAGCATTGAAAAAGCTATAAAGTACCGTACTCTGACGGGAGAAAAAAGGGTTAAATTGACGGTACGCAGCACCATGGAGGGCAACCAGGATTACTTGAAGCAGTTTGAGCAACATTTTGATGTTTTTACTCCCGAAATGAGATCCGGAAAAATCTATAATATTTATTTGTCACTAATCAATATTGAAAACCAAACGATCATTGGTTCTCCCTATGAAATTAGGATTCCGTCTATAGATATTGGGAAAAGTGGCACTGTTGACTTTCTGCTTCTCAAAGATGTTGAGAGTATCCAGGTTGGGCTGAACTATGGAGGCAAGGAAGGCCATAAAAACATCTATCTTGAGAAAGATGCGAGTACATCTCTTGTAGATATCATTTCCAGTAGGTTTGCCCAGGAGACTGATCTGGGAAGTACAGCCTCCTTTGACCTGACTCTTGAACGTTTCTCCACTTCGGATGATATTTATCAAATGACCGTGTTGGGATTGCCACGTCAGATTACCTATGACTTCCTCGATGGTGAGACCAATGCCAGACTCAGTCAGATGCGCTTCAGTCAGGGCGAGAATATTCGAAAATTAACATTAAAAACCTTTTTACCCGACCGTGATGATGAATCCGTGGTGATCGATCAACCCATAAGCTTCTACGCCATCATCCTAACAAAAGATGTATATGCTAAATATAAAAACCACTTGGATGAGCTTGATGAGGCTGCAATTGCAGCACTGGAAGGGGGAAAAATCCGTCTGGAGCTTATTCCGAGAGGTGTAGGTAAGATTATTGTGAAAGCACCCTCTCTTTACCATGAGATCACTGCGGGTGACAGTGTGAACATGAAGATCAAGATCATGAATGACGGAACCAGAACCATAGATAATATTAAGATCACTACCGACAATCCTCTGAACTGGAAATCGTTGATTAATCCTGATATTATTTCTACCCTGAAACCGGGCGAGGAAGTAGAAGTCTTCACATCCATCATTCCCCCCAAGGATGCCAACCTTGGTGCTCAGGAGGTCAAGATAAAAACTGAAGCCGTAGCGAACAACAGAAGAGTAAGTGCTGAAGACAAGACTATACGTATTCAGGTTAATGCTTCAAAATCCATCGGATGGACCTTTGCCCTCATTCTTCTGTTGGTCGGTATTGTGATCGGAATCGTGTATTTCGGTATTAGAATTTCAAAGAGATAATCATCAATGAGCATGATGAAAACATACTAAAATAAATATATATATGTTACAGGCAATCGACTTATCAAAACGTTATGAAGATGGTGTCCTCGCCCTGGATGCTCTAAATATAGAGATCAAGGAAGGTGAAATATTTTGTTTACTTGGAGCCAATGGTGCCGGTAAAACCACTACTATCAATCTGTTTCTGGATTTCATTCAACCCTCCAACGGACAGGTGTTGATCAATGGCATTGACGCAAGCAAAAAACCGCTTGAAGCAAAAAAACATGTGTCATATGTATCCGAAAATGTCATGCTATATGGCAATTTTACAGCTAGGCAGAATATTGATTACTTTGCCCGGCTTGGAGGCAAGACTAACCTTACCAAAGAGGATTATTACATGCATATGCGCGAAGTGGGGCTTCAGGAAATTGCCTTTGAGAAGAAGCTAAAAACATTTTCTAAAGGAATGCGCCAGAAGGTTGGGCTGACCATTGCGATGATTAAAGATGCACCCAATATCCTGCTCGATGAACCTACAAGTGGATTAGATCCAAAGGCTGCATCAGAGTTGATGCAAATTCTGCAGCAATTAAAAGAACAGGGAAAATCAATTCTCATGTGCACGCACGATATTTTCAGGGCCAAGTCAATTGCCGATAAGGTTGGTATTATGAAAGAGGGACGCCTTGTGATGGTCAGAAACCGGAAGGAATTCCTGGATGATGACCTGGAGAAAATCTACATGGATTACATGCAAGAAATGGTAAGCGCAGGATAACCTTTGAAAAACAAAAACATTATGATCTGGCATATCGCAAAAAAGGATTTTTTACTGAATTTAATCTCAGCCCGTTTCATAGTTGGAACAGTACTCTGTCTTTTGATTATACCTTTTACTATCCTAATCAATCTGGATGATTATGGCACACGGCTTGACGAGTATCATATCAAAACAGTTGAGGCGAAAAATCAACTTGAACAAACCAGGGTCTATTCAGGACTCAGGCCTGTTATTATCAGACCTCCGAATCCCCTTTCCCTATTCTCCAACGGGATTGATGGGAATGTTGGAACCCGTGTAAAAGTAGATTTTGGAAATATCCCGGCCCTTCCTGAAGGTAAAGCATCTCAACGCGATAACCCCTTTTTAAATTCTTTCATGTCGATTGACTTTATTGGTATTATCTCAATCCTGATCTCCTTATTGGCCTTGATCTTTTCCTATGATGTATTTACGCGTGAGCGGGAAGATGGAACCATGAAATTATCTCTGAGTAAAGGGATTAGCCGTCCAGCCTTCATGTCTGGAAAAATTCTTGGAATTATACTTACCCTTATGCCAATCTTGTTGCTTTGCTATCTTCTGAGCATAATAATCATCCTTGTTTCAGGTCACACCTCCTTTGCTCCTGATCAATGGGTCAATCTGGTTTTTCTTTTTGTCTTCTCCATACTGTATATGTTGGTCTTTATTCTTGCTGGAGCTTTTATTTCCAGCATGGTAAAACAGTCTTCCACCAGCATCATTATCAGTCTTCTTTGCTGGATCTGGTTTGTTTTTCTGACACCCGCCCTGGCAAAAAACTTTGCTGAGAGTCTGATAACTATTGAAAAACAAGACAATATTAACTATTCGTTGATTGAGATCAATCGGGAGTTCTGGGATAATCTTCATAATGAAGTATCCCCAAGAATAGAGAAAGAACTTGGCATGTATGACCGCGACCGCTCCTATTGGCACGCAAGTGGAGGTCAGGATGGGTTTTTTGAAACATCAGGAACCGCCAGAGACGTGATGGAGTATGAGCGGAGAATGAAAGCAGAAACAGAGCCCATTAGGATTGATGATGCAGATAAAAAATGGATCATTGTGAAGAACAGGCTTGACGACCTTTATAGGCAGAAGCGCTTGCAAAAGAATCTTTTGATGTTGTCTCCAACAGGGATGTTTGAAATGATCGCCTCCAGCCTATGCCAAAATGATGAAAAGGCTTTGGACGAGTTCATGGAGGATGTAAGGGAATACCGCGAAACCCTGATCCGACATTTTGAAACAAATGAGTGGTTCAGTGATTTAAGATATATCACTGCCCAACCAGAGGATGAAATCGCTAGTACTAATGAGGAGAAAAATCGAATTGCTGCCACCGGACAAGTTCCCGATTCCTGGAGTAATCAAAACAATCCGGTTCTAGATTTAGAGGGTGTTCCAATGTTTTCTCATGCAAGCACAAGACTACTTCCTGTTCTACTCCATCAGAGTCTTTTATTCATTATCCTATTGCTTGTGATATGTAGTGTTTTGACCATCTTGATAGCCTGGTCTTTTAATAAATATGATGTACGTTAAAAACGTTTTACCATGCTTAAAACTATTATAATAAAAGAATTACAAAACCACTTTTACAGTCTCCGATTCCTTATATCGCTATTTATTGTTGTCCTGATATTTGGGATTGGAACACCAGGAGTTGTAAAAACCATCAAGACAGAACAGGATCAATATGCTCAGTTTCAGCAAAACAAGGCAGAAGCTTTCAAAAGAGTGGCTTCAGATAATCTTACAAAACTGGCTATAAAAGGAACCAACCACCAATTTAATCCCCGGTCCAACCGAATCATTTCCGATTGCAATGAGATTACTCTTCCCAATAAGATCACTTATAGTGCATATAATGTATTTGGGTTTGATGTTTCCCTAGGTAGTATCAATCCATTGCTAAAGAAATCTCATGCCTTAACATGGTCATTTGTTGTGATTATGATCCTAAGTTTTCTGGCCCTGCTATTTGCTTTTGATTCCATCTCAGGGGAGAAAGAGAACAAGACTCTGGCATTATCACTCTCGAATTCTATTTCAAGAGGGAGCTTACTTTTTGGAAAATTTATTAGTATCATAAGCCTACTCCTCCTGATTGAATTTCTGGGTGTACTTGTTGGATTGATCATCATTCTCATTTCTGGAGGGATTCAACTCGATGCTCATTTTATTTTAGATTGTTTTGGTTTTTTAATCCTTTCCCTATTGTGTATATCTAGCTTCACCGCATTTGGAATGCTTTCTTCTGTATTGGCAAGAAATTCGAATGTAAGCTTGCTCATCTCTCTGAGTATCTGGTTGTTATTCGTGATCATTATTCCCAATTCTGCAGTTTACCTGGCCATGAAAGTATTTCCTATTGACAGTGCCTATCAGGTTCAGCAAAGCATTGATCAGGACAGAGAGGCGCTCAACAATGCTGCCCCTAAAGGTAGCTGGTCATCCAGGGATAATGATCCTTTCCTTCCAAATCATGAACTCAGGGCAAATCTTCAGATGTCTTTTTTGCAAAGCAAGAAAAAACACCGGGATGCATATTCTTCAGACATGATGCGGCAATTTGAGAAAACCCGCAATTTGACCTTAATTTCTCCGGTTGCCCTTTTTGACTATTCAACAGAAGCGTTTCTTGGAGGAGGCTATTTCAGATTCAGGAAGAACTGGGATGACCTGCATGTCTATCAGGAGCAGTTTCTTGCCTATTTTAAGGAAGTAGATATGGCAGATGAGGGCAGCCCTCACTGGTACAATCCCTATGAGGCCTATTCCACCACTTCTCAATCTGTTGATCCGGAAACGGTACCTGTTTATTCAGAAAAGGCTTCATCCTTTGGAGAAAGCCTCACATTCATGCTTAAATATGTAATTATACTCATCATTTATACTGGCGTGATCTTCTCACTTTGTTTTGTTTTCTTTATGAGATACGATCCCAGATAGTGATGTTGTTCGTTTTAAGAGGTTCAGAAAAAAAAGGCAAGCTGAGGGTGGAACATCTGATAAAGTAATGCTTCAGGTATTCAAATTGAAAATGATTCATTAAAAAGTGTGGACTTTGGAATTACAGCATCCTTTTCGTTGAAAGGCTTATCCCTTCATCCGCAAGACCTTATCAGGATGTGAGTGACCTACATAGTGAAGAATTTAATTTGCTGATCTTTTCATGATTTTAACCTCGTATTTACTTCTCAGTTGACAAATTGCTTGTCAAAACTAGAATGAAATTCAACTAGCACATTATGAATCAGTTGAATTTGGCATAGATGGTAAATCTTAATTTGTAAAATTTTTGCAAATGTTTTAAGAGACCCAAAAATGTTTTAAGAAAAGAGTCCTAATAGTCAGTAAAAGAGAAGATTAATGAATGTGCACTTGGCCGAGCTACATCCCGAAATGGGTGTGGGTGTGGGTGTGGGTGTGATTGAAGTGTGAGTGTGGGGGAGTGCAAATGTATTACTTTTTCTGAAATCTACGAAGAAGGGATTTCCAATTTACTTCCCAAAAAGAAAATATCTGAGTATTACCCACATACAAAAAATGGCAAAAATCTTACAGATTCATTATTTTTACCCTTTAAGGGATATGTATATTTTATACTGATGTTCCCCTGATACTAATTCTCTGTAATCCTGACAAAATGAAATCAAAACTGATTGTTTTTCTGTGCTCAATTCTCCTTTTTGCTACTTCATGTTCAAACACAAAAACAGAATCTAAACCCCTGTATCCATTCAACACTGATCCCCTATTGGAAAATTCTTTTTCCATACTTCCACTTGGATCAGTTAAAGCAGCTGGATGGCTCAATACCCAGCTCGAAATTCAAAAAAATAGCCTGACCGGTCATCTGGATGAATTCTGGCCAGATCTGATGACTTCAAACTGGCGGGGAGGTGATGGGGAAGCCTGGGAAAGGGGACCATATTACCTCGATGGTCTGGTTCCTCTTGCATACCTACTTGATGATAAAAAACTGATTGGTAAAGTTAATGATTGGATGGACTTTATTCTTACTTCCCAACAGGAAAATGGATGGTTTGGTCCGAAAAAAAACAACGATAGATGGCCTCTTGCTGTTGGTCTCAAAGTTTTAAAGCAATACTATGAAGGAAGTGGTGATGAACGGGCTCTTAATATTATTAAGAACTATTTCGTATATCTCAATGAAAACCCACCCGACTGGCCTGATAATGTCTGGAGAGGAGTTAGAGCTATGGAAAATGCTGTTACTGGATATTGGTTGTTTAAAAATACCGGCGACACGAAAATTCTCGATGCCATAAAAAGCATCCACGACAATTGCTATAACTGGACTTCATATTTTGAAGAGTTCCCATGGGACGGTCAAGCATCAAAAGAAGGTCGTATCCCAAAGATCTGGGATGCAGTAGGTTTAACTGCGCATGTAGTTAACGTTGCTATGGCAACAAAGTATCCTGGCATTTACTATCAACAATCAAAAAATCAGGCTGATCTTGATGCAAGTTTTGATGGTATGAAAAAGTTAGATTATCACCATGGACAAGTAGGTGGAAGGTTTTCGGGAGACGAACATCTCTCCGGAAACAATCCTACCCAAGGGACGGAAATGTGTGCTATCGTCGAATATATGTTTTCCCTGGAAAACCTGATTGAGCTTACCGGAGATAACTCACTGGCAGATAGACTGGAAGTCCTGGCATTTAACAGTCTGCCCGGAACACAAACCGGAGATGGCTGGGGACATCAGTATAATCAGCAGTCCAACCAGGTTTATGTATCAAATGAGAAAAGAAACTGGTCTAGTAATGGAAACGAGTCCAATGTTTTCGGTATGGAACCAAATTTCGGCTGCTGTACTGCCAATATGCACCAGGGGTGGCCAAAATTCACGCAGTCCCTTTGGATGGCAAGCCCTGATGCCGGTCTGGCAGTCATAAGTTATGCACCTTGTATTGTTGAAGCCAGGGTAGGAAAGGGCCAGCTGGTTAAACTTACCAATACCACAAATTATCCCTTCGATGAAGAAATCAAGATATCAGTGGATTCTGAAAAACCCGGGACTTTCCCTTTATACCTGAGAATACCCGGATGGTGTAAAAATCCAGAAATCAAGATTAATGATGATAATATTGAAGCCACTGAAGACTTCTGCATAATTGAGAGAAAGTGGAAGAAGGGTGATGTTATTACTATCAACTTCCCAATGGAAATTGAACTCGAGAAAAGGTATAATAACGCCAGATCAGTAAAGCTTGGCCCACTATATTTTTCAGTCAGGATTGATAAAAACTATATAAAAGAAGATCTGGGTGAACATAGCCATGATCACCCTCATGCAGTTGACTGGAAAATTGAAGCTATGTCAAACTGGAATTATGCCTTATATATGGATGAAAATAATCCATCAGCATCATTCGAAATCAGTCGTGGAGAAATTGGACCATACCCATTTGCAGATGCCGGAGATCCTGTTCTTGATAGGGAGACAGGCAAGTATAAAATAATTGATCAGGATCCTCCTGTTATGCTTAAAGCAATGGCGATGCTTGTTCCAGAATGGAAAATAGTTGACAATTCGGCAGGAGAGTTGCCGCTATCACCTGTTCAGGTAAGATTTAAAGAAAAAATAACGATCAGCCTTATACCATATGCATCAGCAAAATTGAGGCTATCCGAAATCCCATTTATAAAATCAGAATAAAAATAACATGAAGAAGTTTTATGAAAGCAGAACCTGGCTGAGCTACATCCCGTTTAACATGACTGCAAATCTAATACTTTTTCCTCAACCTACGAAGAAAGGCTATTATACATAAATACCAATTACAAGGGAAGTATTTGCATTTTCTGCTACATAGTTTTATACTCTTGTTTTCTCTTCCTATCTAATTAAGTTTATTTTGTATAGACATTCAATATTTCATCTATCCTGTTATTGATCAAAGACATATGTCCCTCTTGTGGATAGAATATGATTTCGCAATCATGCAATTGCTGAACAATGTATTTTACCGACTCATTTTTTACATTCAGATCCTGCTCTCCATGAAATAGATAAATCTTATGACTTATGTCCGACAGGTCAAATCCCCATTCTTTTTTATAAATTCTGGCCTCTTGCTTTGCCCCTTTATGTCCTGTTCGAAAAGACTCTCTTAGAGTATTTAAGAAGGCTTCCGTGAATTGAATATTTTGCATAATGTCTTTGTCCACATCTGGCATACTCCTATAAAGGTTCTCAAGAATTTTATCAGGATTTTTAGTAATCATTTTATTCATTCCCTTGAGAATCACATTCTGGAATAATCCGGGCATTTTAGGTATTAACATAGCTGTTCCTTCCTTAGCCATTGGTGCTTTAAAATGAGTCATTCCACTCACAATAATTAATTTATCAATTCTTTCGGGAATACTATTGGCACAGGCTAAAGCATAGGGGCCACCTCCTGAATAAGCAAGTATAGAGAATTTATCAATCCCTAACTTATCAGCCAGTTCAATAATATCTTTTGGCCATTCCAACAAAGATCTGCCAGGCTGGATGTCTGAAGATCCATATCCGGGCCTGTCAACTGAAATTAGCCTGATATTATTCTTCCTGGCTGCTTCATCTCCACCAAAGAATTTAACATCTAATCTTGATCCCGGAAATCCATGGAAATAGAATACAGGATTCCCATCAATTAGACCATACTCACAATAACTCAAATTTCGACCATCAGATAGTTCGAAGATATGTTTTACTTCTGTGTTGTGGGCACTTACCATATGAAACTGAATCAATATGAAAGTTGCACATATGGAGTTTTTTATAATAAGTTTCATGATATTTTATTTATTCCCTTAATTAATAACCACCCCCCAATAAATATTTCAAAAAGAATTGCTTGTGAACCCAAAATCATATATGCATTATTTGAATAGAAAATACTGATAATGGGTAAGCAAACGGTCTGGTACACCAACTAAAATTTATGGTTATGATTTTACAGGTTCTATTTCCGGATGACTTTTGGCGAAGTTGGAAGGAAACAGATTCTCTAGCTCGCTCATCTTTGTGTCGGGCA